>VFQP010000043.1_pt1 | contig 431728 bp, 347 predicted proteins | sample 3512351 | NCBI WGS metagenome assembly VFQP01 (sample SAMN10412372, study PRJNA504923) | tailings metagenome | isolation source: Relicate 1 Philex TSF1 revegetated site | place: Philippines: Tuba, Benguet | collected 2017-08-29 | reverse complement strand
ATCCCAATCCACCTTCACCACCCTTCCCACTCAATCCTACTTCGGGATTCAGGTAATACGAACATTGGCGTCGGAGCTTAGGGGCTGAGGTTGGGGGCGCAGGATGGGCTGTGGCTGGCCGTTGGGGCCAATCAGCGGGAGGCGGTGCCGAGGGTGGCGAGGTAGTCGACGAGGTCGATGGCTTCCTGGGCGGTGAGTTCGGCGAGCAGGCCGGCGGGCATCAGGGAGGCGGGAAGCGGCGTTTCGCTTCGGATGGTCGCCGCGGCGAGATCGAGCGTCTCGCCGGTGGCCACGCGCAGGCGGACCGTGTCGGGCGTGCGGGCGACGACGAAGCCGACCTGCGCCTGGCCGTCCGCGAGTTCAAGCGCGCGGGCCTGATAGGCGGGGTCGACCGTTTTGGCCGGCTCCAGCAGACTTTCGAGCAGCTGTTCGCGCGAGAGGCGCAGACCGACCTTGCTCAGGTCCGGTCCGAATTCGCGTCCCTCGGCGCCGACGCGATGGCAGCTCAGGCAGGCGGCGCGCGTGGCGACGGCGGCGCCCTGCTCGGGCCGGCCACGCAGGGCCAGCAGGGCATGGGGATCAATCGCGGAGCCGAGCGTGGCGGCCCGCTGGTCGTCTGGCAGGAAACGTTCGAACAACGCGCGCACCTGCGGGTCGGTCGCGGCGAGTCCGGCGGCCACCACGGCATCGGCCTTCTCGGCCGGCCATGCGCTGCGGTCGACTGCCTGCACCGCCTGCATGGCATCGCCGAGCGTTGCGACCGAGGGCTCGGCCGGTGGCGTGAAGGGTTTGGCCGCAATCCAGTCCCACAGCAGCTGCAGCCCGGCCACATCCGTCGTGCTCGATCCGAGTTGCGGCATGCGCCCGGGACCGCTCTTCGCGATGCGGTAGTAGAGCGTGCTGCGCTCGGGCGCGCCGGGGGCAACGACCCGGGCTTCGGGCAGGCCGAAGTCGCCCTGCAGCGGTTTGGAGTCGAGCAGGGTGTCGGCCGCCGCGGTCTCGATGTTGACCCGGAACGCGCCCGAGCCGCCGCCTTGGAACCGGTGGCAGTGGGCGCAATTGGCCTGGAGCCAGGAGCGGGCGCGGTGGTCGAGCGGGGCGCTGGTGTCGTGGGGATTCACGAGCGTCATGACCTTCGCGGCGGCGGCAAACTCGTCCGAGACCACGCCGCGGGACGGGAGCGAGGCGAGGTCGAGGTTGCCCGGCATGAAGCCAAGCGCGCGGCCAGCGTCCTCGTTGTGGCATTTGAGACACTCGGCGCGGGCGTGGAACCGCCAGGGCAGTGAGCGCTGTCCACCGGGCGCGGCCGGGTCCTGCACGAGGAATGCTGTGGCATCGCCGCCGGCCTCCACGAGCTCGGCGTCGGTCTGGGCCTCGTTCCAGCGATAGGCGTAGGCATGCCAGTCGCGCCCGTCGAACTGCAGCAGCTGGGTCTCGATCCGGCGGCGCGAGGCTGAGTCGCCGGCGATGAGATCCAGCGACAGGGTGCGCACGAATACGGTGCCGGCCGGCACGGCGGCGCGGCGCAGGTGCTTGGGTCCCCACTGCTCCACGCGCAGGCCCGTGGGCTCCGTGCCGGGCAGGGCAATCCAGCGGCGTGCGGTGGCGCCGTCCTGCCAGAGCGGCGCCATGACGGCGTAGGGGAAGACGCCGGCCTCGGGCTGTTCGCCGGCCGCATCAGCGAAGAGTCCGGTCTCGCTCAACCGGCGCGGAAACGGGGCGACTTGGGCAGGTTCGTCCGGCCGCAGGGCCAGGCGGAGCAGTCCCTTCTTCTCGCCGAAATCGATGAAGTAGACTTCGCCGTCATGGCCGGAACCGAAGGACACGATGTTGGCCGAGGTGCGGGCGACCTCCTGGCGACGCGTCACGCGCGCGCCATCGTGCCAGAGCGCCCAGATGCGTCCGGTCATGTAGTCGCCATACACATACGCGTCGCGCAGCGCCGGCAGGCGTGCGGTGGTGGAGAAGACGCCGCCCGTGATGCTGGCCGCCTCGGTGTGCGGATGCACCACGACGGGCGGAAGGATCGGGGTCGGGCCGCGCGGGGCGTCCGGCTTGACCGGCTGCGGGCCCTCGGTGATCGGCCAACCGTAGTTGCCGCCGCGTTCGATCCGGTGGATCATCTCCCAGCGTTCCCACCCGACATCGCCGGCCCAGAGCTCCGCCGTGCCCGGGCGGAAGGCGATCTTCCACGGATTGCGCAGGCCGTAGGCCCAGATCTCGCCGCGTGCGCCGGGGTGGCCGACGAAGGGATTGTCGCGAGGAATCGAATACGCGAGTCCCGGATCGCGCCGGTCGACGTCGATCCGCAGGATGGCCGACTCGAGGTCATTGAGGGTCTGGCCGAGGTCGTAGATGTCCGGCGGCGAAGCCGGCCCGGCGTCTCCCGTGGTGATGTAGAGAAAGCCATCCGGGCCAAAGGCGATGTTGCCGCCGCAGTGGCTGCCGGCGCGGTAGGTCAGGATGGTCTCGACGCTCGCGGGATCGAGGCGCAGCGGCTCGCCCGGGAGGGTCCGGGCGCGCAGGATGCGGGAGCCGTCGAGACTGTCCTCCTCCAGCCGGACCCTCACGTAGACTTCGCGGTTGCGCGCGAACTGCGGGTGAAAGGCGAGCCCGTAGAGCTCGAAGGCGGGACGGTCGGGGTAGAGTTCGCCGATGTGGGCGAACAAGGTCTTCGCGGGGCTGGCTGCCTGGGGGTTGAAGGACCAGATGCGTCCGCGATGCTCGAGTACATAGAGCCGGCCGTCAGGTCCGGCGACGAGGTCGAGTGGCATGTCGAATTCGAGCCCGGGAAACGCCGGTTCCGCGACGTAGGGCGGCGGGGCTTCGGGCGTGCCGAGCAGACGCGAGGTGGTCCAGGCGGGACGGGGCTGGGCAACGGCAGCCAGGGGGAGGAGCAGGGCAAGCGCGGCGGCAGGACGCGCGAGGAAACGAAGGCACATGGAGTGAAACGCGACGCGGCGGTCGGCGATGGAAGCGAGCAGGGACGGTTGAAGGTGCCGGGCGCGAAGGCAAGACGTGCCCGGCGCTTCAGGATTCGCCGCCGTTCATCCCGATGAAATTTCACCCTGCCCGCCGGCGGTTCGACTTCACCTCGCGAGCACGGTGCGGCAGAGTGCAGGTGCATCCGGCATCTCCCGCCGGTGGTTCCCCGTCAACCCCTGCCCCTTATGTCGTCCTCCCGACTTCTGCTTGTGTTGCCCTGCCTCGCTGCCCTGCTGCCGGTTGCTCTCCGGGCGCAGGACGTGCCGTTGACCGAGTTGCCCACCGGGCAACGGTTCATTCCCACCAAGACGTACTCCCTCGAGGAGGACCGGGCTTTGCTCAAAGCCTTTGCCGGCCTCCGGGTGGTCGATGTCAGCGATGGACTCGATATCGTCGGGCTGATGGGCACCATGCTGTTCGACCCCGCGATCCGGCCGCTGTGGAAGGACACGGACCAGTTCAAGCATCGCATCGTGGGCATCGCGGTCACGGCTCGCTTCATTGCCAGCAACGAGCCCCTTCCGGGCCGCCTGCCGTACGATGAGTTTCGGGCGAAGGAAGGGCAGTTCTACTGGCAGAAATCCATGGAGCATTTCCTGCCGGTCTTGCGCGAAGGCTCGGTGGTGGTGATCGACGAGGCGGCGAGGGATGTCGGATCGATCGGTTCGGCCAACATTCTCCAGTGGGTCGAGAAAGGCGCGGTCGGCGTGGTGACCGGTGGGACGGCGCGCGACACCGACGAGGTCGTCACGCAAAAGGTCCCCTTGTACTTCCGCGGTCCCGGTCGCGGCATCCGGCCTTGGCGCAACGAACTCGAGTCGGTCAATCTGCCGGTGGAGGTGGGTGGCGTGCAGGTGCGGCCGGGCGATGTGATCGTGGCGGACGGTGACGGCGTCGTCTGCGTGCCGCGCGAGGTGGCCACCGAGGTCGCCGTCTATGCCCATGCGATTCTCCGCGGTGACAAGGAAGTGCGGCGCGACCTGTACAAGAAGATCGGGCTGCCTGAGGACCCGTCGATCAAGTAGTCGGTCTCCCGTCGGCGCGGACGTCTGCGTCCGCGTTCCTACGCGATCAAGGCCTTGACCACGTGTCCCTCGACGTCGGTCAGGCGGAAGTTGCGGCCCTGGGCCTTGTAGGTGAGGCGCTCGTGGTCGACGCCCATCAGGTGGAGGAGGGTGGCCTGCAGGTCGTAGACGCTGACGGGATGCTCGGTCACGTTGTAGCCAAAGTCGTCGGTCGCGCCGTAGCTCAAGCCGCGTTTCACGCCGCCGCCGGTCATCCACAGGGTGAAGCAGCGCGGGTGATGGTCACGTCCATAGTCGTCGGCGGTGAGCTTGCCCTGCGAGTAGTTGGTGCGGCCGAATTCGCCGCCCCAGACAACGAGGGTGTCGTCAAGCAGCCCGCGTTGCTTCAGGTCGGTGACGAGGGCGTAGCTGGCGCGGTCCACATCCGCGCACTGCCGCCGGATCTGGCGGGGCAGCGCGCCATGCTGGTCCCAGCCCGGATGATAGAGCTGGATGAAGCGCACATCGCGCTCCGCGAGACGGCGGGCGAGCAGGCAGTTGGCGGCGAAGGTGCCCGGCTGGCGCGCCTCCTCGCCGTAGAGTTCGTAGGTGGACGCGGGCTCGTTCGACAGGTCGGCCACCTCGGGCACGCTCGTCTGCATGCGAAACGCCATCTCGTACTGGGCGACGCGCGAGGCGATCTCCGGGTCGCCGAGGTCGTCGTACTGGTGGGCGTGCAATTCAGCGAGCCGGTCGAGCATGAGCCGCCGGGCGCGGGGAGGCAGACCCTCGGGATCGCGCAGGTAGAGCACGGGATCCTTGCCGCCGCGGAACTGCACGCCCTGGTGGGCGCTGGGCAGAAAGCCGTTGCCCCAAAGGCGGGCGTAGAGCGGCTGGTCGATGCGATCCTTCGAGATGAGGACAATGAAGGCGGGCAGGTTGCGGTTCTCGCTGCCCAGCCCGTAGCTCAGCCATGAGCCCATGCTGGGACGGCCGGGAAGCTGGTGCCCGGTCTGGAAGAACGTGATCGCCGGATCGTGGTTGATGTGCGGCGTGTGCATGGACCGCACAAAGCAGAGATCGTCGACGATCTTGGACGTCCACGGCAGCAGGTCGCTCATCCACGCCCCCGAGGCCCCGTGGCGAGCGAAGGAGAAGAGCGACCCGGCGAGCGGCAACGAGGCCTGGTTGGCGGACATGCCGGTGAGGCGCTGCATCCCGCGCACGCTTTCCGGCAGATCCTCGCCCTGGCGCTGGTTGAGCAGCGGCTTGTAGTCGAAGAGGTCGAGTTGCGACGGCCCGCCCGCCATGAAGAGGTAGATGATGCGTTTGGCCTTGGCGGGAAAGTGCAGTTGGCCGAGCGCGCCGAGGGCTTCTCCGGGCGAGGCGGGCGCAGGTGTGGCGCCCAACAGGGCGGGGTGCAGCAGCTCGGACAGCGCCATGCCGCCCACGCCCATCGCGAACTTGGTGAAGAAGTCGCGCCGGGTCATGCCGACGTTGAGTTGATCGCAGAACATGGGAAGAGGGTCAGGGGTTTATGGGTCGGGGATGCCCGGTGAAGGGAGGAGCGCCCGCGGCACTTTTGACCGCCTTCGGAGGTCATGCCGCCGGGTTGGGGCCGGACGGGTGGCGCTACGAGAGATGTCGGCGACAGGAGTGTCGCCGCTCCTTGAGGGCACTGTGCTGCCTATTGGGATTTGAATGTTTGGGATTTGGGATTTCCGTGCAGCGGCTCGCTCAGCGGCGCTGCACAGTTTCGTCGTGATTGAGCAGCACGCTTGCAACGAGCGAGGCGGCGGCGAGACGGTCGGCGGGGAGGGTGGGGTCGGCCGGACTCTCGCCGACGCTGAGCACGGCGGCGGCGCCGGCCGGATCGGTGGCGAAGAGCGCCTCCTGTTCCGCGTAGGCGGCGGTGAGGGTGGCGAGTTCGGCCGCGGTGGCGTCGCGGCTGGCGAGGAGGCGGAAGGCGAACGCGGTCTGCTCACGCGGCGAAGGACCGCCCTCCCGCAACATGCGCGTGCCGATGAGGCGGGCCGCCTCGAGCTGTTGCGGATCGTTGAGTAGCACGAGGGCCTGCAGGGGCGTGCTCGTGGCCTGCCGCTTCACCGTGCAATTCGCGCGGTCGGTGGCATCGAAGGTCAGCATCGCCGGGTGCGGGACCGTACGCTTGAGGAAGGTGTAGAGACTGCGCCGATACAGATCTTCGCCCGTGCCCTGGACGTACTTCGGCTTGCCCATGGCGATCTCCTCCCAGAGCCCCGGTGGCTGGTAGGGTTTCACCGGGGGACCGCCGCGCTTTTCGACCAGCAGGCCGGCGGCGAACAGTGCCTGGTCCCGCAACATCTCCGCGGTCAGGCGTCGCGCCGGGGCGCGGGCGAGCAGGAGGTTCTGCGGGTCGCGGGCGCGCACCGCCGGATCGGCCCGGCTCGACTGGCGGTAGGTGGCGGAGAGCACGAGCTCGCGCAGGAGCGCCTTCACATCCCAGCCGCTCTCGACGAAACGCACCGCCAGCCAGTCGAGCAGTTCGGGATGGGTGGGCACGCCGCCGGTGACGCCAAAATTGTCCGACGACTCGACCAGCCCGCGCTCGAAGAGCTGCTGCCAGAGCCGGTTGACGGTCACACGGGCGGTGAGCGGATGGTCGGGTGCCGTGGCCCACTGGGCGAGGCCGAGGCGGTTGCGTGGGAGGTCACCGGGGAATGGAGGCAGCACGGCGGGTGTGTCCGGTCCGACCGCCTCGCTGCGCTCATCGTAGCCGCCGCGTTTGAGAATGTAAGCCGGGCGGGGCTCCGACATCTCCTCCATCACCATGACCTCGGGCACGCGATCGAAACGTTTGACCAGGTCGCGGCGCAGGGCGGCGAGGCGGGCCAGGGCGTCGCGCACGCCCGGGGCCGACGTGAGGAGGTAGTGCGCCCGCAGCTCGTCGCGTTGCGCGGGCGTCAGCGCGGCGGCCGGCGCGGACCAGGCGACGGTGAGGTCCGCGCGACCGGCGAGGTGAGCGGCCTCGAGCCCGGACAGCTCGCGGGTGTAGATGCGGAAGGCGTCGACGTGTCCGCCCTTGAATCCGGAATCGCGGAAGCGGTGGCCGATGAGCAGGGGCGGCTGTTTCTCGCGATCGTAGGTGATGTCGCCCGCGAGTTTGTCGCGTACGACCTCGGTCTCGGCGAGGCGGCCGTTGAGATAGATCCGTGCGCCGGCGGCGCGGCTGGAACCGTCGTACGTGAGGGTCACGTGGGTCCAGGTGTCGGCGGGGAGGGCATCGCGGGAGACGACCTTGAGCGCGTTGCCGGGCCAGTGACGGTGCAGGCCGAAGGCGGCGCGGCCGTGTTCCAGCACGAGTTCGTAGCCGCGGCTGCCCGCGTCGGTGTAGGCGAGGCTGCGATGGAACACGACGGCCCGCTCCGCCGGCGTGCCCGGCTTGAGCCAGAGCGAAATCGAGAAGGCGTCGCCGCGGGTGAAGACCGGTGCGTCGGCGAGCGCAAAGCCGTCTTCGCCGTCAAGGACGGCGGCCTGACCGTGGGGGCCGGCGACAAAGGACGGACCCTCGACGAGCCGGGCTGGCGATCCGGAGGCGACGGGGTTGGGCGTGAAGATGAGCTCGCGCACCGCGCCGGTCTTGGCGTCGGTTTCCGTCCGGGTCTCGGTGGATTCGAAGTCGAGGGCGACGGCGAGACCGTCCGGCTCAAGCGGCGCATCGCTGCTTGTCGCGAGCCAGGCCTCGAAATCGCCGGCGGCCTTGGCGCGCAGGACGGCGAGCGTGGCGGATTGGGCCGCAATCGCATCGTCCAGTGCTGCGAGTTCCTGTTCCGCCGTGGCGTCAGGCAGCTTGAGCACGGGAGGCGGCATCACATCCGAGAAGCCGAGGTACGAGATGGCGCCCGCTTCATCGATGTTGTGGAAAAACGCGCTCAGCGAATAGAAGTCGCGTTGGGTGAGCGGGTCGAACTTGTGGTCGTGGCAACGCGTGCAGTCCATCGTGAGCCCGAGCACGGCGGTGCCGAAGGTGTTCACGCGGTCGTTCACGTAGGCGATGCGGTACTCCTCGTCGACGATGCCGCCCTCCTCGTTCTGCGCGTGCAACCGGTTGAAGGCGGTCGCGAGTTTCTGCTCGCGGGTGGCCGCGGGCAGAAGGTCACCGGCGAGTTGTTCGGTGAGGAAGCGGTCGAACGGCAGGTTGCGGTTGAACGCATCGATCACCCAGTCGCGGTAGGGCCACATCGCGCGGGGCCGGTCCATCTGGTAACCGTGGGTGTCGGCATAGCGCGCGAGGTCGAGCCAGTCCGTGGCCATGCGTTCCCCATACCGGGGCGAAGCAAGCAGGCGGTCGACGACGGCCTCGTAGGCAGTGGGCGAGCGGTCGGCGACGAAGGCATCGAGCTCCGCGACGGTCGGCGGCAGGCCGGTGAGATCGAGGGTCACCCGACGCAGCCACCGTGCCCGCTCGGTCTCGGGGGCCGGGGCGAGGCCTTCGCGCTCGAGCCGCGCGAGGATGAAGTGATCGACCGGCGAGCGGGGCCAGGCGGCGTTTCGCACCGCGGGTACGGCGGGCTTCACCGGGGCGCGAAAAGCCCAGTGCTCGGTGAAGGTGGCGCCTTCGCGCACCCAGCGCACGAGCAACTCCTTCTGCTCCGGGCTGAGGGTGCGGTGCGAGTCCGGCGGCGGCATGACCTCGTCCTCATACGGCGACAGGATGCGTAGGATCAGCTCACTCTCGTCCGGGTTGCCGGGCAAAATCAACCCGGGTTTCTTTTGGCCCTCCGCAGTGTCGAGCCGCAGCTTGCCCTCGCGGGTGCCCGCGTCCTGGCCGTGGCAATGGAAACAGTTGTCCGCGAGGATGGGCCGGATGTCGCGGCCGAAATCGATCGGCTCCGCGCCGAAGGCGGCGGGTGCGAGCAGGGCGAGGCAGGCGGTGACGAGGGGGCCGCGGACGCAGGACGGCATGACGGGAGGGGCAATGGAAAGCGGCGCATCAGGCGGGTAAGGCGTCGCCGGGAAGGTGGCAGGGTGGTCGAAGCATGGATGGCTCCGCCCGGCAGTGGCAAGCCGGAGGCCGCATCCCGCACCGCCCGTCGGAGTCACGGAGACGACGCGACGTTGCCCTCGGCCCATGAAAAAGCCGGCCCCGTGGGGGCCGGCTCGGAAGGGTGGCTGGGCGGAAGGCTGGATCGCTCAGGCCGTGCGCTTGCGTCGGAACGCGGCGAGCATTCCCACGCCGACGGCGAGCAGCACCGCGGTCGCGCCGGCATCCGGCACCTGCTTGGGCAGGCCTCCGAAGTAGAGCTGCGACTGCTTGTGCACCCAGCGTCCCTGATTGTCCTTCTGCTTGAGGTTCAGCACGGAGACGCCGTAGGCGCCGTTCGCGGCGGTGTTCCAGGTCTGACCAAACTGGTTCTGCACGAGCGATACGTAGCTGTTGGTCGCGAAAGTGATCTCATTCTCCAGCATCCAGAAGGCCTTCTGGAGCGCGCCGAAGTTCACGGTGCCGAGATTGCCGCGAGCGAACTCGGCATAGAGCCAGGCGGTTCCCATCGACAGGTAGTCCTTGTCGGTTTCGGTCTGGCCGCCGACGCCGCCCTTGTGCGCGTAGTACTGCAGGTCGTCGTTGTAGTGGTAGGTCTGGCCCGAGGTGATGTACTCGTTGTACTCGAGGCAGAACGTCAGGAAGCCGCCGTTGTGCAGGGCCGAGGCCGCGTAGTGGGATGTGTCGAGACCGGAGTTGGACGCGGAGAACGCGCCACCCGGATTCACCGAGTACGGCGTGGTCTTCAGCACCAGGGTTCCGGCCGAAGCGACCGATGCGGTGGCTGCACCGAAGGCGAGGGCGAGGAGGAGACGGCGCAGGGCATGGAGGAGGGAGATCATGGGAGGTTGGATTGGTTAGGTACATTCCCACCTAGCAATCCCTGCTCCAACCGACGTACGTACAGTTTCGTATCCAACTCTTACTACCTGATCCTCGCGATGTTAACGAAGTAGAAAAGCCAAGGGCCCGAATGGGCCCCCTCTGTCGGTCCGGAAAGGTGTAAGCCTAGCCGACGCGCTTGTCGGAAAACGGACGGAATCCGCGGGGGATGGTCGGCCGGCGACTACGCCGCGGCCTTCAAGCTCAGGCGGACCTTCGCCGCACTGTGCGTGACCTGATCGAGCAAGGGCAGCATATCCGCTTCGGGCACTAGAAACCCCAACGGAAGTTCGTTCGCCGCCGCGGCTTCGAGGCGGAGCTCGGCTTGGCCAAGGACGAGGGCGAGGTTGCGCAGGCCCAGATTGGCCGATGCCCCTTTGAGGCTGTTCGCGCGCAAGGCCATGCGATCGAAGCGGCCCGACACGGAGACGGCGCGCGTCGCGGTGGTCCAGTCGTGAAGCTCGGTCAGGAGTGCGTCCACCAGCGATGCGTGCGTTCCGGCGTCGATGCCCAGCCGGGCGCAGACCGTGGCCAGATCCTCGATGTCCTGGTGAGCCATCAGGTCGGTTTCGATGGCGTCCAGCTTCGACAGCACCACGGAGGCGGTGAAGGGTTTCACGATGTAGTGATTCGCCGACAGCTGGGCCGCGCGCTCCACCGTCGTGCGGTCGGCGGCGCCGGTGCAAAGCACCACGGGCAACGTTTCCAGACCCGCCGTCTGGCGAATGCGATGGAGCAGGTCGATCCCGTCGATCCGGGGCATCACGACGTCGAGGACCGCGGCGTCGTATCGGTTCTGTTGGTCCTTGAGCAACCACCACGCCTCCTCGCCGTCCGTCGCCAGCGTGACCTTGTGCCGTCCCCCTTGCTCAAGGATGCTGCGGAGCAGCATGCGGGAGATCTTGTCGTCGTCAGCGGCGAGGATGTTCATGGCCAAAGGTGCCTCTCTTCATCGTCACGTCTGGGGCAAAGCCTGAATGCGAACACGGACCTCTGATGCCAGCGGATGGCAACGACGGCGGGGCTTCGCAGGTGACGTGACGCCCGCCGGTTGCCATGGTGGGCGGTCATGACGACCACGAGCGACGCGAGGTGCCTCCGTGTGCGGCGGCTGGGCGCAGGGTTGGCCTGCCTGCTGGCGATGGCGCCGTGGCCGGTGGGCGCCGCTTCGGCGATCCCGCCGCCGGCCGACCTCGGTTACCGGGGCATCTGGTTCACCCTCGGGCAGTTCTCCGAGTTTGGCGACAAGTACTCCGGCGGGCTCGGCACCTACACCTCGCATCACGTGCCGATGGCGGTGTACGCGCCGGCCGTGCGCCGCACGTTCTTCACCTACGGCGGCACCATCGCGGCGGATCAGCGTTATCTGGTCAATATGGTCGGCGCTTACGACCACCGGACCCACACCGTGATCCGGCCCGTGGTCGTGCACGACAAAGGCGCGGCCGGCGTCGACGATCCGCACGATAACGCGAGCCTCAATCTCGATGGCCTCGGCCATCTCTGGCTTTTCGTCAGCGGCCGCGGGGTGACCCGGCCGGGCTTCATTTACCGGAGCCGCGAACCGTACGCGATCGACGCGTGGGAGCGGGTGTTCGAGGGCGAGTTCACGTACCCGCAGCCCTGGTGGGTGCCGGACGCCGGGTTCGTTCACCTCTACACCCGCTACCGGGGCGAACGCGGTCCGCGGGCGAGGGACCTGTTTGTCCGAACCAGTCCGGACGGCCGCACGTGGGGCGAAGAACGGGTGCTGGCGGCGTTCGGCGGACATTATCAGGTCAGCGAACAGCGCGGCCGGCGCCTCGTCTCCGCCTTCAACCGTCATCCGGGCAGCAACGTCGACCGGCGCACCGATCTCTATTTTGTGCAATCCAACGACGGCGGCACCACTTGGACCACGGTCGACGGCGTCGTCCTTCAGCTGCCACTCACCGCCGCGGACAATCCTGCCCGGGTGCGCGACTATGCGGCCGAGGGCCGGCTGGTGTACGTCATGGACGTCACCTTCGACGCGCAGGAGCGCCCGATCATCCTCTACGTCACGAGTGCGGATCATCGTCCGGGCCCCGGCGGAGCCCCACGGCGCTGGACGCTCGCGCACTGGACCGGCGCGGCGTGGGTGTTTCGCGACGTGGCCGAGGCCGGGCACAACTACGACACGGGCTCGCTGCAACTCGACCCGGACGGCGCGTGGCGGCTGACGGGTCCGCTGGGCCGGGGGCCGCAGGTGCACGGCACCGGCGGCGAGATCGAGATGTGGGTGAGCCGCGATGAAGGTGCCACCTGGGCGCGCGATCGCGTGCTGACGTCTGGCAGCCCGCGCAACCACGGCTACGCGCGGCGCCCGCGGCACGCGGATGCGGCCTTTCACACTTACTGGGCCGACGGGAATCCGGATGCGTTGTCGCCCTCGTACCTCTATTTCACCGACCGCACAGGTAAGCAGGTCTGGCGCCTGCCGTACACCATGCCCGAGGCCACCGCGGCGCCCGAGCCGCTGCGGTGAGGCGGGCCGGCCCCGACGGCGCACGGGGCCGTCAGGCGCCCGCGGCCTTGCCGTCGGCCTCCAGCGGCCAGCGGGCGAGGAACGCCATCTGCGCGTCGCGATCGGGCACAGCTTCGTAGCCTTCGCGCACGAGGAAGCGGAGCGGGTATCCGGTTTGCAAGGACAGCACGTGGACGGTGGTGCCGGTGAGGATGAAGGTGGCCCGCCAGGCGCCGCAGCCGATCTCGAGGTGCGTGTCGCCACGCCGCCGGATGCGCCGGGTGCGATGCGGCGTCGGGTCGCGCGCGAGCAGCTCGTTGAGCCGGGCGGTGAAGTCGACGTTCCACTGCGTGCGCAGCCAGTCCGCCTGCTCGACCGCGAGCGGGGCGTGCCGGACGGTGAAGCGGGGCGGTTCGCGCAGCTCCGCTTCCATGGCGTCGATCCAGCCTGCCTTCGCCTCCGGGAAGGCGTCGTAGGCGGGAATGTACGGCTTGAGATCGAAGACGGGCGTGCCGTCGACGAGGTCGCAGGGACCGAGGCGCAGGCAGCGTCCGGTGATGCCGAGCAGGGGCACGGCCGTCAGCGCGAGCGGATTGGGCCGGTGCGGGGAGCGGGTGGCGAAAACGCCGCGGCGCTTTGCCGGTCCCCGGGGTGGCAGCACGCGGGGACGCCAGCCGGCGTTGCGATGAAACCACGCGAGCAGCCAGATGCGGTCGAAGCCTTCGAGGTCCTGCAGCGCCTGTTCGTAGCCGCAGCCGGGCAGCAGTTCCAAGTCGTTGCTCGCCTCCATCGCCGCCTCGGCCTGGTGGCCGGCCTGGAACTTCACCTGCTGCCGGGTGCGCAGGTAGCCGATGGGGTGGAGCGTGAGCGAGTCAGACACGGCGTCGATCTGGCGGGGCTTAGTTCCCGATCCACGCGACGTCGAAGACCGCGTGCTTGATCGTTTTGGTGCCGTCCGCCGCGAAGAAGCTGAACGTCGCGTGCAGCCGTCCGTCGGCGCCGACGATCAACGCCGGGTAGTGCGCCCGCGCGTCCGGTTCGTGCACGAGCACGCGGTGCACCCAGGTGCGGCCTTCGTCTTCGGACCGGGAGACGGTGAGCCGGGCGCGACCTTCCTCGGTGTCGTTGTTGATCAGGACCCAGTGGCCGTTGGGCAACGTGACCACGTCGCACGCTGTGCCGGAGTTCGGCAGGTCCGAGTCGCGCACCGGCGACCAGGTGGCACCTTGGTCGCGCGATCGGCTCACGTGCAGGCGTTTGGGCGGAGGGCCGTTGTCGCGCATGAACGCGACGAGCTCGCCGTTGGCAGTCACTGCGATCGCCGGCTGGATGTTGCCGGCTCCGACGAGCGGGGCGCTGGAGCCCCAGGTCTCGCCGCCGTCGTCGGACCAGGCGATGAGCGAGAAACTGAAACCGTCCGAGTAGAGCGGCACGAGCATGCGTCCGGTCGGGGTGAAGACGGGCTTGTTGCGCGTCTGCCAGCCCATGCGGCGAAAGTAAGGGTAGCCGAGTTCAGCGGCATCGCTGGAGCCGTCGACCGCCGCCACCCGGCCGGCGCGCTTCATGTCTTCACCGCGCGCGAGCGCGATGAGCCGCGCACCGCGTTCCTGCCAGCGGTCGACGTGCGACACGGTGACCGGCGAGGCGGCGAGGTAGTCTGTGTAGTCGCGCACCTGGCGCTCGACGGCCGTGGCGAATGCATCGCCGGCCTGGATGCCGCGTTCGGTCTTGTCGCCGGCCTTCACGAGCAAGGTGTCCTGCCAGGTCCAGCGCGGGGCGCCGGCGGTCGCCATGAAGTCATCGCTGATCCGGTACTTGATCAGGGCCGTCTCCCATTGGTTGGCGATGATCGTGATCCACATCAGCCACAGCCGGCCGCGGGGATCGAGGAAGAGCACGGGGTTGCAGTCCGGGAAGTCCTCGACATCCGCGAGCACGAACGGAGCACTCCACGCCGACGCGCCGCGCGGCTTGCGCGCGCCCATCACGCGCACGTCGTCCGCCCAGCGTTCCCCGCTGCCCTGAAACCAGCCGGCGAGCAGGTCGCCGTTGGGCAACTCGACGATGGTCGAACCATGGACGTGCTCGGACTGCGGCGGGAAGAGGTCAGTGATGACCGGCTCCGCCGCGCGGCTGGCGGACGCGAGCGCAAGGAGGACGACGGCGAAGCCGAACAGGCGGACGGGCGCTACCATTTGGTCGGGTGGAGTTTCAGGGCGGGGTGGGAGACCCAGAGGTGCCACACCACGGCTTGGAAGGCTTCGGCATGCGGGGTGACATGGGCGGCGTTGACCGTGGGGATGAGCACGCAGACATCGGCCTGGGTCGCGGTGTAGCCGCCGTCGCGTCCCACGATGCCGAGCACGCGGGCGCCGACAGATTTCGCGAGCTGGATCGCGGAGATGAAGCCGGGGGAGACGTTTTGTTCCAGGTTGCCGCCGCCAACCGAGAGGATGAGGAGGGCATCGTTGCCGTTGAGGCGCGAGCCGCGCAGCCAGCCGGAGAACACAGTGGCCCAGCCCTCGTCGTTGGTGCGGGCGGTGAGCTCGGCGACGTTGTCAGTCGGCGCGTAGCACTCGAGGCCCGCGAGCTTGCGAAAGTCGTTGGCCGCATGGGAGGCGTTGGCCGCGCTGCCACCGACGCCGAGGATGAACAGGCGTCCGCCGCGGGCGCGGAGGGCAACGAGTTCCTCCACGCCCCGCTCGCAGGCGACGGGATCAAGCCGGGCGAGGACTTCGGCGGTTTCCTTCAGGTGCTCGACGGAGTAGGACATGGGGTGAACGGGGAAATCCAAGCGGCGCGCGGGCAAAGCTCAATGCCCGTTCCCGCGGCGCAGGTGGGCCGAGAGTTCCGCCAGTCCGGCGGGCGAGCCGATTTCATAGAACCGCTCGGTGATCTCCAGACCGGCGAGCCGGCCCTCGGCCGCCAGCCGCGTCTGCAAGGCCGAGAGGTCGAACGCCGTGTCGCGCGGGCAACCCTCGAAGGCTTCGGCGCGGAAGACACCGAGTCCATAGTCGATGTGACGCATGGCGGGCAGCCGGGTCTGCTTGGCGTAGGCCCGAATGCGGCCCCCTTCAAACCAGACGTTGCTGGCGTCATAGGCATCGCGGTTCTCGAAGACGGTCATGAGCGCAGGTTGCCCGGAAGCGAGGAAGGCCTGGCCGACGGCGCGGTAGTCGATTGGCAGATACGAGTCGCCGTAGAGCACGTAAAACGCACGACCGAGGCGTGGCAGCGCCTGCATCAGCGCTCCGCCCGTTCCGAGCGGAGCCGGGCCGTCGAAGGCGTAGTCGATCTGCACCCCCCAGTCCGAGCCGTCGCCGTAACGGTCGACAATCTGCGCACCGAGGTGGCCGACGCAGAGCACGAGCCGCGTGAGACCGGAGGCCTTCAGCCGGCGCAGCTGATGGTGAAAGAACGGTTCGCCCGCGACCTCGACGAGCAACTTGGGGGTCTGCGCGGCGATCGCCCCCAGCCGCGTCGCGAATCCCCCGGCGAGGATGGCGACAGGAAGGTCGTTGGGGATGGCGATCATCAGGGGAGGAAAAGGATTTTGGCCACAGAAGGCTCAAGAGGCTCAGGCATCGAACCGCACGGAAGCTTAATTGGGCATTACCGCGATTGGATCCTCCATTTTGAGGAAGCGGGGCGGTGGTTTCTGCGATGTAATCGACGCCATCGGAAGTCAGTTAATGGCGTAGGTTCGGGTGAGATTCTTGTGCCTTCTTGTGGCGAAATCCTTCCGCGGTTCTCCGGGATGAGGTCTCAGTTCTGCACCAGGACCTTGGTGCCTTCGAAATCGAAGCGGAAGCGGACCTCCTGGAGGCCCTGCTCGCGCATGGCCCGGCGCAGCTCGGCCTTGTCGCGGGCATAGAAGAGCAGGAAGCCGCCGCCGCCGGCCCCGATCAGCTTGCCGCCGAGGGCGCCGTGGGCGCGGCCGTGGTCATACCACGCGTTGATCTGGTCGTTGCTCATGCCGGCGCTGCGCCGCTTCTTGCGCTGCCAGTGGTCGTCCATCAGCGCCGCGAACCCGTCTAGGTCGCCACGTTCGAGGGCTTCGAGCGATTGCCGGCCGAGTGCCTTCGTGGCGTGCAGCGCCTCCAGCATCGTCGCGTCGTGGCGCAACGAGCGTTCATGCTGGTCCTTCAGCAGGACCGACGCCGAACGCGAGTAGCCGGTGAAGAACAGCAGCAAATTGTCCTCGAGGTTGAAGAGCGTTTCCTCGGACAGCCGCACAGGGCGGTATTCCACCCGGCCGTCCGGATGGAAGGTGAAGGCCGTGATGCCGCCGATGGCGGCGATGTACTGGTCCTGCTTGCCGATCGGCTCGCCGAGGCGGTTGAGTTCGATCTCGCAGGCCTGCTCGGCGAGCTCGGCGGGCGAAACGATGTTCTTGCGCGATGTGTGCAGGGCCTTGAGCAGCGCCGTGGTGAAGCTCCCGGAGGAGCCGAGTCCCGTGCCGCTCGGAATGTCGGCCATCGAGGCGAGCTCAAGGTGAGGCTCAGTCACGCCGGTGAGCTTGAGCGCCTCGCGCACGATCGGATGCTCGATTGCGTCGACCGACGTCACGCGCTCGAGGCGCGAGTACTTGACGATGATCTCGCGCTGGAACGTGCGGTGTTGCGTGAGGTAGACGTACTTGTCGATCGCGGCGGCGACGAGGAAGCCGCCGTGGTCACGGTAGTAGGACGGCAGGTCGGTGCCACCGCCGCCGAGGGAGATGCGCAGGGGGGAACGGGTGATGATCATGAGCGGGATGCGCCCCGCGGGGCGGCGTTCAAGGGGTATCCGCTTTTCTGGTACAAGGTCTCGACAAGCTCAAGGATGCGCCGTCCTTCGCGCAACCCGGGCGCGGGCGGGCGTCCAAGGTGCACGTCGCCGGCGAAGGCCGCCAGTTCGTCCGCCCAGGAACGGTCTTCGCCCGGGTAGTCCCACACCGTCGTGTCGGGCGGCCCCATCTCCGGTCGCATCCGGTGGAACGTGCATCGCTCCGGTCCGTAGCTCCCGCCGAGTCCGTCCACCGCGACCTTGCCGTCGCGGCCGTAGAGTTCGAAGGAGAACAGGTTCTTCCACTCAGTGCAGCTCGCGTGCAGCCACGCGGTCTGACCGGCCGCGGTGCGCAGGGAGACGAAGGCGTTGTCCTCGACCGGCATGGCCCAGAAGGACGTGGTCACGTGACCCTCGACGGTGGCGAAGTCCCCGAGGAACCAGGCGGCCAGGTCGATCAGGTGCACGCCCTGGTCGATCAGTTCCCCGCCGCCGGCGAGCGCGGGGTCGGCGCGCCATTCCCGGTCGTAGCCCGTGCGACCGCCGTGCCCGTAGCGGGCACGCAGGAAGAGCAGCGGTCCCAGCGCACCGTCGTCGACCAGGCGGCGGGCCTGTTGCAGGGCGGGATGAAACCGGTGGTTGTAGCCGAGGCGGACGCACACGCCCGCGGTTGCGGCGGCCGTTTCGAGGTCGCGCAGGGCAGCGGAGGTGACGGCGCCGGGTTTCTCCAGCAGGACGTGCTTGCCCGCCCGGATGGCCGCGAGCGCGAGCGGGGCGAGGGCGGCGTTGACGGTGGCAACGATCACCGCGTCAACCGCAGGATCCGCGAAGGCGTCTGCGGGATCGATGCGCGCGCGGCAGCCCGGATGGGCGCTGGCGAGCGCGTTGGCCCGTTCGAGGTGGGGATCGCAGGCATAACGCAAGGTGCCGGCGGGGAGCGCGGCCGCGCGTTTGCGTCCGACCAGGCCGCAGCCCACGAGGGCATATTGCAGTTGCGGGTAAACCGGGGCGCTCATTCGGTCGGGGGTGCTCTCAGCCAAGATAAACGACCGCGGCACGCAAGGGAGGCTTTTGCGATTTCTGTGCGTGGGCGGCTTTGCTGCCTTGGTGCAGTTTGCGGTGCTGGCCGCCTTGAAACGGCTGCTGGGCCCGGGGGTCGCGTTTACACTGGCCTTCGCCGCCTCGACGACGACGCATTACCTGCTCAACCGATTCTGGGCGCTGCCGAGCGTGCGCACGGACAGCAGACGGCAGGCCGGTGAGTATGGGCTGACCGTCGCGGTCAGCTACGCGATCAATCTGGGCCTGTTCGAGTTGGCCCGCCGCGGGCTTGGCCTCGGCGTGATGGCGGCGGCAGCCGTCGCGATCCCGCCTTCGAGCGCGGTGGTGTGGCTGCTGCTCAACCATCGTGTGTTTCGGCATGAATGAGGGCAGGGGAGCGCCCGTTGGGCCGGCCGTGGGCGACCTGTCTTCCTTTCGAGAGGGGACTTCACCTCATTTTGGCGAATCCTCCTTGGTCTTTCGTCGGTTTGAGCCGATCTTACCCCTGTGGCACGCGTGCCTTCCAGCTCCCCAGGAAAATCGCGTTTGGGTCGCAACGGCTGCACCGCCCGGGCCCTCCTCACCATCTTGACTGCCGGCCTCGCGCTCGCCACCGACCCCTTGCCCAACGGTCCCATGCCCGGTGCAGTTCTCTCCCTCGCGGACGAATCCTTCCTCGACGACCTCCAGTTTCGCGCGTTCCGGTTCTTCGATGAACACACCCATCCGGTCTCCGGCCTCACCCGCGATCGCGCCCCGGCTGATGGCTCCGGCTCGGACGCACCGGCGAGCATCGCCGCGACGGGTTTCGCGCTCACCGCCTGGTGCATCGCCGCCGAACGCAACTGGCTTCCGCGCGATGAGGCGATTGACCGGACCCGACGCGCCCTTCGCTTCATCCATGACCAGGTGGATCACGAACGCGGCTGGATCTACCACTTCGTCGACCTCGCGACCGGCAAGCGCGCGTGGCACAGCGAGGCGTCCACGATCGACACCGCGCTCCTGCTCAAAGGAGTCCTCCTTGCCCGCGAATACCTCCGCGACCCCGAGGTGACCGGTCTCGCCGACAAACTCTACTCCCGCATCGACTGGGAGTGGGCCCTCAACCACGGCACCACGCTTACGCACGGCTGGCGCCCGGAAACCGGTTTCATTCCCCATCGCTGGGACAGCTACAGCGAGCTCCTAGGTCTCTATCTCCTCGGCATCGGCGCGCCCGCCAAGGCGCTTCCTCCCGACGCGTGGAACGCCTGGCACCGCGGCCCCGTCGTCACCTACGGCGAGCGCACCTTCATCCATTACCCGCCGCTGTTCATCCATCAGTACGCCCACGCGTGGTTCGACTTCCGCGGCAAACGCGACCGCTACACGGACTACTTTCAGAACTCGATCGATGCGACTCTCGCTCAACGCGACTGGTGCGCCGATCTCGCGGGAAAATTCAATCACTGGTCCCACACCCTGTGGGGCCTCACCGCCTCCGACAGCGCCCGCGGCTACATTGACTGGGGCGGCCCGACCCTCGGCTCCGAACGCCTCGACGGCACCGTCGTCCCCTGTGCGCCCGGCGGCTCGCTGCCTTTTGCCCCGCGGGAATGCCTCGAAACCCTTCATGCCATGCGCACCCTCGGCGGTGAGCGCGTCTGGGGCCGCTACGGATTCGTCGATGCCTTCAACCCGCATACGGGTTGGGTCTCGCCTGATGTGATCGCGATCAACGTCGGCATCACGCTTCTCATGGCGGAAAACCTCCGCAGCGAATTTGTCTGGTTCCACTTCATGCGCGCCCCCGAAGCCCGCCGCGGCCTCGCTCTCGCGGGCTTTCAAAGCACGTTCGAACTCCCCGCCGCCCCGTCAGTCGCCCAGCTCGACCCGCCTCGCGCAACGGATCCCTGATCCTCCGCGGACCGGTCATTCTAGGGGTCGAAACGCAGGCCCCGGTCCTCCGGGACGATGCGGCGGAGGGTGTAGACGTCGCTGGCGAGTTCGGCGCGAAAGCGGGCCAGGTTCTCCCAGGGATCCCAGCGGGCGCTGAGCAGCTTGCCAGTGATGCCTTCGCTTTCGGGGCTCGCGAGAAAAACGCAGAGCGCCGCCGCGCGTGTCGGGGTGACATCGGCGTCGCCGACGAGAGCGGCGCGCAGTGCTTCGGCCTCGACTCCCGCCCGCTCCTCACCGGCTGCCAGGATCTCCTCGGCGAGACGGCTGCGCAAGGTGCCTGGGGCGACGGCATTGACCGCGATGCCATGCGGTCGCACTTCCTCCGCCAGTGTTTCGGTCAGGCGCACGACCGCCGCCTTGGTGGCGGCGTAGGTGGCGAAGTTCGGCCGCGGGGAGGCGGCGCCGCCACCGGAGATCGTGATGATCCGGCCACCGCCCGCACGTTTCATCGCGCGTACGGCGTGCTGGCAGACGAGCAGGGTGCCGGTGACGTTGATCCGCCAGGCGCGCTCCCAGCCCTCGACGTCGATGGTCTCCGTTGCACCGATCGGACCATGAATGGCGGCGTTGCTCACGGCGACGTGCAACGGACCGAGCGACGCGGCCCGTTCGAACAACGCGGCGACGGCGGCCGCGTCGGCCACATCGCAGGCGATGCCCTGAACGGTCTGGCCGGGACGCGCGCGTGTCCTCAACGCCGCCTCTGCCGTCGTGACCTCGCTGGCGGTGCGCGCGCAAAACGTCACGTTCGCTCCCTCGGCAAGGAAGGCCTCAACGATCGCGCGGCCGAGCCCTTGGGTACCGCCGGTGACGAGCGTGTTGCGTCCTTGGAGTTTCATGGGCGAAGAGGGGTGTGGTCTCGGGACTGGGCGAGGTTACCGAACCGCTCGGTTACCTTCGTCATTATCCGTCAGACCCAGGGTCAGGTTCGCGATTGTTTGGGATTTGACTGGTTGTGATTTGGGATTTCCGGTTTGGCGGCGTTTACTGGCGCGCTTCGTAGATCCAGCGGTTGGAATCGAGCCACTGCACGGTACGAAGCAGGGCCTGTTCGATCGTCAGCCGCGGCTGCCAGCCGGTGGCGCGGATTTTCGCGGTGTCGAGAAAGATGAAAGGGCTGTCGCCAATCCAGCCGCGCTCGCCGCCGGTGGTTTCGATTTTTGGATTCACGCCGAGTGCCCGGCAGATCAGGCCGATGCTGGTGCGGACATCGATGAAGTGGTCCGTGCCGAGGTTGTAGACCTGCGTGGCGTGCGGCGCGCCGCGGGCGGTGTGGGCGGCGAGCACGTGCAGGAGGGCGTCGATGCAGTCGTGCACGTAGAGGTAACTCTTCCGCTGGCGTCCGTCCCCGAGCACGCGCAGGTGGTGCGGATCCGCGAGCAGCCGGCGGTGGAAGTCGAAGACGTGACCGTGGCTGTAGCGTTCGCCGAGCAGGGAGACGAAACGGAACACGTAGGCCTCGTCGAGGTGTCCGCCTTCGGCATAGGCGGAGACGAGGCCTTCACCGGCCAGCTTGGACGCGGCGTAGAGGGAGGTCTGGACCGGGAACGGCGCGGTCTCCGGGGTCGGACGGTCGGCGCTCACCGCCGGCTCGCCGTAGACGGAGCCGGTCGAAGCAAAGGCGATCCGGCGCACCCCTTGGGCGCGCATCGCCTCGAGCACATTGAAGGTGGCGACGGTGTTTTGCTGCAGGTCTTTTCCCGGGTGGCGCCAGCCGTCGCGGATGTCGGCGTTGGCGGCGAGATGCACGACGAGGTCGGCGCCCGCCATCGCGGCGGTGAGGGCGGTGGCGTCGAGGGTGTCGCCGCGGACCAGGGTGAAGGCCGGGTGGGTGAGGGCGTCGGCGAGGAACCGCTCCTGTCCGGTGGAAAAGTTGTCCCAGCCCGTCACGGCCACACCCGTGGCGAGCAGGCGGTCGACGAGGTGGGAGCCGATGAAGCCGGCGGCGCCGGTTACGAAGGCGCGGGACGCGACGGCGGTCATGAGTCGAAGCCCACCTGGCGGTCGACGATGAACCGCGGCCGTCCGCGCACCTCCTCGTAGATCCGGCCGATGTATTCGCCGAGGATGCCGACGCTGATCAGCTGGATGCCGCCGAGGAAGGACACGAGGATCACGAGGGTCGGGTTACCCCAGACGATCTCCCACCCCATGAGCTTGTAGACGAAGTACACGGCGGTGAGCAGCAGCGAGAAACCGGCGATGGTGAAGCCCATCACCGTGCTCAGGGCGAGGGCGTAGGTGGAGAAGCAGAAGATGCCGTTGAACCCGATGCGCAGCGAGCCGAGGTAGCGGTTGTAGTGGGTGGATCCGGCGGTGCGGGCCGGCCGGTCGAAGGGCAGGAGCACCTGGCGGTAGCCGACGACGGCGACCATGCCGCGGAGGAAGCCGTGACACTCCTTCAACCGCAGCACCTCGTTCGCGACCCGGCGCGACATGAGCCGGAAATCGCCGGTGTTGGGTGGGATGTTCACGTCGGCAATCTTGTTGATGACGCGGTAACCCACCCGGGCGATGAGGCGTTTCAGCCACGGCTCGCCCTCGCGCTGCCGCCGCTGGGGGAGGACGACATCGTAGCCCTCGCGCCATTTCGCGACCATGGCGTGAAGCAGCTCGGGCGGATCCTGCAGGTCGACGTCCATCACGATGACGGCGTCGCCCCGCGAGTACTGCAGACCGGCGAGGGTGGCCATCGGCTGGCCGAAGCGCCGCGAGAAGGTGATCAGCTTGATGCGGGGATCGCGTTCGCGGGCGCGCAGGATGGCGGCCTCGGAGCCGTCCGGCGAAGGATCAAGGCAGAAGATGAGTTCGTACGTCTCGCCGAGCGCAGCCAGGATCGGTTCGATGCGTTCCAAGAAGCGCGGGATGTTGTCCTCTTCGCGGTAGACAGGAATGACGATCGAGAGGGACATGACGGCGGGGCGGGGTGGGCTGGCGCAGAGTTGAACCGGTGCGCTGCGGTTCGTAAACAACGAGCTGAAGCCTGGACGCAAATGCAGTCGAGCCGCGATCGCGGGCGGTGCCGGACGGGCGCCGACTTCCCCCTTGAAGTGCCCGGTGGCGCTACGTAGCACGGGGCGTGCTTTCCGGAATCCGCCCCACCTCCCGCGCGCTTTGGTCCGGCGTCGGCCTCGCCGTCGCCATCGTGGCGGTCTATGCGTATTCCCTGCGGGGCGACTTCCTGTGGGACGACGACCTGCACATCACGGCCAACGCGACCATCGTCGGGCCGCTCGGGCTGAAGGAGATCTGGACCAGTTCGCGTGCCCTCTACTTTCCGCTCACGCTGACGAACTTCTGGGTGCAGCATGCGTTGTGGGGCGTGGAGCCCTTCGGTTACCGGGTGGTGACGCTGGCCTTCCATGTCGGCGCGGCGCTGCTGCTTTGGCGAGTGCTGGCCGGACTGCGGGTGCCGGGTGCGTGGCTCGGCGCCGCGCTGTGGGCGCTGCATCCGGTCCAGGTCGAATCGGTCGCCTGGATCTGCGAGCTGAAGAACACCCAGTCGGCGGTCTTTTTCCTCGCGGCGATCCTTGCCTGGCAACGCTGGCTCGACCGGCCGCGCCCGGGATCCGGCGTGCCGTCCGGTACAGGGCGATCCGCCGGGGAGTCCGCCTACGCGTGGGCTCTGCTCTTTGCTGTCCTCGCCATCCTGAGCAAGCCCTCGACGGTGATGCTGCCGGTGGTGCTCGGACTCTGCAGCTGGTGGGTGCGCGGGCGGATCGAGCGGGCTGAAATCTGGCGGCTCGTGCCGTTCTTTGCCCTGTCCGCCCTGGCCTCGGGCTGGACGATCTGGGAACAGAAGTTCAACTCGGGCGCGATCGGCGAAGCGTGGAGCCAGACCCTGCCGGAACGGTTCGCCATCGCGGGACGGGTGATCTGGTTCTATCTGGGCAAGCTGGCCTGGCCCGATCCGCTGATCTTCATCTATCCGCGCTGGCAGATCGACGGTGCCAACCCCTGGATCTATGCAGGCATCGTCGCGGCGGTGGGGGTGGCGGTGGTGCTCTGGCTCGGGCGCGACGGCCGGCTGCGACCGTATTTCTTCGCGGGCGTGTACTTTGTTGCGCTGCTCTTTCCCGTCCTCGGGTTTTTCTCCGTCTACTTTTTCCGGTATTCGTTTGTAGGCGACCATTTCCAGTACCTCGCCAGCATGGGTCCGCTCGCCCTCGCCGGGGCCGGACTGGCCCGGCTGCCGCGCCGCCTGACGGTCGCGGTGGGCGCGATCGTCCTGCTCGTGCTCGGCGGTCTGGCGGCGGGGCACACCCGGGCCTACCTCGACAAGGAGGCGCTCTGGCGGGACACCCTCGCGAAGAACCCGGCGGCCGACATGGCCTGGTTCAACCTCAGCGACGTGCTCTCCCGCCAGGGCCGGCACGAGGAGGCGATCGAAGCGATCCGCCGCGGCCTCGCGCTCAAGCCCGACGACCCCTACGCCTACAACGATCTCGGCAACGAGTACGCGCTGCTACGCCGTCCGGCGGAGGCCGTGCCGCAGTTCGAACGGGCGCTCGCGCTCCTGCCCGGCTTTGCCTCCGCCCACAGCAATCTAGGCAACACGCTCATGGACCTTGGGCGCGTCGACGAGGCGCTCGGCCACCTGCAGCGGGCGGTCGAGCTTGATCCCGCGTACCCGGAAGGCCTGAACAACCTCGGCGTGGCGCTGGCCAAACGCGGACAACACCCGGAGAGCCTCGCCGCGTTCGAGCGGGCGCTGGCGCTGCGCCCGCGTGACGCCGCGACGCATGACAATCTGGCCGGGGCCCTGCGCGCGCTCGGGCGGCTCGACGAGGCCCTGGCGCGTCATGAGGAAGCGTTGCGGCTCGCGCCGGACGTGCCAGAAGCGCTGGCCAACCTAGGCCGCACGCTCCAGTCCGCCGGTCGCCCGGCCGAGGCCCTGGTCCGGTTCGAGCGGGCGCTCGCCCTCAAGCCGCGGCTGACTGCCGCGCGTATCCAGTACGCTTATACGCTGGCCGATCTCGGCCGCTCCGACGAGGCGCTGGCCGAGCTGCGGCGCGCGGTGGAGCTCGACCCGGCCGCGGTCGAGGCGCGTTTCAACCTCGGTTCCGCCCTCGCCCAGGCCGGCCGGCTGGAGGAGGCGGTGGCTGCCTTCGAGGCCGTGGTGGCACAGTCGCCGGAGTTCCTCCCGGCCCACGAAAACCTGGGCACCGCCCTCGCGGCGCTCCGGCGCTGGCCGGAGGCGATCGCGCGGTTCGAGACCGCGCTCCGGCTCGCCCCGGACTCGCTCCGGGCGCGCACCCAGCTGGCCGTCTGCCTCGTCAATGTCGGCCGTCTCGCCGAGGCCGTGCCGCACTTCGAAGCCGCGCTGCAGGCCGACCCCGGCTCGGTCGAGCTGCACCAGAACTTTGCCCAGGTGCTGCGCGCGCTCGGCCGCACCCGGGACGCGCTGCGCCATTTCGACGAAGCCACGCGCCTGCAGCTGCAGCGCTGAGCGGGCCTCCGGTTCGCGCCTTGCCAAGACGGCCTTGGTCCGACCATGGTGGTCGCGTTGTCTTCGGATCCGGGCGTGCACCCCCTTGCCGGCCGGCCTTCCACGTTCTGGCGTACCCCGCGCCGCGTTCCCAACCCTTACCTGTCGTGAACTCCGTCACCCGTCGCTCCTTCCTCAAGCAGTCCTCCACCTCGGCCGTCGCCGCCTTCGCCTTCCCCGCGATCCTGCGCGCACAGGCCGGCGGCACGCCCAACAACCGGCTCAACGTCGCCGTAATCGGTGCTGGCGGCCGGGGCGGCGCGGCGGTGACCGCCGTGCGCAACGAGAACGTCGTGGCGATTTGCGATGTGGACGAGGCCCGCGCCGACGGCTCGCTCAAGTCCATCAGCGAACGGCATCCGACGGAGAGCGCCGGCATCGCGGCGGCGAAGCGCTTTACCGATTACCGCAAGATGTTCGACCAGCTGGGCAACCAGATCGACGCGGTGACGATCTCGACGCCCGACCACATGCATTTTCCCGCGGCGATGGCCGCGCTCGCGCTCGGCAAGCACGTCTATGTCGAGAAGCCGCTCACGCACACGGTGTGGGAGGCGCGCGAACTCACCAAGGCCGCACGGGGCAAGAAGGTGGTCACCCAAATGGGCAACCAGGGCCACGCCGGCGAGGGCTGCCGCCTGCTCAAGGAGTGGGTCGAGGCCGGCGTGCTCGGCGAGGTGCGTGAAGTCGTGAGCTGGACCGACCGCCCCTTCTTCCCGATGTGGCGTCAGCCGGTGGGCACCTACAACAAGCCCGATCATTCCAAGCTCATTCCCGTTGTTCCGGCCTCGCTCAACTGGGATGCCTGGCTCGGCGTCGCGCCGGCGCGTGCCTATGATCCGGCCTTCCTGCCCGGACTCAAATGGCGCGGCTGGTGGGATTTCGGCACCGGTGCCTTCGGTGACGTCGCCTGTCACATCATGGACGGCGCCTACTGGGCGCTGAATCTCGGCGCACCCACGGCGGTCGAGGCGATGGCGGCCGGGGCGACCGACGTCGCGACGCCGCACGCGAGCATTGTGACCAACTATTTCCCGGCGCGGGGCAACCTGCCTCCGGTCAAGTACACCTGGGCGGACGGCGGCCTGATGCCTCCGCTCCCTCCCTCGCTCGAGCTCGGGCGCGATCTGCCGGCCGAGGCAGGCACGCTGCTCTTCGGCAGCAAGGCGACGGTGTTGTGCAGTTTCTACTACGATTCCGTGCGCATCATCCCGGAGGCGAAGATGCGCGAGATGGCCCCGAGCCTGCCGCCGAAGACCATTCCGCGCGTGAAGGACGGACCGTTCGCCGAATGGCTGCTCGGCTGCAAAGGCGGCCCGACCCCCGGCTCGAACTTCGAATACTCGGGCCCGTTCACCGAAGCCGTGCTGCTCGCCAACGTCGCCATCCGTTCCCGCCGCCGCATCGAGTGGGATGCGCAGGCGATGAAGGTGACCAACCTCCCCGACGCGAACCAGTTCGTGACCAAGGAGTACCGCCCGGGCTGGCTGTGACCAGCCCACACCCCACGGTCTGCCGCCGCTCCTCGTTCTCGTAATCGTTCTCGTTCTCGGACCGATCGTTCGAAGAACGAGAACGATTAAGATTACGAGAACGAGGGGGGCGGCGAGCGGGCGGACCCGCCCCGGTGCTCGCTTCAGGCCGACGTGGGAGCCGGCTCGGCGTGCGCGGGCTCCGCGGCGCCCGCCTTGCGGAAGCGTGCGGCGAGGCGGCCGAGGTAGAGGTGCACGACCGGGGTGGTGAAGAGCGTGAGCAGCTGGCTCAGCGCGAGTCCGCCGACCACCGCGTAGCCGAGCGGCTGGCGCAGCTCCGAGCCGTCGCCATGTCCCAGCGCGAGCGGCACACCGCCGAGCATGGCCGCGAGCGTGGTCATCAAAATAGGACGGAATCGCTTCAGGCCCGCTTCGTAGATGGCATCCGGCGGCGCCATGCCGCGCCGCTCCGCCTCGATGGCGAAGTCGATCATCATGATCGCATTCTTTTTCACGATGCCGATGAGCAGCAGAATGCCGATGATCGCGATCACGCCGATGTCATGGCCGAAGGCCCAGAGCGTGAGCAGGGCGCCGAGTCCGGCCGAGGGCAGCGTCGACAGGATCGTGATCGGGTGGATGAAGCTCTCGTAGAGCATGCCGAGGATGATGTAGATCGCGATGATGGCCGCCGCGATCAGGTAGGGTTGCGAGCGGAGCGAGTCCTGGAAGGCCTGCGCCGTGCCCTGGAAACTGCCGCTCAACGACGGCGGCGCACCGAGGCCGGCGACCTCCTGCTCGATCGCCGTGACCGCGTCGCCCAGCGCGACGTTGGGCGCGAGGTTGAAGGAGAGCGTCACGGCCGGGAACTGGCCGAGGTGGTTGATCGAAAGCGGCTTGGTGGCGTTGCGGTCGAAGGTGACGAGCGAGGAGAGCGGCACCTGACCTCCGGTGAGCGGCGAGCGCAGGAAGAGCTTGTCGAAGGTTGACGGGTCCTGCTGCAGCTCGGGCGGCACCTCGATGATCACCTTGTACTGGCTGATGTGGGTGTAGAACTGCGTGATCTGGCGCTGGCCGAAGGCGTTGTAGAGGGCGGTGTTGATCGCCTGCGTCGGAATGCCGAAGCGCGCCGCCGCCTGGCGGTCGATGTCGACGTTGAGCGCGGGCGCGGTCGACTGCTGGTCCGAGGCGACGTCGCGCAACTGCGGCAGCGCCTGGAAGCGCTCCAGCAGGCGCGGCGCCCAGGTGTTGAGCTCGTCGATGTCGGCGCTGCGCAGGGTGTACTGGAACTGCGTCCGGCTGGAAAGACCGCCCACGTTGAGGTCCTGCTGCGCCTGGAGGAACAGGGTGAAGCCCGGGATGTTCGCCGTGGACCGGCGAAGACGGTTCATGATCGTCCAAACCGAGTCGCGTTCGCCGCGTTCCTTCAGCGTGATCCAGTAGCGGATGGCGTTGGCCCCGCCGCCGCCGCGTCCGCCGGTGCCGACGCGGCATTGGAAGGCGAGCACGCCGGGATCGGCCTGGATGATCGCACCGATGCGGAACGCCTGCTCGTTGATCGCCGCGAAGGAAATGTCAGGCGGCCCCTCGGCTGTGCCGGTGATGAAGCCCGTGTCCTGCTGCGGAAAGAAGCCTTTCGGCATCTTCACGAACGTGAGCACGGTCAACCCGAGCGTGACGAAGAGCGAAAGCAGGGTCAGGGCCTGGTGCCGCAGCACGAGCCGGAGACCCCACGCGTAGCCGCGCTCGAGTCCGGCGAAGAACCGCTCGGCCAGCCGGTCTAGCCGGGCGAAGAGTCCGGCGCCGGTGGGCGGACGGTGGGTGTGCAGGAAGCGCGAGCACATCATCGGCACGAAGGTGAGGGACACAAAGCCCGAGATGAGCACGGTGGCCGTGACGGTGACGGCGAACTCGCGGAAGAGCCGGCCTACGATGCCGCCCATGAGGAGCACGGGGATGAAGACCGCGACGAGCGACAGACTGATCGAAAGGATGGTGAAGCCGATCTCAGAGGCGCCCTTCAACGCGGCTTCCCTCGGGGGCATGCCCTCCTCGATGTGCCGGTAGATGTTTTCCAGCATCACGATCGCGTCGTCGATGACGAAGCCGACGCTGATCGTCAGGGCCATGAGCGAGAGATTGTTGAGGCTGAAACCCAGCGCGTGCATCACCGCGAAGGTCGCGACGATGGAAATGGGCACGACGGCGCTGGAGATCAGGGTGGCGCGTACGTTGCGCAAGAAGACGAACACGACGCCGGTCACGAGCGCCATGGTCAGGACGAGATGGAACTCCACCTCGGCGACGGAGGCGCGGATGGTGCGCATGCGGTCGCTCAGCACCTCGATGCGGATCGAGGGCGGGACGGCGGCCTGGAGTTCGGGCAGGAGGGCGCGCACGCGTTCAACGGTGTCGATCACGTTCGCGTCGGCCTGCTTGCGGATGATGATGCCGAGGCCGCGCTGGTTGTTGACGAGGGCGGCGGAGCGGACGTTTTCCGGGCCGGCCACAGCGCGTCCGACGTCGCGCACGCGGATCGGGGCGCCGTTGCGGTAGGCGAGGATCAGGTCGTTGTACGGCGCGGCGTTGAGCAGCTGATCGTTGGCGTAGATGGCGAAGCTTTGGTTCGGACCGTCGAGGCTGCCCTTGGGCGAGTTGACCGTGGCCTGGGCGATGACCCCGCGCACGTCGTCGAGGCTGAGGCCGAGGGCGGCGAGCTTGGTCGGGTCGACCTGCACGCGTACCGCCGGTTTCTGCTCGCCCATGATGTCGACCTGAGCGACGCCGCGCAGCTGCGAGAGCTGTTGGGCGACGATGTTGCTCGCGTAGTCGCTGACCTCGGTGAGGGGCAGCACCTCGGAGACCATGCTGAGCAGCATGATGGGCGAGTCGGCGGGGTTGACCTTGCGGTAGGTGGGCGGGCTCGGCAGCTCGGTCGGGAGCCGGCCCCCGGCGGCGTTGATCGCGGCCTGCACCTCCTGGGCGGCCGCGTCGATGTCGATATCGAGGTCGAACTGCAGCGTGATCGAGACCGTGCCGAGTCCGCTGACCGACGACATCTGGGTGATCCCCGGGATGAGCGCGAGTTGGTTCTCGAGCGGGGTCGCGACCGACGACGCCATCGTCTCGGGGCTGGCGCCCGGCAGGCTGGCGGAGACCTGGAGGGTGGGGAACTCGACCTGCGGAAGCGGCGCGACGGGCAGCAGCGGGAAGGCAACGAGGCCGAAGAGGAAAATGCCGACCGTGAGCAGCACGGTCGCGACGGGGCGCCGGATGAACGGCGTCGAGAGGCTGAGCGGGGTGGCGGGCGTCATGGGGTTACTCCACGGCAACGACGAGGGCGCCGGGCTTGAGTTTGGCGTGACCGTCGAGCACGACGCGGTCGCCCGCGGCAAGGCCCTCGACGACGGTGATGTCCCCGGCGGTGAACACCGTCTTCACCGTGCGGGGTTCGACGGTGTTGTCCGGTCGCAGCCGGTAAACAAAGGGACCGTCGAGCCCGGGCTGGACGGAGCGGGCGGGCACGACGATGGCGTTGTGCCGGGTTTCGACCAAGATGCGCGCGGTGACAAACTGGCCGGGCCACAGGCTGAGATCGTCGTTGGCGAAGAGCGCCTTCAGCCGGAGGGTGCCGGTCGCGAGGTCGATCTGGTTGTCGATCAGCTCGAGTCGGCCGGTGGCGAGCCGGGCGTTGTCCTCACCAAAGGCTTCGACGGTCAGCGGGTCGGGTTGGCGTGCGGCCGCGCGCAGGGCGGGCAGGTGGCTCTGGGGCAGCGTGAACACCACCGCGATCGGCTGCATCTGGGTGATCACCACGAGGCCGGCGCCTTGGTTCGCCGTGACGACGTTGCCCGCATCGACGAGGCGGAAACCGGTGCGGCCCGAGACGGGGGAGCGCACGGTGGTGAAGTCTAGATCGAGCTGGGCGGCCTGCAAGGCGGCCTCGTCGGCCTGCACGAGGGCGATCAGACGGGCGACGGTCGCCTCCTGCTGTTCGAGCAGGCGGCGGCCCTCGACGTTGCTTTCGACCAGGGTGCGCACGCGGGCGAGTTCGAGCCGGGCGCTGGCGAGCTGGGCCTCGTCCTGCAGTTTCTTGGCGCGCGCCTGCTCAACGATGGCCTCGTAGGGCCGCGGATCGATCTGCGCGAGCACCGCGCCCTCCTCGACGGTCTGGCCTTCGGTGAAGTTGACCCGGTCGAGCGTGCCACTGACCCGCGGACGCACGGTGACCGTGCTGGCCGGCTGCACCGAGCCGATGCCGGTCAACCACACCGGCACGTCACGGGCGACTGCGGTGGCCAGCGTCACCGCCACCGCCTGGGGGCCGCCCGCGCGGGTGGCCTCGGACGGCGAAGCGGCGCCGCGACGCCAAACGAAGAGACCGGCGGCGAGGGCGGCGCCGACCAGGAGGAGAAGCCAGACTTTTTTCATGCGGAAGCGGGAAGACGGCCGGAGCGGTCGGCGGAGTGCGGACGGGGGCAGGCGGGGCGAGCGGACGAACCAAGTACGACGCCCGGGGCAGGGTGGTCGTTACAGCGATGATTTGGGCGGGAAAGCCGGAGGTACGCCAGCGCAAGGTGACGGCGCGGGCAGAGAATGCGTTGACCCGTCCGGGGCCAAAAACAGACTCCGGCCATGGCTTCGTACCCCAAGCGCTTTCAGATCTCGCGTCGGTCGTTTGTCCAACGCTGCTCCGTGCTCGCTGCCGCCACGGGCCTGCCCGGCTGGTTCATCGAACGTCAGTTGCTTGCCGCGGAGACGCCGGCGCCCCGCCTGTCCGCCAACGACCGCCCTGGCATCGCACTGGTGGGCTGCGGCGGCATGGGCACCAACGACGCCCGCAACGCCGCCAACCACGGCAATCTGATCGCGGTCTGCGACGTTGACCGGAAGCACGCCGAGGAGGCGGCGCAGAAACTCACCCCCGAGGGAGGGACCAAGCCATCGATCCACGGCGATTTCCGCGAGCTGCTCGCGCGCAAGGACATCGACGTCATCATCAACGGCACGCCCGACCACTGGCACACCCTGGTCAATCTCGGCGCGATCCGGGCGGGCAAGGACGTGTACTCGGAAAAGCCCCTTACGCTCACCATCGACGAGGGCCGGCGCCTCGTGCGGGAGGCCACGGCGCGCGGCACCGTGCTGCAGACCGGTACGCAGCAACGCAGTATGGAACGGTTTCGCCTCGCCTGCGAACTCGTGCGCAACGGCCGGCTGGGCAAGCTCTCCGAGGTGAAGGTCTGGCTGCCGGCCGGCCTGCGTGAAGGACCCTTTGCCACCGCGCCCGTACCCGAGGGCTTGAACTGGGACTACTGGCTCGGGCCTGCCCCCAAGGTCGACTACGTGCCGGAACGCTGCCACCGTACCTTCCGCTTCTGGTACGACTATTCCGGCGGCACCATGACTGACTGGGGCGCCCACCACAACGACATCGCCTACTGGGCGATCGGGCAACGGGCCCCCGTTCGGGTCGAGTCCACCCGGCTGGCCGAGCCGATTCCGGGCGGCTACGACGCGGTGAGCGAATACGAGGTGCGGTACACCTATGCCGACGGCACCAAGCTCACCATCCTGACCACGCGTGACGACAGCATCTACGGCGAGAAGATCAACCCGGACGGGCAGCGCAACGGCATCCGTTTCGAAGGCTCCAATGGCTGGCTCTGGGTCAATCGCAGCGAGATCAAGGCGAGCGACATGGAGCTCCTGCGCACGCCGCTGCCCGACGACGCGACGCGCCTCTACGTGAGCCGGGATCACATGCAGAACTTCTTCGACTGCGTGCGCTCCCGGGCCAAGCCGATCTGCGACGTCGAGACCGGCCACCTTTCCGCCAACATGTGCCACCTCGGGGCGATCTCGCTGCGCACGCACCGCGCGCTCACCTGGGATGCCGACCGCGAGGTCTTCACCGGGGAGTATGCCGCGGAGGGCAATGCCCACCTCGCCCGCGAGTTGCGCGCCCCGTACGACTATTCGTTTGTCTGAGCCGGCTGCGCCCGCGCCGGGCCTGGCCCGCCGGACGCGCGTATCCATGCTTTCGTTACGCCGCTTCCTGCCGCGGATCGCCGCCGCCCTGCTGGCTGCCACGGCCGTCGGTGCCGCCGAGGTGCGGGTGGACGGCGCCGCTGCGCTCCGGGCCGCCGTGGCCTCGGCCGTCCCGGGCACGCGCATTGTACTGGCCCCGGGGGACTACGGCGGCGGTTTTCATTTCGCAAATCTGCGCGGCGAGCCGGGTCGCCCCATTGTCATCGCCGCGGCCGATCCGGCCCGTCCGCCTGTCTTCGCGGATGCGAACGTCGCCCTGCATTTCTCCAATCCGGCCCACGTGGAGGTGCACGACCTCGTCATCACCCGAATGGCGCACAACGGCATCAACCTCGACGACACTGGCGGCCCGGGTGGCGCGGCGGGCGCCCACCATGTGCTGCTCCAGGGCCTGCGGGTGAGCGACATCGGCGGAGCGGGCAACCACGATGGCATCAAGGCCTCCGGAGTTTGGGACCTCGTGGTGCGCGCGGGCACGATCGAGCGCTGGGGCACGCGCGGTGGCTCGGCGATCGACTTGGTCGGCTGCCATCGCGTCGCGATCGAAGACACCGTGATTCGGCATCGCGAACCGGCGCCGCCGGATTGCACCGGCATCCAGGCAAAGGGCGGCTCGAGCGCGGTCGCGATCCGGCGCAACCGTTTCGAACATGCCGGTGGGCGCGCGGTGAATCTCGGCGGCAGCACGGGCCGGGCGTATTTCCGGCCAGCGCTGGCGGACGGCGGCGGTCACGCCGAGGCCCGCGACCTGCTCGTCGAGCGCAACGTCTTTATCGGGAGCGTGGCTCCGGTGGCCTTCGTCGGCGTCGACCGCGCCGTGGTGCGGTTCAACACGATCGAGCGGCCGGGCCGGTGGGTCGCGCGCATCCTGCAGGAGACCCGTGAGGCCGATTTCGTGCCCTGTCGCGGGGGTGAGTTCACCGACAACCTGATCCTGTACGAAGGCACGCGGACGGCCGCGACCCTCGTCAACGTCGGGGCCGGCACCGCCCCGGAGACGTTCGTCTTTGCGCGCAATGCCTGGTTCAACCTCGACGCGCCGGAGCGCAGCCGGCCCGTGTTGCCGGTGACCGAAACCGGCGGGCACTACGGCCTCGACCGCGTCCAGGCCACGGGCCTCGCCGGCGCCACCGCACCGGCGGGGGGCCGCTAAGCGGACCTTGGGTCGCGCTCCGCCGCCTTCGGCGGGCGACCTGTAAGGAACTACAGTGGCGGCCTCCGCTGCGCCGGCTATACTCGTGCATCATCCGTTCGTTCGCCGATGCACCGTTCTCTCCGCTTCGTGATCCCGTCGTTTTCAACGCTCGCGCGTGTCATCGTGCTGGGCGTCGTGCTCGGTGCGTCGGCCGCAACGTCGGTCGCAGCCGGACTCCGTGCGCGCGTGTCGATCCACATCGAAGCTCTCGACCCCGGCGCCCAGAAGCTCGTCGAACTCTACGGCACGCAAAACGGCCCGATCCATGGCCGTGTGTTCTTCAAGGCCGGGGCGTCCCGCACGGAGATGCCGGCCAATGCCGGGCCGGGTTTCGCCGGACAGGTCATCGTTGCCACCGCTGCAGGTCAGGTGCACCAGATCGCACCGGCGGCGGAGGCGTACCTGACCTGGCCGCGCCGCACACCGGAGAAGGCACCGCGGATCGAGGCGCAGCGCTCGGGCAAGACCCAGACCATCGCGGGCTACGCGTGCGAGCAGGTGATCTTTCAATTCGGTGTGGAGACGTGGGAGTTCTGGGTCACGAAGGACCTGCCCGGCCTGACCGCCCTCGATGTTTCCGACAACACCCTCGATGCCCGGCGGCGCGCGATGTACCGCCAACTCGGAGGCGTGCCGATCCGCTCCATCAACACCACGGCCACCTACCGTCTCACCTCTGATCTCACGGAGATCGAGGCGCAGGCCCTGGGGGACGCGCTGTTCACGATCCCGGCCGGCTACGTGCAGGTGAAGGATGCCGGCGACCTGATGAAGCGGACTTCGCGGGCCGCCCCACGTTGACCCCGATTACGCATGCCCACGTCGATGTTCCCTTTGAGCGTCTTACGCTTTGCGGTGGTGGCGGCGCTGTTGGCGACCACGTCTGTTCTCGCGGCCTCCACCCCGGCGAAACCGGTGTCCAAGCGCGAGGCGCGCGCGATGGAGAAGGCCTTGGCGGACCGGCTCAGCCGCGACCAAAGCTTTGCCATGGAGCGCTGGCGGACCTACGAACTCACACGCGTCGTGGGCGAGCCGTTTGCCAGGGTCATTGAGACTTGGGGACCCTACACGAGCGTGTCGGACGATGGTCGCGGGGGAAAGGTCTACGCCTACGAGAACGGGCTCACGAGCAACTTCGGCGAGTACACCCCGGGCTACGAAGTCACCGACCCCTTCGGCAACGTAATCGAGCGCAAGGAGGCGCGGGACACGCGGCGGAGCAGCCATTGGACCTTGTTCAAGGACGTGTATGTGGACGCCGCCGGGATCGTGACCCGAATCACGCGCGGTACGCGTGGGCTCGGCACGATCGATCCCAAGTTCGTGACCATGCGCAACGAGTCGTTTGCCTTCACGGGCAAGAGCCGCGAGACCATGGCCGAGCGCATCCGTGCGCACATCCGTGACAGCGGTTACGTGCTGAGGAGCGATGACGGCAACCGCATCGTCTACCGTGAGTTCACGCAGTTCGGCCGGGCGAGCGAATGCGGCGCGGATCTCTATGGCTTGATCCGCGTCACGGTGGACATCCGCGAAGCGCAACTCGATGTCCTCGTCGATGCGGACTTGTACTCCACCATCTTCGGCGCGCGCCTCGTGATCAACGCCAACGACGACATCGCCGCGGAGAATCACGAGGCCTTTGGCACCTACGTGGCCAAAGTGCCGAAGGAAGTGCGCGCGGCCTACCCGGAGGCGATCTACGACGAAAACGACGTCGTCGTGAACCCGTTTGTCGGCCGGCGAATGTTGGAGTTTTTCGTCGGATACGTAGACGAGTTGCGCGACCTGTGCCGCTGAGGCCACGCCGGCGGTGAACCTTCCCGCGCGGCGGCCGGGATCGGGATTGAGCCGCGGCCGGATGTCCCTCCGAATGCGGCTGCCATGATCGAACTTGTCCACGTGCGCGTGCGCCGCGCGTGACGGATCACACGCCAACGCCGAGGACGGTTGACGTGCAGCGAGCGGCGTGAACACGCAATCGCACCGATCAACAAACCGAGCTTCACCGACATCGTGGTGCTGCGGATCCAGCGGCATCTTTCCGGAAGGAATGGAGCCGTCGGTCCGCACGCTCCTCGAATGAACGAAGCTCCAGCATCTTCCGTCTTGCCGGCTACAAATACCACAGCGCGACAAGCTTCTGTTGGCTTTCACATGGACGGCCAATTCCACGGAGTGACCCATCAACGTAAGCTGCCACCTAGACCGATCCTCCCTCTCTAGCAGTTCGATCAGAACCGGAAGGAATCCGTCTATGCGAATCACATCTTCGTCGATGCCGTCGACCAGTAATCGCAGGCGGCCCGTGCCATTTCGCCGTGTTTGCCAAAACCTGGGAAACAATCGCACGGTCTTTGAAAGTCGGTAGATCGGCGATGGCGCCGCACCGGATGTGAAGAGTCGGGGCGTTGCTCTCGGCGGTTTCTTGCTCGATTGCCGAGGACTTACCCATTCCCGGTTTTCCACGGAGAGTTAGAAGCGCCAGGTCCGCCATCTGCTCGAGCGTGCGCGAATGCTGATTCTGATCGGAGCCCTAAGTTGAATCCTGGGCCGTCTGTAGCGTCCCCTTCGCCTTTCCAGCCGCAATATATTGGCCTGCCGCGGGGTGTCCAATACCGGGTCCAATCGAAGCTCAGCCTTTCCAGCGACCTGCCGGGATGTCGTGGTCAGCGCGATTCGCCAGCCGTGTAGCACGCCCAGGCAAAGGCCCGGAGTGCTCGGTGGTGGAGGGCCGTGATGGAGGCGACGATGGAGCACGACCTTACCGGGCGTGGTAGGCTGGGAAATCAATCGAGCGGTCACTTCAATCGTTTGGTCCCGGGATTATGGACCGCTTGGGCTGGCTGGAATGAGGCCCGCCTGAGTTCAGGCGGGCCGAGGACATCGAAGCCTAGCTAACCGTCGATCGTAAGGATCTGTGGTGTGACGACCTGCCGCGGAGGCACATCCACTCGCAGGATTCTCGCCCACGAGTTGGGACCAGCCGCAATGACATGCGCCTGCCCTTTTTGGATGAGAACCGCATCATCCTTCTTCAGCATCATGTTGAGGTCGCCGAGGCGAACAGTCGCTTCGCCTTCGATGGTGAAGAGAACGTTTTCCTCGACGTCCTGCGCTTCACGCGGCGGCGTTTCGTCGCCCGGTGAAAGCGTGATGATCGAGCAGTGGAAGCCGTCCTTCGCGAGGATTCTCCTCATGTTGGAAGGAGACGTGATGGGATCGAGGGTCGTTAATGGTGGATTCATGGTTTTGTTTTCAACCGTGGGTTGAGGATTACGGCCGCGACTGCGGCCCAGGTTGGGCGCGACGTATGATTTAGGGGTCGCGCCACGACGGGGCTTACGGGTCAGCTCTGCGCGGCAGGCTCTTGATTCCAGCCGGTGAATGCCTCGGGCCATTCGCGCTCGGCGGCGGCGAACACCTCCGGCCAGCCCTTTTTGATCAGCGCCATAGCGGTGTCCTCGTCGAGTTGTGCGAGGTATTCGGTCACCACCGCACAGCGGTCCGGCCAGTCGCCGGGATATACGGCGCGAGCCCAGCCCTGCATGCGGCGGAGATTGTTGTTACTCAGTGTGGTTTTGGGTTCGGAACTCATAGTTATGTGAGGGCCATTGGCCGGTGAGGTGAAAGCGACTGGTACGTGCGGTTGTGCAGCAGTTTCGCTCCGCTGGGCGGAGCGCGATGCGCTGCGAGCTAGGCGGACGGCCGGAGCCATTGGCGATACGGCGCCGGCCGTCCGCCGGGACAGGCGGCGCGAAGTCGACCGGCGTAAGCGTGGCCGGAATTGATGAAGACTGGTTGAGGGGGGCGCTTCATGAGACGCAGGGTTTGCCGCCCGTCAGACGTGAGGGAGTGCCATGAGCGAAGCGCGCGGCGCGGTGACATTCGCCAAGGCCTCTGTTTCTTCAGGTGAAAGGAGTGGTCTGGCCAGCGCGGTGGGCGCCTGGCATTTCACCGCTTTCTGGAGAAAGAGGTTGTTCGGCATCTGGAGCGTGCCGCAGTTCTCCGTTCGGAGAGTCGTGTCGACGAGATTCAGATCGACGACCTCACCGACGCGAGGATCGGCGACCACTTCGACGCGGTCGCCGACTTCGGACAGTCGAATGACCACGATCAGAATCGAGGCGAGCATCTGGCTCAGCATGCTCCACATCGCGACGAAGCTGATCGCCACCAAGCTCAATGCACCGACAACCGTCGACCATAGTCCTTGCAGGTCGATGCCGTGCGCCAGCAAGGCCACCACCGCGAGCGCTCCAATTATGAGCCAACGCGCGACGCCTTTCGGCGCCCGAAGTCGGCGGTGCACCAAGGCGGGTGCGATCACCCGCGTACGGCGCGGGAATAGGTGCCGGCGCCGTCACACGGCGGACCTTGAGTTGCCGGATGCCGCCCGGCGTCGACCATTTGACGATGTCGCCGACGCGGCAGCCGATAAGCGCGGTGCCGATTGGAGTCAGGATCGAGATGCGATTGCACTCGATATCGGCGTTTTCCGGCAACGTGATCGTGTGTTCCTCGATTTCGCTCGTACCGAGGTCTTCGGACTCGACCGTCGAGTTCATGGTGACGACGTCCGCTGGGAACGCGGCGGGGTCGATGACTGCGGCGCGGTCCAGTTCATTACGCAGCTTTGCGAGCGCCGTGCTGGCGTTCGAGTGAAGCGCAGTGGCGATCAGCAGTCGGAGCGTCGAATAGTCATCGCGTGAGATATAGATGGGAGTATGATTCATGATGATGATTTGGTTTTGGGTGTTCTTGGATGTGCAGCGTCCCGCGATGGTTGAGGAGCGCGCGTGGCCGCCGCGTAAAATGCGGAGTTAGGCGACTGCGGTGGCTTCCACGTCGTGGGGAACCGTGCCGAGCACCTCGACCGCGGGGGCTTCCTCGCGCGGTGCGCGGAAGCGGCGGGAAGTCAGATCGTTGGTGTGGACGAGAATGTGATTGGGAATCTCGGCCTCCGGCGCGTAGCCAGGGTTGAAGAAAAGCGTCCCGCCAAGGTGTTGGCGCCAGTGCACGGGATCGTGCACGTGTCCTGAAAACACGAGCCGCGGCGAGTAGCGTTTCACCGACGCGTTCAGATCCGGATCCCCGCCGTCACCGCCACTGGAACGGGTCGTGACCAACGTTTTGGTTGGACCGGCGTGCACGACCCAGATGTCGGCTTCGCCCCCCTTCGGCTCCTTGGCGCAACCGATGCTCAGGACGGAGGTGCCGTTCAGCTCCACGCGCTGGCCGTCGACCCACACGTTGGGATTCGCGATGTAGCGCAGCCAGCAGGCCGGCATCCAACTCTCGGTCTGGTCGTGCCATTCGAGATCGTGGTTGCCGCTCGCGATCGAAAGCGACCTCGGGTAGCGGCGGAGCCAATCGGAAATCCAGGCGATCTGTTGCCGGTGCGGAGTCGGGCTCGTGAGGTCGAGGAGGTCGCCGGACATGACCGTGAGGTCGTGCGCCGGCGCGCGATGGAGCAGCCAGTCGAACCAACGTTTGTTGAAGTGGAAATCGGTGACGTGAAGGATGGTCATGGTAGTTGCCCAGGGAATGCCCGACCTCCGCGCGCAGCAGCGCGCGCTGAAAGGCAGGCGGGTTTCGAAACGTGACCCGCTCGGACGCGGGCGGGATGAGGTTCGCGCGCACGCGTTCTAACGACGCGTCGCGGCAGGGAAGTCCGACTTTGTTAACCCGGGGCCGCGCCTAAGGTCTGGGCGCGTTTGCGCTGACCGTTAGCTCGCGGCGCCGGGCCGTTCCGGGCAGATATACAACGCAAGGCCTTCCGCCACGTACAGGCGGACGCAGAGAATCAATTTCTGATGCGTGTTCGGGTTCACCGTAAGCGGAGCTGTGGACTCGAAAAAATTATTGTCAAGCTTCACTGGTCGCCACTGGCGGAGGGAGCGCGTGATGAGTGATGAGGTCACTTCTTGGCGGCAAGAACGGCGATGATGGCGACGAGCAGCACGAACGCGAGGACACGAGCGGAGAAGAATCGCGTACTGTCGTTTTCATTCGCCCGGTCCATCGTCGCGTTGTCCTCGGCTTTACGCCGCGTGCGACGCAGGCGCGGAAAATAGGGCTGCCCGTCATCGCTGAGCGACGGATAGCGCCGACACGGAACCGCCGGCGGCGGACGCGCGTTCACCGCATGCATCCCGCGTTCGCGGCTGGAGCGGCTGTCGCCGGAACTCGTCCCAGCGGGGTGAGGAGCTTCGGAATCTCGATAAGCGGGTGGTTTCATGGTCCAACGTTAACACCGCCGCTCCGCGCCGAATACTGCGGGGGCGGTAACGTAGCCATGCGTGACGTGCATGGCTCTTATCCGTGGCGCCGCCATCTCTTTGATTATGACCACTGTCGATAATCCAAACACTGAATCGAGGCGGCTGGTCCGGGGCATCCGCCTCGCGCTCAACGAAGCGACCAAGGCGTCCATTGAAGCGAAGGCCGAGCGGTTGTTCCGGCACTAGCTGACAATTCTCCGCATGCGCAACGACATGGAGCCCGATGTTCGCAGCCGCAGTCCGCGATTCACGGCTAAGGGTTAGATCGAACTCGCCGGTCCCGATCTCACCGCTTTGGGCACCACCGACGCCGCGCCCGCGGCGAGTGCCTTCGCGCGGTCGCTGTCTGTGCGGGCGATCGTGGTGCTGATGGCGACCGGCTACACGGCGCGGATCGTCGCGGTCGAGCGGTCGAAAACGGCGTTGTTCAGGCTCATCACGGACGCGAGCACCCAGCACGCGTTCAACCTGTATTGGGGCATAAAGCCGCTCCGAGTGACGGTTAAGGCTGGGAACTTCGAAGGCTTGGTCGCGCTCGCGGATGCCGCGCTACGCGACCGAGGCCTGCTTGCTCCAGGGGATCGCATCGTCGTTATTGGGCGGGGTCACGCCGGGTCAGGCGCGCGACTCGAGTTTCCTTAAACTGCACCTCGTCCGCTGAGCGCGAAGGTCTATTTTGACGACCCTGTTGGCGCGAAGGGAGCGACCAGCTTCTCCCGAACTTGGTCCTCGTCCGGCGCATGGGCGAGCACGGTGACCTGATCCCAGCCCAGCAACTGGGTTTCACCCTTCGGAAGCACCACTTCATCTCCGCGAGTGATCAAGGTGATGATGGCCCCTTGGGGGAGCCGCAGATCGCGCAGTCGGGGGCCAGGTATGCCCTTCGGCCCGGGTAGATCGACGGTCACCATGTCGTAGTCGCTTTTCGCCATCGTGATCATCTCGAGATTGAACAACGCTTTTGGCCGCGCCGGTTCCGCCAACCCCAGCCACTTCGCGACCAAGCCCAGTGTGGAGCCTTGAACGACGATCGACAGGATCACGGCGAAGAAGACGAGGTTGAAGACCTCATTGCCGAGCGCGAGCCCCGCCGCGGCCGGGTAGGTTGCGAGCACGATCGGGACGGCGCCACGGAGGCCGGCCCAAGCGGCGAAGAGTTTGTCGCGAACACCCAAGCCCATCCCTAGCGTCCCGATGAAAACCGCCGCGGGGCGCGCGACGAAGGTGAGCACAAGAAAGAGCAGCAAGCCCTGCAGCCACACGTCGGCGAACTGCCGGGGAAACACGAGCAGGCCCATCAGCACGAACATGCCGATGTTCACGATGGTCGATAGAGCCTCCGAGAAATTCTGGACGCCTTGTTTGTGCACAAACGAGCCGTTGCCCATCACAAAGCCGGCGGTGAACACCGCGAGCATGCCGCTCGCCTGCGCCAACTCAGAAAGTCCATACGTGAGCATCACGACGCCGATGAACAAGACGTAGTAGTAGCCCCGGTCCTGCGGCGTCAGCCAGTTGAACAGCCGGATGATCACACGTCCCGCCGCGTAGCCCAGCAGCGGCCCGGCGCCGAACTTCCACAAAAACAGCAGTACGGTCGACAGTTTGAACGATTCACCCGACGCAAGGCCCGAGACGGCGACGGTCGTGAGCAGAATCGCCATCGGATCGTTAGCCGCACTTTCGATCTCCACCGTGGATGAAAGCTTCGGCGGCAGGGATTGGCGCCGCAGGATAGAGAAGATCGCCGCAGCGTCGGTCGATGAGATGATGACGGACAACAAAAGCGACACTTCCATCGACCAACCCAAGACCCACCGGAGCAGCGCGAACGTCGCGACTGCAGTCAGCAACACGCCCCATGTCGCGAGGCCACTGGCGGGAAGCGCGACGGCCCGGAAGTTGGCGCGCTTCGTCATAAACCCGCCGTGGAAGAGAATGAAAACCAGCGCGAGGTTGGCGCACTGGTTCGTGAGCACCATGTCGTCGAAATGCCAGAGATTCAGGACATCGCTGCCGCAGACGATGCCGGTGCCGAGCGCGACGAGAATCACGGGCACGCTCCAGCGTTCCAGCCAAACCGAGGCCATCACAACGGCCACCAGCAGGGCCGGAAGAATCAAATAGACAGTCAGCATCGAACGCGGGTGAAGATATGACGTCGCCGCGCGACTGCCGCAACCACGGAGCGCGCTCAGGCGGTCCGCTTGCGTTCCTCTGTTGTGGCGCCCAGGATGACCGGACGTGAACCTCGACCTACTGCGCTCCTTTTTCGTGACCGCCGAATTCGGCAGCATGAGTAAGGCGGCGGAGCAATTGCACGTTTCGCAGTCCACGCTCACGCGACAGATGCAAACGCTCGAGACAGAGGTGGGCGGACAGTTGATGGAACGTGGCCACAGTGGAGTCGCCTTGACGGCCGCAGGACACGCGCTGCTCGAAGGCATGCGGCCGGTGGTCGCGAAAGCGGACATCGTGCTGGCCGATGCGCGTAAGCTGGCGCGCGGCCAAAGCGCCTCCGTACGGATCGGCTATATCACGTCGGCGGCGGGTCAATATCTCAATCCCGCGCTCGTGGCCTTCCGGCGTTCGCACCCCCAAACGAAGGTGCATCTGGTCGATCTCTCGCCGGGCGCGCAGATCGCCGCTCTCCGCCGGGGAGAGCTCGATATGGTCGTGCTGGGCAACATCAATGCCGCCATTCCGCGGGAGTTCTTCGTGCGGCGGATCGCGACGTTCCCGGTGCGCGTTGCGCTCCCGGAAACGCATCCGTTGGCCGGGTCCGACGAGGTGGAACTCACCGATCTGCGGAAAGAAATGTTCGTGGGCGCAAACGCGGACGACATTCCCGGCTTCAATAACTGGCTCGTTCAGTTCTGCCGCCGTGCCGGATTCCGGCCGAAGATCGTCGAGAATGCGGAAAGCATCACGCAGACGCTTTCCCTTCTGCTTGCGGAGAACGCGGTGGCGCTCCTGCCTGAGTTGGTCGAGCGCGTTCAAGTACCTGGAGTGACATTCCGGCCGCTCCGGGGCACGAAGGCCAAATGGGATCTGCAAGTGGCGTGGCAACGCGGCAAGATCACGGAGCCCGTGCGGGAGCTGGTGAATCAGTTGACGAAAACTCGATAGCTGGCGGCGCCGTGCCGATCGTATCGAGCTCGATCTTGGGCGGCGCAACTCGACCGAGCGCGTTGAGCACAAGGAGGACGCCAATGAGCGCGAGGAACGCGAACTTTCGGACATAAGGGATAGGGGAGGCCCTACTGGAGTGGGGATGCCGAATGTCGGTGGCTACGTGGCCGAGTTGCGCGACCTGTGTCGCTGACCGGCGGACAGGCGCGTGCCCGCGCCGGCCTGGAACGCGGGCGGGTCCAGGAATGCGGTACGGTGGTCGACTGGGCGCCCAAACCACGCGTGGCGGGGTCCGTGCGTCCACCTCGGAAAGGAAGGCACCGGGCCAATCTGGCTTTGCCTCCGCGTCGGCATTTCTCATCGTGCAGAGGTCGTTGCCAAGCGACGATCGTCGATCTCCACCCCGTGTCCTCATGGTTTTCCCGCGTCTCCGCTGGTGTTGTCATGTCCTCGCGTTCGCCGTCGTCGCGATGGCCGTGACGGTTCCGGCCCGCGCCTCGTGGCCGTTGTTTGCCCTCGATAACGGCGTCGGTCGCGGGTCGTGGTCCGCCGCGCAGCAAGCCGCCGTTCTCCAGGAACTCGGCTACGCCGGCATCAGTTACAACTACACGACCCCCCAAGACCTGGCCGTCTGGCGCCGCGAGCTCGCGGCCCGCGATCTGGCGCTCTTCGGCCTCTACGTATCCGTGCGGTTGGAGCGGGAGCCGGTGATTCCACCAGGCCTGCCCGAGGCGATCGAGGGGCTGCGCGGTTCCGGCGCCGTCGTCTGGCTCGTTCTGCCCACGCCGTCCGCGCCTGGCGACTACGAGGAGCGTGCCCTTTCCGCACTCCGCACCGTGGCCGATCTCGCCGCACCGGCGGGTCTCCGGGTGGTGCTTTACCCTCACACGCGATCGTATCCGGCCACCGCCGACCAGGCCTTGCCGCTCGTCCTGCGCTCCGGCCGAGCCAACGTTGGCCTGACCGTCAACCTCGCCCATGAACTCGCCGCGGGCAATGGTCCGGCGTTGCCATCGATCCTTCGTCGGGTCGCGCCGGTCCTCGATCTTGTCACCCTCAACGGCGCCACGGACCGGCCGGCCGGCGGTTGGGAGCAACTCATCCAAGTGCTTGGCCGCGGTGACTACGACGTTGCTGCCCTGCTCGGGGTGCTGCGCGAGATCCGCTATACCGGGCCGGTGGGTCTCCAGTTCTACAACGTGAAAGGCGAGCCGCGGGCGAACCTTGCGGACGCGCGCGCGGCGTGGCAGGCCTTGCAGGCGGCACCTTGACGGCCGACCCTTTCCCATGACCTCCCGTTCCTCCCGTCGTTCGTTTCTGCGCTCCGGATTGGCCGCGATGCTGGCCTCGGCGGCGGCGCCTCAGATCCTCCCGTCGCGCCTGCTGGGTGCCCAGGCACCTTCCAAGCGTGTGAGCCTCGGTTTCATCGGTGTCGGATCCCAAGGGCATGATGTCAACCTGCGGTCCTTCCTGCAGCAGGACGACTGCGTGGCGCGAGTGGTCTGTGATGTCTTCGAGTCACGCGCCCGGCGCGCCAAGGCGACGGTCGATGCGCACTACGGCAACACCGATTGCGACACCGCGGTGGACTTCCGTGCCGTGCTGGCGCGGCCGGATATCGATGCGGTGGTCATCTCGACCCCGGACCACTGGCATGTACCGATGTCTCTCCTGGCTCTCGCAGCAGGCAAGCACGTCTTCTGCGAGAAACCGACGCTGACGATCGACGAAGGACGCGACCTGGCGAATGCCGTGCAGCGGTCAGGCCTGGTCTTTGCCACCGGGCTCGAGGACCGCGCTGTCATCCAGTACCATTTGCTCGCCGAGGCGGTGCGCAACGGCGCGATCGGCGAACTGCGGCATATTGAGGTGGGGCTGCCGGCCAAGCCGGTGTTTCCCCGCGAAGAACCGGCGCCGGTACCGGCCGACCTGAACTACGAACTGTGGCTCGGGCCGGCGCCCTTCCGTTCCTACACGCCGAATTTGACTGATGCCCAGGTTTGGCGGCAGATCCGCGATTTTTCCGGAGGCACGCTCACCGACTGGGGGGCCCATCTGGTCGATACGGCCCAGGTGGCGAACTATGCTGAGGACAGCGGACCGGTCGCGGTCGAAGGCCGGGGAGAGATTCCCCCCGACTCGGTCAATTCCGTGCCGCAGACCTACCAGCTGTCGTACCGTTACGCCAACGGGGTGACGATGAACGTGGCATCGACCGGCGTGGCGCTCCGGTTTGAGGGCACGCAGGGCTGGGTGGGCAACAAGGGCTGGGAAGGCCGCCTCGAAGGCAGCGATGTGAGTGTCTTCCGCCGCAAGTACGAGCCGGCGGCGAACAAATTGTGGCCGCGGCGTCCGCGCGAGCAGCGTGACTTCCTCGACAGTCTGCGCGACGGCACCCCACCGATGTACACGGCCGAGGCGCTGCACCGGCTGAGCACGGCTCTGCACCTCGGGGTGATCGCGATGGAGCTCGGTCGGCCGCTGCAGTGGGATCCGGCAGCAGAGCGCTTCGTGAACGACGCCGGAGCCGAGGCCCTGCGCCGGCGTCCGGCTCGGACCGACTGGCAGCGGGCGTGAGCGTCCGTTGAGGCGGCCGGGATCGGGATTGAGCCGCGGCCGGATGTCCCTCCGAATGCGGCTGCCATGATCGAACTCGTCCACGTGCGCGTGCGCCGCGCCGACCTTCACACCCGCCTGCCGTTCAAGTACGGCATCGCCGTCCTTACCGAGACGCCGCACGCCTTCGTCGAGGTGGCGCTGCGGGTCGACGGCATCGAGGCGCGCGGCGTGGCCGCCGATCACCTGCCGCCGAAGTGGTTCACCAAGAACCCGATGCGGGCGGTGGCAGAGGAGATTGCGGAGCTGGTCGACGTGGTGACCACGGCCGGACGGCTCGCCCTCGGGGGACGCGGTGCGACGATCTTCGATCTGTGGCTGGAGGCCCATCACCGCATGGAGGCGACGCGGCGCGAACGTGGCTGGCCGCCGTTGCTCGCCCAGTTTGGCACGTCGCTGGTGGAGCGCGCCGCGATCGATGCCTTTTGCCGGGCCAAGGGCCTGACCTTTGCCGTGGCGCTCCGAACCGGTGCGCTCGGCCTGCGGCTTGGCGACATCCACCCGGAACTGGCGGGGCATGCGCCTGCGCAACTCCTGCCGGCGGCGCCGCTCGCCCGCGCCTCGGTGCGCCACACCGTCGGCCTCGCCGATCCGTTGCAGGCCGGCGACACGACAACCCCACTCGCGGACGGATTGCCTGAGACCCTGGAGGAAAACATCGCCGCCTACGGTCTGCGCCAGTTCAAGGTGAAGTTCACCGGGCCCCAGGACCTGCCGCGGCTGGAGCGGATTTTCGGGCTGATCGCGCCGGCGCTCGCCGCCCCCGGCGGCTGGCTCACGCTCGACGGCAACGAGAGTTTCACCGACGTCGGTGCGTTTCAGGCGATGTGGTCGGCGTTGCAGGCGCTGCCGGCGTGGGCGCGGGTGCGCGGCGCGCTCGGCTGCGTGGAGCAGCCCTTCCATCGCGCCGTGGCGCTGGAGCCGGCCACGACCGGCGCGCTGCTGGCGTGGCCGGAACGTCCGCCGCTCATCATCGACGAATCGGATGGCGAACTCGACAGCCTGCGCCGCGCGCTCGCGGGCGGCTACATCGGCACGAGTCACAAAAACTGCAAAGGGGTCTTCCATGGCGTGGCCAACGCCTGCCTGCTCGCGCTCCGGGCGGAACGAGAAGGCCGCCGCGGCCTTCAGACGGGCGAGGACCTCTCGAACATCGGCCCCGTCGCGCTCCAGCAGGATCTGGCCGTGCAGGCGGCGCTAGGCATCGCGAGTGTCGAACGCAACGGCCACCACTACTTCCGCGGCCTGTCGTTCCTGCCGGAGAACGTGCAGGTGCAGGTTGTCGCTGCGCATCCCGACTTGTACGCGCGCCATGCGCGTGGCTTCCCCGCGTTGCGCATCCGCGACGGCCAGCTCGACCTCGGCACGGTCAACGCGGCACCGTTTGGCGTCGGCTTCTGGCCGGAGCTGGACGCGTTTCCGACCGTGGGCTGAGACGGACGGTGCGAGACGGGCGCACGGCTGCGCCGTGGGACTTTAATATAAGGTTGGAGCACGCCTTGTGACACCCGGGCGCGTTGGGGATAAGCGCGTCACGCCCCTTGCCCCTTACCCCGCCGGGTGCCCTGCAGTCTGCGTGCGTGGGGAGTCGGGGGCGTCGACCCCGCCGGATCTTATCCGGCCTGACTCAACCCTAACCCACATGAAACTTATCCGAACCCTGCTCAGTCTCCCGCCCCTCGCCGCCGCGACGGCGGGCGTCTGGGCTCAGCAACGCACCGCCGCCGATGCTCCGGCTGCCGAGACACCGACCGTCGAACTCAGTCCCTTCGTGGTGAACAGCGAACGCGACACCGGCTACGCTGCCGCCACCACGCTCGCCGGCACCCGCCTGAACACGCCCGTGAAGGACATCGGTGCGTCGCTCTCGATCTACACCAAGGATTTTCTCACCGACCTGGGTGTGACCTCCGCCAGCGACCTGCTCGTGTATGCGACGGGCATGGATGCGGCCGGTCCGCAGGGCAACTACTCCGGAGCGACCAACTCCATCGCCGAGCCGCAGGTGATCGGTGAGGGACCGCGCGTCAACCCGCAGTCGGGTTCGCGCACCCGCGGGCTGGCCACGCCCGAGTACACCCGCGGGTTCTTCATCAGCGACATCGCGATCGACTCGTACAATACCTCCGCGGTCACCGTGAATCGCGGGCCGAACGCCATGCTCTTCGGCATCGGCAGCCCGGCGGGCGTGGTCGACACCACCCTGGTCGCAGCCGACCTCAATCGTGACCAGAACAAGATCGAGCAGCGCGTCGGCGACAACGGCAGCATGCGCCATGTGCTCGACCTCAACCGGGTCGTCATCCCTGGCAAACTCGCGCTGCGTCTCGCCGCGCTCGACGATCACGAGAAGTTCGACCAGCGGCCCGCCTACGAAAAGAAGACCCGGCTCTTCGGCACCGCCACCTACCGGCCCTTCCGCTCGACGGCGATCCGGGGCAATTTCGAGACAGGCAAGACCCGCGCGAACCGTCCGATCACGGTGCTCCCCTTCAACAGCATCAGCGAATACTGGTACGCCGCGGGTCGGCCGACGTACGACTGGACGTTCTACGACGATCCGGCCCGCAACCCGTCCGCGTCCACGCAGGCCGCGCAGAACTTCCGTCCGCCCACGATCAACCAGGCGCAGATCTTCGGTGGCATCGTCATTCCGTATTCGTCGTCGACCGCGCGGACGCCCGACCTCTCGTTCGTGAGTGTGGTCAACGGCACCGGGGGCACCGGGCTCAACCAGATCCGCAACGGCCTGTTTCATCCCACCGCCAACCGCGACCAGGCCGGTGACGGGATCAACTTCTACGAGACCACGAACATCGGCGAGACGGCCCTTCCGGCAACGCTCTTCCCCGGCGGCGTGCGTCCGGCCGGTGTAAAGATGCAAGGTTTCACCAACTACGACGCCTTCGCCTTCAACCGCCGCATGCTCGACGAAACGTCGTATCAGGACGACAACTTCCGCACCTACACTGCCGCGCTCGAGCAAGGCGCCTGGCGCGACCGCAATGGCCAGGATCGGGTCGGCATCGAGCTCGCGTACTATCGCCAGCAGTTCGACCGCAATTCGAAGAACTCGTTCTTCTCCCAGGGCAACGGCAACCACATCCGCATCGATCCCAACGTGACGTTGCCGGACGGTCGCCCCAATCCCAACGTCGGCCGTCCGTACGCGTCCGGTGCGTCCAATGCGAGCTGGGACTGGGTCGAGACCGATCGTGAGACCCTCCGCGCCACCGCCTACGTGCGCTACGACTTCAAGGAACTCTCTCCGCGCGCCGGCAAATGGCTCGGCCGTCACACCCTGACTGGCCTCGCCGAGCAGAACGCGGTCGACAACCTCATCTATCAGACCCGGCTCGGCACCACCGGCGCCGTGGCCGACACCGTCGGGGCCGCTGTCGATCGCTTCAACCGCCGGCCCAACGTGCTGGTCTACATCGGCGATTCGATCTTGGACGGACGCGACCTGCGCCTCGAGCCGATCCGCATTCCCGAGCTGACGGCCGGTGTCACCTCGCCGACGCGCTACTTCAACGCTCCGGCGGGCAGCACCGCCCAAGGCGACTGGGCACAGGCCGAGACGGCCCTGCCCGAGATTCTCCACGGCGGCACGGCCACGCGCGAGGTCATCAAGTCCCAGGCGGCCATCCTGCAGAGCTACTGGCTCGCGGACCACGTGATCACCACGATCGGGTGGCGCAAGGACAAGGACTACCTCTCGCGCCTGAACCTCACCTACCCGAACAACCCGACCAAAAATCGCTTTCGCAACGGCGAGTTCGGCTTCCGCTCTACGCCGCCGTTCAACGTCGAGGGCGAGGTCGAGAGCTACTCGGTGGTGGTGCGCTGGCCGAAACGCTTGCTCCGCCTGCCCGAGGGCACCGACCTCAGCCTGTTCTACAACGAATCGTCGAACTTCACCCCGGCCGGCGGCCGCATCACCGCCCTCAACCAGAAGCTCACACCGCCCGAGGGTACGACGGAAGAGTTTGGCTTCGGCCTGTCGCTGCTCAACGACCGGCTGAACATCCGCTACAACCGGTTTGAGACCCGGGTGACCAACGCCAGCTTCAACAGCCCGTCCTACAGCGCGGCCTACGGCAACGGCGTCTCGCAGATCGCGGGCTTCTGGGCCGGCGAGCGCAACATCAACCCGGGCATCGATCGCACCGCCGAGATCGAGCGCCTCTTCAGTCCAGTGCCGGAGTTCCGCGACGCGTACGGCTTCCAGCTCGTGACCAACGCCAACGGCACCTTCGGCTTCACCGGCACGATCCCGCCCGGCATCACCGACACCACCGACTACGTCGCGCGCGGCCACGAGGTGGAGATCGTGTACAATGCGACCCGGAATTGGCGCACCCTGCTCAACGTTTCCAAGCAGGAGACCGTGCAGTCGAACATCGCGCCCAACACCCGCGAGTTCGTCGAGAAGATGCGCCCGATCTGGGCCGAGTTCGCCAGCCGTCCCCGTGCGAACTATCCGGCGGGTTACGTACCGGGCACGCCGTTGCCCCCCGGCACAGAGACGGTCGGCTCGTGGGTCCAGACGAACGTCCTCGTGCCCTACGCCACCACCCTCGCCAACGAGGGCCAGGTGTCGGCGGAGCAGCGCAAATGGCGCGTCAACCTCGTCACCAACTACAGCTTCGACCGCGAGTCGCGCCTGAAGGGCTTCGCCATCGGCTCGGGCGTGCGCTGGCAGGACAAGTATGCGCTCGGTTACCCGACCCGGTTCAATCCGGATGGCAGCGTGTTCGTCGACATCGCCAATCCCTACTGGAGCGACGACGATCTCAACGTGGACGCCTGGGTCAGTTACCAGCGCCGCATCCTGAACGGCCGCGTCGACTGGAAGGTGCAGCTCAACGTGCGCAACCTCATCGGCGACGAGGATCCGCTGGCCATCACCGTCCAGCCGGACGGTTCGCCCGCCATCACGCGTCTCCCGCCGGAGAAGCGTATCTACCTGACCAATACGTTCAGCTTCTGAACGCGGCTTTCCGGCGGGGCGCTCCTGTGCCCCGCCGGATTCCGGGCGGAACGACCGCCCGTCTGCAGCGGGCTTTCCCCGTGCGTGCGACGCGCGGCCGGCCGCGCTTTGTCCCGATCCCGCGGTCCTGTCCGCAGCCCTTCAGCCTTCCTCCCGTATGAATCCTGTCTCCTTCCTTCCCCGCTGGACCGTCCTGGCCGCCGCGCTGCTTGCCGGCGTCGCCCCGACGGTCCAGGCCGCCGGCGAGAACTATCCGTTCCCGCAGAGCATCACCTATCCGCACGGCATCAAGCCGACCAATTACACGCAGGCGCAGATGAACACCGACCTGCAGTCAAAGTACAACCAATGGCGCAGCCTTTACCTGACGACCAACGGCTGCGCCCCGGGCGAGATGCGCGTGTACTGCTATCCCACCTACGGCGAAGGGCAGACCATCTCGGAGGGCCAGGGGTACGGGCTGGTGCTTTCCGTCTACATGGCGAATGGGACCAACACCGGACGCGAGGACTTCGATGCGCTTTACCGTTACGTTCAGCGCTACCGGCTGCCCGACTGCGGGCTGATGAGCTGGAAGATCAGCGCCGACGGCCTGACCGCTGACACCTGGTCCGCACCCGATGGCGACATCGACATTGCGTTCGCCCTGGTGATGGCCCACCGCCAATGGGGCAGCGACGGTGCGATCAACTACCTCGCCGAGGCGCAGGCCTACATCGCCAACCTCATGACCTACGCGGTCAACAAGACGAACTGGAACATCAGCAACGCCCAGTTCGCCGACACCAGCCTGAAGAATGTCTGCTCCTACCAGATCCCCTATGCGTTCAAGGTCTTCCATGACGTCTCCGGCGACAGCCGCTGGATCAACGTCATCGAGGCGGCGTACGACATGTTCGGTCATTTCCAGACCCTCAATCCGGCCACAGGCTTGGTGCCCAACGTCTGCCGGATGCCGACCTACGTCGACTTTGGCGACGGCAACTTAAAGTACGGCTACGATGCCTCCCGCATCCCGTGGCGGGTGGCGGTCGACTACCTCTGGCACGGTCAGGCGCTCAGCCCGCTCGCCCAGGCCCTGCCGCTGCGCAACACGACCTGGTTCCACGGCTCGACTGGTGGCGTTCCGTCCAAACACTACGCCGAGTACAAGCTGAACGGCCAGCGCAACGTGCGCTACGGGTCGCCCGGCAACATGGTGGGACCGATGGCGGTTGCCGCCATGGTCGACCCTGGCCAGCAGGCGTGGTTGAACACGCTCTATGATTACCTGGTCGGGCGGCCGGTGAGTTACGATTGGCCCTCCGGTTATTACCAGGACTCCGTGCTGCTGATGACGTTGCTGACCCTCACCGGCAACTTCCCGGACATGTGGAACATGCCGCCGGCTCCGCCCCCGCCTCCGCCGCCGGTGAACCTCGCCCTCAACCAGCCGGTGACCGCCTCATCGGTGTCGTCGGGATATGTGGCTGCGAACGCCGTGGATGGAAACGGCGGTACGCGCTGGGCCTCGGCCAGCTCCGATCCCCAATGGATCCAGGTGGACCTCGGGTCGGTGCGTACCGTGTCCAACGTCCGCCTCCAATGGGAGGCGGCGTACGGCAAGGCGTATCAGATTCAGGTGTCGGCTGACGGCACGACGTGGACGACTGTCGCCGGCACGAGCACCGGGGACGGTGGCTTGGACGACCTCTCGTTCACGCCGACCCCGGCGCGTTATGTGCGCCTCTATGGTACGGCGCGCGGTACACGCTACGGATACTCGCTGTGGGAATTTGAGGTCTACTGAGACCTTTGGCCGCCGGGGGGCAGGCGACCCAGGTCGCAACCGCCCGGCGGCTTTCTTTTGCACCGGTGCCCAGACCGTTGCGGCGGAGCAACGCTGGCAAAACGCGTGGGGCACTACCCGGGCGGATCCGCTTCCTCGGCTTACGTCACCGAGGCAAGGCGGTGGTCGACGAGCAACGGTGCGTACCACTCCCGCCAACGATCGCCACCGGCGAGGCTGGTGCTGCGATCGTGGGCGGCGGCGTCCTCGACGGACGGCAGGCTGTAGGTGATCCGTCCGAGACCGTGCTCCTGGCTTAGGAGGCACGGGTGCCCGTCCTGATCGCGGGCGAGCACGCGGGCCGTCGTCGGTTCGACGACGAAGCGCGCCTCGTCCGGAGACGGCGGGAAGCTCCAGCGGTGCCCGAACGCGTCCACGGTCAGCCGGCAATTGAGGGCATAGTTGACCGCGCGGGCGCCGAGGAACTGCGCGTACGTGGCACCCCAGTTGCGAACGGACACGCCGTGCAGGATGAGGTGTCCGCCCTGTTCGACCCAGCCGTGCAGAGTTTGAATTTCCTCAGGACTCAGGCTTTGGCCGGCAAAGAGCAGCGGGGCCGGGCCGGGCGGTGGCAACGTCGCCCGGCGGGCGAAGCCGGGGGTGGCTCCAGCCTCGGCTGCGAGGTGCCAGGCGATGAGGTAGCGGCGGCCGAGCTGGCGTTGAGGATTGGGCGGACGCAGGTACTCGGGCGCCGTCGGCCACGTATGGTCCGGAAGATAGAGGAAGACGTCGGGCTCGGTGCGGGGAGGAAGCGATTCCGGGTCGGCGGCCCACGCCGCCAGCTGGCGCGCCGCAGCCGCCAGAGGTGGCTTGGGCCGGCCGTGCGGGTCCACGAGGCCCAGCGAACGTTCCATCTCGCAGAACCGGTACGGGTGCTCGAGCGAGCGAATGTCCCGCAGGCACCACCACAGCATGCCGTTGACCCCCTCTGCCGCGGTGGCGGGCAGGGTGACCGCGAGAAAGTCGCGTTGGACCGTGTCGCCGAAGGTGAGAATGGTGCCGAACTCCTGGAACAGCACGGGACCGTAGGCACGGGCGTACGCGCAGTAGTAGGGAAAGAGCCGGCGGGACAGCGCATCATCGAGTCCGGCCAGCGGCACCGGCGACCAGTTGGCCACCGGATACGCATGCATGCTGAGGAAATCGGTGCCCGGCTGGTTGGTGAAGGCCCAGCCGGTGTCGTTGGTCACCTGGCCCATGTCGCAGCCGCTCACGACGAGGACATTCGGGCAGGCCTCCTTGATCGCCGTGCACACGCGGGAGCACCATGCGGCGATCTCGCCGAAGGAGGCAGCGGCCGAGTCGGGCAGGCAGCCCATCTCGTTGCCGAGATCCACCGCGAGCAGGCGGTCGCGATGACGGGCAAAGATCCGGGCGGCGCGCCGCGCAAAGGCCTCGGCGCGGCCGGCCATGAATGGGTCCGCGTAGAGGTTGCGCGCCCCTTTCCACGCCGGCCAGAAGATGCCGCCACTCATCCAGCCGGAGAACAGCGACGGATGCGCCCAGAGACCGCGGGCCGCGCAGGCCGAGAGCAGCCCGTCGAGGCGCTCGAACGAGCGGTCGAGGTAGCGTCCGGCTTCCGGTTCAAAGTCCTGCCAGCACAGGAAGAAGCGGACGGTGTTGAAGCCGAGCGCCACCATCAGGTCGAGGTCCGCCTCGATCTCGTCGGCGTCCCAGTGCGCCCACATGTGCAACCCGCTCGAGGCGGGCCAATAGTTCACCCCAGCGGGAAAGAAACGTCGGTCGCGGTGGACGAAATAACCATGGGCATCGATCGACAACGGGGTGGACATGACGACGGGGCGGGGCGGAAAGAGGAGCAAGTCCGCCTCCTCGTCCCCGACAATCTTCCCTCCAGCCTTACGTTAAGGCGACGGCGGGCTTGCCGGTCGTCCGCGTTCTCCCGCATCGTCGGGGCATGGCGAAGGTGAGCATCACGCGGATCGCCGCGGACCTCGGCGTATCAGCGATGTCGGTCTCGGTGGCGCTGCGCGGCAAGCCCGGGGTGTCGGACGCGCTGCGCGCCCGCATCGTCGCCCATGCGCGCAAACTCGGGTACCGGCCGGACCCCGTGACGGCGGAGCTCATGGCCATGGTGCGCTCGCGGCACCGTGCACGGGGCGCGGAGACGATCGCCTTCCTCAACACGTTCTCCGATCCGGATTTTTTTCGCCGCGTGGATGGGTTCATGGCATTCTTCCGGGGGGCGAAGGCCGAGGCGGCGCGGTTCGGCTACCGGGTGGAGATGTTCGATGCCCGCGCCAAGGGGATGAGCGAGGGCCGGCTGGCCTCGATTCTCCGGGCTCGCGGCGTGCGCGGCGTGCTGGTTGGACCGCGTTGGATGAACGAGCCCGACATCGATTTCCCGTGGTCGGAGTTCAGCGTGGTGCTGGTCGGCGAGGCGGCGTACGGTCCCAACCTGAACCGGGTGTGCAACCACCACATCCATAGTTGCGCCACGGCGCTGAAGGCCCTGCGTGACCGCGGCTACCGGCGGATCGGCATTGCGCTCTTCCGTCTTGGTGAGCAACGCCGCTCCTACGATTACCTGCTCGGACTCGACCAGGTGCGCCGCGTGGGCTTCGAGGACGTGACGGTGGTGCCGTGGCTCTTCGAGCAGCTCGATCTGGCTGCGACCGAAGCCTGGGTTCGCGACAATGCCCTCGATGCCGTCATCGCCCTCTCCGGGCAGCTAGGACGGCATGTCATCACCCTGCCGTCGCCTCGCGGCGGTCGGGTCGCCTTCGCCGGACTGTCGCTGGAGAAGGACGTCCCGTGGTCGGGCATCAACCAACACCTCGACGAGATCGGGGCGGCCTCCGTCTACCTGCTGCGCGATCTGCTGCTCAGCGGGCACCGGGGCACCCTGCCGCGTCCGCGCATCGTTCTGGTCGAAGGCGAATGGGTGGATGGTACCACGGCGCCGATGCGGACCGATTGAGGTGAGCTCAGCGGCGCAGCTGCAGCTTGAGCACGTAGGCGTGCGCGGGTGCGGCGTCGGCAGGGAACGCGACGGTCAGCGCACCGTCGCTGGCGTTCCATGCCACGGGGCCGGGCCGGCCGAGCAGTGTGACGCCCGCGACGGAATCCGCGGGCACGGTCGCGAGGCGCACGGGGTCTGTGGGTCGCTGCAGCAGGATCGCATAGATGGCGGCCCCATCCTTCGCGGCGGTGAAGCGCACTGCATCGCCCTCCCGCCAGAGTGGGCCGGGCCGTTCCACCGCGCCCCAGATCGCTTCGCCGTTCACCGTGAGCCAGGCCCCGACCTCCTCGAGCTGGGCAACGGCCGTGGGGTGGAAGGTGCCGTCGGGCGCCGGACCGATGCCGACCATGAAGTTGCCGCCCTTCGCCACCGAATCGACCAGGTTGTCGATCACCCACTTCGCACCTTTGTGGCGTCCGGCCTCAGCTTCGTAGGAGAAGTGCTCCCCGAGCGGATAGATCACCATCCACGGCAGGGCGGTGGCCGCCTTGTCGCCGGGCACAACCCGCTCCGGCGTGTAGTAGTCGCCGTAGTGGCCGATCCCGCGGTTGCGGATCATCAGGTCGGGGTGCTGACGACGGATCTCCTTGATCGTGGCCTTCATCTCCGGCCACACGTCGGCCCCGAAGCCGATGTCGAGGCAGAGCATGTCGATTCTGCCATAGTGCGTAAGCAGCTCGCGCAACTGCTCGCGGTGACGGGCCATCATGCCGGCGCGCTCTTCGGGTGTCGGATCAGGAAAGAGCTTCGCCGGACGCTGCTGGCGTTCGACCAGTGAATCGATGTGGGTCGAGCTGACGTTCTGGATCGGATGCCGGCCATAGGGACGAAACCGGACGTCGTACCAATCGGTGTGCGAGAAGTAGAGGTTGACCTTCAAGTCGCGCCCGCGGGCTGCGTCGGTCAGCTCCTTGATGATGTCGCGCTTTGAGGGTGTTTCCATCACGCTGTAGGCGACGTCGCAGTTCTCGATCACCGGTCCGTCCGGCCCGTCGTAGCGCGGTCGTCGGGTCACGCGCGTCCGGGTGTCCCAGAGTGAGAAGCCTTCATGGTGTTTGGTGGTGATCGCAAAGGCCTTGAAGCCGGCCCGCTCGAAAAAATCCATCCACGCCCCGGCGTCGAAGCGGGTGGGATTCCAATCGTGGATGCATTCGAGGTACTGCTGCCGTTCCTTGTCTGTCAGCGGCAGGAAGCTCCAGGATTCGCGCGCGCCGGGCAGGAGGGTGTACAGCCCCCAATGGATGCGCACGCCGTACTTCATGTCCCGAAACGCCTGGTGGGCCTGCTCCGAGGCATGCCGGTAATCCGGGTCGGGTTCGGGTTCCATGTAGTCGGCCGTACCGTAACCCGGCGGCAACCGGAGCAGGCGTTCGCGATCGGTGTCGGCCAGCAGGGTGACCGGGCGGACCAGCAGCGCGGCGCACCCCACAAGGAAGGGAATCGTGGCGAGGGTTTTCATGGTCGGGTCAACCGGCAACGCGCCGGCCGTGGTTACCGATATATGGAGTGATATATAGCGGGTCAATTCAGATGCGGACGAGGTGATTGCGCCGGGCTCATTTTCTGGGTGACGGAGGCGGCCTGGGGCGAGACGGTGGGAGGTGGGGTGCTGTGCACCCCCGCACGGATGGTCTCGCCTTACGCCCTGCAGATCGATCGGCTCCAAACCCGGTTTCGCACCGGAGAGGGAGAGGTGTGTGCGGTGCACGACGTGTCGCTCAGCCTCCGTCGCGGCTCGGTGCTGGCCCTGGTGGGCGAGAGCGGGTGTGGCAAGACCGTGACGGCGTACTCGATCTTGCGGCTGATCCGTCCGCCGGGCCGGGTCGCGTCGGGCCACATCCGCTATTTCCCGGCCGATGGCGGGGAGACGTTGGACTTGGCGGCGCTGCCTTCGGGCGACGAGCGGTTGTACCAGGTCCGGGGCGGCCGGATTGGGATGATCTTTCAGGAACCGATGACGGCGCTCAGTCCGGTGCACACCGTGGGCGACCAGGTGGGCGAGGTGCTGACCCAGCATCGGGGTCTCACCCGGGCGGCGGCCCGGGCCGAGGTGGTCACGATGCTGCGCAAGGTCGGCCTTCCGGCCCCGGAACGGCGGCTGGACCAGTACCCGCACGAACTCTCCGGCGGCATGCGGCAGCGGGTCATGATCGCCATGGCGTTGATCGGCCGGCCGGAGATCCTCATCGCCGATGAGCCGACCACGGCGCTCGATGTCACGTTGCAGGCCCAGATCCTCAAGCTCATCAAGACGCTGTGCGCCGAGACCGGAACGTCCGTGCTCTTCATCACCCACGACCTCGGTGTGGTGGCGCAGGTGGCCGATGATGTGGCGGTCATGTACCTGGGTCGGGTGGTGGAGCAGGGGACGATGCGGCAGGTGCTGAAGACCCCGCGGCATCCTTACACCGCGGCGCTGCTGCGCTCCCTGCCTGGTCGTAGCGTCGGCGCCGGGCGCCTGCCGGCCCTGGAAGGCCAGGTGCCTCCCCTCGGCGCGGTGCCGTCCGGCTGCCCGTTTCATCCTCGCTGCCCCGCGGTTGTGCCCGGGCGCTGTGACCGGGGTGATCCGCCGGCCCTGCAGCGGGACGGCGCCGGTCATGCCGCGGCCTGCGTGCGGTTGGAGCCATGGCCGGGTAGCGGGGAGGCCGCGCCATGAGTCCGCCCGGCGAGCGGCCGCTCCTCCGGGTGCGGGGCCTCTCGAAACACTTTGCGACGCGCCCGGCCGGCTGGCTCCGGCGTTCGTCCGACGTCGTCCGTGCCGTCGACAACGTCAGCTTCGATCTCCGCCGCGGTGAGACGCTCGGCCTCGTGGGCGAAAGCGGATCGGGCAAGACGACCTGCGCGCGGGTCCTGCTGCGCGGCCTCGCGCCCACGGCGGGCGAGGTGTGGTTCGAATCCCGGCGCGGGCCGGTGGACCTCGCGGCCTTGTCAGAGCGCGAGCTCAAGCCCCTGCGGCAGGAGATGCAGATGATCTTCCAGGACCCGTTCTCGAGCCTCAATCCGCGCATGACCGTGGGTGAACTCGTGGCGGAGCCGCTGCGCATCCACGGGCTGGCAAGCGGGTCCACGCTCGACGACTGGGTGGCGGACATGCTGCGCAAGGTCGGCCTGGCGCCGGAGCACCGGGGCCGGTACCCGCATGCCTTCAGCGGCGGCCAGCGGCAGCGGATCGGCATCGCCCGGGCCCTGATCATGCGCCCCTCGCTGGTTGTGGCGGACGAGGCGGTCTCGGCGCTCGATGTCTCGGTGCAGGCGCAGATGCTGAACCTGTTGCGCGACCTGCAGGCGGAGTTCGGGCTGACCTACCTGTTTGTGGCCCACCATCTCGGGGTCGTGCGCCACCTGTGCGACCGCGTGGCCGTAATGTACGCCGGCCGGATCGTGGAGCTGGCGGACACCGAGACGCTTTTCACGTATCCGCGTCACCCCTACACCCGTCAGCTCCTGGCCGCGGAGCCGGATCCCGATCCGGACATTCCCCTGCGGGTGGAGGACGCCGGCGAGCTTCCCGATCCCGCCCGGCTGCCGGAAGGATGTGCGTTTCACCCCCGCTGTCCGTGGCGAGTCGGGGCCTGCCTGCGTTCCCGGCCCGAGCTTCTGCCGGTCCCCGGGACCCGCAGCCAGGTGGCCTGCCCCCGGACGGAGGCGGCGTCGAACGGCCCGCCGCCCCCGGGTGGCCTTTAGGTCGGCGGCAGCGGGGTGCGCGTCTGACGATGAAAATCGTCGAGGTAGGCCTTGGCGCAGGTCGGGCACAGGCCATGGGAGAACTTTGCAAGGGAATGCAGCTCGACGTAGCGTTCGAGGCTGACCCAGCCGTTCTCGCGGTCGTCGATCTTGCGGCACTGGCCGCAAATGGTGAGCAACCCTTGCAGCACCCGGTTCTCGGCGAGCGCGTCGGACAGCTCCTGCTTGATCCGGGCGCGCTCGCGTTGCATCACGTGATGATAGAGAGCCATGCGGATGCAGGCCCGGATCTCGCGCGGTTGGTAGGGCTTGAGGATGAATCCGTAGGGCTCGGAGATCTGGGCGCGAATGAGCGTGGTCTCGTCGTCGTAGGCGGTGACGAAGATGATCGGCACGTCCCGCTCCTTGCGGATCCGGCCGGCGGCGGTGATGCCGTCGTCGCCTCCGCCCAGATTGACGTCCATCAGCACGAGGTCCGGCTGCTCCCGGCGGGCTACGTCCACCGCCTCGTCGGCGGTGGCGGCATGCCCGGCGATCTCGTAGCCCAGATCCCGCAGCGTGCCTTCGAGATCGAGGGCGACCAGTTGCTCATCTTCGACGATGAGGATGCGATCGGGTGCGGCAGGCATGACTTAGCTGGGGTTGGAGGGTGGAGCGGGAAAGCGGATGGACGTGGTGCGGCCGTCGCAGCCGGCCGATTCCTGCAGGCGGCCGCGCAGCTGGCGCACGAGGGCGCCGATCAGCTGGAGCCCGAGACCTCCGGATGAGTCGGCCTGATCGGCGGGAGAGCCCACGCCGTCGTCCGAGACGAGCAGCTCCCATTCGCCGCCGTCGGCGTGCAGCCGGATGTGCACCTGGCCGGAGCGGCCGCCGGGGAACGCATGTTTGCAGGCGTTGCTGAACAGTTCGTTCACAATCAGCCCGCACGGCACGGCCACGGCGACATCCACCGGCGGAACCGCGATGTCGATGTGGGCGGCGATGCGGCTCGCCGGCAGCCCGTAGGCGGTGCGCTGCAACCGGACGAGATCGTGGACATACGCCGAGAAATCGATGCGGGCGAGGTCCTCGTGCCGGTACAGCTGGTCATGGATGAGGGACATCGAGACCACGCGCTGGCGGCAGTCCTCGAAGGCAAGGCGCAGCGCGGGGTCGGCCAGCTGCCTCGCCTGCAGATTGAGCAGACTGGAGATGATCTGGAGGTTGTTCTTCACCCGGTGATGGATCTCGCGCAGTAGGACCTCGCGCTCGGCGAGGGCCCGCTGCACTGAGCTGAGCGCGCTCCGCGCCTCGGTGACGTCGCCGGCGATGCCACCGGTGGCGTAATGGCGGCCCTGGGCATCGAGCAGGGGGAAGAGATGCGTATGGAAGATTCGCTCTCCGCTCGGGGTGGGCACGGCGTCCTCGACCTCAAAGGGCTCCGGGTGGGCGTTCATCCGGGCAATGCGGGCGGCAAACGTATCCGCCACGGCCGCCGGCATCAGTTCGTGAAACGTGCGGCCGATGATGTAGTCCGATTCCCGTCCGAGGGCCTGCGCGGCGCGTTCGCCCACCAACAGATAGCGGCCGTCCCGGTCGAACAGGGTGATGAGATTGGGGCTGAAGCGCAGGATGCCGGCGAGCTGTTGCTGCAGCGTGCCGGCCTTCTCCTCGGCGCTCTTCTGAGCCGTCATGTCGGTGTGCGTGCCGATGACGCGCAGGGGTTTGCCGTCAGCGCTGCGCGAGATCACGCGCCCCCGGTCCATGATCCAGCGGTAGGTGCCGTCCTTGCAGCGTAACCGATGGACGGAGACGTAGATCGGAGTGCGGCCCTCGAAATGCTCGCGGATGAGGGCCATGACCGGTTCGAGGTCATCGGGGTGGACGCGGCTGGACCACTCCTCAAGGCGGGGGCTGATCTCGGACGGTTCGTACCCGAGCATGGTGCACCACCGTTCGGAGAAGAAGACCGAGTTGGTGGCGGCGTTCCAGTCCCACACGCCCAGATCGCTGCCGGTGAGCGCGAAGTTCCAGCGCGCCTCGCTCTCGGCCAGCGCTTCCTTGGCCCGTTTGGCCTCGGTGATGTCCCGCCCCTCCGGCACGAGGAACACGATGGCGCCGGCACGGTCGCGCACAGGCTTGAGCGAGAAGTCGATGATCGCCCGGCGTCCCTGCGCGCCCTGCACCTCGACTTCGTAGCGTACCAATTCGCCGCCGGCGGCGCGTCCGATGGCGTTACGGAGGCGGGCGGCGGTGTCCGGCGCGATCTGCCACCAGTGGGTTTCCCAGAATGGCCGGCCGATGACGTCAGCCGGCGTGAGTCCGCCGAAATCGAGTGCCGTCTGATTGGCCTCCACGAGGGTGCCGTCCGGTTTGAGCAAGCCGATGAACTGAAAGGTGCTGTCGAAGATGCCCCGGAACCGCGTTTCGCCGGCCACGCGCCGGCCGGCCTCGCGGTTGAGCGAACCGAGGGCGATCGCGAAGGTGGCGAGGGCGAGGATCTCGCCGAGAACGAGCACGAAGCCGGTCGCGCGGCGCCACTGCGCCGCCTCGATCTCCAGCGCGGCGATCAGGTTGCTGCGTTCGGCCTGGAGGGCCTGCACCACTCCGCGGATTTCATCGGCGATGCGCGTGCCTTCGCCCGGCGTGATCTGCTCCAGGACGGCAACGATGCCGCCGCTTTGCTGCAGCGACATCAGATTCTCTTCGAAGGCGGCGAGTCGGGCGATCAACCCTTCCATCTGGGCGATGCGGCCGCCGTTCTCTGCGGGCGTGAGGACGATTTGAAGTTCGGCGAGCACGGTCGCCGCCCGGGCCTTGGCGCGCTCCACCGTGTCGGTGTCACCGGCCACAAGCTGGCGGCGAAGGCCATTCTCGATGTCTTGGGCGGCTGACAAGAGCTCGCTGAGCAGAAAGCGGCTCTGGGAGTTTTGCACGAGCCTGCCGTTGGTCTCCTCCAGCCGGAGCGAGGCCTCCCAGCCCAGAGTCGCGACGGCGATCAGACCGGCGACGCCGGTCAGGAGGAACGCCGTTTGCCTCCGCTGCAGGTGCCACTCGAGCAGCCGGTGGTGGCGGATCAGGGCGAAGAGGGCCGACGCCGTGGCGGCGAAGACCAGCGTCGTCGGCACCGACATGGTGACCGCGCTGCCCCACTGCCGGCCCGCGGAGATGTTGGCGGTGTAGCCGACGATGGAGAAGAACGCCAAGGCGGCCACGACCGTGGCGCCGGCGAACAATGCGCGCCGTCCGCAGGCGGTGGGTCCGCACACGGTGAAGAGGAGCAACCCGAGGCCTCCGCTCAAAAAGGCCAGGGCCGTGTTGGGCGCCATGCGCCCCGGCGCACGATCGATGACCCCGGGCTCGGCAATGAGCAGCTGGTCGATGCCCACGTCGAAGCCCCAGACGTATTGCGCTCCGGTGAGCGCGGCAATCACCACGACCGCCAGCGAAGGCAGGGCCCGGACCATACGCCCACCGGCCTGAGCCGGGGACCGGCCCGCCAGCGCGATGGCGAGGGCGAGCAGCAGGCAGCATACGGCCGTGTTGGCCTTCACCGTCTCCGTGCCCAGACCGAGATGGGTCAGGCCGGGCAGTCCCAGCAGCCAGCCGAACAACGTTAGAACGCCCACCAGCAGGGGGATTGTCGCCCCAAGCCAGATTAACCGTTGCGCCGCCGTCGTCATGTCCGGTGCGGCAGCCGCAGGACGGAGGATTCCGGGCGGTGGCCGGCCGGAGCAGGGGGGAGAAGCAGGAGCGGCATCGACTGCGGGATCATCTGGCAAAATGCCGCTGCGGGCAATCCGCAGTTATGTAAGGCAATCGCGTTGCCGCGTCGGCTCAATGCCCGCAGACCCGCCGGTAGAGGGCCTCGTAACGCGGGACGATCGCGTCGGCCGAAAAGGCGTTGCGGGCCTTGGCCCGGGCGGCGGCGCCGAGGGTGGCGCGACGGAGGGGATCGTGCACCAGCGCGTTCAATTCCCGCCCGAGGGCCTCGGGTGTAGCGTCGCTGACGAGCACGCCGTTGACGCCATGGTCGACGACCTCGGGAATGCCGCCGACCCGCGTCGACACGCTGGGGCAGCCGAAGGCCATCGCCTCGAGGATACTGAGGCAGAAACTCTCGCTCTCCGAGGTGAAGAAGCCGACGTCGGCGGCCTGCAGGTAGTCCTCGATCTCGGTCACGTTGGTGCGAACGATGAGCCGGTCGGCCAGTCCGAGACGGTCCACCTCGGCGGCAAACGGCGCGAAGTCGCCGCCGGCAAGGATGACCAGCTTGAAGGCCGTGCGCGGACGGATCTGCGCGGCGGCCGCGAGCAGCAGCGGGATGCGTTTCACCGGCCGGAGATTGGACAGGTGCAGGATCATCGCCTCGCCGTTGAGGCCCAGTTCCTCCCGGACGACCTGGCGCGGCCGCCCGGCGGCGTGGGGCTCGAAGAAGTTGTGGATCACCTCGATCTCGCGGTCGACCCCGAGCAGGCGCCTGGAGGCCTGTCGCAGGTATTCGGATACAGCGGTGACCGCGTCCGACTGCTCGAGCGCGTGCCGGATGGCGGGGCCGTAGCCCGGATCGCGTCCCAGCAGGGTGGTGTCGGTGCCGTGCAGCGTGGTGATGATGCGCGGCCGGCGTTCCGGCGGCAGCATGTCGCGGGCGAGCAGCGCCGCGGTCGCGTGCGGCACGGCGTAATGCACGTGAAGCAGGTCGAGGCCGTGGTCGCGGCTCACCTCGGCCATCTTGACCGAGAGTGGCAGGGTGTAGTCGGGGTACTTGAAGAGGCCGTAGGCGTTGACCTGGACCGGGTGGAAAAAGATGCGCGGGGCGTCCTTGGGCAGGCGGAAGGGCGGCTCGTAGCTGATGAAGTGGACCTCGTGGCCGCGCCGGGCGAGTTCCTCCCCGAGTTCGGTTGCGAGGATGCCGCTGCCGCCGACGGACGGATAACAGGTGATGCCGAGCTTGAGCGGGCGGTCGGGCATCGGCTCAGAAATGACGGGCGGCGCGATCGAGGCCGGCGAGGGAGCCGAAGACGAGCGGATCGTTGGGGAAGAGGGCCTGGGCGGCGGCTACGCCGCAGCGCGCGCCGAACACGTTGGCCCGCGCCAGCTGGAGGGCCGGGTAGTTGCGCGTCTGCAGCTGGGAGGCGTGGGCCTTCATCGCGGCGAGCCAGGCCTCGAGCACGCGCGGCGCGGACACATCGATGAGCACGGGGGAAATCCCGGGAGGCTCCGCACTGGGCGTCACGGCGTAGAAGAGTACGTGCGCGACGGCGTGCGCCGGTTGGTCGGCGAGGGCGGCGACACCGCCGTAGCGCGCGAGGCGCGCGGCGTCCCGGACCAATTTGCCCAGCGCGGCATGATCCGGGTGCTGGTCCTCGACCGGGGTCGGCGCGAGCAGCACCCGCGGCCGGTGCCGGCGGATCTCGGCCGCGAGGCGCAGGGCGTGGGCCGGACGCGCCTCAAGGCGGCCGTCGCCATCGAGCTCGATGAACTCCAGCGTCGCGCCGAGCAGGGCGGCGCCTTGACCGGCTTCGGCGGCGCGCACCTCGGGCGTGCCGTGACTGGCGGACTCACCGCGCGAGCAGACGATGAAGCGCGCCGTGCGCCCGGCCTGCGTCTCGAGGGCGATCACCCCGCCGCAGCCGAATTCGAGGTCGTCCGGGTGGGCACCGAACGCGAGCAGATCGAGGCCGTCAGGCGGGGACGTCGGTGTAGGCTTCATCGGAGCGTTCAATGGGGTCGCGGGTCACGTAGAGGATGTCGGGCGCGTCCTCTTTGCGCAAATATGCCTGTTCCCCGGCGCCTGTCACGTAATGCGTGCAGTGGATCACGGACTGCATCCAGCGCAGGCGGGTGTCGCGGGTCGGGCTGACCTGTTCGGGCCCGAATGGCGTCGGGGGCAGCGTGATGACGGCGTCGCCACCGGGATGGAGCTGCAGGGCACCGCCGGCGTGGCGGGCGCGTACGATCTCCCCTTGGTAGGGTACGTCGACAAAGTAGTCGTCGACCGCACAGGCGGCGCGCCTCACCGCCGGGTCGCTGGAGCGCACGACCTCCATGCCTTCGAGCAGGCCCATGGTGCGGTACATCTCGAGGCAGAAGTCGGCTACGGTCTCCGCCCGGATGCGGCGGAATGCCTCGACCCAGCAGGCCGGCACGTAGGCGCCGAGCTGACGGGCGGTGTTCTCCTGCCAGCCGGCGGGCAGGCGCTTGCGGTAGAGCGGCGAGTATTTGCGCTGGAGCTTGTTCTCGAACGCGAAGTTGAACGTGAGCGGCTCGCCGGTCGTGTGGTGCCGCAGGATCGTCTGGGTTTCGCGCGGGTCGTGGTCGCTGTCGTGGTAAAAGAACACGATGCGTCCCCCGAGCTCGCGTTGCAGGCGGCGGGCGGTCACGAACTTGGCCTGGAGAAACCGGCGCGGGAACAACCCGCACGGCTGCTGGCCGAAACAAATGACGGGCGGCGAACTCATGCCGCGGCGGAGGCGGGGCGTCCGGCGCCGGGTAGCACGGCCTGCAGGAGCAGGCTGAGGACCACGCAGGCGCTGCAGCCGATGACATTGAACCACAGGTAACCGATGCTGCTGGTGAAGAAGAGCGCGATCACCAGGGCCTGGGCGCACAGAGCCGCCGCGAAGACGGCCGTGCCGCCGACCCGCTTCAGGAAGAAGGCGACGAGGAAGAGGCCGAGCACGACGCCGTAGAAGATCGAGCCGACGATGTTGACCGCCTCGATGAGGTTTTCGACCAGGTTGGCGAAGAGCGCGAACGAGATCGCGATGCCGCCCCACAGGGTGGTGAAGAGCTTGGACGCGGTCACGTAGTGGCGGTCGGAGGCTTCGCGCCGGAACACATGCCGGTAGAAATCCACGGTGGTGGTCGACCCGAGGGCGTTGAGCTCGGATGCGACCGAAGACAGTGCGGCGGCGAAGATCACGGCGATGAGCAACCCGATGATCCCATGGGGCAGCTGGGTGAGCACGAAGGTGATGAACACGAAATCGGAGTCCTTGGTGCGGGCGCGCGGATCGGCGGCGAGCAGGGCAGCCTTGGCCTCGGAACGCACCTGTTCGCTTTGAGCGTGCGCCTCGTTCAAGGCCGCCTGCGCCGCGGCCGCGGCCGCCGGGTCGCCCGACGCGCGCGCCTCGAGCCAGGCCTGGACGCGCGTCTCCTTCACGGCATGCAGGCCGGCATAACGTTCCTCGAGCGCGCGCATCGGTGCGCCCTGCTCGGCCTGGGCATGCCGCTCCCACAGCGTCTGGTTGAAGAACACCGGCGGGCGCTCAAACTGATAAAAGACAAACACCAGCGCTCCGAGCAGCAGGATGAAGAACTGCATCGGGATCTTGAAGACCGCGTTGAACATCAGGCCCAGCCGGCTCTCGCGCAGCGAGGTGCCGCTCAGGTAACGCTGCACTTGGGACTGGTCGGTGCCGAAGTAGGACAGGGAGAGAAAAAGTCCGCCGAGCAGCCCGGACCACACCGTGTAGCGCGTGTCCGGGTCGAGGGAGAAGTCGATCGCCTCGAGCTTGCCGAAGCCGCCGGCGACCGCCGTGGCCTCGACGAGACCGACGCCTTCCGGCATCTTAGCGATCAGGATAACGAAGGCGGCGACCATGCCGGCGAAGATCACGCCCATCTGGAGCTTCTGGGTGACGTTCACCGCTTCGCTGCCGCCCGCCACGGTGTAGGCGACGACGAGCAGGCCCGTGACAAGAATCGTGAGGTCGAGGCGCCAGCCCAGCACGGTGGAGAGGATGATGGCGGGCGCGTAGATGGTGATGCCGGCGGCTAGGCCGCGTTGCAGCAGGAAGAGCGAGGCGCCGAGCAGCCGCGTCTTCGGATCGAAGCGGTGGCCGAGGTATTCATATGCCGTATACACCTTGAGCCGCCGGTAGATGGGCAGGAAGAACACGCAGATGATGATCAGCGCGAGCGGCATGCCGAAGTAGTTCTGCACGAAGGCGAGCCCGCTTTCGTAGGCCTGGCCCGGCGTCGAGAGGAAGGTGATCGCGCTCGCCTGCGTCGCCATGACCGACAGGCCGATCGTGCCCCAGCCAATGCCGCCCTGTCCGCGCAGATAGCCCGAGAGGTCGCGCGGTCCGCGGGTCTTCCAGGCGCCGTAGACCGCGATGCCGACCATCGTGCCGATGAGAACCAGGTAATCGAGGGTGCTCATCGATTGAAAACGGCGGTGAACAGCGCGAGCAGGACCACGTAGGCGACGAAGCTGCCGAGCACGAACAGGTAGACGCCGCGCCAGCTGCGCAGGACGGGCACGTCAGGGGCCTCGGGATCGGGAGTCGGCGGGGAGTCAGGGGAAGGTTTCGTCATGGCGAAGAGGGGAGCAGGTCGGTCATTCCGCCCGCAGCGACACGAGGTTGGCAAAGAGCCGGTAGGCGCCGGGCACGCCCTTCGGGAGCTGTCGGAAGAAGGCGAGGCTGGTGTAGACGTAGTGGCCGCGGCCGTGGCGCGCCACGAGCAACGCGCCCGCCAAGGGAGCCTCGCCCGGATCACTCAGCGCCAGCGGGGTGACGTAGCGTTCGCGATCCCATTCGCTGGCAAAGTACGCGCCGCGCTCCTGCACCCAGCCGGCCCAGTCTGCCGGGCCGATGCGATTGGGCCGGGTGAGCGCCGGATGCGCCGGTTCCAACAAGGTAATCGGGGCGGTCTCGTCCGTCACGCGCAGCGCCGGAGCGGGGCCGGCAATGCTGAGCGGGTAGGGGCCGAGCTGCGGCGTGGCGAGACCGTTGGGGCGATTGTACTGGGCCACCACGGTGCCGCCCGCCTCCACCCACGCGAAGAGTCCCGGCAGGGCAGCGGCGAGGTCGCGCCGCTCGTTGAACGCCCGCACGCCGATGACCACCGCGTCGAGCCCGGCGAGTTTCTCCGGGGTGAGGTCCGCGCCGGTCAGCGTCGTGACCGTGTAGCCCATCTGTTCAAGGCAGCCGGCCACGTCGTCGCCGGCGCCGGGCAGGTAACCGAGGCGTGTGCCCCGGGTGGCGAGTTCGACCGCGACGGCGCGCACCCGGGCCGGCGGTTGCAGGATCTGGTACGCCAGATGGTCGTAGTCGATCGCCGCGCGGCTCGTGTGATACCGCTGGCCGTCGATGTCGACGTGGGCGCGCAGATCGTCCGACGTGGCGCTGGCCGGGGCGGTCACAGCAAAGGTGAATTCAGCCGTCGCTCCGACCGTCGCGAGGCGGAACGGCTGGTTGGCCGGGGTCACGGACCAGCCGGCCGGCACGTCGAGGGCAACGGTGCCTGCGCTCCCGGCGCGGTTGGCGGCCAGCCGGACGGTCACGTCCCGGGTGGAACCCGGGGCGAAGAGCCGGACCAGTGAAGGAAACTGCAGCGTGACGGGCGCGACCACGTCGAGCCGCCGCAACCGGTCCGGTTTGCCGGGCCGCACGAGGGTGTGCTGCGGTTCGGTGGCGACGACGAGCGTCTGACCGCCGACGGCGAAGACAAACTCGACCGGAAAGGCCGGCGGGTTCTCGGGCATGCCGATCAGCTTCGAATCGGCCACGCGAAACATGCCCGCGCCGGGTTGCTCGCGCAGCCAATAGGGTTGGCTGACGGGCGTTCCAGGCGGCACGGCCGTGGTGTCGCGGCGTTGCGCAGCCGCGTTGGGCGCGAGTTCGATGCCGGCCGGCGTCGTCCGCCCGTTGGTGGGGTAGCGGGTTTCGACCCAACGCACCGGCACGCGGCTGGTGGTGATCAGGTCGACCGCGAAGGGCTCGCCGGGCACGACCTCCGCCTGCTCGATCCGCGCCGCGACGGTGAGGCCGAGGCAGTGTTGCAAGATGCGGTCAAGCAGGGCACGTTTCTCGTCCACGATCAGATCCGCTGGCAGCGCGGCCAGGCGCTGGCGCAGCGCGAGCAGGCCCGGCACGCTCGCCGCGGGGTTGTCCGGTTGGAAGGTTTCGATGATCCGCGCGGCGTCGGCACCGATGGCAGCGCCGCCGGGAAGGCGGGCCCAGGTGGTGTCGACCCCGTCCATGATATCGGCCGACGCTGGCTGGCCGTCGGCGAATTGCAGCATGGCCGCGGCGCCGCTGCCGCCCCGTCCGCCGCCGAATCCGCTGGGAAAACCGAACTGCGTGATGTGTCGCCCGCGGCTGCGTGACGAGATTGCGCCGAAGGAATCGCCAGTGACCTCGTCGGTGCCGTCGAGCTCGAGCCGGAAGAGACCGCGTGCCGGATCGGGCGTACCGCCGCCACGGCCCGCGCCGGTGAAGATACGCACCGGCTGCCAGGGGGTGAGGCCGTCGCGAAAATGTTCCGGGTAGGCCTGCGGATCGCCTGCGAGCTTGAAGGCCTCGAGCGCCAGCACGGCGGACGCAGTGTGATGGCCATGGGTCGTGCCCGGCACCGGCGAGAATGCCGTGGTGATGACGTCGGGCCGGAACATGCGGATCACCCGGACCACGTCGCCGAGGACCTCGCGCCGGTCCCAGACGTCGAGCGTTTCGAGGTAGCTCTTCGAAAAACCGAAATCGAGGGCGCGGGTGAAGTATTGCCGGCCGCCGTCGACTTTGCGGGCCTCGAGCAGTTCCTGCGTGCGGGCGAGGCCAAGCTCCGCGTCGAACTCGCGGCCGATCTCATTTTGCCCGCCGTCGCCACGGGTGACGGACAGGTAGGCCGTCTGGTAGTGGCGGCCGCGCGACAGGTAGGTAATCTGCTGGGTAAACTCGTCGTCGGGATGCGCGGCGACGTGCAACACCCGGCCCATTTCGCGGAATTCGCGCAGCTCCTTCAGGATCGCCTTGCCGCCCGGTACCTCGGCGGCCGGCAGCCAGGAACCGGCCAGAGCGAAGACGGCCAGCAGACCGGAGGGGACGGTGACGGAGGAAGACGGGGGGCGGCCGGGGTAGGGCATGACGGATTCAGGACGAAGGGGCGTGGTCACAAGAGCACAGCGAACAGTGATAGGCCAAATCCGTGCCCAGATAAACGTCCGGTCCGCCGCCCCGGAACGCGGAGTGGCGGCGGGGTGCGGCCCGGCACGAAGGCCGGGCGCCAGCCATGGCGCGTCGCAGCAACAAGACGCGCGGGGTGCTTACTTTTTGACCGTGAACGGGACGGAGAACTGCGTCGTCTCCCACATCATCTTGATCACGCCGCCCGATCCTCCGCTGACGCGCTCGACGCGCATGGTGAATTGTTCGACGGCGGCAGGGAGGGTCTCGCGGACCAGCGGAACGCGGGCAAAGTCCTGCTTCTGGTCATACTGCGTGCCCCACTGGCCGATCTGCTTGTTGACGATCAGTTGGGCGCTGCCGTCGGCGTTGGGCAGGGTGAACAAGGTGTAGGCGCCGGCGGGAATCACCGTGCCGCCGAGGTCGATCGGCTGCTGGGTGACGAGCAACGTGGCCTCGTTGGCGCCGGTGCGCCACACTTGGCCAAACGGGACGAGTCCGCCCCAGATCTTGCGCACCTGGCCGGTCTTCGGGTCCTTGGCGTAGGGGCGGCCGTAGGCGAGGGTGACACGGTTGCCGTCGACGACGACGCTGGTGACTTCGGACCCGCTGACACGCGGAGCCTGGGCGGTGAGCGGGAGCGAGGTGACGAGCGTCAGGGCGGCAAGGGCGAACAGGGTGTGGGCGAGTTTCATGGGAATCCTCCGGAGGTACGGTCGGAGCAGGCAGGTGGTTGAAGGACAGGAGCGAAGGCTGGAGACGACAAAGGATCCCGCGCGGGATCAACAACCTGAGAGAAAGGGCGGAGAAAAACTATTCCCCGGTCTTGTCGCAAACTGTGCGCAAGGGCCGCGGCTCAGTGGCCGCCCTCGAGCTCGCCCGGCTGGAGCAGGGGCGTGAAGAGGGCCTTGTTGGCCGCCTTGAGGTACGCCTCCTTGGCGGCGATGGTGCCGTCCTTCACGCGGGCGAGCAGACTCTGGTCCATCGTGCACATGCCGTCGGCCCCGCCGCCCTCGATGATCGCGCGGATGTTGCTGATCTGGCCGCTGCGGATGGTGTTGGGCAGCGCCTCGTGCTGGAGCAGGATTTCGTGCACGGCGCACCGACCCTTGGGCAGACGTTTGCAGAGCAGCTGCGCCACGACGCCGGCGAGGCAGCCGGCGAGCATGACGCGCACCTGGTTCTGCTCCTCGGCGGGGAAGGCGTTGATGATGCGGTCGACGGTCTTGGGCGCGTTGTTGGTGTGCAGCGTGCCAAACACGAGCATGCCCATGGAGGCGCAGGAGAGCGCCAGCTTGATCGTCTCCAGTTCACGCATCTCGCCCAGCAGCAGGATGTCGGGGTCGTGGCGCATCGCGCCTTTCAACGCGTCGGCAAACGTGCGGGTGTGCTCGCCGACCTCGCGGTGCACGATGACCGACTTCTTCACCGGATGCACAAACTCGATCGGGTCCTCGATCGTGATGATGTGGCGTGCCTGGTGGGTGTTGATGTAGTCGATCATCGCGGCGAGCGTGGTCGACTTGCCGCTGCCGGTCGGACCGGTGACGACGACCAGCCCCTCGTTGAGGTGACAGAGCTTCTTGAGCGCCTCGGGCAGCTTCAGGTCGTCGAAGGACAGGATCTTGGACGGGATCTGGCGGAAGACCGCGGCCATGCCCCAGTGATTGCAGAGGAAATTGCCGCGAAAGCGGGCGAGCCCCGGGATCTCGTGGGCGAGGTCGAGATCCTTGCGCTCGAGAAAGTCCTGCCAGCGGGCAGGCGGGCAGATTTCCCGGAGGTAGGTTTCCATCTGCGCAGCGGTCACCGCCTCCTCCGAGAGCGGCGTGAGGGCGCCGGAGATACGGGCTTTCGGGGGTAGCCCAACGGTCAGGTGCAAGTCCGAGCCGCCCTGGGCGAGCATGGTACGGAGCAAGGTGTCGAGCGCGGCCATGGGATCAGGTGAGTTTGGCGCGAAGCTGGCGGTTCGCGAGGTTGAGGCGGGCGGTGTCGGCGGAGATGCGCTTCTGGGTGTAGAGCTCGAAGACAACGTTCTCCATCAGGCACATGCCCTCCTTGAGGCCGGTCTCCATCACGTTGCGCAAGCCCTGCGTCTTGCCTTCGCGGATGAGGTTCGAGACCGCGGGATTTGCGACGAGGATCTCGCAGGCGAGCACGAGGCCGCCGTCGACCGACGGCAGGAGACGCTGGCAGATCACCCCGCGCAGACTTTCCGCCACGGAGGCGCGAATCTGCGTCTGCTGGGCGGGCGGGAAGACGTCGAGCAGTCGGTTGAGCGTCGTCGCCGCGTCACTGGTGTGCATGGTACCGATCACGAGGTGACCGGTTTCGGAGGCGCTGATCGCCATCTCGATCGTCTCGAGGTCGCGCAACTCGCCGATGACGATGACGTCGGGATCTTCGCGCAGGGCGCCCTTGAGCGCGGTGGCGAACGACTTGGTGTGCGGCCCGACCTCGCGCTGGGTGACGTTGCAGCGGCGGGAGGCCTGGACGACCTCGATCGGGTCTTCCACCGTGATGACGTGGTCCTCGCGGGTCTCGTTGAGCTCGGCCACGAGGGCCGCGAGGGTGGTGGTCTTGCCCGCTCCGACCGGGCCGGTGACGAGGATGAGGCCGTTGTGATAGGTGAGCAGTTTGCGCACGGTGTCCACGTTGCGCAGGCCGAGCTCATCGAGCCGGGGCACGCGGGCCGGCACCATGCGATAGGCCCCGGCCGGGCCGCCCTTGTGCACCATCAGGTTGACCCGGTAGCGGTGGGTCTGGTCGAGGGCGAGGGCGTAGTCGAAGTCCTTGCGGTCGAGATAAACGGTGCGCTGGTGCGGGGCCAGAAGCGCGGTGTTGAGCCGCAGCGCCTCCTCGCTGGTCAGGACGTGCGGGCTGAGCGGCAGGAGTTGGCGTTGCTTGCGCAGGAAAGGCGCGGCGCCGGCAGACAGATGCAGATCGCTGGCGCCGTAGCGGCCGACCGCGATGAGCAAGTCGCGAAACGCTTGCGCGAGCGACGTGTCATCGATCGACGCGAGGCGTTCGAAGGGGAAGGCCGGCATCTCGGCCGGGATCGCGGGGGCAGCGGCCGCCGCGGGGGCGAACGGGTCGGGCGAGGGCGGTCCCTGGGGAGCGGCCGCGAGCGCCTGCCCGGCGATGGTTTCGAGGGTGGCGACGGCCTCGTTGCCGACGATGCCTTCATCGATCAGGCGTTGAGCGAAGTCCATCAAGGTGGCCTCGGGACCGAGGGCACGGGCCAGGGCGGCGGCTTGGGCCGGGGTGAACAGACGTTGGTCCAAGCCAAGGCGGACCAGCCAGCGGATCTCGGAATTCATGCGCGCGGGAGACGCTTCCGGGCTTAGTGCCGATCTTCTGCAAGCCAAGCATGAAGACCGGTTTGAGAAAGTTTACCGGATGCTTACGATCAATCCTGATGAAACCTATTGAGCGCGATCAGGTCGCTAGGAAACCTATGACCATGATGTCCCTTCGTTCCTCCCTTCGTGTGGTCGCCACGCTGCTCCTGGCGGGCGCCTTGACCTTCCAGACCGGATGCCTGGTTGCCGCGGCGGGTGCGGCTGGAGCGGGCACCGTGGCTTACATTCGCGGCGAGCTGACCTCGACGCTGGACACGCCTTACGAAACGGCGGTCCGCGCATCGAACCGTGGCCTTCAAACCCTCGAGTTTGCCAAGATCAGCGAAAACAAAGACGCCCTCACGGCGATCCTGATCTATCGCACGGCCGAGGACAAAAAGATCGAGGTCAAGGTGGCCAAGGTCACCGAAGCCTCGACCAAGATCTCCATCCGCGTCGGCATTTTCGGTGACGAGAAGCTGTCGCTGACGGTGCTGGAGAAGATCAAAGAAAACCTCTGATCGAAAGGGCGGGATCGGTCACGATAGCCTTCGCGGCGTGAGGGTGGGCGCGCGACGCGGGTCGGTTCGGGTGTTGCCAATCCGGGCGAAACGCGAATCGTCACGCTTTTACCACCATCATGCTGAGAAAGTTAATTGCGAAGCTGCGCAACACGCTGGCCCCTTCCCCCAAACCGGCCAAGTCCGCACCCGCCCCTTCGCCCAAGCCCTCTCCTGCGTCGAAATCCCAACCGCGAGGCGGCGATGGTCGCCGTGAGCGCGGCCCGCGTCCTGCCGGATCGGAAGGCGGCCAGGGCCGCCGTCGGGAGGGCGGTGAAGGCGGAGGCAGTGGCGGCGGTCGCGGTCGTGGTCCTCGCGAGGAACGCGGACCGCGAGGCGAGCAGGGTCCGCGGACCGAGCGCCGGGGCGGCGAAGGCCGTGGCGGCCGGCCGGAGCGCAAGGAGCGTCCGGCCCGTGACCAGAGCTTCGAGCATCCGCGCACCGCGTCGCTCAAGCCGGTGACGCCGGTGGAGATTCCCCCGCAGGACACGGCCTTCACGAAGCTGGGCCTCAACGACGCCATCGCCTACTCTGTCGCGGAAAAAGGCTACACTGAGCCGACGCCGATCCAGGCCCAGGCCATCCCGGTCGTGCTCGCTGGCAAGGATGTGATCGGCTCGGCCCAGACGGGCACGGGCAAGACCGCCGCCTTCGCGCTGCCCATCCTGCACCGTCTCGGCGCCCACGGGAAGATGCGCTGCCTCGTGCTCGAGCCCACGCGCGAGCTTGCGCTGCAGGTCGAGGAGGCCTTCCAGACTTATTCGAAGTACACCGACCTGACGACGACCATCGTGTATGGTGGCGTTGGATACGGCAAACAGCGCGAGGACCTGCGCCGCGGGGTCGACATCCTCGCCGCCACCCCGGGCCGGCTGCTCGACCTGCTCGAGGACGGCACGACCCACCTCAACGACATCGAGATCCTCGTGCTCGACGAGGTCGACCGCATGCTCGACATGGGCTTCCTGCCCGACGTGCGCCGCATCGTGAACAAGTGCCCGGCCGTGCGCCAGACCCTGTTCTTCACCGCCACCCTGCCGCCGGAGATCGCCTCCCTCGCCGGCTGGGCCCTGCGCGAGCCGGTCGAGATCAAGATCGGCCAGCGCCGGTCGCCCGCCGAGACGGTCGCCCACGCCTTTTATCCCGTTGTTGCCTCGCAGAAATTCGACCTGCTGCTCGAGCTGCTGCGCCGCACCGACTTCAAGAGCGTGATCATCTTCACCCGCACCCGCATGGGCGCGGACCGCATCGCGAGCCGGTTGGAGCGCGAGAAGCACACCGTGGGCGTGCTCCATTCCGACCGCAACCAGCGCGAACGTGTGGAGGCCCTGCAGGGCTTCAAGAACGGCACCTTCGAGGTTCTGGTCGCGACCGACATCGCGGCGCGCGGCCTCGACATCGCGGGCGTCTCGCACGTCGTCAATTACGACGTGCCGGAGAACCCCGAGGATTACGTGCACCGCATCGGCCGTACCGGCCGCGCCCAGCAGACGGGCGACGCCTTCACCCTCGTGACCGAGGACGACGTGCGTGACGCGCGTTCGATCGAGCGGTTCATCGGAGCGACGATCGAGCGCAAGAAGCTCGACGACTTCCCCTACATTTACTCCGCGCTGTTCGACGAGACCGTGCAGGCCGCCGCGATCCCGGCGAAGACGAAGAGCCGGCTCACCCGCGGCATGCGCCGCTGAGCGGCCGCCGCCGGAGTCAGTCCGCCGAGAAACGGGCGATCCGCGCCAGCGCGTCCGCGATCCCGCGGTCGCCCTGGCACACTGGGACCTCGCCGGCTGCCTCCGCGTCGGTCTCCTTCATCCACTGCGCGAATACACCGGGCATCACGAGGCGCACGTAGGGTGCCTCCAGCGCTCCATTTCGGCGCCGGGCCTCGTAGCCGGCGTGACGCTGCTGCAGATCGGCATCCAGTTCCGCCGCCATGAGCGGACCGGTGGGTGTTTCCGTGGTGAAGGGCTTGAGCTCGACCCACCATTCGTGACGACCCCGCGCCTGGCCGGTGATCGTCGGCGTGTGCAGCGGCGCGACATGGAAGTTGACCAGGGTCCAGTTGTGCCGCCGGCAGAGCTCGACCAGCGCATCGGTCGGTTCCTTCTCGGCCATGCGCTCGCCAAAGGCGTTGAGCTGGAAGCCGAGGGCACCCGTCCGCACCAACCGGGCCGGCTCCTTCGCGGTAAACCGGACGATGTCGCCGGTGACGAGGCGAGTCAGGCCCGCGGGCGTGGTGAGAACGAGGGCGTAATCCTGGCCCGTCCGAACGCCCTCGAGGGGCACGGTGCGCGGCCCGAGCTGCTCGAGACGTTTCTCGTCGAACTCCTCAAGCGGCAGGAACTCGTAGAAGATGCCGGCATCCGTCAGCAGCCGGAGGCCGGCGGCGGAGTCGGTGTCTTGCGCGGCAAGCAGACCCTCCGCCGTGGCATAAAGCTCGTGGAAGCGCAGCCGCGGTCCGGCGGAGGCGCGCAGCTCGTCGGCCGCGGGGCCGATCGCGCGGCCGTAATGGACGAGGCATTCGAGTCGGGGCCACCGGTGCGCAAGCCCGCCTGCGCTCTCGGCGAACGCGAGCAGCGCGGACGGAGAGCCGGCGATCAACCGCAGGTCGAGCGCAGCGGTGCGGGCGACGAGGGATTCACGGCGTGCGGGGCTGTCGGGCTCGCGCAGCAACCGGACACCCGGCTCGAACCAGTGTGTGGCTGCCCACGGAGGCAGATGGGCCGCCGCAAGCGTGGCGAGATCGTAGGCGCCGGAGAGTAGGAGGTGGCGTCCGGCGAGGACCTCCGCGTGTCCGGTGCGAGTGGTGTAGGCAAACAGCGCATCGAGCCCGGCGCTTTGCAGGTGGGCGAGCAGGCCTTCGTTGACCGGCACCGTGCGGAGGCTGCCATCCGGGGCGCGGCCGGCGGCGACAAAGCCAAGGATGCGGTCGGGGGCGAGCACGCCGGTCGCACCTTCGAACACTCGTCGGAAGTAAGGCAGCAGGCCCTCGTGGGTCCGAAGCGGCACCCGCCGCTGAAACTCCGCGTAACGCAGGCCGGGCTCGAGGCCATGGTCGCGGCCGAATGCCGTGGAGGCTTGAGTGGCAATCCGCGTCAGCCGGGCCCGTTCTTGCGCAGGAACGTCCAAGGCGCCGTTGCGCAGACGCCGCGCAGAGCGGGCCGACGCGAAGCCGGCGCCGACTTGCAGCAGGCGTTTGGGCAGAATGAGCATGATACGGCCGGGCAGCTCGCCGTTCAGGCAGCGCCTGCGTCCCGCTGCTCGCAAGCGAAAAGCAGAAGCGGGGCAGGACCTTACGGGATTTTAACCCAGGCGCCGGCGACAAACCTTCGCCTCGCGCCGCCGCCCCAAACCGTTTTCCTTCCGACCATGCCGCTGCCGCCCGTCCTTTACACCGATGACGCCATGCTCGCCTTCGACAAGCCGAGCGGGCTGCTCGTGGCGCCGGACCGATGGGACAAGGAGCGGGAAAACCTCATGGGCCTCGTCCATGCGGAACTCGGACGCGAGGTGGCGAACGTACACCGGCTCGATGCGGACACCAGCGGGGTGTTGCTCTGTGCGAAGACCAAGCCCGCGCTCGATTTTCTGAGCGGGCAATTTCAGTCCAAGACGGTCCGTAAGGTCTATCACGCCCTGGTGCTCGTGCTGCCGCCTGAGGAGGCAATGAAGGTCGTCACGCCGGTGCGCGCCCCGGACGGAGGCCTGCCGGACGCGTTCACCATCGACCTCGCGCTTGATCACGATGAGCAGAACCCTGGCCGCATGCGCATTTTCAAGAAGCGGGGCGGCAAGCCGAGCCTGACGGAGTTTCGCACGTTGGAGCGGTTCGGCCGCTACGCCTTGGTCGAATGCCATCCGCTGACTGGCCGCACCCACCAGTTGCGGGTGCACCTGGCTGCGGCGGGTGCGCCGATTCTCAACGACCGCTTTTACGGCGTCCCGGGTTCGGAGCTGCGGTTGTCGGATTTGAAACGCGGCTACAAAGGGCGCGAGGACGAGAAGCCGCTGCTCGCGCGCCTCGCCCTCCATGCGAGCGCGTTGACGGTGACGCATCCCGTCACCCGGGAGCCGGTGACCATCACCGCGGAGCTGCCGCACGAACTCGCGGTCGCGTTGAAATACCTGCGCAAGTACGGCACCGGCCCGCGGCGGCGCTGAGGGTCGAGAGCGCTTTCGCCGCGGGTGGGCGGGCGCGTCCCGCGCCTGCTGCGGAGGCGGCGGGAAACGGCGAGGCGTCCCGGTCTCCTGTTGCTGCGAGCTTCCGCTTGCCCCGGCGTCCGGGCCCGGCAGGCTCGCCGTCCATGTTCAAGGTATACCCTGCTGAGAATGCCCTGGTCGTGGTGTCGGGCGCGGCGGCGCCGCGGTTGGTGGCCCTCACGATCGACGATCTTTTCACCGCCGCCGATCCGGAGGCAACGTTGCGGGCGGCATATGACGCCGCGCCGGCCACGACCGTGCCGACCGCGTTGCGTGCTCCGCTCGGCACCCAGGAGGTGTGGGCGGCCGGCGTGACCTATTTTCGCAGCCGGACCGCCCGCATGGAGGAGTCGAAGGACGCCGGCGGCGGCACGTTCTACGACAAGGTGTACCACGCGGAGCGCCCGGAACTCTTTTTCAAGGGCACGCCGTCGCGCGTCGCCGCTCCCGGTACGCCCGTGCGCATCCGCGCGGACTCGCGTTGGAACGTACCCGAACCCGAGCTCACGCTGGCGATCAACGCGCAGGGGCGGATCTTCGGCTACACCATCGGCAACGACATGAGCTCGCGCGACATCGAGGGCGAGAACCCGCTCTATCTCCCGCAGGCCAAGGTCTACCATCGTTCCACCGCGCTCGGGCCGTGCCTGCTCGTCACGTCGACGCCGCTGCCGACCTCGACCGAGATTGCGCTTGAGATCCGCCGCGACGGCGCGGCGGTGTTCGCGGGCACGACGCGGATTGACCAGATCAAGCGCACGTTCCCCGAGCTGGCGGGCTATCTTTTCCGGGACAACGTTTTCCCCCAGGGCACTTACCTCATGACCGGCACCGGGATCGTGCCGCCGGACGCGTTCACGCTGCGCAGCGGCGACGAAGTCCGCATCACGATCGAACCGATCGGTATCCTCGTGAACCCGGTCGCCTGAACCACCCCGCCGCCATGACTGCGTCTTCATTGCACGGATACAGCCTCATTGCCGGACGGCGTGGCCGCGAAGGCGGGCCGGCGTTCACGGCTTTTGACCCCGCCGCCGCCACGGCGCTCGAGCCGGTCTTTCACGAGGCGCTGCCCGCCGAGGTCGATGCCGCGCTGGAGGCGGCCGACGCGGCCTTCGCCGCCTGGCGTACGGGCCCGGGCGAGTTGCGCGCGCGCCTGCTCGAAGCGATCGCAAGCGAGATCGAGGCGCTGGGCGATGACCTGCTGCTGCGCGCTCAGCGCGAGACCGCGCTCCCGTTGCCCCGGCTGCAGGGCGAGCGCGGGCGGACCTGCGCGCAACTCCGACTCTTCGCCGCTGTTGCGCGCGATGGCTCCTGGGTTGACGCGCGCATCGATCCGGCGCTGCCCGACCGTCAGCCGCTGCCGCGTCCGGATTTGCGCCGCATGCTCCAGCCGCTGGGCCCGGTGGTGGTGTTCGGTTCGAGCAACTTTCCCCTCGCGTTCTCTGTGGCCGGGGGCGACACCGCGTCCGCCCTCGCCGCCGGCTGCCCGGTGGTGGTGAAGGCACACCCGGCGCATCCCGGCACCTCCGAACTGGTGGCGGGTGCGGTCTACCGCGCGATCACGGCCTGCGGTTTGCCTCCGGGGCTGTTCTCGTTGTTGCAGGGTGCCCGTCACGATGTCGGTCTCGCGCTGGTCAAACACCCGCTCACCGCCGCCGTCGGCTTCACCGGTTCGCACCGGGCCGGACGCGCGCTCTTCGATGCGGCCGCGGCGCGGCCGCGGCCCATCCCCGTGTTTGCGGAGATGAGCAGTCTCAATCCCGTGTTTCTCCTGCCGGGGGCGCTGCGCGAACGCGGCCCGGCCCTCGCGCAGGGGCTGCTGGGCTCATTCACCCTTGGGGTCGGTCAGTTCTGCACCAAGCCCGGGCTCGTGTTTGCCGTGCGCGGACCGGACACCGACGCGTGGCTCGGGACGCTGGCGGCGGCGGTGCGTGCGGCGGCGCCGGGGGTGCTGCTTACCGCCGGCATCGGCGAGGCGTTCGCCGCCAACCAGGCCCGGCTCTCGACCTTTCGCGGCGTGCGGGCCTTCGCGCGTTCCGAGGCGCCGTCGGGGAGCGGCGTCGAGGGTCGTCCGGCAGTGGCGACCGTGGCGGCCGCCGACTTCCTGGCCCAGCCGGAGCTCTCCGCTCTCGAAGTGTTCGGCCCGTTCACGCTGGTGGTCCTCGCCGACGATCCGGCCCAGCTGGCGGCGTGCGCCGCCGCACTCGAAGGCCAGCTCACTGCGACCGTGCACGGACAGCCCGGCGAGCTGGAAGCGGCGGGAGCGCTGCTCGGCCAGCTTGAACAAAAGGCCGGCCGCTTGGTGATCAACGGATTCCCGACCGGGGTCGAGGTTTCGCCCGCCATGCAGCACGGCGGTCCGTATCCGGCGACCACGGACACGCGTTTCACCTCGGTGGGCACGGCCGCGATCCTGCGGTTTGCCCGTCCGGTCTGTTACCAGGGGTTCCCGCCGGCGCTGCTGCCCGAGGCGTTGCGCGACGCCAATCCGCTCGGCTTGCTGCGCCTCATCAACGGCCGGCCTACGCGCGATCCCGTCGGCTGAGCCGACCCGGTCATCGGTCGTGAATCGGTGGATACGCCGCCACGGCTGCGAACGACGCTTTTCCCCATGATGCCTGACTTCCTCGAATCCGACGATCCGGAGCTTTACACGTTGCGCACCCGTGCCCCGGGTCCGGCGGGGAAGCTGCCGGTGACGGCGGAGATGCTGCGTGCCGCGACCAGCGGACACATCTTCGGGCTGACCCAGAATGCCGGCATGGGTTGGGATCCGCGCAAGCTGCTGGGGCGGGAGTTTCTGATTCTGAGCACGCAGGGGGGCATCCGCGCCCCCGACGGCACGCCGGTGGCGCTCGGTTACCACACCGGGCACTGGGAGGTGGGCCTGCTCATGGAGGAGGCCGCGCGGACCTTCTCGGCGCATGGCGCGATACCCTTCGCCGGGTATGTGAGCGATCCCTGCGACGGTCGCACCAACGGTACGGCAGGCATGCTCGACAGCCTGCCTTATCGCAACGACGCCGCGATGGTGCTGCGCCGGTTGATCCGCTCGCTGCCCACCGGGCGCGGGGTGCTCGGCGTGGCCACCTGCGACAAGGGCCTTCCGGCCATGATGATGGCGCTGGCCGGCATGTCGCGGCTGCCCTCGGTGCTGGTGCCCGGCGGCGTCACGTTGCTCGCCGAGGAGGCGGAGGACACGGCGAAGGTGCAGACGCTCGCGGCGCGGTTTGCCCACGGCGAGATCGCCCTCGAGTACGCTGCCGAGATGGGCTGCAAGGCGTGCGGCACGCCGGGTGGCGGGTGTCAGTTCATGGGTACGGCTGCGACGAGCCAGGTGGTGGGCGAGGCGCTGGGCCTCACGCTGCCGCACGGTGCGCTGAGTCCGTCGGGCGCTCCGATCTGGCGCGATCTGGCGCGGCGCTCAGCCCTGGCCCTGATGGCGATGGAGAAGGCGGGGATCACAACCGGCGAACTGCTCACCTCGGACTCGTTGCATAACGCGATGGTGGTCCATGCGGCGTTTGGCGGATCGACCAATCTCATTTTGCACATCCCGGCGATCGCGCATGCGGCGAAGCTGCCGCGCCCGACGGTGGACGACTGGACCCGCATCAACCGGCAGGTGCCACGCCTGGTGGATGTGCTGCCCAACGGGCCGACGCATTTTGCCACCGTCCAGGTGTTCCTCGCCGGCGGCGTGCCCGAGGTCATGCTGCATCTGCGCGACCTAGGCCTGCTCCGGCTCGAGGCCCGCACCGTGACGGGCCGGACGCTCGGGGAGAACCTGGCGTGGTGGGAACGTTCGGAGCGGCGGCGAAAACTGAGGGCGAAGCTGCAGGAGTTGGATGGCATCGATCCCGACCGGGTCATTCTGAACCCCGCGCGCGCAAAGGCGGCGGGCCTGACCAGCACGGTCACCTTTCTGCGCGGCAACCTCGCCCCAGACGGAGCGCTGGTGAAGAGCACGGCCATCTCGCCGGCCCTGATCGGCCCGGACGGCGTCTACCAGCATGAAGGTCCGGCGCGCGTCTTTGGTTCCGAGGATGCCGCCATCGCCGCGATCAAATCCACCGGACCCGATGCGATCCAACCCGGTGATGTGCTCGTGCTGGCGGGTATTGGCCCGGTCATCGGGATGCCTGAGACCTACCAGGTTACCTCGGCGCTAAAGTACCTGCCCAATGGCCAGCGGGTCGCGCTGCTGACCGACGGGCGCTTCTCCGGCGTCTCGACCGGGGCATGCATTGGGCACATCAGCCCGGAGGCGTGGGCCGGAGGACCGCTCGGGCGTCTGCGCGAAGGCGACCGCGTGCGTGTGCGCATCGACACCCGCGCCCTCGAGGGCACGGTCGATGTCGTTTCCGTGTCGGATGCGGAACTCGCGGCGCGTGCACCGGGCGGCTTCCTGCGGCGCCACCCGGGCGTGCCGGACGACACCCGGTTGTGGGCTGCCCTGCAGAGCGCGAGCGGTGGTAGTTGGGGCGGGTGTGTGTACGACGCCGACCGGATTGCCGACTTGATTGCGAAGGGGCTCGCCTCGGAGCAGGCGAACCGGGACTGAGCGCAAACCCCGGCGCGGGGCTTGCGCGCCGCCGCGGGCTCGATTTCGTGGGGAGAACCCATCCTGCCCCATGAACACCCCCTCCCGCCGCCGTTTTCTCCATCAAGCCGCCCTGGGCGGCACCCTGCTCGCCGCCTCGTCGTGGCTCCCGCTGCGGGCCCAGGCGTCACCCGCGCGCAAGCTCGGCATCGCCCTGGTCGGCCTCGGCAACTACAGCAACGGCCAGCTCGGACCGGCCCTGCGCCAGACCCAGCATTGCCGGCTTGCCGGTGTGGTGACCGGTTCACCGGAGAAGGGCCGCAAGTGGGCGGCGGACTACGGCTTCCCTGAGTCATCGGTTTATGGATACGACACGATGGCGCGGCTCGCGGACAACAAGGACATCGACATCGTCTACATTGTGACCCCGCCCGGCCTGCATGCGGAACACGCGATCGCCGCAGCCCGTGCTGGCAAGCACGTGATCGTCGAGAAGCCGATGGCCAACACGGTGGCCGAGTGCGACGCGATCCTCGCCGCGTGCAAGGCGGCCGGCGTGCGCCATGCGGTCGGCTACCGCCTGCACCACGAGCCGCATCACCTTGAACTCAAGCGGTTCGCCCGGGAGAAGACTTTCGGCGTCTTCAAGAAGATGTCGGGCCAGCACAGCTTCCGCCTCGGACCGCGCAACGGCGTGAAACCGTGGCGGGCCATCCGGGCCCTGGCCGGCGGCGGACCGTTGATGGACGTCGGCATCTACGTCGTGCAGGCGGCCTGTCTCGTAAAGCTGGAGGAGTGGCCGGTGGCGGTCACAGCCCGCGAGGAGCCGAAAGTGCGGCCGGACTTCTTTGTCGATGTCGAGGAGACCCTGCACTTCACGCTCGAGTTTGCCGATGGCGCCGTGCTCGAAGGCGTCACGAGCTACGAGCGCGGTGGCAACTCGTTCCGGGCCGAAGGCGATGGAGGCTGGGTCGAGTTGCAGCCCGCATACGGTTACCGGGGCATCACCGGACAATCCAGCGCGGGTCCGGTGGCGTTCCCTGCGATCGTGCACCAGGCGGCCCAGATGGACGATTTCGCGCAATGCGTGATGACGGGACGGGCCACGCCGGTGCCCGGCGAGATGGGCCGTCGCGACATGGTGATCATTGAGGCGATCTACGAGGCGATGCGCACGGGCAAGCGGGTGCCAGTGGTCCGCAGCTGATCGTAATCGTGAGTGCGCGCGCCCTGCGTTTTCGTTTCGTTGCCCGGCTGGAGCGCCTGCCGTCGGCGACGGGCATGACGCAGATCGCGCCCGTGCCGGACGAGATGGCCGCGGCCTGGAAGAAGGCCGGCGTGAAACGCCTCGTCGGTACGGTCAACGGGCATCCGGTGAAACGGGCCCTGCAGAATCATGCCGGGGGCGGCAGCTACATCATGATCGGCCGACCCCTGTTGAAGGAGATCGGTGCCGGGGTCCGGGCCACGCTGAGTTTCGACTTCGCTCCGGATCCCACGCCCGATGCCCTCGACGTGCCGCCGGAGTTTGCCGAAGTCTTGCGTCAGGATGCGGCGGCGGCGGCGCGATGGTCCACGTTCACCGTGGGCCGGCAACGGTCGCTCCTGCACTACGTCACGGGCGCGAAGCAGGAGGCGACCCGCATCCGCCGGTCCCTCGAGCTTGCGGTCAAGATCCGCGACCACCGCCTGGCCAGTGATGTGGCGGGGCCGCGTCGTTCTGGTCCCCGGCCCGACCCGGCCTGACCCGACTCCGGCCGCCGGGGCGAGGCGTCTGCAACCAACGGACCCGCTGGCGGGTCTTAAAGGGAACGCGCCATGGATTACTTCGTTTGGAGTCTCACCTGCCTGCTCACGATCACCGGACTCGCCGGGGTGATCGTGCCGTTGCTCCCCGGGACGACGCTCATCTTGGTGGCGATGGTGGTGCACAAGCTTCTGTTGCCCGCAAGCCTCGCCTGGTCGGCGCTGGGCTGGGTGGCGCTCTTCTGGTTCGTATCCGTAGTGGTGGATGTGCTCGGAGTCTTCGTGGGCACCCGGTTGTTTGGCGGCAGCCGGTGGGGCATGGCCGGCGCGGGCGGAGGGGCGTTGGTCGGCATGTTCTTTTCGCTGCCGGCCCTGATTCTGGGCACGATTTGCGGTGCGGTGGTGGCGGAACGTTTCCTAGCCAAGAAGACCGCCGAGCAGTCGTTGCGCGCCGGCGCGGGCGCCGCCTTCGGCTTCGTGCTCTCGACGGTCGGCCGGCTCGGCTGCGCCGTGGTGATGATCGTCCTCTTCCTGCTCGCGGTCGCTCCGCCGGAGTGGCGGTGGTGACGGGGCATGCCCCGGCGGGAACGTCCGACGCGATCGGGCTCAACCGGGCGGCTCGGGAACCGCATCCGTAAGCCGGCGCCGCCAGCGGGCAAGGCCGGGAAGGCGCGCAAGCCATGCCGGCCGGCGGCTGGCGAGCCAGGCCAGCAAGGGAAAGGCGACCAACCGTCCGCCGGCCAGCGCTGCCGCCACCTGCGGCCACGGTACGCCGAGCAGCGCGCAGGCCGCCGTCGCTGTCCGGGCCGGCAGCGGTACCAGGGCGAGGACGAACAGGGCCCAAGCGCCGTACTGTTGCACCGCGGCCTGCAACCGCGGGCCGGCGAGGGCGGCGGGCGTTGCCAGCCCGGCGGCCGCCCATGCCTCCGGCCCCCAGGTGGCGAGCGCGGCTGAGAGCGCGGTGCCTCCGAGGGTGGCCCCCAGGGCGAACCAGAGCCCGTGCGACCACCAGCGGCGCGGATGCAACACGGCGGTGCCGATGAGCAGCGTTTGCGTGGGCATCACCGGTGCGATTGCATCCAAGCCGCTGGCGATGCCGGCAACGGGCGCAAACCACGGCCGTTGGACGTGGCGGCGCAACCACGCGATCCAGCCGGACGCGGAAGCGGGCGGGCTCATCGGTTGCGCAGGAGACGGTCGGCGAAGCGCGGCGAGAGGCGTTGCACCCCCCGCAGCAGACCGACGGCTCCGACATTGACCTCGGCCCGTCGTCCGCAGAGACCGGCGAGGGTGGCAGTGGCAACGGCCTCCGGACGTACTTTCCGCCGTCCGCGCCCGGCGGTCATCGGCGTGTCGACCAACGGAGGCAGCACTTCCATCACCTGCACGTGGGGTGCGTCGTCTTCGCACTGGTAGCGCAGGGCTTTGCCGAAACTGTGCAGGAAGGCTTTCGATGCGCAGTAGACGGGCGCGGATTTCTTCGGCGCCAAGGCGAGACCGGATGACATCAGCACGACGGCGGCGCGCGGGGCGGCCCGCAACCGGGGCAGCAGGGCGAGGGTCAGGTCCACCACGGCCTCGACGTTGACCGCGATCTCCTCGGCGGCTGCGTCCCGGTGCCGGGTCATCGCCACATCATCGGTCACGGCGGCATGGTTCGCCGGGTGCTGTACGCCGGCGTTGTTGATCAGCAGCGAAAGGTGGGGCGCGCGCTGCGTTACCTCGGCGATCAAGCGGTTCCGGCTGGCGCGGTCCGCCAGATCGGCTGGGAGGAGGACGAGGTCAGGCTCGTCGGCGCGCAAAGCCTCGAGCCGTCCCTGGTCGCGGCCGGTGGCAATGACGCGGGCACCGGCGCGGCGCAGGGCCAGAGCCAGGGCGCGGCCGATGCCCGAGCTTGCGCCGGTGACGAGGGCGGTGTGTTGACGGAAATCCACGGCAGAGGAGTATAAGCGGGTCGGTGCGTTTCGTTTATTCGCATTCGTTGATCACCTGCGTCGCCATGCCTCATCCCGCCCGCGCCCCTCGTAAGCAGCCGTCCCAGCGCCGCTCGGAGCTTACGGTGGAGGCGATTCTGGAGGCGGCCGCTCGCATTTTCGCCACCGACGGGCTTCGCGGAGCCACCACGGGCCGGGTGGCCGGGCTGGCCGGAGTCAGTGTGGGTTCCCTGTACCAGTATTTTCCCAACAAACTCGCGTTGCTGGCCGGCGTGAAGCAGCGCCACCTGCGCTCGCTGTTTGGCGAGATCGAAGCGGCGCTCGCGAAGGCGGAGGACCTCGAGTCCGGTCTGCGGGCCGCCGTGCGGATCAACGCGGCGCGTTCCCTTGAGGCGCGTCCGCTCCTGCTGCTCTTCGCCGATGAGCTCCCCGCGCGGCTCGCGTCGCGCGACGTCATGCCCTCGGATTCACCTCCGGCGGTCGCGGTGCGTCGATTTCTTCACCGTCATCGCTGGGAAATCCCGGGACGCGATCCCGCCGTGGCCGCCGTGGTGGTGGTCGAGTTGGTGGACGCCGTGACCCGGGCGCGCCTGATCGAGGCTCCGTCCGATCTGGAGCAGGGTGTCCTCGAACGAGAGCTGATGTCGGCGTTGCTGTTGTACCTGCGCGGTAGGCCGTAAGGCCGGTTGCAACTTTCGGGGTGTGCCGGGGGTTCTGCCGGTGGAGGCCCATGCCCATGAGACTTCTTCTGACCTTTCTCCTTTGGACGCTCCTGCTCGTCCTCTGCTGGCCGCTGGCGCTGGCGGTGCTGATCCTGTGGCCCTTCCTGTACCTGCTCTCGATCCCGTTCCGAATCGTCGGGGTGGTCGTCGAGGCCATGCTGGCCTTGGTGCGCAGCCTTTTGCTGCTGCCGGCGCGGTTGCTGGGTGGACGTTGAGTCGAGGGCGGAGGTTGGCCGACGCCGGGTGCGAGGGAATATACTGCCCTGACGGCGCTCCCATGGGCACACTCGCCGCCTTGGCGGGCGGTGGTCTCAACCCAAACTCCTCATGCCTACACTTACCCCGATCGCTTCATCTCTTCGCTGGTTACTCATCCTTGTCGCGCTCGCCGGGTTGAGCCGGGCGGCACAGACGGACGAGACCGTTCCAGGCCTGGCCGTGGGCACACGGGCGCCGTCGTTCTCTTTGGTCTCCGCCCAGGGCAGCACGGTCTCGCTCGACGAGCTCCGCGCCAAGGGCCCGGTGGCCCTTGTCTTCTATCGGTCGGCCGACTGGTGTCCCTACTGCGTGAACCAGCTGAAGGACCTGCAGGCCCGGCAGGCGGACTTTGCGGCGGCTGGTGTCCAACTCGTCGGCATCAGTTACGACTCGGCCGATACGCTGGCCAAGGCGGTGGCCAAGCATGGCTTGCAATTGCCGTTGCTCGCAGATGCGGGCAGCCGGGTCATCGATGCCTATGGCGTGCGCAACACTGCGTTGACCGGTCGCGCAGCTGGCGTGCCGCATCCCACCATCTTCATCGTTGATCGCGACGGCGTGATTGGGGCGAAACTCCGGCGCGAAGGCTACAAGGACCGCCCAGAAGCGGACGAGATCATCGCGGCGGTCCGGAGTCTGCGTTGACTTTCGTTCCGGCGGTGGCCGACCGCTCTGGCGTGTTCGCGTAAAGGTCGCCGAGGGCGGCGGCGGTCCGGCGCAGCTGCTGACGCAGTTCAACCGGTGCCAGCACCTCGGCGGCGTCGCCCCAGCCAAGCACCCAGCGGCTCACTTCGGCGAGCGCGCCGAGCCGGAGCCGCAGTTCGAGCGCGCCGCCGGGCAGTTCGCGCATCTCCTGCGACTCGTGCCATTCACGCTCGCGCACCCGGTCCGCTACCTCGGCACTGAACCGGATCACCACGCGGTGATCGCCTTCGCCGCCGAGCACGCCGAGCGCGTTGGCAAAAAAGGTCTCGGGCGAAAAGTCCGCCGGCTTGGTGAAGGTCTCATGCGTGACGCGCAGCCCGGTGATGCGCGGCACGGCAAAGGTGCGCAGCGCACCCCGGGCCTCGTCGAAGGCGATGAGGTACCAGAGGTTCTCGCGGTTCGCCAGATGGTAGGGCCGCACCCGCCGCGTGCTCGTGCTGGCCGAGCCCGGCTTGCGGTAGGTGAACTCGACCACCTGCTGCTTCAGCACGGCCGCGCTGAGTGGATTGAAGACCGTGAGATCCGCCTTGCCCAGGCCGAGGTTGCGAAATGACACGGCGCGCAATTCGTCCGCCGGCGAAAACGAGATGCGATCCTTGAGTCCGCCAGCGAGCTTCTCGAAGGCCACCTCCAGCTGGCGATGAAACGGCGTGCCCCGGTACTGCTCGAGGGCGCGCTGGGCGACGAGGAGCGCCAGCAACTCGCCTTCGGTGACCTGCACGGTGGGAAAGGCATTGACCGGATGCATGTACCGGTAGGCCTGGATCCGAGCGTCGAACTCCACCGGCAGATCGAGCTGGTCGCGCATGAAGGCGAGGTCGCGCACGATCGTCTTGCGGCAGACCTCCAGCGTGCGGGACAGCTGGGTGCAGTTTACCAGGGAGCCCCGACGCAGTTCCTCATGGATGCGCAGCATGCGGGCGAGGGGAGGACGGGAACTGCGCGCACGGGGAGAAACAGGCATGCGCAGTTTCTGCAGGAGTTTTTAGGCTGGGACAAGCTATGTCCCACCCGGTCCGGTAAGCTGGTCCCATGAAACTCACCCTTCGCCCCCGCCGCGCCACCCGCCCGAAAGCCGCCTTGTTCGCCGAACTGATCTGGTCGCATCAAGGCCTACTCCACCGTGCCACGACCTGGCCCGACGTCCGGTTCGAACGCCGCGAGGCCGACGATTGGGTGACGATCGAGCCGGATGAGGCAACGCTGGCTTCGGCGGCGGCGCGTCTCGATGCCGCCGCATGGTCGGCCTACCTGGACTATTTTCCGGCCGAGGTGCGGGGCTTCCTCTGCGGCTTCAAATACGGCCGGCTGGCGGCGCTACAGGTGATCACGGCCTGTCCCTCGCTGCTCGGAGATTTGGCGCTGGTCCCGGCGCTCACGGCCTTCGTCGCCGCGCACGAGCGCCTGCGGGGTACGCAGCTGCCGCGCTGGGCGGAGCTCACCGCGGTGCACGAACGGGCCGGACTCTTCGGCGTGCTGGAGTGGCTCGGCCTGCCGGCCTCGCGGCAGACGCTCACGATTCTGCAGAACGTGCTCGATCCCGACCTGCCGCAGCGCCTGCTCGAACCTTTGCGCTCCGTACTGTGGGAACCGGAGACCGTGGTCGTGCTGCAACGCACCCGCGGCCTGACGGACCGGCAGCTCGCGCGCTTCTGTCATCCCCTGGCAGCCTGATCCAGGCGGCGCGCGTCCGGTTCCGGGTTGCCGGACGCGCGCCTGCCCTCCACCTTAAGGCATGCTTGAAAACCTGGTGATGACGGTGATCGGGCCGGACCGGCCCGGCTTGGTGCAACGCGTGGCCCAGCGGGTGGCTGATCACGGGGGCAACTGGCTCGAAAGCCGCATGTCGCACCTGGGTGGACAATTTGCGGGTATCCTGCGCGTCGAGGTCGCCCGCGAGCGCGCCGACGAACTCGCCAGCGCGATCAAGGGGCTCACCGCGGAGGGCCTTCAGGTGGTGTTGCACCGCGAGGGGGCGTCGGCCGAGGCTGCGCCTGCACTCGAGGCCACCATCGAATTGGTCGGGCAGGACCGTCCGGGCATTTTGCGCGCGGTCTCCGGCGTCTTCGCTGCCCACGCGGTCAACGTCGAAGAGCTGTCGTCTGAACGGGTGAGCGCGCCGATGGGCGGCGGCACACTGTTTCAAGCGAAGGCAACTGTGGCCGTGCCGTCGCGCGAGGTGCTCGCCGCCGTGCGGTTGGACTTGGAGAAGATCGCCGCCGACCTCGTGATCGATCTCACGATCGATCCGCCGCGCGGGTAAGTCGGCGCATGCTCCGGGCGTGTGGGTGCGCGGTCAACGGGCGCAGGTCCCTGCGGTCCGCTTGAAGGAGTACAACGTCGCGACCCGCGACCTGCGGCGACTATTCGATGGATACCATCGCCTTGAGCAGGCTGGGGTCGTTGGCGATGTCCGCGAATCTCGACGGCACGTCCGCGAGCTCCAGGCGGTGCGTGATCCAGGGTGAGGTGTCGATCTTACCGGACTCGATGGCGGCGATGATGGCACGGAACGTTTCCGGCCGCGCATTGCGACTCGCAAACACGGTGAGTTCCTTACGGTGAAACTCGGGATCGTTGAACGTCAGGTCGCCTTGGACGAGTCCGACGAACACGAGTTTTCCGCCGGCCGCCGGTCGCTTGAAAGCGGCCATCATCGAGGCGGCGTTGCCGGTGGCGTCGAAGACGATGACCGGCGGCTCGCCGTCGCCATGGGCGAGCAGCTGCGCCTCCGCGTCCGCGCCGGTGGCGTCGATCACGTGGGCCACGCCCATTTGACGTTGGCAGAATTCGAGCCGGCGGGCGGAGGTATCCATCACGGCAACCCGCGCCCCCGCCGCCTGGGCAAACTGGATGACCGACAGCCCGATCGGACCGGCGCCGATCACGAGCACGGCGTCGCCGGCCTCGGGGGCGGCGCGCTCCACGGCGTGCGCGCCGATGCCAAGGGTCTCGACGAGCGCGAGCTGGTCGTAGGACAACCGCGAGGATCGGTGCAGCTTGTGGGCGGGCACGGCGAGCAGCGGCCGCATGCCGCCATCGGTGTGCACGCCGAGCACCTTGAGCTGGGTGCAGCAGTTGGGTTTGCCCCGCCGGCAGGCGATGCAGCGGCCGCAGTTGAGATACGGTTCGACCGAGCAGCGGTCGCCCGGCACGAGGCCCGCCGCCGGATCGCCCGGCACGATCACCTCGACGCCGAGTTCGTGTCCCAGAATGCGCGGGTAGGTGAAGAAGGGCTGACGGCCGCGGAAGGCATGCAGGTCGGTTCCACAGATTCCGATCCGATGGATGCGCACGAGGGCATGTCCGGCCGGCACTTCCGGATCGGGTGAGTCGGGCAATGCGATGAAGCGGCCAGGGGCCTCCAGGGCGATCGTGAGCATGGTGTCAGGGGATGAGGGTGTCGCGGTTCTCGGGACGGCCACGGGTGAAATTGTGGCGGTGGATGGGGGCGAGGATTTGGCGGACGCGGGCAATGAGCGCGTGGTCGACCGGTGCCATCGCGTACTCCACATTCTTGCGCAGATTGTCCGGGTCGGCCGTGCCGACGAGCGTGGTCGCGATTCCCGGGTGGGAGATCGCGTACTGAATCGCGAGTTTCACGATGTCGACTCCCTCCGCCTTGCAGAACGCCACCGCCTCGCGCGCCACCTCGACCATGCGGCGCGGCGCCGGGTGCCACGACGGCACGCCTCGCTCGGTCAGCAGGCCCATGCCGGTGGGCGAGGCGTTGATGATGCCCAGGCCGCGCTCGGCGAAGAAGGGAACGACGTCCGCGAGCGCATCGTCGTTGAGTTCATAGCGGCAGAACGAGAGCACCGTCTCGATCGTACCCGGCGCGGTGCGCTTCACCGTTTCCGTGAGAACCTTCAAGGGCAGGCCGGTGATGCCGATGTGACCGATGCGTCCTGCGGCGCGGAGTTTCATCAAGGCGGGAAGGGTTTCGTCCACGATCTGATTCACATCGGCGAACTCGATATCGTGGCATTGGAGCAAGTCGATGTAGTCGACGCCAAGGCGGGCGCAGCTTTCGTCGAGGCTCCGGGTGACCCGCGCCGCGGAGAAGTCGAACTCGCCTTCGCCGTACTGGCCGATCTTGGTGGCCAAAATGTAGCGGTCGCGGGCGACGCCCTTCAGCGCCCGGCCGAGCACGGTCTCCGCCTTCGTAGCGCCATAGTAGGGCGACACGTCGATGAAGTTGATACCGAGGTCGAGCGCGGCATGGACGGCGCGGATGCCGGCGTCGTCATCGATGGTCCGGAACGCGTTGCCCAAGGGCGAAGCGCCGTAGGAAAGAACAGAGACACGGAGGCCGGTGCGGCCGAGGAGACGTTGGTGCATGGCGGAATCAGCAGGGCTGCAGACGATAGAAGGCGACCGCATTATCACCCCAGAAGGCGGATTGTTCGTCCGCGGCGAGGGTGGACGTGAACCGGGCGCAGGCATCCGCCCAGTGCCGGTAGTCGGTGGCGACGAGGCAGACCGGCCAATCCGAGCCGAACATCACCCGGCGTGGGCCGAAGGCGGCCAACACGGTGTCGAAGTAGGGCTGCAACAGATCCTCCGTCCAGGTCCAGCCCGGCACCTCCGTGACGAGGCCGGAGAACTTGCAGCTTACGTGCGGGCGCCGGGCGAGTTCGTTGATCCAGCGGCACCACTCGGCGGGAGGACGCCCCGCCGCGCACGGTTTGCCCGCATGATCGAGGACGAAACGTTGGGCCGGATGCCGGTCCACGAAGGCGATGGCGGCCGGCAACTGGTGGGCGCGGATCAGCAGATCATAGCTCAGGCCCCGGGCGGTCACCTCCCGCAGGCCCGCGTTGAAGGCGGGGCGTTCGAGAAACGCCGGGTCGGTTTCACCCTGCACCACGTGCCTTACCCCCTTGAAAAGGGCGTCGCCGGCCCAGTGGTCGAGCAGGGCCCCCACGCCTGGATCGGCCAGCGGGGCCCATCCCACCACTCCGCGCACCCTGCGATGATGCCGGGCGGTCTCCAATAGGAACTCCGTCTCGGCCACGCTTTGCCGGGCCTGCACCGCGACGCAGCCGTCGAGGTTTGCCGACTGGAGCACCGGCGCAAAGGTTTCGGGCAGGAAATCGCGTCGGATCGCCGCCATGCGATCGTCGATCCAGTCAAACTCGGCCGCATCGTAACGCCACAGGTGGTGATGGGCGTCGATCCGCATCGGCGGGCTCGGACGGGAGGAAGGGTGGGCAGGGTCGGACGCGGACATGGAGGCGGCGGGAGAGTACCAGCAAGTGCCGACCCTGGGAATGGCGGTTCTGGGGCGGAGCATGGCGATTATTGACCTGCCGGCGGAGGTCGGTGGGGAGCCGGATCCGGGCCGATTGGAAAATCACGGTCAATCTAGGCCCGGAGGCGGGGCGGAGGGAGCGCGGGCTTGAGCCGGACGGGGCGAAGTGCGAGACTTTGTCCGTCATGAATCCCTTGCGGCCCCGTTGTCGACCCTCTGCCGCCGCGGCGGGGCGGAGGCTGGACGGCCGGCTCCTGCTGCCTGCGGTGCTCGCGCTGGCGACCGTCCTAGGCGCCCGAGCGGATACACCGGTGTTGATGGACCCGCTGCTCGTGCCGGTCGGGCGTGAAGATGCCCGTTACGACGGCACGGGCCTCGGCAGTCTTGAGGCCGAGCGGACGGATCCCCCCTTTTCCAACGACTTGGTGAGCGGTGCGGAGACCGAGGAGGAGGACCTCGGCGCGGAGCTCAACACGGAGCTGCAGGCGATCGCGACGGTCAACCCGGTCGATCTGGCGGCCGGCGTGAGCCGGGTCGATCTGCGCGGGTTCCCCACGCCGCGTCTGCGCAACGGTTTCACGCAGCTGGGCGTGCCGGAGGTGCTCAATCCGGAGCGGACCGAGCTCATCCAGGGGCCGCTGACCCCGGTGACGGGGCAGGCGGCTCCCGGTGGTATCCAAAATTTTATGACAGCGCGGCCCCGGTCGCAGCCGTCGCGCCGTCTGAGCGTGAGCGCGACCACGTCGGAGTCGCGCCAGGCGCGGTTCGAGACGACCTCGCCGCTGGTGCCGCGCAAGGCCTGGTACCGGCTGGCTGGAGCGTGGTCGCGCAAGGACGGCCCCCAGGCCTTTGCCTACCGCGAGACCCGGGGGATCGAAGGAGCCCTCACCGTGCGCCATAACCCAAAGGCGAGCACGCTGCTGCAATTCGACTACCAGGATATGCGGGGCAACATCGCGCCGGGCCTGCCCGAGTACCGCGAGAACCGCACCGGCAAGGTGATTGGCCCCTACCTGCCGCTCGCCGATTTCAACGCCGCCGGTCCTGGCACCGGCCTGCGCAAGCGGGTATGGAATGTCAGCCTGCTCGTCGAGGCGCAGCCGTGGCGGCCGCTGGCCCTGCGTGCCGGGGTCCAGGCCTACGGCCGCGTGCTGGATGAGGACCGCTGGACCACGGGCCAGTTTGTCCTCGATTCCGGCAAGTTTGGCGGCACCCGCGAACCCCAGCACTACGAGCAGCCGTTGCGCGCCGTGGTGGGCCAGGTCGACGCGACCCTGCGGTTTGCCCGGAGCGGGGTGGATCACAAGGTACTCGCCTCACTCGCGCACAGCCGGGTGACCTACGACCGGCTGCAACGCGGGCTCGAGGCGGCGGAGCGCGCCCAGCTGCCGCTCTCGGTGCGGTCGTTCGATCCGTACGAGCCGGACTATTTTCAGCCGGCCTACTCGCCGGATTACTTCCGCCGGGTGATCACCGACCGCTCGGAGCGGACCGGCTACACCACGCTGGTCGTGAGCGAACGGGCGGCCTTTGCCCACGGTAAGGTCGTCGCCACGGCGGGACTGCGCGCCGACCGGGTTGAGTTCCTGCTCGAGGACCGGAAACCGGGAGCCGACCGGCCGCTCGTGCGTGACCGCACGTCGGAGGTGACGTGGCACGCCGGGGCCAATTACCTCGTGAAGCCGAGCCGCCTGCTGCTGTTCGGCAACGCCAGCACGGCCTTTCAGCCGTCGACCCGGGTGGATGCGCGCACCGGCCAGCTGCAGGGCAACGACACGACACGCGGTCTGGAGCTCGGCGCCAAAGGACTCTTTTTCGACCGCCGCCTGCACCTCACGGCCCTGGTCTACGCCTTTGCGAACCAGAACATCTCGCGGCGCAATCCCCTCTACAACGATCCCATCCTCGACGCGCAGCTGACCCAGCCGGAGCTCGTGGCCTCCGGCGAGGAGGAGTTCACCGGGGCGAGCGTGGATGTGCGCGGACAGATCACGCCGCACTGGTCGGTGTCGGGCCGCGCCGGCTACACGCGTGCCGTGACCGTGCGTTCACCCGACCTGCCGCAGGAGGAGGGCCGGTCGCTGACGCGGATTCCCCGCTACACCTTCGCCCTGCAGCAGCGCTATGGGTTCTCCGCCGGACGTTGGAACGGGCTCTCCCTCGGCATGGGGCTCACCTACATCGGCGAGTTTGTGCAGAACTACGAAAGCAGCTCGCGCGCCTATCTGGCCTACCCGAGCTACGTGTTGACGAGCGTGAATGCCGGCTATCGCTGGCGCGAAGGCAAGCGGCAGCACACGGTGGGGCTTTCGTGTTCCAACCTGCTGGACCGCGACCTGCTGGCTTCGCATGCGCGCGTGGGGGCGGAGCGTGACGTCGGCGTATCTTACTCGCTGACGTACTGACTTTCCCGCGCGGGTGCGCCTGCGGGATTTGGCGGGCACTGGCGGGTGTGATAGCCGGGCTTGAAAGTGAGCCGGCGGGCGTCGCATGGTGTGTCCCTCCATGCACCCGTACCTTGTGACGTTTCAAACCTGGCTGCGGCAGCAGGGCCTGGGCGAAGACGCTGCCGGCACGGCCGCGCAGACGGCCGGACTGGTCGCACTGCTGGTTCTGGCGTGGCTGGTGAACCTCATCGCCAAGCGCATCATCCTGCGCGCGGTCACCGGCTTCGCTTCGCGCTCGAGCGCGACGTGGGATGACGCCTTCGTCCAGACGGGCGTCTTCACCCGGCTGTCCCACGTGGCGCCCGCCCTGGTCTTCAAAGTCTTCGGCGACGACGTCCTGGGGGAGGCCCCGGAAATGAAGGCGTGGATCGAAGGCGTGGTGACGGTTTACCTGATCGTGATCGGTCTTTCCGTGATCAGCGCTTTGCTCAACGCGCTGCTCGCCCTCACGCAACGCACCGATGCCGGACGGAGGCTGCCCGTGAAGGGGTTCGTCCAGGCGGTGAAGCTCATCGTGTTTCTGGTCGGCGGGATCTTCATCCTGTCGGCGGTCTTCAACAAGACTCCGGTCTATTTTCTGTCCGGTCTCGGCGCGCTCACTGCGGTGCTGATCCTGATCTTCAAGGATGCGATCCTCGGCTTCGTCGCCGGTATTCAGATCTCGGTTAACCAGATGGTGCGGGTCGGCGACTGGATCGAGATGCCGAAGGCCGGCGCCGACGGCGAGGTCATTGATGTGTCGCTCACGACCGTCAAGGTGCGCAACTGGGACAAGACCATCACCACTATCCCGACGTACGCCCTGATCGCGGACTCGTTCAAGAACTGGCATGGCATGACCGAGTCAGGAGGTCGGCGGATCAAGCGCTCGCTGCTGATCGACATGCAGACCGTCACCTTTGCCGACGAGTCCATGCTCGCCCAGTGGCGGAAGATCCGGCGCCTGCAACCCTACCTCGACGAGAAACTCACGGAGATCGCTGCGGAAAACGCTGCGCTTGGCCTCGATCTCGGGGTGCTGGGTAATGGTCGCCGGCTGACCAACCTCGGCACGTTTCGCGCCTACGTGGTGGCCTATCTGCGTGAGCATCCGAAGATCCACCAGCAGATGACGTTCCTGGTGCGTCAGCTACAGCCGACCGAGCACGGGCTGCCGCTCGAGATCTATGTTTTCACCAACGATACGCGGTGGGCGGTCTACGAGGGCGTGCAGGCGGACATCTTCGATCACCTGCTGGCCATCATTCCGCAGTTCGGACTCCGGGTGTACCAGCAGCCCAGCGGCCAGGACATCCGGAGCCTCGCGGCGCTTCTACCTTTGCCCCCGGCGAAGTCGTCCGGGGTCGGTCCCGTTACTTGACCCCGTACGTCCGCGTCTTACCATAAGCGTGTCATGAATCCCCGATTTGCTGCGTGCTCCCTGCTGGTTGCGACCGCGCTCAGTGCGACGGGCGGTTATGCGCAGCGCCTCGCGGAGAAGTCCCCCTTCCTCCCGCCCGGAGGCAAGGAAGGCCCCGTGGCGACCGAGAATCCGCCCCTGGAGCTGCGTGGGATCATGGGCGAGGGAGCGGGTCAGTTGTTCAACATCTACAACCCCGCCACGAAGACGAGTGTGTGGGTGTCGCTCGGCGAGGCCGGGCAAAACTTTCAGATCCGGTCGTTCGACAATGCCGCTGAGACGGTGTCGATCGACTACGGCGGCCGTGCGGTGGTGCTGAAGCTGGCCCAAGGCAAGATCGCTCCGCTGGCCGAGTCGCGTCCGCCGCCGGCGGCAACAACGACCCTGCCCGCCCAGCCGGCGATGGCGCCACGGCCGTCCACGCCGGAGCAGGTCCGCGCGCTCGAGAGCGTGACCGCCGAGGTGGAGCGGCGCCGCGCCCTGCGCAACCAGGCGATCCGTCAGCAGCAGGAGCAGCAAAAATAATTGGTGCGCGGCCGAAGGCTCCGGCTAGGCTGGACCTTCCGTCATGTCCTCCACCTCCGCGCCCTCTGACGCGTCCGCTGCCGGCGGCAATTTCGTCCTGATTCGGCGCCTCATGGGTCTGGCGTGGCGCTATCGCGCCAAGAGCCTGCAGGTGCTAGGGTTGCAATTGGTCTTGCTCACGCTGGGCCTGAGCGGACTGAGCCTGACGGGGCTGGGCATCGACTACATCCGCCACATCCTGGGTGAGCGCGGCGTGGGGGAGTCGGTGCCGTTTCCTCACGGACCTTTTGGGCTGACGCTGCCGCAGGTGTGGACTCCGTTTGCGATCATAGGCCTGATCGCCGGCTGCATCTTCCTGTTCGCCGTGCTGCGGGCGGTGCTCAACTACGCCTACACCGTGTCGGTCAACCGGCTGGTGCAGCAGCACCTGGTGGTCGATCTCCGGGCGGAAATCTATGAGAAGCTCCAGCGCCTGAGCTTCCGTTTCTTCGATGCCAATACGACCGGGTCGATCATCACCCGTGTGACCGGGGACGTGCAGGCCGTGCGCATGTTTGTCGACCAGGTGCTGATCCAGAGCCTGATCATGATCATTTCGCTCACCGTGTACCTCGTGTACATGATCAGCCTGAGTCCGACCCTGACCCTGGCCTGTCTCGCCACCACGCCGGTGCTGGCAATTGTGACCGCCTGGTTCTCCCGCCTGATCCAGCCGCGGTATCAGCGCAATCGCGAGCTGGTCGACCGGATGGTCCAGTTTTTCGCGGAAAGCATCCAGGGCATCCAGGTCACAAAGGCCTTCGGCCGCGAACCCGAAAGCCAGGCGGAGTTCGAACGGCGCAACCGCGAGGTGCTGACGCAGCAGCAGGGTATCTTCTGGCGGGTCAGCCTGTTTTCGCCGGCGGTCGGTTTCCTGACCCGCATCAACATGCTCGTTTTGCTCGGCTACGGCGGCTGGCTCGTCATCCACGGAGACCTGCCCCTCGGGGCGGGCCTCGTGGTCTTTGCCGGTCTGCTCGAGCAGTTCTCCGGTCAGATCAACCAGGTCGCCAACATCACCAGCAGCATCCAGCAATCCCTCGTCGGCGCGCGGCGGGTGTTTGAAATCCTCGATGCGCCCGTGGAAGTGCGCAGCGCGCCGGATGCCTTGCGGCGGCCGAAGCTGCAGGGTGCGGTGACGTTCGAGGGCGTGGGTTTCGCCCATGCCGGCGATCAGCTGGCGGGGGAACCGGTGCGCGAACGGCCTCCCATCCTGCACGACATCCACCTCGAGGTGCAGCCTGGACAGTGCGTGGCGATCCTCGGTGCGACGGGTGCCGGCAAGAGCGTGCTGATGAGCCTGATCCCGCGGTTCTACGATCCGACGTCGGGACGGCTGTTGATCGACGGCATCGATGCCCGTCGCCTGCACCTCGACGACCTGCGGCGCAACATCGGCATCGTGTTTCAGGAAAGCTTCCTGTTCTCCAACACGGTTGCGGCCAACATCGCCTTCGGACACCCCGAGGCCAGCCGCGAGCAGGTGATCAAGGCGGCGAAGATCGCGGCGGCGCACGACTTCATCATGGCCCTGCCGCAAGGTTACGACACCGTGCTGGGCGAAAGCGGCAACACCCTTTCCGGCGGCCAGCGCCAGCGGCTCGCCATCGCCCGCGCCGTCCTGCTCGAGCCGTCGATCCTGCTGCTCGACGATCCGACGGCGGCGATCGACAGCGAGACCGAGCACGAGATCTTCGAGGCGCTCGACCGCGCGATCGCCGGCCGCACGACCTTCATCGTCGCGCACCGGCTCAGCACCCTGCGCCGGGCCGACTTCATCATTGTGATGGAGAACGGCCGCATCACCCAGCGTGGGACCCATGAGGAGCTGATCCGACTGCCGGGCCCGTACCTGCGCGTCGCCAACCTGCAGCTTGTCGACAGCCGGGAACTCGCCGCGCTCAAGTTGCGTGAGGAGGGCCGCGCATGAAACCGGTGACACCGCCCGGCGGGCTCATTCTGGTCCGGCGTCAGCCGGAAGACGGTGAGGCGGAGGAACAGTTCAAGCCCCTGGAGTGGGGGCTCATCCGCCGCCTGTTCGGCTACACCGCTCCGGTGAAACGCAAGGTGCAGGTGCTGGTTGTGCTGACGGTGATCCGGGCCGCCCAGCTTCCGGCCCTTGCCTGGATGGTCGGCCTCACCATCTCAGGTCCGATTGCCCGCCACGACCCGAACGGCCTGTTCTGGCACCTCGTCGTCTTCGGTCTGCTCGCCGTCATGACCGACGGCATGTTTCACTTCCGCCAGCGGTACGCCCAGGAGATCGGCGAGACGGTGGTTCACGCCCTGCGCAACGACCTCTTTGCGCACATCCAGCGCATGCCGATGGCGTTCTTCAACCGTATCAAGCTCGGGCGCATCCTGGGCCGCGTCACCTCCGACGTGGAGTCGCTCCGGGTCGGCATCCAGGACGTGCTGTTCGTGAGCGGCATTCAGGCCGGCCAGATGCTCTTCTCGGCCGTGGTCATGGCGTGGTGCGACTGGGTGATGTTCCTCGTCGTGGTCGCACTGGCCCCGATCCTCTGGTCGCTCAACCGGCACTTCCGGGTCAAGCTGAGCCAGTATTCCCGCGCCGCGCAGGAAAGCTTCAGCCGGGTGACGGCGACGCTGGCCGAGTCGGTCAACGGCATGCGCGTCACGCAGGGTTTTGTGCGGCAGGAGACGAACGCGGGTCTGTTCCGCAGTCTGCTCAACGATCACTCCCGGTACAACATCGCCCTGGCGCGCACCTCGGCGATCCTCATGCCGCTGCTCGAGCTGAACAGCCAGTTCTTCATCGCCATTCTGCTCATGCTCGGCGGCTGGAGGACGTTCCACGGCTACATGGAGATGGGCGACCTCATTCAGTTTTTCTTCCTCGCCAACATGTTCTTCTCGCCGATCCAGATCATCGGCAACCAGTACAACCAGGCTCTGATCGCGATGGCGGGGACGGAGCGGGTGTTCCGGCTGCTCGACACCAAGCCGGACTGGGAGGACGACCCCGCCGCGGTCGACCTGCCCGATCCGCGCACCGGCCGGGCGGTCGGAACGGCGCCGGGCATGGCGGTCGAGTTCCGCGACGTCTCGTTCGCCTACGACCCTGGCCGGCTCGTGCTGCGCGACGTGAGCTTCACCGCGCCGCCCGGGAGCACGGTCGCCCTCGTGGGACACACCGGCAGTGGCAAGAGCTCGATCATCAACCTGGTGGCCAAGTTTCATCTGCCCACCGGCGGCGGAATCTACGTCGACGGGCGCGAGATCCGCTCGCTGACCAGCCGTTCCCTGCACCGGCAGACCGGCATGGTGCAGCAGTCGAACCATCTGTTCAGCGGCACGGTGCTCGACAACATCCGGCTGAGCCGCCCCGGGGCCACCGAGGCGGACGTGCGCGAGGCGGCGACGCGGCTCGATTGTATCGATATTTTGGATGCACTGCCGCGCGGCCTGCATACCGAGGTCGGCGAGCGGGGCGCGGGTCTTTCCGCCGGACAGCGCCAGCTCGTCTGCTTCACCCGCGCGCTACTGGCCGACCCGCGGCTGCTCATCCTCGACGAGGCGACCAGCTCGATCGATGCGCTGACCGAGGAGCGGCTGCAGCGGGCGCTGCTCCGGCTCGTCGCGGGCCGGACCAGTTTCGTCGTGGCGCACCGGCTCAGTACGATCCGCCATGCCGACCTCGTGCTCGTGCTCGACCAGGGCCGGGTGATCGAGCGCGGCACGCACGCGGAGCTGCTGTCATTGAACGGGCACTACGCGGCTCTTCACCGCCAGTTCGTGCAGGTCGACGACCGCGGTTGAGCGCGGCGCGCGGCGGTTTTCCCCTCTGGGAAATGAGATTTTCTCCTCTGAAAATCGTGTTGCGTTCGGTAAGTCGCCCTCTAAACCCAAGTTCCGCTATGGCAAAACGCAAACCCAACGCAGCATTCATGAAACCGGTTACGCCTGACGACGTCCTTGCGGCCGTTGTTGGCGCGAAGCCCCTTCCCCGCACGGAGCTCACCAAGAAGCTCTGGGATTACATCAAGAAGAACGGTCTTCAGGACAAGAAGGTGAAGACCCAGATCAATGCCGACGACAAGCTGAAGGCCGTCTTTGGCGGCAAGAAGTCCGTCAGCATGTTCGAGATGACCAAGCTGGTTTCCGGTCACCTCAAGAAGTAAGCCGGTTCGCTGACAGTTTCCCCGAGGCCGCCGCAGGTTTCCTGCGGCGGCCTTGTTTTTATCCCGAGTGAGGCGGCCGCGCCGCAAGGGAAGACCGGCCCATGCAGCCGGATCGGCCCGTCCGTCCGGACCAAAGCTACTTCGGGTCGCCCTCGAGCGCGTCGACGATGCGCTGGCAGGCCGTCTTCAGGATCTGCAGCCGGGCATATCGCTTGTTGTTGGCGGGAATCAGTTGCCACGGCGCATGGCCGGTGTCGGTCAGGGCCAGCATGTCGCCCACCGCCACCTCGTAAGCCGCCCACTTGCGCCGGTTGCGCCAGTCCTCGTCGTTGATCTTGTGCTGTTTGTAGCGCGTGCTCTCCCGGGCGCGGAAACGCCGCAGCTGCTCGTCCCGGCTGATCTGCATCCAGAACTTGATCACGATGATCCCGTGTTCCGTCAGCTGTTCCTCGAAGTCGTTGATCTCGCCATACGCGCGGCGCCATTCGTCCGGCCGGGCAAATCCTTCCAGGCGTTCGACGAGCACGCGGCCGTACCAGGACCGGTCGTAGATCGTCACCATCCCGGCCCGCGGCACATGGCGCCAGAAGCGCCACAGGTAATGATGCGCCTTCTCTTCGTCAGTGGGTTTGGCCACCGGGATGACCCGGTAGTCACGGGCGTCGATCGCACTGGTCAGGCGGCGGATGGCCCCGCCTTTGCCGGCGGCATCCCAGCCTTCGAAGACAAAGACAATGGAGCGGCGGGCTTCGTGGGCCCGGCGTACGAGGCGGTTGAGGCGACCAAGCCACTTCTCGCGTTTCTCTTCGTAGTCCTTCTCCGGCAGCTTCTGGTCGAGCGGCAGTTCGAGCAGCCGCTTGCGGCCGGATGGACGGAGCGGCACAGGTTTGTCGTCGGGTCGGCCGGGCGGCCGGCCTTGCCGGGCGAGGTTGCGCTGGTGCTCGGCAAACCGGGCGATGAGCAGCTGGCCGACCGCGAGGTTCCTGGCCCGCGGGTCGGCGGCGTCGATCCGGGCCCACCGTGCGCCCGGACGGTGGGTTTCCTTGAGGATGCGCTCGGAGGTGGCGGCGAGGCGGTCGTAGTCGCGATGGGCACGCCAGTCGTCCGGCGTGACCCGCCAGGCGGTGTCCTCGTTCTCCTCCAAGGCGTGCAGGCGGTCTCGCTGCGCCTCCTTGGATAGATGCAGCCAGACTTTGACCACGAGGGTACCGTTGTCGGAGAGAAGCTTCTCGAAGTGGCGGATACGGCGCAGCTCGTGGTCCAGCTGGGCGATCGCCTTGCGGCCCTTGGCATCCTCCCGCAGGGTCTCGGTGTACCATGACCCGGCGTAGATGCCGATGCGGCCACGGGTGGGCAGGCAGCGCCAGTAACGCCACATCAGCGGACGTTCGCGCTCCTCGTCCGTTGGTTCGTGAAACGAGAACGTTTCGACGCCGCGCGGATCGAGCCAGCCGCCAAGGGTGTTGATGACTTCGCCGCGTCCGGCTCCGTCCACGCCGGCCAGAATCAACACGATCTTAAAGGGCGCCTCCTTCAGCTGCACCTGGAGTTGAACGAGCTGTTCGCGCAGCCCCGGGACCTGGGCTTCGTAGGCTTTCTTGGACAAGCGGGCTCGTTTGTCGGCGGCCTTCGGCATCGGGCGCTACGTTGGCGACCGGGCGCGGGGGCTGTCCAGCCGCGTCTGCGGTTGGCGTCGATTTGCGGCGCGGTGCCAATCGATGCGACCGGGCGGAGACGTCAGGTCCGGGGCGAGCGGTGCACGAAGTGTCCGTCCCGCAGAAAGGCGCTCACCTGGGTCAGGGTAAAGGCTCGCCACATCAGCCAGGTGTGGGAGGAGGACACCACGATGTGATCCCGCTCACCGTCGACATGGGAACGGGCCACCGAAACTTTGCCATCGTTGGGCCCGGTGATCGCGGATGAGAGGAGCGGATTCCACGAGAAGTCACCGGCAATGACGCCGACCTCGACTCCAGCGGGGACCGGACCGAGGCGGTTGGGTACGCTTTGCGCGTCCGTGCCCAGCTGCAGCCCGGCCGGACCATTGAACCAGCGGTAGACGGGCCAGGTGCGGAGGCGATCGACGACCTCACTGCCTCGATTCGGTGGCGCCAGCATCACGATCCGCCCAAGTCGGGACGGGACGCCGTGGTCGTGCAGATACTGGCGCACGAGGATGCCGCCGAGCGAGTGGGTGACCAGGTGTACTCGGGCATGGGGGGCGTCCGGTCCGAGGACAGGTGCGAGCGTCGTCCGGGCGAGCGTGGCGATATCGTGGGTTTGCGAGGCGTAGCGCAGGTTCAGGACATGGTAGCCCTCGGAACGCAGCGTCCGTTCGAGCCGCTTCATGGCGAGCGGCCCGCGACCAAGGCCGTGGAGCAGCACGACGGTGTCCGGCGGGGAGGCAAGGACCGGAGCGGCGGCGAACATCAGCATGAACACGAAGCAGAGAAGGCTTCGGGGCGAAACGTTGAAGGAGATACGGACGCTTGGGAGCCGTGCTGCCGCAGGCGTACCGGTGGGTACGGCCAGGTGCGGGCATGGATGAACGCAGTGCATACTTCACCAACCGGAGATCATGGCAAAACGTTACGCCGATTCGTACGGCGCCGCTCAGGGTCGGCGGAAAGCGGCGGGTAAGTTGATCGGCTCAGAACGCGTAGCCGAGGGAGCTGCTGATGCGCTGGTCGACCCGGGCGTCGCGGTTGGTGATGGCGTTGTCGAACTCGTACTCGAACCGGAGGTTCATCGACAGGCGGTTGGTCACGCGACCCTGGAGGGCGGTGTTGAAGCGGAGCTTGTAGTTCTGCACGTTGGGATTGCCGGCGGGGGCCTTGGAAGACCACTGGGCCAGGAAATCCTGCAACAAGGTGAAGCGTCCGTTGATCTTGAAAGTGTAGTCCTCGAAGAATTCGCCCAGGATGTAGCCATCGGTGGAGGCGTTGGCGTTCTCGCGGTACTGTCCGGTCACACCCACGCCGGCATTCATGATATGGGCCGTTCGGTCGAGCAGGCGGTAGCCGAAGCCGACGTTCTGCTCGTAGTTGTGGTTAATCAGCTTCACCTCGTCGCCATAGTAGGTCGTGACGGTTTGGCTGAACACCGTCTTCGAGAAATCATGGCGCCAGCGGAAGCTGGCCTCATGGCGGTCCGTGTTCACCCGGCCGTTCAGCTTGCCGTAGATCATGCGGGTGTTGGCGCGGTAGCTATTGAGTCCCACCTTGCGCTCGGCATCGGCGCGAATGTCGAAGTCAAGGCGGTCGCTGCGGCCGGACTGCTGCTTGAACCCGAACTCGACCTTGCCCTTCCACGGCGGGGTGGAGGGCTTGGCGGAGGCTTTGGCGCTCGCGTCGGCTGGGGGCGCCTTTGGCGTGGACGGTGCCTGGGCAACGGCTGTTGCGGCGGGCTTGGGCGCGGGTGCCGCGGGGGGCGCGGCCGGCGGGGCAGGCTTGGCGGCAGCGGCCGGCGCTGCGGTTGCTACCGGGGCGGAGGGAGTCTGAGGCGGCAGGCCCGCGAGCGATTCGGAGAGGGCTGCGTCCTCGCTGGCTCCTCCGAGTTCATCGATGGCGGCGTCGACTTCGGCGACGACAATCTCTCCGATCAAGGGGGACCGGAAGGTGATCCGGCCATTGTCCCGGCTGACCACTTCGCCGGTGATGCGATCACCATTGCGCAGCACCAGCTGGGCGGCGGGCAGTGCCGGCAGGGCCATCATGCTCACCAGGGCGGTCAGGACAATAAGGCGGCGGGCGAGGGCGAAAGAGCAGCGCAAACGAAACACAGGGAGATCGAGTGGAAGGTGAGGGTGGTTGGCAAGACGACGCAGGTAAGACTCGCGAGATCGCCGAAGTATTCACAAAAACTTCTGCGAGGTGTTCGCCTGCTTTCTCGTGGCGGGCGGCGAGGCGGCGACGGCGAACCGGCGCCGTAATGGGAAAGTCCCTACAACGAGGATTCTGGGTGGTCCGGAACGGAAGGCCGCAACGGCTTGGGATGCGGCGGAGTTCAGCCACTCCCGAGGGCGACCGGAGCGGCGATGCGATTTGGAAACCTTCGGAAAATCAGGGTGTTAACCATTTTTTTACGGCCGGCCTTTCACGGTCCCTTTACAGTTTTGCCCTTGAGGCAGATGGGGCTGATCGGCACCTTTAAAGAAAGCTCACTTCGAGCCGTCTCATATCATCGATCATCCAAATACCATGAAGAAGTTCCAATCCAAGTCCAAGGGTTTCACCCTCGTTGAAATCATGATTGTCGTCGTCATCATCGGCCTCCTGGCCGCGATGGCGATCCCCGCGTTCCAGAAGGTGCGCACCAGCTCCCAGGACAAGGCCGTCATGAATAACATGCGCCAACTCGGTGCCGGTGCCGACCAGTACTTCCTGGAGCACGGTGTCACTACGGTACAGATCACGTCGCTTGTCGGCTCGAACGCCTACATCAAGGCGCTCAACACCGTCGCGAACGAATCTTATCCGGCCACTTACACGCAAGGCGTGGCTATTGTCGTTAGCAGCATTGCTGGCCAGCGCACGCTTTCGTACGCTCAGTAATCATTGCACCTAGATAGTTAGTTTACTTGAGTCACAGCCGTCCGCAAAGCCTGCGGACGGCTTTTTTATGTCCCGTAACCTACTGCTATTTATACTTATCTGCGTTTTGGCGTTGGTCTTGGGCTTTTGGTCGTTTACGCCGCACCAGGCTGTAAACTTGGTTCGGCACTATGGATATTGGTCGGTTCTGGCTAGCGTCCTTGCATTCGCCATTGCCGTCGTCCGCTCTTTACGGGGCGAGGGGGTGCAGATCCGGTCATGGCGGGCGTGGTGGCGACCCATGGCAATCGCTTTCAGCGCTGCCGTATTTTTGCATCTGCATGAGCGGCACGAGTTCAAGATTGTGGCCGATGAAGTGGTGCTTCAATCGACCGCCAAGCAGCTCCATGTCGCCCGTGAGGCGTCTGCGGTTGTGCGTGGTTACGAATACGCCGGAAATTTTTCGCCGATGGGAAGCTACATCGACAAGCGCCCCTTGGTGTTCCCCTTCTTGCTGTCTTTGCTGCACGATCTGACGGGTTTTCGCCCCGGAAATGTGTACGTGCTGAACGGCATTCTGTCGGGGGTGCTGATGCTGTTGCTGGTCTTGATCGGACGAAGGCTGGACAATTGGAGCGCTGGTGTGGCGGCTGTTCTGCTGATGGCGACTATGCCCCTGCTGGCCCAGAATGCGGCCGGTTCTGGGTTCGAACTGCTCAATCTGGTAATGATTGCGGCCGTTGTGTGGCTGGGGCTGCGCGCCGGTGAGCAACCGCGCAACGCGGATCGGCTCTCCGCCTTCGTGCTGGGCGGGGTGGTGCTGGCGCAGGTGCGCTATGAGTCGGCGCTTTTTGTCCTACCCGTCGGAGCCGCAGTTGCCTACCTCTGGTGGCGGGAACGCGAACTCTGGCTGCCGTGGGGTTTGTTCCTCGCACCCCTGCTCCTCGTCATCTGTCCGCTGCACTACAACGTATTCAAGATCTCGGAAGCGGCGTGGCAGTTGGAGGACGTGGCCGGTGCGGAACGTCCGTTCGCGTTGAGTTATTTCTACGACAACGTTGGGCACGCGCTCAATTTCCTGCTCTCAACCGATGGCTCGCAGGGCAATTCGCTCCTGATCGCGGCGCTGGGGGTTTTGAGCATCGGATTCTTCGTGCTGCTGCTGTATCGGCGTCATCGGGAGATCTTCCTTAGGCAACCGGGCATGGCCGTTTTCGCCATTCTCCTGCTGGGTCTCGTGGCCCATACGGCGCTGATGCTCTGCTATTTTTGGGGCAAGTGGGATGATCCGATTATTCGCCGACTCAGCCTGCCCGCCCACCTCCTATTCGTTCTTGCGACCGTCATGATCTGGCCATCGCTGATTTCCCATCGGCATCGCTGGAGAATGCTTGCCGGCCTGAGCCTCGCCTACGGCTTCAGCTTCACTGTGCCGCACACGGCGATGCACCGCTACACGCAGGAGAACTTTGCCGCCCGGACCACCAACTGGCTCGCGGGATATCTTGAGCAATGGAAGGATCGCTCGATCTTGGCGATTGATCATAACGCGGGTCTGCTTTGGCTCCTATACGGTAAATCAAGCATTGGGCCCAGTGCATTGGTTCAGCGTCCGGAAGCGTTTTATTTCCACTTTCGCAACCGTTCGTTCCAAGATTACCTGATCGTTCAGCGAGTTACACCTAACGTCTCTACGGGTGAGCGCACCGTTAGCTTCGGCGATGATTTCGGTGAAGCACTAACCCTGGAGTTAATCGAAGAGCGGTCGTTTGCTCCGCTTTACCTGATTCGCCTGAGTAGAATAAGAGAAGTTGATGAAGCCAAGCTCCTTGCGTATGCCGAAGAGAGAAAAAAGCTAAACCTCGTAACTCAACGCGGAGCGCCCTTACTGACTCCACAGCAAAATGAGGAAATAATGCTTTGGTTGCGTCAGTTGCCTTGAGCATCACGCTTTGTCGTGCTGTGCATCAAAGCGATGTAGTGAGCGAGATCGGACTCTGTTGCACCCCAAATTTCTTGCTCCGAGAGACGATAGACGAAGATCGAATGCCCTATTACGGCCGTAGGTTCTCGTGTGCGAAGATAGTTGCACAAGCGTGCGAATCGGGCTCGTTCAAGAACCCAAAGTAACTCGAGTTGTCCTTGGTTAAAGGGCTCTCTGGGGACACTGGCGCTATCTAGTTTCGCTCTTGTTCCGATCTGGTCGCGTAGCCTTTGATACGATACTTCTCGCTCACTGGTCCAACTACCAGCAAACGGACTATATACATCCTGTAGCATCGTGGCACTTATGCAGTATATTCCTGCATGCAGATCATCCCATATTCGTTTGCGACCAAAGTTGAAATAGGGTGCTAGCTCTTCCGCTTGAATACCGTGGTAAAAGATGTCGTCGCTACCAAACATGGAGACGTAAACTCTTTCGCCGGCTTCGCGATGAAGACGTAGCCACTCCGCGAGTCGTGGCACATTCTGTCCCCAGTCTAGCGAGCTGTCGACGAGGTGCCTCCATCCTTCCGAGGGGCCACCGACGAGTCTATTGAAGAAAGAAATGTAGTGTGGACGGGCGGAAAGAGACTCCACTAATGTACTGCCCGCTAGGACCAAGGCTGCCCAAGAACCTCGTTTACCGAGAGCCGTACGAGCAAGGCAGCCAGCGAAGAGAAAAAGGATCGGATAAAGTGGGAGGATATGTCGGTGGCCGATGTTTAGGTTGCTCGTGATCGATGCCGCGCCATAAACGCTACAAAAGACCAGCAGCGGCACAAAGCGATGAAGGGCGGCTGCCCACTGGGTAAGGGCGAGCCTCTGGACTTGGCTCACGGCCAGAACGAGTACGGCGACGGCGGCGACAAGTTCGGCCAGCGTACTTTTGACCAGGAAGGCGTAAGGGAAGAACCACCACCAGCCCGTGCTGTTGTATTGACCTGCAAGGAAAGCGCCACGTTCCTGCGAGGCAGCCATTACGTATGAAAAACCTTGGAGAAAGGCCTCCGGCAGTAGTTTTGCCGAACGGCAATACTGGATGTAGCTAGTCCACGCTGCCCCGTCAGGCAAGATGCGGTCCCAGTCGGCAAAAAAGGCCGAGGCCGGAGCGGTCGACGGAGAGAATGCCTCGAAACGAAAACCAAAGGCCGCCCAGACGACCAACCAAGCAAAGAGAGCATGTACAATTCCCAAGCCCAGGCCGAGGCCGGCTTGGGACCACGGGTGCCGGTATACGTTGGCTTTAATCGTCGGCCAAGGCGATGACGCGAGGCAGCGCCAGGCGAGAAGCAGGCCGCAGATGGGTAGCAGCAGGACGAACGAAAACTTAGCCAAGGCCGCAGCCCCGGTGGCTAGAAGGCTGACGAGCAGACGGGGAATCGTCACGGCCTGCAGCAGACGCCACCACGCTCCGGTCGCGGCCAGCAGGCAGAACGTCGCACACATGTCGGAGGTCACCAAGGGGCCGTGGGCGAGGGCCGTGGGGCTGAAGGCGAACAGGGAAAGGGACAACAGTCCGCCGCGATTGCCCCACAACGACCGGGACCACGCAAAGACGAGCAGCCCGGTCGCGACGCTCCACAGCGCCATGCCCGAGCGCGCCAGCAACAGCATGAACTCCGTGTTGTTGCCGGCTTCAAAGAAGAAATACTGCCCCATCAACCAGACGTGAGACCGATCCCAGGCTACGGGAACATCCGTGGGCTCAAGACGAGGCTTCAGAGCGAGCAGGGGCAGGGCACCCCAGCGCTGGGGCAGGTTACCATTCTCCGGATGCAGGCGGTAGTCATTAAGGTGCCAATAGCTGTATCCGCCCGTGAGGTGTACGGTTTCATCGGTCGTGACGCCCAAACCAAGGGTAGCACTGACCGAAAGCCAGGAATGAACTGCGAGTAAGAACGACACCATCGCCGTCAACCAGGGGCGGCCAAGGCGCGGTGACAGGTGAGGCATGGTGAGAATCCGGAGGGAGCGTGAATCGGGAGCAGCCGCAAAACAAGTCTCTAGCCTTCGACACAAACACGCCGACAATGAAGTGGACAGCCTCGGGGTCGATTCCGAGGCTACGCGCGCCGTGTCGCCACTATGAATGCCGCCGAATACGAGAACCTCGACCGCGTGGAACGCACCCACTGGTACTACGCCGGGAAGCGGGAGCTCGTGCGCACGTGGCTGCACCGGGTGCGGCGTCCCGGCTCATCCGACCTGCTGCTCGATTGCGGAGCCGGCACCGGCATTTTCGCCAAGGAAATGGAGTCCGAATGCCGCGTCATGGTGCTCGACGACCATGAGGAAGCGTTGCGCCTGCTCCGGGCGCGGTTTCGCCCCGACCAGATTCTGAGCCTTGCCGGTGACCAGGTCCCGCTGCCCGACGGCTCGCTCGAGTTCGTCACGGCCCTCGACGTTTTGGAGCATGTGCCGGACGACTCCGCAGTGGTGCGCGGCTTTCATCGCCTGCTCAAGCCGGGCGGTATCGCGGTGGTGACGGTTCCCGCCAGCATGGCCCTGTGGAGCGACTGGGATGTCGTATTGCATCACTTCCGGCGTTACGCACGTCCGCAATTGCGGGCGTTGTTCCCTGAACGCGAATGGGAGGTGCTTCACGTCAACTACACCAACGTGCTGGTTTATCCCGCGGTGTGGTTGATCCGGAAATGGCGGCGCTGGTTTCCGGCCCGCGACGGCGCACCGCGCAGCGAGGACCGCGAGCCCGCGCCGTGGCTAAATTCAGTCCTCCGCCGGATCTTTGTCGGCTGCGGGCTGATGAAGCTGCCGTTTCCATTTGGCGTGAGCCTGATCCTGGTCGCCCGCCGGCGCTGATCACGGAATCACCCGAGCGTAGCCCAGGTCGGCTCCGTTTTCCGCGCGCAGCCTCAGCAGCAGGCGCGACCATCCGCCGTACACCTGGATGGACGGCAGGTGCAGCTCGATCCGCGACAATCCGTCGAGGGCGAACGGAAATGCCGTCCGGTGGGCCGGCCCGGTAGGCAAGCCATCGAGGCCCACGGGGGTCACGGTGAGCGAAGTGTTGGCGGCGTCGAGCATCACCAAGGGTGTCTCTGGGCGCGAGACGTCGCAGAGCTCGATCCGGGCGACGGCCTGAGCCGTGGCCTGTCGATGCAGGGTCAGCACCGGGCGCGCCAAGTCATCGTCGACGAGGGAGAGCCGGGCGGTGTTGACGGGGGCGATCGTGCGCCCGCGGCGGACCCACAGCTCATAGCCATCGACTGCAAACGCCCGTTCGAACGCGGCCATCAACCAACGATGCAAAGGGCCGTCCACGGTGAATCCGTGCTCGGCCAGATAATCGAGGGACTCTCGCTGCACGAGCAGGACCGGACGGGACGCCTCTTCGAGGCGGGAGACGATCGCCTGCTGCTGTGTCTCGCCGAGCAGGGAGAACCAGTGGGTGACGTTAACTGGGGTGGGAGTCGGCAGCCCGGTGCGGAGGTTGGCGCTGAATTGTCCGGGCAGGCTGAACAGCACGTCGCCATGCAAGGCAAGGTTCTCGTCCACCGTGCGCAGCGCGTGGGTGATATCGTGCGGAAGCCGCAGGGTCTCCGCGCCACGGAGGCCGAGAGGTTCGCTTTCGAAGTACCGGGTCCATCCCAGGGAAATGAAGCGCGCCGAGCAGAACAGCGTCACGCCGGTGATCGCTGCAGCTCCGGCGAGACGCCAACGGTGCGCGGCGATGGGAGTCAACTGCCGTACCAGCACGGGAGCGGCATCGTGCAGGCCCAGAGCCAACAAGGTCACCCATAGGAAGGTGCCCCAGTTGAGCTGGCTCCCGGCGACGGGATACGCGTGCAGAAATTGAAACACCAAAACGAGGGCCACCCACGCGCGAGTCTGCGCGGCCGCTCGATTCTCGCCGAGCGGAACCACCATCAACCATGCGAGCGAGAGGCCGTAGCTCATGCCCCATCCGGCCTGACTGGTCGGAATGATCTGGAGCAGTGTGCCGCAGAAAACGGCTGCAATCACCACCCGTGCGCCGGCGATGAGCGTCATCCATACCGGCCCGGGCGGTCGGGCGGCGACGCGCGACCAGAGGAGCGCACCGGCGAGGCTCAACAAGGCCAGCACACCGCTGCCCGTTCGCCAATTCATCGCGAAGAAATAGACCCCGGGGTGCTTGAGCGGATCGAGCAGGACCCCAGCCAGCAGGGCGGATAGGCTCGTACCGCGGGCGATCACTACGGTGCAGATCGATCCGACGAACAGCAGGGTCATGCCTGCCCAGAGCACCCAGGTGTGCATTGTGACCAAGGGCTGCGCGGCTGTGCGGACGGTCATTAGAAGTCCGAGCGCCGATCCGGTGAAGAGCAGGGCAAAGAGTCGCACCCAGGGCGCATCGAACAGCGACCGCATCAAAAGAAAGGGCAGTACCGTGCAGCCCAGCGCGACCAGCCAAGTGAGGACGCGGGTGGGTGCAGCGGAGCGTCCGTTCAGCGCCAGCCAGGTGAACACCGCTCCGGCATAGAACACCCCGACATTGATCTTGGTCAGGAGCAGGGCGGCGCCGATCACGGCGCCGATCGCGGCAAAGCGATCGGTCTGTCCGCTGCGCCAGGCTTCGGCTCCCAGCCACGTGCCCACGGCAATCAGGAGGGCAAGCAACCCTCCCGGATGCGCCGGCTCGTTGATCATGATCCAGAGGTAGGAAAACGTTCCGGTGAGGGCGAAGGTGCTCCACAGGGTTGAACCGGTGGTCCGCCACACCATGCCAGCGCAGCTCAGCGCCACGCCCAGCCATGAGACGAGGCTCATCCAGCGTCCCGTGACGTTGTCGAAGGCGAGTCCGGTGAGGCGATGCCAGGCGTCCCACCAGACGTAGGGGAACGGTCCATACTGCGTGTAGACCCGATCGTAGAGCCCGCCTTCGTTTGAGTAGTTCTTCAACGAGAGCAGCACGTAGCCCTCGTCGTCGTAGATCATGAAGGTCGTGAACTGCAGCCAGTAGCCGGCTGCGCCCAGCGCCATCGCGAGGCCCACGAACGTGACGAGCTTCAACCCGGACTTAGTCAAAACCAGCCTTGCGCTTCACGATGTAGTTCGGGCGCCGTTTCACCTCGTCGTACACCCGGCCGAGGTATTCGCCGAGCACGCCGATGCCGATCAACTGGATGCCGCCAAGGAAGAGCACCAACGTGACCAGCGTGGTGAAGCCGGTCTCGGCGATCTCAAAGCCAAACAGACGCCGTACGACGAAGAACGTGCCGAGGGCGAACCCGACGAAGGCGATGCCCATCCCGGCAAGCGTCAGCATGCGCAGGGGCAGACGTGAGAAGCTGAAGATGCCGTCGAGCGCATAACGCACCAGCCGCCGGAAGGTCTGACCCGGCTGGCCGGCCGCACGGTCCTTGCGATCATAGATTACCTCGGCCTGCTTGAAACCGACCCAGGCGCGAAGCCCGGGAAAGAAGCGGTGTTTCTCGGGCAGGTCGTTGAACGCCGCCACGGCCTGGCGGCTAAGCAGACCGTAGGTCCCGGTGTTCGCCTCAATCGGGAAATCGGTCAGCTTTTGAAACACGCGGTGGAAGAAATCGAAACCAAGCCGGCGCAGTCCCTTCTCCTCGCGCGAGCGGCGGACGGCGAGCACGACATCCGCGCCCTCCTTCCACGCGCGCACCAGATCCGGAATAAGCTCAGGAGGGTCCTGCAGGTCGGCATCCATCGTCACCACGGCATCCGCATCGCCCGCGTGGGCGAGGCCCGCGGTCAGCGCGGCCTGATGGCCAAAGTTGCGCGAAAGATCGACGACCTTGAACCGCGGGTCGCGCTTGGCCTGGGCAAACAAGAGGTCGACGGAGCGGTCACGACTGCCGTCGTTGACGAAGCGGACGCTCCACGCGAAGTCCGGGTGACGGTCGAACACCGCCTGCAGCCGTTCAAGCAGCTGGGGCAGGACGGGCTCCTCATTGTAGATCGGTATGACGAGGGCGATGGACGGCATCGGCGGTGGGAGCGTGAAGACGGGATGGCGGGATGGACGGCAAGGCGCAAACTTCAAACGTTCACGGCGGTGGCGCCCACGAATAGAGCGTCCATTCCGCGAATTCTGCACGCTGGGTCGCGGGAGGATAAAGCTGTTCGATCATCCCCCAGCCCGTATCGGTCCCTCGGAAGACGGTCACACACCACCGGGGAGGCAATTCTTTCCGGGCTGAATTGGGGGAAACGGGGACTCCGGCCAGCTGTCTTACATAGAGACCGTCCTCGGCGTGATAGAACCGTCGCTCGCTGTAGAAAGTTACCAGGGGATTCCACGGAAAATAGATCTGGCCGGGAAACTCGCGAGCAAGGAAGGTCGCCCGGTCGAGGTGTGAGATAAGCGGCTTGAGCGTTATCACCGGGATCTGAGTGACTTGAATCACGAGCACGGTAACGGTTGCGATGGCCGGGGCAATGAGGCGGAGGCGGCGTTTCTCTAGCCATCGCACGGAAAGGAGTGCAGCTGCCGGCATAAGGTAGAGCGCGCCGGAGAGTGAGTTCGCGGTGCCTCCGACTTTGAAGGCTGAGAGTATCCCCGTTGGCAGCAGGAGCAGCCAGGAGAGGACCGGCAGCAACCACACTGAATCAGAGCGGAAGATGGCTTTGCGCCATCCCACCACGGCAACAGCCGGTAGAAGAACGAATCCGATCAAGTGCGGTGCGAGGCCGGCAGCACGATCTAGAGGGGCGGGCCAAAAGGGTAGCCGCCCGGGCAGGCTCACTAGATTCAGCCACAGGGGGTCAAAGCCGAACCGACTCACAAAGATTCCGGCGAGGGTTATGCCGGCAGTCAGGCATGCCGCTGCGTAACGAAGGGCGGAAGGCCAGCCAGCCTTCCACGCCAGCCAGACCAGCTGAGCTGCCACGAGGCCGAGTGAGGTTTGCTTGGACCACACGGCGAGCGCCGCGCACCCCGCCGCGCCGACGAGGGCGAGGTGCGCTTTCGCTCCGGTGCGCATCAACCAAGCGTTGGAAATCAGCCCGAAGGCAACGGCTACATTGTCCGCCTGCAGATAATGCAGGCTGCTATTGGGCCAGAGAGCAAGGCACAGTAGTCCTGCCCACGCGAGGGAGCCAGGCCAGGACCCGGACTCGCCGCCGGGTTGGGAACGCAATGCGACCAGCACGGGCACGAGGACGAGCGCAAGGTTGATGGCAGCGGCGACCAGAAGGGTGCCGGCCGGAGTGGAGGCGAGGGTGGCAGGGAGGTTCAGCCACAGTGGAACCGGCCCGTAAATCCAAGTGGTCACCGGGCCGTCATCAATACCTGGATACGGCGTGGGGCCGAAGCGCAGCATGAAGCTCGGGGCGAGGCGCAGTGCATTCCAATCGGACAGGGGAAATGCGCACCACGCCGAATAATACCTGAGTCCAACTGCGCATGCGACGATGACGAATAGGATGCGGCTAAGGTTCATCGGGATGAACCTATTTCGGGGCAGCGAGTACCGCACGAAACGACGAAAGGCCCTCCCCAGTCTCTTGAGGAGTCGCACTCAGTCCCGAAAACTTGCGGCTCATGTCGATCTAGAAGCATCGTTGTCGGATCGAAAGCCTTCCACTCGTAGTCCTGCAACCCGTCGGAACTCCATCAGATCGTTGGTGACAATTCCGTGGCCGTAGGCGAGCGCAGCGGCCGCAATCACGAAGTTGGTATCGAGAATCAGGCCCATGGATCGTCGGGTGGTGAATCTTTAGCCATCGCGTCTTCGACAGCTTTCAAATAATCTTCGCCGATGCCGCTCCCTCCCGTGCGCAGATAAGCGAGGAGGTCGGCACCACGCAGGGGCTCGTTGCCAAATCGCACCCGCCGGACAGCCGCGGAAAATGACTCCCCCGCGTCCTTTGCCAAGCGAAGCTTCTCGTAGGCATCGATCTCCAACGTTATGGTCTTGGTTGTTATGCACGAATCGTGCATGAAGCACTTCACCCTGTCGAATTCGTGACGGTGCACGGTTGTTGGTGGCAGTAAGTGCGGTTTACTCGTGGTAAGCGCTCTTAGAGAGCAAGGGTCCAGCTGCCATGCGAAATCCGGGTTTACCGCAACAGATTGTACTTCACGATCGCGTAGATCGCTCGAAAGCCGTCCTTCCAACCGATCTTCTTTCCTTCCTTGTAGGTGCGGCCGTAGTACGAGATGCCGACTTCGTAGATGACGCAGTCCAGCTTGGCGACTTTGGCCGTGATCTCGGGCTCGAAGCCGAATCGGTTCTCCTCGATCTTGATTTTCTGCAGCACGTCGCGACGGAAGACTTTATAACACGTCTCCATGTCGGTCAGATTGAGGTTCGTCGCCATGTTCGAGAGCAACGTGAGGAACTTGTTGCCGACCATGTGCCAGAAATAGACCACGCGATGAGCGTCACCGCCGGCGAAGCGCGAGCCGAAGACCACGTCCGCCTTGCCGTCCTCGATCGGCCGGAGCAGGCGCGGATACTCGTTCGGGTCGTACTCCAAATCGGCGTCCTGAACCACGACGACGTCGCCCGTGGCGGCGGCAAATCCCGTGCGCAACGCGGCCCCCTTCCCTTGGTTCACGTCATGGTACAGCACTTTGTCGACCAAGGGTTCAATCTCGGCGCGAAGCAGGTCCCGTGTCCCGTCCCGCGAACAGTCGTCTACGACAATGATTTCCTTGTGTGCGACGGGTGCCGCCCGCACTCGATCAACAATGCCGCGGATGGTGCCTAGTTCGTTAAAACAGGGGATGACGACCGAAAGCTTCATGCACGCTGGTGGGGGGCACGCTAGGCGTGCTGACCGGGCTTGGAAGCTTTTTGCGTTTCCGATCATGGCTTTCACGAGCGGTTTACCCATGAACCACGTCGATTTTGGCCCTGACTGGTGACCGGTGCCGGCCCGGGACGCTGGGGTGCCTCCTCCCGATACAAGCGGGAAACACCCTATTCTTGCCCAACGCAACGGGGTGTATTGTACGTCTATGACCACGATCCTCGTCCTTGCTCTATGCTACGTGGTGGCTGCGTCTGTGTTTCTCCGCTGGATGAAATCCCACGCGCCCGAGGGCTATGAAACCGAGGAAGAGGGCTTTGTCATGACGGCTCGCCCCCCGGCGGTTGAAAAAGCGCCGGTGCTGACCTCCCAGTCGGAGGGCGTTCGCCCCGCGTGGCTGGGGGCATCCGCCAACGAAGTCCATTTGCGCAGTTCCTGATCGTTTGGGTGATGCATCCCGGCCTGACCGAGGTGTTCACCCTATGTCGAAACGAGCCAAAGTGCGGTAGGGTAAGGTCGCAATGGTGACCGCCCTCTTCCTATCCCTCGTCTACGTGCTCGTCGCGGCCGCATTCGTCGCCGCCGTGCGTGGATGCAGCGTGGATGGTTTTGAGGATGCCCAGAAGGGGTTCGTCATCCTTCCGACCGCTTCAGGCGGAAGCTCGCAGCCGGATCGTCACCGGGGTCGCTGAACCGAACCGGGCGCACGGGTCAGGTCGCGGCTCAAGGGCTCGCTTTTTTTGTTCCCGTGCCTTTGCTGCTGGGTCGATGTTGCCTGCCCCAACCCCTTGGCGACGGCGGTTCGGCGCCTGTCGTGATGTTTCGCTCACGGCTCTCCTGTGCGGGGTGCTTGGCGCATCGGTAGCTTCCTCGGTCTGCGCCCAGTCCCTGCCCCAGGTGGAGCGAGGGTTTTTTCCGGATTCCCGTCCGAACGCCTTGGTCGTCGGTTTCTCCGGCGGGCTGAGCGTCTGTTACGATCCGGTCCGTGGCGGTCTGAATTATGCGTGGACCGGCTACATCGATGTGAGCCCGATCCGTCCGGGTCTCGGCAAGGTGATCAAGGCGGCAGAGCCGCTCGGTCGAGTCGTGTATCGCGAATCCGGTGACGCGCCGATTCGGCTGGGCAATCCCCGGCGCAGCCCCGAGGTTCGCCTGCGGGGCTACACCCTCGGCCCGGACCGAATCGAGTTCAGTTACCTGATCGACGGTGTGGAGGTGCGCGAAGAGATCCGGCCGCGTCCGGGCGGGGATGGATTAACCCGACGTTTTCGGTATCCGGTGTCGGCCGGTCCGCTTTGGTATGTCACCGCCACCCGCGATGGCGCGTCCGTGGTCGCACCGGGTGCGACGCCGACGGCCGATGGCCTTCGATTCGACGGAGGGACCGGCGGCGATGTCACCGTCGACCTGATATGGGAGCGCAACCTGTGATCTTGCGTTCGGGCACGACCGTTTTCGCGCTGATCACCGCCTTGGCGGCCTCTGCCGCCTACCATGTTGAGTCGGTGCCGTACCCTCCGGAAATGCGCGGCGGCGTTTCGGGCGTCGCATTTGCGCCGCATGGCTCGCTGGTGGTGACGACCCGGATGGGCGAGGTGTGGCGGCGCGACGCGAGCACCGGGCAGTGGCGGCGCTTTGCCTGGGGGCTCAACGAACCGCTGGGCGTGCATGCCGAATCAGACACGGCCGTGGTGGTGGCCCACAAGCCCGAGCTGTTGCGGCTCGTGGACACGAACGCCGACGGGGAAGCCGACACCTTCTCCGTGCTCAATGACGACTGGGGCGTCACCCAGAATTACCACGAGCTCTTCTTCGGACTGCGCCGTACGGCGGCAGGGGAATACCTCGGAGCGTTGTCCCTGGCCTCGGGTGGCGAACGCGATGCGCTTCAGCCGTCCGATGTCCGGGGACGAATCGACACCGCCGACCCGTTGGTGCGCACGGCCCATCACGCGCCCGTACCGTGGCGGGGCTGGGCGGTGAAGATCACGGCCGAGGGCCGGCTCGTACCGCTTGCCGCCGGCCTGCGGCAGCCCAACGGGATCGGGCTCAGCCCCGACGGAGCATTCTTCGTCACGGACAATCAGGGAGACTGGAAGCCCACCTGCGGCCTCATCCATGTCGAGGAGGGCGATTTTCTCGGACATCCGGCCGGATTGAAATGGGGGCCCGCCTACGATCCGAGCGCGCTTACCGCCGAAGCGCTCTGGCGCCGGTACAAGGCACCGGCCGTGGTCTTTCCGCACGGACCGGCCGGGGTGTCGGCAGGCGAACCGGTGTGGGACCAGACCGGCGGCCGCTTCGGTCCGTTCTCGGGCCAGGTTTTTGTGGGAGATTTTTCCAGCATGATCCTCCGGGTCAGCCTCGAGCAGGTGGCCGGAGCATGGCAGGGGGCCGTGTATCCGTTTTTGGGACGGGCCGATCTGCCGGGCACGGTTACAGGGGTGCGGCTGGCGGCGGGGAATACCCGGCTGGCCTTCGCTCCCGATGGAAGTCTCTACACCGGGCAGACGGGGGGCTGGGGCGGCGGCAGCGATGGGCTGCAGCGCATCAGCTGGGATGGTGTCGCCGCGCCCGAGATGAAGGACGTGACGCTGACGCGAAACGGGTTTCGCGTGCGTTTCACCGAGCCCATGGATCCCGCGACCCTGACGGCGGCGAACTTCCAATTCACCCGGTTTCGCCTGTATTATCATTCCGACTACGGTTCGCCCTGGGTGGATGAGGCCCCGGTGTCGGTACAGGCCGTCGAGGTGGCCGCCGGTGGTCGCGAGGCCGTGCTCACACTCTCGGAATTGGCGGTGGGTTTCGTGTACGAGCTTTCCGTGCCCGCCTTGCGTACCGTGATGGGGGCGCCTCTGGCCAATCCGCTGGCCTACTACACCGCGAACCGTCTCCACTCGGGGGAGGTGGCGGTCGGCGGGACGACCCGCCTGCCTCGGCCCGACGAAGGGGCGGCCAACGTGAAGGACATGCAAGGCGGCCGGTTGACGGGCGAAGCGCTCGTGGCCGCGGGGGAAACCGTGTACAAACTTTACTGCCTCGCCTGTCATCAGGCCGATGGTCGCGGCCTGCCCGGCGGCGCGGCCAATTTTGTGGACGATCCGACGCGGCTGGCAAAAACGGATGAGGAGCTCCTGGCGGTGATCGCGCGGGGCAACGAGGCGAAGGGCATGCCGGCCTTTGGCGCGTTCATCGGGCCTGGCCAGCGCCGGGCTGCGCTCGCCTACATCCGGGCGAAGTTCGGGGCGCCGGCTCCCTAACGTTTTCGGACCAGGAAGAGGAACGCGCCCAGTTTCGAGGCGGTGAGCACGTCCGGGGTGCCGTCACCGTTCACATCGGCCACCGTGAGCTGGGTGCCCAGCCCCGAGGCGTCGTCGATCAGGATTGGGGTGTAGGACGCACCTTGGACCGGATCGCGTTGGAGTCGGAACCAGTAGTTGACCGGTGCCGCCATCGGTTCCACGTCCCCCGTCGGTCCGTGGGCCCAACGGCGTTTGCCCGTGACGATGTCGTTGAGGCCGTCGCCATCGAGATCGGCAAGCGCCAGCGCGTGCGGTTGGGAAAAGGCTACACCAAACCTCGGCTCTTCCGTGCGGTCGCCCATGATGCGATGCTCCCGGAAGGTGATGCCCCCGTCGTCCGCTTTCACATTCTCGAACCAAGAGAGGCCCCACCGATGGGCATCGAGCGCAGTGATGATGTCGTTGCGTCCGTCACCGTTCACGTCGTCCACGAGGATGTGCGCACCGCCGCGTGCTCCGAATCGGAACCGGTGGGCGGTCCACGCCTGGGTGCGATCGGCGGGTTGCTCCCACCAGCCGTCGTTCAACACCAGGTCGGGCCGTCCGTCGTCGTTTACGTCACCGAGGCCGCTGCCGTGATAGTACTCCGCCCACGTCGCGACCTCCGTCACGCCTTGAAACGTCCACGGTTTCGTGGGGTCGGCGGGGTCCGGACGCCACCAGCCCCAGCGTCCCTCCCAATGCGAAAGGAGCCCCACTTCGCCGTCGCCGTAGGGTTTCACCAACTCGGGTGATTCGCCGTAGACGCGGTGGGTGACAAAGTGCTTCTTCCAGAGTCCTCCGTCTCCGCGCGGGTTCTCATACCAAAAGGCTTCGTGGTGCTTCACCCGGCCGCACACCAGGATATCAGGCCAGCCGTCGCGGTTGAAATCATGCACGAAGGAAAAGAGGCTGTCGGTCGGGTGCTTCTCCAGTTCCTGCGGCACCATGGGATAGAACTCGTGCCGGCGGACAAAGCCCGGGCCTTCATACCAGTAAGGCCCGCAGACGATATCCATGTGGCCATCGCGGTTGAAATCACCGGCGGAGATGCCGTCGGCGAGGTACTGGTCGTTGAGCACGACCTTCTCGAACTGCAGCGGGGCGGAGGCGGACAGGATGGAGGCGCCCAGCAAGGCGCCGGGCAGGGCGAAGAAGCGGAGCGGGGTCATGGGCGGGGTTCCCGGAAGCCAACGCCGCAGGCGCCCGTCTGGCAAGTGTGGCGCCGCCCGCTCCGTCAGATAACGAGCGACGCCCCGGGAGCGAGCGTACGAAACGTCTCCTCAGACCGGCCGGTGGCGCGCAGCGCCGCCTGCAGCGCCTGCAACGGTTCGTCGCGGGCCTCGTCGGTGAGCGGGAAGGTGCCCCAGTGCATGCCGAGGCTGAGGCGGGCGCCGAGATCGTCGTGCAGGCGGAGGGCCTCCGCCGGGTTGCAGTGCTGGGCCGCCATGAACCACCGCGGCTCGTAGGCGCCGATGGGCAGCAGGGCAAGATCGGGCGGACCGCACCGCTGCCGGATCTCGGCGAACATGACGTCATCGTGGCCGGTATCGCCGGCGAAGAGCACGTGCCGGCTGCCGCTGCGGACGGAGAATCCGCCCCAGAGGCGCCGGTTGCGCAGCCCGTGCAGGCGGTTGCTCCAGTGGCGGGCCGGGGTCAGGCGAATGGTCCAGGCGTCACCATCGATCGAATACGAGTCCCACCAGTCGAGCTCCTTCATCCGGTTCGCGGCGAATCCGGCGCGCCGGCCGAGGCGGGCGTGGCCGAGGGGCGCGACGAGCACGGCGTCCGGATGGCGTGCGGCGAGGATGCGCAACGTTGGCAGATCGCAGTGATCGTAGTGGTCGTGACTGAGCAAAATGGCGCGCAGGGCGGGCAAGTCCTCGAGTCGGACTCCCGGAGCGTGCACGCGGCGCGGCCCGAACCAGCCAAACGGGCCGGCCCGTTCCGCCCACACAGGATCGAAGAGCACGGCACCCGCCCGCGTCTGGAGCAGGAAGGTGGCGTGATTGACCCACGTGACGACCGCGCCGTCGCCGCTGGGCGTGGCCGGCGGAGGTTGCGGCACGACGTCCACCCGGGCGGGCCAGGAGGCGGGCCGGGTGGTGAGTTTCCAGCGCAGGACCTCGAACCAGGAGCGGTTGACGTGGTACCGCGGATTGAAGAACCGCCGTCCGTCGCAGTGATCCGAGACCGGAAAGCGGGGGGCGGAACCCATGGCGTACGCAGGCCGGATCTGTGCTTACAGCAGCTTGCCCGGCTCGTAGGCGGCGGCGCCGGGCACCTTGCGGGCGAGCGGAGCCACCGTGCGGACAAAAGTGTCGACCTGCTGCGGGGCGGCGCCGACGAAGCGCTTGGCGTCGGCGAGGATGGCATGCAGACGGGCGGCCGTGAGGCCGAGGCGGGCATCGCCGGCGAGCCGGTTAACGAGGTCGGGATCGGCGCCGTCGCGAATCGCCGCGGCGGCGGCGAGGGCATGCTCCTTGATGGCAGCGTGCGCGGTTTCGCGGCCGGCGCCAGACTTGACCGCCTCCATCAGGATCGTCGTGGTCGCGAGGAAGGGCAGGTTGCGCGCGTTCTCGGCGGCAATGACGGCGGTGAAGACATTCATCTGCCGCAGCACGGTCAGGAACGTTTCGAGCAGGCCGTCGATGGCGTAGAAGGCGTCCGGCAGCGCGACCCGGCGGACGACGGAGCAGGAGACGTCGCCTTCGTTCCACTGGTGGCCGGCGAGCGCGCCGGTCATGGTGACGTAACCCGAAAGGATCGTGGAGAAGCCGCAGATCCGCTCGCAATTGCGGGCATTGACCTTGTGCGGCATGGCCGACGAACCGACCTGGCCCTTCTGAAAGCCTTCGGTGAGCAGACCCTGTCCGGCCATGAGCCGGAGGGTGGTGGCAAAACTCGCGGCGGCGGCGCCGACCTGATGCAGCGCGCTGACGGCCTCGAAGTCGAGGGAGCGCGGATAGACCTGGCCAACGGCGAAGAACGATACGTTGAAGCCGAGATGCTTGAGGATGCGGGCTTCGAGTCGGGCCACCTTCGCCGCGTTCCCGCTCAGCAAGGTGAGCTGGTCCAACTGCGTCCCGACTGCGCCCTTCAGCCCGCGCACGGGATAGCGCGTGAAGAGTTCGTCGAGCCGGGTGTAGGCGGCGAGCAACTCCTGGCCGAACATGGCCAGCCGTTTGCCAAGCGTGGTGGGCTGCGCCGGCACATTGTGGGTGCGGCCGGTGAGCAGCAGGTTGCGGTGGGCGCGGGCCTGCTTCGCGAGGGCGAGCAGGGCGGCGGCGGTCTTCATCCGGACGACGCCGAGCGAACGGTGGATCTGGAGCTGCTCAACGTTCTCCGTCAGGTCGCGGCTGGTGAGGCCGAGGTGGATGGACTCGCGTCCGGCGAGGGCGTTGAACTCCTCGATGCGTGCCTTCACGTCGTGCAACGTTACGCGTTCGCGCGCGTCGATGCTGGCGAGGTCGATCCGCGCCTTGACCTTCTCGTAGTCGGCGATCGCAGCGGCGGGAATGGCCACGCCGAGGTCGCGTTGGGCCTTCATCACGGCGATCCAATAATCGCGCTCCAAGGCAATGCGGCCGGCAGGAGACCAGATCTCCTTGATCAACGGGGAAGCGTAGCGTTCAGCGAGGACGTTCGGGACGGCGGAGGACATCGAACCCGGACGATGAAGGGGAGGGTCGGGGGGCGTCCAACGAAAAGCCGCCCCGCCCTTCACCCAAGCAGGCAGGCTGCCGAGGTGCGCCATGCGAACAGGTTCCGGATCAGGCGGCGAGGCAGCGCACGGCCATTTCGCGCAGCACTTCTTCCTGTTCGTTCGGGCGTTGCACGATGCCTTCGAAGGCGACGATGAACTCCTGCTGGTTGTCGATCAGACGCCGCAGCGACGGCAGACGCGCGCCCCCGGCGAGCTTGCCCACGTACCAGGCGTTCTGGGTGAAGAGGTTGAACGAGCTCTTCTCGGTCGCGCCAACAAAGTGGCGGCCGTAGGCGGCCTGGGCCTTGGGCAGGCCATCGAGGCCGCGCGGACCGAGACGGACCTCGCCGGCGTCGAGCAGTGCGCGCACCTGGAGCAGGATACGGTTGCGATTTTGCAACGCGCTGATGATCGGCCGGGCGTCGCCACCGGCAAAGAAATGGCGATGGAGGGCGGCGAGTGTCCACGGGAGGTCGCCGCTGAAGAAGGCCTCGGCTGCCTCGAAGAAATCGCCCTCGGCCACGTTGGGCGTGAGCTCGGCGACGAGCGCCTCCTCGATGCGGGCGCCGGCGTCGGCGTAGGTCGCGAGCTTGTTCACCTCCTCGATCAGCAACCGCGTGTTGGGTCCGACCTTGGCGAGGAGCAGGGCGAGCGCATCGGCCGACAGGGTCACGCCGAGCGCCTTCGCCTCGGTGAGCACGACGCCCGAGAGCGCCTCCGCGGCGTTGTCGCCGTCGCCGCCAGCGAGGGCGAAGTCGGCCTGCTTTTCGCACCATTTCGGGAAGGCGCGCCGGCGGTCCACGGGCGAGGCCGTGATCAGCACCGCGACCTCCGCGGGATTGAGCGAGGCGAGCAGCTCCTGCAAATCCTCGACGAGTTTCAACGTGCTCTCGGCCCGGCCGGTCACGCTGTCGGCGAGGAAATTGACGTCCTTGAGCCAGACCGCGCGGCGGCCGCCGAACATCGACACCGTCTGCACGCTCTCGCGGAACCGGTTGATCGCCTGCTCGACCTCGCCGACGTTGCCCGCAAAGCCGCTGATCACCTCGCGCGAGAACTCGTCGGGGACCTCGGCGGACAACGCCGCCCAACGATCCTTGCCGAGGCGTCCGACGAGGAAGTCGTCGGCACCGCAGATGAAGGTGAAGGGCTTGGGCTCGGGCATGGGGAGGTTCTTGGCGGGTGTGGCCCCGGATGAACACAAAAAATTCCGGCCTCCGCGCATGTTCGGTCCGCCTTTTTTACGGAACCTTTCTGGGCCGGGTGCACTCCTTGGTGCGGCGCCGCCTGCATCGGGCAAAAACCCCAACGCGCCGGAGTTGCGCTTTCGGTGCAGCTCCTACGTTATCCCACCCGTCTTGCCTGTGACCCTTCGCCACCTCCTGATCGCGTTCCTCCTTGCCGCCGCCTGCGCCCGTGCGGCGACGGCGCCCGACAAACCGGCCCAGCCGGACGACGATCTGCGCCTGCCCGGGATCTTCCAGAGCCTGCTGCCGTTCACCGAAGGGAAGTACGCGCTCAAGCTCACGCTGCGCCCCAACTTCGGCGACCTGACCAAGCGCGACTACCTGCGCGCGCCAATCGGCCTGCGCTACGGTTTGAGCGAGCGGTGGGAAATCAGCGGCGAGGCGCAGACCTATTTTGCCCACGGGTTGAAGGACCGGTCGTTCTTCGATGACTCCGGCGTGGCCGGAATGCGCTTCACCAGCAAGTACCACCTGGCGCGCCCGCTCTTCGGTCACTGGGATACGGCCACGGGCATCGAGTACCTGCGCCCACTCAACAATCCGCCGCCGGAGATCACCGACGGGCTGCAGCATGTCGTGCCCTTCGTCACCTTTGCGCGTCCGATCGCGGGCTATCCGGGTGCCCGCTTCTTCTGGGGCCTCGCGGCGGACCTGATCAATCCGACCCACATCCGCGGCGACATGGTGCGCAACGAGCTCAACGACGACACGCTCACTTTCACCACGGGTGTGGTCTGGCAGCGTTTTCCGTTCACCTACACGTTTGAGACCGCGTTCTCCACCACGCGGGCATTTGGCGACATTGACGAAGAGTTGATCACGGTGCGACCGGGCGTGGTCTGGCGCGTGCCGCAGAAATACACGTTCGATTCGAAGGCCGAGTGGTTCCTCGGTCTCGGCCTGCGCGGGGAACATGGACCGGAGGGCACGGATTTCGGGGTCTCGGCCCGCGTGAAGGTCAGTTTCGATTTCAAACGTTGGCTGCGCGAGCGGCGCGAAGCACGGCGCTGAGCGTGCTCTGCGTGTTGGCTTGCGCAGGGCCGGTTCCGTCCAACCATGGCGGCCCTCATGACGCACGCCGCGCTCCCGACCTATGCCCGCTGGCTGGTGCTTGCCACCGGCGCGGGTGATGTCGCCGCGGGACTCGCCCTCGTCGCAGTTCCCGGCGCAGTGCTGCCGCTGGTGGGCCTGGTGGTGCCGGAGGGTGATGGCGCCGTCTACCTGCGCTGGGTGGGGCTCTACGCGGCGGCCTTGGGCGCAGCGTACCTCCTGGGCGGACAGACTCGCGCGCCCGGCGCGTTGCGCGCGGTGTTGTCGCTCACGCTGCCTTTCCGTGTTGGTACAGGCGTCTTTGTGTCGCTGGCAGTCGGGCGCGGCGCGCTTGCGGCGCCCTGGCTGTTCGTGGCGGCGATCAATCTTGGGTTGGTGGCGGCTCAGAGCTGGTTGCTGGCAAAGGGGGTGGACCGTGCGGACTGACGCCACCGAGTTTGAGCGGGACCGGGGCGTGCTGCCGGTGGCGGTGGCCGTCATCGCCGCGAGCTACGCCTACTACCTGATTTTCGCGGAGACCGCGTTCCTTCGCCTGGCGGAGTCGGTCGGCCTCGAGGCGCGGCAGATCAACTTCCTCCGCACGGTGCTCGGGGTCGGCGGAATGGCCGGCGGTTTGCTGGGCGGCTGGCGGTTCAAGCTGGTGCACTACTCCCGCATCGTCTCCTGGGCGATGCGCGCGTGCGCCATGATGGCCGTCCTGACGCTCGTGGTCACCCGCTGGGAAGTCCTGCTCCTCGTTGCGGGCGGCATCGGCCTGACGCTCGGTTGGTTGCTTGTGGCGCTCGTGGCCGGATTGCGCGGGTCGGTGGGCACGCCGCGGCTCGGTCTGTGTGTCGGACTCGGGCTGGGGCTGGCTCAGGCGATTTTCAGCCTGCCGTGGGTCGCAGCGGCGTCGCCCACCATGCAGGTGGTGGTTGTCACCGTGCTCGTCGGCCTCGCGGCCGTGGCCACGCCGTGGCTCACCCCGCAGGAGCCGTCGCTGTCGTGGACCTTTGATTACCGGATCGACGGCATGGCGGCGTGGATGGCACTGTTTGTCGCCCTCATCTGGACCGATGCGGCAACCGTGACCCTGCTGCCGTCACCGTCACCCGCCGGCGGCCTTTTGGCGGCGGCCGTGGCGCTGGCGGCCTCGGTCGCGGCGGGCCTTGCGCTTGACCGCAATATCCGCGCGTCCGTCGTGCTGGCATCGCTCGTCTTGCTGCTCATCGGCGGCGGGTGGGTGGCGCAGGGTGGGGCGGGTGGCTGGCTTGCCCTGCTTCCCAATGCGGCGGGCGGAGGCGTGGTGGCGACCGCCCTCTTTTATCTCGCGGCCCGAGGCGGCCGGCCCCTGCAAACCGGGTTGCTCTTCGGCCTCAGCCTCTGGGCAGGTTCGGCGCTCGGCGTCGGCATGGCGCGGGAGCTCGGGACAATGTCGATCACCTTCCTCGCCGGTGCGACCGTAGTAGTGCTGGGCGCGCTCGGCTGGCGCGAGAAGCTGCGACGCGACGAACCCGCGTCCTGAGGCGGCTCCCGCCCCGAAGATGAATGCGAATTCATCTTCGGTTCATGGGGCGTTCATCTTCCTCCCGTAGGGTGGGGAGGATGAAAGCGTTGCTCGCAATCCTGGGCGGTCTGGCCGTCCTCACCCCCGGCCTGGCCGCCGAACGCACCCTCGCGGTGGACAAGGCCCATTCCCGCGTCGAGGTCGCCGTCAAGGCGACCGTCGATTCGTTCGTTGCCACCCTCTCCGATTTCAATGCCGCGGTGGCGGTCGATCCCGAAGCCGGACGGATCACCTCGGCCGTGTTCAGCTTCCGGTTCGCCGATGTGCTCACCGGCAAGAAGGACCGGGACCACGAAATGCTCGTCTGGGAGGACGCGGAGCATTTTCCGGACGGACGCTTCGAACTGACCGCGTTGGACCCCGCTCCTGCCGGGGGGTATGTGGCGCGCGGCCGGCTGCGCCTCCATGGCATCGACCAACGGCTCGAGTTTCCCGTGACGGTCACGAGCGACGGGCTCCGCTACTCGATCGACGGTAGTGTGAAATTGGATACCCGGGACTTCGGTCTCGAGGTCATCCGCAAGCTGCTCGTGCTGAAGGTCGACCCGCAGGTGCAGGTCCGCTTCCACCTCCAAGGCTCCCTGGCCAACCTCTGACCCGCTTTCCCATGGTCGCCCCGCTCTCCACCCTCCATGGCGTCGACCCTCTGGTCGCGGCCCTGATCTCCTTCTGCCCCGCCAACCCGGCCACGGAGGCGCACCTACGCGCCGTGCTTGAGCATGCGGTCGCCCATCCCGGCAAGCTCGTGCGCGCCCGGCTCGTCCATACGATCGCACGGCATCAGGGTCTCGGCGAGGATGAGGCCCTGCAGCTCGCCTGCGCCATCGAGTATTTCCACCTCTCGTCGCTCCTGCTCGACGACCTCCCGTGCATGGACGACGCCCAGGTGCGCCGCGGCGAGCCGTGTGCCCACCGGGTGCACGGCGAGGCGACCACGATCCTCGCTGCGCTCGCGTTGATCAACCGCGCCTACGCGCTCGCCGGCATGGCCTTCGCGGACCAGCCGGGCTTCGTCCGCGTGCAGGCGCACGCCTGCCTCGATGCGTGTCTCGGCTCGTCCGGACTGGTCGGTGGACAAGCGCGCGACCTGCGGTTCGCAGAGAGCGACCTTTCGCCGCGGGAGATCGGACGCATCGCGGTGGCGAAGACGGGGGCCCTGTTCTGGCTCGCCGTGATGTTGCCGGCGCTGGCGGGCGATCCGTCGGCGGCCGAGCGGCGTGCGCTCAAGGCGCTGTGCGTGTACTGGGGGCTGGCCTTCCAGGCGCTCGACGATGTGCGGGATGTGCTGGGTCGTACGGACGACACGGGCAAGACCACGGGACGTGATCGCGCCCTGCTTCGTCCCAACCTGGCACTGGCGTTGGGCGTGCCGGCCGTGCGGTCCCGTCTCGTCCGTCTCTTTCTGCTTTCCGAAAAGGCACTGGCGCCCCTGCGGGCGAACGGGGCCCGCTGGACCTGCCTGACGGAGTTCCAGGATGGCTTTTTCGCGGCGCAGACCGCCGCCGTGGCCCGGGCGGCCTGATCACCATGCGCTTCCTCTCCCTCGTGTTCGTCAACCTGCGCCGGCACCGGCTGCGCGCCCTGATCGGCGTCGCCGGCATCGCCTTCGGTGTCGCCGCCATGCTCGCGATCCTCGCGATTGTCACGGGGGCGATCGGCATGTTCGAGCGGATCCTTTCCACCGACAGCCACTACCTCGTGTTCGAGCGCAACGTGTCCGATCTCTTCTTCAGTTCGGTCACGGATGCGCAGGTCGCGGCCGTGCGGGCGAGCCCGCAGGTCGCGTCGGCCCATCCGTTGCTCTTCGGCATTGTCTCTTCGCCGGGGCATCCGGTCATCACCTGCTTCGGACTCGAGCCGGACGATCCGCGGCTGGCGCGGGGCGAATGGCTATCCGGGCGGGCGGAGGACTTCGGACGCGAGCCGGGCGCCATTTACCTTGGGGCGCGTGCCGCGGAGTTCCTCGGCGTGCGTGCGGGGCAGGAGCTGGAGATCGGCCGCGGGCGTTTCCGGGTCGGGGGCGTGTTCAAGAACGAGAACGGCTTCGAGGATGGCGGGGTGTTTCTGCCCCTCGCCGAGGCACAGGCCTTTTTTCACCGGGACAACGTTGCCTCGGTCGTGGCAGTGAAGCTGCGCGCGCGCGACGAGGGCCCCGCCTTCAAGCGTTCGCTCGAGGCAGCCCATCCGGGCGTCATCGCGTTGGAAAACCGCGAGTTCAGCCAAACCTACAACAGTTTTCGCATCCTGCATTTCACCGCCTGGGCGGTCGGCCTCTGCGCCTTCATCCTCGGCGGTCTCGGGGTGGCCAACACGATGCTGCTGTCCGTGTTCAGCCGCATTCGCGAGATTGCGGTGCTGCGGGTCTGCGGCTTCTCCGAGCGCCAGGTGGCGGCGCTGATCGTGTCCGAGGCAGCCGCGATCGCCGCCGCCGGTCTCGCCGCGGGCTTTGCGATCGGCTTCGTGCTGCTGGCCGTGCTGGAGCGCATCCCGCAGTTCCACGGCTACGTGCAGGCGGTCGCGCCCGCCGGGGTGCTCGCGGGCATCGTGGGCACCGCCCTCTGCACGGCGATGGCGGGGGCGGCCTATCCGGCGCGGTTTGCCGCGCGCATCCAACCGGCGGAGGCCCTGCGTTATGAATGAGTCCGCTCCCGAACCCGTGCATCACGAACGCGGAGGCATTCTGGCCGCGGCCCGCGAAGTGTGGAAAAGCTACGATCGCGGGCGCATTGCCGTGCTGCGCGGCGTGAACCTCGACGTCCGGTCGGGCGAACTGGTCGCGCTCTGGGGCGCCTCCGGCTCGGGCAAGAGCACACTGCTGCACCTGCTGGGCGGCCTCGACGTGCCGGATCGCGGCGATCTGCGCGTCTGCGGACTCGATCCGCGCCGCGAAGCGGACCGACTCACACTCCGCCGCCGTCACCTCGGCTTTGTCTTCCAGCTGCACAATCTCATTCCCGACCTGACCGTGCGCGAAAATATCCGCGTGCCGGCGCTGGCGCTCGGCCGTCCCGTCGACGAGACGGAGGCCCGCGTGCGCTCGCTGGCGGAGCGGGTCGGTCTCGCGTCCCGCCTTGGTCACCGCGTGCAGGACCTCTCCGGCGGCGAGCGCCAGCGGACGGCCATCTGCCGCGCGCTGATGAACGCGCCCCGCCTGCTGCTCGCGGATGAACCGACCGGGTCGCTCGACGAGTCGACCGGCGACACCGTGTTCGCCCTGATGCGGACGCTGGCCGAACAGGAGCGCATCGCCGTCTTACTCGCGACGCACGAACGCCGGTTTGCCGAGCAATGTCACCGCCTGCTGCGCGTCCGCGACGGCCGGCTCTCGGAGGTGTAATGTGCCCGCCGATGTCCATCCCGACCTTCGTGCGCCGCTCGCGAACGCGGTCAGAGTGCACGCCCTGGGCTGGCTGGCCGTGGCCAACACCGTGGGTGTGCTGCTCGCGGCGCTGCTGATCTGGCCGGACCTCGGGGTGTGGCTGGGATCGCTGACCTACGGCCGCTGGATGCCGGTGCATCTCAACGGACACCTCTACGGCTGGTGCTCCCTGCCCATCGTCGGGCTGCTCCTGCGCGGCTACCTGGACGAGCGCCAGCCCGACGCGGCCCGGCACGTCCGCGTGGCGCTCGGGGCCTGGTCGCTCGCGCTGGCGCTGGGCTGCGTGGCCTGGCTCGGGGGCAACACGAGCGGCAAGCTCTTCCTCGACTGGCACGGTTGGAGCCGGCCAGTGCTGCCACTTGCCATGTGCGTGCTCTGGACCGTGCTGGCGGGCCACGCGTGGTCGCGCCGGCAGCGTGACGCCCGTGCCCTCGTCCTCGCTCGGGGGATTCTGCTGGCGGCGCTACTTCTCGTACCCGGGCTCTTCTACTGGTCTGCGGGACGCGACGTCTATCCGCCGGTCAATCCCGACAGCGGCGGCGCGACCGGCGCCTCCCTGCTCGGCTCCACGCTGGGCATCGTGACGATCTTCGGCCTCATGCCCGGCCTGCTCGGCGTACGCCGAACCGTATCCAAGGTGCGGCGACACATTTTTGTGGTGGCCTTGGTTGCTTCGTTCGGGGTCTACGCGGCCATCGACCATGGTCACGCGAGCCATCACTCCAAGGGCCAGATCCTGGGGCTTGGTCTGCTGCTCGCGTGGGTGCCCCTCCTTGCATGGTTCCTGCGTGGCCATGCGTGGAGCGCGGCGGGCCGGGCCTGGTTGCACGCGGGCCTCGGCTGGTGGGCCGTGCTGGCCGCGACCGGATGGCTGACCTTCCTGCCCGGGCTTTCTGAGCGACTCAAGTTCACCAACGGGCTCGTGGCGCACGCGCACCTGGCGATGGCCGGACTGGTGTCCTGCGTGGGCATGGTCGTCCTGCAGGAGCTGGCGCCGGAGCGCCCGGTTCGGCGCGGTTTCTTCCTCTGGCAGGTGGCCTGCGCGGTGCAGCTGGCCGCCCTTTGGGTCGTGGGCTGGTACGAGGCGCAGGCTGGCGCCGACCTGTTCCTGAGTGCACCGTGGACCCAGGCTGGCTACCTGGTCCGGCTGGGCTCGGGTGCGGTCATGGCCGGTGTGGCGTGGACTTGGCTGATCGCCGCCTGGCGCGACGCGCGGGATGTGCCGACACCCGCCGCTGTCGTTGTGCCGGAAGGAGCCGCGTCATGAAACGCGTCTGGAGTCTTCGCCGGATCCGCGCCGTGGCGTGGGTGGCAGGTGCGATGGATACCGCCACGGGACTTGCGCTGGTCGTGGCACCGGCATGGGTGCTCGGGTGGATGCGCGTGCCGGCCGTGGCGTCCGATGCGCAGGTGTGGCTGCGCTGGGTGGGCGCCTTTGTCGGTGGCGTCGGAATCTGTTACCTCGTCGCACTGGCCCGTGGTGGGGTCGAACGCCTGCGGGCCGTGCTCGAACTCACGCTCGTCTTGCGCGCGGCGGTCGGGGTGTTCACGGCGGTGTCGATTGCCGGTGGATCGTTGGATCCGAGCTGGACCTCCGTGCCGGTCACTGACCTCGGTCTGGCGGCGCTGCAAGGATGGTGGCTGGTGAAGGGGGTGTGGCGTCATGAATGAGCCCACTACGATGTTGCCGGGGTGGCTCCGCGGGATCGCCGCCGCGGTGGTGGTGGCGGCGACCTACTTTTATTTTCTCATCTTTGCGGAGTTTGCCCTGCTGGAACTGGCGCGTGATCTCGATCCTGGCGGCGGGCGCCTGCGGGTGTTGATGGGTGTGCTTGGGGCCGGCGGAGTGGCCGGCAGCCTGCTGGCCGCGCGCTTTTTTCGTTCGGGCATGTACGCGGAGACCGTGGCAGGTGCCTTGCTCGCCTGCGGCGTCACTGCCGCATGGGCATCGTGGGCCGGGGCATGGGTGGACCTCGTGGTCGCCGCCGGTGCCGTGGGGCTCTCGCTCGGCGGGCTGACGGTGACCCTCGCCAGCGGACTGCGCGCGGCGATCGGCGAGCGCAGCCTTGGGCGCTGTCTCGGCCTTGGCACGGGCCTCGCCTACGCGATGTGCAATCTACCGGCCATCTTCACGGCGAACGCCGCCCTGCAGACCGCCTTGGCGGTCGTTGCGGTCAGCATCGGGGCGCTGGCGACGATCGCGTTGCGCGGTCCGTCGGGCACCGCCGAGTCCGAGCCGACGGTGGCGCCTTCTGCTCTGACGGTGGGGCGCTGGCTGGTGGTCCTGCTGATGCTGGTGTGGTTCGATTCGGCTGCCTTCTACATCATCCAACACACGCCGGCGCTGCGGGCGGCCACGTGGGAAGGCGACGTGACGCTTTGGGTCAACGCGGCGGTTCACCTCGGCGCAGCGCTGCTGGCCGGGGCGCTGTTGGATCGCGGACGGCGCGGCCCGGTGGCGGGTGCGGCCGCCGCGCTGCTTGCGCTCGCCTGCCTCGGCCTCGACGGCGGTGTGATCGAAGGCTGGCCGGTGGAGTGGCTCTACACCGCGGGCGTGTCGTTGTACTCGGTCGTGCTCGTCCACGTCCCGGCACAGTCGGGCCGTCCCTGGGTGGCCGGACTCGTCTTTGCCGTCGCCGGCTGGGCCGGATCCGCCCTCGGGATCGGCATGGCGCAGGATTTGCAACGGGTGCCCCTTGAGTTTGTCGTCGCGGCGGGGGCGGTGCTGGTGGTGGTAGCGTTCGCGCCACGGGTGCGTTGGCCCATGGCGGTCGCCGGGATCGCGGTGGCGATGCTGGCGCCGGGTGGGTTGCGGGCCGGGACGCCGCTGATCGAGCAGGGGCGGAGAGTCTACATCGCCGAAGGCTGCATTCATTGCCATTCGCAGTACGTGCGTCCGCGCACCGACGACGTGGTGCGCTGGGGACCTGCGACCGATCTGCCGCAGAGCCTGAAAGAGCTGCCTCCGCTTTATGGCAACCGGAGGCAGGGACCGGATCTCGCGCAGGTCGGCAATCGGCGCAACGAAGTCTGGAACCGCCTCCATCTCATCGCGCCCCGGTCGGTCTCCCCCGGTTCGCGCATGCCATCGTACGCCCATTTGTTCGCCGGCGGCGACAGGCGGGGCGAGGCGTTGGTCGCCTACCTTGCGTCCCTCGGTACCGACACCCAGGCGGAACGGCTGGCCCAGGTCCAGGCGTGGAAGCCGGCACCGGGCACGAAGCCCGCCGCCGACGCGGCGCGCCGATTCGCGGCGCTGTGTGCGCCGTGTCATGGCGCCGGAGGGCAGGGCGACGGGCCGCTGGCAGGCCGGCTTGGGGCCCCGCCGCCGGATTTCAGCCGCGGCGCGTGGCGCTACGTGCGGGACGATGACGAGGTCCTGGCGTTGATGCGCATCGTGAAGTTCGGCGTGCCGGGCACGGCCATGGCCGGGCACGAGTACCTGCGTGACGAGGGGGTGTTCGCGCTCGCGCTGCACGCCCAAGCCTTGCACGCTGCGGGTGGCGGCAACCCGCGTCCATGAAGATTCTCATCGTCGAAGACGAACGCAAGGTGGGGCAGTTTGTGGAGAAGGCGCTGGCCGAACAGGCGTACACCACGCACCTCGCCCCCACGTGCGCGGAGGCGCGCGATGCGCTCGCCGAGACGCCCTACGATGCCATCGTGCTCGACCTCGGCCTGCCGGACGGCGACGGCCTCGACCTGCTGCGCGAATGGCGGGCGTCGGGGTTCAACGAGCCTGTTCTCATCCTGAGCGCGCGGGACGCCGTGGCCGACCGCATCAAGGGCCTCAACCTGGGCGCCGACGACTACCTGCCCAAGCCCTTCAGCGTCGACGAACTGCTGGCGCGTGTGCGCTCGCTGCTGCGCCGGCAGGGCGGTGCCGCACGCGCGACCGTGCTGGAGCATCAGGGCATCCGCATGGACCTGCTCGCCCGCCACGTCTCACTCGACGGGGTACCGGTGGAGCTGACCGCGCGCGAGTTCGCGCTGCTCGAGCTGTTCCTGCAAAACCGGGGACGCGTGCTCACCCGTACCCTCATCGGCGAGAAAATCTGGGACGCGTCCTACGACCTCGAGACCAACCTGATCGACGTTTACGTGCGCCGCCTGCGCAAGAAGTTCGAACGTCCCGGCGCGCCGCCCCTGATCCGGACGCTGCGGGGCACGGGATACCAGTTGGCATGAAGACCGGCTCCTTCACCGTGCGGCTGGTGCTCCAGGTCGCCCTGCTGGTGACCCTGACGGCCGCGGCCGTGTTGCTGGCCGGCGGCTGGCTCGTGCAACGGGAGATGATCCGCAGCATCGAACTGCTGCACGAGGCCGAGTATGACGAGTTGCGCGCGTTGATCGGCACCAGCCAGACGCTGACCGCGGCGGAGATCGGCGCGCGCATCCGCCATGACACCGAAAGCGACGCGGCGCTGTACTACATCCAGGTGCATCGCGCCGATGGCCAGGTGCTGTTCCGGTCGCCAAACCTCGGCGAGAATCTGCTGCCCGATCTCTCCGGTGGCGAACTGCACTGGACGACCTCCCTGCCCGGGGTGGGAGAGGTGCGCGTGTCGGAGTTTCATTTCCAGCCTTGGCACATCCAGATCGCGAGCCCCCTCGCGCCGCTCCAGCGCCTGATGGGCGAGTACGCGCGCGTCGGCGGCGTGCTCGTCGCCGCGGCCGCGCTGGCGGGTGTCGCGGTCGGCTATGGCTTTGCCCGCGTGACCCTGCGGCCGGTGCGCGCCATCGAGCAGACCGCCCGACGGATTCGTGGCGACAACCTCGGCGAACGCATCCCTACGCCTTCGGGCAACGACGAACTCGCCGCCCTGACCCGCCTGCTCAACGAGACCTTTGAACGGCTTGAGGCTTCGTTTGCCCAGGTGACGCGGTTCACCGCCGATGCCTCGCACGAGCTCAAGACGCCGCTCGCCCTCATCCAGCTCAACGCCGAACGCGCGCGTACGCGTCTCGGCCACGACCCCGAGGCGGTCGAGGCCATCGGCTCGTTGCTCGAGGAGATCGGCCGCATGCATCGCATCATCGAGAGCCTGCTCTTCCTCTCCAAGGCGGATGCCGGCGTGCTGGCGCTGGAGCGCAAGCCGATCGACGTGCCGGCCTGGTTGGCGGATTTCGCCGACGACGCCCGGGTCCTGGCCGAGGACCGCGGCGTGCGCTTCGAACTCGGACCGGTTGCGTCTGGTCCGCTGGGTGGCGAGGCCAGTCTCCTGCGTCAGCTGCTGCTCAACCTGGTCGCCAATGCGCTTCACGTCTCGCCCTCCGGTGGCGTGGTCCGGCTCACCGCGGAGACCCGGGGCGGACGGTGGACGTTCGTCGTCGAGGACGAGGGACCCGGCCTGCCACCCGACCAGCTGGCGCGGGTCTTCGAGCGCTTCGTCCGCTTCAGCCGGCCCGGGGTCGATCGGGGCACGGGTCACGGTCTCGGCCTCGCCATCTGCCAGGGCATCGCGCGGCTGCACGGTGGAGAGATCCGCGCGGAGAATCGGTCCGACCGTTCTGGCCTGCGCATGGTCGTGACCCTGCCGGCGGGCTGAGGGCCACCCGCCACAGGGTCAAAAGAGCTCGGTCTGGCGCTCGACGCGCAGATCGACGGGATCCCAGCACAAGGCGTCGTCGATCTGCGGCGAATTCATGCGGGGATTCACCGGCAGGGCGGTGAGCGTATCGGCCGGCACCGGTTGGCGCAGGTACGGGAGCGCGGCCGGATCGCTGCGCCGCGGGTCGAGCCAGGCCTCCCAGTCGTCGGCCTCGAGCAGCACCGGCATCCGGTCATGGATCGGCGTCATGAGCGCGTTGGGTGCCGTGGTGAGGATCGCGCAGGTCTCGAGCGGCGTGTCATTATCCGGCGGATACCAACTTTCCCACAGCCCGGCGAAGCAGAACGGCGCACCGTCGCGGCGGCGGAAAAGCCAGGGCTGCCGGGCGCGGCCCTGCGCCTGCCACTCGTAGAAGCCGCTGGCCGGAATGAGGCAGCGCCGCTTGCGCAGCGCCTCGCGGAAGGTCGGTTTTTCCGCGGCGGTCTCGGCGCGGGCGTTCACCGGGGCGTTGGCCGCCTCGTGGGTCCACGACGGTAGCAGCCCCCAGCGCAGGAGCGCGAACTCCCGGGCGCCGGCCGCAGTGGTGCGCACCGCCGGCAGCCGCGTGCCGGGCGGCACGTTGTAGCGCGTGACGGGCATCGGTTCCGGCGGGGCGACGCCCAGGCGGGCAAGGACGAGGCGCAGGTCGGCCTGGAGCAGGGCGTAGCGCGTGCACATGGCGGACTCAGGAGGCGAAGAGATCGAGTTGCGTGCCGCCCGGCCGGCGGAAATGCGCCGTGGACAGCTCCCCGCGGCCCTGGTTGAGGCCGAGACGGCGGGTCATGACCTGGAACAGCTCGCAGATCTGATCGGCGAAGATGCCCTCACCCCGCATACGGCGGCCCCAGTCGCTGACGTTGAGTTCGCCGCCGCGCAGGGCGCGCACGCGATCGAGCACCCGCGCCTTCTTGCCTGGGGCATGCTCGTCGAGCCAGGCGGAGAAGACATCCTTCACCGTATAGGGCAGGCGGAGCACGACGTAGCCCGCGTGGCTCGCGCCGGCGGCGGCCGCGGCCTCGAGCAGGGCAGGCAACTCGTGGTCGGTGAGTCCGGGAATAACGGGCGCCACGATCACGCCGACCGGAATGCCGGCGTCGGCGAGGGCCCGCAGAGCGCGCAGGCGATGGGCGGGCCTCGAGGCGCGGGGCTCGAGGCGGCCCGCGAGGTCGGCGTCGAGCGTGGTGAGCGTGAGGTAGACCGACACGCCCTGCCACGGGACGAACGTGCGCAACACGTCGATGTCGCGCGTGACCAGGTGGTTCTTGGTGACGATACCGACGGGATTGCGGAACTCCGCCAGTACCTCGAGGCAGGCGCGGGTCAGCCGGAAATGGCGTTCGCACGGCTGGTAGCAATCAGTCACGCCGCTGAACGCCACCAGCTGGGGCGTCCAGCCCGGCGCCGCGAGTTCGCGGCGCAGCAGTGCCGGTGCGCGCCGTTTGACCAGGATCTTGGTTTCGAAATCGAGACCGCTGTTCCAGCCGAGGTAGTCATGATACGGCCGCGCGTAGCAGTAGGCGCAGCCATGTTCGCAGCCGCGGTAGACATTCACGCCGGCGGAGTAGGGGATGTCCGGGCTCTCGTTGTAGGTGATGATCGTTTCGCTCGCGTCCTCGTAGAATACCGTGCGCGGATCGGGTTGCTCCGCTGGGTCAAACTCCGGCCCGAGGTCGGCGTCCGGATCGGGCACGACGTGCAGCCGCTCGAACCGGTTTGGCGGCTGCAGGCTCGTGCCGCGACCGGGCGCAGAGGCGGGTCGGGGTGGCGTCGACATACCCCGACCTTGTCCGGCGTCCGCAGGCGCGCAACCTCCGGGCGGCCTTGCCAGCGGGCCGGCGGCGCGCTGACTGTGTTCGTCTCCACCCGCCGCGGGGCACTTTGCCCGGCCGGCCGGGTCGTTTACGTCGTCATGCGCCCTTTGCTCGTCCGCCTTCTGTGTGTCCTCGTCGTCCTCGCCGGGCCCTTGTCCGCCCAGGAGACCAAGGCTCAGCGCGACCTCAAGGCCCTGGTGGAGCGGCAGAAAACCCTGCTGGCGCGGGCCGAGCGGGCGGACAACGAGGCCGCGATCGAGGACGTGCGCCCCCTCCTGCAGCAACTGGTTTTCGACTACGAGCGCTACCTGCGCGACTTCCCCGACGAGGCGGCCGCCTACGCCAGTTATGCGCTGCTGCTGGGCAATCCCCTGATCGACGAGCGCAAGCGCGCCTTCGCCCTGCTCGTGAAGGCCAATCAACTCGACCGCAACCTGCCCCTGGTGAAGAACCAGATCGGCAAGATCCTCGCCGAGGAAGGCCGGCCCCTGCAGGCGCTGCCGTACTTCCTCGCCGCGGTGGAACTCGAGCCGAAGGAGCCGCTCTATCATTACCAAATCGGCACCCTGGTCACCGAGGCGCGCGACGATTTCCTCAAGAGCGGGGAGTGGACGCGCGAAGGTTTGGACAAGGCCATGCTCAACGCCTTCGACCAGGCGCGCACCCATGCGCCCGACAACCTGTTCTATGCTTATCGCTACTGTGAGGCGTTCTACGATTTGGCCGCGCCGGACTGGGACCGGGCCTTCGCGGAGTGGCTGGCGCTCGAGGCGCGGCTGACCAAGCCCGTGGAGGTGCAGACCGTGCGCCTGCACCAGGCCAACGTGCGCCTTCGCCAGGGCCGCCCCGCCGACGCGCAGGCCCTGCTCGCCACCGTCACCGAATCCGTGCTCGAGGCCCAGAAGCAAAAGCTGGTTGCGCAACTGACGGTCCCCGCCGACAAGTAGCGCCTATGGATTTTCTCGGCATCGGGCCTGACGAGCTGCGCAAGGGCCTCATCCTCTACATCGTTCTGGTCGCGAGCCTGAGCGTGCATGAATGGGCGCACGCGTTCACCGCCGACCGGCTGGGCGACGATACGCCGCGGCTGCAGGGCAGGGTTACCCTCAACCCGATCGTGCACATGGATCTGCTCGGCACGGTGATCTTTCCGCTGCTCTGCATCTTCGTCTTCAAGGGCGGCTTCTTCTTCGGTTGGGCGAAACCGGTCTTGGTCAATATCTCCAACTTCGAACACCGCCGGCGCGATCACATCCTGGTGACCCTCGCCGGCCCAGGCTCAAATTTGGTCCTCGCGCTCATCGCCGCGATCGTGGGCGGACTCGTCTACGGCCTCGACCCCAAGACGCCCGAGCTCTTCCTCCTGGTGATCGGCCTGAACGTCGTGCTGGCCGTGTTCAACATGATCCCCATTCCGCCGCTCGATGGCGGACAAATCATGCGTTACGTCGTCGGAATGAGTGAGGAGACGTTCTTCAACCTCGCGCGCTGGGGGTTCCTGATCCTGCTGGTGGCCATCAACCTTCCGCCCGTGCGCGCAGTCCTCGGCTTTGTGATCGATCTGGTGCAAACCCCCTTCCTGCTCGTCTACGGCCTCATCGCCACATGAAGCCCCGCCGCGCCCCGCGTTCCTCGCTCGCGGCGCTGCCGGTGACGTCGCAGCTCGCGACCCTGCGTGCGTGGCTGGCGTTCGCGGAAAAGGTTTACCACGACGCTGGCCTGGTGCTCGGCCAGGTGGCGACGAACGCCCACGATGAGGCGCTCTATCTGTTCCTGCGCACCCTCGACTGGCCGCTCGACAGCGATCCGGCCGTGCTCGACCGCGCCCTCGCGCCGGCGCAGCGCATCGCCTTGCGCGAGGTGCTGACGAAGCGGGCCGTCGACCGCATCCCCGCCGCCTACCTCACCCGCGAGGCCTTCCTCGGCGAACACCGATTCTACGTCGATGAGCGCGTCATCATTCCGCGCAGCTATTTCCTCGAGCTCATCCCGACCTTGCCCGCCTACCTGCCGTCCGGCCTGACCGTCCGGCGTGCGGTCGACGTGTGTACCGGCTCGGGCTGCCTGGCGATCCTGCTCGCCCACCAGTTCCCAGAGGCGAAAGTCGACGCCATTGACCTGTCGCCCGCCGCCCTCGAGGTCGCCGCGATCAACGTCAAGGCGCACGGGCTGCAGCGGCGGGTGAAACGGTTCGAGAGCGATGTTTTCGCGAGCGTGCCTCTGGCAACCTACGACGTGATCCTCAGCAATCCGCCCTACGAGCCCTCGGCCCTCTGCGACGACCTGCCGGTGGAGTTTCAGCGCGAGCCGCGCATGGCGCTCGACGGCGGACGGGACGGACTCGACATCATCCGTCGCCTCCTGCGCGAGAGCCGCGAACGGATGGCACCCCATGGCATCATGGTCATCGAGGTCGGAGCGCTGCAGCCTGCGATGAACCGGGAGTTTCGCGCGTTGAAGCCGCAGTGGCTGCCCACCGAGGACGGAAGCAACAGCGTGTGCCTCATCCGGGCCGATCGGCTGCGGGCGTGGACAGGTTGAAGCTGCGGCTCCCTCCGGCTCGTTCTCTTTCTCGAATCGATCGGCAGGAAAACGATTACGAGAACCAGAGCGATTTCAGCACGGTTGTGCGCAGGTGCCGTTGCCTTTCCCCCGCTTCGCGCAGACGGTTCCGGTCCGACCATGCCGAACGCCCTCGCGAACGAAGCCTCACCGTACCTGCGCCAGCACGCTGACAACCCGGTGGACTGGCTGCCCTGGGGCGAGGACGCCTTCGCCCGGGCGCGCGCCGAACAGAAACCCGTCTTCCTGAGCATCGGGTACGCGACCTGTCACTGGTGCCATGTCATGGCCCACGAATCCTTCGAGGACCCGGCGGTCGCGGACCTGCTTAACGCGCACTTCGTCGCCATCAAGGTCGACCGCGAGGAGCGGCCCGACGTGGATCGCGTGTACATGGCCTATGTGCAGGCGCGGACCGGACATGGCGGGTGGCCGCTCAACGTCTGGCTGACGTCCGACCTGAAACCCTTCTTTGGCGGCACCTATTTCCCGCCGGAGGATCGTGCCGGCCGGGCCGGATTCGCGTCCGTCCTGCGTGCCATCGTGCAGGGCTGGGCCGGTGAACGCGAGGCGCTCGTCGCCGAGGCGGACCGGGTGCTCGGCCTCCTGCGCGCGCGACAGACTGAGGGCCTCGGCGCCACCCCTGCGGCGGCGGAGGAGGACCTCACTGAGGCGGCCGGCGACGCCTTCGAGAAGGCCTACCAGTATTTGTACGAGAACTACGATGCGACCCACGGTGGGTTCGGCGGCGCCCCCAAGTTTCCCCGCTCGTCGAACCTCCACTTTCTCTTCCGCTGCGCGGTGATTCAGGGACTGGACAGCGAGACCGGCCGCGAGGCGGTCCAGATGGCCGCCGACACGGTGGCGGCGTTGGCGCGGGGCGGCATCCATGATCATGTCGGCGGTGGCTTTCACCGCTACGCGGTCGATGAGACCTGGTTCGTGCCGCATTTCGAGAAGATGCTCTACGATCAGGCGCAGATCGCGGTGAACGCGCTCGACGCCCACCTCTACACGGGCCGCGATGCCTTTGCGTGGCTGGCGCGCGACGTCTTCGACTACGTGCTGCGCGACCTCGCCGCTCCGGCGGGCGGATTCTACTCCGCGGAGGATGCCGATTCGCCCCGGGCCGACGGCGCCGGGGCCGCGGAAGGGGCATTCTATGTCTGGACGGAAGCCGAGCTGCGCGCGGTGCTGCACACAGAGGCGGAGCTGGTCATCCGGCATTTCGGGGTGCTGCCCGAGGGCAACGTGCCGCCCGCGCTTGATCCCCACGGTGAGTTTAAGGGCACGAACATCCTCCGGCAAAAGGCGTCGCTGCTCGACACGGCGTCCGCCCTTGGCCTCGTCCCGGAGGATGCTGCGCTCCGGCTGTCTGCGGCCCTCGAACGGCTTCGTGCGGTGCGGGCGCAGCGCCCGCGTCCCCTGCGCGACGACAAGATCATCACGGCGTGGAACGGCATGATGATCGGTGCGCTCGCGCGCGGCGCGGCGAGCCCGGCCGCCTGCCTAGCCGACAAGCAGCCTTTTTATCGCGACGCCGCCGAGCGGGCCGCCGCCTTCCTCGAGGCCGAGGCGTACGATCCTGTCCGGGGCGTGCTCTACCGCACGCCGCGTGGCACGCGGGGAGCGCCGGAGGCCTTTGCGGAGGATTACGCGGCGCTGATCGGCGGTCTGCTCGATCTGTACGAGGCGACCTGGACGCCCCGCTGGCTGCTCTGGGCGGAGCGGTTGCAGCGAACGATGGATGCGATCTTTTGGGATGAGGCGGACGGGGGCTATTTCAACACCCCGGCCGGGGACACCGCACTCGTCCTGCGATTGAAGGACGACTACGACGGGGCCGAGCCCGCCGCCAATTCGCTCGCGGTCGCGAACCTGCTGCGTTTGTCCGGCGCGTTGCACGACGATGCCTGGCGCACGCGGGCGCTCCGGACGCTGGCGGCCTTCCGCACCCGCTGGACCACGGTACCCCAGGCGTTGCCGGAAATGCTGACCGGTCTGGAGCGGGCCCTCGAGGCTCCTCGGCAAGTCGTGTTGGCGGGCGAGCCGGGTGCTCCGGATTTCGAGGCGTTGGTGGCGGAAATCCGGGCCCGTCCCGGCCGGCGCCGCACGGTGGTCGCCGCGCGGCCCGGACTGGTGGAACGCGCGCCGTGGCTGGCGGGCATGGGGCCGGTCGGAGGGAAGGCGGCGGCGTATGTGTGTGAACACTACACCTGCCAGGCGCCGGTCACCTCGCCCCTGGCTTTGCGCGAACAACTTGCGTAAGCGACCCCGGCGGTGCGGTTTGCTGGGGATTTTACACCTTTCTGACAGTTTCGACCTTCTCTCGCCGTCGCCCGGGCCGATGCTGAGGGGAATCTTGCGGAAAGCAGGGTCGGAACGCGATTTCTGTCTCGGAAACGAACTCGCCAACGACGTCACCCTTTGCGAGTTATAACCGAGATGAACGAGCAACGCCCAGAGCCGTCCCCGCGCGGGGAAGGGTTGCTTGCGACTGCCGTGATGGTCGTCGGTCTGCTGGGTCTCGCCGGGTGGCTGTTGGGCCGCATCGCCTGGATCACCTGGCTGCCAACCGGAGCGCCGTTGCGGGTCAACACGGCGGTGGCCCTCGTGCTGTTGGGCGCTGCATTGCTGGCCCTGCGGTGGAATCGGGTTGGGGTGGCCAAGGTTGCCGGGGCCTTTGTGTTGCTGCTCGGCGCCCTCAGTTTCGCGCCCGTCCTGCTTGGGCGGAGCCTGGGTCTCGATCTTCTGTTCCCGCCGGAGGTGGCGGCCGGCGCGGCCGATCCTGGCGCCGTCCCGCCGATTGCGGCGTTCGCGCTCCTGCTTTCGGGCGCAATGGTCCTCCTTCAGGCTGAACCGCGGCCCCGCTACGGCGTGATCGGTGTGCTGGGCGGATTCGTGTTTGCGACGGGTGCCCTCACCGTCATCGCCTACGCGCTCGGCCTGCAGGCGGGATTCAGCGGAGGCGAGCACATGGTCATGTCGTTGCCGGCGGCCGCCGGTCTGCTGCTGGCCAATTGCGGGATGCTCTACCGGCTCAACCGCGGCCTGTCCGTTCCCCACCGCAGCATCCTGCGCTCCCGCGTGTCGATCAGCGCGGCGGCGGCGATCGTCGCCTTGGTCGGCTATGGCGCCGTGGCCAGCAACCGCTCGCAACAGGCGGTGATCGCTTGGGTGGCCGAGGCGCAAACCTTTCTCACCGCGGCGAGTCGCCTCGAACTTGGCCTCACGCGGCTCGAGTCCGATCTTCGCGCCCGGCTGCTGGTGGGGGAGGACCGCCTGGCCGGCGGCGGCATGGCGCCTGAAACGCAGGTACGGGCGGAGTTGGAGACCCTTCGGCAGCTGGCGCGCTCGACTCCAGATGAAGCGGCCGAGGTCGAAGCGTTGGCGGTCCTAGTCGATCAGAAGCTCGGCTACCTGCGCGATGCCGTCACCGCCGCGGACCGGCGTGATCGCCTCGGCGCGATCCAGATCATCCACAGTGGTGAAGAGGCGGCCCTGATGACGGCGATCCGCGGCCACCTCGCACAGTTGCAGGACGCGCGTCAGCGCCAGCTCGCGCTGCGCACCACCCAGAGCGTGGGTCTCGCCGGACTCACCCATCGGATCATTCTGCTCGGCAGCGGGCTGGCGCTGGCCCTCTTCTCCGTCGCCCTCGTGCTGATGAATCGCGCCCGCCGCGCCCAGGCCGAGGCTCAGGCGAAGCTGGAGGAGGCCAATCGCTTTCAGCGCGCGGTGCTCGACGGCACGGTTTACGCCATCATTGCCACCGATCCCGACGGCGTGGTGCGGGTCTTCAATGCCGGGGCCGGCCGCATGCTCGGGTATTCAGCCGAGGAGATGGTCGGACGCGCCAGCCCCCTCGCCCTGCACGATGCCGATGAGCTGGCCGCGGCCCGCGCCGCAGTCCCGGCGGCGACGGATCTGGAGGTCGTGGTCGGTCGCGCCCGCGAAGGCGGAGTGGAGGAGCACGAGTGGACCTGGCAACGCAAGGACGGCCGCCGCCTGCCCGTGCGGTTGAGCGTGACGGCCCTGCGCGACGCCGCCGGGGCGATCACCGGCTTTCTCGTGCTCGCCAACGACCTCACCGAACGCAACCGCGCGATGGCGGCGTTGCGCGAGAGCGAGGAGCGGTTCCGCAGCGCCTTCGATTCCGCCGGTATCGGCATGGCGCTGGTCGACCTCGACGGCCGCTGGCTGCGGGTCAACCGCGCCATCTGCGAGATCGTCGGCTACTCGGAGGGGGAACTCGTGGGCAAAACCCTGCTGGATCTGACTCATCCGGAGGACATTCACGTCGACACCGAGGAGATCGGCAGCCTGCTCGCGAACCGGCAGCGTTACTACCAGGTCGAGAAGCGCTACATCGACATCCACGGACACACCGTGTGGGTCCGGCTCACCATGTCGTTGGTGCGCGACGGCTCCGCCGTACCGCTCTACTTCATCGCGCAGATCGAGGACATCACCGTGCAGCGCCGCTACGAGCACGCGCAGCGCGAGAGCGAGGAACGCATGCGGCTATTCGCGGAACATGCGCCCGCGTCGGTGGCGATGTTCGACCGCGACATGACCTACCTGGTGGCCAGCCGCCAGTGGTTCGTCGATTACCGCCTCGAAGGCCAGCCGGTCATTGGGCGCAGCTTCTACGACGTCTTCCCTGACCTCGCCGGCATGTGGCGCGAGGTTCATCAGCGCTGCCTCGCCGGGGCGGTCGAGAAGGCCGAGGCCGATCTGATCGAGCGGGCCGACGGCACCCGGCAGTGGTTGAGCTGGGAGGTGCGTCCGTGGTACCGCGGTGACGGGGCGATCGGCGGCATCGTGATGTTCACCCAGGACATCACGGAGCGGAAGCAGCTCGAGGAAAACCTCGCCCGCGCGCGCGACGAGGCGATCGAGGCGTCGCGCTTCAAGTCAGAGTTCCTCGCCAACATGAGCCATGAGATCCGAACCCCGATGAACGGCATCATCGGCATGGCGAGCCTGCTCATGGACCTGCCGCTCAACACCGAGGCGCGCGAGATGACCCGCATCATCCAGAACAGCGCCGAAAGCCTGCTCTCGATCGTCAACGACATCCTCGACTTCTCGAAGATCGAGGCCGGCAAGCTCTCGATCGACTTTGCCCGCCTGCTGCTGGGCCCGCTGGTCGACGAAGTCCTGGCCCTGCTCGCGCCCAAGGCCCAGGCCAAGGGCCTCACGCTCCGCTACGACTTCGACGACTCCCTCTCCATGCCGATGCAGGGCGACGCGGGGCGCATCCGCCAGGTGCTGCTCAACCTACTCGCCAACGCCATCAAGTTCACCGAACGCGGCGAGGTCGCCGTGGCCGTCCGCAACCGCGGTCTCTCCGGCGGCCGGGTCAGTTTCCGTATCGAGATCAAGGATACCGGTATCGGCATGTCGCGCCGGGCGCAGGACCGGCTTTTCCAGCCCTTCGTACAGGCGGACGGCACCACCACGCGCCGCTTTGGCGGCACCGGCCTGGGCCTGGCGATCTCGCGTCAGCTGGTCGAGCTGATGGGCGGCGAGATCGGCTTCGAGAGTGTCGAAGGCGCGGGCTCCACCTTCTGGGTCGACCTCAGCCTGCCCATGCTCGCGGCTCCCCCGGAGAATACGCCGGGGTCGCTGCCCGCCGGCCTGCGTGTGCTCGTGGTCGAACCGCAGGCATCGGAGGCACGGGCGCTGCTCGAGCATCTGGCCGCGCTGGGCGCGACCGCCAAGGCCGTCGGCACCGCCGGGGAGGCGCTGGCCGGACTGCGTTCACCCCCGGCCGCCGGCGCTTTCCAGGTTGTGCTCATCGCCGCGCACCTGCCCGACGCCACCGGCCTCGAGCTGGCCGGCCGCATCCGGCGCGATCCTGACGTCAATCCCTCCCGTCTGCTGCTGGTCGCTCCCGCCGACGCTCCGGTGCCTGCCGAGGCGCTGGCCGAGGCACGAATCGAGTCGGCGCTCACGCGGCCGGTCCGGATGGAGCAACTCTATCGCGCGCTCCTGCCCTCGGGCTCGCGGCCGCCGTTCGGCGGCTCCGCCTCGCCCCTGCCGCTTCCCACCTCGGCCGACTCGGCGCTTGGGCCGCGGCTCCTGCTCGCCGAGGACAATCTGGTCAACCAGATGGTGGCGCGCCGGATGTTGGAGAAGCTCGGCTGCCGCGTCGACGTGGCGGGCAACGGTCAGCTTGCCCTCAGCGCGCTTCAGACGACGCCCTATGACGCCGTGCTGATGGACTGCCAGATGCCCGAGATGGACGGCTACGAGGCGACCCGGCGGCTCCGGGCCGCCGGTCGCACCGTCCTGAACGGCACGGTCCCGATCATCGCCCTGACCGCCTTTGCCATGCCCGGCGACCGCATGAAGTGCCTCGATGCCGGCATGAACGACTATGTGAGCAAACCGGTGCGGGCCGACGCGCTGGTCGAGGCGCTGGCCCGCTGCGGCGTGAAACTCCGTCCGGCGCGCAAAGACGGGCGCGCCCCATGAGCGGAGCTGATCAAGCGCCGGCCTGGCGCGTCATGCTCGTCGACGAGCGCACCGTGCTGCTGCCGGTGTTGCGCGCCGTCCCCGGCCTCCAGCTCGACCACGTGCTCGACGAGGAAGCGCTCCGGCTCGAGCCGTGGGGCTCCCAACCCGCGGCCGTGGTGCTGGTGCGCCGCTCCGCCCGGGCCGATGCCGAGATCGGCCGGATGGCCGGTCTGCGCAATGCCGGGTGCACCGCCGGATTTTTGTTCGTCACCGAGAAGCCAGACGACGCCTTTGCTGAGGCCGTGATCTCGGCCGGTGCGGTGGATTGCGTAGCGGAGGCCGACCTCACGCCGGCGCTCTTCCGTCGCATGCTGCGTCTCGTCGAAGCGGCGCGGCACGGCGGCGGTCCCGGCTTTGAACGGCTCAGTGCCCAGATCATGGCGAACCTCACCCATGAGGTGCGCACACCGATGAACGGCATCATTGGCATGACAGGCCTCTTGCTGGAGGGCTCGCTGGCCCCGACCCAGCGCGACCTGGCGCTGGCGGTGCAAAAGAGCGCGGAGGCCCTGATGCGCGTGCTCGGGGATCTGTTGGATTTCTCCGTGATCGAATCCGGACGGCTGCGGCTCTACGAAACCGACTTCGATCTGCGGGAACTGCTCGTCGAGGTGATCAACGCCCATCGCGAACGCGCCGAGGCGAAAGGCATCACCTTGCGGGTCGAGTTTCCCGACGGGTTGCCCGACCGCATGCACGCCGATGCAGCGCGCCTGCGCCAGGTGCTGGCCAACCTGATCGACAATGCGATCAAGTTCACCCCGCACGGCGATGTCTGCGTGCGCGCCTCGACGTCCACCACGGCCGACGTGGTGCGGCTGATGCGCGTGGCCGTGACCGATTCCGGGATCGGCATCTCGCGCGCGACGCAGGCAGAGCTGTTCAAGCCCTTCATGCAGGCGGATGTGAGCAACACGCGCCGCCACGGTGGCATGGGACTGGGGCTGGCCGTGGCCCGCCGGCTCGTGGAACACATGGGCGGTCGCATCGGCGTCGAGACCCAGCCGGGCGAGGGTGCCACCTTCTGGATCGAACTACCGCTCGTTGCCGGCGGTGAGGTTTCGGTGCCGCCGCCGGTGCCGGCGCCGGCCGCCCCGGCTCCGGGCGCCTGCCACCTCCTCATCGTCGACGACAACGGCGCCAACTGCACCACGCTGCAACGCGAGCTCGCGCGGGGCGGGCACAGTTGCGACATCGCCCGCGACGGCTCGTCGGCGTTGTCCATGCTCGGCTTGCGCCCGTACGACGCGGTGCTGATGGATGCCCAGATGCCGGTGTTGACCGGCATCGAAGCGGCGCGCCGCATCCGCGACGGACGTGTGCCGGGAGTCAGCGCGCAGATGCCGATCATCGGCATGGTGGCCTACGGGCGTGACGATGACCGGCGGTTGTGTGAGGAGGCGGGCATGGATGCCGTGCTCGAGAAACCGCTGGTGCTCGACCGCGTGCAGCCGCTCATCACGCGCATGGGCCTGCCGAGCTCCCTGCGCGGAGGGACCGCCCCGGGCTTCAGTTCGACGGCGTCTCCTCCGGCCCGGCGCACCCTGGTGTTGGAGGAAACCCAGCTCGAGCACCTGCGCGCCCTGCAGGATGACGAGCAGCCGGAGTTCGTGGCGGAGCTGATCGATCTGTTCCTCACCGAGACGCCGCGCCGGCTGAGCGAACTCAGCCTCGCCCTGGGCGCGAGCGACCTCGGCCTCGCCGCACGCACCGCCCACACTGTGAAAGGTGCAAGCGCAACCTTCGGCGGACGCGAACTGCAGGCACGTTGCGCCGAGTTGGAGAAACTGGCGTCCGGCGGACGGCTGGCCGAGGCGCGGGCCGCCGCCCGCGAACTCGAGCGGGCCTACGAGCGGCTTGCCTCGGCCCTCACCCAGCACAAGAGAAGGCGTCTCCTTGAAGATCCTCACCGTTGAAGACGATCCCGTGGCGAACCGCGTCCTTGACCAGACGCTGAAGCGCCTCGGGCATGACGTGCTCCCCGCCACCGATGGAGAGCAGGCGCTCGCGCTTCTCGCCCGCGAACAACCGCGGGTGGTGGTGAGCGACTGGACCATGCCGCGGATGGATGGACTCGAGCTGTGCCGCCGCATCCGCAGCCGCGCCGGGGCCGACTACGTCTATTTCATTCTGCTCACCGGCCGCACGGGCGATCACACCAATCGCGAGGCGGCCGCTGACGCCGGGGTCGACGATTTCCTCACCAAACCGCTCGACCTGACCGAGCTCTGGATGCGCCTGCGGGTGGCGGAGCGCATCCTGCGTTACGCCACCCAGGTTCGCCAGCTCGAGGCGTTCCTGCCCATCTGCTCGTACTGCAAGAAAGTCCGCGACGACCAGAATTACTGGCAGCAGATCGAGAGCTATATCAACGAGCGCACCGGCACGGATTTCAGCCACTCGGTCTGTCCCGGCTGTTACAGCGCCGTCGTGCTGCCCGAGATCGAGAAACTCAAAGCCGGCGCTCCGCCCCCTCCTCATGTCCGACGCACGCATTGAACGTCTCGAAGAACGGCTCGCCTGGCTGGAACGCCACGTCGAGGAACAGGACAAGGTGATGCTCGAGCAGGCGGACCACATCGACCGCCTGCGCGCCGAGCTTCGGTTGTTGCGCGAACGGGCCTCGTCCGGTCAGGCAGCGGCAGGCGACTTCACCGAGCCGACGGACGAGCGTCCGCCGCACTACTGAGCCCGCGTGCCGGGTGACACCGACATTCCTGTCGGTGCCCCGTGAGAAACAACGCGAACGGACAGGCAGGACTGCCTGTCTCACGCAGCCGTTCGCGCCTCGTTGGCGTCGGCCCTACCTCACCACACAATCTTCCGCTTCGCCGGATCAGCCTGCTGACGGTAAAAGAGCGCCGTTGCGCCCACCGCGCCGGCACAGACGCAGCGACCTTCGTCCGCGATGCGCTCGACGAGGGTCGCCCGCTCATGCCGGTCGGCGCCGAGGAAGCGCAACTTCACAAGCTCGTCGGTGTTGAGGCAGCGCTGCAGCTCCTTGAAGAATTCCGGCGTCAGCCCGGCCTTCCCGACCTTAAGGGCGGGCTCCAGCGTCTGGCCGAGACCGCGGAGAAACGTCTTCTGCGCACCGGTGAGGGGAAACTCGTACATGGATTCGTCGGATAGCCTTCTGGGGTCGGTCGGCCGAGGCAAGGAGGCTGTGCCGGATTCTTTTGTTCGGAAAATTCCGGATGGCAGGGGTTCGACCAAATGCTATGCCAATGCCATGCGAAAATCATGGTGCCTGTTCTGGAGTGTGCTCGCCGCCTTTACACCCATGGCGCCGGCCCAGGATCTGACGATCACACCCTTGGCGTGGATCAACACGGAGGACGCACCCGACAGCCTGCCTCAATCGAGTGATCGCCGGAAGCCGGACCTTCCCGAGCAGATCAAGGCTCTCGGACAACCTGCCTACGCGGAGGTACGCCTGGTTGTAGCCCCGTCGGGCGCGGTTGCTCGGCAGGAGGTGGCGGCATCCTCGCCGTGGCTGCGCCCGGATATGCCCCCGCTGGGTCGTTTCAAGGCGGCAAAACGTGACGGACGGCACGTCTGGAGCGAGGTCCGCTACCTGGTGATCTTCAATCCGGCGACGGCGCGCGAGTCGGGTCCCGAGGCCACGCCGCGCCTGATCGAGGTGGTGCCTCCGGCGGGCTTGCCAGCGCGCCCTGGGACCAGCGACACCATCGTACCGGTCCGGGCGGAGGTTGACGAACAAGGCCGGGTGGTGGGAGCGCAGGTGTTGGCGGGCGAGGAGCGTCTCGCCGACGAGGCGCGGCGCGCGGTCCTGCGCTGGCGGTTCGCACCGGCGAGAAAGAACGGAGTCGCCGTCCCAGCTAGCGTCGACGTACCGGTGGTGTTTGGCGCGTTCGATGCCGTCGCTCCCGGCGAGTCGCATGAAATGCCCGAACCGGTGAAGCGAGTGAGACCGGTTTATCCTCACGGCCTCATGCTGTCGGGTTTGACCGGGGAAGTTGTGGTGAGCTTCGTCGTGTCCCGCGAGGGCCGGGTGCGTTCGGCTGAGGTGGTCCGCTCGAGCAATCCGGGGTTCGATGAAGCGGCGTTGGATGCGGTGACGCAGTGGACCTTCAAGCCGGGCAAGGTGAAGGGCGTGCCCGTGAACACGCGCATGCAGGTCCCGATCGTATTCGCGATTTCCGGTGAGGAGTCGCGTTCGCCCTACCGATTCAACAGCAAGCCGGAGGCGCAAAAGGGCCTCCCACCCGAATTTCGCTTCGATCATGCCCCGACCGTGCGCGGAGCAGTGGTGCCCGTGTATCCCTTCGAGGCGCTCGAGGCGCGCGCGGGAGGCAAGGTGGTCGTCCGCGTGGTCATCGACGAACGCGGTGCGGTGGTGGCGACAAAGGTGGCGGAAAGCCCCCGGCCGGATCTCGGCCTCGCCGCGCAGGCGATGATCGAGTGCTTTGAATTCACCCCGGCGTCCCGCGAAGGCCGGCCGACGCCCACGGCCTTTGCGTTTGAGGTCACGTTTGATCCCTTTGGTACCGGCGATGCCCCGGTGTCGGACCGGGCGGCGAGCATGATGCGCGCCTTGGTGAAGGGAAACCTGAAGCTCGCTCTCGCCAAGGAACTCGACGGCCCCGTGACACCGGTATCGCAGCGGAGGCCCCGGTTCCCACTCGACGTCCCCGGCGATGTGGCCTCCGGCCGTGCCGTGGTGGAGTTCATCGTCGACGAACGCGGGCTCGTTCAGCTGCCGCGCGTCATCGAGGCGTCTTTGCCCAGTTTCGGCTATGCGGCCGTCCAGGCCGTGTCGACGTGGCGCTTCCGCGCGCCGGCAATCGCGGGCGATCCCGTCCGAGTCCGCGTGCGGCAGGCGATCACGTTCGATCGCTGAAGAAGTGCAACCGGGTGTGTCCGCCCGGCCGAGGTCCGTTCGTTGTGATCATGGACGCCATCCATGATCACCACCGCCACCCTTCCACCGGCTGAGTGCGAGCTGACCCTCTCGCGCATCCTTCCGGCCCGGCGCGAGGCCGTCTACGCTGCCTGGACCCGGCGCCTTCCGGAATGGTGGGGACCCCATGGCACGACCGTGCCGGATTTCGAGATGGACCTGCGGCCGGGCGGGAGCTTTCGCACCGTCCTGCGGGCGGCGGATGGCACTGAGTTCACGACCCGGGGTGTCTTCCTCGAGGTGGTGCCCAACGAGCGGCTGGTGTTCACCGACGCCTTCGATCCGGGCTGGTTGCCGCACCCCGAGATTTTTTTCACCGGATTCGTCCGGTTCGAAGCCCTGTCGGGCGATGCTGCCCGCTGTACCGTGCGTGCGCTCCACTGGACGGCCGGACAACGGGCACGGCACGAACGCATGGGGTTCCACCCGAGCTGGGGCGAGAGTCTGGACCGCCTGGCTGCCCTCGTCGCCAAAGACTGAATACTTCCATGAGCCAACTGCCTCCCTCCACCCCCGGGCGCGTCGCCCGTCTCGTTCCCGCCGTGGCGCGCGTGCTGCTCGGCCTGCCGCTGACCGTCTTCGGTCTCAACGGTTTCCTGAACTTCATCCCCCAGCCGGAGGTGGCGCTGCCCGAGCGTGCGACCGCCTTCGTCGGGGCCTTGGTCGCATCCGGGTACATGATGCCGCTGATCGCCGGAACTCATCTGCTCGTCGGCGTCCTGTTGCTCGTCAACCGTGCCGTGCCGCTCGCCCTCGTGATCTTTGCCCCGTTCATGGTCCACAGCGTGGCCTTCCACCTTTTCCTGGAACGTTCCGGCCTGCCCATGGCCTTGGTCTTCCTCGCGGTCGAACTCTACCTCGCGTGGGTCTATCGCGCGTCGTTTCGCACCCTCTTTGTCGCCGTGCCTCCCGGCCGGCCCACCGCCTGAACCAGCAACTTTTTTCCCATGAAGACACCCTGCCACCTGCATCCCTACCTCTTCTTCGGCGGCAACTGTGCCGAAGCGCTGGAGTTCTATCGCACCGCCCTCGGCGCGCAGATCGATGTGATCATGCGCTACAACGAAGCCCCGGATCCGCCGCCGCCCGGCATGCTCCCGCCCGGGTACGAGAACAAGGTCATGCACGCCTCCTTTCATCTGGGCACGAACATGATCATGGCCTCGGACGGCTGCGGCGAGGTCGGCGGCTTCAACGGCTTCATGCTGTCCCTCTCCGTGCCCACCGAAGCGGAGGCGGACCGGCTTTTCGGCGCCCTCGAACAGGGCGGCAAGGTTGAGATGCCGCTGGGAAAAACGTTCTGGTCCCCGCGTTTCGGCATGGTGCGCGACCGCTTCGGACTCGGCTGGATGATCAACCTCGTGCCTCCCGGTACGGAAAAGGCCGCCTACGGGTGAGGGAGGCCCGGTCGGCGCCCGGGGCCTACACCCGCTGGAGGTGCGTGTCCTTGAAGGCGGACGGATACTTGAGGCCGTAGCCGAGCAGCCGGTCGAAGCCGATGTGCGCGAACCAAATGAGCACGAAGGGATACAGTCCGGGCGCGTCGAGCGCGGCGGCGGCGGCCGCGAGCAGGGCGGGTCCGAGGTAAGTGTGCAGCGTGTTGTAGGCCCACGCTCCCACGGCGTGGCCGCGCAGGTAGCCGAGCGCGGCCACGTCCGGGGCGAGGAAGAGCAGGGCGAACAGGCCCCAGGAGGCCCCGAGCTTGCCGTAGGCCACGGTCGCCGCGATCAACACGACAAGGCCTTCGGCATGCAGGAGCAGTCTCGGACCGGAGAGTGTCATGGCGCGAGCAGAGCGGATTCGCCGTCCGGCTGCGAGCCCGGCGCCGGCCGGCCGCTCACCAGTCGCGCCACAGACTCGCCGGGCCTTCGCCGTGACCGTACTTGCGCGGATCGAGTCCGGCGGCGAGGGCGATGCGATTGAACAACTCGCACAGCTCCTCGGCTTCGCTGGTCTCGATCACGTTGCCGCCGTGGTCCTCGTTGAGGACATTGAGCGCTTCCACCGCCGTTTGGAACGCCTGGAGCTTTGCCGGCTCGCTGGCGTTCTCGCCCATCGCGAGCAGGCTCGCCAGCAGGCGATCGAGGATGGCCTCGGCCTCAGCGCAGGTTTCCTCGGTGTACTGCTCCAATTCGTCGTAGGTTGCCCACAGCGCGAACGGGTAAAACTCCCGGGTGGCGTCCAGGCGGTCGGCGTAGCTTTTCATGCAAAGGGCAGGGGAGTCGCCTGACGCCGGGCGGGCGTCGGACGGCTTCGACGTCACGGCGTCGTGGTCGGCCGGTTTTGCGCCGCATCCTCGTACTGCTTGAGCATGGCCAGCGAGGGATGTTGCTGGTGGTCCGAGCGCGAAGGACGCACGGTCTCGTCGGGGTAGCGGCTCGTGGGATTGCGCATGATGTCGCCCACCACGTACCGCGGGGCGGTCGAACCGTCGGAGGAGGTCGGACGCTCGTCGAGGTAGATCAGCCAGGCGGCCTGCGGGTCGCGGGTGAAGCGGTAGTTTTGCCGCGAGACCAACTGTGCAATGGACTGCTCGGTTGCTCCCGCTGGCACTGGCACGGCCGGCCCCGAGACCGGACGGATGAGCACATAGGCCGACCGCTCCTTGGGCAGCATCGACGCGCAGCCGGAGAGGGTGACGACAAGCCCAACGAGCAGCAGCCGCGCGCCAACGGTGGGGAGGAAGGAGGGCATGGGCAGAAAGCGACGGGCGGTGATGTGAACGACGGGGCGGGAACCGGGTAGGAGGAACTTGGAACGACGCCGGAGCGGTGAGAACGATCGCCGGCGTTTCCGCCTTCGATTGGCAAAAGAAACACCCCTCGGCGCGTGGCCGCAAGTTCGGATCGTACGCGCCTAAGCTTCGTGAAAAGCGGCGGCGTAGCCAACGACGAAGGCGGGTCCTTCGGTCCATCCCAAGGCCATGAAGTGCTCGTTAGAGGGGTCGAACGGACAGGTAGGCTGGGCAATGGGCACAAAGCCGAACCGTCGGTAGTAGCGGGGATCGCCAAGGACAAACACGGGCAGATGTTGCGCCCGGATCTCGGCGAGGCTGGCGGTGATCAACCGGGTACCGACGCCCCTCCGCTGCACGTCGGGCCGCACCGCGACCGGCGCGAGATGGTGTCCGATCACGGTGTCGCCGTGGTAAGCCGGCGAGTACGCAACATGGCCCGCCACCCCGTGGTCATCGCGGATCACCCATTCGTGCGTGAGCCGGCCCTCTGTTCGGAGGCGGGCGACGAGCCGGGACTCATAGCGGCTCGGAGCAAAGGCGGCGTCGAGCAGCTGCGTGATGGAATCGTAATCCGGCGGGGTCGCCGCGCTGACATGAAAAGCCATAGGTGGGCTTAAATGGGGCCGTTCCAAGGCAACTCACGCGCAGGCGATTCCGGCAATCTGATTCGAAGATTCGGCGTCGACGGGTGGACAGCGACGGCGTTTGCAGGCTTTGTCCGGACCCATGGCCGAACCTCTGTCCTTCTCGATCACCCGGCGGGTGGAGTTTCACGAAACCGATGCCGCCGGTCTCATGCATTTCTCGAACTTCTATCGCTGGATGGAAATTTGCGAGCACGCCTGGTTCCGGGCATGCGGCGCGGCCATGATGAGCGTGTCCCCGGAGGGTGATCGGCTCGGTTGGCCGCGGCGGGAAGCGTCCTGCCAGTTCCTTCGCCCCTTGCGGTGCGGAGACGAGGTGCGGGTGACCGGCACGGTGGTGGAGGTCGGGACGACGCAGCTTACCTTTGCGTTTGTGTTCGAGAAGGACCGGGCCGGACGTTGGACGGAAGTGGCCCGTGGCACGATGTCGACGGTGCACGTGCGGCAGGATGCGGACGGTCGGATGGAAGCCGTACCCATGCCTGAAGCGACCCGGAAGGCTTTCTCCGCGTGAAGGGACGGCGCCCGTCCTCAGCCGGCACGGCTGGTCGCCCAACCCAGCGGAGAGAATGCGCACACGACAGCCAGCCAGAGCACCGCGAGGATCAAGAGCGCACAGCGATAGATCCGTCGCTCCATGGCGGTCATGGTGGAGGCAGTGCTGGCACCGGGACGCCAGGTTTCGGCTGAGCCTTGCGACCCTGCGGGCCGATGGCGGCTGACTGCAACCATCACGGCGGTGCAGACAAGCGTGATGACGAATCCCCAGTTCAGCGGGCTCTGCAGGTAGCGCGGCAAGGCATTGGAAATGTCCTTCGAACCGAGCATCCAGAACGCGACCGCACCCAGCAAAGTGCCGACGACCAAGGTTGCGGTTGCACCACGGGGAGTGGCGGTCGTGGTGAAGATACCAGCGACCACGCACACGAAGACCGGAGGCGCAAGCAGTGACCAGAGTTGTACCAAGTAAGCAAATACGCCTTTGAATTCGCGGATCCCAGGTGCAAGGAGCGCGCAAAGCACGAGGATACCGACCATGAGCGCCCGCCCGAGGCGCACCCGCGCCCGTTCCGACAGCCCGGGGAAAGCCCGGCCGGCGAAATCGAAGGTGAGCATCGAGGCTGCGGCCGAGAGTCCCGCCGCCACCGTGCCGAGGATGGCCGCAAGCAGGCCGGCGAGCACGAGGCCCTTGAGGCCGACGGGCAGGTAGGTGGAGACGAGTTGCGCGTAAGCCTGGTCGGGGTGGGCGAGGTTGGGCAAAAGCCTGGCTGCGACGACCCCGGGCGCCGCGATGATGAAGAGCGCCGCCACCTTGAGAAAGGCGGCGAAGATCGCGCCCATCTTCGAATGAAAGAGGCTCCGCGCGGCGAGGGCGCGTTGCACGTAGTCATGATCCGTGCAGTGACCGTGCACGCCGAGGATCATCGCTCCCGTCAGGAGCGGCAGCCAGCCGAAGGCGTGGTCCCAGGGCTGGACCAGATTCCACGGGCTGCTCCCGTCGCCGGCGCGCGTCGCGAGCACTTCGCTCCAGCCGCCGGCGGCTCCAACGCTCACGATCAGGGTGACCGTGCCACCGGCCAAGAGGAGGGTCGCCTGCAGGAGATCCGTCCACAGCACGGAGCGCAGCCCGCCGAGAATGGCGTAGGTGCCGGCGGCCGCCGCGATTGCAAACACGGCGAAATGAAAGAAGACCTCGCCGTTGCCGCCGAGCAGGCTCGTCAGCACCGTCGCGCCGGCGTAGAGCGCAGTAGCGATGTTCGCGGCGAGGATCATGACCACGTTGATGCCGGAAACGAAGAGACGCGCGCCCGGACTGTACCGCCGCTCGAAGAACTCCGGCGCCGTGCGCAGCCGTAGCGAGAGATAGACGTCGACGAAGAACACGGCGAGCAACACGAAGCATAGGGCGCCGACCATCTGGAACGCGCCCGCGACCAGGCCGATGCTGTAGGCGAGCCCGGCCTGACCGACGAATTGCTGGCTGGAGATGTTGGCGGAGAACATCGACGCCCCGATCAACGGCCACGTCGCTTCGCGATCGGCGAGGAACAGCGTGTCTGTGTTCCGAATCCCGCGACGGCCCATCCATACCCCAAAGACGATCACCAGCAGGAAATACCCGCCGACGATGCCGGCGTCCCACGGCGACAGCGTGGAGGCGTTCATCGAAGGGGCATGCGCGAGGCGGTTTCGACGGGAGGCAGCATCCAGCGGTCGCCCACCTGCCGTTGCCAGGCGTGGAGGCGCCGGGTAAGGTCGGCCACCAGCGGCGCGAACTCCGTATCGGCCGCGCGGTCCTCGATCTCATGCGGATCCGTCTCGAGATCGAAGAGCTGCACGCGTTCGCGTCCGGCCACGCGGTACTTGATCAGCTTCCAGCGCTCGGTCGTGAGGGCGCGCTGGCAATCCATGTAGAGCGAACCGAGTTCCTCACGAATCGATCTCATGGGCGTCGAGAGTGCGGGCAGGAGGCTGCGGCTGTCGAGACCGTCGGGGGCAGCGAGGCCGGCGAGATCGCACAGCGTCGCGTAAAGGTCGAAGGCGTAGGCGAGGCTTGCACAACGGCGTCCGCGCGGAAGCCCCGGGCCTTTCATGATCAGCGGTACCCGGATGCTGTGCTCGTATAGGTTCTGCTTGCCGAACAGGCCATGGCTGCCGAGGGCGAGGCCATGGTCGGACGTGTACACGATGAGGGTGTTCTTGTCCGCGCCCGTCTCGCGCAAGGTCGCGAGCAGCCGACCGAGCCAAGCGTCGTGGTGGGAGATCATGCCGTAGTAGCCGGCGAGATGTTCGCGCACCGTCGCGGGGTCGCGAGGCGTCGGGGCCAGTCGCTCGTCACGGATGTCCAGTTCGCCGTTGTCGAATCCGTGTTCGGACCGGAAGTTTGCGGGCAACGGAATTTCCTCAGGTGGATAAAGCGCGCGAAACTCCGCGGGCGGCGTGCGCGGGTCGTGCGGGGAAGTCAGCGCCACGCACGCAAAGAACGGTCGCGCCCGATCCCGGCTGCGCAGAAAGGTGTCCGCGGCGCGGCAGAAGAGCTCCGTTGAGAATCCGCGCTCGATGCGGGGAGCAAGGCCGGCTGCGATCTCGCGCAGGCTGCGCACTGGCACCTTGTCGTGGTCGCACATGCCGCCGTGAAAGATGGCCTCGCCCGCCTCGAAGGAGCGCAGGAGTGCGGGCAGGTCGTTGTGCCACTTGCCGGTGAAGAAGGTCTGGTAGCCGGCTTCCCCGAACACCTGCGGGAGCGTCGGCGCGTCGGGCGCCAGGGCGACTTGGTAGGCGGGTCCTTTGATCAGCGCCGGTGAGGCGTCCGCCTTGACGGCGTTGCGACCGGTCAGGAGGCAGGCGCGGGAAGGAGCGCAGACGGCCGGCATGAAGCTGCCCATGATCTGTACCCGGCTGAACGTCACTCCGTCGGCGACGAGGCCATCCAGCGTCGGTGTGCGCACCACCGGATGCCCGTGCGCGCCGAGCGCCGCGGCCTGGTGGTCATCGGCGATCACCAGAAGGAGGTTGGGCGGGGCGGAGGCGTCCATGAGTGGCAACAGCGGGGCGGGGTGCGACGGGTGTGAAGGGTTAACGCTTGCGAGGGAGGCTTCGACCCCAATTAAGCTGCAACAGTGCAGCAACCCCGACGCGTGACCCTGAAGGACGTGGCCAAGCGAGCCCGGCTGAGCCTGTCGGCCGTGTCGCTGGCCCTGCGCAAACCGAAGGCCCTGCCGACCGCGACAGTCGCACGGGTGCGCAAAGCCGCGGAGGCCGTCGGCTACGCGCCCGACCCGGCCCTGACCGCGCTCGCCGCGTATCGCAGCCGCCAACGCGTACGGCGCGATTTCGCTGTCATCGGCCTCGTCTCCAACTGGTCGAAGCGCAACGAGTGGTTCCACCGTGCGAGTGCGCAAGCCCTCTGGGAGGGTGCGTCCGCGCGCGCCCGGGCCCTTGGCTATTCCTTGCAACATCTCTGGGCGCGGGAGGCGGGAGCGACACCGGCGCGCTTCAGTCAGATCCTGCTCAATCGCGGCATTCGCGGACTCATCCTCGCGCCTTTCGAGCATCCGGACGATCCCTTCGACCTGGCCTGGGAGAATTTCGCGGTGGTCACGATCGAGCGACCGACGCGCTACACGACGTTCCACCATGTCGTGCCGAGCTACTTTGCCGACATGCTGCTGGCCTGGGAGCAGTTGAGGCGCCGCGGCTATCGGCGGATCGGACTCGTCCTCGACCATGCGCTGGCCGAACGGGCCGCCCATCAATGGGAGGCTGCGCATGCTTTCGAACAGGCCCGCACCAGCGCAGGCGATCCCCCCGTGCCGACCTTCGTCACGCATGAGGAGAAAGGCTCCGCGGGCGTGCTCGAGTGGCTGCGCACGCACCGGCCCGACGCCATCGTCAGTCGGAGCGATCGCGTGCTTCCGGTGTTGCGCGAGGCCGGTGTGCGCATGCCGGCCGACCTCGGCTACGTCAGCCTCAACGTCATCGACGATGCGCCCGGCGTCAGCGGCATCCTGCAACCGCGCGACATCATGGGCGCGGCCGCGGTCGATGCACTCAACGCGCAACTGCTCATCAGCCAGCGCGGCCCCGGCGAGCGCTCGGTCGGCACCCACGTCGATGGCGTGTGGCACGAAGGTGGCACGGTGCGATCGTCAGGTCGCGCCTCCCAGCGATAGCCCAGGTTCCAAAGGACGTTCGCCTAGCGCGCGGGAGTTACACTGTTGCAGTAGATCGATGATTGCGAGGGGCGTTCCCAAGAGGGAGTCTTGAGGGAACCCCGTGCTCCACCCCTTTCGCTGTTCGTCCCGATGAAGAAACGCTTTCGGCTGCTCGCTTGTCTGCTCGCCGTCGTGGGCGCCTGCCGTGCGGTGGGGGCGAACGCGCCATGGCCGAACATCGTCGTCATCCTTGCGGATGACCTGGGCTACGGCGACGTGCAGCACCTCAATCCTGCCCGTGGCAGGATTCCCACGCCGACCATCGACCGGCTCGCGCAGGAAGGTCTGGTCTTTACCGATGCGCACAGCGGCTCGTCCGTCTGCACGCCGACCCGGTACGGTCTGCTCACCGGTCGCTACGCGTGGCGCACGCGTCTGCAGCGGGGAGTCATCGACGGCTTCGCTCCGCCGCTGATCGATGCGGATCGGTTGACGCTGCCCGCGATGGTGCGCGGCCGTGGTTATCACTCGGCGGTCATTGGGAAATGGCACTTGGGATTCACCTTGGACAAAGGCGAGGGCGCAACCGGTCAGGAACCCGGTGCGCGCGGTGCGCCTCTAGGTGCGCGCACCGCCAACGGGCCCGTCTCTCGTGGATTCGATTTCTTTTATGGCGTCCAGCACGCGCGATCGATGGGTACGTTCTTCGAGCAGGACACCGCCGTCGAACACGTCCAACCCGTCGATGCCCTTGGCAAGCTGACGCATCGGGCCACGGCCTACATTCGCGAACGGGCGCGCACCGGCGAACCGTTCTTCCTCTATTTCGCGCAGACCTCCCCGCATACGCCGATCGTGCCCTCGGCTGCGTGGAAGGGACGCAGCGGGCTCGGCGATTACGCGGACTTCGTCATGGAGACGGACGGCTCCGTCGCGGAGATTCTGCAGGCGCTCGATGAAGCGGGCGTGGCCGGGAATACCTTGGTCGTGTTCACGGCCGACAACGGTTGCTCGCCGCAGGCGAACACCGACGACCTCGAGCGGCAGGGCCATTTTGCGAGCGCGCAGTTTCGCGGTTACAAGACCGACATCTGGGAGGGAGGACATCGCGTGCCCTTCATCGTGCGCTGGCCGGGGAAAGTGAAGGCAGGGGGGAAGACGCCGGCTCTCGTGGGGCTGAACGATCTGATGGCCACCGTTGCCGAGCTGACGGAAGTCCGCCTAGCGGAGTCCGTGGCCGAGGACAGCGTCAGTTTCCTCGAGGTCCTGTTGGGCCGGAAGGAGGCAGCGCGTGAGTCGCTCGTTCACCACAGCATTCAAGGCAAGTTCGCCATCCGCCAGGGGCCGTGGAAGCTTGCGCTGACTTCCGGCAGCGGCGGATGGAGCAAAGGCGTCGAGGAAGGAACCCTTCAGCTCTACAACCTCCACGAGGACGAAGCCGAGACGACCAACCTTGCCGCTCGGCATCCGGCCAAAGTGGCGGAGTTGAAGGATCTTCTCGCCACGATCGTCGACCGCGGGCGCAGCACGCCTGGTCCGGCGCTGCTTAACGATGTGCCAGTGCATTGGCGCGAATCCGACTGACCAGGGACGAACCAGCAACGACGCCAAGGCTTGGCGACCGCCCCGCACTCCGTCTGAGCCAGCACTCACTTGCTTCCAAACCTTATCCCATCATTCGAATGACCCGTACCCTTGCTCTCCTGTTTGCCCTCGCGGGCACGACGCTGCCGGTGACCGCCGCGGACAAACCCAACATTCTCGTCCTCTTCACGGACGACCAGGCGGTCGAAACCATCCGTGCGTTGGGCGACATCGACATCGACACGCCGAATCTCGACCGGCTCGTCGCCCGGGGCACGACGTTCACGCACACGTACAACATGGGCTCGTACTCGCCGGCGGTGTGCGTCGCCAGCCGGACGATGCTGATGACCGGGCGGAGCCTTTGGGATGCGGAGCGCATCTACGCAAAAGCGGATGAGGAGCGGGTGGCGGGCAGGCTCTGGCCGCAGTTGCTCGCGCGCGCCGGGTACCGCACCTACTTCACGGGCAAGTGGCATGTCCCGGCCGATGTGACCCAAACCTTCGACCGCGTGAGCCACGTCCGTGGGGGCATGCCGAAGGACGTGCCCGCCGGCTACAACCGGCCGCTCGAGGGGCAGCCCGATCCATGGAGCCCGTCCGATCCCGCACTCGGAGGCTTCTGGGAGGGAGGTACGCATTGGACGGAGGTGACGGCCGATGACGCCATTGGTTTTCTGGCGGAGGCGAAAACACGGCCTGAGCCGTTTTTCATGTATGTGGCCTTCAACGCCCCGCATGACCCGCGACAGTCGCCCCAGGCGTACGTGGACCGTTACCCGCTCGAACGCATCGCCGTGCCGGCCCCGTTTCTCACCGAGTATCCGCACAACGAGGCGATGGGAGCCGGACGTACCTTGCGCGACGAACGGCTCGCTCCGTTTCCGCGCACCGAGCATGCCGTCAAGGTGCATCGGGCCGAGTACTACGCGTTGGTGACCCACCTCGACGAACACATCGGCCGCGTGCTCGCGGCGCTCGACGAAAGCGGCAAGGCGGACAACACCTGGATCTTCCTCACGGCCGATCACGGACTCGCCGTCGGACGGCACGGTTTGTTCGGCAAACAGAACATGTACGAGCACAGCGTGCGCGTGCCCTTCATCGTCGTTGGCCCCGGGATCGCTGCCGGTCGGAAGATTGCCACGCCGATCTACCTGCAGGACATGATGGCAACCTCCCTCGAACTCGCCGGCGTCGAGAAACCGGAACAAGTCTTCTTCAAGAGCTTGTTGCCGCAACTGCGCTCACCGGAAGCGCCGCCACCGTATCCGGAGATCTACGGCGCTTATCGCGACCTGCAGCGGGCGATCGTGCACGGCGGTTACAAGCTGATCGTTTACCCGACGGCCAACGTGGTGCGGTTGTACCACCTCGCGCAGGATCCTGAGGAAACGCGCGACCTCGCGAACGATCCCGGACACCAACGCGTCCGCCAGGGTCTGGAGGAGCGCCTGCGGCGGCTGCAGCAGACGATGGACGATCCCCTGGTGAGGTAGAGCTGCTCCTACTTCTTCCAGACTTCGCTCTCCGCCGTCACGGCAACATCCCAGGGCTGCGGTGGCAGCGGCGCGTAGAGGGGATCGTTGTCGCGTTCCGGGAACGTGGCGAGGGGCTGGGAAAGGCGGGCGAGGGCGGCGACCGCCTCCGGGTCTTCGCTGTCGATCAGGTTGCGTTCCTCCCACGGGTCGGAGCGCAGATCGAAGAGACGGGACGGCCGCCGCTGTGCGTCGACGTAGAGCTTGAAGCGTTCGTCGCGCAGCACGCGGTCACGGTAAACATAGGCGTTCTCTACGCCGTTGTTGGTCAGGCGTGCGTGATTGCCGCCGCCCATCGCGAGAATCCACTCGTGCGGCGATCGGTCTTCCTGGCCGAGCAGGGCTGCAACGGCCGGCTTCCCGTCGTACACGAACGACGAATCGGGTTCTGCGCCGGCGATCGCGGCGAAGGTCGGCAACAGGTCAGCAACGGTCAGGAGGGCGGGGCTGACTTTGCCGGCAGGCACTCGGCCCGGGCTGTTCACGATGAACGGGGCACAGACGCCGGCCTCGGAGGTTTGGCCCTTGGCGCCCTTGACGGCGCGGCCGTGACGGGCGCCGGTGATGTTTGCGGCCGTACCGTTGTCGGTCGTCAAGACCACGATCGTATTGTCGCGCAGGCCGAGTTCGTCCAACGCCTTCACGAGCCGGCCGGTCAGGTGGTCGGCGTAGCGCACCATCGCCTTGTGCTTATCCAACGTCGTCGTGACGCCGGGCTCGGCCGGTGTGGCCACGAAGGGACTGTGCGGCAGGCACATGGCGTAATAGAGGAACATCGGCTGATCCTTGTTCTGCCGCATGAAATCGATGAGGAAATCGACGAACAGGTCGTCGCCGAATTTTCCCGGGCGGAGGGCGCTGCCTTCCTTCGTGTGAACGTAGGGACCCCAATAGCGCTCGTCGCTCTGGGGATTGTTACCTTCGCTGCCGGTCCACATGCAGTACGCGTCAAAGCCGACGTCGCGCATGGCTTCGGGTTGCACGCGAAAATCGTTGATCTGCCACTTGCCCGCGACCGCGGTGCGATAACCCGCCTGCTTCATCACGCGCGCGATCGACGGGTTTCGTTCCCAATCGTAATGCGCCCCGCCGCCCCACCGCGGCACGTCCCAATGGTTCACCCAGCCGTGGCGGAAGGGATACTGTCCGGTCAGGAACGAGAGCCGCGTCGGCGTGCACTGGGGCATGACGTAGAAGTTCTCGAACCGCGTGCCGGTGGCCGCGAGCGCGTCAAAGTCGGGCGTACGGATGTCTTCCGCGCCGTAGGCGCTGATCCATTCCTTGCCGAGGTCGTCGAGCAGGATGAAGAGGATGTTTGGCCGGTCGTCGCGCCGTTCGGAGGCGGCAAGCAGCGGTACGATCAGCAAGCCGAACGCGAGCAGGCGAATCCATGCGCGACCCGGATGAGGGGCAGATCGTTGAGCCATGGCGAAAGAAGGTTTAAGAGGATGGATGAGGGTGAAAATGCAAAGCGGAACCCCCGGGCATGCCCGAGGGTTCCGTGAGTGCAGCCCGGCGCGTGTCGCAGGCCGTGCGAACGCGGTTCAGAAGTGGATGTTGATCGAGCCGATGATTTCGCGTGGGGTCGCCGTGTTAGCCCGGGCGCGGATGAAGAACTCATCCATGAGGTTGCTCACGTTCAGGCCAAACGTCGTGGGCTTGTCGAACACGTTGCGGGTGTAACGGGCGAACAGGTTGATCTGGGTGTAACCATCTTCCTGGATGAAGCGGTTGGTGCTCGTGCCGAACTGCTGGATCGGGCCCCAGGCCTTGATGCCGCCGCCCCCCACGCGCAGGCCCTTCAGGGAGCCTTCATCGAACGAGTAGGACGTGAAGAAGGTCAACCGGTCGGGCGCGGCACCTTCGAGGCGGAGACCGAGGGCGTTTGTGTCGGACCGTACGGTGCGCGCGTCCAAATGGGTGTAGCCGACCGTGGTCTGCCAGCCCTTGGCCAAGTTCAGGAAGAGTTCGACATCCAGGCCTTCGGCGCGGTCGTCGGTGATGTCGGTGGTGCTGCGAGACGCGAACGGATTGTAGTCGCTGCGCACGACGTTCGCTTTGTCGATCCTGAACCAGGAGACCGATCCAGAGATGCGGCCACCCCAAAGACCGTCCAGCTTCAGGCCAACTTCCACCGCGTCCGATTCCTCCGGTGGAAAGTAGTCGTTGGTGTCCACATTGAAGCCGTTCGGGTCAAACGAGGTCGCTTGATTCGCGTAGAGAATGAACATGCGGTTCAACGCGTAGTTGACGCCGATCTGGTGGCTGACATCGCGGGAGGTACGCTTGGTACCGCCGGAGCCATCCAGCTGGAAACCCCAGCCGGTGACCTCGAAGCTGCGAAGTCCGGCGAGGATCCTGAGGCGTTCGTCAAGTAACGCGAAACTGTCGCTGAGGTAATAGGTGCGAACCTCCTCGTAGGATTTGGCGTTTTGATTGGTGCGAAAGCCGGCGTTGCGGATCTCGGACCGCGTCGGAGCGTCGTCCAGCCAGACGCGGGCACCGGCGAGCAGGTCGGCGCGGGTGAGCGTGTTGCGGAGCGCACGTCCCTGGGCGGCAAGCCCGTCCAAAACAGCACGCTCGGCGGCGTTGCCGGGACGGAGTTGATAGGCGTCTGACCAGCGGGTCGACTTGGTGTAGCGGGCGCCGGCAATGATGTTGTGCTTGATGGATCCGGTTTCGGCGCGAATGAGGGCGTTGAGCGTATGGGCGTCCTCGATGTTCAGGTTGATGGTCGACTGGTAGAGTGCGACGACCGATCCGGTCGGGGTGAAGGTGTTGAATTCGCGGAAGGTGACGTCGTTCTCCTGCTCGGAGCGCATGTAGTTGTAGAGGAAATCGACCGACTTTCCGACGCTCTGCTGGAGATTCAACTGATAGTAGGTGGCGTCCTGTTCGACCTCCGAACTCGCCGTCTCGCTGGTCCATTCCCACGGGACGAAGTCGTTGTTGAAGCGAACGCCCGACTCGGTGATGCCCTCGACTGTGTCCGTCGTATCGCCATCGCCGTTCAGGTCGATGGGAACCTGCATGAATGGATACGTCGCGCGGTTGGTCGGGGTTCCCGTCGTCCCGCTTCGGCTGGCGAGGACGCGCACACGCGTGGAAGCGGTGGCCTTCCAGTCGGCGCTGACGGCACCGAATGACGTTTCCTTGTCGTCGCGCCACCGCCATCCATCCGTCGACTCGTACGAGCCCAGTACCCGCACGCCGAGGCCCGGGGCGACCTTGGCCACATTGATGTCAAGATCGCCACCCAAGGTCTCGTTCGATCCGAAGCGCATCGTCAGGTGATAGTGATCGCTGCCGCGCGGACGCTTGCTGATCATGTTGACCAGACCGCCCGGGTCGGACTGCCCGTACAGGGTGTTCGGTCCCTTGACCACCTCGATGCGGTCGACGAGATACCGCGGAATGAAGTCTCCGCCCATGACGCCGTCGAGCAGGATGTTCCGGTTGCGAAAACCGCGAAGCGAGAACATCGCGTTCTGATTGTTGATCTGTCCCCGGGTCGTCTGGGTGATGGAGGAGTTAAAATCGAGGGCGCGCTCGATGTCGCCGACGACGGCGTCGCTCAGGAACTCCGACGTGATCACGTTGATGGTCATCGGCACGTCGCGAAGGAGGGTATTCATCGCCGTGCCTGAGATGGTGTTCGATGCCTGGTAACGGTCGGCGTCCACCGAAGTCACGTCGAAGGGATCGAGTTCGACGACCCTCTCGGAGGTGGCGTTCGGGTCCTGGGCAGTGGGCTGAGCCATAAGGGAAGGGGCGGCGATCGCTCCCGACGCGAGAAGGACGAGAAGACCGCTAACGGCGTTGCGCCGGGTGGATGGGCATTCGTTCATAGCAGGCAGGGTTGGTTGGTGCGACCGGGGTGGGTGCGCGGGGTAGGGGGCAAAACCGAGCGAACGACCGACGTCGAATCGCGGTTATAGATCGTGTTTCTGCGGCTCCCAGCCGTCAGTCGCAACGACCCGGTCGTTGCAACAGTGCAGCGGACCGCCGATATAAAGGGACTGTGCCCTGGAGCGCTGGCAAGGGACCCGCACGACGGTACGGGCGTCCGTCCGTCAATGGGTCCGCACTTTCCGATCCGGGGCAGCACTGCCGGCCCCGTTTTGGGCCGCACAAATGCAGGTTAGCGGCCAGATCCCTCGATGACGACGAGCAGCGGGCACCTTTGCCGTAACCCGTCCCGTCGCGAGGCGTATTCGGGTCGAAACTGCGAGGCGCGCCACGAGGCTTGCCGAACCTCACGCTTGCGTGCGTGGATTCGGAGCAGCGGAGCTCCGGGCTTGGCGATCGCCGCCCGATTGTTCCCGCCCGTCGCGCCTCCATTTGAGCTTCATGAAACCTTCGCCTCTCAACCGCCGCACGTTCCTGAAGGCCTCCGCCACCGGTGCGTTTGCCTTCCAGTTTTTCCCCGGGAAGCTCTGGGGGGCCGACGCGCCCAGCAACCGGCTCAATCTCGCCTGCGTCGGTGTTGGCGCCCGCGGCATCGGTGTGGCCAACCTGAAGTCCTGCGCCCATGAGAACATCGTGGCGCTGTGCGACGTCGACGCCGACTACGCCGCGCCCACGTTCGCGGCGTATCCGCGGGCCCGGACCTACGCCGACTATCGCGTGATGTTGGAGAAACAGAAGGACATCGATGCGGTGATCGTGGCCACGCCGGATCACACCCACGCGGTCATCACCCTGGCGGCGATGGCGGCTGGCAAACACGTGTATTGCCAGAAACCGCTGACCCGCACGGTGGCCGAAGCCCGCCGCGTCGCGGCGGCGGCGAAGCGTCACGGGGTGCAAACGCAGATGGGCAACCAGGGCCACTCCAGCGAACACCTGCGCGTGCTCAAGGAGTGGATCGATGCGGGCATCATCGGTCCCGTGCGTGAGGTGCACGCGTGGACCGACCGGCCGGTGGGCGGCGATCCGTGGTCGACCTATCTGATCCAGGCGAGGCCGGCCGCGACGCCGTCCGTTCCCGCCACGCTCAACTGGGACCTCTGGCTCGGGCCAGCCCCGGAGCGGCCCTATCACCCGGACTACCACCCGCTCACCTGGCGTGCGTGGTACGATTTCGGCACCGGCTCACTCGGCGACATGGGATGCCATGTGCTCGATCCGGTGTTCTGGGCGCTCGATCTGGGCGCGCCTTCGACCGTCCAGGCGACGACGACGCACTGGGAACCCGACGTGAGCGCGGAGACGTTCCCGCGCGCGTCGGTCGTGCGGTACCAGTTTCCTGCTCGCGGCGAACGTCCGCCGGTGGCTTTGACCTGGTATGATGGGCGGCTGATGCCTCCGATTCCTCCTGAGCTCGAGGCGGGGCGGACGCTGCCCAAGACCGGCGCCCTCATCATCGGGGACAAGGGGACCCTCGTTCACGGTTCCCACGGCGCGTCGGCCCTGCGCCTGTTGCCAGAGTCACGCATGCGGGACCTTGTGCGGCCCCCGCGCACCTTGCCGCGCATTGCCGGCGGTCATGAGCAGGACTGGCTCCGGGCGTGCAAGGAAGGCCCGGGTGGGCGTGCCGCCAGTGCCGAGTTTGGCTACGGTGCCGCGCTCACCGAGATGGTGCTGCTCGGTGTCGTGGCGATCCGTCATCCGAACGTCCGACTCGAGTGGGACGCGGCGGCTGCCCGCTTCACCAACAGTGCCGAGGCCAACGCCCTCATCGATCCGCCGGCGCGGGCCGGTTGGTCGACGGTGTAAGCGAGACGCGTTCCCTCGGGACGGCGGTCGGCGCCTGGGTCGCAAGGTGTTCGCGCGTCCGGCTCAGCCGCCGGACGGCACCGCGACCAGATACAGCTGCGGTCGCGGCTCCTCGGCCCGCACGACCCGGCGGGTGAGCGTGAACCGGTTGTTCGCCAGCGCAGTGCGCAGCGCCGTTTCGAGCGGGCGGAGCGTTTCGGTGCCGGAGGCGACGCTTTCGTAGACCAGCACGAGCTGGCCGCCGTCCTTCAGGGCGGCGCGGAGCCGGCCGAGGCCCGGTCCGGCCGGATCGGTCCAGAACAGGTTCACATTGACGGCGAGGATGCGGTCAAAGGCCGCCGCCGGGAGTTTGGCATCCTCAAGGGCCTGCGTCCGAAACTCCGCGCGTCCGGCGGACACATGGGTGGCGTTGCGTGCGCGGGCGCGTTGCGTGGCGAGGGCGGAGCGGTCGATCCCCAGATAGTGGCCGTCGCCGCGGGCGAGAATCTCACCGATCAGCGCGGCGGATACACCCGGCCCTCCGCCGATCTCCAGCACGCGGTGACCGGGGGCGACATCGAGGGTGGCCACCGCGCGGACGAGGCGAAGGGGAATGGCCGGCATGGCTCACCAGGCCCAGCGCACACCGCCGTGGGCGAAGCGGGGAGGCGCGACGTTAACGAGGCCGTCGGCGGAGCGGCCGGTCTCGACGCGTTCGTCGAAGAGGTTCTCCACCGAGGCGAAGACCGTCCAGCGGTCGGCAAAGGTGCGGGACAGGCCGAGGTCGACCGTGGTCGCGGCGGCGAGGCGGAGGGCGTTTTCGTCGTCTTCAAACTGCGCACTCGTCCAGCGGATGCGTGCGGAGACCCGCACTGCGGCCGGGGCGGACCAGGTGCCGCCGAGGACGAGGGTGTGGCGCGGCACTTGGGCGAGGCGTTTCCCGGCTAGGTCGGCGGGCGGCGACGCGCGCCGAACGCGGGCGTCGGAGAGCAGGTAGTCGGCGGTGAGGCGCAGATCGCGGTGGGGCAGCCAGAAGCCGCCGAGTTCGAGGCCACGCACGCGCACGGCGTCGAGGTTGCGCCGCTGCCGGCCGCTCCCGCCGGCGGGTACGAAGCCGACTCCCGGCACGTTGCCCGGGCCGCGGCCGAGGGTCACGTTGGCGACGGCGTCGTCGAGGTCGTTCTGGAAGACGGCGGCCTGGAGCCCGCCGCGGGCAAACGTCGCTTCCACGCCGGTCTCGACGCCGGTCAGCGTCTCCTCGGCGAGCGCCGGATTCGCCTCGGTGATGACGTTGCCGACGCGGAAGGGACGGTGCAGTTCGTTCAGGGTGGGGACACGGAAGGCCCGGTAAGCGGCGGCCCGGACGCGCAGGCCGGGCCGCGGCGTCCAGACGAGGCCGGCCGTGGGGCTGAACTCCACGCCATCGGTGTCCGCATAGCGGTCGTCGCGTACAAAGGCGCCGGTCGCGAGGTCGGACTCGCGGCGGATGCCGTCGCGGTTCTCCCAGCGGTCGATCCGTGCGCCGAGGCTCGCCCGCCAGCCGGAGGCGAGCGGACGCTCATGCTGCACGAAGGCGCCGGCGAATCGCTGCTCGCCGCCGGCGATGCGGCGGCGGGTGAAGGCGCCATTCGCCAGCAGGAAGAACTCGCGGGTCTCGCCCTCGACCCAGCGCACGTCGGCTCCTGCGGTGGTGCGGGCGTCGCCGGCGTGTATCCAGGACGCAGTGACGGCGGCGCCGGCGGCGCGGGCGGGCACGTCGTACTGGTCGCTCGCGGGCGTCTCGGCGGTGCGGTCCGCGTTCACGCCGGAGAAGAAGCTGGCGAAGGTCTGGTCCTGGGCGTACGCGACGGCCGACCACGTCGGCCCGCCGGCCACGGCGCCTTCGAGCGCGGCGGAGACCAGGGTCTCGCGGGTGCGGTTGCGTTGCAGCGGTGTGCCGTTATCCCGCTCCTCGTCGAAGGTGCGGGCGGTGAGCTGCAGGCGGGTCTCGCCGGGCAGGACGGTGCGCCAGGCGGCCTGCGCCCAATGGTGGCGGGCGGCGGCGCGACGGTCGATCGACCCGCGGCGCTCCGGGGCGACAAGGAAGAATCCGTCGGACGCAAAGGCCCGGGCAGCGACGGAGACGGCGCCGTCTCCGGTCGTGCGCGTCAGCCGTGCCTCGCCGCTGCGCGTGCCGTAGTCGCCCACGAGGGCGGTCAGGGCGGAGGCGTCACGCTCGAGCGGCGCGCTGAGCAGCTGGATCGTGCCGCCAAGCGCGGCGTTGCCCCAGGTGCCGGAGCCGCCGCCGCGCACGAGTTCCACGCGGTCGAGGCCCGTGCGGGGCAGCTTGGTCCACGAGACCCAGCCGCCAAAAGGATCGTTGAGCGGGATGCCATCCAGCAGCACGAGCGAGCGGCTGGCGCCGCTGGGGCCGAGGCCGCGCAAGGACACCCCTTGGGCGGTGGGATTGGCCGTAAGCGAGCCGCTGCGTCGGAAGAGGCTGAAGGCCGCCGAGCCGCGCAGGACGTCGTCGAGGGCGAGCGACGGCGCGGCCTCCAGGTCGGACGCGCCGAACAGATCGACGGCGAGCGGACTGTCGGCCAGCGGCACGGCACTGCGAGTCGTCGTGACGACAAGGCGTTCGAGCTGCGCCGGGGGTTCGGCCGCCGTGAGCGGCAGGGCGGTGAGGAGCAGCAAAAGGAGACGGGCGGGGGGCATGGTGAGGTGTTCGAGGATCAGTCCGATCGGTCCGATCTTTCCGGGGAATCAAAGTACCCAACCGGCAGCTCGCGCCAAGTGCCGGGCGCGAGATCGCCGAGGGTCAGGTCGCCGAAGCGGCTGCGATGCAGGGTGAGCACGGTGGCGCCAGTGGCGGCGAACATGCGGCGCACCTGGTGGTATTTTCCTTCGGTCAACGTGAGCTCGGCCGTGCGCGCGTCGAGCAGGCGCAGCGCGGCCGGGGCGCAGGGCGCCTTCTCGCCCTCGAGCTGGAGCGTGCCGCGGGCGAAGAGGTCGACGAGGTCGGGGGCAAGATCGCGGTCGACGCGGGCCGTGTAGACCTTGGGCACCTTGTGTTTGGGCGAGGTGAGGCGGTGCACGAGCGCGGTCTGGTCGGTCAGAAGCAGGAGGCCGCTCGTGTCCTTGTCGAGACGCCCGATGCTGGTGACTTGCGGGTTGCGGGCGCGCCAGCGGGCCGGCAGCAGGTCGTAGACCCGCGGTCCCTCGCGTTCGTCGTGGGAGCAGACGAGGCCGGTGGGCTTGTGCAGGAGGAGCAGCAGGCCCGCGGGGTGGTCCAGCGGCTCGCCGTCGACGCGCACGTCGTCCTCCTGGGCCTTCGCGCCCGGATCGTCGGCGACGACGCCGCGCACCGTCACGCGCCCGGCATCAATCCAGGCGCGAGCTTCGCGGCGCGAGCAGTAGCCGAGGTTGGCGAGCAGTTGGTCGAGACGACGCACGGGCCCAAGGCGAGCCATGTGCGGGGAAATGGCAAGGGCGCGTCCACCTAGCCAAGCCCACTGCGTGTTCACGAAGGCAGTTCACCGAAGGCTGCAGAGGCATCAAAGGAGCGGACGACGCAGCACGGCTCACGCTGCCGCTTTTGCATCTTGGGAAAACCGAAGATGCCTGCCGCAGGAGGTAACGGTGGTAAGGGAGACAGGCACGTTTTGAGTTGGCTGCGGCCGCACGCGAATGTTTCTGTGGCTTACAGCCGGTTCGGCTCTGTTGCCTCGGTTTCCTCCTGTTCAACCCGGCTGAGTCGATCGAGTGGGGTTTCTTCAAACCTTTTCACAGGAGAGCGCAAAGAGCGCAGAGAGTGAGACGGGTGCCGACAGCGGTGGATTCAGGAGCGGCGACACTCTTGTCGCCGAACCCGCAGGCGGACGGTCTTTGCATGTCGGTCCCGCACCAAACCCGGCGACAGGAGTGTCGCCACTCCGTTTTCCGCGCTCTCGGCGACCTCCGGTGAGGCCGTTTGCATTCGGCTGGCTCGACGTGTCCGGGGCGTTCGCTCAGACGTAGGGCACTGTATGCTCTTCCGCGTTGTTCTCCTCGTGCTGGCCTTGGTGCTGCTCGCCTTTGGCTCGCTCACGACCGTGCGCGTGCCGGTGGCAGTCGATTGGCGGCTGGCGCTGCTCGCTGGAGAATACGGGCACTGGCTCGTCGCGTTGCCGCTGGGACTGGGGGCCGTGGCGTGGGGGCTGCGGGCGGGGGCGCCCGGCTGGGCCTGGGTAACGCTGGTCCTGTGCCTCGCGGCCACCGGCTTGTTGCTCAAGCCGTCGTTCCAGGCCTCCGGCCTCGCGGCCCGGCTCGGCGAACGCCTGCCGGCGACGTGGCGCGACGCCGCGCCCAAGCGTCCAGCCTGGTCGCTGCGCACCTTGTATCTGGGCAGCACCCCTGCGCCGGTGCCGGCCGAAACGCGGACCTTCGCGCCCGGGCTGGCGTTGGATTTTTTCCGTCCGCCGGGGCAAGCGGGTCCGGTGCCCTGTGTGATCGTGATCCACGGCGGTGGCTGGGACGGCGGTGACCGGGGACAACTGCCGCAGTTCAACCATGCGTTGGCGCATCTCGGTTATGCCGTGGCGGCGATTTCCTACCGCCTCGCGCCGGCCCACCGGTGGCCGGCGCAGCGGGACGACGCCCTGGCGGCGATCGCCTACCTGAAGGCCCACGCCGGAGAATTGGGCATCGATCCCGACCGGTTGGTGCTCTGCGGACGCTCGGCCGGCGGACAGATCGCTGCGGCAGTCGGGTACACGGCACGGGATCCGGCCATCCGCGGTGTGGTGGCGTTGTACGCGCCCTTCGACATGCATTTCGTCTGGTCGATCTCGCGGGACGACGATGCGCTCAATTCGCTCAAGCTGATGACGCAGTTCCTGGGTGGACCGCCGACACCGGAGCGGGCGGCCGTGTTTGATTCGGCCAGCGCGCAAGCGCATGTGCGCCGGGGCGAGACACCGCCGACACTGCTTGTGCACGGGGAGATCGACACGCTGGTGTGGCACCGGCACAGCGAGCGTCTGGCCGCGCGCCTCGCCGAGGAGCAGGTGCCGCATGTGTTCCTCTCGCTGCCCTGGGCGGTGCACGCCCTGGAGTTCAACCCCTCCGGCCCGGCGGGACAGCTGACTTACCACGCGATCGAGACGTTCCTGGCGGCGACGACGGCAGCGCGAACCGCGCCCGGAACGCCAGCGGCGCGCAACCCTTCTGCTCGCGGAAGCGGCGATTGAAGTTCGCGAGGTTGCCGAAGCCGCAGTCGAACGCGATGGCTGCCACCGGCCGGTCCGTTTCCGCCAGCAGACGTGCCGCCTTCGCCACCCGCAGCCCGTTGACATAGCGGACGAACGGCTCCCCGGCGAAACGCCGGAAGAACCGCGAAAACGCGGCCGGGGAAAGGTGGACCACGCGGGCCACGTCGCGGAGGTAAACGGGTCCGTGGTCGGCCTGTTCGCCCACGAAGGCGAGCGCCCGTCCGAAACGGTGCGCCGGCCCGTGGCGCGGTTGCGGCAGGTAGCCGGCGGAAGCGATCGGTCGCGCCTCGTCTTGTCGGGCCAGCGCATCGAGCACGCGGGCCAGCCGGCACCACGCGTCGAGCCCGCGCGCCGCTACGAGATCGACCCAGATGCCCCGGTCGACACCGCCCGCCGGGAAACGCAGCCCTCGCGCCGAGCGGGAGAGCACGTCGCGGACCGCCGCGAATTCGGGACCTTCCTGGGCGAGGAACAGGTCGGCGGTGAACTGGGCCACGACCGCACGGTGGGCACCGGCGCGCCGCACCGGCCGCTCCGACGACCACGTGTGCGGCAGGCCGCTGCCCAGCAGCACGAGGTCGCCCGGTCCGTAGGGCTCGATCACGTCGCCGACATACCGCGTCCCTTCGCCGGACTCGATCCACGTGAGCTCGCATTCGACGTGGTAGTGCCAGGCGAACGGGAAGGCGGACTCGACCCGCCGGAAGGCGAGGAACGATTGCTCTGACGGCCGGGGTGCGCGGGGCTCGAAGCGCGGCTTCATGCCCCGACCGTCGTCGCCTGCAGAGAAAAGAGCAAAAAAATACCAGAACTCGCCCGGGGCGTAGGAGCCCGTTCGGTCGCGTCCGGCTAAGATCTGGGCGAAGGTCAAAGGTCGTAGGTCCAAAGTTCCCCCGCGGCTCCGCATCGCAGAGCTCATCTCCTCCCACTTGGACCGCTCCGGCGGGCCAGTGCCGACTTTGGGCCTTCCGATCTTCGACCTTCGACTGACTGCAACTGCCCACCCGACGGTTTCTCTCCTCCTACCCATGGTCTCTTCGCCTGTTCCCGACTATGCCCCTGCCGCCGACCTGCCTCCGCTGGCGGGCATCGCCACGTTTTCCGAGGCAGCGCGCCGCGGCCTCTCGGTCGAAGCCTGCGTGGCGCGCCACAAGCGCCATCACTGGCTGCTGCGCCGCCTGCACGAGGTCTTCATCAAGCGCCTCGCTGCCGAACCCTGCTACGAGTTGAAGATGAGCTTTGGCCTGCATGCGCACCTGTGCGCCGAGCATGCCGCCGCTCTGCGCGAACGGGTGGGGGAGATGCGCGAGCCGCCGCTCGGTCTCGATACGCCGCCGAGCGAGGCGCTGGACGTACTCGGCGACGAATTGCTCGCCGCCCCCGACACCGCGGCACTGGTGCTCGGTATCTATGAAGTCGCCCTGCCGGCGCTGGCCGAGAGCCTGCGGCGTTACCAGGCGGACACCAACCGGCTCGTCGACCATCCCTCGTGGCGGATCAACCGGTTCGCCCTGCTCGAGCTCGAGGACATGATTGCCTACGGGACGGCAGCCGTGGCGGCGCTGGTCACGGCGGACCGGCGCGACACGTTGCAGGACTGGGCCGATTACCTGCGCACCCTGGTGGACGAAAAGTCCGACGGACCGGTGCATCGGCAGTACTCGGCCCGTCCGTTCCGCTACGACCCGGTGCCGCGCCGCGACGAGCGTTTTCCCGACCCGTACAACATGGGCGTGCACGCCGAGGCCTTCCTCTACGACGAGAGCCTGCCGGCGGCGCCGAAGACGCTCATGCTCTATTACAAGCGCCTGCGCGAAATCGATGTGCCCGAGATGATGGCGTCGATCCTCGCCGAAACGACGGGCAAGCCGTGGGATTACACGCGCGACATGACCCGCCAGCTCTGGGACGAGGCGCGGCATGCGATGATGGGTGAAGTCGGCTTCGTGCAGGCCGGACTCGACTGGCGCGAGCTCGTGAAGGTCAACTTCACGTGGTCGCTGGCCTTGAACACGCAGCTCAAGCCGCTCGAACGCCACGCGGTGCTCTACTTCATCGAACAGGGCCTGATGCCGAAGACGGGCAAGCGCTTCGAGTGGGAGACGGCGCTCGCGTCTGGCGACGATTACGCAGCGACCATCCAGGATTTCGACTGGGCGGACGAGGTGTTGCATGCCCGCATCGGACGCGACTGGTACGTGAAGCAGATGGGCGATCCGCGCAAAGCCATCGAGTACGGCGATGCGTGTTGGACGAAGGTGCTGATTGACTGGGAACGCTACCGGGCCGACGGCAAGACCCGGCACGAGAACTGGTGGCCGGAGCTCTACCGCCGCTGGTGCGCGGTGCGCGGTGAATCCCCGGATCCGCGGGTCGAGGCCTTCGCCACCACCTACCAATCCGTGCGCGCCGATCTGCGCGACCTGAGCGCCTCCGCCTGATCGCGGCACAGCCGTGGTTGCAGAACGCCTGCGCCTGCGTTTCGTGGCGTCGTGAATCTCGCGTCGCTTCGCCTCGTGGTTGGACTTGTCCTCGCCAGCGGAGCGGCGCGGGCCGCCGAACTCACCGTCTTCGCGGCGGCGAGTTTGACCGATGCCCTCGCCGAGGTCGCGCGGGCCTATGAGGCCACGACCGGGGATCGGGTGCGGTTCAATTTCGGCGCCTCGAGCACCCTGGCCCGCCAGATCCGGGAGGGCGCTCCGGCTGACGTGTTCGTTTCGGCCGACGAAGCGAAGATGGATGAAGTCGCCGCGCGCAATCTGCTCGTGCCGGAGACGAGGCGGGTGCTGCTGGCCAACACGCTCGTGCTGGTCGTGCCGAACGAAGGGCGCGTGGCGGTGACGCGGCCCGCGGACCTCGTCGGGCCGGCGGTGCGCCGCGTGGCGCTCGCCGAACCTGCCACCGTGCCGGCGGGCATTTACGCCCGCGCCTATCTCGAGCAGGCCGGACTCTGGCCAGCGGTGGCACCCAAGGTCATCCCTGCGGCCAACGTGCGTGCGGCCCTGGCCGCAATCGAGGCGGGCAACGTCGATGCCGGCTTCGTCTACAAGACGGATGCGGCCCGGTCGACGCGGGTGCGCGTGGCCTACGAAGTGCCGGCCGGGGAAGGGCCGCGCGTCGTGTATCCGGTCGCGGTGCTGCGCGACGCCCGCGCGCCCGACGCCGCGCGGCGGTGGGTGGCGTACCTCGCCTCGGCGGAGGCGAGCGCTGTTTTCACCGCGCACGGTTTCCTCCTGCCGACACCCTGAGGTCTGAAAGCATCGGCGACATTCCTGTCGCCGGGTTTGGTGCCGGATGTGCCCCCGCCCGGCGACCTGGGTACGGGTTCGGCGGCAGGAGTGCCGCCGCTCCTTTATCTTCCGGTCCATCCGTCTCTTCAGGATGGCGAAATGACGCCGAACCGTCACCGTTCGCGCGATGTCGGTCGAGATCTGGCAAACCACGCTGCTGACCCTGCGCGTCGCGGCCCTCAGCACCCTCGCGATCCTGCCGGTGGGCGTCGCGCTGGCTTGGCTGCTGGCGCGTCGCGACTGGCGGGGGAAGTCCGTCGTCGAGACGATCGTCGCGCTACCGTTGGTGGTGCCTCCGGTCGCGACCGGGCTGGTGCTGCTCAAGCTCTTTGGCCGCAACGGCCCGCTGGGTAGGTTTTTTGAGGATACGCTCGGCTGGGAAATCGTCTTCACGTGGCGCGGTGTGGCGCTGGCAACGGCGATCATGTCGTTTCCGCTGCTGGTGCGCACGGCCCGGGTGGCCTTCGAAGGCGTGAACCCTCGCCTCGAGCAGGTGGCGCGCACGCTCGGCGCCGGGCGGTTCCGCGTGTTCTGCACCATCACGCTGCCGCTGGCCATGCGCGGGTTGGTGGCGGGCGCGGTGCTGGCGTTCGCGCGTGGGCTGGGGGAGTTTGGCGCGACGATCATGGTGGCCGGCTACATTCCTGGCGAGACCGCCACGCTGTCGCTGTCGATCTATCACCTGGTCGAGCTCGGCCGCGACACCGAGGCGCTCGGGCTGCTGGGGGTTTCGCTCGTGATCGCCTTTGCCGCGGTGTGGTGGAGCGAGGCGTTTCTGCGGAGGAAGACGCCGTGAACCTCGACCTGCGTGGCCTGCGCCTGCCGTTGTCCCGGTTCTGCCTCGAGGTCGATGTGACGCTCTCCGGCCGCGTCACCGCGCTGTTCGGTCCGTCGGGTGCGGGCAAGACCTCCCTGCTCGAATTGATCGCCGGCCTGCGCCGGCCCGCGGCGGGGGGCATCGCGCTCGGTGGGACGATGCTGACGGACGTCGCCGCCCGGGTGTTTGTGCCGCCGCCGCAGCGCCGGGTGGGCTATGTGCCGCAGGAGGGCGCGTTGTTCCCCCACCTCCGGGTGCGCGAGAATCTCCGCTATGGCGAGCGGCGGGATGCCGGGGGGCCGGCCGGGCTGACATTCGACCATGTGGTGGAGGTGCTCGAAATCGGTGATTTGCTCGATCGCCGGGTGCCGTCGCTGTCCGGCGGCGAAAAGCAGCGGGTCGCCCTGGGGCGGGCCTTGCTCTCCGGTCCCCGCCTGCTGCTGCTCGACGAACCGCTGGCCGGCCTCGATGCGGGGCTCAAGGACCGCCTGATGCCCTACCTGCAACGCGTGCGGGACGAGTTTGCCCTGCCCATGGTGTACGTCACCCATTCGGCCGAGGAAGTCATGGCCCTGTGCGACGACGTGGTCGTGCTCGAGGCCGGGCGGGTGGGGCGGCGTGGTGCGCCCGCCGATCTCTTTGTGCAGACGGACACGCCGCAGTATCGCCTGCGCCCGCTGGCGTAGCTGCGTACCTTGGCAGTTCAACGACCCTCCTGCCGAGGGCGGCCACGGGAAAAGGCCTTGCGAATTGTCTCGGCAAGGCGGGGGTCATTTGGGATGCCTTGCGGGCTTTTAGGCATACCACGTTTTATATGGCCCACTGGGAATACAAGGTGATCACGAGCGGGAAGGGTGGCTTCGCCACGCCCGCGTTGATGGAGAAATTTCTGAACGATCTCGGCAAAGACGAATGGGATATCCTCTCATTCCACACTGCGCCGGATAATCCGCTGGCCTTCCACGGCTTGGCGCGACGTTCGACGCAGCGCGAATGGACGCTGGAGGATGCCGCCGCGGCCGCCGCCAAGGCCGAGGCGGACAAACTGCGCGCCGAGTTCGCCGCCAAGTTTGCCGGCGCCCAGCAAGGCGGCTCGGCCGAGCAGCCGTCCACCCTCGCGACCGAGGAGGTGGGCAAGGATGACGGTCTGCGCCGCCTGCGTGACACCGATCGCGACCACGATCCGGAGGCGCTGGCCGACGAAGCCGCCGGACTGAAGGGCGACGACTGGGACGACATGCCGGAGGAGGACGAGCTGCCCACCTTCTTCGAGGCGGTGAAACCCCACCTTCGCCGCAATCAGCGCGGCCCGGGTCAATCCGTGGCGATCGACTACCTGGCGAAGCGTTGGGACCAGCGCGAGGCCGACATCACCGGCGCCCTCGTCGAGTGCGGCCTGACTGTGCCGGAGACGGACGAAAGCCCGGCCGAGTATTTCGAGTTCGAGGGCGACCTTTATTGGCTCAACCGCAATCCGCGCGGACAACTCTTCCTCAACGTGCGGGAAAAGCCGCGTCCGGTCTTCCGCACCGCGCAGGCCAAACGTCTGCCCGACGACGATCCGGCGGCGCAGGAGCTCAACGCCGAGGCCGCCGCGAACCGCAAGGCGGAGCAGCCGCAGCGGAAGGAACGCGACCGCGAGCGCGAGCGTGATACGCCGCGCGCCGAGGCACCGGCCCGTCCGGCCGAGGAGGCCTCCACCGCCCCCGCTGAACCGTTGCCGGCCGGCGAAGCGCTGCTCGAGAAGATTCGCCCGCTCATGCGCCGCAACCGTCGCGGTCCGGGGTTCTCCGGCACGACGGGTTTCCTCGCCAAGGCCTTCAAGCAAAGCGAAGCCGACCTGGTGGCCGCGCTCGCCGCCCTGGGGCTGAGCGCGCCGGAGAAATCGGGCGGCAAGCCCGAGTACGTGCGCATCGGCGCCTACGAGTATTGGCTCAACAAGGACAGCCGCGGCGGCATCTGGATCAATGGCCGCGATCGCCGCGAAGGCGACACGGCCCCGGCCGAGTCTGGCGCGCCTGAAGGCTCGGCGGAAACGCCGGCGTCCGAAGCCGTGCCGCCCCCCGAAGGCACCGTACCCGTCGGCGAGATCGCGCCCGCCGAACCGCAGGTGGTGGTGACGCCGGAAACCGCCCCGGCGGCCCCGACCGAGACCGCGCCAGGTGAAGGATCGGCTGACTCCGCGTCCGACGCTGAGGCCGCCTCGGATGAAGGTGCGTCTGCTGCTGCGACTCCGCCCCCCGTCGTCGAAGGCGCCGATCCCGGCCTCGTGGCGTTGCGTGGCCAGTTGAAGCCGAATCGCCGCGGCAGTGGTGCCTCCGGCGAACTCGGCTTCGTGCAACGGGCCCTCGAGCAGAACGATGAGGCCTTCGCCGCCTTGCTAGCCCGGGTGGGCCTTACTATTCCCGCCACCGCCGAGGAGAAACCCACTTACGTCGAGTACGGTGAGGAGATCGTCTGGGTGAACCGCAACCCGAAGGACGGCTCCCTCTGGCTCAACGCGAAACCCCGCGCCTCGCGCAAGGGCGGCCGCGGTCGCACGAAGAAGGCAGAGTAGGGCTGCGCTCAAACTCTGCGCCACCGGCCTTACCACCGGTGGCGGCCCCCCCGCCGCGTTCAACACCCGAGCGGGAAGAGGGGCTAGGCGTGCGTCGTCCCCATAGGACGGCTGCCGTTTCCCCGCATGAGGACGAAATCGCGCCGGGTCCCCTTGTCCGTACCGCCGTCTTCTGCTACGGTCCGCGCCGCATGCTCGCGATCACCGACTTGCAGAAATCCTACCCCAACCCCGGCGGTGCCGGACGACGGCTCATCGTCGACGTCCCGTCCTTCTCACTCGGCGCCGGCGAGCAGCGGGCGCTGCGCGGCGAAAGCGGGTCGGGGAAAACCACCTTCCTCAATCTCATCGCCGGCATCCTCGAGGCCGATGCCGGACGCATCGTGATCGGCGAAACCGACGTCACCGCGCTCAAGGAGGCCGCCCGCGACCGGGTGCGGGCGCGGGCGCTGGGCTACATCTTTCAGACTTTCAACCTGCTCCAGGGCCACACGGTCCTCGAAAACGTCCTGCTCGGCATGGCCTTCGGGCCCGGTGTCGACCGCGCCCGCGCGGGCGCGCTGCTCGAGCGCGTCGGACTCGGGGACAAGCTCGGTCACTACCCGCGTCAGCTCTCCACTGGCCAACAGCAACGCGTCGCCGTGGCCCGCGCGCTCGCCAACCGCCCCGCGCTTGTCCTGGCCGACGAGCCCACCGGCAACCTTGACCGCCGCAATGCCCGCGAGGCGCTCGCGCTCATCCGGGAGGTCTGCCGCGAGACGGGCGCGGCCCTGCTGCTCGTGAGCCACGACGAGGACGTCCTTGCGCAGTTCGACCCCGTGCAGGATTTCTCCGCCCTCAACCGTGCCGGGAGGGCGGCCGCATGACGCTCTGGAACCTCATCTACCGCAGCCTGCGCCAGCACGCGCTTTCCACCCTCGTGACCGCTGGCAGCATCGCCCTCGCCGGCGGACTGCTGCTCGCCGTCTGGGTGATCAAGACGCAATCCCAGGCGGTCTTCGCCCAGACGAATTCCGGCTTCGATGCCGTCCTCGGCGCGCGCAGTTCCAAGACGCAGCTCGTGCTGAACGCGATCTTCCACCTCGAGGCCTCGCCGGGCAACGTTGCCGCCGCCGATGTCGCGATGATCTCCCGCCACCCGGCGGTGAGGGCGGCCATTCCGATCGCCGTTGGTGACAATTATTACGGCTGGCGTATCGTCGGCACGCTCCCACGCCTCTTCACGGACATTGAGTACGTGCCTGGCAAGAAGTACGCCCTCGCCGAGGGCCGGCTGTTCACCGACGGTGCGCGCGAGGCCGTCGTCGGCGCCTACGCGGCCCGCAAGCTCGGCTGGAAGGTGGGCGACACGTTCCGGCCGTATCACGGCCTGACCTTCGACCCGAAGACGCAGCACGAGGAAGTCTACACCATCACCGGCATCCTCGCCCCGACCAACACCCCGACCGATCGCGTCATCTGGATCCCGTTGTCCGGCGTGCAGACCATGGCCGGCCACGATCCGCGCACTGCCACCGATGTGAGCGCAGTGCTGATCCAGCTGCGCGCGCCGACCGCGGGCATGATGCTCGACATGATGATCAACCGGCAGGGCGACAAACTGACGTTCGCCTATCCGATCGGGGCGATCGTGGCGGACCTGTTCAACAAGATCAGCTGGTTCGACCAGGTGCTGACGCTCCTGGCGGGCCTCGTGGCCTTGGTCGCCGCTGGCTCCGTGCTCGTGAGCATCTACAATTCCATGAGCGCCCGGCAGCGCGACATCGCCATCCTGCGTGCACTCGGCGCGCGGCGGCGCACGGTGTTTGGCGCTGTGGTGGGCGAGGCCACCGCGATCGGCGTGCTCGGCGCCGCCCTCGGCTTCGCGGTCTACGCCGTGCTCGCGCAGGGCGTGGCCGCGCTCATTCAGGAGCAGACCGGCGTCGTGATCCAGCCGTGGCAGTGGCAGCCCGTCTTCGCGTGGACGCCCGGCATCCTCATCGGCCTCTGCGCTCTCGGCGGCGTGGTACCCGCCTTCAAGGCCTACCGCGTACCCGTGGCCGAAACCATCGCTCCGGTCTCTTGAACCCCGGACGCTGAACCCGCTCCCTATTTTCCCTCCTCCTTCTCCATGAAAAGTCATCTCCTCCTCGGCCTCGTTTCCGTCCTCGTCGTCCTCAGCGGCTGTAAGAAACAGGATCACGTCCACGCGGACCACGCGCATAACCATGGCGGTCATGTCCACACGGCGCCGCACGGCGGCGTGCTTGTGGAACTGGGCGAGCACGCCTTCAATCTTGAGTTTGTGGTCCAGCCCGACGCCGGCCGTCTGCTCGTGTACCTGCTGAGCGGCCACGCGGACCAGTTTGTGCGCAGTAACCTGCCGTCGATCGAACTCTGGATCATGGACGGCGAGCAATCGCGCGAGCTCGTGCTCCAAGCCATGGCCAACCCGATCACGGGTGAGACGGTGGGCAACACCTCGCTGTTCTCGGCCGAGGCGGACTGGCTCAAGCGCGGCGCGGCGTTCACCGGTGTGATCAAGTCAGTCAGCCTCGGTGGCGCCCGCTTCGAGGGCATCCGTTTTGCGATTCCGGCCACGGCACCCTAAACCGGCCGGAAGCTTTTGACGAATTCGCCCGGGTGACTACGGTGCGATTCAGTTTCCCATGAACGCCGCCCTTGTCCGCTCCCTGTCGTGCCTCCTGTTGGTTGTCCTGCCCGTTTTCGCCCAAGGTAACACAGCGGCCCTGCCCAAGCCCACGGAAGTCGACGGCGGATACCTGAAGGTCGGCTTCGATGTGCTGGCCGGGTATACGTTCGAGGCGCCGCCCTTCGATCCGAATGCAGCGCCCACCGCGACGCCTGCCACCGGCGAGGAACAGATTCCCGCGGAGATCAAGGCCCTCAGCGGCAAGCCGGCCCTCGTCACCGGCTACATGATGCCGGTGCGCATGGAGAATGGCCTCGTGACGGAGTTCCTGCTCGTGCGTGACCCGGCCATGTGCTGCTACGGCACCGTGCCCAACATGAACGAATGGGTCGTGGTGAAGATGAAGAACGGCGTGCGTCCGCTGATGGACGTACCGGTGTCCTTCTACGGCAAACTTCAGGTTGGAGCGATGTTCGAGAACGGTTACCCGACCGGGATTTACCTGCTCGAAGGCGAGCGCATGGGCGCGGTCCAGCAGGGTTGAGCCCTGCTCTCGTCATCGTTCTCGTAATCGTTCTCTTTCTCGGATCGGAAAACGGGATCTGACAAAAACGAGAACGAGAAAGATTACGAGAACGAGAACGAATCAAGCCCGGGGTAACCGGCTGAGCTCCGTCTTCCCCGGCTACCGCGAGATATCGCGCTGGGTCAGCACGCGGAAGCCGTGGTGGTTCAGCGTTTGCGTGGCCACGTCGGTGTCCTCGGTGTTGATCACGACGGCGGAACGACCCTCCGGCCGCTTGATGAAGCTGTAGATGTAGTGGAGGTTGATCTCGGCCTCGAGCAGGGCGGCGAGCACGGGCTTCAGGTCGGCCTCGTCGGCGATCTCCACGGCCAGCACATCGCACTCGGTGTAGGGAAAGTCGTTGTTGATCATCAACTCCTTCGCCTTGTCCGGATCGTCGACGATCACGCGCATGATCGCGCTGTCGGTCGTGTCGAGCACGGTGAGCGCCATGATGTGGACGTTGTTGTCCTTGAAGAGCGCGGTGAGATCGAAGAGCCGACCGACGCGATTCTCCGCAAAGACGGAGAACTGTTTCACGGGATCGGTGGCGAGTTCGGTCCGGGTGGAGGCCATGGCAGAGGGCGGTCAGGCTGGGCGGTCGGCCGCGTCGGGTCAACGGCCGGGACTTTTACACTTCGATTACATTAGGCGCCTTGCTGTAAGTTGGCTGCGAGTGCAGACCGTTGGCTCCAGCTTCGGAACCGTCAACCCGGAGAATCCCCCATGCCTGCTGCGAAGATGAAAGTGGCCCACCTGCTGGACCACGGATGGAGCGCTGCGCCCACGGCCACCTTGGCCTCGACCGAAATGCTGGAAGCGGAGCCCGCGCTCCTGCCCGGCGAATCCTCCGTCCGCCTCATGGCGGTCGCGAAGAACGTATCCCTTGCCGACAAGCTGCACGTCGACCTTGCCCGGGCCGTCGTGAAGGCGAAAACCCCCCAGGAGTTTGCGACGTTGATGATCGAAGCGCGTTACCAGGCGCTCGGCGGCGCGCGGGGCTTCCTCGGGGCGGCGGCCACACCCGTCACGGTCTGTCCCGACGGGATCGGCTATTTCCGCCATTACAAGGGCGGTTCGATCTACTGGTCGCCCGGCACCGGTGCGCATGAAGTCCATGGTGCCATCCGCGCCAAATGGGCGGCGATGGGCTGGGAGAAGAGCTTCCTCGGCTATCCTCGCACCGACGAGACGGTGGGCCGGGACCCCAAGCAGGAGGGCCGCGTCAACCATTTTCAGGGTGGGTCGATCTACTGGCATCCGCAGACCGGCGCCTTCGAGGTCCATGGCGCCATCCTGGCCAAGTACCGCGAGCTCGGAGCCGAGGCCAGCCTGCTGGGTTATCCGACCACCGACGAAACCGCGACGCCCGACCGCGTGGGACGCTTCAACCATTTTCAACGCGGATCGATTTACTGGACGCCCTCGACTTGGGCGCACGAGGTGCACGGCCTGATCCGCCAGTACTGGGCCCAGCATGGCTGGGAACGGAATCCAAAGCTTGGATACCCGTTGACCGACGAGCTTGTCCCGCACCGTGGCATCGGCCACACCGCCGCGCCGAGCTTGCGCAAGCCGCTCGCGAACCTGCCCGCCGACGTGCTCCGCCTGCCCGATGAGTCTCCGCCGCCCACCTTGACGGTGGTGCAGCCGGCGACCGCCTCGACCCCGCTGCGCACCGCGGCGGTACGTCGCACCGCTGCTGCTTCGGCGGTCCGGACGCCGGCGGTCACGGCCCAACCGGTGGTCAAGCTCGGCACGACCGAAGCCCTCGTGGCCCGCCCGATCGTGGTGCTTAACCCGTCTATATTCATCGTCGACCATCGCGGACGCAGCCAGGACCGTTACAGCGACTTCGAGAACGGCGTCCTCTTCTGGCGTCGCGCGACGAATGCCGTCACCGAACTCGCGCCGCGGGCCAAGGCCCCCAACGGGGCGAAGATGGCGTGGACCGCTGCGGAGGTCGCCGCCCTGGCTGGCGCCCGCGTGCGCCAGGCGCTCGGAGCCTTTCCCGGTGCGACGGCGGGCAACGCGACGTTTGCCGGCACGACCGGCTACTCCTACGACGGCGCAGGCGTGCACAACCGCAATCATCGGCTGCGCCTCGTCCTGCAGGGACAGCGCCGTTCGGGTGTGTCGTTCGTGCCGGCGGCGGCCGTCATCGAAGTGCGCGCCGAGATCTCGTTCGACCCGGTTGACCGTGAGATCGTCGGCTACCTCACAGGGTGGTCGTTGGTCTCGAGCCAGGGCGACTTTCATGGCGGCGGCGACCTGCGCCGTGCCCTGCATACGCGGCTCGATCCGGCGATCTGGAAGCAGTTCCTGATTACCAAGGTGCCCGCCACGAAGGACGACCCGATCGCCGTCCTGTCCGTCAAGACCCACGCCGACGGCCGGGTGGCCGTCTACTTCGAACCCTGAGCGGACTGCGTTCCGCCGTTCCCTGCGTCCTTAAACCGTCACTACGGAGATCTTTTCCATGCCCGATTCCACCGTCCGGACCGCCGCCGTTTCCCGTGCTGCCGTCCGCCCCGTCCCTGTTTCCGCCACCGGCACGACCACCGTGCCGGCGCAACGCCTCGCCACCCAGATTCACCAGGTCAACCTCGCCCAGCGCGCGACCGCCTCCCGCCAGCTCAAGGCGATGAAGGTCACGCCGGCGGAGTTCGCTCCCGCGTTTCGCCAGCTCGCGGCCAAGAATCCCACGCAGGCGCGGCAACTCGCCGCCGCCTTCGACGACACGCTCGAGACCGATGACGCGGTGCGCCAGCACTTCGACTTCGTCGCGCGCACCACGCCGGCCGAGCGCAAGCTCGTCTTCGATGCCTACCGCGCCGAGGGCAAAGGCCAGCGCATCGTCCACGCCGTCGGCCTCATGCCCGCCGCGCATGGCACCGTGCTGATGAAGGACTTCATGCTCAAGACCGACGGCAAGGTCGATCAGGCCGCGGCCAACGACGCGGCGGCGTGGATCTCCTCCCAAGGGAAAACCCTGCGCCAAAAGCGCGCGCGGGTGCCCGGGCCCAACGCTCCGCATGACTCCGCCGTGGTCGAGTGGGTCGAGGAGAACATCATCGATCCGATCGTCCAGGCCGTGAAGAGCGTGGTCGATGCCATCGTGAAGGCGGTCGGCGACATCGTGAACGCGATCGCCAACGTGATCCGCGACATCGTGAACTGGACGGTCCAGGCCGTGGCCGACCTCGTGAAGGCCGTGATCGCCGCCGGCAAGGCGATCGGCGACCTGATCCAGGGCGCCATCCGCGTCGGCATGGAGATCGTGAAGAAGATCATCCAGGGCATCGAGGCGGCCGGTAAGGCGATCTTCGATGTGCTCAACGCCATCGCCAACTTCGCCATCGCCGCGGTCAAGACCGTGCTGGAGGCCCTGCGGCAGATCGGCCGCGCCATCATCGATCTCGTCGGCTGGCTGGTGAACAAGACGATCGAGGTGGTGAAAAAATTCGCCCAGGCCCTGCTCGATCTCGGCAAGGCCATCGGCGAGATCCTCATCGAGGCGATCAAGTTCGGTGCCGCGCTGGTGCGCAACATGGTCCGCGCCCTGATCGAGATCGGCAAGACGATCGGTAACATCATCGTTGCCGCGATCACCAACCCGGCGGGTCTGCTCGACACCATCGTGCGCGAGATGCGGTCGCTCGGCCACACGTTCCAGACCATCCTGTCGGACGTGGCCAAGCAGGGCGCGCAGTTCCTCAAGAACACCGCCGCCGCCGTCGCGCGGGTGGCGAACACGTTGAAGGACCTCGCCGTCTACATCGCCACCGCCGCGGTGGAGGCGGTCAAGCAGGTCGTCGCTGGCGTGCTCGAGATTGGCCGGGCGATCGGCGACCTCGTCATTGAGCTCGCGAAGCAGGGCATCGCCCTGGTGCGCAAGGTCATCGACGCCGCGTTCAAGCTGGGCCAGACGCTCTGGGAAGTCGTGCGCGGCATCGCCTCCCTGGTGGGTGAGGCGCTGCAGCTCGCGGTTAAGGCGATCTTCGACCTGGGCAAGACCCTCGCGGAGTTCACCCTCTCGGTCATGCAGGCCACGTGGGATCTCGCCGGCAAGCTGCTCGATGCCGCGATCAAGATCGGCAAGGCCGTGGGCGACGTGCTCGCGACCGCGATCCAGCAGGGCTTTGCGGTTTTCCGCCGCACCCTGCACGCGCTGCTCAGCCGTCTCGGGCCGGTGGGCGAGTTCTTCGACTGGCTGCTCACGCAGGCTGGTGAGCTTGCCTCCCTCGCCTGGCGCGAGACGATGAACGCCCTGCAGCGTATCGGCCGTTCGGTGCGCGACGCTCTCAACTGGGCGAAGGCGAAGTCCGAGGCCGTGCTGCGCAAGGTCATCGCCGCGGTCGAAGCGGCCGGCGCGATGGTGTCCGATCTCATCGCCTGGGCGCGCGAGGCGGGCGACAAGGCGATGTCCCTCGTCGGCGAGCTGCTCTACCGCGCGGGCCACACCGTCGATTACATCCTGCTCTGGCTGGAGAAGGACGTGCTCGAAGGCGTGCGCTCGATGATCAACGGCCTCTTCAAGGCCGGTGCCGCCGTGGCGGACCTCGTGGCCTGGGCGGTGAAGAAATCGTTCGAGGTCGTGCGCGACGTGGTGGCCGAGCTGCTGAAGCTGGGCGTGACCATGGCACAGCTCGTGGCCGATACGATCGCCCATCCCGACAAGGCCCTGGAGAACCTGGTCAAGGCGTTCGAGGCGGCGGGCAAGTCGCTCAAGCAGATCGTCGAAGCCGCCGTGGTGCAGCCGACCCAGGAGGCCGCCCGCCGCGTCTTCGCGACGCTCAAGGCGCTCGGCAAGGCCGCGGTCGACGTCCTCATGGGCGCGCTCGAGATCGGCGGAAGCGCCATCGCCCTCGCGCTCACCCTCGTGCTCGAGTGGTTCCCGGGTTCCTACCGTCCGCTCACCGCCGACGAACTCGCCGACGCGCAGAAGGTGTTCGGGAAGTCGATCGACCTCGCCAAGGTCCGCCTCGCCGTCATGTCGCTGCCGGTGGACCTAGTGCAGAAGATCAACGGCGAACGCGCCTTCACCACGATGTACCTCATCAACTTCGCCTCGTGGAACCAGCTCGATCGCCCGACGCTCATCCACGAGCTCGTGCACGTCTGGCAGTCGCTCGTCGAGGGGCCGTTCTACATGGTCGAGGCCATCCATGGCCAGATGACCGACGGCTACAACTACGGTTACGACGACGGCTACGACGGCGAAGGGGCTCAGGACGAACTCAATGCCGCCGGCGGCGACTTCGACTCGTTCAACCGCGAGCAACAGGCGTCGATCATCGAGCACTACTTCGTACGCCGCTTCTTCGGTCCGGCGACGGACGGAATCGCGCGCGATTGGACGGCGTGGCAGCCCTACGCGCAGCAGGTGTTTGCGTGATGAGCCCGACCCTGAACGGTCCCTGGGTGATCGCCGGCCCCGCGCCGGCCATCGCCCGCCTCGAACCTCTGCTCGCCGCCCGTCGGGCGGCGGGCGAGGTGTCCGTCTGGGTCGGCGACGCCGGCGAGTTTGCCGCCACGCCGGGCCGATTCCTGCCGCGGGGCGCGGCGGGCGTGTTGCTCGTCGGCGACAAGCGTCGTTCGCCGGGCCGCGTCCTGCCGGGCTTATTCCTGCACGAGAACGACGGCCGGCCGGTGCCGGCCGGCTGGCTGCCCGACGTCGGGGCACCGCTGGCCACCTACGCCGCGACGGCCGCCCGCGTGCTCGCGCGTCCCCGCGAGGACCGTTCCCTCGTCGTGCTCGGGCAATGGGAGGACCGGTTCCTGCGCGTCGGCCTGCGCACGGAACGCTGGATGGAGAAGCACGGCCACGCCGATGCAGTGTTCAACTGGACCGCGGACCGGATCAGTCGCACCGACATGATCGCAGGCCTGCGCCACGGTCCGGCCCTCGCCCTGTACTTCGGCCATGGCCGGCCGCGCGGCTGGGCGGGATACCACGGCGTGCGCACGGACCACTTCGAGCGACCGTGGACGGAGCCGGTGGCGGCGCTGCTCGCGCTCTGTTGCGAGAACGCCAGCCGTCACCACACTGGCCTGAGCTTCGCCGAGCGTCTGGTGCTCACCGGCGTCTGCGGCGTCATGCTGGCGGCTGTGACCAAGACCCGGCACGAGGACAACCGCCGATGGGGCCCCGAATTGTGTGAGGCGTTCACCGAGAAAAGCCCCGCGACCCTGGCTGAACTGGTCGCCGGGGCCGATGTGGCGCCCCGGTTCAAGACGCAGACGGCGTACCGGTTCATCGGCGATCCGCTGATGCCCCTTGCTGGAGCGGAAGGAGCGACACGCGCAGCCGCCCACGTCTTCGCGCCGGCGCCGGACGAGGCCCTGCCCCCCTGGGAAGATGCGCCCGTGTGACGGCGTCATAGTTTGAGCTTTGATCCGATTGGGCGGATCTCTCAGTCTACTCGTTGCCGGACAGCGCTACCTGTCACCTTTAACCCGCGCTAGCGGCATCGTTGCTGATGAACCGCCGTCACTTTCTCTCTGCCTCCGCTGCCACCTTGGCCGCCACGACGGTGCCGTCCGTGTCCCGCGCCGCCGCGGGTTCCGCCTCCCTGGCCGATACCTTCGCCCGCCTCGATGCGGCGGCGGCCCGCCCCGTGCTCGAGGTCTCGTCGCTCAAGGACCCGGTCATCATCGAGACGGTCGAGGTCCTCCAGCCCGCGGCCGACAAGTACGTCGTGCGCATCCGCGCCAAGGGCGGCGCCACCGGCCTCGCCGTGGGCAACGAACTCCAGATGGGATTCCTTTATCCGATCCTGAAGCAGCGCATTGCGCCGTATTTGATCGGCAAGGACGCGCGCAACTGGGAGGCCCTGCTGGAGGGCGTCTATGTCCACGCCTCGAACTACAAGCTCCAGGGCCTGCCGTTCTGGCTGCCGCTCGCCAACGTGGAATTCGCGATCATCGACCTGCTCGGCCGGGTCGCCGGACGCTCCGCCGCGCAGCTCATGGGCGGCGTGGTACGCGACAAAGTGGAGGTGTATCAGGCGTTCAACGACCGCGAGAAGACCCCCGAAGCCAGCGTGGCCAACGTCGAGAAGACCATCGCCGTCACCGGCGCGAAGGCCGTCAAGTTCAAGGTCGGCGGCCGCATGAGCCGGAACCGCGACTCGTTGCCCGGGCGCACCGAGGCGATCATCCCGCTCCTGCGCAAGCGCCTCGGCGAGTCCATGACGCTCTACGCCGACAGTAACGGGTCCTACGACGTGCCCGAGGCCATCCGCATCGGACGGATCCTCGAAGCCCATCGCGTCGCATTCTACGAGGAGCCCGTGCCCTTCGATCACTTCGGCGACACCAAGGCGGTCGCTGACGCCCTCGACATTCCCATCGCCGGCGGCGAGCAGGACGCCTCGATGTACAACTTCACCTGGTCGCTCGCCCACGATGCGCTGCAGATCGTGCAGCCCGACCTGTTCTACTTCGGCGGTTTCGTGCGCAGCATCCGGGTCGCCCGCATGGCGGCTGTGTTGGGACGCGACTGCACGCCGCACATCTCCGGCACCGGACTTGGCTTCATGTACATGCTGCATTTCGCCGCCTGCGTGCCCAACATCGGCGCGCACCAGGAATTCAAAGGCTTCGAGGGCGATGTGCCCGCCACCTGCGCAACGTCGTCCCTGCAGTCGGAGAACGGCTTCGTCACTCCGCCGTCCGGTCCCGGCCTCGGCGTCGAGCTCGACCCGCAGTGGATCGGGCGGGCGCGTGTGCTGTGACGATCGTCGCTACTAAGCCTGGTTCCGGTTGATCATGCCGACCGATGCTGTGCCTTCCGCGAGGGCGGGTCGACGATCCGCGGGTCTGTGGGCCGGGCCTGTCGCGTTTGCGATCGTCTTCTGGGGATGGGGCGGACCGGAAGGGCAGCCGCTCCTAGGCGCGATGGCCGCTGTGGCGGTGTGGATGTCGGTCTGGTGGATGACCGAGGCCACCCCGCTCGCGGTCACTTCGCTGCTGCCGCTCGTGCTGTTCCCGCTGCTGGGCATCGCGGATGCGAAGCGGGTGTCCGGACACTATTTCAACGAGATCATCGCCCTCTATTTTGGGGCCTTCCTCATCGCCCTCGCGATGGAGCGTTGGCATCTGCATCGGCGCATTGCGCTCCACCTGCTGGCGGCGGTGGGCGTCACGCCCGGACGTATGATCGGCGGCTTTCTGCTCACCGCCGGGCTGCTCTCCATGTGGATCTCCAACACGGCAACGGCGTTGATGATGCTGCCGATCGGCCTGGCTGTCATCCGGCAGGTGGACGAGGCGGCGGGAACGGAGCGAAGCCGGCCGCTTGCGCTCGGGCTCATGCTGGCAATCGCCTATGGCGCATCCATCGGAGGGATCGCGACGCCCGTCGGCACGCCGACGAATCTGGCGTTCATCAAGATCTATCGGGATACCTTTCCCGCGGCGCCGGCGATCAGCTTTGGCGAGTGGATGCTGGTGGCGTTTCCCATCGCCGTGCTCCTGATGTTGGCCACGTGGTGGCTGCTGGCCCGGGTGTTCTGCCGGACGGAGGCCGGGTTGACGCTCGACCGCAACGTCATCCGAAACGAACTCGTTCGGCTGGGTCCGGGGACGTGGGAGGAGCGTCTCGTCTTCGCCGTCTTCGTTTCCGCCGGCCTCCTCTGGGTTTTCCGATCCGATCTCAACCTCGGTTTCGTTGCCGTGCCCGGTTGGTCGCGGTTGCACCCGGTGCTCTCCAATGTGGACGACAGTACCGTGGCAATTGCGCTGGCCGTGCTGCTCTTCCTGCTGCCGTCGCGCTCCGAACGGGGCACCTTGCTCGATGCCAGCACGATCGCCCGTGTGCCGTGGGATGTGTTGCTGCTGTTTGGCGGCGGCTTTGCCCTCGCCAGCGGCTTCGTCTCCACCGGGTTCTCGGCCTACCTCGCGTCCGGCCTGGGCAGCCTCGGGCACGTGCCCGAGATCGTCGCGCTGCTCATCGTGTGCGCCTTGCTCACGTTCCTGACGGAGCTCACCTCCAACGTGGCCACGGCGACCATGTTTCTTCCGGTGATCGCCGCTTGGGCCGTGAGCGAGGGCGTGCACCCGCTGATCCTGATGATTCCCGCCACCCTTTCGGCCTCGATGGCATTCATGCTTCCGGTGGCCACGCCCCCGAATGCAGTCGTGTTCTCCAGCCGTCGCGTGCGGGTCGCAGACATGGCGAAGATCGGTCTCGCCCTCAATCTCATCGGCATCGTGGTGATTGCCTCGCTTTGCCAATGGCTGCTGCCCGCGGTGTTGAACTTCGATCCGAACGTCCTACCCTCGTGGGCTCCGGCCCTCGGCTCTGCTCCAAGATAACGTTGCCTCGGCGGGATGGCGCTCCGACGGTGGCGGCGGTCCATGACGCCTGCGTCCGCCCCTCATCATCGTGACGTCGCGACCCGTGCGGAGCGGGCGGCCGGTCTCGTGTTGCGCGGCGTGCTGCTCAACCTCGGCCTGGCCCTGGTGAAGTTCGCCGGAGGCATCATCGGCAATACCTACGCGCTGGTGGCCGACGGGGTGGAGTCTCTGCTCGACGCCTTTTCGTCTGTGCTCGTGTGGGCCGGTTTCCGCGTCGCCTCGCGCCCGCCGGACGCCGATCACCCCTACGGCCACGGCAAGGCCGAGTCGCTCGCCGGCCTGGCTGTGGCCCTCGTGGTCTTCGCGGCCTGCGTGTGGATTGCGGTGCACGCGGTGCGCGAGATCGTGACGCCGCATCAGGGGCCGCATTGGGCCACGCTGCCGCTGCTCGCGCTCATCGTTGCGGTGAAGTACGGATTTTCCCGCCGCCTGCTCGGCGCGGGTGAACGCGAGGGCAGCACGGCCCTGCACGCCGAGGCGTGGCACCACTACGCCGACGCCGTGACCTCCGCGGCCGCCTTCGCCGGCATCGCCATCGCCGTAGCGGGAGGCGAGGGCTATGAATCGGCGGACGACTGGGCCGCGCTGCTGGCCTGCGGGGTCATTGCCCTCAATGGCGTCGCCATCCTGCGTCGGGCGCTGGGTGATGTGATGGACATCGCCGTGCCCGAGGCCTTCGAAGGAGAGATTCGTTCCGTCGCCCTGGCCGTGCCCGGCGTGCGCGGGCTCGACAAGTGCCGCGTGCGCAAGAGCGGCCTGAGTCACCTCGTCGATATTCACGTCGAGGTGGATCCCGAGCTCTCCGTGCGGAGCGGCCACGCGATCGCCGGCGCGGTCAAGCATGCACTCCTGCGGTCCTCGTTGCGGGTCTCCGACGTCCTGGTGCATATCGAGCCAGCTGCGGCCCCCGCTGAGGCGGAGGAGAGCTCAAGTGCCAAACGTCCAAATCACAAATGACAGCGCGCCGCTGGCGCCCGGGGTCAGGATTCTGAGGTTCGCGGAGGTTTGCCCCTTTGCGTTCCCGACGCGTGCGGGCGTTTATTTGGGATTTGGACGTTTGGCATTTGAGATTTCGCCGTCGCCCCTCGACGGCGTCCATTCCGCCAAGTTTTGCGTTGAGAATCGCAGATAATACACAGCGGGCCGACGGCGATTGCGGTTTACTCTACGGGTTCCTGCCTGAACCTTGATCGCGAGGCCGCCGCTATGAAAACACGCAATCCGTCGGTTCCCCTCAGTGAAAACAAGAACCTGCTGAAGTGGGTTGAGAAGATGACGGCGCTCTGCCGTCCCGCCGCGGTCCACTGGGTCGACGGCTCCGAAGAGGAGAATGCCGCGCTCTGTGCGCAGCTCGTCGAAGCCGGCACCTTCATCAAGCTGAACGAGAAGCTCTGGCCCGGCTGCTACTACGCGCGCTCCGATGCGAGCGATGTGGCCCGGGTGGAGGACCGCACCTTCATCTGCTCGCTCTCGAAGGACAACGCCGGGCCGACGAACCACTGGGTCGAGCCGTTTCAGATGCGCCGCAAGCTGAAGGAGCTTTTCACCGGATGCATGGCGGGCCGCACGATGTATGTGCTGCCCTTCAGCATGGGCCCGGTGGGTTCACCGATGTCGCAGCTCGGCGTGCAGCTCACCGATTCGCCCTACGTCGTGGTGAACATGCGCATCATGGCGCGCATCGGCCTGCCGGTCTTCCGCGAGATCGACAAGAACGAGAAGCGCGTCGTGCCCTGCATGCACACCGTCGGCGTGCCGCTCGGCCCGGGAGACAAGGACGTGCCGTGGCCGTGCAATACCGAGAAGTACATCGTGCATTTCCCGGAGACCCGCGAGATCTGGAGCTACGGCTCCGGTTACGGCGGCAACGCGCTGCTCGGGAAGAAGTGCTTCGCCCTCCGCATCGCCTCCAACATGGCGCGCGACGAGGGCTGGATGGCCGAGCACATGCTCATCCTCGGTGTCGAGGATCCGAAGGGCGAGAAGACCTACGTCGCGGCGGCGTTTCCCAGCGCTTGCGGCAAGACGAATTTCGCCATGCTGATCCCGCCTGCGCATTTCCACAAGCAGGGCTGGAAGGTGTGGACCGTCGGTGACGACATCGCGTGGATCAAGCCCGATGCCTCGGGCCGGCTGCGTGCGATCAACCCCGAAGCTGGCTTCTTCGGCGTCGCCCCCGGCACCTCGGTGAAGACCAACCCGAACGCGATGGCTTCGCTCGCGCGCAACACCATCTTCACCAACGTCGCCCTCACGCGCGAGGGAGGAGTCTGGTGGGAAGGCATGACCGACGAGCCGCCGGCGGAGTGCACCGATTGGCAGGGCAACCGTTGGACCCCGGCCATCGCGAAGGAGACCGGCGCCAAGGCCGCGCATCCCAACGCCCGCTTCACCGCGCCCGCCTCGCAGTGCCCGACGATCGATCCTGACTGGGAGAATCCCGAGGGCGTGCCGATCAGCGCGATCATCTTCGGCGGCCGTCGTGCGACCACGATGCCGCTCGTCTACCAGTCCTTCAACTGGAGCGCCGGCGTGTACATTGGCGCGACCATGGGTTCGGAGATGACTGCGGCCGCCGCCGGCGCGATCGGCCAGGTGCGGCGCGACCCCTTCGCCATGCTTCCGTTCTGCGGGTATCACATGGGCGACTACTTCCGCCACTGGATCAAGATGCAGCGCAGCCTCACCGAGACGCCGCGCGTGTTTCACGTGAACTGGTTCCGGAAGGACACGAACGGGAAGTTCCTCTGGCCTGGCTTCAGCGAGAACATGCGCGTACTCAAGTGGATCGTCGACCGCGCCCGCGGCCGTGCGCTCGGACGCGAGACGCCGATCGGCTGGATGCCACGTTACGAGGACCTCGACTGGGCCGGGAGTACGTTCTCCAAGGAACAGTTCGACGAGCTCCAGGCCTTTGACCGCCGGGCCTGGCGCGCCGAGGTGCTCGGCCATGAGGAACTCTTCCTCGACCTGCACGCCCACCTGCCGAAGGAACTGGTCTACGAACGCGAGCTGCTGATCTGCCGGATGTGACGCGGCGCGCCGCCGTGGCGCGCGCCAGGGACCGGGTGACAGTTTGGCGGGTGCCCTTGCGGATCCCAACCGCCGCATCATCGTTTCCGCACGGCGATGCGCGTCCTCCTTTTTCTCCTGCTTTCCCTCCTTGCACCTTCCCTTGCTCCCGCGAGTGAAAGGGCAACGGAGACGGGCGCGCCGGCACCGCTCGACGCGGCCTTGCGCAAGCTGCTCGCCGAGGAGGGGCACTGGGCCTACACGCGCACGGTGCGGGTATTCGACAAGGACGGACGGTTGGAGCGCACGGATCTCGAACGCTACGATCCGTCCCAACCCGAGTCGGGTCGCTGGACCTTGGTGCTGCGCAACGGCCTGCCGCCGGATTCGGGCGTCGTGCGCAGCTGGCAGCGCCAGCGGGAGCGGGAGATGCGGCGCCGCGGGCGCTCCCTTGGTGCCATCCTCGATTTCCCGGGCGCCACCCTGGCCGACGACAACCGCACCCACCTCATTTACTCGGTACCGATCCTCGCCGGAGCCAGCCGGCGCTTTCCGGCGGAGAAGTTCTACGTGCTGCTGCAGGTCGAGAAGACGCGGGGCGAGATCGACCGTCTGGCCGTGCGTACGACGGAGGCCTTCCGGGTGGCCGGGGTGGCGCGGGTGGACAACGTCGAGGCGGACGCGACCTTTGCGGTGATCGACCCTGAGTATCCGGCGCAACCGGTGAGCGGTACCGCCGCCGGGGAGGCGCGGGTGGCATGGCTGCTGCGCGTGGGCGGACGCGTCGAACTTGCGTGGTCGGACTTCAAGCGGGTGGAACCCTACGACGCCCGATATGAAGTCAGCATCGGCGACCTGAAGGCGCTCGATTTCTGACCGCGGTCGGCCGGACTGCCCGGAAGGCAATTCGGTGGCGAAAATGGGCAGGTGCCCGGATTGCCATGATTTGCGATTAATGGAGGCCGGTTTGTGCCGATTACGGGGACGGACTCTTTCAGTTTACCTGCGCCTCTTCATGCCTCTCGACCAAGCCACCCTCGTTTCGCTCGGCGCGATGCTACCGCCGTCGATGCACGTCTTCATGCGGATCGACGAGCGCATGCGGGATCCGTTGGTCGACGTATCCGATCTGGTGGCGCTGATCCGGGTCGACCCTTCGTTGAGTTTCAAACTGCTGCGTTTGGCCAACAGCGTCATGTACGGCTCGGGCACCCCCTGCGACACCTTGGACGAAGCGGTCAGTCGCGTCGGCCTGCGCGAGGTCCAGCGGCTCGTCGGGCTCGCCGCGGTTCATCAAACTTATCAGCACGACCTCGCCAACTATCACTTCACCGCGCAGCAGGTGTGGGAGAACGCGGTGGCAACGGCGGTGTCCTTCGAGGCCCTTTCGTCGGTATCCAACGGGCGGATCGATGGGGGCTACGTGGCCGGACTTATGCGCAACCTCGGCCGGTTGATCCTCGACCGCGTGCGCGGCCGGACGCCGTATCCGGGCGAGGCCGTGGCGCCGGACGTGGCCGCGTGGGAATTTGCGAACTTTGGCACGGACGGTCCGGAAGTAGGCGCGCGTCTGCTCGAGCACTGGCGCTTTCCCCCGGAGGTGGTGACGATGGTGCGCGGCCAACTGGCCCCGCTGGCTGAAGGCTTCGCGAACGCGGGCGTCGCCCGCTTGAACCTGGCCGGTCACCTTGCGACCCGCATGGGTGTCGGTTTACCGGGAGAATCGACCGTCTGGTCGCCCGAACCGGAGAAACTGCTGCTCGCCGGCATTGATGCCGCCGGGCTCGATGCGGCGTTCGAACTAGCCCGCGAGCCGTTCCAGCGCGTCCGCCAGGCCTTCATGGCGTTGAAGTCGGCGGCCTAAGCCCCCGTCGAAGTCCCGGGGTGCTCACGCCCCCGCGTCTCCGTAGCCGCCCAGTTCGCCGCCGGCGGCTTCCGCCCGCGCCGATCGAGGAGCACCCCCCGCCCTGGTCCGCGCCCAAGTGTCCTTCTGCCGGTCCCTTGCAGGACCGACCCCATGTTCGTGATGCGAACATCGGGTCGGTTTCGGGTGGGGTGGGGGCTTGGGGAGGAGGGGTTCCCGATGCTCGTCTCCGGGCGATTTATCTGGCAGGTCGATTCCTGCAACTTCCGGCCGGCCGCGGGGGTACTGCGCATGAACGATGACCCTCCAGTGCACGCTCATCCCTCGGGGACGATGATCCCGGCCGACTTCACCACGTTCATGCGCAATTACCAGGACATGGTTTACACCACCGCGGTGCGGATCCTGAACAATCCGACCCAGGCTGAGGACGTGTCGCAGGAAGTCTTTCTCAAGGCCTACGAGCGGTTCGACGAGTTGCGCCGCAGCCCGACCGCAGGCGGTTGGCTGAAGACTGTCGCGACCAACCTGTGCCTGAACCATCTGCAGCGCTACCGGAAGCGTTGGCGGTTCTTCTCCGAGTTTCAGCGCGAGGACAGCGATGGCGACGAGGCGCCGCCGGTGGAGTTCGCCGCCCCGGACGGCGACTTTCTGGCCGGGGTCGATCGTGGCGAGCGCCGCGCCTGGGTGGAGCGCGCCCTCAGCCAGCTGCCGGAACATCAACGGGTGCCGCTCGTGCTCTATCATTTCGAAGACCTGCCCTACGACGAGATCGCCCGCACCCTCGGCGTGTCCCTCGCCAAGGTGAAGACCGACATCCTACGCGGCCGCGCCGCGCTCGCCCAGCTGCTCGTGCGCAGCGGCGCACCTCACGAAGCCTTTCAACCCTGACCTGCCATGGACCCGCTCACGCCCGAAGAACTCGAACAGCGTCTGCACCGCACCTTGCGCGATCTCCCGCTGCACCGTGCGCCGGATTCGCTGGAGGATCGCGTGCTCGCCGTGCTCGCCGCCCGCGCGGCCCGGCCGTGGTGGCAGCGCAGCTACAGCCACTGGCCGGTCGCGGCCCGGTCCGTCTTCCTCGTCGGCAGCGCCACCATCGCAGCCCTCGTCATCATCGCCAGCGTGGCGGGCGTGCAGCAGGCCGGCAGCCTGATCGAAACGCCTGTGGCCGACGTGCGCGACCAAGTCGCTCAGGCGCGGGCCGCCGGCAGCGTGCTCGCCGACCTCGGCCGCGGCTGGATGCCCGAGATCCCGTCCCTCTGGCTCTATGGCGTCTTCGGTGCCGCCGCCGCCGCCTACGCCACCTTGCTCGGACTCGGCGCCGCCGCCTACCGCCTGATCGTTCGCCGCGCCTGAGCCTCCGTTCCCTTTTCCTTTTAATCTCATGAAGTGCTTCCCTGTCCTCCTTTCCCTCCTGCTGCTCCTGCCGCCCGCCCTGCGGGCCCAGGCGGCCGCTGAAACTGCACCCGAGGCACCGGCCGCCGCCCCGGCCGCGCCCACCGCGGAGGCGCCTCCGTCGGCGCCCCCCGCACCTGAGGCGGTATCGCCCGCGCCGGCGGAGGTCGCACCCGAGGCGCCCGCCGCGGCTCCGGTCGCACCCGCACCCGCCGCCACCGACGAGCCACGCCGGGCCGAACCGTCATCCAATCGCGAGGTGGTGATGTTTGGCGACGACGCGCTGCTGCCCGCCGGCGAGCGTGCCCGCGAAGTGGTTGCCATCTTTGGCAACAGTGTCGTGGAAGGCGACGTGAGCGGCGAGGTCGTGGCCATTCTCGGCGATGTCGCGGTCAATGGTACGGCCCAGGAGGCGGTCGCGGTCCTCGGCAACGTACACATCGCCGGGGTCGTCCGCGGCGATGTGGTCGCCGTGCTCGGCTCGGTCCAACTCGGACCCAACGCCCGGGTGGAAGGCGAAGTGGTCTCGATCCTCGGCACCGTGGAGCGTGCGCCGGGATCCGTGGTGCAGCGCAGCGTGAATCAGGTGGGCGGCGGCGTCTTCCAGATGCCCGCCCTCGATGGCCTGAAGGCGTGGTTCCGGCACGGTTTTGCCTACGCGCGCCCGCTGGCCGTCGCCGAGCATCTGGGCTGGGCCTGGTTGATTGCCGGCGCCTTCCTCGGCTTTTATCTGTTCCTCGCCCTGGTCTTCGGTCGTGCGGTCGACACCTGCGCCCGCACCTTCGAGGAATCGCCGGGCCTCACCCTCGCCACCAGCCTGCTCACCGTGCTGCTCCTGCCGGTGCTCACGCTGCTGCTCGCCGTCACCGTGGTCGGTCCCGTGCTGCTCAGCCTCGCGGCCTTTGGCGGGACGCTGTTTGGCAAGGCGGCGTTCCTCAACTGGCTCGGCCGGCGCGTCACCGTGCCGCTCGGCCTGCGGCTGCCGGTGCTGGCGACGTTGATCGGCGGTCTGCTGCTCGTGATCTTCTACCTGGTACCGATCGTCGGGTTCGTCGCGTGGAAACTCTCCGGCGTGCTCGGCCTCGGCATGGTGGTCTACACCATCATCGCCTCGATCCAGCGTGAGCGTCCGGCGAAGCCACCGCGTCTGCCGGCTGCGCCAGCCTTCGCCTCAGCCGGAGCCGTCTCGTCGCCGTCCGCACCGGTCGCCGCGGCGCCGCTTGCGGGCGGATCCGCCTTCTTCACCGCGCAGTCGCCGGAAGGCACTGCGGCGCCCGGCCCGGGCCTCCAGGTGCCTCAGGTCGAGGCCGCCCCGCCGCTGTCCGCGTTGCCTCGTGCCGGCTTCTGGTTGCGCGTGGCGGCGACCGTCCTCGATGTCATCCTCGTCGCGCTGGTCACCTCGCTGTTTAACGTGCTCTTTGTGCCGGCCCTGGCGGTGTATTGTTTCGGACTGTGGGCGTTCAAGGGTACGACAATCGGCGGCATCATCTGCGGCCTCAAGGTGGTGCGCCTCGACGACCGGCCGATGGACTGGAAGGTCGCGCTCGTCCGCTGCCTCGCGAGCTTCCTTTCCTTCATTGTCGCTGGCCTCGGTTTCATCTGGGTCGCGTTCGACGACGAGCGCCAGTCGTGGCACGACAAGATCGCCGGCACGACCATCGTGCGCCTGCCCAAGGGCACGCCGCTGCTCTGACCGCGGACGGTCCGGTTGGGCCGGCTGCGGTTTGGGCTTCGCGTGACGGCGCGGACGGTTAGGGTGACGGTCCTTCCCGGTGCCACCGGCCCGGGCATCGTTCACCCTGTACGCCGCCCCATGTCCCGTCTCGTCGCTTCGCTCGTGGTCTGCCTGCTCACTGCCGTCTTGGCTGCAGCCGCCTCGTCTCCGGCTTCGCGACCGCCCAACATCGTCTTCATCCTCGCCGACGATCTCGGCTACGGCGATCTCGGCAGCTACGGGCAGGCCGTCATCGCCACGCCGCACCTCGACCGGCTCGCGGCCGAGGGCGTGCGCTTCACGCAGTTCTACGCCGGCAGCACGGTCTGCGCTCCGTCGCGCAGCGTGCTCATGACCGGACGCCACATGGGCCACACGACGGTGCGTGGCAACGCCGGGAACCGCGGCCTCGTGGCCCAGACGCTGGCGCCGACCGACGTGACCTTCGCGACGGTGTTGGACCGGGCCGGCTACGCCACCGGGTTGATCGGCAAATGGGGACTGGGTGAGCGCGACAGCACCGGCGCACCGTGGCGGCAGGGTTTCGACTATTTCTACGGCTTTCTCAACCAGACCCACGCGCACAACCATTTCCCCGATCATCTCTGGCGGTACGACGCGCGCACCCCGCTCGCAGACAACCGGGTCGCGTTGCAGAACGACCTCGTGCCGGTGGGCAATGTGCCCGGCGTGGGGTACGCCACCCGGCGCGTCGAGTATGCGAGTGATCTCTTCGTCGCCGAGGCGGAGACCTTCATCTCCCGTCACCGGGGCGGTCCGTTCCTGCTCTTCCTCTCGCTCACCCTGCCGCATGCCAACAACGAACGCTCGCGCATGCTCGGCGATGGGCAGGAGGTGCCCGACTATGGCGCCTACGCCGACATGCCGTGGAAGGACGCAACCAAGGGACAGGCGGCGATGATCACGCGCATGGATGCCGGGGTGGGGCGGATCCTCGATCACCTGCGCACGCTCGGGCTCGATGAGCACACGCTGGTGATGTTCTCCAGCGACAACGGCCCGCACCAGGAGGGCGGCCCCGATTACTCGCCCGCCACGTTCAAGGCCAGCGGACCCCTGCGCGGCCTGAAACGCGACCTGACGGAAGGCGGCATCCGCGTGCCCTTCATCGCCCGCTGGCCCGGCGTGATCGCTCCCGGCCAGGTCAGCCCGCATGTGGGCTATTTTGGCGATCTGCTGGTCACCTTCGCGGAACTGGCCGGCGCGCCGGTACCGGTTCCCCATGACGGCCTCAGCCTCGTGCCGATCCTCCGTGGACAACCCGAGCGTCAGGCGCGGCACGCGTACCTTTACTGGGAGTTCTATGAGCGCACGTTCCGGCAGGCCGTCGTCCTCGAAGGACGCTGGAAAGGCATCCGAGCGCAGATGGACGACACGACTTTCGAGGTCTACGACCTGCAGGAGGATCTCGGCGAGACCCGCAACCTCGCGGCGGAACGGCCCGACCTCGTGAAACGCCTCGCCGCCATCATGGCGGAGGCGCACGTGCCCAACGAACACTGGTCCTTCACCCCGCCCGCCAAGGCTCCCTGATCGTTTAACTGCTAAAACAACTCGCGCGCGGAGCGGATTGCCCGGCCGTTGCTTTCAGCCTTCGTTACCGTTCTCCCCTCCCACGTCATCCCCACCACCCCATGATCCCCCTCACCCGTCGTGATTTCCTGAAAGCCTCCGCCGTGGCCGGCGTTGCCGCCACCGTGTCCCCGCTGCGCGCGCAAGCCGCCGCCGCGAAGGAGAATCCGATCACCCTCTTCAGCAAACACGCTCACTGGCTCACGCCCGAAGAGTTCGCGCCGCTGCTTCGCGAGGTCGGCTTCGACGGGGTCGAGCTGTCGGTACGCAACGGCGGACACGTCCTGCCAGGCGAGGCCGCGGCCAAGCTGCCGGGCGCGGTCAAAGCCATCCGCGCTGCGGGACTGTCGGTTCCCACCATGGTGTCGGGCATCAGCACGGCCGACGATCCGCTGACCGAGCCTGTGCTGCGGGCAGCGGCGGAGAGCGGCATCCAGCAGTATCGGCTCGCCTACTACAACTATGACCCCGCTCTCGGGGTGCTCGGCACGCTCGAGAAGCTGAAGCCGGTGCTCGAGAAGCTGGCCAAGCTGAATGAGAAGCTCGGCATCCGCGGCGTCTGGCAGAACCACGACGGCGTTCGCCCCGGATCCTCGATTTGGGACATCTGGTACGTGATCAAGGACATCGACCCGCGGTGGATCGGCGTGCAGTACGATCCGCGCCACGCCGTGGTCGAGGGCGGCCGGTCCTGGGTCAACGACTTCGACGTGGTGAAGAACCGCGTCACCTGCACCGTGGCCAAGGACTTTCACTGGGCGAAGAACGAGCGCGGCGCCTGGGTGGCGAAGCACGTCCCGCTCGGCGAGGGCATGGTCGACTTCGTGCAGTTCTTCAAACTCTACAACGCGGCCGGCCTCGCGGGGCCGATCTCGATGCACATCGAGTACCCGATGTTCTCGCGCGACGAGAAGGCGATGACCAAGGCGGAGCTGACCGCCGAGGCGATGCCGATCTACCGCCGCGAGCTCGCGACGCTGCGCAAGGCGATGGTCGCCGCCGGCACCCCGGCCTGAGTCAGGCGAAGCGCGAACCGGCCGGGACCGACGTGACCCAGGCATTCCTGCCTGGGTCTCTGTCTGCCTGTGCCGATTCGCCAGTGAAACCAACCGTGATCACAGGCAGGAAGGCCTGGGTCACGAGTTACGGCTGATCCGAACGCCTCTTCAGCTTTTCGCTGCGAGGAACTTCAGGATGTCGTTGGCCTGTTCGCTCGTCGAACCCTTGTGGTCGGCGTAGACGACCTTACCCTTGTGAATGAGGTAGGCCTGGCGGCTGGCGAACATGATGCCGGTCTGGCCGAAGGCCTTCATGACCTTCTTGTCCGTGTCGGCGAGCAGGGGGAAGGGGAAGCGCTGTTCCTCGCGGAACTTACGCTGGGCTTCGACGCTGTCGGTGCTCACGCCCACCACGGCCACGCCCTTCTTGGTGAGGTCGGCGTAGGCGTCGCGCAGCGAGCAACCCTGCTTGGTGCACCCGGGGGTGGCGGCCTTCGGGTAGAAGTACACCAGCGTGTACTCGTTCTTTGCATACACGTCGCCGAGGTTGAGCTCCTTGCCGTCGTCGGCGAGGGCGGAAACAACCGGGGCGGGGGCGCCCACGGCGAGGGGCTCGGCGCGGAGGAAGGAGAACATGGCAAGGAAGAGGCCGGACAGGAGGAGGAGGCGTTTCATGAGCGGTAAGTGAATAAGACCGTGCCACATCGCGGCGGAATCGCAAGTGACGGCCCCGGTTGCGTCCGGGAGGGTTATCGTTACCCTATGGCGTGTCTGTATTTGTGCCCACCCGTGCCGCCGGCCTGAGCCGCCTCGAGGCTTTTCTGCCGCGTGTACCCCGGTACGCGGAGGAGCGGAACTTTGACCGTGGCACCCGGCCCACCACGGCCCGCCTTTCGCCCTGGCTGCAACGGCGCCTGCTGACCGAGGAGGAGGTGGTCGCGGCGGCCCTGGCGGCCCATCCATGGGCAAAGGCGGAGAAATTCGTCCAGGAGGTGTGCTGGCGGACCTATTGGAAAGGCTGGCTGGAACACCAGCCGGCCGTGTGGGAACGTTACCGCACGGCGGTCGCGCGCCTGCGGGCCGACCCGCCGCCCGGTTACGCGGCGGCGGTGGCAGGCGAGACCGGCCTGCCTGGCTTCGATGACTGGGCGCGGGAGCTAGTCGCCGCTGGCTGGCTGCACAACCACGCCCGCATGTGGTTTGCGAGCATCTGGGTGTTCACCCTGCGCCTGCCTTGGGAGCTCGGTGCCGATTTCTTCCTGCGCCACCTGCTCGACGGCGATCCGGCGGCGAACACGTTGTCATGGCGCTGGGTCGCGGGGTTGCACACGCCGGGCAAGACCTACCTCGCGCGGGCCGACAATATCCACCTCTACACCGAAGGGCGTTTCGATCTGTCCGGACGCCTCGCCACCGAGGCTCCGGCCGTGACCGAGCCGCCGCTTCCCGCTCCCCAGCCCCGGTGGCAACCCGACCCTGAGCCGGCCCTCGCCGGGCGGGTGGGCTGGTGGCTCCATCCCGAGGACCTCACTGTGGAGGAGCTGGCGGCCGGCGGGCCGGTGCCGGTGTCGATTTTGGCGGCGTGGCCCGAAGCGGTGGCAACCGACGAGGGCTGGAGCGCGCCCGTCACCGCTTTCACCCAGGCGGCCCTGGCCGACGGGGCGTCTCGCGCCGCACAGGCGTGGGGTGCCCCGGTTCATGCGGCCCGGACCGCCACGGTAGCGGAGTCGGCCGTGGCCTGGGCGCGGGAGCACGGATTGGACAGCGTGGTGGCGATGCGGCCGGCCGTCGGACCGTGGCGCACCGCCGGGGAGACGCTCGAACGTGCGCTGGCCTCCGCCGGTGTGCGGATGGTGTGGCGCCAGCGTGAGTGGGACACCGTTCTCCACCCGATGGCCGACAAGGGCTTCTTCCCGTTCTGGACGGCGGCGGCCCGCCAGGTCGCCGCGACCTCAGGCCGGCTGCGGTCCCCGTTGGGCGAGCAGGCGACTGATCCAGTTTGATGCCGTCTGCGTCATCACCACGGAGAACGTGAAACAGTAGACGCCGATGCCGACGTCGATCTGGGCGAGGCCGGCGGACTTCATCACCACGATGAGGATTGCGACCACGAAGACGTCGAGCATCGACCATTTGCCGAGCTGGGCCACGCGCTCGTGAAGCCGGCGGACTTTCTGCAGGTCATGACTCCGCTCGGTCCAGATCAGGGCAAGCAGGCCCAGTTTGACCGCCGGAAACACGAGCGTGAACAGGGTCAGCACGCCGAAGAGAAAGTACTCCTGTTCCTCGAAGAGGATGATGATCCCGCCGACCACCGAGACCGCATCGGCGAACACCCAGAACTTCTGCACGTGGAAGAACGGAAAAAAGATGCCCACGGCAAAGAGCACGAACGCCAGTCCCAGGAGGAGCGGGACACCGGTGCGTTGGAAGAAGGAGGTCTTGGCCTGGGACAACGAGTCGAGGGCGGACATGCCCACGACTCGCGCAGGTCAGCGGCGCGAACGCAAGCCGCCCGGCAGGCGAGGGGAGCAGCGCGCCACGGGGGGCCATCCTCGCCGGGGTGGACGCGCAGATCGCGCCGCGCGTGGTTTTGGTGCCGGGTGCGTCCGCGTTTTCTGGGCTGACATCGGCGCGCGAATCGCCGTTAGTTCCGGCCCATGGCTAAACCCCTTGTCGGGATCATCATGGGCAGCACGTCGGATTGGGACACGATGCAACACACGGCGCTGACCCTGGAGTCCCTCGGTGTTCCCTTTGAGAAGCACGTGGTGAGCGCCCACCGCACCCCGAAGCGGATGTATGAATACGCGGAAACCGCGGAAGCGCGCGGTCTGCGCGTCATCATCGCCGGCGCCGGCGGGGCGGCGCACCTGCCCGGGATGACCGCGGCGCTGACGCCCGTGCCGGTGCTCGGTGTGCCGGTGGAGTCGGCCATGCTCAAGGGCGTCGATTCGCTCTACTCGATCGTGCAGATGCCAGGCGGTGTGCCGGTGGCCACCTTCGCGATCGGCCGGGCCGGCGCGATCAACGCGGCCCTGTTCGCCGCCGCCATGCTGGCCGGGCAGAACAAGAAGATCAAAAAGGCCCTCGACGGCTTCCGCACTGCCCAGACCGCCAAGGTCCTGGCCGCCAAGCTTCCTTAGGACCGGCCGGCCGGGCCCGGCCGGAAATCCCAAGCGCCAAGGCTCCAAACGCCAAAGAGCAGGAGTGTTTGGGGCGGCATGGCATTTGGAGTTTGGACGCTTGGCGTTTGAGATTTCCCCCTATGGGGACCCAAACCCGGGGGTTGACCAAGCTCCCGGCGGCCTCTGTGCTCCGACCCTTCCTTTCGTGCCATGATCCTGCCCGGTAAAACCCTCGGTGTCCTTGGTGGCGGCCAGCTCGGCCGCATGTTCGCGCAGGCGGCCGAACGGCTCGGGTACCGCGTGCACATCTACGAGCCGGCGGAGGACTCGCCCGCGGGCGAGGTTTCGGCCCGGGAGTTCAACGCTCCCTACACCGATGCCGAGACGCTCGCGACCTTTGCCCGCAGCTGCGCGGCCGTGACCTACGAGTTCGAGAACGTGCCGGTGGAGCCGTTGTGGAAGATCGAGAAGCTCACGCGCCTCCTGCCGCATTGGAGCGTGTTGGAGACCTGCCAGAACCGGCTGCGGGAGAAACACTGGCTGCGCAAACACGCCTTCCCTCACGTACCCTTCATCGAAGTTGAGGCTGGGGACGATCTCGGGGCGGCCATCCGCCGCCTCGGCCTGCCCTGCGTGGTGAAGACCGCCGATTTCGGCTACGACGGCAAGGGCCAGCTCAAGGTCACGTCCGAGGACGGAATCACCCGGGCCGCCGAGGCGTTTGCGCGGCAGCGCTCGGTCGTCGAGAAGTTCATCGATTTCAAGTGCGAGCTCTCCGTCATCGTCGCGCGCCGCGAGGACGGAGTGATGGCGACCTTCCCGGTGGCGGAGAACATCCACACCAAGCACATCCTCGATTTCTCCATCGTACCCGCGCGCATCAACGCCGCCACCCTCGCCGAAGCCGAGCAGCTCGGCCGTGCCATCGCGGAGAAGATCGGACTCGTCGGCCTGCTCGCGATCGAGCTCTTCCTCACCGACCGCGGCGAGATCCTCGTCAACGAGCTCGCTCCGCGGCCGCATAACTCCGGCCACTGGACGCTCGACGCCTGCACCACCTCGCAGTTCGAGCAGCACGTGCGCGCGGTGTGCGGCCTGCCGCTCGGCGACACGTCGGTCATCAAGCCCGTCGTGATGGTCAACATCCTTGGCGACGCGTGGAAGCCCACGCCCGCCGGCGCCGTGACCGAGCCGAACTGGTCCATGCTGCTCGCCACGCCTAATGCCAAGCTGCACCTCTACGGCAAACGCGAGCCGCGCGTTGGGCGCAAGATGGGGCACTTCACCGTGACGGGTCCGACCGCCGACGCCGCCCTTGAGGCCGCGCGCGCGTTGAAGGCGAAACTCTGAGCCCCGGGCCGGCGCGTGCCGCCCGTTACGGGGTTCGGCTCACCGGTCCGCGGCGCGTTCCCCGGGCCGTGCCCGCGGTAACGTCGTCGACGGTTTCGGTCCGCTCGACGCCCACGATCGCCGGAGAGACGGCCGCGCGGCGGCGTTTTTCCACCGTGCGCTGGGCCCGCGTGTCGAGCCAGCGGATGAACGCCACCGGTTTGGGGCTGCGAAACTCCGACGGCTGCCACTCGTCGCCGTCGGCGTAGACGGTCTTGGGCATCACGCAGGTGCCGAAGGTCCAGTCAGCGAGCGGCAGGCCGAAGAAGCCCGAGATGGATTCGTTGCAATCGATCACGGCGTGATGGCGGAGGTGAAAGGCGTAGGCCGGACGCCAGAACCAACCCCAGCGCGGGTGTTCGATCAGCGGCTCCCAGACCGTCATGGGCCAGTGGTTGATCGCATGCAGCACCTCGTACAGCGTGAGCGAGACTGCGAGGGCGGCGAAGCCGCCGAGAAACCACGGGAACGTAGGCAGCAACCATTGCAGGAGCGCCAGCAGGGGCGTGAGCACCGCGGCGAAGACTGCCAGCGAATACCACGGGAAGAAGGACGCCTCGCCTTGCTCGGGTTCGACGATCGGGAACTTGTTCTCGACGTACAGCAGGCTGCGGCCGCTCGCCAGCGGCTTGCGCGCGATGCGGGTGAGGGCGTGGTGCAGCGTGTGTTGCCGGTACAACCGGCGGAGCAGGGGGATCGCCGGCGTGTGCAGCACGTAGCGATGAAAGAAGAACTCCATGTAGCCGTTCACCAGGCTGATCGCGACGAACGCCACCGCCAGCGCCCACAGCGGGGCGACGAACTGCGCGCGCCAGACCTCCGGCGCGACCCACCAGAGCAGGCCGCCCAGCCCCGCCAGCGAAGCCACGACCGTGAAGGCGAAGAGAGGCAGCGAGAAATGTTCGTGTTTCGATTCGGACGCAGTCGGCAAGTCGGACATGGGCGTCGTCGACTAACGGGCGATCGCAGCGAAGTGCAACCCCCGATCCCATCAGACATGATATTTGGTCATCCGCGCGCCGCCGCGCTGTATCCGGCTTGCAAAGCCGACGCCTTCGCCGCGTTGCTCCGCGCCAATCCCTGGCCCTCTGCCAGGCCGTCGGGCCGGTTTCGATTTTTCATTCGCCGACAAGAGCGCACTTGTCCTGCAATGCGGCGTGGGCCACGTTGCCGTGCCTCCCGAGCCGACGGACCCCTCCGCGACCGGCGTCGGTTGCGTCGATTCCCACCTTCGTCACCCCGCGCTTATGAACGTTTCCACCAAGGGCACTGCCTCACACACCTTTGACGCGATTGTCGTCGGCTCCGGCATCAGCGGGGGCTGGGCCGCCAAGGAGCTCAGCGAGAAGGGCCTCAAGACCCTCCTGCTCGAGCGCGGCCGCGACGTGCCCCACGGCGCGTACCCGACGGCCTTTACCGAGATCTGGGAGTTTCCCGGCCGCAACACCATCACGCCCGAGATTCGCGCCCGCCAGCCCAAGCAGGCCCGCACCGGCTACTCCGTGCGCGAGGCCTCCGCCCATTGGTTCGTCGACGACATCGACCACCCGTACAACGAGGACAAACCGTTCGACTGGATGCGCGGTTACCATGTCGGCGGCCGCTCCCTGCTCTGGGGGCGCCAGTCCTACCGCTTGGGCGATCTTGATTTCGAGGCCAACGCCCGCGACGGCCACGGCGTCGACTGGCCCATCCGTTACGCCGATATCGCGCCGTGGTACGATTACGTCGAGCGCTTCGCCGGCATCAGCGGCCAGAACGAGGGCCTTCCCCAGCTGCCCGACGGCCAGTTCCTTCCGCCCTGGGAGATGACCGTGGTGGAAAAGCACGCCCGCGAGAAAGTGGCCGCCGCCTTCGGGGGCCGCGTCATCACCATCGGACGCGTCGCCAACCTGACCCAGCCCCTCAACGGCCGTTCCAACTGCCAATCGCGCAACCGTTGCATCCGCGGCTGCCCTTACGGTGCCTATTTCTCATCCAACGCCGCCACGCTTCCCGCCGCCTACGCCACCGGCAATCTCATCCTGCGTCCGTTCTCCATCGTCGCCGAGGTGCTCTACGATGCCGACACGAAGCGCGCCACCGGGGTGCGCGTGATCGACGCCGAGACCGGCGAGAGCATGGAGTTCTTTGCCAAGGTCATCTTCCTCTGCGCCTCGGCCGTCGCTTCGACGTCCATTTTGCTCAACTCCCGCTCCGACCGCTTCCCCACCGGCCTGGGCAACGACAGCGGCGAGCTCGGCCACAACCTGATGGACCACCACTTCAAGGTCGGCGCCACCGGCAGCTTCGACGACTTCAAGGACCGCTATTACGAGGGTCGGCGGCCCAACGGCATCTACATCCCGCGCTTCCGCAACCTCGGCGACAAGGCCAGCGCCCGGAAGGACTACGTGCGCGGTTTCGGCTACCAGGGCGGCGGCACCCGCGAAACCTGGACCCGCGGCGTCGCCGAGCTCGCCCGCTTCGGCCCCGAGCTCAAGATGGACCTCGTCGCCCCCGGTGAGTGGCGGCTCGGCATCGGCTCCTGGGGCGAGCACCTGCCCTACCACGAGAATCAAATGCGCCTCGACCGCGAGCGCCTCGACCGCTGGGGCCTGCCCACCGTCACCTTCAACTGCGAGTTCAAGGAAAACGAGAAGGCCATGCGCAAGGACATGCAGGCCTCCGCCGTCGAGATGCTCGAGGCTGCCGGCTGCAAGGAGATCCGCCCCTACGACGACCCCACGAGCGCGCCCGGCCTGTGTATTCACGAGATGGGGACGGCCCGCATGGGCCGCGACCCGAAGACCTCCGTGCTCAACGCCCACAACCAGGTCCACGCCGTGCCCAACGTGTTCGTGACCGACGGCGCCGCCATGACCTCCTCGTCATGCGTTAACCCGTCGCTCACCTACATGGCCCTCACCGCCCGCGCCGCGGACCACGCCGTCGCCGAGCTCAAGCGCCACAACCTCTGACGCCCCCGCCATGAATCGTCGCGAAGCCCTCAAGCACACCGCCCTCCTCCTCGGGGTCAGCCTGTCCCCGTCGGCCCTCAACCGCGCCCTGGCCCAGCTCGACCGTGCGCCCTCCGCCGGCCCGGTCCACCTCACCGCCCCGCGTTTCGCCGCCGCCGCCGCCCTGGCCGAGCGCCTGCTCCCGCGCACGAACACCCCCGGCGCCGCCGACGTGGGCGTTCCCGCGTTCGTCGACATCAGCTACGGCACGCTCATGAGCCCGGAGGAGCGCGCCGTCGTGGAACGCGGACTCGATCAGCTCAACGCTGCCGGCCCCAACGGTTACGCCGCCCTGCCGCCGGAGCGCCAGGACGAGCTCATCCGCGCCCTCGCCGCCGCCCCGGAGCAGGATCGCCGCTTCCTGCGCGCGATGCGCCAGGCGGTTTTCCTCGGCTATTTCTCCTCCGAGCGCGTGTGCAAGGAAGTCTTCAAGCACGACCCCATTCCCGGTCGCTACAAGGCCGACGTCTCGCTCCAGGAAGCCACCGGCGGCGTCGCCTGGTCGGAGTAATCGCAAGTACCGCGCCCGCCGCCGCAGGTTCCGCTACGGGCCCTTGCAACCTGGGGTCGCCTCTCGGGGTAATGGCTGCAGCCGTCATGCGTCTCCCCCTTCTCTTGCTCGTCCCGCTCCTGCTGGCGCAGCCCCGTGCCCGGGCGTGCACGATCTTTGTGCTGACTGACGCGGAGCGGACGCTGTTCTTCAACAACGAGGATTGGTCCGACCCCAACGCACAGCTGTGGTTCGTGCCCGCCGGCCGTGATCACCTCGGGTGCGCCTATGTGGGATTCGAGGACGGTTGGGCCCAGGGCGGCGTCAACACCGCCGGCCTCGCGTTCGACTGGATTGCTCATCCCGAAGTGGCCTACACGCCCGACCCCGTCCTGACCCAGGTCCGGGGTAACTCCGCTCAGCGCATGCTCGAGGTCTGCACGACGGTGGACGAAGCCGTCGCCTTCTACCGCGCCCACCGGGAGGTCGAGTTTGCCCGGGGGCGTATTCTGATCGCTGACCGTACGGGCGCGTCGGTCATCATCGGCGTGCACCACGGGGCTCTGCGCTTCGCCCGCGATGACCGCAGCCGCGGCTTCGGTTTTGGCGCGGAGGTCCTGCAGCGCCGGCTCGCGGACTCTCCCGAGGTCACCCTCGCCCACGGTGCGGCGATTCTGCGGGCCTGTGCCCAGTCCGGTGACACGCCCACGCAGTACGCCAACGTCTTTGATCTTCGCCGCGGCGAGATCACGCTCTACCCGACGCCCGCGCGCGACGACGCGGTACGCTTCGATCTGGCGGCCGAACTGGAGCGTGGCGGCCGCGCCTACGCGATCCGCGACCTGGCGGCTGCGCCCACCGCTGGCGCCCGGCCCCTCAGTCCGGCGCAGCAGCGTTTCTATCTCGATACGTTCACCGAGCTGCCCGACGTGACTGCCGCGGTGGGCCCCCGGCTCTTCCGCGTGCTGACGGATGCCGCCGCCGGAGGGATGCGGGAGGCCGATTACACCCCGGCGCTGTGGTCTGAACTCGCTCCCGTCCAAACCGAGCTGCGCGGCCAGCTGGCCCCGCTCGGCCCGCTGAGTGGGTTGACGGTGGTCGCCCATGCCACGGAGCACGGGAGCCACGTGTACCGCTGTCTCATCCGCTTCACCAAAGCCCGTGTGCTTCAGCGCTACACGCTGGACTCCGACGGCTTGATCGCCGCGGTTGCCACCGAGTTCGTCGAACTCGAGCGCCCCTGACCTAAATTCCCCGCCGCCTTAGCCGGTGAATTCTGCCGCCGGTAGCTTGCGTCACTCCCTGGCGTCCGCCCGGGTTGGCCGGCCGCGGCCGACGGCTTTCGCGCTGGCCTTGGACCGTCGTCTGGGGCAACGTCCCGGTCTACCCTCCGCTCGTTTCCCGGGCGTTCCGTCCTGTCACCCCTGGTTCGTTCGCCGGCTTTGGCCGTCGTCATTGTCGTTCCCCGCTTTTCCGGCCCCTTCGCTTTCATGCGCGATCGCTTCGTCCTTCCCTTCGTGTTGTCCGCTGTGGCCCTGGGCCCGGCGGGGGCGGCGCAGGCGGTGGCCGGACCTGAACTGGCCACGTTCGTCGACCAGAACTGTCTCGACTGTCACGAGCCGGGACTGAAGCGCGGCGGGCTCTCGCTCGACGGACTCGATTTCTCCCGTCCGGCGGAGAACCCTGCGATCTGGGAGCAGGTGCTGCGCAAACTCGAGCACCGTCAGATGCCTCCGGTGGGGGAGCCGCGCCCCGGCGAAAGCGAGTACCGGCATATCACCGCCTGGCTCACCGCCGAACTCGATCGCGCCGCCGCGGCGCAGCCCCGCCCCGGTCCGGTCGAGGCCTTCCGCCGGCTCAACCGCACCGAGTACCGAAACGCCGTGCGCGACCTGCTGGCGGTCGACATCGACCCGGCGACGCTGCTGCCCCAGGACGAGCCTGCCCACGGATTCGACAACGTCATGGTCGGCAACCTCTCTCCGACGCTGATGGACCGCTATGTCACCGCCGCCCAGCGCGTCGCGCGCCTCGCCGTCGGTGCTTCCGCCCGCGCGACGGGAGGCGAAACCGTCCGCCTCCGCCCCGAGGTCACTCAGGAGCATCACCTCGACGGGCTGACGCCGGGCACGCGCGGCGGAGTGCGGTTCACGTATCCATTTCCCCAGGACGGCGAGTACGAGATCGGCGTCCGCCTCGTCCGCGACCGCAACGAGGTGGTCGAGGGCCTGCGCGCGCCGGCCGAGATCGAGTTCCTGCTCGACCGCACGCCGCTCGCGACGTTCACCGTGCGTCCGCCGGGCGAGGACAAGAATTGGGAGGAGGTCGACCGCCACCTGCGCCACCGCTTCGCCGCGACCGCCGGGCCGCACGAGGTGGCGGTGACGTTCCCGGCCCTGCCTTACGCGCTCTTCGAGACGGTGCGGGAGCCCTACGTGTCGCGCTTCAACATCTTCCGCCATCCCCGCACCGTGCCCGCCGTGTACCAGGTCACGGTCACCGGTCCCTTCCATCCGCGCGGGCCGGGCGACACGGCCTCGCGCCGGCGGCTGTTCGCCCCGCTCGCCGGACTCGGACCGAACGCGGACGAGGCGGCGCGGATCCAGGCTGTGCTGACGCCGCTGCTGCGCCGCGCCTACCGTCGTCCTGTCACCGAAGCCGATCTCGTCGGGCCGTTGCGGCAGTTCCGCGAGGGCCGGGCGGAGGGTGATTTCGATCTGGGCCTCGAGCGGGCGGTCGCCGCGGTGCTGGTCAGCCCGCACTTCCTTTTCCGCATCGAGCGGGACCCGCCCGGGCTGCCGGCCGGCTCGGTCCGCGCCCTCGGCGACTTCGAACTCGCGTCGCGGTTGTCGTTCTTCCTCTGGAGCAGCGTGCCCGACGACGCCCTGCTCGACACCGCCGCCGGCGGGGGACTGCGCGATGCCGCCGTGCTGGAGCGCGAGGTGCGCCGCATGCTGGCCGATCCCCGGGCCGACAACCTCGTGACGAACTTTGCCGCCCAGTGGCTGCACCTGCGCGCCCTCGATGCGGTGATGCCGGACCAACGCCGCTTCATCGATTTCGACGACAATCTCCGCGAGGCCCTGCGCCGCGAGACGGAGCTGTTTGTCGGGAGCGTGCTGAGTGAGGACCGCAGCGTGCTCGACCTGCTTCGCGCCGATTACACCTACCTCAACGAGCGTCTCGCGCGGCACTACGGGGTGCCTCATGTCGTGGGCAGCCGGTTCCGGCGGGTGTCGTTTGCCGATGATCCGGAGCGCCGGCGCGGCGGCCTGCTCCGCCAGGGCAGCCTGCTCACCGTCACGTCTTACGCGACGCGCACGTCCCCGGTCATCCGCGGCAAATGGATTCTCGACAACCTCCTCGGCACGCCGCCGCCCCCGCCGCCGCCCGATGTGCCCGCTCTCGAGGACACCGTGGTCTCCGAGTCGTTGCCCATCCGCGCCCGGCTCGCCGCCCACCGCGAGAACACGGCCTGCGCGAGCTGCCACAACGTGATCGATCCGATCGGCTTCGCCCTCGAGCACTACGACGCCGTCGGCCGGTACCGTTCGTTGGAGGATTTTCACCCGGTGGATGCCTCCGGCGGACTTCCGGACGGCACCACGTTCGACAGCGTGGCCGGGCTCGAGGCGGCATTGCTCGCGCGACCGGACCTCTTTGCCGCCAACGTCGTCGAGAAGCTCATGATCTTCGCCCTCGGGCGCGAGGTCGACGCCCACGACGCTCCCGCCGTCCGCGAAATCGTGCGCCGAGCCGCGGCGGACGATTACCGTTTCTCCAGCCTGATTCTCGGCCTCGTACGCAGTCCCTCCTTTCAACTGAGGACCCTCCCATGATCATCACCAAAAAGGCGCTGCCCCGGCGCACCTTCCTCCGCGGACTCGGCGCCTCGCTCGCCCTGCCGCTGCTCGATGCCATGATCCCCGCCGCCACCGCCGCGTCGCTCACGCCGGCGCGCCCGGTCCGCCGCCTGGGTTACGTCTTCATGCCCATGGGCTGCGACCAGTCCCGCTGGATTCCGGCCCGCACCGGCGCCCTGACTGACCTGCCGCCGATCCTCGAATCCCTCGCGCCGCATCGGGACCACCTCACCGTGCTGTCGAACCTCGAGTTGCGCAACGCGTACCCCGGCTCGCATGCCACCTCGAACGCAGCCTTCCTGAGCGCAGCGAAGGCGAAGCACACCGAGAGCTCGGACTACTACCTCGGCACGACGGCCGACCAGCTGGCTGCGCAGCAGATTGGCCACGAAACCCAGCTGCCCTCGCTCGAGCTGTCGATGGACATGCTCCAGACCACCGGGCAGTGCGACAACGGCTACGCCTGCGTGTACCAGAACAACCTCTCCTGGTCGTCGCCCACCACGCCGCTGCCGTCGGAGGCGCACCCGCGTGTCGTGTTCGAACGCCTCTTCGGCGAGGGCGGTAGCCGGGCCGAGCGCCAGGCCGCCTTGCGTCGCCGCGCCAGCCTGCTCGATCTCGTGGCCGAGGACCTCGCCAGCCTGCGCGCCACGCTCGGGCCCGCTGACCGCGCGCGGATCAATGACTACCTCGAGACGGTGCGCGAGGTGGAGCGGCGCATCCAGCGCGCCGAGGCCGACACCGCCTCCGACCGACTGCCGCCCGAGCTCGAGCGCCCGCTCGGCGCCCCCGCCGTCTACGCCGACCACGCCCGGCTCATGTTCGACCTGCAGGTGCTCGCCTGGCAGGGCGACCTGACCCGCGTCATCACCTTCCAGCTCGCGCGCGAGACGAGCAACCGCACCTACCCCGAGATCGGTGTCTCTGATCCGCATCATCCGCTGTCCCATCACGGCAACGATCCGGAGAAGATTGCGCGGATGGCCAAGATCAACGCCCACCACGTCTCGCTCTTCGCCTACTTCCTCGACCGCCTGCGGCAGACGCCCGACGGCGACGGCAGTCTGCTCGACCACTCCGCGCTCCTCTACGGCAGCGGCATTGGCAACCCGAACATCCACGACCATACCGATCTGCCCATCATCGTGGCCGGCGGGGCCATGGCCGGACTCAAGCACGGCCGTCACATCCGTTACGAGCGCGCGACCCCGCTCGCTAACCTGCACCTCACGCTGCTCGACAAGGTCGGCGTGAAGATCGACTCCTTCGCCGACAGCAACGGCCGGGCGCACGAACTCTTCACCCCGCTCAGCGTGTGAAGGTGAACGCGACCGTTTGCGCATGAGGAAAACCGTCCCGTTGTCGGATTCCGCCGGTCTCGGCCTGTGGATCGTCGCCCTTGCGGCGTTCGCCCTACCGCTGTCGGCGTCCCCGGCCTCCCTCGCCACGGCCGCCGAAACGCGTGACCTCGCCACGCCGCACCAGCGACTCGCGGCCGCGCCGGCCGAGGTCGACGCCGCCCAGCCCGACGGCATGACCGCGTTGCTGTGGGCCGCGTACCACGACGAGACCGACGCGGCGCGGGCGCTGCTCGCCGCCGGCGCCGATCCTCGCCGGGCCAATCGCTACGGTGTCACGGCGCTCTCCCTGGCCTGCCAGAACGGCAACGTTGCCCTCGTCGAGGCCTTGCTGGCGGCAGGGGCGGACCCGCAGCGGGCGTTGCCGGGCGGCGAGACGCCGCTGCTGACCGCTGCACGCACGGGCCGGCCCGGTCCGGTGCGCGCCCTCCTCGCCGCCGGTGCGCGTGTGAACGAAGGTCTCCCGAACGGTCAGACCCCGCTCATGTGGGCCGCGGCCGAAGGCCACACCGAGGTGGTGGAGATGCTGCTCGGCGCCGGCGCCGACCTGAACGCCGCGGTTCCCTCCGGCCTCAACGCGCTGCTCTTCGCCGTGCGCGGCGGTCACCGTGTCACGATGCACGCCCTGTTGCGCGCCGGCGCGGACCTTCACGCCGTGACCGCGCCGGCGAAGCGGCCCACCGGCAAGCAGCCGCCTGCGGGTACCGGCGCCCTGCGCCTCGCGATCGAGAACGGACACTTCGAACTCGCCGGCGAACTGCTCGACCTCGGTGCCAATCCGAACGACCTGCGCTCCGGTTACGCGCCGCTGCACGTGCTCAGCTGGGTGCGCAAGCCGGACATCAGCGAGGCGAACGGCGATCCGCCGCCCGACGGCAGCGGCCGTTGGTCGAGTGAGGATCTGGTGCGTTACCTCGTGGCCAAAGGAGCCGACGTGAACCTCGCCGTGCCCGACGGCCCGGCGCCGCCCGGACGCTTTGCGCGCAAAGGGTGCACGCCCCTGCACCTCGCCGCCGACCGTGCCGACCTCCCGTACATGAAGGTGCTCGTCGAACTCGGCGCGAATCCCCATGCGCTCAATGTCGAAGGCGGCACAACCCTCATGACCGCTGCTGGACTCGGCAACGGGGCGGACGAAGACGAGGCGGGCACGAACGACGAAGCCGTGGCAGCCGTGGCCTACCTGATCGACCTCGGCGTCGACCCCAACGCGGTCACGACCAAAGGTGAGACGGCGATGCACGGAGCCGCGTACGCGAAGTTCCCCGGCGTGGTCCGCCACCTCGACGCGCACGGCGCGAAGATCGAGATCTGGAACCAGGCCAACGCCTACGGCTGGACGCCGCTCCGCATCGCCGAAGGCCACCGCTTCGGCAACTTCAAGCCCTCCTTCGAAACCGCCGCCGTACTGAAGGAAATCATGACGGCGAGGGGAGTGGAGATCCCTCCGCCGATCCCGCGCGAAGACCGGCAGGAGTATTAAGCAGGTAGGCCTCAATCCAGCGGCGTGCCAGACGCTCCGCCATCGCTGTACCAGCGACTGCGTCGGTCGCTTTGACCCGGGCCCAATCACGAGGACACACCTAGTGGTGCAACCTCAGGAATCATTCTATGCCGACTCTTGCGCCACGGCTGGTTACGGGAGCACGCAAAGCGGTGGTGGTCGATTCGCGTCGGTGCTTCGGATCACGCGGGCGGTTGCCTGCGCAGGTCGCGCGCGAGGGCCGTCATGAGGTCGTCCGCGCGGCGGTGTCGCAGGAGGGGGGCGCCTTGGCCGGCATAAAGCGACATGCGTTCCCGCCGGCCTTGGGCCGCGGCCGCCTGCTTGATCGGGAGGGAAAACCGGCCTTGCAATGGATACGGCAGCGGGGGCCGGCCCTCCCAGTCGTGGACGAAATCGTTGCGGATAAACCGCGCGAGGCGGCCGGTAAAGGCCCGCGAGAGGACCGTGTCATGGGCCCGCATGCGGGTCAGTTCCTCCCGATGCAACGGGCTCGTGCCCGACTCCTCGCAGGCGAGGAAGGCTGTTCCAAGCTGCGCGGCCGAAGCGCCCAGCGCTAGGGCGGCGGCAACGCCGCGAGCATCGGCCATGCCTCCGGCGGCCACCACCGGGATGGACACGCGATCCACCATCTGCGGCACCAGCGCCATGGTACCCACGAGCGACTCTTCCGCGGGTTTAAGAAACGACGGTCGATGTCCGCCGGCCTCGCTTCCCGTCGCCAGCACCCAATCGACACCGGCGCGCTCGAGGGCCACGGCCTCGTCCACGGTGGTGGCCGCTCCCATCGTGACGATGCCGCGTCGCCGGCATTCCTCGAGCACCGACGTGGGCGGAATGCCAAAGACGAAGCTGAAAACCGCGGGCCGTACCTGGAGCACCGCTTCCACCTGCTCGTCGAAATGTGGCTCCGGAGCGTCCGGTCGCGGTGGCGGAGCGATCCCGAGTTCGGCATAGTACGTTTGAAACGATCCCGCGAGTCGCGCCCACTCTCCGGGCTCCGGCGTGGAACCGCCTGGATCGCAAGAGGTGACCCATAGGTTGAGAGCGAACGGACGCGCCGTGGCCTTCCGGATCTCGGCCGCCAGCGCGACGATCTCATCCGGCTTGAGGAGATGAGCACCATAGGAGCCGAGTCCGCCCGCGTTGGAAACCGCTGCGACGAGGCTTACGGTGGATAAACCTCCGCCGAAGGGTCCTTGAAAGACCGGCAGGCTCAGCCCAAGACGGCGGGTGACGACGGTGTCGATGGACATGATGAACTCGAGATCAGGCCGTGCCGCCGAAGGAGCAGTGATCGTCCAAATCGAGTAGATCGGCCCACGTGTGGATGTCCTTTCGGTGGGCGGTAAGTCTGGCGAGTGTCGTCGCGAAGAATCCGGCGGTCTCCGGATCGCTTGCCGGCTTGAAGTTGTCCATCCATTCGGACCAGCGCTCGATCTCCCAGGACGCGCGGGACGGAGCCGCGTGGGATTCGACCCAAGCCAGCATTTCGCGATCACCGAGTCCGGTCGCCACCGCGGCCCGCAGCTGATCGGCGTCCAGCCCCGTGAACGCAAAGAACAACTGGTCGCGCGGGCAGTTGAAGTGGTAGTCGCCGACGCGGCCGGCGAGGTCGGCCCGGCACTTGTCGAGCAGGCGCGGCAGATGGGCGTAGCCGCCGAGGCGGACGCGCGGGCTGCGCGGCGGGCGCTGCGTGAGGTCGGGAAAATGAGGAGGGAATCGGTTCATGAGGAGGGAGTGAGGTTGTGTGGTTGGATGACAGCCGCAGTCGAGGAGACCCAATTACCTAAGTAAACTTGATTCCCTTTGGTAACCATTGATTGTGGTTTCCAATCGGTAACCCGCGTCGTCATCCTGATTCATGGTCCCGCGCCGCAAAACCAAAGTTTCCCCACCCCCCGAGCTTTGTCCCCTGCGCACCTGCATGGCGAAGCTCGGCGGCGCCTGGACGCCGAACATCATCTGGTATCTTGGCGCGGGCGCGCGCCGCTTCACCGAGCTCAAGGCGGACCTCGGCACGGTGTCGGCCAAGGTCCTGACCGCGCGGCTCCGACGCATGGAGGCCCAGGGGATCGTTCGTCGTGAGGTCCTGCCGACCTCCCCGCCCACCGTGGAATACAGCCTGACGGATCTCGGACGCGAGCTGCAGCCGGCGATCGCCGCGATCGTCGCCGTGGGTAACCGGCTGAAGACGCGCGAGCGCTGAGGCAGCACCGATCGACGCCGTCAGCGTCGGCGAGCCAGGAGCAGGGCGTCGAGGGTTGGGAAAGGCACGTCTGTACGCTCCGAGGCGGCGGCCGCCCCAGCCGCTCCACTCTCATTGGAACAGCGACCGTGTCGTTCGCTATGGCTCGGGCCCAACCATCAGAGCAGACCCATAGGAGTTACCTCAGGAACCACTCGATCCAAATACAGATCAGTTTTAGGATCGAAGTACCCTGACGATTTGGAGAGGAGCGGGAGCATCGTGCTTCCACTCCTTAAAGACATGCTCCGTAGCATCGATAGAACAGTCGGCTCGCCCGTGCAGAGCGTCATCACTCCATTCCTCTGGCAATACCGGGCCTCGCATTTCTGCAGTGTCGGATAGGCCGTTTCCGCCGCGTTAACTATGGTCAAGAGTCCACCACGACGTCTCCTCTGTAAGCAAATGCACCTTGAGTAATCCGCGCACGCTTTCTTGATCCGAGTTTGCAAAGGGTGCGAGGTAGCTGATGCCGGCGTTTTTGACCAGCGTCGCGAGACCGCGCCCGTCGGTCAGGGCGGCGATCTCTTGGGGAATGTTTTCAAGCGCCTCACGGTCGCCTAGATCGACGACGAGGTGCGCGCACGACCGACGGCCGTCATGTCCATCCGCTGGCGGAGACCTACGCTTCCATGTTCAATCCCCGCTTCTTCGATGCCGATGCGTGGGCGCGCATCGCGAAGCAGGCCGGCATGAAGTACATCGTCATCACCTCCAAGCACCACGACGGCTTCGCGCTCTGGGACTCCCAGGTCTCACCGTGGGACATCATGGAGGCGACGCCCTTCCGGCGCGACATCCTCAAGGAACTGGCCGACGCGTGCGCGAAGCACGGCATCAAGCTGTATTTCTATCATTCGATCATGGATTGGCATCACCTGGATGCCCAGCGCGCGTTCTACCCGTCCTACAACGACAACAAGCAGAGCAACCCGAACTTCCGCCGCTACCTCGACACCAAGATGAAGCCCCAGCTCCGGGAGCTGCTCACCCGTTACGGCGAGATCGGCATCCTCTGGTTCGACGGCGAATGGGTGAACGACTACACGACGGAAATGGGCAAGGAGATCGACGCCTTCGTGCGTTCGATCCAGCCCAAGATCATCGTGAACAACCGCGTCGACAAGGGCCGCCAGGGCATGGCCGGCCTCACTCGCGCGGGTGATTTCGCCGGCGACTACGGCACACCTGAGCAGGAGATCCCCGCGACCGGCCTCGCCGGCGTGGACTGGGAATCGTGCATGACGATGAACGACACGTGGGCCTGGAAGGCCTCCGACACGAAATGGAAGTCGAACGAGGTCCTCATCCGCAACCTGGTCGATATCGTTTCGAAGGGCGGCAATTACCTGCTCAACGTCGGACCCACGCCGGAGGGCATTATTCCCCGTCCCTCCGTGGAACGGCTTCGCGCGATGGGCGCGTGGCTGGAGGTGAACGGCGAAGCGATCTATGGCGCCGAGGCCAGTCCCTTCGCCCACCCGACGTGGCAGGGGCGGTTCACGCGTAAGGCCGACGCCCTTTATGCCATCGTCTTCGAACGCCCGGCCCGGCCCGACGGCTGGATCAACCTGCCGCAGCCCGATGGGTTTTCGGAGCGCTCCGAAGCCACCCTGTTGGCCACCGGCGAACGCCTCGAAATGGTCGCCCGCCAAGGGCAGGTGTTCATCAACCTGCCCGACCGCTTGCCCGATCCCGTCGCCACGGTGGTCAAGATCTCGCTGAAGTGACCAACGAGCCGATGCGGTATCAGGATCGGGGAGTAACGGTGGCAATCGGAGGAGCACGAGGAGGACGGTCTCCGCTTGGCGGGTGCAATCCGGGGTAGGCTCGTCGATCGCGTCGGCCTTGCACCTTGCCGGGTAGTTGGACCTCCGGGGAGCCGCAGGTTGACGAAACTGGCCGGATGATCGGCCGGGCTCCTGGCCCGGCGTCGCGAAGAAGACCAACGTGAGTGTGGCGGTTCGTTTGCGCGGCAATTGCGTGCCACGGGCTTTTTCCTCACTGTGGTCGTGCGATGGTGCGAAGCCTACCTCTGTCCCTGATCATGACGGCGTTGCCGCTCATCGCTGCCTGGCCACGGCACACGATCGATGACTCGCTCCTCGGCGCCGATGGGCCCCGCCTGGCCGACGCGAATGGGGATGGGTTCCCCGATATCGCGGTGGCTTGGGAACAGAGCGGACGCAGCCGCGTTTATCTGCACCCCGGAGTGTCAGGCGATCCGCGGCAACCTTGGCGGTATGTCGAGGCGGGGCCTGCGCCTGATGTTGAAGATGCCGTCTTCGCTGACCTCGATGCGGACGGAAAGCTGGATGTGCTAAGTTGCACCGACCGGCACCAACGTGTCATCGCGCATTTCGCTCCCCGCGAAGATGACGGTGCTTGGGAGACGCGTGAGTTTCCTGTCGCTGTGGTGCCTGACCATCCCTGGATGTTCGGTGTCGGCGTCGACCTCAGTGGCGATGGGCTCCCCGATCCGCTGATCGGGGGGAAAAGCAGCCGCTCGAGGGTGGCGAAGGTCGGCTGGCTCGCCCGTCCTGCGGACGACCGTCGCAACCTCACCGGGTGGACCTTTTATTCGATCGGTGAGGTGGGTTGGACGATGACGATGCAGGTCCACGACTTCAATGCCGATGGTCGCCCCGACCTCTTGCTCTCCGACCGCCGGCCGGATGCGGGTCTTCAAGGTCTTCGTTGGCTGGAGAACCCTGGCACCCAGGGCGGCGTCTGGCAGAACCGGTTCATCGGTGCACGAAATCGCGAAGTGATGTTCGCTGATCTTGCCGACCTGACCGGCGATGCCGTGCCCGAGGTGGTGGTGGTGACCCACGACCGGCGGTTGTTCTGGTATCAGCGTCTCAGCCACGAGGTATGGAGGGAGAACGAGATTGCGTGGCCGGGCGAAAGCGTTGGCCGGATCGGTAAGTCGGTGGCGGTCGGTGATCTCAACGGCGATGTCCGTGCCGATCTCGTGGTGTCGACCGAGGGGGCGACCGGTCGGGTGGGCGTGTTTCGGTTGTCGTACGACAAATCGCCCCACGAGCCTGAATGGCGATGGGATCCTGTCGCCGGGCTTGGCGGTGAGAAGTTCGACCGGGCCGTCCTGGTCGATCTGGATCGTGACCATGACCTCGACGTCCTCATCACCGAAGAGGCTGACAACAACGACCCAAGCGCACGCGGACTGGGGATTGTTTGGTACGAGAACCCGGGAAGCGGACCGCCTTGACCGCAAACATCAGCCCGATCCGTCCGGTGGCCTGCCCATGAGGTGCGGCTCTGTCCGCCTGAGGGCTCGCGTTGCCTGACTGATCACGCCAGAAAGCAGGCATGCCGATGAACACCTCCGAGGAGACTTTGATTGATCGCGCGGTTCAGTTGGACGGTAAGAGCGCCGAGGCGCTTCGGGTCGCGCGGGGGCGATGGTTTGTTGTTATGGCGGTGGCCGTCATCGCCTATGCCGTGGTGGGCGCCTTGCTCTCGGCGCGCTCGAGCGGCGGCGTTTCAGGTGTCCTTGCGACCATGGCTGCGATGCCGCTGTTCGTCGTCGCATTTCAGGCCGGGCGGCTGGCCGGACGGGTCGAGGCCGTGCAGCGGGTGCGGACGCTGTTTCGCAGTTGAGACCGTCGGGACAGGGAAGCGGGGCCCCGGTCCTGTCCTTCGATTGCCTGCGGCGTAAGTTTGGAGCGAGGCTGACCTATTTCTCCACGTACCACGTCATCACGCCGTCGTAGTAGTCCCAGTTGGGCATGAGCTGCGGTGCGCGGAAGACGCCGTTCTGATCGCTGACGACCACCAGAATCCTCTTCAATCCGTCCGAGGTCTGGCGCGTGCCGATGCCGACCGCGCAGCGGGTGAACGTATAGGAGAGCGGGGTGGAGGGTTCGACGTGCACGATGTCGCCGTCCAGTCGATACCGACCGGAGTGCTTCTCCGACCCGCTGGTGTTTCCAAACTGGGGGTTGGTGGTGAGGAACGCGATCGAGTAATCGTACGTGCCGTCCGTACCGAGCCGGAAGGCACCGCCGGACGAATGGGTCGCCATGCCCGCGCTCATCCCCGTCAGCGTGTTCGTGTAGAACGCGCCTCCCTGCCTCGTCGATGTCGTCCAATCCCCCAGCAGGTCGGCCGCGACGAACAGCCCGCCCGCCGGGTGGGGTGCGCGTCCTTCCGCAGGTTGAATGGACTCAATCAACCCCAAGAGCGGGCGCCAGAGCGCGCTGAACGCTGCCGATTCCTTGAAGGAACTCATGCCGAGGCCGGGATTGACAGGCTCCACCACCGCGGTGATCGGCTGGACGCGTCCGTCGCCGAGGTCGATGAGGTACAGCACGGCGTAGTTCCTGAGTGCCCCCTCGTTCCGCACTTTGCGCTCGAAGAACCGACCCATGTAGTGGACCACGAGTCCGCTCGGGATGCGGGCGCGGTAGTGGACGATGGTGTCGCCCAGCTCAAACGCTTCGAACTGCTGGCGCCAGGTGGCATCGAAGGTGGTGTGGGCATCTTTCGTGATTGCCCGCGGAGGCAGCACGAAGATCGAGGCTGCATGTCGACCCTGGCCCGTGGGGTCCGGTGAGCCGTCACTGGTCACGTCCTGAAGCGTGGCGCGAAAGATCGTCGCCCAGTTTGCGTTCTCCCGGGTCCAGCCGGACGGCGGTGTGTAAGTGATTCCGGATACACCAGGTCCGCCCGTCTTCTCCAGCGAAGGTTTCCCCGCGGCCGCCGCTTCGTCGGCCGCAACCTGTCGCGCGGCTTCCTCGATACCGGCGCGCGGCATCATGCCCTGCGGACCGAGATCGACGAGGTGGGGGTTGATGCCGATGAGCGACTCGAAAACCGCTGCTGCGATCGTGCGCAGATCCTCCTGCGAAGCCGGATCGGTTGCGACCTCCTTCATGCCGATCACAAAGGTGGGAAATCCGAGGCAGAATTCCCAGTAGGCCTGCTTGTCCGCATCGTTCATCCGGGCGACTTCCGGGCCGGCGAGCACGCCGACGATCTGCGCGTGCAAGGCGTCAGCGGCGGCCTCGGTCGGCTCCTCCTGCCGGGCCACGCTCCAGAGCTGCGTGACGAAGAGCGACGTCGCCACGGCCACGTCGCGATCGGCACCCTCGCCTTCGGCCGCGAGGAGTTTTCGCGCTTCGCGCGCGCCCACCTCCAGCAAGTTGAAGATCGCCTCGCGCTCGGCGTCGTTGGTCGTGAGCTGCCGGGCGAGGTCGGGGAGGAGGAGCCAGTTGGGTGCGGCATTGAAGCGAAACTCGGGCCGCAGGAGCTGATCCTTGGTGGGCAGGGCAGCGGACTGCGCGACGCGTTGCTCCGTGAGCTTTTTGACCAGGCCGCTGAGAGGGGAGTCCGGTGGCGGCGGTGTGTCAGAGGCAGACAGCCACGCGTGCGGAAGTGTGAGAGCAACGAGCAGGCACGCGGCGATGCGCCGGGCCCGTGGGGCGAAGCGGGATGATGTCATGGGGCGAGGGCGTGGCGGGAGGAAATGGCGGAGAACGCGCGGCCCCGCGCCGGTTTCAGAGCAAAAAGGACGACGGTAAACGGCTGCACACGGCTGTCCTCGGCCTAGGGTTGGACGATCGGCATGAGAAACCGGTCGGTGACGAGGTCGAGCCGCGGGTTGGCCGCCGTGAGCAGCGTTGAGACGTTGGGGAAGGTGATGGTTTTGTCAGCCATTGGGGGGTAGGCCGGACGGGGATCCAGAGAGCCATACTGGCCCGAGATCCGATCCCGGTCCTTGAACTTAAGGGTCAGCGTCACGCTATCGATCTTCCAGGCGTCGAGCGGGAAGTTCGGTTCGTAGGTGATCACGATTCGCAGGCCGTGTTGCTGGATGTTGGCCAGATTGTTTCCGGCGGGCGACCACACCGTGTCCACCGCGGTCTGCAGTTCGAAATCCGCGCTGGAGTTAACTTTCAGCTCGGTCGTGTTGCGGCCGTAGCTGTAACCGATGTCCTGGAGGCGAAGTGGGTTGGGAGTCGGGTTCCACGGATCGATATCGGTGTTCCCCCCGTTGATGTAGAGCTTGATGGTGAATTTCGAGGGGAGCTCCTTGTTGTCGTTGCCGGTGCGAATCGTGACGGTGCCGGCCACCACAAAATATTGGTCGATGCCCTGAACGAGCGCGCGCGGCCAGCGACCCGGCTCCGTGAAGCTGATCCATTCGCCGTCACGCTCGTAGACCGATGTCACCGACCAAGATCGTTTGAACCCATCCATGGGCGGACTGCGCCACTGCGTCATGCCGCTCACGATGGTCGGTTGATTCACTTGCGAGCCGAATCCGTGGTGGACCCGATAGTGGGTCACTCCTGGGACTTCGGGCCAGGTGAGGATGACGCTGTAGTCGCCCTGTAAGCTGGCGGTAATGCGTTCAGGATCCGCAGGGAGCGGGACGGTGTGCTCCACTTCTTTGGATTGAGTCGCCCCGTTCGCCTCGGTCAGCGTCACGCGGTATTTCCTTTTGCTTCCCGGCGAGATGTCACCATCCACGACTTCTGAGGCGTCTGGAGGCACGACCATCGGCTCCCAATAAACGTCATACGAATATACGCCCCGCATCTCTCGCTCGACCGTAACGCTGGGGCTGGGTGCCGGCGTGACCGGTGCTGCTGAAGACCTTTGCGCGACCTGATCGTTCAGAGACAACACCGCGCCTGGAACGGTCCAGCGCACGATCGTTCTGGCTGGGGTGCCGCCGACCGTGACGTTAAACCCGCCGAGACTCGGCGCTGGCTGGGTGGGAAGCTTGCCGAGGGGTGTAGGCGTGAGTGGAACGGCCGGGCCGGCGACTGCGGGCGCTGCATGCTTGGATCCCACCGCCGCCGCGAGCAAATGGTCGAACGCCTTGGCGCGCTCTTGCTCGGCGATATTCTCAAAGGTAAAGCCAACGTACACGAAGCGCCCGCCGGCATAGGGGTGGGCCACGGCGACGGGAACCGGCTCTTTCGCGGTCTTCGCAGGATCGAGAGACGACGTGAAGACAACGGCTGCGCCGTCGGGGTTCACAGCGCTGAACTGCGTTTCGGCGGCGCCCTTCGGCTCCACGTTGAAACGTGCTCCCTCGGGTGAGAACACCGTGCCGGCGGCAAAACGTTGCACGAGTCCGGCGAGGCCATTGATGCCGGCGACCTCCTTGAGAAAGGGATGGCGGGAGGCCGTCCACGATGTGGCGTAGGCGTGGTTGCTCACGTAACCGGGCGAAATCAAAATGAACGCTCCCCCAGTTTCCTCGAGATACCGCTTCACCGTTTTCTCATCCTCGACGCTCAACACCGCGACATTGTCTGCGCCGCCACCGTAGGAACCGCCGGTGTACCACAGCACGACGTTGAAATCGCGCAAACGCTCGAACGCCGGGCCATGCTGGTTGACCGGAGCGACCTCTACGGACCACGCGGATGCGTCACCGCCGACGGCCGCCGCCACGAGGCCGCGAAAAAGTTCATCGGAGCCGGAAAGGCGCGCTCGGTTCGCCAGGTTGTTGTTGGCTGACCAATCGTCGTCGACAAGCAAGATACGCAACGGGCCGGAGGCGGCTTTCGGCGCAGGCAGGCTGGCAAGGGGCGGCGAAGGCTTCCGGGTGGTGTCCTGCTTGACCGTGGCGGAGTCGCGGCCCGGAGCTCTGGCCAAGGGCGGGGCGACGGGCTGGGACAAGGATTGCGCCTTCGGTTCGGACGCCGATGGCGCGGTGGTGGGTGCGGCAGCGGGCGAAGCGGGAGGCCGAGGAGATGGCGCGGTGCGATTCTCGGTGAATCGCTTCACCAAGCTGCGGATCGGTGATTCCGGAGGGGGCGTGTCGGCCGCACTCACGCTCAAGACCAGAACGGAACCCGCGAGAACAGCTGCGCCGCAACGGTGGCGCACGACCGACCGGATGAATCTCATGGAGCGTGAGGAAACGTCGCTTGGTCGCAAACGACAATCTGTTTCTATACGCCGAGCCAGCGGCACGCGCCCGACTTTGTTGGATCTCCAATCCGTAGGATCGACGGGTGCGCCCGGGCATGCGGTGTCCGCCCTTGAAAGCGCACCGAGAATCCGGCTCACTCCGGCGATGACGCTACTCCGTGCTGCGGCGGGACTCGTCCTCGGGTTGATTGGTGCGATGGCCCCGGTCCGGGCCCAGGCGCCGAACATTGTGGTCGCCTCGGGCGGGGGCGGGGGAGGCAATCCCTACCAGGCCCCGGCGGATCCCACCGTATCGCTGTTTGACCTGGAGGTGATCGACGTGAGCTCGCGCCTCGAGGAGTTCCTTGAGTTGAATGAGGACCTGGCCGGCAGCGTCACTCCCGCCGCGATGACCGAGGCGGCCGCCTTGCGCGAATTACGCGCACCGTATGCGTCCGGCGAAGCCCGCCAGTTGCTCGAGGGTGCACGCCGCGAACCCAAGCTGCAGTCCGCCGATGACCTGCAGTCTGCCGCCGTCCTGCTCTACGCGCAGGGCAAGGGAGGACCGGCGTTTGCCTGCCTGTTGCTCGCGGCCGAGAAGGCGCCGGCCGACGCCGGCGTTCTCCTCAACCTCGCGGCCGGCGCCTTGGCCGGAGGACGTGCGAACGAAGCGCTCCCGCTCATTGCGGCGGCCGAGCGTGGTCAATTGCCGCCGGGACCCTGGGGCGTGGGTGGAGCGACCTACGCGGCGTACCTGCGCGCCTATGCGCAGATGCTGCGGGGCGAGTATGCGCAGGCGCGCGGACCGCTGCAGCGGATCGTCGACGACCAGCCCAACCTGAGTGAGGCCGCGCTCCTGCTCGCCTTGGTCCAGGCCAAGCTCGGTGAGGAACCGCGCGTGGCCTTCCTGAAGGCGGCCGTGCGCAAGCGGGCCAAGCTGATCGATCTCGAGCACGACCCGGAGACGGTCGAACAGGCGCGCCAGGAGCGGGACGGCCTGACGGAGGGCAATGAGGTCGCGGTGTCGCTCGCCGATCTCTTCGACCTGAGCGGTGGCCGGCCGGGGAGCCTGCCCAACGTCAAGCGGCCGCGTTCGGCCGAGGAAATGATGGGCATGATGGAGCCCTACATGGAACGATGGCAGGCTGCCTACACGGAGCAGGCCCGGCTTCACAACGAGGTGATCGGCAAGGCATGGGAGCAGTGGCGCGCGAAGGAAGACTCCGTGCCGGGCGCGTACGCCTATCGCCAGACTGCGCTGGTCAACCGTGCCATGAACCGCCACAGCGCGACGCCGGAGCTGAATCGCGTTGCCCATGAGGTCGACCTGTTGCGGCGGGAGCTGGATGCGAAGACCGAGGCGCTGGTTTCCCGTACCATCGAAGCCCGCCTCCCCATCGCGCAGCGGCAGGCCCAGGAAAGCCAGGGCAAGCCGATGACCCCGGCGTTGCTACGCCAGTACGCGAAAGAACTCAATGGTCCCACCGACGATGCGCTCAACAGCATCGAGGGCCTGCTCGCGGCCTACCACGACGCGGTGGGACGGGAATATCTGCTGCATAGCGCGATCATGAACGGGATGCTCTCCGTGGTCGGTGCGCCGGAGCTGCGCACGGTGCTCCAGACCGCCGCGGAGGAGGCACGCTTCAAGGCTGAGGCGGACCTGCTCTCCGCCGTGACGAATCTGTTCAACACCTTGGGGGCGCAGTATGACCCGAACGCGATCGTCGTGGAGGAAGGCGAACCCGGCAGCGGCCCGCCTTGCAGCGAGTCGCAGGCCGATTTTTCCGTCGCGCTCAACCTCGGTCCTGCGGGCGTGGAGATCAATTGCACCAGTGTGTCGCTTGAGCTCGAGGCGGAGGTCATCCCGGAAGTGCTCGGGGTCTCCGGTGAGATCGGCCTCGACTTGAGCGGCGAAGTCACCGGCTTCATCGGGCCGAAACAATCCATCCCCGGTGTCGGCAGTGCGAAGGAGGGCTTTTATGTGAAAGCCGGACGCGACGGCCTGCACGACATCGGCGTCAAGGCGGAGGTCAAAGCCTCGGTCGGCGTCGGCCCCGTCGCTGCGGCCTACAAGGTGGGCGAGGTCGGATGTTCGTTCATGCCCTCTCCGCGCACCGCCGTGTCCGCACCGGGCGCGTTGCCCGAGTTTGGACGGTGATCGTCGTCCTTGGAGGAATTCCCCTTCGGCAATGATGCTGCTGCCCCCCGGGAACGCCGAGCTCCCGCTCGGCCTTCTCCTCGGCAAAGCCAAGCTGGGGCTTGGCGCTCCCGGGGAGCGCGGGGTGAGTTAAACTCGCTGGAGCAGTTCGAGCAGCTTCCGGTCGAGCTGGTGGCCGTACCAGTCTTCGTAGGCGACGTCGGCGCGGCGGGAGTCGAGCAGGCCGAAGGCGCCGTGCATTTCCCAGAGGCCGAAACCGATGCCGCGTTCGGACAGGACTTCCAGCACGTCGCGGAACCAGGCGAGGAACACCGGGTGGGGTGTCAGATTGTAGCAGCCACATTCGCCGCAGTGCACCCCGACGCCGCGGTCCTTCAGGTCGAACCAGGGCTGATAAAGGCGTTCCAGCCAGGCGCGATTGGCTTGAGGGCCGTCCGGCCACTTGGGCGCGGGCAGGTTATCCGGGTCCTTGTAGACCCACGGGGCCTTGTGGTGGGAAATGTTGAAGGGCATGTAGCCCCGGCAGCTCTGGCCGATGCCGAGGGGCGCCAGCTCCGGCACCGCGAGGTGCCCGCCGTTGTTGCCGTCGGCGATGATCAGGCGGCCCGGGTCGACCGCCCGGATGGCGTCGACCGCCGCCTTGGCCACCCGGTAGTACACGTCGCCCGGCACGGCTTCGCGTTTGCCGTGCTGGTCGTTCATGTCCTCGCGCAGGCTCGGCTCGTTGACCAAATCGAAGCTCAGCAGCTGGTTCGGGATGCCGCGGTAACGCTTGGCCCACAGGGTCCAGTGCGCGCAGAACGCGTCCAGCGCGGCTTGGTCCCTCCAGAGATTGTAGGGCTCATGAAACCCGGCATTGATGCAATAGCCCGGGGCGCGGTGCAGGTTCAGGCTGACATGCAGGCCCCGTTGGTGCGCGGCGGTGACGAGGGCGTCGATGCGCGCGAGCTTGGACTCATCGAAACGGTAGACCTCCTCAGGTGTGATCGGCCGCGAGTAATCGATGTCGAGGTAGTAGGGGTACGCCATCGGCACGCGTACGAAATCGAAGCCCCAGTCGCGCATCCACGCGAAGCTCTCCACGCGTGTGGCCGGCCGGGCCCGTGCCGGATCGGGATTGAAGAAGTCGAGAAAGTTAAAGCCCTTCCACTTGGGCAGGGCGTTCGTGGTCCGCACGGCGGGTGCGGGGGTCGTGGCGGCGAGGGCGGAGCGGGACGACAGTCCGATGCCGGCGGCGGCGAGCCCGATGCCGGTGTGGGTGAGGAAGCGGCGGCGGCCAAGGTCGGGAGGGGGCATGGCAGAGACGGGCGCGGCGGGCCGCGCCGGGTCAAGGGTGATGGGTGAGCGTCCATCGTGCCGCCCCGATGTCATCAGGACAAGGGAAACGATTCGCTCACGCCCGTGGGCCGGTCTCCCCCTGACCCCTGACCCATCACCTATCACCCCTCACCCCGCCTCCCTTACAGGTGCTCCTCGTAGGCGATGTCGATCTTGGCAGCGAAGGCGCGTTGGCGGGCGTCGCCGTGGAAGCGGATGCTGTGGGTCAGCTCGTCGTAAGTGTATCCATTATTCGGATCGGGGCTTACCTCCTGGCCGTCGACCCGAACGCGGATGCTCTTCTGATAAAGGATGCCGTTGGCCTCGACTGGGTCGAGCGCCACCGCGACGGTTTCAGCGATGCGGTCGCCCAGGGCGGCGAGCGGCGCGGAGAAATCGCTTTCGATGTTCAGCACCGTGCCACCGGTCAGCTCGGCGGCCCGGCGGTGCGAGATGTTGCCGGGCGACACGACGGCGTGCATCTCGAGTTTTCCGCGCCGGTTGCCCTTGGCGATGATGAAGGGGCGCATGACCCAGTAATTGATATAACCGTCGAGGGTCTGGCGCGCGGCGGGATGGCGCGCGTTGTACTGATCGAGCAGGGCGGGCAGGGTGCCGTTCTCGATCCACTGGGCGTTGCGCGTTCCGTCGCGCTGCTGCTCCCACACCGCCATGCGCGTCTCCTCTTCGTCCATGAAGAAGACCACGATGGTGGTCGCCTCCGGACGCAGGAACGCGTGCTGCTTGTTGTAGTAGCCGGCGACGAAGTTGTACACGGACGTGAAGGCGGTGCGGTTGCTGTCGCCCTTGGTGCCGACGCGCACGAGTTCGGCGAAGATGCCGTCGGGTGTGCGCGGGGTGACCCACGGCTCGGGCATGACGGGGAGGCTGACGAGGTTGCCGTTGCTGGCCACGCGTTTCACCGCCTGCCTCGGGCGGTTGCGGCGGTCGAGCACGGGGTTGCCGGCGGCGTCGAGCTCGGTGTAACGGACCTCTTTGTAGAAGGACTGGGCGCCCGGACTGCGACTGCGGTCGGTGTTGACGAAGTCGGTCGTGAGCACGGCTATGCGGTAGTCGAGATCACGCGTGTGGAAGAGCTGGCGGAAGCGGCTGAGGTTGTCCGCGATGCGGCTTTGGTGCGCGGCCATCGACGGCGAGTTATTGATCACGAACACGAGGTCGACCTCGCGGTTCTTCGAACGGTCGACCGACATCTGTCGTGCGCGCCGGATCGGCTCGACCACGACCGAGATCACATTCTCCACGCCGAGGTGCGGGTTGTTTTCGTCGACCGTGTAGTAGCGGAAGCGGTCCTCGCCCATGAAGCCCGGGTTGGGCGCGTAGGTCAGCTGGCCGGTGGTGCGGTCAAGCCGGGCGGTGCCATGGCGCGGCTTCTCCTCGTCGTCGAGCAGGTAGGCGATCTTCGGGTTGACGATCCCGCTGCGGTCGTTGGCGGAGAGGAAGTCTTCGTGACTGGGGATCTTGTGCCCGACGGGCGTGTTGGGTCGGGTGGTGAGCAAGACGGGGCGGACCTCGACCATCTGTTCACGGGCCGCGCTGACCTCGAATTTCTCCAGGGTCACCGGCGGCGGCGGCTCCACCTTGACCACGACGGTGTTCGTGAACACGAGGCCAGTCGTTTCGTTGCGCACGCTGTAGCTGAACGAATCGGTCCCCACGTACCCGTCCTCGGCTTGGTACGCAAAGTAGCCGAGGCGGGCGGTCTTGTTCTTGAAGAAGTCCTCCTCATCACCGCCCGCGAGGCCCACGCGACCCGATTTCGGCTCCGCGGTGATCGTGTAGATCAGATCGGTGCGGCCCTCCGGACTGAGGATCTCCGGTGCCACCGCCAACTGGCCGTGCACGCCGCCGTTCTCTGCCTCGATCACCATCGGCTCGGGTGAAACGATGGCCGCAACGGAGCCCGCTCCCGCCTGAGGCGTCGGGGTAGGCTGCGCGACGGCGAAGGCGGTCGGGAGCAGCACGAAGGCAAGGAGGCGCAACCAAAACGGGCGAAGGGAGGGCGAGGTCATCGTGGGAAACAAGGGTTCAGGCGAACGTGACTTATGCTCCGTCAGCTGCGCCGTGGCGAGGTTCCACTGCCAGCCCGGTCATCACGCATTCTTCCCGAGGCGCGGAGATACGGTCCGACTTGCGCGGAACAGGCCTGATTGTCCTTATTGGGGCGCGGCTCCCCTGCCGTTTGCCATGACGCGTTCACCCCGCCTTGCCCTGATTCCGCTCCTCGTGTCCACCCTGGCCTCTTTCGTTGCACCCGCGGCCGCCGCCCACGGCCCGACCACGCCCAACCCCGGTCTGCGTTACTATTATCCTGTGCCGGCACCGGCCCAGCCGCAGACCTTGCGCGTCGATGTGTGTGTTTATGGCGGCACGCCGGGCGGAGTAGGCGCGGCCGTGCAGGCGAGCCGCATGGGGCGCAGCACCGTGCTGGCGGTGTTTCGCCGCCACGTTGGGGGCATGACGTCCGCCGGACTCACGGCGGTCGACCTCGGGCGCAAGGAATCCATCGGCGGCATGGCGGCGGAGTTCCTCAACCGCATGGGCGTCTGGTCGGGCTTCCGCGCTGCGGATGCGGAGAAGACCTTCCGCGCGATGCTGGCCGAGGCGCGCGTGCCCGTCTGGTACGAACACCGCCTCAAGGCGGTGGAAAAGGACGGCAACCGTATCCGCGCCCTCGTGTTCGAGAACGGCAATCGCATCGAGGCGAAGATGTTTGTCGACGCGACCTACGAAGGTGACCTGCTGGCCCGCGCGGGCGTTTCGTATCACGTGGGGCGCGAGGACAACGCCGTCTACGGCGAGACGATCAACGGCTACTTCATCGCGGACAAGCACCAGTTCCGTTTCCCGGTCGATCCGTACCGGATCCCGGGCGACCCGCGTTCGGGTCTGCTGCCCGGCATTTCTGCCGAGCCGCCCCGCCGGCAGGGTTCGGGCGATTCGTGGGTGCAGGCCTACAATTTCCGCATGTGGCTGACCACCGCCGAGGAAGGCCGTCCTTATCCCAAGCCGGCCGGCTATAATCGCGACACCTATCTCCTGCTCGAGCGTTACCTGACCAGCGCGCCGCCTGGCTTCGACTGGGACTTCACCTACCGCCATGGCCCGATCAAGTTAAACCTCGGCGATTGCAACAACGCGGGGCCCGTCTCGACCGACTTCATCGGCGGCAGCAACGCCTGGCCTGAGGCCGACTATGCGACGCGCGAACGTATTTTCCAGGAACACGTCACCTACCAGCAGGGCATGATGTGGTTCCTCGCCCACGATCCCGCCGTCCCGCCCGCGGTGCAGGCGGTGCCACGCAAGTTCGGACTGCCGCGCGACCAGTTCGAGGAGACCGACGGCTGGCCCCATGAGTTGTATGTGCGCGAAGGCCGGCGAATGATTTCGGACTATGTCATGACCCAGCATGACTGCGAAAGCCGGGTGGTGGCGCCGGACAGCGTCGGGCTCGCCAGCTATACGATGGATTCGCATCACACCTCGCGCGTCGTCGTCGACGGGAAGGTCATGGCCGAGGGCAACGTGGAGGTCCGCGTGCCCAAGCCCTATCCGGTGAGCTACCGGGCGATCGTGCCCAAGGAGGCGGAGTGCGCGAACCTGCTCGTGCCGGTGGCGGTGTCGTCGTCGCACATGGCCTTCGGCAGCATCCGGATGGAGCCGGTCTTTCTGCTGCTGGGCCAGAGCGCGGCGACGGCGGCCTCGCTCGCCATCGAGGCCAACGTACCCGTGCAACGCGTCGAGTACGCGCGGTTGCGCGAACGCCTGCTCGCCGACCGGCAGATCCTGGAGTGGACGGCCCGCTAGGCGCGGCGGGTCAACGGACCCCGAGCAGGCCGGCCCGGCGCATCCATTCTTCGGCGCGGGCGGGCCAGGTGGTGACCGGTTCGGCCGTGGCACGCAGGCCGTAGCCATGGCCGCCGTGAGGGTACACGTGGACGGCGGCCGGGATGGATTTCTCCTTCAGCGCGGAGGCGAGCAACAGCGTGTTTTGCACCGACACGTTGTCGTCCCACGCATGGACAAAGAAAAACGGCGGGGCATCGTCCGGCACGGTCACGACCTCGCGCAGGGCCTTCGTCTCCGCGTCGTAGAGGCCGCCAGTGTAAATGAGCAGGGCAAAGTCCGGTCGGGCGGAAAGACGGTCGGTGGCGTCGACCGGCGGATAATGTTGCTCGTGGTGCCGGAGGGCGGTGAGAGCGGCGGTCGCGCCGCCGGCGGAGAAGCCGAGCATGCCGATGCGCTGCGGATCGAGGTTCCAGGCCTCGGCGTGGGCGCGGACGATTCGTACGGCGCGCTGCGCGTCTTGCACGGCTGCCTGCCAGGGCTTGGTCTCGCGGGTGCGGCTGGGCACGCGGTACTTGAGCACGATGGCGGTCACGCCGAGGGAGTTGAGCCAGGTCGCGACCTCGGTGCCCTCGAGATCCCAGGCGAGGATGTAATGTCCGCCGCCCGGACACACGATGACGGCGGTGCCGTTGGCCAGCGCGGCCGGAGGCCGGTGAACCTCGATCAGCGGGGTCGACACGTTGCCGAGCTTGATGATGCGCCGGCCGGCGATGAGCGGATCGTCCGGCTTGGTCAGGTCGCCCTCCGGCGGCAGCGTCACCTGTTCGTCTCCCGGCGGCATGCCGGGCCAAAGGGTGAGCGTGGTGACGGACGGTTCGGCGGCGATGGCGGCGCCGAGGACGCCGAGCGAAAACAAGGCCGGAACGAGCAGGGAGAGGCGGGTACGCATGGCGGACAGATCCCGGGGTGGCAGGTTGGGAGAAACGATCTAGGGACCCGGCGTTGACTTCACCTCGAAACGGATCGGCACGCGGGCCTCAGTTTGGAGCCAAGCCGTGGGTGCGGAGGAAGTCGACCACGAGGTCGAGGCGCGGCGCATCGTAGAATTCCCGGCCGCCATGAGCGGCGCCGTGCACCGGCACGAAGCGCGCGGTGCCACCCGCGGCCTGGTAGGTGCCCAGGAACTCGAGCGACTGGGCCACCGGCATCTGGGGGTCTTGATCGCCGTGGAGCAGCAGCAACGGCGGATCGTTCCGATCAACGTGCGCCACCGGGCTGGCAAGCCGGGCCAGCGCCGGCTTCTCCTCTGGCTGGCCGCGCAGCAGGAGTTGCAGGGCCGGGATGCGTACGCCGAGCCCGAACGGAGTCGATTGCCGGAGGATGCTCTCGAGGTTGGAGGCGCCGTAGAAACTCACGATGCCTTGAATGTCGCTGCGCTCGCCCCGGTGCGCGCCCACGTCGCCTTCGAGTTCCGGGTGGCCGTTGGAAACGCCGGTGAGCGCGGCGAGGTGCGCGCCGGCGGAGCTCCCGGCGATCACGATTCGGCCGGCGTCGTACCCGAAGTCGGCCGCGCGGGCGCGCAGGTAGCGGATGGCCGCCTTGAGGTCGTGCACGTTGGCGGGGAACGGCGCCACCGGCGTCAGGCGGTAGTCCACACTGGCGAGGGCAAAGCCGCGGGCAACGAGGGGCGCCAGCGGGTTCTCCGCCTTGGATCCAGAACGCCAGGCTCCGCCATGCACCCAGACGATGAGGGGCGCGCCGGCCGGCACCGCGGGCAGGTAGAGGTCGAGGCGCAACGGCTGTCCATCCGGACGGGCGTATTCAAGATCCGGATGCGTTGGCGCGGGCGAGGCGCACGGGCCGCGGTGCGGGACCAGCAGGACCAAGGCGGCGGCGAGCAGGGAAAACGCGCGGAACGATCGGATGCGCATGGTGGCGGGGCAGGGCGGGCGGGGCAGGGGCGGAGCGGGCGAATCGACGCGGGCCAAGATGGACCGTCCGCCGCCGAACGTCGACGAGCGAATCCGCCTGCGGCTCGTCTTATCTCGGGGAGTGCCGGCATCGGGAGGCGGTGGTTGCTCGTTCCCTTGGTTTGGGATCGCCGACCTGGGTTTCCTGGTTCCACATCAGAGCACCCCCGTTCCCCCATGTCCCGTCTTGCCCGACTTCTCGCCCTGCTTGCCCTTGTCCTTCCTGCCGCCGCCCAGCCGGCGTCGCGGCCCAACGTGCTCTTCATCGCCATCGACGATCTGCGCAACGATCTGGGGGCCTACGGCGTCGGCCATGCGCGCACGCCCCAGCTCGATGCCTTTGCGCGCACGGCCCGACCGTTTACCCATCACTACGTGCAAGTGCCCACGTGCGGGGCGTCCCGGGCCGCGTTGCTGCGGGGGCGTTACCCGACGGAGCCGGCCCATGTGAACAACGGTGCGATCGCCCAGACCCAGGCGCGCTGGGGCGACGCCAACCTGCCGGCGTGGTTCAAGCGCCACGGTTACCGCACCTACGCGCTGGGCAAGGTCACCCATCACCCCGGCGGCCTCGCCGGAGCGAACTGGGCCGAACCGCCCGAAGAGTTGCCCGGTGCCTGGGATCGTTCCTGGCTGCCGGCCTCGCCGTGGCCGCACGCCGAGGGTATCATGCATGGCTACGCCAACGGCCGGCCGCGGGTGCGCGGGCAAACGCCGGCGCTCGAGGCCCACGACGGTCCGGACTCAGCCTACCCGGACACTTGGGTGGCGGACGAGGCGGCCCGGACGTTACGAGAGCTGGCGGGTTCGAAGGAGCCCTGGTTCTTTGCCGTCGGCTTTTTCAAGCCCCACCTTCCCTTCGCCGCGCCGCAGCGCTTCTTCGCGCAGCATGATCCGGCGCAGATTCCTGCGCCGGCGGTGACGGCCAAGCCCCTGGGCGTGTCGAGCTGGCATGCGAGCGGGGAGTTTTATCAGAACTATGGGCACGGGGAACGCCGGCCCGACACGGACGAAGCCTATGCGCGCGCCCTGCGGCACGCCTATGCGGCGTCGGTGAGCTACGTCGACTCTGAGGTCGGCCGGTTGCTTGAGGCCCTCGCCGCCCTGCCCGGGGCGGACCAGACCATTGTCGTGGTGTGGAGCGATCACGGCTTTCTGCTCGGCGAACACGCGATCTGGGGAAAACACTGCCTGTACGACGGCGCGCTGCGTTCGCCCCTGCTCATCCGAGCGCCCGGGCTGACCGAACCGGGCCGGGCCAGCGATGCGCTGGTCGAAACAGTGGATCTGTTCCCGACGCTGACCGAGCTGTGCGGCCTGCCCACGCCGGCGGGACTGGACGGTCGCAGCCTCACCCCGCAGCTGGCCCGCGCCGATGTGCCGTCGTCGAAGCCGGCCGTGGCCTATTGGACGCGCGGCCAACGCACGGTCCGCACGGGACGCTGGCGGTTGATCGCCCATGAGCCGGCCGAGGGCGGTGCGGCCCCGGCGTATGAGCTTTTCGACTACGCCCAACCCACCGCGGAATCGCAGAACCTCGCCGGCGCGCTGCCCGCGGTGGTGAACGAACTCGTGCGACTGCTGCCGTCGCCGGTGCGCTGACCTGCCGCTCAGCGGGCCGGCGCCCGTGCGATCCAGTCGGGGCGCTTCGTCGGGCCGAAGGCGACATTGCCTTCCGTCGCTACCGTCACCTCATCCCCGCGAAACATCAGCCGGTGCGTCAGAGCGAACGGCGTTTCGTAGGCCGCGAGCTTCAGCACGAGGGTGGAGTCGTCCGTCCAGCCATAGGTTCCGGCCACCGGCTCGTCCGGCAGCCGGGCGAGGGCGCCGGCGTCGACCGGCCCACGGGAAAAGGCCCAGGTACCGTGGCCGAAGGGAAAACGATGGCTGGATTCGCCGTCGCGCCAGGTGACCTCAAGCGTGCCCGGCGTGGCCCCCGTCTGCACGGTGATGGAGCGCCGACCGTCCGCCTCGGTGAAGGTGCGGTCGAGCACGGCAGTGGCCGCGGGCGACGAGGCGCCGCCCTCCGCCGGACGCAAGGCCAGCCCGGCGAGTTGCGTCCGCAGGCGGTCGTGACCGACCGGATCGGCGGGCAGGGCCTGCGGTTGCAGCAGCGGCAGCAGATGCTCCCAGAGCAGATCGAGCACGCGTTGCATGTCGCGCGTGCCGCTGGTAAGGGCCACGACGAGGTCGTGCTCGGGCAGCACGATGCAGAACTGACCGAAGGCGCCGTCGCCGCGGTAGCCATGACGGCTGCGCCAGAATTGGAAGCCGTAACCCTGGTCCCAGTCGCTGCGGGGATTGCTGCCGTTCGACATCTGGCGCGACGTCGCGAGATCGATCCAGTCCGGCGGCAGCAGCGTGCGTCCCTCCCAGACTCCGCGCTGGAGGTAAAGTTGCCCAAAGCGGGCGATCTCCTCCGTGCGAATCCGCAGTCCGTAGCCGCCCAGCGTCATGCCCTCGATGTTGGTGTCCCAGACAGGATCGACGATGCCCAGCGGCGCGAAAAGGCGGGGACGCAGGTAGTCGAGCACGGTCTGTCCGGTGACCTTCTGGACGATGGCACCGGCCATGAAGGTGGCGGGCGTGTTGTAGAGAAAATGCGTGCCGGGCTTGTGCGGCACCGGGTTGGCGAGGAAGGACGCGACGGTCATGGTCTCCTCCGTGTGCGGCGGCTCGTCCTGATGACCGGTCGCCATCGTGAGCAGGTCGCGCACTCGCATGGCCTTGAGGCGCGCACTGGCGTCCGCCGGCGTTTCGGCCGGAAAAAAGCCCAACACCGGATCGAACAGGCTCAGGCGTCCCTCGGCGACCGCGAAGCCGACCGCGGTTGCGGTGAAGCTCTTGCTCAACGAATACAGCACATGGCGATGTTCGGCCGCGTATGGCGCCCACCAGCCCTCCGCGACCACCTGGCCGCGGCGGACGATCATCAGGCTGTGCATCTCGCTCACCTCGGTGTCGAGGGTCTGGACGAGCGCGGCGAGGCCGCTTGAGGAGAGTCCCTGGGACTCCGGGGTGGCCCGGGGCAGGGCGGCCGCGGCAGGCTGAACGACGAGCAGCAGCAAGGTGAGGGCGAACAGGGGTGTACCACGCATACCGCGGACGCTGAGACAAACGGCGGCCGGCGTTAAGCCTTTCCCGCAGCGCCGCCCGTTTTCCCGCGGCAAGGCACGCGCAGGCTTTGGCAATCGCCGCGCAGTCGGCCGGACCGGACCGGCGTAGACTGGGGGCCGAGACGCCTGCCGCGCCGGTTCCCTTCGCGCCATGAAGACCTACCTCTACCTCTCCCTTTTGCCCGAGGCCTTGGTCGCCTCCCACCTCGATCCCGATGCCTACGGCGCCTACCTCGCCACCGGTTCAAGCAAGCGAGCCCGGGGCCAGGCCCTGTTCTTCAAGCTGACCGATGCCTATGCGGCGACCGTGCTCGCCGGGCCGGTCTCCGCGCGTCTCGTGGCCCGCACGCCGCGCCGCTCGCTGTACCTGTCGATCTACCGCGTGCTCGAACGCACGCCGGTCGACGCCATCGAGTCGCTGCACCTTACGACCGAGGACGGCCGCGTGCTGGCGCTCACGCCGCGGCCATATCAACCCCAACCGGGCCCGCGTTTCCACCTGTACCAGGAGTACTGTCCGGTCACGCCGCGGGTGGTCAGCGAACTGGAGCCGCGCGAATTTGCGCTGCAGATCACCGACCTCTCCCACCCGGTGTCGTTGCCGGCGCTCGTCTTCTCCGAATTGAGACTCGAGCGCCTGGCGGACGATCCGGAGGCCACGGGCGTGGACAACCTGCCTTATCCCAACCTCGAGCACCTGCGCGACTGCCTGCGCGAGTTGCGGACCAAGCGCGGCAAGCCCACCAAGACCGTGATCCGCTACCTCCAGCAGGACGTGCTCTTCCGGACGATCGAACGCGGGTTCTTCGTCGCGGCGACGGGCGGCGCCTTCGCGTACTTTCCGATGCCGGCCAGGCATGAACTGGAGACGACCTACTACCCCTGGTGGCGGTCGGCGCTCTCCACCTTTGGCGCCTGAGCCGGCCGGCCCGCCTTCAACCCCCTCCGCCCATGCACGCCCCCCTGTTCTGGTTGACGCCGCTCGCTTCGCTGCTGGCCCTCGGGTTCGCGGCCTTCTTCTACGTCCGCATGAAGGCGGCCTCCGAGGGCTCGGCCCGCATGGCGGAGATCGCCTCGCACGTGCGCGTGGGCGCGATGGCGTATCTGCGGCAACAGTACCGGATCGTGGGTGCCTTCTTCGTGGGCCTCACGCTCGTGTTTGCGTGGCTGGCCTATGGACTCGGCCTGCAAAACCGGTGGGTGCCCTTCGCCTTCATCACGGGCGGATTCTTTTCCGCGCTGGCCGGGTACATCGGCATGAAGACGGCGACCCACGCCGCGGCGCGGGTGGCCCAGGCGGCGAGCAAGTCGCTCGACGCCGGCCTCCGCCTCGCCTTCCGCAGTGGCGCGGTGATGGGCCTCGTGGTGGTCGGACTGGCGTTGCTCGACATCTCGGTCTGGTTCCTCGTGCTCACCCACTTCATCGACGATCCCGATCCGGCGCACAAGTTGGTGATCATCACGACCACGATGCTGACCTTTGGCATGGGCGCGTCGCTCCAGGCCCTCTTTGCCCGCGTCGGCGGAGGCATCTTCACCAAGGCGGCGGATGTCGGCGCCGACCTTGTGGGCAAGGTCGAGGCCGGCATTCCGGAGGACGATCCGCGCAACCCGGCGACGATCGCGGACAATGTGGGCGACAATGTCGGCGATGTGGCGGGCATGGGCGCTGACCTCTACGAATCCTACGTCGGCTCGATCCTGGCCACCGCAGCCCTGGGTGCGGCCGCCTTCGCGCAGGCCGGGGACCCGGTCTCGGCCTACAAGGCGGTGATCGCCCCGATGGCGGTGGCGGCGATCGGGACGGTCTTCTCCATCCTCGGCATCTTCGCCGTGCGCGTGAAGAGCGGCGCCAGTCAGCGCGACCTGCTCAACGCCCTCGGACGCGGCATCAACCTCAGCTCGCTGCTCATTTTTGTCGCCTCCTACTTTGTGCTCAAGGCGCTGGACCTGCCCAACGCCGCCGGCGTCTGGGGTGCGATCGCGGTGGGACTCGTGACCGGCATCGTCATCGGCAAGGCCACCGAATACTACACCTCGCAGGAGTATACGCCCACGAAGGAGATTTCGGGCAGCGCGAGCACCGGGCCCGCGACGGTGATCATCTCCGGCCTCGGCACGGGCATGCTCTCCACCCTCATTCCAGTCATGGCCGTGGTGATCGGCACGACCCTCGCGTACGCGTTTGCGTCGGGCGGCTGGAGCTTTGGTCCCGACACGATGGCGATGGGCCTCTACGGTATTGGCATCGCGGCGGTCGGCATGCTCTCGACCCTTGGCCTCACGCTGGCGACCGATGCCTACGGTCCGATCGCGGACAACGCCGGTGGCAACGCCGAGATGGCCGGGCTCGGGCCCGAGGTGCGCAAGCGGACGGACGCCCTCGACTCGCTCGGCAACACCACAGCGGCGACGGGCAAGGGGTTCGCGATCGGCTCGGCCGCACTCACGGCCCTCGCCCTGCTCGCTTCCTACGTGGAGGAACTGAAGATCGCGCTGCTCCATGCCGGCCAGGCCACGATGATGGTGGCGGGCGAAGCCGTGCCGGTGGTGACCGCGACGCTCACGCAGTTCATGACGCACTTTGAGGTGAACCTGATGAACCCGAAGGTCATGCTGGGCCTGTTCCTCGGCTCGATGATGGCCTTCCTTTTCTGCGGGCTCACGATCAACGCGGTGGGTCGTGCGGCGGGCCGCATGGTCGAGGAGGTGCGACGCCAGTTCAAGGCGAAGCCCGGCATCCTGACCGGGGATGACCTGCCCGACTATGCGCGCTGCGTGGCGATCAGCACGGCCGGAGCGCAGCGAGAGATGATCGTTCCCTCGCTGCTGGCCGTGATCGTGCCCTTGCTCACCGGCCTCGTCTTCGGTGTGCCCGGAGTCTTCGGTCTGCTCGGTGGCGGGTTGAGCACCGGCTTCGTGCTGGCCGTCTTCATGGCCAACTCCGGCGGCGCCTGGGACAACGCGAAGAAGTACATCGAGGAAGGGCACCTCGGCGGCAAGGGATCGGCCGCGCACAAGGCGGCCGTGATCGGCGATACGGTCGGCGATCCGTTCAAGGACACCGCCGGGCCGAGCCTCAACATCCTGATCAAGCTGATGAGCATGGTGTCGATCGTGACCGCGGGCGTGAACATCGCCTACACCCTGTTCTGACCCCGGCGCCGGCACGCCGGTGACACTCACGGCGACGCGGGAAGGCCGAACAGCCGCTGCGCGTTGGCGTGGTAGAACTTCTTCAGCACCTCGGGCGGCAGGTTGAGCGCCTGCACCTTGCGACCGTTGTAGTCGATCTCCCCGCTGCCGGCGTAGTAGCGGTGGTCGGCGATGTAGCGTTCGCGCAGACGCCCGACGTGGGCGCGGCGGAGGATGTCGGTGGTGCCGCCCCGCAGGTAGGGTTTCCAGCTGGCGTCGAGACCGTAGAGGATGCGGTCCGGAAACCGGAGGAACAGCGCACGCACCTTCTCCGGCGGATGGCGGGTGAGGTTTCGGGTGCGGGCGGAGACTTCGATGTGGAAGTTGGGATGGCGCTCCAGCCGCTCCGCGATCGCATCGAGGTCGTGTTCCATGCTGCCGAGGTGGGCGCCGAGCACGACGAGGTCCGGGTGCTTTTCCAGGATCCGGTCGCGCGCGGCGATGATCGCCGCGTGCGTTGGGTATCCGGTTTTCCCGTACAAATGCCACTCGGGATTCGTGGAGTAATAGTGATAGTGGTTGCTGTCCGGGTCGAGCGGCAGCCAGGCGTCGATCGGTTCGGCCAGGTGGGCATGGAGCACCTTGCCCCGGGCGGCGATGAAGGCGTAGATCGGATCGAAGCGGGGATCGTCCGGCAGGATGAAGGCGCCGTTGGGGTCCTTGATGTCGATGCCGATCTCCTTCCAGATTTTAACTCCCACGGCGCCGCGCCGGAACGTGTCATCGAGCCAAGCGGTCACGGCGGCGGTGTAGCCGGGCGCATCGCGGCGCGTCAGGTCGAAGGTCGATTCGAACGGGTAGAGGTCCGGGTGTTTCGCCGCGAGCTCGTAGGCAAGGGCGTGCATGCGCTCAAGATGTCCGTCCGTGCCGTTGTTGCAGACGTTGATCGTGCGCACGTTCAGTTCGCGGAGCAGCGCATGAATCTCCGGGGCGTCCTCGAAAATGTGCGAGTGGGCGTCGATCTTGAGCAGGTCGGTGAAGCCCGGGGGCAGGTCGGAGTCGGCGGCGGGCGCGAATGAGGCGAGGGTGGCGGCCGCGAGGCCGGCGAGGAGGGAAAGGCGGAAGGCCATGAGGTGGGGGAAAGCGTGTGGGAGCATGACAGATCGCGCACGCAGGGGGAGAACTTTGCCCGCAGGCGGTTTGCGGGATGGTGCGGCGCGGCCGGCACGGCCGCGTGCTACGCGTTCGCGGCTTCTGTCTCGTCTCGCTGACGTCGTCCGTCACACTGCGCGGCATGAACCCCACCCCGCCGGTTGAGGCGGCTGCCCCGGTGCGCCTCGCGTCGGTCGACGCGTTTCGCGGCTTCGTCATGCTCCTCATGATGGCGGAGGTGCTGCGGTTGCGGCGCGTGGCGGAGGCGTTGCCCGAGAGCGGCGTCTGGGCCTTCCTTGCGCGGCAGCAGACCCACGTGGAATGGGCGGGGGCGACGTTGCACGACCTGATCCAACCCGGCTTCTCCTTTCTCGTCGGCGTGGCGCTGCCCTTCTCGATCGCGAACCGCCTGGCCCGTGGGCAGGGGCGGACAGCGATGGCGCTGCATGCGTTTGGCCGGGCGCTGGTGCTCATTTTGCTCGGCGTCTTTCTCCGGTCGCTCACCCGCACGACGACGAACTGGACCTTTGAGGACACGCTGACGCAGATCGGGCTCGGTTACGGTTTTCTGTTCCTGCTCGGGTTCCGGCCCGTGCGCGACCAGTGGATTGCGCTCGGCGTGATCCTCACCGGCGTATGGGCAGCCTTTGCGCTCTGGCCGCTGCCCCCGGTGGATTTTGACTATGCGCGTGTCGGGGTGTCGGCGGAGTGGCTGGCGGCGCATGGCCACACCGGCTTCGCGGCGCACTGGCAGAAAGGCACCAACCTGGCGGCCGCCTTCGACATCTGGTGGCTGAATCTCTTCCCGCGCGAGCAGCCCTTTGTGTATCACCCTGGCGGTTACGCGACGCTCAGCTTCGTGCCCACGCTTGGCACGATGATCCTCGGCCTGCTGGCGGGCAACGTCCTGAAGAGCGGGCGCGAACCCGCGCAGCGCCTGCGCTGGCTGGCGCTGGCCGGCGTAGCCTGCCTCGCGGCGGGGGCCCTGCTCGGCTGGCTCGGGGTGAATCCGGTGGTCAAACGCATCTGGACGCCCAGCTGGGTGCTCTACAGCGGCGGCTGGTGTTTCCTGCTCCTCGGCACGTTCTACAAGCTCGTCGATCTCTGCGGAGGCCGGAGGTGGTCCTTCGTACTCGTGGTCATCGGCATGAACTCGATTGCGGCCTACCTCATCGCGGCCCTTTTCCGGCCTTTCATCGCCAAGAATCTGACGACCCACCTGGGGGCGGACGTTTTTCGCATCTTTGGCCCGGCCTATGAGCCCCTCGTGCACGGTCTGGCCGTGCTTGGCCTGATGTGGCTGATCCTCTTCTGGATGTACCGACGGAAGCTGTTCCTGAAGATCTGAGTTGGCGTGGATGCGGCTACGGGAGGGCGGACAGGTTGGCGGCGTCGTGGAGCGCCTTCATTTCGGCCTCGGTCAGCGCGCGGTTGAACACCGCAAGCCCGCCAAACGAGCCGATCGTGGCCTTGCCCTCGGCGAAGAGTGAACCGATCGCGTAGCGGGCGCCGACAATGAAATCCGATCCGCCCATCGGTTTGGACTCCGCATGGCGGGCGGGATCGTAGGCGAAGATGCCCCGGCCGTGGTAGTACGGATTGAGTCCGCGGCTGCCGCCGTCCGGACCCTCCGCGGTGAAGTAACGATCGGTGCGGTGGTGTTTCACTGGATCGAGCTCGTGGCGGTCGAGCACGCCGTCGATGTAGGCGCAGAGCCAGGCACCGTCGTAGGTAAAGCCGAGCGTGACCCAGCGGTCCTCTGGCACCTCGCGGGCGGAGACGGCGTAGTCGGCACACCACGGGAAGGCGGAGCCGTCGGCGCGTCGGGTCACTCCGCCCTCGGAGGAAATGTGTGGCACGAGTTTCCGGGGGCCGCCGTACGTGGGCATGTTGAGCAGCATCGCATACTGGCGTGTGCCGCTGTCGTCGCCGCGTCCCTTGCCCTCGCTCCACATGCCGGCGACGGTGCGGCTGACGTGCAGGTTGGAGAGACGTACCACGGCGAACATGCTGACCTGCGCCTTTGGACCGGAGATGTTGAGGTCGCGCGTCTCGGCGTAGGCGAGGCGGAGAAACCGGCTGCCGTCGAGGTAGGCGGAATAACCGGAGAACGGACCGCCGGGGCGTCGTTCCACCTGTCCCCCGACCTCTTCGAGCGGATGGGCGTGCAACGTGCCCTGGGAGCGGCGCGGTTCGCCCGCAGGTTCGCCGAACGTCCAGAACGCCACCAGGCCCGGGGTGGCCTGCACCACCTCGGGGCGACCGGTGGGCTGCGGCGCGGCCGAACTGGCACGGCTGCCGACCAGGGCGAGGGTGAGGAAGGAGACGAGGAGGCGCGGCGCGATGGCGTTCATGAGGGGAAAGTGACAGATGCCTAATGCTGGCAACGGAGCACGAAAAGGGGAAAGGCTGCCCGGCATTGCAACTTCTGAGCCGCCGGATTGTCTTCAAGGCATGCGTTGGGTTCGAATGGTCCTCGCGGCCTTGGTCGCCTGTGTCGCCGTGATCGGCGGGCTGATGCTCGCTGCGGTGGTGGCAGCCGTGGGCTTGATTCTGATGCTGTTTGGGCGCGTGACGGGACGGGCCCGGGTTACCACGACCCGTGGGCGCCGTCCGACCTCCGGTCCTGCCTCAGCCCCGGAAGTCCGGCGATCGGCGCCGGCCGAAGGGGTGATTGATGTGGTCGCGACCGAGGTGCCCGAGCGCCGTTGAGGCGCGGACTCAGTTGCGGCCGCGGAGCGTTTCCGGCGCGACGTTGCCACCGGCGGCGTCCACGGCTCCGACCCGCCCGGCCAGGGGAGGCGTCTCGTAATAACGCCCTCCGTCGATGACCCGCGGATCGCCGGTGCGGCGGAGTTCCTCCATGAGGCGTTGCTCCAGCGCGGCCTGCACGGCGGCGTAGGCCGGGTGCCCGGCGACGTTCCGCACCTGGTGCGGGTCCTGGGTGAGATCGTAGAGTTCGTGGCGCGGGCGCTTGCCGTAGGCGCGGTCGAAGTACGGACGCCAGCGGGGGTCCTTGCGCTGAGTCACCAACCAGGCCTTGGTCGGACCGGCGTCGTCATCGGGCAGGCTCACGCGGGTCTGTTCGGTGAGTTCCTCGACGGTCGGCGGATTGTCTCCGTCCAGGCGATACGGCTCACCCATCGGCCAGCGGTCGGGCTCGAAGTTGACGATGAACAGGTGATCGCGGGTGCGGATCGCGCGCTGCGGGTAGGGCAGGTAGCCTTCGCGGGCATTTTCCACATGACGTTCGCGTCCGATGAACACGGCGTCGCGGCTTGGATCGATCTGCCCGGAGCGTCCGGCCGAGAGCAACGGGCGCAGCGACCGTCCGGTCATGGCGGGTGTGGCGGCGAGGCCTGCGGTTTCAAGCAACGTGGGCGCGATGTCGGTGAGGCTGACGAGGTCGTCGATCACCACGCCCGGAGTCACCCCGGGGCCGCGCACGAGCAGGGGCACGGCCGAGCCGAAGTCGTAGAGATTGCATTTGCCGTAGGGAAATCCGGGGGCGCCGTGGTCGCCGCTGGCGACGATGAGCGTGTTCTCCAGTTCGCCGAGCGCTTCGAGCCGTTGCAGGATGACGCCGACGGCGGCGTCGAAGGCGAGGATCTCGCCAAAATAATCCGCGAGGTCTTCGCGCACCTCCGGGCTGTCGGGCAGGTAGGGCGGCATCTTGCCTTGGAGGTCATCCGGATTGAGGCCCCACAGCGCGGCGCCGGAGCCGCGGATCCATTTGCGGTGCACGTTGGTCGGGCCGAACCAATAACAGAACGGCTGGCCCGGCGCGCGGGCGGCGAGGAAGGCGTCGAGGTTGCGCGCGACCTGCCCGTAGAGCTGCTGTTTGGCGGTCTCGCGGTCCACGCCGGCCGCGACCTGGCGGGTCACGGTTTGCGAGAACAAATTGAAGTCGCGTCCGGCGGCTTCGTACGCGTGACGCTGGCCACCGTAGGGTGCGTCGACGGGCGTGCCGGGACCCCAGACCTTGTAGGCCTTGCCCAGGTGGTAACCGGCATCGCGCAGGATCAACGGATAGGCGGGAATGGACTCGTCCCAGACGGCCCCGCGCAGGATCGCCCCTCGGCCGGTGCGCCAGAAGTGCTGGCCGGACAGCAAGGCGCTGCGGCTGGGCGTGCAGGACGGCGCCGAGACGAAGGCGCGGCGAAACACGGCGCCCTCGCGGGCGAGCCGGTCGAGGTGGGGGGTGCGACCGCGCAGCAGGTCATTGACCGTGCCGGGACCATCGATCTCCGCATAGATGCCGGCATGGCGGCCCCAGTCGTCGACGAAAAGGAAAACGAGGTTGGGACGGGTCCCGGGGGTGGCGGCAAACGCGGCCGGGATGGCCAACAGGAAGAGGGCGAGGACGGTACGCATGAGCGGGGAAGGGTGAGGAGTCAGACCGGGCAAACGGGGCAACGGTTACGGCGAGCCGGGCGGATTGGGCCGGACCGGCCGGTATTCATTTTTCCAATGCGCGCGCAGCCGCTCGCGCAGGGACGCGACGGTCTGGGCGTAACGCGGATCCTCGACCACGTTGCGCGCTTCGGCGGGATCGGCCTCGTAGTCGTAGAGCTCTGCGCCAGCCTGGCCGTTGTCCCATTCGGTGTAACGGTACCGTTCGGTGCGAAGGCTGTGTCCGGAGAACCGGCCGCGCCACACCTGCGTGAACGCCGGCCGGTCCCAGGGGGCATCCGGTTGGTCGAGCAGCGGGCGCAGGCTTTGTCCGTCGACGTGGGCCGGCTTCGGCAGGGAGCAGAGATCGGCAAGGGTGGCGTAGAGATCGAGCAACTCAACCGTGCGCGGCGAGGCTCCGCCGGGCGTGCGTTGGCCCGGTGCGGCGATGATGAGGGGGCTCCGGGCGGAGCGGTCGTAGAGGCTCTGCTTTTTCCAGAGGCCATGATCGCCGACGTGATAGCCGTGATCGCTCCAAAAGACGACGATGGTGTTGTCGGCGAGGCCGAGACGCTCGAGCGCGTCGAGCAGACGTCCGATCTGGGCGTCCACAAAGCTGATCGCGGCCCAGTAGGCCTGGAGCGATTCGCGTGCCTGGGTCTCGGTCACGCCATACCAGGGCCAGGGCCGGGTGGAGGCGAGTGCAGCCTGCGGCCGGCCGGCACGATCCGCCTCGGTGACCGCCGGCAGGGTGATCGCCTCGAGCGGATACAGGTCGAAATACTTCTTTGGCGCGACGTAGGGGCAGTGGGGGCGGTAGAAGCCGGCGGCGAGGAAGAACGGGCGGTCCTGGTGCTGCTCCATCAGGCGGATGATCTCGGTCGCGACCATGCCGTCGGTCTGCTCCTCGTCGGTGCCCTCGGCTTTGAGCAGGCTGAGCGAGCTGCCGAGTCCGCGCTGCGGAGTGTGATTGATGATGAGGGACTCCTCTACCTTGTCGCGGCCGGACGGATTCACCCGTTCGTCCCACGAGGCGGGATCGTCGAGTCCGTCGGTGCCGATCTGGCCCGGGTTGCCGTAGTGGTAGATCTTGCCCACGCGCGCGGCCACGTAGCCGTGCTGCCGAAAGAGCTGCGGCAGCGTGACCACGTCGGGCACCCGGTCGCGAAAATGAGTGGTGAGATCGTAAACCTGGGCAACGTCGGGGCGCAGCCCGGTCATGATCGAGGTGCGGCTGGGCGAACAGAGCGGGAACTGGCAATAGGCCCGGTCAAACCGCGTGCCCCGCGCAGCCAGCCGGTCGAGGTGCGGCGTCTTCACCACGGGATGACCGTAGGTGCCAAGGTCGTTGTTCATGTCGTCGACGGCGATGAACAGGACATTGGGGCGGCTTTGCGCGCCGAGCAGCGCGAGCGGAAGCAGCAGAAGGACAAGCAGGGTCGGGCGCATGGTGAGGAGTGGCGAAGGGCTGGCGGCCGGGCGGCCGAGGGCGGCGGTCCGGCGAGGTGTCGGTGGGTCCAAGGCGCAGGTCGCGCAAGGATCCGTTGGTCTTTACGTAAAGAGGATGGGGGCGTCAGGGCAGGCGACCCGGTGGACGGTTGCCCGTGCCGGACACCCCGGTGAGACCGTCGCCGAGCTCGCGCCGCGCCCGGTCTGCCTCGGCGAGCAGGGCGTCACGGATTGTCGGATACCGGTCGGCGACGTTGGTGGTCTCACCGGGATCTTCCCGCAGGTGATAGAGCTCGGGCTGGGTAACGTCGCGCTGGGCGTAGCGGACGGGACGTCCCCCGGTTCCGCCCGGCCGACCTTCGAGGGTGCGGTAGCGGTGGGGCAGGATCAGTTTCCATGTTCCGTCCCCCGACGTCACCGCCTGCAGTTCGTTTTGGTTGAACCAGGTGAAGTAGGCGGCGTGCGGGTTGACGGCGCCGGGCTCGCCCACGAGCAGCGGCCAGACATTGCGACCGTCGATCGGCCGCGGTGGCGGCGGCGCCCCGATAAGGGTCGCGAGCGTGGGCAGGAGGTCGATGGTCATGAGCATGGCGTCGCTCGTCGTGCCGGCTGGCAGGACGCCCGGCCAGCGCATCAGGCAGGGGACGCGGGTGCCGCCTTCCCAGGACGTGCCTTTGCCCTCGCGGAACGGGCCGGGGGAGCCGGCATGGTCGCCGTAGCTGAGCCACGGTCCGTTGTCGCTGGTGAAGATCACCAACGTGTTCTCAGCGAGGCCGGTGCGATCGAGGGCGGCAAGCACCTGACCCACCGAGGCGTCGAGTTCCTGGATGACGTCGGCGTAGAGCCCGACCCCTGATTTGCCTGCGAACGCCTCGCTCGCAAACAGCGGCACGTGTGGCTGGGGGTGCGCGAGGTAGAAGAAGAAGGGGCGCTCGCGGTGACGCTCGATGAATGCCACGGCCCGGTCGGTGAAGCGTTGGGTGAAAGTTGCCTGCTCTTCCGGCGTCACCTCCGGATCGACCACGACATCGCCTTCGAAGAGCGGCAGCGGCGGATAGGTGCCCGCCTTGGCCTCCGGGTGGTGCGGCCACATGTCGTTGGAGTAGGGAATGCCGAGGAACTCGTCGAAACCGTGGCACAGTGGGAGGAAGGCCGGATGGTGCCCGAGGTGCCATTTGCCGGCCATGCCGGTCGCATAGCCCTGCTGTTTGAACATCCGGGCAAGGGTGAGCTCGCCCGGGTCGAGTCCGTGAGTCGCATTGGGTCCCAGCGCGCCATGGATGCCGACGCGGTTGCTGTACGCGCCGGTTAGCAGGGAAGCGCGGGAGGCAGAGCAGACCGGCTGGGAAACGTGAAAATGCGTAAAACGCCGACCCTCGCGCGCAAGGCGGTTGAGGTGGGGCGTGGCGACGGAGGAACCAAACGGCCCGATGTCCGCATAGCCCAAGTCATCGGCAAAGATGACGATGACATTGGGCTGACGAGGACCGTCGGCGGCCTCGGCCGTTGCGAGCGCTCCGAACACGATCGTGAGGACAACAACGGCAAGGCGCATGGGAACAGGGTGGCGAAAGGATGCGTCGTGTCCGTCTCACGGGCGGGGCACCCCTCGACGGCGGTGCCCCGTCTGCGGTCAGGCGGAGTGAGGATGGGTGTAGCCGGCGCGGTAGGTGTGCTTGAGCAGGGCGCTGGCCGCTGGGTTGCCGACAAAGTCCTCCTTGGCGGCATCCCAGACCAAGCGGCTGCCGACCTCGTAGGCGATCATGGCAAGCTTCACGGTCGAGGTGGTCAGGTGCGCATCGGCCACGGTGGTGCCAGCAGGCTGGCGGGTGCGGACGGACTCGAGGAACTCGCTCATGTGCAGATTGGACATGTTGCCCTGGACCTGGTGCACCGTCCGCTGGACCTTCGGGTCCTTGGGGATCTCGATCCAGCGATTGTCGGCGGCGAAGACGGAACCGTTTTCGCAGAAGAACATGATGCCGTTGTTGATCTCGGGCGTATATTCGGTCGAGCCCCAGAGCCGGTGGCGCCAAGTCACCGGGCAGCGTTCGAACTCAAAGGTCACGTTCAGGGTATCCGGGGTGGTGATACGGCCCCGGTGCTGGAAGATGCCGCCGGCGGCGGAGACCGCCTTGGGGGCGGTTTCGCCGAGGACGAGACGGGTGGAGTCGATCAGGTGGATGCCCCAGTCGTAGAGGTGGCCCTGGCCGGTGGTCTTTTCGAGGCGCCAGTTCATGTGGCCGATCTGTTCGCTGTAGGGCAGCAGCGGAGCGGGGCCGCACCAGGCGTCCCAGTCGAGGGTCGCCGGCGGCGGGACGGGTGCCGGGCTCTTCAGGCCGGCGTTGAAGATGATCTGGGCCTCGGCCTGGACCACCCGGCCAAACGTACCCTGTTCGAGGAAGGCGCGCACCTGCTTGTAGGACTCGCTTTGGCGGCGCTGGAAACCGACCTGCACGATCCGGCCGCTGCGTCGGGCTGCCTCGACCATCGCGCGGCCCTCGCGGATGTCGGCGGCAAGCGGCTTCTCGCAGTAAACGTCGAGCCCGCGGTTCACGGCGGCGATGAACTGCAGCGCATGCCATTGTGTCGGCGTGGCGATGATCACTGCCTCGAGTCCGTCGACGGCGAGCAGGTCTTGGTAATTCTTGAAAGTCTTGGGACGTGCTCCCTGCAGCCCCTCGATCTCGGTGGCAGCCTTCTCCAGGTGGGCGCTGTCGACGTCGCAGATCGCGACGATCTCGACACCACCGGCAGCGAAGCCGGCCTTCACCACGACCATGCCCCACCAGCCGCTGCCGATGAGGCCGAGCTTGACGCGGCGCGGGGCGGCGAGGGTCGCGGCGCCGAAGGATTTGGTTTGGGACAGGGCGGCGGCGCTCACGGCGGCCGCGCCGAGGAAATGACGGCGGGTTACGGGGTTCACGCCGAAGAGTTTTCAGGAAGCTCCGGCGGCGGAAAGTCAAAAGCGCGGACCGGCGTGCGGCTCAGGGTTTAAGCCGGACCCGCGTGGCGCCCCACGAGCCGGACGTCTCGTCGCACGCTTCGACGGACGCGACGTGTGGCGAGCGGGCGAGGAGCGCATGCACCGTGGTGCGGAGGGTGCCGGTGCCTTTGCCGTGGATGAGGCGCACGGACCGCAGGCCGCGGGCGCGGGCCTCGGCGAGGTACGCGGGGATCAAGGCACCCAGATCCGACGGCCGAAAGGAGTGCAGATCGAGCTCGTCCGTGATCGGCAGGGGAATGGGTTCGTCGTCTTTCACCCGGGTGACGCGACGAGAAAACGGCAAGTCGGGCGCCGGATGGGCCGGCTCAGGACAAAAAGTCCTTCGGCGCGTGCGGGTCGACGGGGGGACGCTCGGCGGCGGCGACCGGCGGCGTCTCCTTGGGCTTGGCCGGGGTGGGCAGGGACTTGGGGGCGTCGGCGGACGGGGCGCTGTCGATGGCGCGCTTGATCTCATCCTCCACGCCGGCGGCCGCGCGCTTGAACTCCCGCACCGACTTGCCGAGCCCCTTGGCGAAGTCGGGCAACCGTTTCCCGCCGAAGAGCAGGAGCACGATCAGGAAGATCAGCATCATCTCCGGGCCGCCGAGGCCGTCGATAAAGGCAGTGGGAAGGAAAGGCATGGGAGACGGAGGGCGGCCGGAGGATCGCGGCAACGGTGCCCTTACCATGGGGCGAACCGCGTGCCGGGCAAGCTTCGGGACTGCGACGGACGGCAGGATTACTTGACGGCGATCTCGACGACAAAGCTTTGCGACTGGCCGGGCTGCACCCAGTGCAGGCCCACGCCGTGTTCGATCGCGTTGGCCGGCCCCATCCAGGGTTCGACGCAGTAGAACGGCGAGTCAGGCTGGAGCGTCCACGTGACAAACGTCGCCTCGGGGGCCGGCACCTTCTCGGTGCCGAGACGCACCGTGATCTCGCCGGGCGCGCCCGCCGGGCCGAAGACCACAGCGTTACTCTTCAACCCGAGGTGGAACGTGTCGACCAGGTCGGGATGATCGAGACGGGTTTCCGGCGGGATGGCCGGACCGGGAATGAGGCCGCCGGTCGGGGCTTGCCGCAGGGTGCGGCTAGACGGGATCCGGATGGCGTAATCCCCCCGGGTACGACCCTCGGCCCACGGTACCGTGAAGTAGAAATGATGACCCGCGCTCCACGGAATCGGGCGTTTGTCGTGGTTGCGCAGCACATACTCGCAGGTCAGTCCCAGCGGCGCGAAACGGTAGATGACGCTGAATTCGTAATCGAAGGGATAGGCGGCGTGGGCTTCGGCCCCCGGCTTGAACGTCGCGGCAAATCCCCGCTCATCGAGCCGCGACACCTCGAACTCGCCCTGGCGGGCGATGCCATGCATGGGAATCGCGCGGCGGTTGCCGTCGGCGTCACGCCAGTGAAAGATCTCGCCGCGGTCGAAGCTGCGGCCGTTGAACGGGAACAGCACCGGATTGCCGCCGCGGACTTTGGCGAACTCCTCCACCGGCCCGGCGTTCTCCGGCCAGAAGAGGACGTCCCGCACGGAACCATCGCCGAGCGTGATATGCCAGTTCATGAGCCGGGCGCCGCGCTCGGGCAGGGCGAGGAAGCTCGAGGTGCCGACGTTCCACCGCGTGAGGGTGAGCCCCTGATAGGCGACTTTTTCCATGATGTCGTCTTGGTGTCCGGACCGGCCCCCTCACGCAAAGAATTTTTTGGAAAGGGAGGGGGGATTTATAACGTAACGTCCGAGCACGACGCTTGCGCCGGAGCGCGGCGCGCGTAAAGGTGTGAAATTCGATGCGCAAGTTCCCCGTCTTGCTGACCTTGTTCGTTTCGCTGCTCGCCGGCCTCGCCCGGGCCGAGCAGGCACCCGCCGTGCCCGCGCCCGAGTCGGCTGCACCCGACTCCGGGCCGACGGGGGCGAAAGCCAAGGTGGTCGTCATTCCGGTGCGCGAGCAGATCGCCAAGCCGGTGCTCTACGTCCTGCGCCGCGGCCTCAAGCAGGCGATCGAGCAAAAGGCCGATGCGGTGGTGCTCGATATGAAGACGCCGGGCGGCGCCCTCGACGTCACGTTTGAGATCATGGAGGCCCTCGACCGCTTTCCGGGCAAGACCGTCACCTTCGTGAACAACGAGGCGATCTCGGCCGGGGCGTTCATTTCGGCAGTGACCGACGACATCTGGTTCACCAGCGATGGCGTCATCGGCGCCGCCGCCCCGGTGCTGTCGACCGGCGGCGAGATCGACGCGTCGATGAAGCAGAAGATCGTCAGCTACCTGCGGGCCCGGGTGCGCGCCGTGTCGGAGGGCAAGGGCTTTCGCGGCCAGGTGATTTCGGCCATGATCGATGCCGACTACGAACTGAAGATCGGCGACGAGGTGCTCAAGCCCAAGGGCGAGCTTTTGTCGCTGACTGCAAGTGAGGCGATCAAGGCCTACGGCGATCCGGCGCAGCCGCTGCTCGCGGCCGGCGTGGCGGCGGACGTGGAGGCCGTGCTGACGTCGAAGTACGGGGCGGGCAACTACGAGGTCACGACCCTGGAGGTCACCTGGTCGGAGCAACTCGCGCAGTACCTGAATCAGTTCACCCCGCTCTTCCTCGGGTTGGGCCTGCTTGCCCTGTTTGTGGAGTTCAAGACCCCGGGCTTCGGGTTCTTCGGCATCTCGGGCATTCTCCTGTTGATGATCGTGTTTTTCGGCCACTACGTGGCGGGCCTTTCGGGCCACGAACCCGCCCTCGTCTTCGTGCTCGGGTTCCTCCTGGTCTTGCTCGAACTGCTGCTCTTCCCCGGTGTGTTCGTCGGGGTAGTGACCGGACTCCTGCTCATGCTGGGATCCTTGATCTGGGCGATGGCCGATCTGTGGCCGAATGAACCGATCACGTTTTCCGGCGATGTCTTCGTGGCGCCCCTGACCAACCTCAGCCTCGGGCTGGTGGTGGCGGTGGTCTCGGCGCTGGCGCTCTTCCGTTTTCTTCCGCGCGGCTGGTTCTGGGACCGCATGGTTCTGGCAGCGTCGGTGCAGGGCTCGGTGCACGTGCCGGGCGATGCCGTGGGCGCGTCGGCCACGCCAGGTGACCTGGTGGGCCGGCAGGGTGTGGCGGCGACCGGGCTTTTCCCCAGCGGCCAGATCGAGATCGACGGACGTCGCTACGAGGCGCGGCTCGCGCTGGGACACGCCGAACGCGGCACGGTCGTGGTGGTGCGCAAGCAGTCGGAATTCGGCCTCGTGGTCGAGAAGGTCAACGGATGAACGCGATCATTCTGCTCTTTGTCGTCGGTCTGATTTTGCTCGGATTCGAAGTCTTCATCCCCGGCGGGATCTTGGGCGTGTTCGGTGGCCTTGCGCTGCTGGCTGGGGTGGTGTTGGCCTTCATGGAGTACGGCCAGAGCGGAGGATGGTCCGCGTTCGCCGTGGCCTCGGTGCTCTCCGGAGGGCTGTTCTACTTTGAATTTCGCATCCTGCCGCGCACCCGGATGGGGCGAAAACTGTTCCTCCACTCGGAGGTGGCCGGGACCAGTCAGCCGCCGGTGGCCGAAGCGTCAGGCGTGCTCGACAAGACGGGCGAGGCGCTCACCCCGCTGTCCCCGAGCGGCTATGTCCTGATCGACGGACAACGCTACGAAGCGTTTTGCCGGTCGGGTTTCGTCGACAAAGGCGCGACGGTGCGTGTCGTCGGCTTGGACAATTTTCGTCTGATCGTCAGCAAATCCTAACCTTCCCATGTCTATCTCACTCATCCTCTATATTGCCCTGGGCATCGCGATCCTCGTGGTCGTGGGCATCGTTCTGTCGTTCTTCAGCGTGTGGCTGCGCGCCTGGCTCGCCGGCGCGTACGTCGGCATCATCACGCTGGTGGCGATGCGCCTGCGGCAGGTGCCTTACGGCCTCGTGGTCGATGCGCGCATCACGGCGAAGAAGGCCGGCATCGAGATCTCGATCGACGACATCGAGGCGCACTTCCTCGCTGGTGGCAACGTGGTCCCGACCGTGCAGGCCCTCATCGCCGCCCAAAAGGCTGGCATCGAGCTGAGCTGGAACCGCGCCTGCGCGATCGACCTCGCGACCAAGGGCTCGGGCAAGTCGGTGGTCGAGGCGGTGCGCACCTCCGTCGACCCGAAGGTGATCGATTGCCCCAATCCTGAGGCGGGCCGCACGACGATCGACGGCGTCGCGAAGGACGGCATTCAGGTGAAGGTGAAGGCGCGCGTCACGGTGCGTACCAACCTCGACCGGTTCGTCGGCGGCGCCAAGGAGGACACGATCATCGCCCGCGTCGGTGAAGGCATCGTGTCCACCATCGGTTCGGCTGAGACCTACAAGACGGTGCTCGAGTCGCCGGACAGCATTTCCAAGGTGGTGCTCCAGCGCGGCCTCGATGTGGGCACGGCGTTCGAGATCCTCTCGATCGACATCGCCGACGTCGACGTGGGCGAGAACGTGGGCGCCAAACTCCAGGAAGCGCAGGCCGAGGCCAATAAGAACATGGCGCAGGCCCAGGCTGAAATTCGGCGCGCCGCGGCCGTCGCCGTGGAGCAGGAAATGAAAGCCCGCGTGCAGGAGATGCAGGCGAAGGTCGTCGAGGCCCAGGCCCAGGTGCCGCTGGCCATGGCGGAGGCCTTCCGTTCCGGCCGCCTCGGCGTCATGGACTACTACAAGATGGAGAATGTGCAGTCCGACACGGCCATGCGCAGCAGCATCGCCAAGACGGACGAAGGTAAGAAGTAAGCCAGCCCTCCTCCCGCTGCCGCCCGCCCCATGGACTGGATCTTCGACAACCTCCAGCTGATCATCGTCATCTCCGGCGCGATCGCGTATTGGCTGAACCAGCGCAAGCGGGAGCGGGAGGGGCAGGATGCCGACTACGATGGCGACGGCATTCCGGAAGTGCGCGGGCCGCTGGCACCCCAAGCCGACGCGCTGGAGGAGGAAGAGCGCACCCGCCGGATCCAGGAGGAGATCCGGCGCAAGATTCTCGAACGGCGTGGCGGCGGTGCGCCCGCAGCTCCGACCCCGCCGCCGGCGCCCGTGCCCGTCGACACCTATGCGGACGAGCCGCCGGAGTGGCGCGAGGAAGGCCCACGCCCGGTCGCCGCGCCGGCTGTGCCACCGCCGATGGATACCGCCATCCTGGAGCGCCAGCGCGCGTTGCAGGAGCAAATCGCCGCTCTGGAGGCCCGCCGGGTAGCGGTGAAGGCGCGGGCGGAGAGTTCGGCCTTTCCTCCCGCCCCGACCGCGGCGGCGGCGGATTCGCGGCGTTCCGCCGGTCTTCCGGATTTGGTCGCGGCGCTGCGCCAGCCCAAGACGCTGCGTCAGGCGGTGATCCTGCGCGAGGTACTCGATCCGCCCGTCGCGATGCGCTGAGCGTGGCGAGACGTAGAGTGGTGCGGATTCGCCGCCGCGACCTGCGCTGGCTTGATGCTGCGACTGACGAACCGCGCCTCGGGTGAGGCGCGTCCGCGGCCGCCGCGCTTACATGTGCACGATGCCCGGGCCGGTCAGGCCGGTCGGGTAACGGGTGCCGCGGTATTCGATTTCGAGATTCTGCGAGGCGCTCGACCAGATGGCGATCGGGCCCGGCCAGGGAATTTCCTGGGATTGTCCGCGGGCGAGGGTGCCGGAAAAAATGACCGCGCCTTCGCTGTTGTCGGGATTACGATTGGTCACGCGCACTTCGACCGTGTTGAGCGCGATGAGCGTGAGGGTGCGTTGGGCCGGCGCGGCCTTGGGCGCGGGCGTGGCGGTGTCCGAGCCTCCGCTCGTCAGCGCCGAGATGCCCCAGATGAGGCCGACGATCAGCACGATGCCGCCGGCCAAGAGGGCGGCGCCCTTGATCAGCAGGTCGCGGTCGATCTGCAGACCCGGCGTGCGCGGGGGCGTGAAGGTGGCGGGATTGCGCGGCGCCGGTGGGGCTTCGGGTACGGCGGCGGCACCGGGAGCCGGTGCGGGCTCAGGGGCGGCGGCCTCCTTGGCCGTGGCGACGGACAGATCCATGCGGCCGTAGAGCTCGCGATTGATGCTGCGCGGCTTGGGCTGGCCGAGCCCGAGCGCGTTGTAGTCGGCGCTGATCTTGTCGACGGGCAGCTTCAGGTAACCGGCATAGGTCCGCAGGAAGCCGCGCACGTAGATGTCGGGCAGATTGATGTCGAACTGGTTGCTCTCGAACTTGTGCAGATAGTCGCCGCGGATGCGTGTGGCTTCGGACGCTTCACGGATCGAGATGCCTTTGCGTTTGCGGGCTTCCTCAAGGCGTTCGCCGATGGTCTGCATGGGGTGGATAAAGGCTGGAAGGGATCAGGTCACAAGGCGCAAGTGCCGGGAGCGCCCGCATCGCAGGTCCCCTCGCTTGCGCCGGTCCAGTCATGCCACGGTTCGGGCGCCGCCGTCAAAGCGTATCCAAATCTTTGAGAATTTCGCGCGGGCTCGAGCCGTTCTCCGGTCCGACGATGCCCTTGTCTTCCATCAGATCCATGATGCGGGCGGCGCGGTTGTAGCCGATGCGCAGCCGGCGCTGGATCATCGAGGTCGAGGCGCGCTTGGTCGACTTGAGCACATCGAGCGCCTGCTGGAACAGCTCCTCGTCGTCGCCCAGATCGCCGTCCTCGCTGTCGCCAGCCGGACCGCCATCCTCGTCGTCCTCGCTGGCGGCGCGGTCGATCTGCGCCTGAACCTCGCTGGCGTACACCGGCGGACCGTTCTTCTTGAGGAACTCGACCAGCTCCATGACCTCGTCATCGGAGACGAAGGCGCCTTGGGCGCGAACGAGGCGGGAGGTGCCCGGCGGGGAAAAGAGCATGTCGCCCCGGCCGATCAGGGTGTCAGCGCCCTTCGTGTCGAGAATGGTGCGGGAGTCGACCTGGGAGGCGACCTGGAAGGCGATGCGCGACGGGAGGTTGGCCTTGATCACGCCGGTGATGACGTTCACCGACGGGCGCTGGGTGGCGATGATGAGGTGGATGCCGGCGGCGCGGGCGAGCTGGGCGAGGCGGGCGATGCTGGTCTCGATCTCGGCGGGAGCGACCATCATGAGGTCGGCGAGCTCGTCGATGATGGCGACGATGTAGGGCAGGCGTTCGGGCAACGGTTCGCCGTCATCGAGCGTGGACGGATCGACGCCGGCGAGGGCGCCCTGCTGCTCGACGGGCGGGAACTCGGGCTTGTCGAGTTTCTTGCGATGGTTGAAGCCGACGATGTTGCGCACATTGCACTTCGCGAACATCTGGTAGCGCTGCTCCATCTCGTTGAGCAGCCACTTCAGCGCACCCGGCACCTTCTTGGGCTCGGTCACGACCGGGATGAGCATGTGCGGCAGGGTGTTGAAGATCTTCAACTCGACCACCTTCGGGTCGACCATGAGCAGACGCACGTCCTTCGGGCTCTTTGAATACAGAATCGAGGCGACGATGGAGTTGATGCACACCGATTTGCCGGAGCCAGTGGCGCCGGCGATCAGCAGGTGGGGCATCTTGGTCAGATCGGAGATGAGCGGCTTGCCGGAGACGTCCTTGCCCAAGGCGATGGGCAGTTCCGCCTTGGCGTTGACCCAGTCCTCCGCCTCGAGGATTTCGCGCATGCCGACTGGGGTGGGGTGCTGGTTGGGCACCTCGACGCCGACTGCGGCCTTGCCGGGAATGGGGGCGAGGATGCGCACGGACTGGGCGCGCATGCCGAGGGCGATGTTCTTGTCCAGGCCGGCGATCTTCTCGACCCGTACGCCGGGGGCCGGAGCCACTTCGTACCGGGTGATAACCGGGCCCACGTGGATCTCGCCGAGGGACACCTCGACGCCGAACTCGCTCAGGATGCGCAGCAGGTTCTCGGCGTTGCGCGCGTGTTCTTCCTCGCTGTTGTCGGCGTGGGGCTTGGCCGGCTCCTTGAGCAGGCTGAGCGGGGGAAACTGGTAGTTCTCGTCGGCGCTCTGCGGCACCGTGGCGCGGGCCTTCTTGGTCTCCTCGGGCTTGACGATGTTGAGGGCGATCCGTCCGCCGACCGGCGGGGTGGTGCCACCCTTCGCGGGCGTGGCAGGTTTGCTGTTCGACGGTTTCGGCTCCTCGGCAGCGGCCTCGACGGGCTTGGCGGGCTTCTTGGCGGACTCGGTGTCGTCCTCCGTCTCGCGCGGCGCCGACTCGCCGCCGATGGGCGGGCGGGTGAAGGGATCCTGGGTGCTGCGGGCGAGCTTGATGCTCTTGGGCGGCGGGGCGAGGACGGGTTTGGCGTTGGCAGCGGCGCGTTTGGCGTCGGCGGCCTCCTGCTTCCGGCGCTGCTCCAGACGCTCGAGCTTGAGTTCCGCACGGCGCTCGCGCCAGGCGCGGTACGAGTGCAGCGTTTTCTCGAATTCGGCGGCGATGTCGCGGGTGAAGATGAAGAAGAGCGAGACGATGTAGACCGTGAGCAGCAGCGAGCCCGAGCCAAAGAGGCCCAGCTTGTCGGCCAGCAGGGAGTCGTAGATGTAGTCGCCCAGCGCACCGCCGAGGCGGCCTTCGGGGAAGTACTGGCTGTCGTGGAACGACTCCAGTTTCACCATGGCGGCGAGGCCGCAAGCCGAGCAAAGGGCGACGACCATGCCGAGGAAGCGCGTGATCGCGAGGCGCCGTGCATTGCGCACCGCCACCCAGAGCGACCAGAGCGAGAACAAAGGCAGCAGCCAGGTCGCGAGGCCGAACCAGATGAAGCTGATGCGGGCCACGTCCGTGCCGAGCGTGCCCATCAGGTTCTCGTCCTGCAGCCCGGTCGTGTTGTTGGTGAACCAGCCGCGCTGGAGCGGCGAGTAGTCGAAGTATGCAACACTCAGCCACACGCCGAGCAGGAGGCACAGCATCGCGACAAACCAGCGGGGACGATAACGCGGCGCTTGGAACGACGGCCCGCTCGAATTTGGGTTTGATCTCGAAGACTTGGCCATGTGGGTTGCAGCACGCGACTTGCCCGACGCGTTCTGGGCCGGATTCCACGCCAACGCAGGGTACGGTCAAACGTAATCTCCACCGCGGGCACTTTCACAAAAAAATGACGGCCAACGTGCACGAAGTTCTTCGTCTTCAACCGCTTTACCAGGATCGCGTGTGGGGCGGCCGCGCCCTCGCCGAGCGCCTCGGCCGTCCGCTCCCGGCCGGCCGCGTGATCGGCGAAAGTTGGGAGATTGTCGACCGCTCCGAGGCGCAATCCGTGGTCGTCGGCGGACGCTTTGCGGGTCAGACGTTGCGTTCGGTGCTGGCCTCGGCAGGCGAGGCCATCATGGGCCCGGCGTGGCCGCGCGACCGGGCTTTCCCGTTGTTGGTGAAGTGGCTCGATTGCCGTGAACGGCTCAGCCTCCAGGTGCATCCGCCGGCGGCGATCGCTCCGTCCCTGGGCGGCGAACCGAAAACGGAGAATTGGTACATCGCCGCCGCCGAACCGGACGCGGCCGTGCTGGTGGGCCTGCGTCCGGGGGTGACCAAGGCCGCCTTCGAGCGTGCTCTGGCTGCCAACGAAGCCGAGGGCTGTGTGCGGCGGCTGCCAGTGGGGCGGGGGGACTCCATCCTCGTGCACAGCGGTACGGTGCACGCGATTGATGCAGGCAACCTCATCCTCGAGATCCAGCAAAACTCCGACACCACGTACCGGGTGTACGATTGGGGGCGAACTGGACTCGACGGCCGACCGCGCGCGCTGCATGTCGCCGAGTCGCTCGCGTCCATTCTGTGGAGTGAGCCGCCGCCCCCCTTGGTCAAGGCTGCGCCGGGCGACGCGGTGCTGGCTGAATGCCGCGAGTTCCGCATCCGCCGGCAGGTCCTGGCCAAAGGCCAGACGCTTTCGTTTGCCGCCGGCGAAGAGCCGCGTCTGCTCAGCGTGGTGGAGGGCGAACTCACGGGCGACGGAGCGGGCGGGGGCCTGGCGCGCGGCGACAACGTCATTCTGCCGTACGCGGGCGCGTTCGCCTTCACGGCCGGGGCGCCGGCGACCGTCCTGGTTACCGATCGGTTCACCGGCGGGGCCGGAGCGAATGGCTGAAGGCGATACTTGAAGAATCCGCCAAGCCGTGGATTACTCCCCGGTTCTTATGAACGAGACCGCGACCAACTCTCCCACCGACCCTCTTCCGCCCAAGCCCGCACCCGCCGACTCCGGTGCGTCCGCCGCGCCTGAAGCGGCGGCACCGGCGCCGGATGAGCAGCTGGCTGCGGCGCGGCGTGAGGCGGCCGCCCACCACGAGCGTTACCTGCGGGCCGTGGCCGACCTGGAGAACTTCCGCAAACGTACCGTGCGCGAGAAGGACGAACTGCGCCAGTTCGCCGCCGGCCGGGTGATCGAGGATCTGCTGCCGGTGCTGGATAACCTCGCCCTCGGCCTCAACGCCGCGAAGGCGCCCAACGCCGACCTGACGACGCTGGTCGGAGGCATCAGCATGGTGGAAACCCAGCTCAAGTCCGCGCTGACCGGCCATGGCCTCAAGGAGATCAACCCGGCCGGCCAGACCTTCGATCCCAACCAGCACGAGGCGGTCTCCCAGCAGGCGAGCGCTGAGGTGCCTGAAGGCAACGTCATCATGGTCGTGCGCACCGGCTACAGCCTCAACGGCCGGCTGCTGCGTCCCGCGGCCGTCGTCGTATCCAGCGGCCCTGCCGCCCAGGCCTGACGCGCCGCCCACCCTGAATCACCGCCATGGCGAAGGAAGATTACTACGAATTGCTCGGCGTGGCCAAGAACGCGTCCGACGAGGACCTGAAGAAGGCCTATCGCAAGAAGGCCGTGCAGTACCACCCGGACAAGAATCCGGGCAACAAGGAGGCGGAGGAGATGTTCAAGAAGATCTCCCAAGCCTACGAGGTGCTGAAGGATCCGGAGAAGCGCGCCGCGTACGATCGCTACGGCCATGCCGCCTTCGAGGGCCCGGGTGCGGGGGCCGGCCGGCGCGGTCCGGGCGGGGCCGGCGGCGGCTTCCATGATCCGTTCGACATTTTCCGCGAAGTCTTTGGCGGGGCCGGAGGCGGCGGGGGCGGCGGAGGCATCTTCGACGAGATGTTCGGCGGGGGCGGCGGTGGGCGGGACGGCGGTCGCGACGGCGCGGACCTGCGGTACGATCTCGAGATCACCCTCGAAGAGGCGGCGCGCGGAACGGAGAAGGAGATTTCGTTCCGCAAGGCGATGACCTGCGAGCGTTGCGAGGGCTCGGGCGCCGAGCCCGGTTCGAAGCGCTCCACCTGCCCGACCTGCCGCGGGGCCGGACAAATCCGCCGGTCTGGCGGCATCATCACCTTCACCCAGACCTGCCCGACCTGCGGCGGCTCCGGTACGCGCATCGAAAAGGCGTGCTCAGCGTGCCGGGGCGAGGGCCGCGTGCCCAAGACGACCAAGCTCAACGTGCGCATCCCCGCCGGTGTCGACACGGGCTCCCGGCTCCGTTCAGCCGGCAACGGCGAGGCGGGCTCGGCCGGCGGTGCGACCGGCGATCTCTACATCGTGCTCTCGGTCAAGGATCACGAGATCTTCGAGCGGCAGGGCCAGGACCTCTTTTGCGAGATTCCGATCAAGTTCACCCTGGCGACGCTGGGCGGCACGATCGAGGTGCCCACGCTCTTCGGCAAGGCGTCGCTCAAGATTCCCGTCGGCACGCAGAGCGGCACGACCTTCCGCCTGCGCGGCAAGGGCATGCCGTCCCTGCGCGGCGGCGCCCAGGGCGACCAACTGGTGCGCGTGCATGTCGAGGTGCCCAGTTCGCTCACGAGCGAACAACGCCGGATCCTCGAGGAGTTCGCCCGCGTGAGCGGCGACGCCGACGAGCCGGTGGCCAAGAGCTTCTTCGAAAAGGCGAAAAAATTCTTCTGATCCCGTCCGCGTGCCGCTCGAGCTGCCCAATCCCAAGTTGTTCACGCTCGAAGCGGCCGTGGCCGCCCGGGAGGCCTTGCGCGCCGAGGGGCGCCGGGTGGTGCTCACCAACGGAGTCTTCGACCTCCTCCACACCGGCCACCTCTATTCGCTGCGGGCCGCGGCCGCCGAGGGCGATGCGCTCTTCGTTGCGATCAATGCCGATGCGAGCGTGCGCGCGCTGAAGGGGCCGCTGCGCCCGGTGCAGAGCGAACTCGAACGCGCCTACGCGCTCGCCGCCTGCGAGTTCGTCCATGCTGTGGTGATTTTTCGCGAGCCCCGGCTCACGGCTGAAATCCGGGCGCTGCGCCCCGACGTATATTGCAAGGCGGGCGACTACACCTTGGAGAAACTCGACCCGGGCGAACGCGCCGCGCTCGAGGCCTGCGGCGCCCGTATCACGTTCCTGCCGTTCCTCGCCGGCTTCAGCACGACGAACCTGATTGCCAGGATCCGGGCCGCCGGGGAAATCTGATCCCATGCGTGTCGTCATTCTAGGCTCCGGACGCGGCAGCAACGCCGCCGCCCTGCTCGAAGCGGAGCGCGCCGGCCGGCTCGGCCGGGCCACGGTCGTGCAGCTGTACTCCGACCAGCCGGAGGCCGGCATGCTGGCCCTCGGTCCGCGCTTCGGCGTGCCGGCCTCGTTCCTCGACGCCGCCCCTTACAAGACCAAGCTCGATGGCGCGGGCGAGGAGCACTACATCGCGGCCATCACCGCGTGCCGGCCCGACCTCATCGTCCTCGCCGGTTTCATGCGCGTGCTCAAGCCGCGCTTCCTCGGCGCCTTTGCCGGCCGGATCATCAACCTGCACCCGAGCCTGCTGCCCAGTTTTCCCGGGCTCGACGGGATCGGCCAGGCCTGGCGCCGCGGGGTGAAGATCACCGGCTGCACCGTCCATTACGTCACACCCGAGGTGGACGGCGGCCCGATCATCGATCAGGCGGCCGTGCGTATCGAGGCATCCGATACGCTGGAGTCCCTCGCGGCGAAGGTGCACGCCGCCGAACACGTCCTCCTCCCGGCCGTCGTCGCCCGGTTGAGCGAGGCGGCGCGCTGAACGGGCCATGGACGCGGGCCGGCGCATCGTCATCGTCGAGGACGAGCCGGCCATTGCCGACACGCTCGTCTATGCGCTGCGCACCGAGGGGTTTCGTCCGGAATGGTGTGGCACGGGCGCGGCCGGCCTGGACGCCCACCGCCGCGAACCGGCCGATCTGGTGATCCTCGACGTCGGCCTGCCCGACCTGCCCGGCTTTGAAGTCTGCCGCCGACTGCATCAGGGCGGCGCGGTGCCTGTGCTCTTCCTCACGGCGCGCAACGCGGAGATCGACCGGATTGTCGGTCTCGAGCTCGGTGCCGACGACTACGTGACCAAGCCCTTTAGTCCGCGCGAGGTGACCGCCCGGGTGAAGGCCATCCTGCGCCGGGCCGCGGCGGGCCGTCCGGCCGGGGCGGCCCCGGCCGCGTCGTCGACGCCGGACGGGATCGAGCTCGACGAGGAGCGTTGCGAGGTCCGGGTCCGCGGCGCCGCCCTTGCCCTCACCCGGTACGAGTTCCGGCTGCTGCGTGTCCTGCTTGCCCGTCCGGGCCGGGTCTACTCGCGCGACGAGCTCATGACCTTGGTTTGGGAGGACCCCGGCGCCAGCCTCGACCGGACGGTCGATGCGCATATCAAGACGCTGCGGGCCAAGGTGCGCGCTGCGGCCGGCGACGAGGCCTTCGATCCGATCCGCACCCACCGCGGGATGGGTTACTCGCTGCGGCCCGGGCCATGAGAATCCGCACGGCGATCTTCGGCAGCTACGTGCTCGCCTCGGCGGCCGGCTTCCTCGTGCTGATGGCGTTCATGCTCTGGGAGGTGCGCCCGCGCTACTTCCAGTCGATGCGGCACGCGCTCCAGGATACTGCGTCGTTGCTGGCCGGGCTGGTAGGGGAGGAGGCGACCAATGGCCACGATCCCGGGGCGGCGTGGCGGGCGCGGCTGGAGCGGTTCCAGGCGGCGTCCGGAGCCCTGCGCGTCTACGTCACGGATGCACAGGGCGTGGTCACCTTCGACTCCGACGGCGGCCGGGAGGTCGGACGGAGTTATGCGCTTCGACCCGAGTTCGGCGAGTATTTCGTTTCCGAATACAACAAGTCGCCCCGCGACGTGACCGTGGTGGACGATGAGCTGCGGGTGATCGCGCCGGTCCTGCGCGACGGCGCGGTGGTGGGCTATGTCGGCGTGGCGCGGCCGCTCAGCGTGGCTGTCGCGCCGATCTGGTGGGCGCGGGCTCGGCTGGCGGCCGGCGGCTTGGTCATTGCCGTCGTCATGCTTGTGATCGGCTGGTGGATTTCACAGCGGCTGACGCACTCGCTGGAGCGGCTGACCGCCTACGTCGATTCAGTCCGGGAGGGCCGCAAGACGGCACCGCCGCCTTCGCGCGCCGCGGAGGTGACGGCGCTGACGCGCGCCTTCGAGGAGATGCGCACCGCCCTCGAGGGCAAGGCGTACGTCGAGGAGTACACCCAGGCGCTGACCCATGAGCTCAAGGCCCCCTTGTCGGCCATCCGGGGCGCGGCGGAGCTGCTCGAGGAGGGCATGCCGGAGGAGGAACGGGCGCGGTTCCTCGCCCATCTGCGCAACGAGGCAGGGCGCCTGCAGATGATCGTCGACCGCATGTTGCAGCTGTCCGCCCTCGAGGCGCGCCGGACGCTGCGGGAGGTCGGACGTGTGGACCTGCCGGCGCTGGTCGAGGAGACGGTCGCCTCCCTCGCCCCGTCCGCCCTGGCCCGTCGGATCACGGTGCGGATCGAGGGCGGCCCCGCCTGGGTGAGCGGGGAGCGGTTCCTGCTCGGGCAGGCGTTGAGCAACCTGATGCAGAACGCGATCGAGTTCTCGCCCGGCGGCGCGGCAGTGGTGGTGCGCGTACAACGCCAGGGCGGACGGGTCGTGATCGAGATCGACGATGAGGGGCCGGGCGTGCCGGAGTTCGCCCGGACGCGGATCTTCGAGCGCTTTTATTCGCTGCCGCGACCCGAAACTGGCCGGAAAAGCACGGGCCTGGGGTTGAGCTTCGTGCGGGAGATCGCCCACCTGCACGGCGGCGAGGTCTCGGTGAGCAACCGGCCCCAGGGGGGCGCCCGGGCCGTCTTGAATCTGCCGGAGGCCTAGGGTGCCCGGCGCGAGCGGGCGCGAGCGATTTCACGGTGATTTCCGGCGGACTTCACCCTCACTTCACACCGGCCGGCTAACGTGCCGGCATGGATTCTTCCCCTTCGTTGATCACGCTCGGCCGGGACTGGCTCTCGCGTCGCGCGCTCTTTTTCAAAGTGCTCGGCCTGGCCTTCCTCGGCCTGCTCCTGCTCATCCCGCTTGCGATGGTCGATGCGACTCGGAGCGAACGGTTCGGCCGCTATCAGGAGGCAGTGGGGGAGATCACCCGCACGTGGGGAGGGGCGCAGCGCGTCGTGGGGCCGGTGCTCGTCGTGCCCTTCGTGCAGCGCACCGAGGTGGAGGAGTGGACGGTCAATGGCGGGCAACGCCTGCGTCAGGTCAAGGTGTTGGAACGGAGCGGCGAGGCGTGGTTCCTGCCCGAGCGCCTCGAGGTCTCCGGCGAGGTCGCTCCGCTCGAACTGCGGCGCGGCATCTACCGCACGACCGTGCACACCTCGACCCTCCGTTTGGCGGGACGGTTTGCCCGGCCGGAGTTCGCCGCGCTCGGGCTGCCGGACCTGGTGCCGCAGTGGGAACGGGCGCGCCTCGGGCTGGCCCTCAGCGATCTGCGGGGCGTGCAGGGCGAGGTCGAACTCGACTGGGGCGGGCAGGGTCTCGTGTTTGAATCGGGCTCGCGGCTGGCGGGTCTGGGCACCGGGCTGCACCGAGCGCTGGATCTGCGCGACGCGCCGGAGACGCTGGCCTTCAGCGTCAACGTCGCGGTCAACGGCAGCGACGGTCTGACGTTTGTCCCGGTGGGACGGCAAACGGAGGTCGCGCTGCGTTCGCCGTGGCCAAGCCCGGGTTTCATCGGCGGCTTTCTGCCCGTCGAACGCTCCGTGGAGACGGACGGGTTCTCCGCCCGCTGGCGGGTCTCGCATCACGCCCGGTCCTTCCCGCAGCAGGCGGCCGGATGGGAGGGCGGCTCGCCCTTCGAACTCGAAGCCCTCGGGTCATCGGCCTTCGGCGTGCGGCTGCTCGATACGGTGACGGCCTATCGCGCGGTGGAACGGGCGATCAAGCATGGCGTGCTGTTCATCACGGTGGTGTTCGCCTCGTTCTTCCTGCTGGAGGCCTTGGGCGGGCGGCGCCTGCAGGCGCTGCACTACCTGCTGGTCGGCGCGGCGCTGTGTCTGTTCTACCTCGCTCTGCTGGCGTTGTCGGAGTTCGTGACCTTCGGCTGGGCCTACGGCGGGGCGGCGTTGGCGTCGACCGTGCTGATCTCGTCCTATGCGCGGAGCGTGTTGGGCGGACTCAAGCCGGCGGTCGTCATCGGCGCCATGCTCGGCACCGTGTACGGTTACCTGTTCATGGTGGTCCGGCTGGAAGACTTTGCGCTGCTGGCCGGCACGGCGGGCCTGTTCGTGCTGCTCGCGGCCGTGATGGCGGCAACCCGCCGGCTGGCGACCCCGCCAGCGGAAGCGGCGGCCTGACATGAAACCCGTGCGTCTCCCCCGCCTGCATTGTGCGCGCCGTGGCCTGCTGCCCTGGCGGTTGGGGCCGGCCCCGTTGGGACGGGCGCTTGCCCCCGGCACCGTGCGCGTGCCAGCCTGCAGCCATGCAAGTCCAACCCGGGAAGGCTCCTCGCTTCGTGTGGTGGGTGATCTGGCTGGTGATCCTGACCGGCCTCGTGGTCTTTAGGTTCGTCCTGCCTGAGCCGGCGGGTGCCGACCGGCCTCCGGGCCCGGTGGTTTACGCGGGCCTGGTGCCGCTCGTGCTCAGTGCGCTGCTCCGCTGGTGGGTGTTCCCCCGTACGGCCGGAGCAGCACAGCGCCTCGTGCTCTTCGTCCTCGGCGTCGCGATGGCGGAGTCCTGCGGTCTGCTGGGACTCTTCCTCGGCGGCGATCAACGTGACACGTTCCTCGTTCTGGCCGTGGTCGGCATTGCCCAATGGGTGCCGCTCTTTTCACCGGACGGACCCGGGGCCGGCGGTGGGCGTGCGCACGGTCTGCGCACGCCCTAGATACGCCCTGAGGCTCAAGGCCGGACCGGCGCCTTCGTGTCGTTCAGATAACGGATGTATTCGGAGTCCGGTCCGAGCAGTATCGTGGTCTTGTCGCCGAGCGATCGGCTGTAGCTTTCGAGGGTGCGGAAGAACGCGTAGAACTCGGGATCGGCGCCGAAGGACTCGTTGTAGATGCGGGTGGCCTCGGCGTCGGCTTCACCGCGGATCAGCTCAGCCTGGCGCCGCGCCTCCGAGGTGATCTCGGCGAGCAGCTTCTGCGTTTCGCCGTCGATCTCGGCGGCCCGGCCCTGGCCCTCGGACCGGAACTGTTCCGCGATGCGCTGGCGTTCGGCGATCATGCGTTCGAAGACCCGCTGCTGCACAGCCTCGACGTAATCGATGCGTTTGATCCGGATGTCGACCAGCTCGATGCCGTACTCCGGCATCTGCTTGCGCGCGGTTTCAAGGATGGAACGCGTCAGCTCCTCGCGCCCGGTGGACACGCGTTGCATCAGGATCTGCGCATCGCCCTCGGTCGTGGCCTGGGCGCGGGCAAGGTCCTCGGCGGAAACCTGCCAGTCCTTGGAACGGACGATGTCGACCAGTTCGGAGGCGGAGATGTGATCCCGCACGACCGAGTCGAGGATGTCGTTGAGGCGAAGATTGGCGCCACGCTCATTCTGCACGCGCTGCATGAAGAGCAGCGGATCGGCGATGCGCCAGCGGGCGGTCGTGTCGACGGAGATGAATTGTTCGCCGCGGGTCGGGATCTGGTTGGGATCGCCGTCCCAGGCGAGCAGGCGTTTGTCGAAGCGGCGCACCTCCTGCACGAAGGGCGTCTTGAAGTGGAGGCCGGGGGTCGTGACCGGGTCACCGACCGGGGCGCCCAGCTGGACGATCACGGCCTGTTCGCCCTCGTCGAGCACGTAGAGCGAGGAGGCCAGCGAAACGATGCCGGCCGCGAGGATCACGACCAGGGTGGGGAAGAGGAGGAGGGATCGGTTCATCGCTTGGCGCCAGCGGCGGGTTGAGATTGGGCGGGCGTGCCGAGGTTGAGCAGCGGCAGCGGCGTCGAGTTGCCCTCGGGCATGACGTAGATCTGGCCTGACCGGGGCAGTACGTTGTCGATCATCTCCAAATAGAGCCGGCGCCGGGTCACTTCGGGCACGTTGCGGTACTCGGTAAGGATGGACGTGAATCGGCCGGCCTCGCCGCGGGCGCGGTTGACGCGTTCGGCACGGTAACCTTGGGCTTCGGCGATGATCTGGCGGGCCTCGCCCTCAGCACGAGGAATGACCTGGTTGCGGCGTTTCTCGGCCTCGTTGATCAGGCGTTCGCGCTCCTGCTCGGCTTGGTTCACCTCGTTGAAGGCCGGCTTCACCATCTCAGGCGGGGTCACGTCCTGCAGCTCAATCGTGCTGATCTGGATGCCCAGGTCGAAGCCGGTGAGAATCTGCTGCAGCTCGGTGCGCGCGAGCGTCGACACCTGCACACGCTTTTCGGTGAGCACGTCGCTGCCGAGGCTGTTGCCCACGATGCGGCGCATCACGGCCTCGGAGGTGTCCCGCAGGGTCCCGACCGGATCTTTGGCGCTGTGCAGGAACTTGTCGGGATCGGCGATACGGTACTGCACCACCCACTCGACGTCGATGACCTTGAGGTCGCCGGTGAGCATAAGTGATTCACCGAGCATCTCCGGGTCCTTGCGGTACTGAGTCCGTTGCCCGCCGCCGGCGGTGCGGAAACCGAACTCCTCCTTCAGCACGCGCGCGGTCTGGAGCAGGATCACGCGGTCGACGCCGAAGGGAATCTTCATGTGGATGCCGGGATCCTTGATCGCGATCACCTGCCCGAACCGCTTCACCACCGCCTGCTCCTCGGGCTCGACGATGTAGTAGCTGGTGAGCCCGGCGATGAGCGCGAGCACGAGCAGGGGCAGAAAGACCAGCAGGCTGCGGTAGCGCCGGAAGGTTTCGGCGTAGGGATTCAGATCTTCGTCGGGAGGATAAGGTCGGGCGGGCATGGAGGCGCGGGGTGGAACGAGGTGCGGACGCTGGAGAACAAGCTTCGCGCCCGCCCGCCGGCGTGCAAGTGCAACCGGACGTACGGTCGCTCAGGCGCCCTTGCGGCGGAGGAAGACGTCGATCTGCCGGGCAGTCGGCATCGCGGGTGCGGTGCCGAAGCGCGTCACCGAGAGCGCCGCGACGGCAGTGCCGAAGCGTGCAGCCTCCTCGAGGTCGCCGCCGAAGCGCACCAAGCCGGCGGCAAACCCACCGACAAAGGCGTCGCCGGCGCCCGTGGTGTCGACGGCTTTCACCCGGTGGGCGGGGATCAAGGTGTATCCGGAGGCTCGCGACACGAGGCAGCCGCGTGAGCCGAGGGTCACGATCACCACCGGCACACCGAGCCGCCCGCAGAGTGCGTGGAGCGCGGCGGGCGGGAGAGTGGCGAGCTCGCCCTCGGTGAAATCGGTGCGTCCGGTCGCCGGCAGCCGGTTCACCAGGGTGGTGAATTCGGTTTCGTTGGGAATGAGGATGTCGACATGCCGCAGCAGGCGCACGTCGAAGTCGGGACGCATCGGCGCCGGGTTGAGCACGGCGAGGGCGCCGGCCTTGGCCGCGGCCTGCAGCACGTGGGCGGTGGTGGCGAGATTGGACTCGAGCTGGGTCACGACCACGCGGGCGGCGGCAATCAACCGCAGATCGATGTCGCGTTTGGCGAGCACCGCGTTCGCCCCGAGGGCGACCACGATCTCGTTCTGGCCAGCGTCATTGACCAGAATGCCCGCCGTGCCGGTGGCATGGCGCGGCTTTTCGATCAACCGCGCGCCAATGCCTTCCTCCGCGTAGAAGCGGCGGGCCTCCGCGGCAAAGGCGTCCCGGCCGACCGCGCCGATGAAGACCGTGGCGGCGCCGGCGCGGCCGGAGGCGACGGCCTGGTTGGAGCCCTTGCCTCCCGGCCCGGTGACAAAGGTGCCGATCACCGTCTCGCCCGGCCTGGGGAAGCCGGCACACTTCCATGTGAGATCCTGCACAAAACTGCCGACCACGACGACTTGGGGCTTCATGTCCGGAGGCTATCCGCGAGCCCGCGTCCGGTGCAACCCGGGAGCGGCGGTCCGCCCTGCGTTGACCCGGGCGGGCTTCTGGGTCTGCCTTCGCGGCATGATTGAGGCGTCCCAGTTGACCAAGCGATTTGCCGACCGCAAAGGGGGCGTCGTGACGGCGGTCGACGGGGTGTCGTTCTCCTGTCAGCCCGGGCGCATCCACGGCCTGCTCGGCGTCAACGGCGCGGGCAAGACGACGCTGCTTCGCCTCCTCGCCACCCTGCTGCGCCCGACCGCCGGCACCGCCGTCGTCGCAGGCCATGATCTTACAGCCGAGCCGCGCCGGGTGCGCGCTGCGCTCGGATTCCTCGCTGCCAGCACCGCCCTCTACGGCCGCCTCACCGCCCGGGAAACGATCGCGTATTTCGGGCGGCTCCACGGCCTCTCCGAGGCCCAGGTCCACGCTCGCACCCTCGAACTGGCGGACGAACTCGAATTGCACGCCTTCCTCGACCGCCGGGTCGACACCTTCTCCACCGGCATGAAGCAGCGTACCTCCATTGCACGTACCCTCGTCCATGATCCGGCCGTGATCATCCTCGACGAACCTACGCTCGGCCTCGACGTGCTGGCAGCCCGGACGCTGCTCGACTTCGTGCGCCGCTGCCGGGATCGGGGAAAGACTGTGCTCTACTCCACCCACATCATGCGCGAGGCGGAGAAGCTGTGCGACGTGATCAGCGTGATTCACGGCGGGCGGCTGCTGGCTGAGGGAACCCCGGCCGACCTGTGTGCGCGGCAGGGCGGAGCGGATCTTGAGGAAGCCTTTGTGCGCCTCGTCGCCAGCGGACCGGAGCAAGGAACGGCATGAACCTGGGCGCCATTCTCACCGTATTTCGCAAGGAACTGCGCGAGACGCTGCGCGATCGCCGCGCCCTCGTGACCATGTTCCTGCTGCCCACCGTGGTCATGCCGGCGATCATCCTCGGGTTCGGCTTCGCCGCCGGCCGGGTGATTGGCAAGGCGCGCGCCGAGGTGCCGCCGGTCATGCTCGTGGGGGCGGAGGCATCCCCCCGCCTGCGCGACGCCCTTGCCGCGGAGCGTGGTCTGCGCCTGGTGCCGCCCGCCGCCGATTACCTGGACCAGGTGGCGGACAAGCGGGTGCGCGCGGCGGTGCGGGTGCCGGAGGACTTTGACGCGCGCCTTGCGGCCGGCACCCCGGCGGCGGTGCGCATCTTCCTGCATGAGGGCGATCTCAAGTCAGGCTTCGCCGCCGCGGAGCTGGAGCGGTTCTTCCGCGTCTACCGCGACGACGTCGTGCAGGGCCGGCTGGGCGAGCGGGGACTGTCGCCGACGCTGTTGCGCCCGTTCACGGTCGCGCGCCAGAACGTGGCGCCACCCGCCGAGGTCGGAGGCAGCCTGATCGGAGGTTTCATTCCGTACCTCATCATCCTGCTCTGCTTCACCGGTGCGATGTACCCGGCGATGGACCTGACCGCGGGTGAGAAGGAGCGCGGCACGATGGAGACCCTGCTATGCACGCCGGTCGCCCGCCTCGATCTCGTGTTGGGCAAGTTCCTGCTCGTGCTCGGCAGTTCGCTGGCGACCGTCGTGCTGGCCGGTCTGTCGGCCCTGGTGACGCTCCCGCTCGGCCGGCTGCTGCTCGTGCACGCGACCGGCGATCTGCCTGCCGCTGGTGCGGCCGCCGAAGGGCTGGTGGTGGATCCCCTCGGCCTGCTCGCCTGCCTCGTGCTGATCGTTCCGGTGGCAGTGCTCTTTGCCGCCGTGATCTTTTCCCTCGCCCTGTACGCCCGTAGTCAGAAGGAGGCGCAAAGCCTGATCTCGCCACTCATCGTGGTGGTGCTGCTGCCGGCGCTCGCCGGGCTGCTGCCCGGTCTCGAGCTCCGGCCGGGGCTCGCCCTCGTGCCGCTGCTCAACGTTTCGCTCGCCTGCAAGGCCCTCGCCTCCGGCATTTTCGACTGGGGCAGTCTCGCGCTGATCTTTCTCTCCACCAGCGCCTATGCGGCTGCGGCCCTCGCCTTCGCCGCGCGGCTCTTCGGCCGCGAGGATGTGGTGCTGCGTACGTAGTCGCTTTCAGGATACGTCTCGACCGCGTCAAAAAAAGGTAAGGTAAAGTCCGGGTAAATCCCGAGTCCCGGCGTGTATTTGCATGGCGCGCCGGCGAAGGCCGTTTCAAGTTGCGTTCAACGGAAAGCCCAGGCCGACGCCTCCTCCCATGAACCTCGTCAAAAAGATCCTGATCGTCCATGGAGATGACCGCACCCGCCGGCGCCTTGTGCTCACCTTGGCGGACGCGGGCTACGACATGCGGTCGTACTCCGCGGCCGAGTCCGCCCTCGAGACCGCGCGCACTGAATGGTTCGACCTCGCCCTGGTCGACTCGAACCTGCCCGGTGCGTCGGAGTTTGCGTTCACCGAAAGCCTCAAACGCGTGCAGCCCACCGTTCCGGTGATCCTGCTCGTCCGCGCCCTGGAGCTTCCGATGATCGTGAAGGGTATCCGACTCGGCCTCACCGACGTGTTGCTCGACGCGGAGGACCCGCGTCCGCTCGTCCGCCGCGTGCACGCCCTGCTCCAACCGGGCAAGGTGCCTCCGGGCGAAAACGAGCTCACCGCCGCCGAACTCGCCGAGGTCGAAAGCGCCCTCGCGCGCCTGAACGAGGCGAAGGCCGGTGAGTCCCAGTCGCCCGTCGGCGCCCCGGGCGTCGACCTGCGCCAGGAACTGGTGCGGGTCGCGCGGGAGCGCGCCGATCTCGAGCAAAAGCTGGAGCGCATGGCCCACGAAAAGGCGGCGCTGGAAACCGAGCTTCGCACCCTGCTGTCCCAGACCGCCGATGGCGTACGCATGGCGTCCGAGTTGCAGGAACTTCAGACCCAGCGCGAGATGGCCGAGGCGGCCCAGGCCGCGATCGACGCGAAGGCGAGCCAGCTCGCCGCCACCCGGGCCGAGATTGCGCGGGAACGCAGCGCGCTCGAGGAAACCCGCCGTCAGCTGGCTGAATCGCAGCCGCCGGCGACCAAGGCCGAGGCCGATCTCGCCGCTGAGCGCGCGTCGCTCGCCGCCTACGAATCCGAACTGCACCGCGAGAAGGAACGGTTGCGCGACGAGGCCGCCCGCATTCGCCAGGAGGCCAACCAGATCGCCCAGGAACGCCGGCGCTGGCACGACGACCTCGAAATGTTTGCGGCGCAGGAGGAGAACCTCCGCGCCTACGAAAAACGCCTCCGCGAGCTTCAGGCCCAGCTCGAATCCGACCGCGTGCTGTGGCGCCAGGGCCGCGTCGAGCCTTCGCGTTCGCCGTTCAAGGATGACGAGGCCCTGCGTGCTGCGTGGGAAAAGCTTCAGCGCGCCACGGAACTACTCGAGGCCGACCGGGCGGTCTTCCGCGACGAGCGCATGCTGCTGCGTGATTCCGAGCTCTCGCTCAAGCGCCGCGAGGAGGCCCTGCGTCAAGCTGAGGCGCGCCTCGCTCAGGCTGCATCCGCGCCCCTCGCGCCGGCCACGCCCGATCCCGGCGCCTCCATGCTCGAACGCGTCACGCGCTCGCCGTTTCATCTTTGGGGCAAAAACAAGCCCTAGTGGGGTTGGTGTGAGTAGGGGACAAACCAACGGCGCCGTCCGCACAGGGACGGCGCCGTTTTGTTTTCGCGCTTGAACGCCGTGGCGGTTTGGGCGAACACGTTTGTTATGCCGCGCCTCTGCGTTTCTCCTCTCCACTCGATCGTCCCCGCGGGGGCGACGGCGTGCGCGTGGTGGCGGCCCCAGGCCCGCCGATGGTGACGCGTTGCACGCGTTCGTGAGACCGATGGTCTCGCCATCCTTCCGGGCCCGACTCCTTCGAGTCGGGCTTTTTCGTTTCCACCCTGCCTGTCCGACCATGACTGCCTCCCTTTCCACTGTTCCTGCCCTTTCCCTTGATTCCATCGGCTTCTTTGGCCGTTCCTACGACGAATACCTGCGGCTGTTTGCCCTCGATGCGGCCGCCCTTTCCCGCCGGCGCATCCTCGACGTGGCCGCCGGGCCTGCGTCCTTCGCCGCGGAAGCGTCCCGGCGCGGTCTCGATGTCACCGCGGTCGACCCGCTCTACGGTTGCACCCCGGCCGCGCTGCGCGCGCATATCCACTTGGACTACGCCCGGATGTTCGCCCGCATGCGGGCGCAGCCCGGACTCTTCCGGTTCGAACGGTTCCGTTCCTTCGCCGAGGCGGAGGCGGACCGCACGGCGGCGGCGCAAGGCTTCCTGACGGATTACGATGCGCACTTCGTCCACGGACGCTACGTCGGCGGCGCCCTGCCACGCCTGCCGTTCGCCACTGCGACGTACGACCTCGTCCTGTGCGGGCACCTGCTCTTCCTCCACCAGCGCCAGTTCGACTTCGCGTTCCATCTGGCCGCGTGCCGCGAGCTGTTGCGGGTGGCGAGGCAGGAGGTGCGGATCCATCCGCTGTGCGGTCCGGATGGACAACGTTACCCGGCAATGGACGAGCTGCTGGACGCGCTCCGCGCCGACGGCGTCGAAGGCGAGGAGCGCCCCGCCGGCCAGGAGTTCTTCCGCGGTGCGAACACGGTCCTCGTGCTCCGTCCGGTCTCCGCTGGCATTTGTGGCGAGCGCGGATAAAGTACGTTTATGTTCCCGCAACACATCATCGCCCGCAAACGGGATGGCGGCCGTCTTTCGGAGGCCGAGATTGAGGCCTTCGTCCAAGGTGCGACCGACGGATCGTGGGCCGACTACCAGCTCTCGGCCCTGCTCATGGCGATCTTCCTGCGGGGTATGGGCACCGAGGAAACCGTGGCCCTGACGAAGGCGATGATGCACTCGGGCATCGTGGCCGATCTTTCCGGGGTACGGGGCGTCAAGGTGGACAAGCATTCCACCGGCGGGGTGGGCGACAAGGTTTCCCTTCCGCTCGCGCCGATGGTGGCGGCCTGCGGCGTGCCGGTGCCGATGATCAGCGGTCGCGGGCTGGGTCACACCGGCGGCACGCTCGACAAGCTGGAGTCGATCCCGGGATTCCGGACGGACCTCTCGCTCGACGCTTACCGTGCGCAGGTTGAGCGGATCGGTTGTGCGCTGATCGGCCAGACGCGCGAACTCGCCCCGGCCGACCGCAAGCTGTACGCGTTGCGCGACGTCACGGCGACGGTCGAGTGCCTGCCGCTGATCTGCGCGTCGATCATGTCGAAGAAACTGGCCGAGGGCATCGACGGCCTCGTGCTCGATGTGAAGTTCGGCAAGGGCGCTTTCATGAAGACCGAGGCCGACGCGCGGGCGCTGGCCGAGGCGATGGTCGGGATCGGCCGCTCCATGGGCAAGGGCGTGCGCGCCTTGCTCACGGCGATGGACCAGCCACTGGGCCGGATGGTCGGCAACGCGCTTGAGGTGACCGAGTCGATCGCCTGCCTTCGCGGCGAGGGTCCCGATGACCTGATGGAGATCACCTACGCCCTTGGTGAACAGATGCTCATGCTCGCCGGCGCCGCTCACGAACCCAAGGACGCGCGCAAGCAGCTCGAACATGCGATCCGGTCCGGCGCGGCGTTGGAAAAGTTTGGCGAGATCATCTCCGCCCAAGGGGGCGATCCCCACGTGCTGGAGAATTCGGCCCGGCTGCCGCAGGCGCGCCGCCAGGTGGCGGTGGCGTCCGTGCGCGACGGCTATGTGACCGAAGTCGACGCGATGGGCGTCGCTCTGGCCGCCCTTCATCTCGGGGCGGGACGGAGCCGGGCCGAGGACCGGGTCGATCCGGCCGTGGGCGTCTCCAGCCTGGTCAAGGTGGGCGAGCGCGTGTCGGTCGGGCAGGCGTTATGCGTGGTGCACGCGAACGACGAAGCGGCGCTGGCCCAGGCCCAGGCGCGGTTGCTGGACGCCGTCGTGATCGGCGATCACCGGCCGGCCCCACGTCCGTTGATCGCCGGCCTCATCGGGTGAGGCACCCGCGCCGGCCGTCGCTTACTTCTCCATCGCCTCCAGCTTTACGGCCGCGGCCTCCCACTCGGCGGTGGCGGCACTGACCTGATCGACGATCACGCTCAGTTCGCGGTTGAGATGGTGGAAGCGCCCTTTGTCGGCGTAGGTCTCCGGGGCCTCGAGGGCGGCGGTGATTTCCGCCTGCTTGCGCTCCAGCTCGACCACCTTTTTTTCCAGCTGGCCGACGTGCTCGCGGAACTTCCGGATCTCATTGGCCGAGGGTTTCTCGGTCGCTGGGGCCGGGGCGGATTTCGGGGCTTTCGTGACCGCGGGTTCGTTCTTCGGGCGGGCGTCGGTGAAGCCGGCGGTAAGCGCGGCGCGTTCGTTCGTCGCCCGCGACTTCTCGAGATAGTAATCGTAGTTGCCCGCATACGGCGTGAGCCGGCCGCTGTGCACGTGCAGCACGCTCTCCGCCAGCGAACGGATGAAGTACACGTCGTGGCTGATAAAGATGAGCGTGCCTTCGTACGCCTTGAGGGCTCCGACCAGCGCATCGATCGACTGGATGTCGAGGTGCGTGGTGGGCTCGTCCATCAGCAGCAGATTCGGCGGCTTCACGAGCAGGCGGGCGAGGGCGAGACGGGATTTTTCGCCACCCGACAACACGGACACCGGCTTGTGCACGTCATCCTTGCGGAAGAGAAACGCGCCCAGGATCGCCCGCGCCTGCTGCTCGGTGAGCTGATTCTCGTTGGTCCTCAGCTCCATGACGTTCTCGAAGACGGTCAGGTCAGCGCGAAGGTTGTCGGTACGATTTTGGGCAAAGTAGCCCACCACAACGTTGCTGCCGAGCTCGCGCACGCCGCCCTGGATCGGCACGACGTCGGCGAGGATCTTGAGCAAGGTGGATTTGCCGGCACCGTTGGGACCGACGAGGACGATGCGTTGGCCGCGCTCGGCGACGAAGTTGAGGTCGCGATAGACGATGTGGTTGCCGTAGGCCTGGTGCACATTCTCCAGGGTGATGACCTTCAGGCCGGACCGCGGCGGCTGGGGGAACTTGAAGTTGATCCGCTTGAGCTCCTCCGTCGGCTCCTCGACCGCGTCCTCCATCAGGCGCTCGATCTGTTTCTCCTTGGACTTCGCACGCGAGGCCATCGAGGCCTTGGCCCCGAAGCGGTCGACGAACTTCTGCAGGTGGGCGATCTCGCGCTGCTGGTTCTTGAAGAGGGCCGCCTGCTGGGACTTGCGCGCCTCCTTCTCCTTCACGAACGAGTCGTAGTTACCGTGGTAGTAGTGCAGCGTGCCGGCGCGCAGCTCGAGCATGCCCGTGCACAAGGCGTTGAGGAAGGCACGGTCGTGGGAGATCACGACCAGGCCGCCCGGGTAGCGGGTCAGGTAGTCCTGGAACCACAGGAGCGCCTCGAGATCGAGGTGATTGGTCGGCTCGTCGAGCAGGAGGAGCGCCGGCTCGGCGACCAGCAGGCGGGCGAGGTGGGCGCGCATGACCCAGCCGCCCGAGAAGGTCTTGGCGAGCTTCTCGGCGTCGCCTTCCTTGAAGCCAAGGCCGGCCAGGATTTTGCGCGCCCGGGGCTCGAGGGTGTAGTCGATGTCCCAATCGTCGTCGTCCGGCTCCAGCTTCTTGCCGCTCGTGGCGATATGCAAAATGGTTTCCTCGCCGGCGGGGGCGCTCTCCTGCGGGAGGAAGCCGAAGTCGGCGCCGCGTTCCCACTCGATCGTGCCGGTGTCGGGCTTCTCCTCCCCGAGGATCAGGCTGAAGAGGGTGGACTTCCCGGCGCCGTTGGGACCCACGAGGCCAAGCCGGTCGGTGCGGGCGATGAACAGGGACACGTCCGAGAACAGCTCTCGGGTGCCATAAGACTTGGAGACATCGGCGATGGTCAGCATGGGAACCCCGTACCGAAACCGCCGGCACGCCCCGGGTCAACGCCGGGGATGCGGCCGACCTCTGTTCGTTCTCGTTCTCCGGATCGAACGAGGCTCGCCCGGCATGCAAACCGCGACGGGGCCTCCAAGGGCGGCTGAACGTGTCGCCGACCCACCCCTCTCCGTCACGCCGTCGTCACACCCCGTTTTTTGTGGCAAAGCGTTTCCTGTCCCCGCTATCTCTCGCGGACCATGATCAAAGCCAAACGCCACAAGGTGCGTCCGGAAGACGTCAACGCGAAGCTCGCGGCGAAGAAGGGTCCGGTTTCCCAGTTCATCGCGCACAGTTACCGCCATTTCAACGCGGCCGCATTGCTGGACGCCGCCAAGGGCTATGAGACGCACCTGAAGGCTGGCGGCAAGATGCTCGTGACCCTGGCCGGCGCCATGTCGACGGCCGAACTGGGCATTTCGTTGGCCGAGATGATCCGACAGGACAAGGTCCACGCCATCGTCTGCACCGGGGCGAATCTGGAGGAAGACATCTTCAATCTCGTCGCGCACGACTACTACGAACGCGTGCCGCACTACCGTCACCTCACCGCCGAGGATGAGCAGGAGTTGCTCAACCGGCACATGAACCGCGTCACCGACACCTGCATTCCCGAAGGCGAGGCCATGCGACGCATCGAGGCCGCCGTTGCCGAGGAGTGGGTCGCCGCCAACCGCGCGGGCGAGCGCTATTTTCCGCACGAGTTCATGTACAAGATTCTCCGCTCGGGGAAACTGAAGAAGTACTATCAGATCGATCCGAAGAACTCGTGGATGCTCGCCGCCTGCGAGAAGAACCTGCCGATCATCGTGCCGGGCTGGGAGGATGCGACGCTGGGCAACATGTACGCCGGGCGCTGCGTCACGGGTGAGATCAAGAACGTCCACACGGTCCGCACCGGCATCGAGTACATGGTGTGGCTGGCCGAATATTACACGAAGACGGCGAAGGTGCTGAAGAACGGCGAAGGCTCGCTCGGCTTCTTCCAGATCGGTGGCGGCATCGCCGGCGATTTCCCGATCTGCGTCGTGCCCATGCTGCACCAGGACCTGCAGCGCACGGGCGTGCCGCTCTGGGGCTACTTCGCGCAGATCAGCGACTCGACCACGAGCTACGGCAGCTACTCCGGCGCCGTGCCGAACGAGAAGATCACCTGGGGCAAGCTCGGCGCGAAGACCCCGAAGTACATCGTGGAAAGCGACGCCACCATCGTCGCCCCGTTGATCTTCGCCTGGGTGCTCGGCCAGTGACCTGGTATTGCGGCGGCTGTCCCCAGCCGCCTTCCGACGCCAGCGAGCGGGCAACTCCGATTGGGGTGCTCGTTTTTCGGCCCACGTTGGAGAACGAGAACGATTCCTGAGCCGGACAGATGATTGGGCGCGCGATGTTCGCCTTTGGACGGCATCGATGGCGGCGCTCACTCATCCAGCGGCAACCTACGATGCGTCCGCACCTCGACGTGGTCGCGGTCTCCGTTTCAACGGGGTGAATGGGGACGGCGTGGCCTTCGTCGCCCGTGATGGGTGTTCTTGCGGTCCCTTGGTTTCGTCGTAGGCCCTTCTTGTCCGTGCCTCTCGATCCCCATGACTACCCCGACTCTGTTTTCCTCGATCTCCCGACTGCTGTTCGTGGGCCTCACGGCCCTCTTCGCGACCGTGGCGGACGCTGCGCTTCCCCTGCTCAAGGTCAGCGACAACCAACGCTTCCTCGTGACGACGGAAGGCCGGCCGTTCTTCTGGCTCGGCGACACCGCCTGGGAGCTGTTCCACCGCCTCGACCGGGCCGAGACCCGTCGCTACCTCGAGAAGCGGGCGGCGCAGGGTTACACCGTGATCCAAGCGGTCGCACTGGCGGAGCTCGAAGGTCTCACGGTGCCGAACCGCGAGGGGCACGTTCCCCTGATCGACAACGATCCGACGCGGCCGAACGAGGCGTACTTCCGCCATGTCGACTGGGTGCTCGCGCAGGCGGAGTCCCTGGGGCTCTACATCGGCCTGCTGCCGACGTGGGGCGACAAATGGAATGCGAAGTGGGGCGTCGGGCCGGTGGTGTTCAAGCCGGACAACGCCGCCGTGTACGGGGAGTGGCTCGGCAAACGGTACGCCGGGCGCAACGTGATCTGGATCACCGGAGGCGACCGCCCGATCGAAACCGACGAGCAGCGGGCGATCGTCGAGGCGATGGCGAGGGGACTCCGCAAGGGCGACGGAGGGAAAGGTCTCATCACCTTTCATCCGCAGGGAGGACAGGGGTCCGCGCAGTATTTTCACGAAGCCGACTGGCTCGATTTCAATATGCGGCAGAACGGCCATGAGATCAATTTCAGCCCGCGCTACCCGCTGACGCGGGAGGACTATAATCGCACCCCGATCAAACCGGTGCTCGATGGCGAGCCGGCCTACGAGGATCATCCGATTTCGTTCAAGGCATCCGAGTTTGGGCACACGACGGCGGCGGATGTGCGGCGGTTCTTCTACTGGAACGTATTCCAGGGCGCGTTCGGTCACACCTACGGACACCATTCGGTCTGGCAGATGTATGCTCCCGGCCGGAAGCCGGTGAATGCGCCCCTCATGTCGTGGGAGGAGGCGCTGGATCAGCCCGGTGCGGCGCAGATGCAATATGGCCGCTGGCTGATGGAATCGCGCCCGCTCCTCACGCGCGTCCCCGCCGACGATCTCATTGTGCCCGATGCCGTCCCCACGTCGGTGCCCGGCGCCGGGCGCTATCGCTACGTGGCGACCCGTTCCTCCGACGGAGCCTATGCGATGGTCTATGTTCCGGTCGAAAGGAAGTTTCGCGTTCGCCTCGATCAGATCTCCGGCAACCGCGTCCGTGCTTGGTGGTACAACCCACGCAACGGCGAAGCGTCACCGGCTGGCGAATACCCGACGCAGGGCGAGCAGGCGTTCATGCCGCCCAACCCGGGCATGGGCCTCGACTGGGTACTTGTGCTCGACGACGCCGCGCGTGGATTTCCGCCGCCGGGCAGCCGGTAACGCGCAGGCCGGCGGGATCGGCGCAGCGTTGCGTCTTTGGCTTACGGTGGCGGCGGGCCTTTACCCGCCGCGCCCGGGACGCCTCACTTGCCGCCGTACCAAATGCCGCGGCGCCAGTTGTGGCGGCGCAGGTTCTCCAACACGTCGGGCGGCAGGTCGGGCAGGTCGCTGATGCCGCAGTTGGCCTCGGCTTGGGCGACGTTGCGAATGCCGGGGATCACGGTCGACACCGCCGGATGGGCGAGCACGAACTTCAGCGCGGCCTGCGCCAGGGTGAGGCGGGTGCGGGCCAGGTCTTCCCGAATCGCCTCGACCCGCTTGACCGTGCGTTCGAGCCGGTCGCCCGCGAAGTAACCCCGCCGAAAGTCGCCTTCGGGAAACGTGGTCGCGGCCGTGAATTTGCCGGTGAGCGAGCCTTCGTCGAAGGCCACGCGCACGATCACGCCGACTCCGTGCTCCTTCGCCACGTCGAGCAGCTCGGCCGCCGGTTCCTGGTCGAAGAGATTGTAGATCACCTGGACCGAATCGATCCAGCCGCCACGCATGAGATCGATCACGCTGTTCTGGTCGTGCTCCGGTGTGGAGACGCCGATCAGCCCGATCAACCCTTCGCGCTGGAGCTGGCGCAGGAGCTTGAACGGCGTCGGATTGCGGTTCCACGCACGCGTCCAGGTGTGCAACTGCAGGAGGTCGAGTTTCGACGTGCCGAGATGAGCGAGGCGTTCCGCCACGTTGGCCCTCAGATAGGCTTCGCTGTAGCGCTCCTCAGCGCGGCAATAGGGCGAGGGCGGCCAGATGCCGGTAGCCGGGGGCGTCTTGGTGGCAACGAAGACCTTCTCCTTCCGGCCCGCTGCGGCCCGCTCGCGCAGCACGCGGCCGATCAGGGTTTCGCTGCGGCCGTTGCCATAGCCGGCGGCGGTGTCGATGAACGTGACGCCGAGATCCAGCGCGCGGTTCAACGCCGCCAGCGAATCGGTGTCGGCCTGATCGCCCCACGAGCCGCCGATGGCCCAGGCGCCAAAGCCAATCTCCGAGATATCGAAACCGTGCTTGCCGAAGGTGCGGTAGTTCATGGGCGCGAAAGTTTCGCCCACTGCACGCCGCGCATGGGGTGGTGTCAACGACCGGGAGTCAGCCCTCGCGACCGTGAAACCCGATGCGACGCTTCGGTGTCGGCTCCGCGGGCGAAAGCAAGGGCAGGAGTTTCTCGACAACGTCGCGAAGGACAATGTCGTGTTCGAGAAGCTTCTTGTCGATTTGCGCGAGGCGCTTGAGCACCGCGGAGTGAGCGAGCAGTTCTTCGCGCATTCGTACGAAGGCACGGACAACATAGACGCTCATGGCGATGGCGTGGGGGCTGCGCAGCAGCATCGCCGCCATCAAGGCACCGTGCTCGGTGAACGCCCACGGAAGGTGGCGCAAGCCTCCATGTAAGGAATGAGCTTCGGCGGAACTTGAGGTCACAATTTGTGACTTCAAGTTTGTAAGTTATTCTCTTGTAATTTGAAACCTGAAGTCGGCGGGGAATCTCTCCGCTTGGCGATTGACGGTTTGATTGAGGACTTTGGTGGCGACTCCGTACAGCTTCGCAAGGTCGCTATCCAGCAGCACCCGTTGATGCCTGACGATATGAATGGGAGGTAACTCAGGCGGGGACGCAGGGGACGGCATGTCCGTATAAGAAATGCATAATAATTGCGAATCGAGTTCGCATTGGCCTGTCGCGCGTGTAGTTTCCCCATCGTTACGCCCTAGTACCCGACCGCCGCCGAGTCCGGGCTGCGCGGATCGCTCGCGCCGAGCCGCAGTCCCGTGGCCGGGTCGATCAGGATCGTCTCAGCATCGCCATAGTAGCGGCCGGCCGCCTCCGGATCGTTCGGATAGAGCCGCCGGGTCGCGAGCGTGTGTCCCTTGGCCTTCAACAGCGCCACCGTGTCGGCCGAGGTCAGGAAGGGTTCATGGTTGATCACGTCGGGCTGCCACTGGTGGTGAAAGCGCGGCGCATCCACGGCCTGCGTGACGCGCATGGCGTGATCGATCACGTTGCTGAGGATCAGCAGGGTCGTGTTGATGATGGTCGGTCCTCCCGGGCTGCCGGTGACCAGGAAGGGCTTGCCGTCCTTCAGCACCACGGTGGGCGTCATGGACGACAGCGGACGTTTCCCCGGCGCGATGGCGTTCGCTTCGCTCTGCAGCAGGCCGTACATGTTGCGTTCGCCGACCTTGGCGGTGAAGTCGTCCATCTCGTTGTTGAGCAGAATGCCCGTGCCGGTCGCCGTGACGCCGCTGCCGAACAGGCCGTTCAGGGTGTACGTGCAACTGGCGACGTTGCCGGCGGCGTCGACGACGGAAAAATGGGTGGTCTCGGCGGTCTCGCGCGCGAGGTGCGAGACCGGGGTCACGTCGACCAGCGGCGTCCAGCCGGCGGGCTGCCCGGCCGGCAAACCGTCGCTGGGGGTGGCCCGGTCGGCGTCGAAGGTGGCCATCCGTGCGCGCAGGTAGGCGGGGTCGAGCAGGCCGGCGACGGGCACCTTGACGAAGTCCGGGTCGCCGAGGAACTCCGCGCGGTCGCGAAACGCGCGCCGCATCGCCTCGGTGAACAGGTGAATCTTCGCGGCGGAGTTCGGCCCCATGGCTGCGACGTCGTACGGCTCGACCATGCCGAGGATCTGCAGCAGCGCGATCCCGCCGGAGCTCGGCGGCGGCATGGTGAGGATCTCGTGCCCGCGGTAGTGGCCCCGCACCGGCGTGCGTTCGACGGCACGATAGCCGGCGAGGTCGGCCGCCGTGATGAGGCCGCCGTGAGCCGCCATGTCGGCGGCGATGAGCCGTGCGGTCTCGCCTTCGTAGAATTCACGCGGCCCCTGCGTGCGCAGTCGCTCGAGGGTGCGCCCGAGATCGGCCTGGATGAAACGTTCGCCGGCCTCGTAGTACTGTCCGTCGCGCAGAAAGATTCGCCGCGAGTCGGCAAACTCGAAGAGCAGTTTTTCGCTCGCGCGCAGATCCCGTGCAAGGGCCGGCGTCATGGGCATGCCCTCGGCCGCGAGCCGGCGCGCGGGCTCGACCACGTCCGCCCACGAAATCCGGCCGGAGCCGTACTTCTCCAGGGCGAGGGCAAAGCCCGCGATGGTGCCCGGTACCCCGCTCGCGAGATAGCCGACGGTGGAGCGCCCGGCCACCACCTTGCCGCCCGCATCGAGGTACATGTCGCGCGTGGCTCCGGCTGGGGCCTGCTCGCGGAAATCGATCGCCGTGGTGCGTCCATCGGCCAGCCGGAGGATCAGGAAACCGCCGCCGCCGAGGTTGCCGGCGCGCGGATACGTGACGGCGAGCGCGAGGCCGGTCGCTACCGCGGCGTCGACCGCATTGCCGCCTTTCTGCAAGATCTCGACGCCGATTTGGGAGGCGAGTTCGCTCGCCGAAGCGACCATGCCGTGGCGGGCTTCGACCGGAGAGCGTTGCGCGGATGCCGGCTGGGGCAGGGAGGCGAGCAGAACGGCGAGGGCGACGGCCGGGGAGAGCAGGCGGATGCTGGGTAGGGGACGGGCGCGTGACATGATCCGATCATGCCCGCTTCACGCCGAACCTCAAGTGGGTCACCCCGCCGGATGAAAACAAATCACTTCCCGCGACGGCGGCCGGAGGCTAGGGTCCGCGTTTCACATGGCCCTTCGCGTTGGCTGCACCCTGGAGTACGAGGTTCTTTCGCCCACCGCGGCGTTCACGTTCGACGTGCTCGTCAACGCGGATCCGCAGCAGCAGCTGCTGCGCGAACAGCTTGGCTGCCGCCCCGAGGTCAGCCATGAGCGGGTCACCACGTCGAAGGGCAACCGCGTCTTCCGCGTGGAAGTGCCGGCCGGTCCCTTCGTGCTTGAGTACGGGGCCGAGGTGGCGGTGATGCGCCCGTCGCTTCCGGCCGAGGTGCCGCCGGATTCGCCCGGCCGCCTTCCGCTTTCGGTGCTCACCTACACGCTGCCGAGCCGCTACTGCGAGAGCGACCGGTTCGGTCCGATCGCCTGGGAGCTGTTCGGCCGGACTGCCAACCGCGTAGAACAGGTGAAGGAGATCTGCCGCTGGGTGGATGCGAATCTAGAGTACGCTCCGGGTGCGACCGATTCGCGCACGTCGGCCTGGGACGTCTGGGGTTCGCGCCGGGGCGTATGCCGCGATTTTACCCACCTCTCCATCGCGCTGTGCCGAGCGCTGTCGATTCCGGCGCGCTACATCGGGGCCTTCGCCGCCGGACTGGAGCCGATGGATTTCCACGCGTGTTTCGAAGTCTATCTCGGCGGGCAATGGTACCTGTTTGATCCCACCGACGGGATTGCGCCCGAGAAAATCGTGGTGATCGCGCGCGGTCGCGATGCCGCCAACGCGCCGTTGACCACGATCTACGGCCGCGTGGCGCCGGGACGCGTCTCCGTCACGGCCAGCGAGGTGCCGTCCTTGGGATGACCCCATGGCGTAGCCGTGCCTGTCAGGGGACCGTTTGTCCGCCGCAAGCGAATGGACCGTTGCATCCGGACTCGACCTGATGAGTGCGAGGGCGTACGCCATCACCTTCCGGGCGCCCCCCTCCCGGCCTATTTCCCAACGCATGAAACCCTCGTCCACCCAAGTTCGCGCTGTGCTGCAGGCGCTCGACACCTTTGAGATCGAAGTTCCCTCCTGGGGCTTCGCCGACACCGGCACCCGCTTTGGCAAATACCTGCAGGACGCCGCGGCGATCGACCTCAACGACAAGCTGGCGGACGCCGGGCAGGTGCATCGCCTGACGGGTTGCTGCCCGACGGTCGCGGTGCACGTGCTCTGGGATTTCCAGCCCGGTCAGAAACCGGCCGAGGTGATGAAGCTCGCGAAGAAACACGGCGTGCGCATCGGTTCGATCAATCCGAATCTCTTTCAGGACCAGCACTACAAGTACGGTTCGTTCGGCAATCCGCGCGCCGAGGTGCGTGAGGCCGCCCTCCGGCATGTCGTGGAGTCGATCGAGCTCGGTCAGCAGGTGCGCAGCGACCTCGTCTCGCTCTGGTTCGCCGACGGCACCAATTATCCCGGCCAAGGCAACCTGCGTGAACGGAAGCACTGGTTTGAACAGTGCCTGAAGGCCGCGCATCGCAAACTCGCCCGCGGCCAGACCTTGCTCGTCGAGTACAAGCCCTTCGAACCCGCCTTCTATGCGACGGACATCGCGGACTGGGGCATGGCCTACCTGATGGCCAAGGCCGCCGGCCCGCAGGCGAAGGTGCTGGTGGACACCGGACACCACTATGTCGCGCAGAACATCGAGCAGATCGTCGCGTGGCTGCTCGACGAGGACATGCTCGGCGGCTTCCACTTCAACGACCGCCGCTACGCGGACGATGACCTCACCCTCGGCTCGATCGATCCCTACCAGATCTTCCGCATCTTCCACGAAATCCACGCCTATACGGCCGAGCGCGGCAAGGCGCCGAAGATTGCCTACATGATCGACCAGTCGCACAACGACAAACCGAAGATCGAGGCGACGATCCAGACCGTGATGATGGCGCAGGAACTCTACGCCAAGGCCGCGCTGGTCGACCACGCCAAGCTCGCCGTGCTGCAAGGCCGCGAGCGCCAGGTGGACGCCGAAGAGATGCTGCGCCGCGCGTTCTTCACGGACGTGACGCCGATCCTCCAACGCTGGCGTAAGGCGAACGGCCTGCCGGCCGACCCGCTGGCTGAGCACCGCAAGAGCGGCTACGAGAAAGCCGCCGGCGCCGAACGCAAAGCCCGCCGCAAGGCCCTCGGCCTCGGCGCGGGCGGCGGCTACGCCTGAACCGGTTCCAGCACCGATGCGCCAAGCGCCGGTGCAACGTCCGCCCCGTTGACGGTGGCGGCAGCGAGCTCGCCGGAGGTTTTTCTGGCCTCGCCGCCGCCTCTCGGCCACGGTTCGCGTTGGCACGCCCGGATGGCGGAACGGTAGACGCTACGGACTTAAAATCCGTTTTCCGCAAGGAAGTGCGGGTTCGAGTCCCGCTCCGGGTACCATGCTACCTCCCTCTCTCTCGGGAGAGCCATCACGAGAGGGCAGGTAAGGGATTCCTTTTAAGGAGGACCCGAATGCGCCCTGTCCGCGCAGCGGCAGGGCGGCTGGAGGGGCCGCCAGAGAGAGACAACGATCCGGAAAAAAAGAACGTGCCGCCTTCGCGGCCTTGCTCAGCAGAACGCGGACAGCTCGTAGCAAACAACGAAGGCAGCACTGACAAGGAAACCTTTGCTTCCGCCGGACTAGCGCGGGGGAGATGTAGTCTGAGAAACTGCACGGCGGCCCCGATCGGTCCGGGACGATGCCATTTCACGACGCGGCCGGCCGTGATGACTCACGCCGGCTAGGCCGAAGCACACGATCAAAACGACTCGAGGATCGGAAGCCCGCAGTGACCTCGGAAAGCGGTCGGCGAGTTCCGGCGGCCCCGATTTCCCAGGCGCCGTTTGGTGTGTCGCGTGTCGCATGATCTACGACAATAGATCCAGATTTTCAGTACGAGGCTTGGGCCCTACCGAATCGGGTGTAGGACCCCTGGCACCAACGGACCACATCCGAACGGCCTCAAGTGTCGTCTAGCGCTAGATGTGGCGGCGCTTCAATGGGGCCATTGGCGGGCTCAGGGGTAATGGTGCAGGTGTCTGAGTGGCTTTGAAAACAAAACTGCCGGGCCCTGTTTACGATGGCGACAGCCGGGAGACGGATCTAGTCGAAGAGGAGAGACGTGAAGAGAGATGAAAGCGTGATCAAGGTTTTCATTGGCGATCAAGCACGGCGTCTGAGGGAACGGCTCCGATCAAATTTCGTTTCTGACGGGATTCGTAAGCGTACCGATTCCTTCAATCTCGATGGAGACCGTGTCGCCGGCTTGGAGCCAGCGGGGCTGGGGTTTGGCTGCCATGCCAACGCCGTGGGGCGTCCCCGTGAGAATGACCGTGCCCGGGAGCAGCGTGGTGCTGCCACTCAGGTATTCGATCAAGGATGGAACATCGAAGATCATGTCGCTCGTTGTCCAGTCCTGCACGCGATCTCCATTCAGAATGGTGGCGATCTTCAAGGCATTGGGATCAGGGATTTCGTCCCGGGTCACCAGCCTCGGACCGAGCGGGGCGAAGGTGTCGAAGAACTTGCCCCGGCACCACTGGCCGCCACCGAGCCGGAGTTGATGGTCGCGGGCGGAGACGTCGTTGCAGCAGGTGTACCCCAGGACATAGTCGAGGGCGTTTGCCCGCGAGACGTTCTTGGCCGCCTTGCCTATCACGACGGCCAGTTCGCACTCATAATCGACCTCGTCGCTCCGCAGGTGCTGGGGGATTTCGATGGGATCGCCGGGATTCTGCAGGGTGTTGATTCCCTTCACGAAGAGGATGGGGCGTTCAGGAATCTTCGCATTCGTCTCGGCGGCGTGCTGCCGATAGTTGAGGCCGATGCAAAGGATCTGGGTGGGTACGATCGGTGCGAGAAGCTTGGCCACGGTGTCCTGCGTCGCGGTGACTCGGAAGGACGTGTAGAGGTCGCCTTCAATGCGGCCTACAGAACCGTCAGGTTGCTCAGCTCCGTGACGGATGTGTCCGGCGGAATCCAGGTAGCGGATGATTTTCATTTTTTTGGGAAAGTGTATCCTTTCAGATGGCTCCTGATGAACGGGAGATACCCAACGCCTCAGGTCCAGACGCCAAACGAGCAAGAGCGCTTGAGGCGCACTGTTTTAGGATTTGGCGGTTTGTGATTTGGGATTTCCGGCTTGGCCGGGTCGGGCAGGTGGGAAGGTAGGGGACTTCGTGGCGCCCGGTGGATCGTGGCGGCGATGGATGGGACTTACTTCCCCGCGGACCAGCCGCCATCCACCAACAGATTGGACCCGGTAACCATCGCAGACTCGTCGGCGGCCAGATACAGCGCAGCCGCGGCAATCTCTTCGGGGCGCGCCATCCGGCCGTTGAGTTGAGTCGAAGCCATCTCCGCATAGGCCTTGGCGGGGTCCGGGTACTCGGCGATGCGGGCCTTGACGAACGGGGTTTCGACGCGTCCGGGGCAGATCGCATTGAAACGCACGCCGGTGTGAGAATGATCCAAAGCCAGCGCTTTGGTGAGGCCGATCACCGCGTGCTTGGTGACGGTGTAGGCGAGGCGATCGCGTACCGCGACGATGCCGCCGATCGAGGCCAGATTGATCACGCTGCCTTGACCGCGTTCCAGCATGGCGGGAATGAACGCTTTGCAGAGGTTGAACGGCCCACGGACATTGACGGCATGCAAGCGATCCAGGTCTGCTGCGGCCGTCGTCGTGAGATTACCCACGTGACCGATGCCCGCATTGTTGACCAAGATGTGCGCGAGTGGGATTTGCGCGGTTAAAGCGAGAGCGGCGGCCGCATCACTGACATCGGCCACGGCCGTCTCCGCCAAGCCGCCTGCCTCGCGGATCGCCTTGACGGTTGCGGCTCCGGCTGCGGGATCGCGCTCAATGATCCACACTCTGGCGCCCTGACGGGCAAACAACTCGGCAATGGCCTGGCCGATGCCTGAGCCTGCGCCCGTGACTACAGCAGTCTTGTTTTGGAGAGAGAACATTCGGTGACCAGAGCTTGAGGTGCGTCCTAGGACTAAAAGTTGATTAGCAAAACTAAACTTTATTAGCGAAATTAGTAAATCGCAAAGAGCGGCGTCCTGTGTGGGGTTGGACGAAAACTCTCCTCACTTTCCTTCCGGCTTGTTCGCTCGTCGGTGCGACCGCCGCGGCCACCGGACTTGAGCACTATGGCCGGGCGGAAAGCGAAGCGGGCGATGATCCCAGGCGTTTTTCGATCCGCGCGGCGCAGTTGCGCAGAGGTGTAGCCAATTTCAGAGGATCGGCTTTACCGCGAGCGGGTGGAAGCTGGGGGATCGCAAGTGCGGCGAAGAGGGGAGTGCCCGGAAATCCGCAGCCGACGGCGGTGTCGGAGACGCCTTCGACCGTTTCACTCACCGCCGTGGAAACCCCTGTGTTCGCGACCTGCTTGATGAGCTCATTGATCTTCCGCCGCTGCGACGCATCCAGCGCCCGCCATTCACGATCCTCCTCCAGCAATTGCGACCGTCTCCCTTCGTCCATCGCCGAGAGCAAGAGTCGCCCGGAGACGGTGTGGATGGCGGGAAAACGTCCTCCCACTTCCACGGCGAGGCGGACGGGGCGGGGGCTTTCGTTGCGATGAATGACCACGAGTTCCGAGCCTTCGAGGAGGCCGAGATGGCAGGATTCTCCCGTCTCCATGCTCAGTAGTTTCATTTCGGGTGCGGCGGCCCGCACGAGTGCGCCGAGCGGCTCGAATTTCTGCACCAACCCGTGGAGCTTGAGTGTCAGCCGGTAAGCGCCGCCACTCTCCCGGAGCAGGTAGCCCCGCTGCTCCAGACAGCTGACCATGCGAAAAATCTCGTTGTTACCGCGACCCAACGCTTCGGCGAGATCCGTCAGCGTCATCGGTTCAGCGCTGACGGCGAGAGTCTCGATCAGGTCCAGTCCCTTTTCCAACGCGGGCACGCGGTAAAGTGTTTCAGCCATGGCGGGGACCATCCCACAGGAAATTGCGGGAATCGAGCGATTTTATTTGCAAAACAAAATTTTACCCATGAGATCAATATCATCGGCCATGATACCCTTGTTAAATACATGTCCGCGGCTGCCTGCGAAGCCGTTCCCCCTCGCGAACGTCGGACCGGGCAGGCTCGTCGAGCACGCCCATTTTCTCCCGCACCGTTTCCCGGTGTGTGATTTCCTACGCGAAGATTTCGTTAACGACGCAGCTGTTATGATGCGGGCGTCTCGAAAGGGCCGGACCCCGTGGTCTTACCAGACCGTCACCTTCGTGCCAATTCCTGTCATCTCCGTTCAGTGCACTGCTTTGCATGCTGAGCAAACGAAAACACCCCTTTTGAGCGAATGTATCCAGTCATTGGATATAAGGTTTAATTTTTCCCCGCTAAACAAGCCGGCGTGCTCAAGCGAGTTCGTCCGGCCGACTCCGAACTCCGCCCACACCCGTCGAGAGAACCTCATCGAACCATGAAACCCCACTCCCTCCTCACCGTCCTTGGCAGCTGGCTTGCCGTGCTGGCCGCTCCCGCCTTGGCACAACCCGTACAGCCTGCTGCCGATGCGACGGCGCCCACGGCAGAAAAGAAAGCAATCGAAGACTTTGTCCGGCTCAACCCCTTCGAAGTCAAAGCTGAGGCCGACAACAGCTATGGTGCGCTCAATTCCAATTCGCTCACGCAGTTCGACACGGAGCTGAAAAACGTTCCCGTCTCCGCGGACATCTTCACTGCGGATTTCGTCCGCGACGTCGCCGTCACCAATCTCGAGGACCTTGTGCTCAGCTATGGCGCAGGCGCGGGCGTCGTGATGACCAACCCCGGCGGTGACGCACTCACCCAGCAACCCGGTGATCGTGTCGGAAATCAGACCTTGGGTATCCGCGGTCTCAGTACGGGACTCCCCCGTCGTGACGGCTTCGTCGGCACCTTCGGTACCGGCATCGGCATCAACAGCCTTTTTGACATTGAGCGGGCTGACGTCGTGCGCGGCCCGCAAGGCCTGCTTTACGGTGCCAGCGGCGCCGGCGGCACGGTGAACACCGTGTCCAAGCGCGCAGAGTTCAACCGGAACTTCGGCCGCACCGACTACCGCATCGATCAGCACGGCTCGAAACACTTGCTCTTCGACTACAACTGGGGCGCGGAGAACGTCGCCGTGCGCGTCGCGCTTCTAAACGACGATCAACGTTATCGCCGTCTGTTCATCGGCCACGAAACCGAAGGCATCTACACCCAGCTCGCGTTCCGTCTCGCGCCCCTGCGCAGCACACTCCGGCTTGTCGCCGGTCACACGGACAATGTCCGGACCCTGAATACAAATCAGGAGAACATTAACTTCACCAATGCCGCGACCGATCCCCGTCACAATTTCGGCCTCGCCTACCTTTTGCGGAATAACCTGGCCGGCGCCAACGATCCTGTCACCGGCAACCCTTTCCCCGGCGGAGCGATCGCAAATGGCAAACTCACCTGGGACAATCTCAACTCCTATGCCGGCACCACTGCCTCCGAGTTTGTCACCAACAAGTATTTCTTCGCCACGGCCGAGACCGTCTGGACCCCTTGGCTCGCCACCCAGTTTTCCGGTCTTTATAACGATGCCCAAAATGAACGCGTCAATGGCGGTATAGCCGGTCTTAGCGCACCGCTGCGCAATGGTAATCCGCTCAACGAATGGGCCAGCGGTGCCACGCTCTCCGCCGGCGTTGAGCAGCCCTTGCGCCGTTGGGCCGCTCGTGGTTCGGCGATTATAACCAACGATCTCTTCCGGCAGTTCGCCCGCAGCCAGACCCTGATTGGCTACGATATCGATTGGTCGGACACCGGGCCCACTGAATTCCGCTATTTTCTGGCTGATGCCAATTTCAATGTCATCTACAATCCAACAATCCCCTCGAATCTCGGTCGTACCCAGATACCTAGTCAGTGGTGGTCGGTCATGGACGGTCCGGTGGAGAATCCGCTCGGTCGCGGCGGCTCGCGCAACCCTCGCTTGACCATCAACGGGCAAAACTACGTCCGCATGGAAGCGAATCCTCGCGATCCCAGCTGGGTCCGCCCCAACAATCCCCTGGGGCTTGCCAGCCTCGCGGGTAACCCTGGCGTGAGCGGAGCGAATAACCTCGGTCACCATTGGGAAAGTCGCACCGCTGGGTTCTACGCGGCTAACAACACCGCTTGGTGGAACGACCGTATCCACACCCTCGTGGGTGTGCGCATCAACGATTCGTACAAGCGTACGCCCAACGTGTCCAACGTTGCCACCGCCGCCCCGTGGGCCGAGTCCGATCAGTCCGACACCAGCTACAATCTCGGCCTCAATGCCGAAATCCGTCCTTGGCTGAACGCTTTCTACAGTTACTCCAGCACCTACAACACCCCGCTGGTGAATGCCAACGACCCTTTGGGTAATGCACCGCGCACGTCAAGCGGAGTGGGTCAGGAAATCGGGCTCAAGTTCGGCGATGAACGCGGCCGGATTTCCGGCTCGATCCAGTATTACATGACCGACTCCAAGGACGAGATGATCAACGCCGGCACCGGAGTCCGAGACCGGGTCAATCCCACCGGGCTCAACGGCTCGTTCGACGGCCCTGCCGGGTTCAAAAACCAGTGGGTCAACCTCGACCGGACCACCAGCGGCCTCGAAGTAATCCTTACAGCCAATCCCACCCGAAACTGGAGAGTCCGCCTCGCGGCCGCTTCCTCAGACGGCCAGAATCTTAGCGACAAGAACTATCCGCTGCTCTGGAACGACGACTTCCATTTGAGCAACGGGGTTGTCACCTACCAGAACGGCGCTCCGTTTCTCGTACCTACCACGCCAGGCGTCATCGCGGCCCGGATCGCCACGCTCAACGGCCAGGTTAACCCGGCCACCCTTCAGACCCAAGTCGGAGGTACGTGGGAGCCCCTCACGCTCGCGATGATGAATGATCCTAGCAACCCCTACTGGGCCACGCCGGCCGACGACAATGGTCGAATTCAAGCCAGCAATGTCAGACGCGTCTTGCAGTATTTCGTTGGCACCAACGGCAGTGCCCTCACCGGCCGGACCGGTCTCTCCACCGACGATATTCCGTACGCCTGGACTGATCCGAACGGCAGCCAAGGCCGGACCGTGGTCGCGGAGAAAGGTGAGTTTACCGTCGGCTATGCTAAATACATGTTCTCGATGACCAACAGCTACAGCTTCACCGGTGAAAACTTCCTCAAGGGCTTTACGATCGGAAGCACCGTTGGTCTCGGTCTGGATAATCGTACTTTCTATTACAATACTCCCGGTGGCGGACGCGAACTCTACAGCTCGCCCGACACCTGGCAGGTCAATGCCTTTGCCTCCTACCGCCGCAAGCTGGGCAAACGCTTCGAGTTCACGAGCCAGGTGAACATCACGAATGTGTTCAACCACTACGTCTTTGGCACGCTTCCTAACGATGGCTCTGGCTACACGAATCCGGCCAACCTCGCCGTTACGTTCTACGGCCAGCCCCGGCTGTATGTTTGGACGAACTCGATCTCATTCTGATGATCCACGACCCGGCTGGAGCAATTCGACGGGGCTCGCCCCCTTCACGCAACATGAGCAATCCAGCCGGGTTTAATTCGTCCGGAGCGCGGCGGAGACCCGTTGGTCGGTGGGTGGGGACACTGCTCACCTTTCTTCTGGCCCGGTCGTTCGTCGGCGCTGCCGCCGCGCCGGACGAGCTCGCCTGGCTCGAGCCCTACAACGTTGTGTGGACTACCCCGAGCAAGGATTCCAGCGAATCCATGCCCTGCGGAGGCGGTGATATCGGGATGAACGTTTGGGTGGAGAACGGCGAAGTCTTCAGCTACCTGCAACGCAGCGGTGCTTTCGACGAAAACAACGAGTACCTCAAACTCGGCCGCCTCCGTGTGCGGCTCTCGCCTAACCCGTTCACGGCTGACGCGACCTTTCGCCAGGAGCTGAAGCTGCGCGAAGGTTATGTCGAGATCAGGGCCGGAAAGGAAGGCGCAGATTCAAGTCAGACCGTGATCCGTATCTGGGCCGAGGTGCACCGTTCCAACGTCCACGTGGAAGTCGAGTCGACGCAACCTGTCACCGCCAGCGCCGCCTACGAAAACTGGCGGCAAGAGGACGAGGTTCTACCGGACGATGAAGGGAAGGCCCGCTGGGGCACCTTTAGCTGGGACCGGTATCCCGGCGAGGTCATCCGCTATCGCGACGAAGTTCGCCACGAGGGCGACACCGTCGTCTTCCATCACCGCAACCGCGATGATCGCCTGCTCTTCGACTACGCCGTGCGGCAGCAGGGGCTGGAGCGAGTCAAAGATCAGCTGTTCAACCCGCAGGTGGGCCGCACCTTTGGCGGTGCTTTTCTCGGTGAGGGGTTTGTGGCCGACGGTACCAACGATGGCCAGTATCTGCTCACGCCGTTCAAGGCGTGGCGCCTGCGTTCAGCGAAACCATCGACCCGGCACCGCTTGAGTGTGGTCACTCACATCGCGCAAACGGACAGCCTCGCTGACTGGCAGGCGGGGCTCGCGGAACTCGTGGCTGCGCGTGAACCCACGATTGAGGCTGCGCGGAAAGCGACACAAGCTTGGTGGGCGGATTTCTGGCGCCGCAGCCACATCGTCATTGCACCGGAGCGGGCCGATGAGAATCACCTGCCCTGGCAGATCGCCCGCAACTATCAGTTGTTCCGTTATCAACTCGCCTGCAACGTCCGTGGCGAATTCCCGACCAAATTCAACGGCGGTAACTTCACCTTCGACCCGTCGCTCGTGGATGCAAGACGCGCCTATGGGCCTGACTGGCGCGCTTGGGGCGGGGGCAGTTTCACGGCGCAAAATCAACGGCTCGTCCACTGGCCCATGTTGAAGGCGGGCGATGCCGATCTCGTCGTGCCGCAGATGGAGTTTTATCGCCGCGCCTTGCCGAGCGCCATGGCCCGCGTACGTGAATACTGGGGCCACGACGGCGCCCTGTTCACCGAACACTCCGAGACGTTTGGCCTGCCGATCGCCGCCGGCTGGGGCTGGAGCGAACCCGAGGCCGCCGGTCGCCAGCGCGGCCAGGTGATTCCGTTTGGCGATCCGCGGGCCGACGGCGCGCAGGGCTACAACAGCGTGGTCGAACACGGCGTGCAGGCCAACCCGGCGGTCTCCTATCACTGGGAATCGCAGCTCGAGTTCGCCTACCTCATGCTGGAGCATCACCGGTTCTTCGGCCGAGATCTTACGCCCTATCTTCAGTTCATCGATCAGGCCGTACGTTTCTTCGACGAACATTACCAGGCCCGGGAGCGCCTCCGCTCCGGACGCCCTGTCGACGCCGCTGGGCGTCTCGTCATTTTCCCCTCCACCGCTTGCGAATCTTACCGCGGCGCGCGCAATCCTGCCGATCTCATCGCCGGTCTCTCGGCCTGCCTCGACTCCTTGCTCGCGCTGGACGACCATCTCGTCCCCGCCGCCACCAAGGATTACTACCGCTCCTTTCTGAGCCGTGTGCCGGCATACACCTATGGGGAGGTCAACGGCGACCGTATTCTTCAACCCGCGGAGTCGTGGAAGCGCTACCAAAACTTCGAAGCACCCCAGTTCTATCCGCTCTTCCCCTTCAACCGCTTCAACCTCGGGCAGTATGACATGACGGTCTTTCGCCAGACGTGGCAGCACGGCACGTTTCCGCGAGACCGGTTTCAGAGCTGGCACCAAAACGGAATCTTTTTTGCCCGGATGGGACTCACCAAGGAGGCGGCCGATTTCAACACGCGCAAACTTCGGAATAGTCAGCGGCGCTTCCCCACGTTCTGGGGACCTGGATACGATTGGGTGCCCGATCACAACTGGGGCGGCAGCGGTATGATTGGCCTGCAGGAAATGCTGATGCAGACCCCGGGGCGCAAAATCCTTCTCCTTCCAGCGTGGCCCAAGGATTGGAACTGCTCGTTCCGCCTCCACGCCCCTTACGAAACCATCGTGGAGGCGACCGTCGCCGATGGCCAGATCGTTGCGCTCAAGGTCACGCCCGAGTCCCGACGCGCGGACGTTGTCCTGCCGCCCCATTTTGCGACGATCGATCCGTAGCTATAGGCCCCCCTGACAAGCATGCTTTCTAAACTACCGACCAAGACGTTTCCTGCAACGATCATCGGAACAGGGGGATCGTCAAGGATGCTCATTTTCCCGCGTATCGCCTGACCGGTTTCCAGGACGGTCACACCTGCAACGTCATCTTCGACCTACCGTTCATCGTGAGATACCTCAGCGGCTTTATGTCACTCTTCCCCGGCGTCGAGGTTTTGACCGGTACGCCCGTTGTCGTGGGCCTCGGCGGAAATGCGTCGTTGTATTTGAAACAGAAAGACGTCGTCGAACTCGGCATCGACGGTCTCGCCACCCAGAGATAAATCATGCGCGCCTCGACTCCATGCCGTCTATGAAAAGTCTGAAGTTCGTCGTTACATTAGCCCTCTGCGTATTGGCAATCAACGCGACCGCCAAGATCCAACCACTCAAGATATGGGAGGCGTCTCCCGCACCCAATGAGGGGCCCGACTGGAGCCGGGTCGTAGAACGAGGCACGCCCTACGACGAGGACTGGGAACTCTGGTCCTACCCGATCGGCAATGGCTACATGGGTGCCAACGTATATGGCCGCGTAGATACGGAGCGCATTCAAATCACAGAGAAAACCCTGCACACCGCGGGTCCCTACGCGAACGGCGGCCTCACCAGCTTTGCCGAACTCTACCTCGACTTTAATCACGGTGAGGTCACCAGGTACCAGCGTTCGCTAAGCTTGGACGAAGCGATCGCCTATGTCGACTATGAGGCCGGCGGAGTCGCCCACCGCCGAGAGTATTTCATGTCGTACCCGGACAACGTGCTCGTCATCCGCCTCACCGCCGACCGCCCGGGTGCCTTGTCCTTGGTGGTGCGACCGGAAATCCCCTACCTCGCCCGCGAAGACAATCGCACCGGCACGGTCACAGCGGCCGGCAATCTGCTCACCCTCGCCGGCACGGCGCCCTTCTTCAGCACTCACTTCGAAGGCCAGCTTAAGGTGCTCAATGCCGGCGGCACCGTAACGGCAGACAGCAGTCGTGGAGCGATCAAGATTAGCCAAGCCGACTCCGTGGTTCTGCTCTTTGCCGCTGGCACGAACTATGAACTGCGTGAGGAATTGTATTTCCTTCCCCGCGCGGAAAAGAGCGACCTGACCCGTTTTCCCCACGAGGAAATCTCCTCCCGGATCGCAGCCGCCGAAGCCTTGGGCTACGCCATGCTCAAACGGCGCCACCTCGACGATTATCAAAACCTCTTTCAGCGCGTCACCCTGAACCTAAACTCGACCTCATCTGCTGAACCGACCTCAGCGCTCGTGGCGAAGTATGCGGCCGGGGATACCAACACCCGGCTCGAAGAGATGCTGTTCCACTATGGGCGCTACTTGCTTATTGCCAGCTCCCGGGAGAAGACGCTGCCCGCCAACCTGCAAGGCGCGTGGAGCCAATACTGGATCAGCCCCTGGTCCGGTGGCTATTGGCACAATATTAACGTGCAGATGAACTATTGGGGGGCAATGAGCGCCAACCTGGCCGAAACCTTCGAGGCCTACCTGAACTATTTTCAAGCTTACCTGCCCCGGGCCCGCCAGATGGCGAACGAATTTGTGCTGCAACAGAACCCTGAGCGCTACGTGGAGGGCGAGGACCATGGCTGGATTCTTGGCACCGGGGCCAACGCCTATCATATCGGGCGCCCCGGCGGTCACTCCGGCCCGGGCACCGGGGGATTCACCACCAAGCTGCTGATGGAGTATTATAACTTCACCCGAGATCCGAAATTCCTCAAGGAGGTCGCCTATCCCGCGATACGCTCCATGAGTGTGTTTTACTCCAAAGCGCTCAAGCCCTTCGACGACTTGCTGTTGATCGGGCCCTCTTTTTCGCCCGAGCAACGGCACAATGGCCTGCACTATCCCAGCGTCGGCACTACTTTCGACCAAGGCTTCGTCTGGGAAAACCATAACGACACCCTGATCCTCGCGCAGGAGTTGGGCATCGAAGACGACTTCCTTGCCAGCCTTCGCGACCAAATCACCCGCCTCGACCCAATCCTGATCGGTGCGTCCGGCCAGATTAAAGAGTATCGCGAGGAGGAAAACTATAGCGACATCGGTGATCCCCGGCACCGGCACATTTCCCATCTTTGCCCCTTGTATCCCGGCACGCTCATCAACTCCAGCAAGCCCGAGTGGATGCAGGCCGCCAGCATGACCCTCGATCTGCGCGGCCTGGACCCCCGCTGGGCGTGGCCCCTCGCGCACCATATGAACAGCCGCGCTCGCCTCAAGGAAGGGGATAAAGCCCACGCTGCTTACCAAAAGTATCTCCGCGAACGGGTGGCACCCAACTTGTGGACACAACACCCGCCCTTCCAGATCGACGGCAACCTCGGCGTGATGGCCGGCGTCGCGGAGATGCTGCTCCAGAGTCACGAGGGCTTCATCGAGCTTCTGCCCGCGCTGCCCACGGCGTGGCCCACCGGCTCATTCAGCGGCCTTGTAGCCCGAGGCAATTTCGTGGTCAGCGCCGAGTGGCGCGACGGCAAGGTGCAACGCGTGACCCTCACCGCCCGCAGCGGCGGCGAGTGCCGCCTCGCCATTCCCAGCGTCGACGGGCTCGAACTCCGCGACGAAACCGGCCGGTTGGTCGAAGCCACACCACTCGCCGAAGGCCGTGTCGGCTTTGCCACGACCACAGGCAAAACCTACGTGCTGAGTGCCAGTGCGGGGACGCGGTAAAGTGTTTTAGCCATGGCAAGAGTTAATTCCACATCAGCTTGCGGGGATGTAGTTATATTTATTGGCGAAACAAAATTGCACGCGCGAGGCATAGATCATCGGCCATGACACACCCACTCAACACATGCTCGCGGCTACCGACCAAGGCATTCCCCATCGCGATCATCGGAACGGGCGGGATCGTCAAGGACGCCCACCTTCCTGCATACCGTCTCGCCGGTTTTCCGGTGTGGGGGGTGATGAACCGCACCGTCTCGCGCGCGGAGGAGCTGGCGAAGGCCTACAGCATTCCAAATGTGTTCACCTCGCTGGAGGAAATGGTCGCAGCCGCCCCCGAGGACGTCATTTACGATCTGGCTCTGCCGGCCTCGATGTTTGTGCAGGCCCTCGAGGGGCTTCCCGATGGCGCTCATGTGCTCATCCAGAAGCCCATGGGCGAGGATCTGGACGAGGCGCGGGCGATTCTGCAGACGTGCCGCAGGAAGAGCCTGCGGGCGGCGATCAACTGCCAGCTCCGCTACGCTCCCTTCGTCCTCGCGGCGCGAAGCCTCATCGAGCAGGGCGTCATCGGCGAACTCCTGGACCTGGAGATACGACTGAACGTATTCACGCCTTGGGGACTCTTTCCGTTTTTGAAAGGCATTCCCCGCCTCGAAATCCTTTATCACAGCGTCCACTACATCGACTTGATCCGTACGTTCCTCGGTGAGCCGCGCAGCCTGATGGCGCGGACGGTGCCTCATCCCGATCTGCCGGATTTGGCGAGCGTTTCGAGTTCCATCATCATGGACTATCCAGATCCGCTGCGCGCCACGATCACGGCGAACCACAGTCATCGCTTCGGCCCCAAGCACCAAGAGAGCTACCTCAAATGGGAGGGAACGAAGGGGGCGATCAAGGTCCGCCTTGGACTCTTGTTGGACTATCCTCGAGGGGCGGGAGATCAGTTCGAATACTGTGTCTTGCAGGAGGGTAATGAGCCCGAGTGGACGCCCGTCGAAATCAAAGGCTCCTGGTTTCCCGAAGCTTTCATCGGCACGATGGCGCAGGTCATGCGGTCGAAGGAGGGGAGCGAACCCCTGATGCCGACGTCCGTCGAGGACGTCATCAAAACCATGGCCTGCGTGGAAGCAGCCTACGAGTCGAGCCGCCAAGGCGGGATCAATCCGGCCAATCTGCTGGCCTGAAGTCTTGAGCCATGATGCAGGAACTTTTTTTCGAGGACTACGAGATTGGAGCTGTCCGACGTACGATCGGACGCACGATCACCGAGGCCGACGTCGTTTTGCACGCCGGGCAGACGGGCGATTTCTATCCCCATCACATGGATAAGGAATGGTGTGCGACCCAACCCTTCAAGGAGCGCATCGCCCATGGAACCTTGGTGTTCTCGGTCGCGGTCGGACAGACGGCCGGGAAGGTCAACCCGCTGGCCATGACCTACGGCTACGAGCGTCTCCGCTTTCCCAAGCCTGTCTTCATCGGGGACACGATCACCTCGAAAATCACGGTCGTGGAAAAGCGCGCTCACAAGCGGCCGACGGACGGGATTGTTTCGGAGAAGTTGGAGGTCACCAACCAGCGAGGTGAGACCGTGCTGGCCTGCGAGCACCTGCTGCTCGTGAAGCGGCGGGAGGCGCTGGCCTGAACGCCATGATCGAACTACGAGGCATAGCTTGGAATCACTCGCGGGGGTTTACCTCCGTTGTCGCCACCGCGCAGCGGTTCGAAGAACTGTACCCGGGGGTGCGCATCAGGTGGGAAAAGCGGTCGCTGCAGGCCTTCGCCGATTCGCCCATGGACCGGCTGGCGGCGGATTACGACCTCATCGTCATGGACCACCCGCACACGGCGATCGCGGCGGAGTCCGGCGTCCTTCTGCCGCTCGACGAGTGGCTTCCGGCTGAGTTTCTCGAAGACCAGAAGAGCAACTCCGTCGGACAGTCGCACGAAAGCTACGCCTACCGTGGACATCAGTGGACGCTGGCGACCGATGCGGCCGCGCCGGTGGCGACGTGGCGGCCGGATTTGATGACCGCCCTCGGGTTGCCAAAGCCCGAGACGTGGGAAGACGTGCTTGCGCTGGCCAAGGCCGGTCATGTGGCGGTGTCGCTGTTCCCGGTGGATGTGCTCATGCATGTCTACATGTTCTGCGCCGCGCTTGGGACGCCGGCTTTTTCCGGGGAAGGGGAGCTGGCCCCCTCCGATTCGGTCGCTGCGGCCTTGGAATGCCTCAGGCAACTCGGCGTATGGTGTGGACCCGAATCGCTTGAGCGTAACCCGATCCGTACGGCGGAGCACATGACCCAGACCAATGCGGCGGTCTATTGCCCCTTTGCCTATAGCTACTCGAACTACTCGCGTCCTCGCTACGCGCCGTCGGTACTGCAGGCGGGCGGATTGGTGACGTTCAACGGCAAGCGCCTGCGCTCGACTCTCGGCGGCGCGGGCTTGGCGATTTCCGCCAAGACAGCCCATCCCCGCATTGCCGCAGACTACGCGCGCTTCACCGCGGAGCCCGAAACCCAACGTGGAATCTACTTCGAAGCGGGCGGACAACCCGGTCATCGCGCGGCCTGGACCGACCCTGCCGTGAATGTAGCCTCGAACAACTTTTTCAAAGACACCCTCACCACGCTCGACGAGGCCCTTGTACGTCCACGCTACGCGGGCTACATGCAGTTTCAAGATGCTGCCTCGCCGATCGCGCACGCGTACGTGGCCGGCAAGGCGGGCCTCAAAGCGACGGTCGAGAGCCTCAACCGAGTTTACCGCGAATCCCTTCAGACCCAACTATGAGACCGCTTGAAGGACTGACCGTCCTTGATTTTTCCCAATTCCTCGCCGGACCGGCCGCCGCCATGCGTCTGGCCGACCTCGGCGCTCGGGTCATCAAGATCGAACGGCCCAAGGGCGGTGACATCTGTCGTCAGCTCTACATCACCAACTTGGGCGTGGAAGGTGAGAGCACCCTGTTCCACTCGATCAATCGAAACAAGGAGGGCTTCGCCGCCGACCTGAAAAATCCGGACGATCTCGCGGTGGTGCAGGCCTTGATTGCCAAGGCAGACGTGCTCATCGAGAATTTCCGTCCCGGCGTGATGGCGAAACTCGGGCTGGATTTTCAGTCGGTCCAGGAACTGAACCCGCGGCTGGTCTATGGATCGGTCACCGGTTACGGCACGGAGGGTCCGTGGGTGGGAAAACCAGGACAGGATCTGCTCGCGCAATCGATGTCCGGCCTGACGTGGTTGAGCGCCAACGCGGGCGATCCTCCCACTCCAATGGGCATCGCCGTCGCCGATCTCACGGCCAGCGCGCATCTGGTGCAGGGCATCACCGCCTGCCTCGTGCGGCGTGGAGTCACCGGCCGCGGCGGACGGGTCGAAGTCAGCCTGATGGAATCCATTCTGGACCTGCAGTTCGAGGTTCTGACCACGCACCTCAACGATGGAGGCCGTCCGGTGCGCCGCAGCCAAGAGAGCAACGCGCACGCTTACCTGGGGGCACCGTACGGCATCTACCGCACGGACGACGGCTGGCTCGCGCTGGCCATGGGCGCGGTACCGCGCCTCGGTGAGCTGCTGGGTTGCCCGGCGCTTGGAAAGTTCACCAACCCCGCGTCGTGGTTCGACTCGCGGGATGAGATCAAGGCCATCCTGAGAGATCACCTTCGCACGCGTACGACTGGACACTGGCTGGGGATACTCGAACCCGCCGATATCTGGTGTGCCGAAGTGCTCGACTACGCCCGCTTGCGCGGCACGGCCGGGTATCGCGCCTTGAAGATGGAGCAGACGGTGACCTGCCCTGGAGGAACGCCCCTGGCCACCACGCGCTGCCCCATCCGCATCGACGGTGAAATTCTGACCTCACCGCGGGGGGCGCCCGCCATTGGCCAGCATAGCGAGGAAATCCTCGCGTCCCTGAACGTTGCCAAAGCCTCCGTATGAAGAACCCCAACCCAGACCCCACGAAACACGCGGAGATCCCAATCTGGAATGCGGAGAACTGGTTCTACGAGGACATCGTCCTCGGCCGGCGCATCCGCTCGATCCGCCGCACGATCAGCGAGGGTGAGTCGATGCAGTTCAACGCGCTCGTGCTCGACATGCACCCGTACGTGGCTGACGACGTCTTCGCCAAGGAGCAGGGCCTGTTCGGACGCCGCCTCGTTGCGGGAGCCATGGTCTTCAGTGCCGGACTCGGCCTTGTCGCGACCAACTGTGTGAACGCCTTCAGCTACGGCTACGACAAGCTCCGTTTCATCAAGCCGGTTTTCATCGGCGACACGATCTACACCATCAAGACCGATCTCGAAAAGATGCCGAAGTATCCCGAGATGGGGCTCTACCGTGCCAGTTACGAGATCTTCAAGGGCGATGGCGAGCTGGTCCTCTACTGCGAGCATTTGCAGACGGTCAAATACCGTGACGCGAAGCTCGCGCGGCCGGCCGAGGCGGTGAGCTGAATCTCCGCACGTACCCGTAACGTTTCGCACGCGCCTGCTATCCGGCCCCAACACTATGACGACCACCGACCCCCTCCTCGGCACCGGGCTGCATGCCATCGGCGCCTTGTGCGCGGCGCTGTGCTACACGCCGCAGAAGGCGGCGCGCGGCTGGTCGTGGCAGACCTTCTGGCTGGCCCAGGCTTCCGTGTGCTGGCTGATCCTGCCGCTGTTGGGAGCCTGGCTGACGATCCCGCAACTGATGACCGTGTTGGCGGAGGCTCCCTCCTCGGCGATGCGCAATTCCTTCCTGCTCGGGATGCTCTACGGGGTGGGTGGCACCGCGTTCGGCCTTTCCATCCGCTACATCGGCTTCTCGATGACCTATGCGCTGGCGATCGGGATCTCCTGTGTCCTCGGCACCTTGCTACCACCTTTGATCAATGGGCAACTCGCCGCCGTCTTTGGCAAGCCCGGCGCGGGCTTCGTGCTCGGCGGCATCGGGATGGGGGCTTGTGGCATTCTGCTCACTGGGTTTGCCGGACGACTCAAGGAGACTGACCTCGGCGGCCGCAGCGATACATTCAACATGGCGAAGGGCATTCCGCTGTGCGTGCTCGCGGGTGTGCTTTCTGCGGTGTACGGATTCGCGCTGGCTGCCGGTCAGCCGATCGCTAACGTCGCCGCCGAACACGGTGCCGGGCAGTTCGAGGGCAACGTGATCTATATCTTTGCGAACTCAGGCGCGTTCCTGACGACGGCCCTCTACTGCCTCTGGCTGCATCGGCGTCACCGCACGATGCGAGAGTACGTTGAACTGCCGGCCTGGCCGGAGAACCGTCGGCTACCGCTCCATTTTTCGATGGCCGTGCTCACCGGCTGTCTCTGGTACGGCCAGTTCTTCTTCTACGGGATCGGTCACGTGCGGATGGGGGACTACAAATTCTCCAGCTGGGGCGTGCACATGATCATGCTCGTCCTCTTCAGCACGTTCGCCGGCATCGTCCTGCGTGAGTGGGTGGCCTGCCGCCGGCGCACCCAGGCCGGCCTCGCCCTCGCCATTTTCGTCCTGATCGCCGCCGTACTCAGCCTCGCCTACGGCAACTACGTTGGAGAATCGGTGCCGACTCATTAAGGTTACTCCGTCCGACATGATCGATACCCATCAACATCTGCTCTATCCGGACGTCTTTGCCTACCCTTGGGTGAACCAGGTGCCGGCCTTGGCGGGGCCTTTCCGGCTGGAGGACTATCGGAAAGCCTCCAGTGGCTGCGGAATCACGGGCAGCGTGTTCATAGAGGTCGATGCGTCGGATCCCGCAGCCGAAGCGCGGTATTTCTGCAAGCTGGCGGAGGACTCCAGCAACGGGATCCTCGGCCTCATCGCGTCCGCCCGCCCGGAGCACGATGGATTTGAAGCGTCCCTCGATGCGATCGCCCATCCGAAGCTTGTTGGCATCCGGCGGCTGCTGCACACGCAGCCTGATGGGCTTTCGCAATCGAGATTGTTTCGCGAAAATCTCCGTGCGCTGGGCCGTCGTGGACTGCCCTTCGATCTCTGCGTGCTGCAGCGCCAGCTGACGGTGGCACACGAATTGATCCAAGCGTGTCCGGGCGTCTCGTTTGTCCTCGACCATTGCGGAGTACCCGACATCGCGGGGAACGCTGCACCGAACGGAGCAGGATTTCGCACGTGGTGCGAGGGCGTGCGTGCCGTCGCGTCCGCGCCCAACGTCTGCTGCAAAATCTCCGGTCTCACGGCCTATGCCTCCGACGCGCAGCGTCACGTGGACGGCCTGCGGCCTTACGTGGAGACCGTGCTCGAGGCCTTTGGTCCGGCCCGCTGCGTCTGGGGCGGCGACTGGCCGGTGGTCAAGCTCGGCTCGGGCCTTGCGCGCTGGGTCCATCTTTCCCGCGAGCTCGTGTCCGAGCTATCCGCGGACGAACAGGCCGCTGTATTCACTCGCAACGCCACTCACGTTTATCACCTCGACTGATGAAGATCGACCTTGCCAGAGAGCGTCGGCCGATGCCGTTCCTGCTTTTGAGCCTTACCCTCCTAGCTCTCCCGTTTGCCTCGGGGGCGCAATCTCCGAGCCCGGCAAAGGGGGCTCCCGCTTCGCTCTCCGCCGTCCGCATCGGAAACCGCGTCGACGTCACCATCGGCGGTGAGTTTTTCACAAGCTACCGATTTGCCGACGACGAGAAGTATCCCTTCCTCTTTCCGGTCAATGGACCCTCGGGTGCCTCCGTCACGTCGATGCGCAACGGCCGGTTTCCGCACCACTCCTCCATTTTCTTCGGCTGCGACAAGGTGAACGGCGGCAATTACTGGCAGGATGGCCTCGATGCCGGCCGCATTGTGTCTACCGGTCCCGTGCTCGTGAAGAGCTCCGGCTCTGAGATCGTCCTCACCGACTCGTGCGAGTGGTCCCGGCCGGGCGCTCCTTCGCCCCTGCGCGATCGGCGCCGAATCACGTTTTCCGCCCCAACCGCGACCCTGCGTCAGATCGATTTTGAAATCGAACTTGAGGCCCTTATTGACGTGGTCATCGCGAAGACCAACCACTCGCTCCTTGGCATTCGGCTCGATCCCGATCTTGCGCCGGTGTTTGGGGGCATGATCGTTGATGCCGAGGGGCGCTCCGGCGAGTCCGGCACGTTTGCCAAGACCGCCCCCTGGCTGGCAGCGGTCGGTTCCCGCGGCGGTGGCGTCTCCGAAGGGCTTGCGCTGCTTCAGCACCCGGCGAATCCCGACGCGCCCGCTCCATGGTTCACCCGGGACTACGGTTTCCTCTCACCGACGCCGATGTACTGGCCGGCCGATGGCGTCGCCACGCGGCTCAGCCGCGGATCGCGTCTCACCTTGCGTTATCGAATCCTGATTTTCTCTGGTGACCTCTCGACCGCCGACGTCGCCGGTCATTATCGCGCCTACGCGCTTTCCTCCCCAACACCGCTCTCCGAGTAACGTCGATCAACCGTCAGCCGAAACTCTCAATCCACATGACTCTGCTCACCCGCCGTCACTTCGCCCGCACCGCCCTCGCCGGTGTCGGTTTGCTCGCTGCTCCCCAGATCCTTCCGTCTCGCCTCTTCGGTGCCGCTGCTCCCAGTAAAAAAATCCGCGTCGGGCAGATTGGCTGTGGCCGCATCGCCCTGGGGCACGATGTACCCAACGTCCTCGCGTCAGGCCTGGCCGACTACGTTGCCGTTTGTGATGTCGATACCGTTCGCACCGCGCGTGGAAAGACCTTCATTGAGGAATTCCACGCGAAGGAGGGCACGGCCTGTCCGCCCATCGATGTCGTCCACGACTACCGCGAGCTAATGGGGCGCAAGGATATCGATGCCATCGTCATCAGCACGCCCGACCATTGGCACGCCGAGCCGGCGCTCGCGGCGGTCCAGGCGGGCAAACACGTCTATCTGCAGAAGCCGATGACGATGACGCACTCGGAAGGCAGGCTCCTGCGCGACGCCATCGCCCGGTCCGGAACCATCTTCCAACTCGGCGCCCAGCAACGTTCCAGCCAGCAATTCCGCCAAGCCTGCGAACTCGTCCGCAGCGGCCGCGTCGGAACCCTGCGCACGGTGGAGATCGGTCTGCCCGTCGACGAAACCGCTCCGGACCAACCCGAACAGCCGGTGCCCCCGGGCCTCGACTATGACCAGTGGCTCGGACCGACGCCCTTCGAGCCCTACACCGAGCAACGCGTGCACTCGAACAGTGCTTCGGTCCGGCCGGGTTGGCTGCGGAACGACGCCTACTGCCTTGGAATGATCACGGGGTGGGGCGCCCATCATTACGACATCCTTCACTGGGCGCTCGATCTGGAAGACGGCGGGCCGACGCGCGTCGAGGGTCGCGCCGATTTCCCGACGAATCGCATTTGGAATGTCCATGGCTCCTTCCGCGTTGAGCTCGACTACCCGGGCGGCGTCAAGGTGGTAGCCTCGGACGCCTTCCCGAACGGTCTGAAGTTCATCGGCGACGACGGTTGGATCTTTGTCTCGCGCGGTTCTGTCCCGACCACGGACCCTGCGGTGCCCCGCGGACGGCTCCGGCCCCTCGACGCCAGCCGCCCGGCGCTGCTCGAACCCGCCGGCGTTACGGTGGAACTGCCCCGCAGCACCGAACACCATCTCAACTGGGTCGAGGCGATCCTTGCCGGCCGCCAGGCCCTGGTGCCGGCACCGGTTTCCCATCGCGTCAACTCGGCCTGTATTGTGAGCTGGATCGCGATGAAACTCGGACGTCCGCTGCGTTGGGATGCCGCGATCGACCGATTTATCGACGATCCGGCCGCCGACGCTCTGCTCGCCCGACCCGAAAGGGGCCGGTATGGCGCTCACCGCCTTGCCGCTACCCTCGGAATCTCTTGAACTCGGGACCTGCTGCCATGCCTTTGCCGTCCCACCCGCCGGGGGCATTCTCCGGGCTCACCCGTCGCCGTTTCCTTGCCACGTCGCTCCTCATCGCTGCCGGTTCCCAACCCTTACTCCGTGCCCAGGCACCCACCTCGCGTTCTTCGATGAAAATCGACCGGATTGAGCTCTTCCCTGTTCGGTATCCAATGACTGGGTACTTCAAGTTCTTCGCCGGGCCCGCGGGCGAGGCCGGCCGCGCTGCGGTGATTGTGAAGATCACCGCAGACGACGGCACCCTCGGCTGGGGGGAAAGTGTGCCACTCCCGACGTGGAGCGACGAAACGCTGGAGACTGCGATCGTGGCGCTTCGCCGTTACCTCGCCCCCGTGCTCATCGGCCACGATCCGTCGGACCTCGAAGGAGCCCACCGCAAACTGGACGCGGCGATCGCCCCGGCCTTCAGCACGGCAATGCCGATCACGCGTGCTGGTCTGGATATCGCTCTTCATGACCTGGCCGGCCGGGCCGCGGGCGTTCCCCTCCACCGCCTTTGGAACCGGCCACGAGGCGGGCCCCTCACGTTGAGCTGGACGGTCAACGCACGAACCCTTGATGAAGTGGACGCACTGGTGGCCGAGGGCCGTCGGCGAGGATACCGCAATTTCAACATCAAGGTGGCGCCCGACCCGGCGTACGATGTGGCGTTGGCGCGCCGTGTTCGGGCACTCGCGCCGGACGGATTCCTCTGGGCCGACGCGAACTGCGGATACGACCCGGCGACCGCCTTGGCGGCCGCGCCACAACTGGCCGATGCGGGCGTTGACGTCCTCGAAGCGCCGGTACGCCCCAACCGCATTGCGGCGTATCAGGAGCTGAAGCGTCAGGGGGCACTTCCCATCTACATGGACGAGGGCGTCGTGTCCCCGGTTGAACTAGGCGAGTTCATTCGCCTGGGGATGCTCGATGGCGTGGCCCAGAAGCCCTCGCGCTGCGGCGGATTGTGGTCGTGCCGGCACCAGATCGAATTGCTCCAGAAGCATGGACTTGCGTTTCTCGGCAGCGGGCTGACCGATCCGGACATCTCGCTGGCGGCAACCGTGGCACTTTATGCGGCGTACGGCCTGGCCAAACCGGCAGCCCTCAACGGACCGCAGTTCCTCGCGGCCAGCGTGCTGAAGCGCCCTCTGAAAGTAGTCGACGGTACGCTCGCCGTCCCGGAAGGACCGGGCCTGGGCATCGACGTCGACGAGGCCAAAGTCCGGGACCTCTCTGCGCGAACCGCCGGCGCGTCTGTGCTTGCGCTCGCCAACTCCTAGCCGCGCGCCTTCGTGGCCGTTTGATCTCCAGCGGAGCCACCGGCCGGATCGATGATTCCCACAAACCGTAGGCCTCCACCCAACCGCCAGCGGTGGACGCCTCCGTTCCCAGTCCGATACACTTGACGCGCGTTGGCGCCTATCGCTCTGGGACGATGGTGTAGGCGCCGCCGGCCTGGGTTTCGAAGTCGATGGTGCCGGTCGGGCGCAAAGTGATCTCAGGAAGAGCCTCGCGATCGATGATTTCGACCGGTCCGGCGCCGACCGTCCGAAAGAGCGGGTTCGGATTCACGCCGGAGCCGGGACGGGTATGGACGCGGTCCCCGGCTGCGGTGACATGCACATGCATCTCGGTCTGAAGCCGGCAAGTGCCGCCTAGGGCGGATCTGATGACGGCTTGGGTGAGTTTTCCGTCGGCCCACTCGATATCGACTTCGAAGCCGCCGCGGGCTTTCAGGCCGGTTACCTTTCCCGATGGCCATGCCGAAGGCAGGGCCGGGAGGAGGTGCAAAGTCCCCGCGTGGCTTTGGACCAGCATTTCAGCTATACCCGCGGTGTAGCCGAAGTTGCCGTCGATTTGGAACGGAGGACAAGCATCGAGCATGTTCGGATAAAGTCCGGCATCGCGGTCTGAGGATTCGGCGGTGCCGACCAGGCGGAAGAGGTTCCGGATTATTTTATAGGCGCGATCCCCTTCCTGCATGCGCGCCCAGAAATTGATCTTCCAGCCCATCGACCATCCGTTCGCTCCATCGCCGCGGATCTCGAGCGTGCGTGCGACCGCGCGGAAGAGGTCGGGTGTCGCTTGGGGTGCGATCTGGTTTCCGGGGTGGAAGCCGTAGAGGTGGGAGAGATGACGATGCTGAGGATCCTGTTCTCGATAGTCGGTGCGCCATTCCTGCAATTGGCCGCGGGCGCCGACTCGGTAGGGCGCGAGCCGCGCGAGTTTCGAACGGAGCTCCTCCTGCAGCCCGGGATCGCGATCGAGCAGTTCCGCCGCCTCGATCGTGCGCGTGAACAGTTCGCGGATGATGGCGATATCCATCGTGGCACCCATGTCCACCGCGGCGGCACCGCCTCCGGGTGAGATGAAGGCGTTTTCGGGGGACGTGCTGACGGGAGTCGTCAGTTCGCCGTTCTCTTCGATCAACCAGTCTGCACAGAATTCGGCGGCCCCTTTTAGGATGGGATAGGCTTCATTAGCGAGGAAGTCGCGGTCGCCGGTGAACAGATAGCGTTCCCAGAAGTGGCTGGCGAACCATCCAGCTGCCATGTTCCAGAACGTGGTGCGGGCAACGCCGTCCACGGGGAAGGCGTCCCGCCAGACGGTGGTGTTGTGATGAAGGACCCAGCCGCGACGCTTGTACATGTCGCGTGCGGCGATGCTACCGGTCTCGGAGACTTCGCGGACCATCCGGAAGAGCGGCTCGTGCAGTTCGGAAAGGTTGGCAACCTCGGCCGGCCAGTAATTCATCTGCGTATTGATGTTCACGGTGTAGGCGGAGGCCCACGGCGGAATGACTTCGTGGTTCCAGATCCCCTGCAGGTTAAGCGGTTGGGTGCCCGGGCGTGACCCGGCGATCATGAGGTAGCGGCCGTACTGGAAGCAGAGCGCAGCCAGGGCGGGGTCGCCCGATTCCCGGAAGGCGGCAATGCGCCGCTCGGTCGTGATGTTCCCCCGGGCCGGATCGCCGTCGAGGCGCAGGGTGACGCGGTCGAAGAGCGATTTGTAATCGGCGACATGTCGTTCGCGCAGTGCGGCAAAGTCCCGGACGGCCGCGGCTCGGAGGTCCCTCGTGGTGCGTTCTGCGGGATTGACACCGTCCCGGCTCGGACTCCGGTCGAATCCATTAAAGCTGCTTCCGGCCGCGATCAGGAGCACCGCCTCACTTGCGTTCTCGACGGTGAACGCGCCGTCCACCGCAGTGACTTTCCCGTCCGTGCGGATCGCCATCCTCGCCTCGAAGAACATTCCCTTGTTGTCGATGTCGTCGCCGTAAAGGACCTGCGCCGCGTGAGGCAGGCGTTTGCCATCCTCGTCGAATAGCTCCGGGTATCGGTGTTGATCTCCCCATTGCTCGATGGTCTGTATCGGGCGCCTGGCGACAAACCCAGGGAGTTGACCGCTCAGCACCAGTTCGCTTCCGGACACCTCCGTCTTGGCCGTCGGATGAATCGAGTCAAAGGTCGCCTTGAACGAAAGCGCGCCGGGTTGGTCGACGCGGAGCCGGACGACGATCAGCTGGTCGGGGTGGCTGGCAAAGACTTCGCGGGTGTGGGTGACCCCGCCGCGACGGAAGGAGGTTCCCGCTGTGGCGTTGCCGAGGTCAAGCCAGCGGCGGTAGCCGGATACCACGGGACCGCCGCGGAAATCGATGTAGAGATCGCCGAGCGGCTGGTAGCATTGCTGGTTTCGTCCCAGCCAGTTGCGGGCCACGTAGGTGTCGGCTTCCGCATGCCGGTTTGAACGGATGAGTTTCATGACGTGGTCGAAGTCTCGGGTGACATCGATCGAACGCAGGTCCGCGGGCGGTTCGCCGGAATAAAGCGTATCCTCGTTGAGCTGCAGATGTTCGCGCTCCACTCCTCCGAAGATCATGGCGCCCATGCGTCCGTTGCCGATCGGAAGCGCCTCGACCCATTGTTGCGCCGGCTGGTCGTACTGCAGCGTCAATCCCGCCGAGGTGCCGGAAACCGGTGTCGCCGCAGGAACGACGGTAGCCGCTAAAAGCAGTGACGGGAGAAACCAAAAGCGGAGGTGGTGTTTCATAGAATCATCGGGTTCGGGTTTATCGCGTATACCCCCGAAGTTTAGGCTGAGCATTGCATCCCCAGTCAGGCCGTGGGCGACGCGGTCTTGGAGGTCGACTTTGCGCGCGAGAAGATTGGGAAGGCCTAAAGGGAGCTTGGGCGAGGCCGCTGGCAGAAGTGCCTTCGTTAGCGGAAAACCACATAGAGAAGGGACATGCCCAGAAGTACGAAGGCCGAGAGAACCTTGTAATTAGCGACTCCGGGCCAGCCGGGGGCACGCAGGGGATCGAGGGGGGATTTCCAGCAGACGGCAGCGGCGCGTTGTTCAGCGGTCGCGGGGCGGGCGAGGCTCACGACGATCTGGAACGCCAGGCAGACGGCGAGGAGGTAGAAGGCCATGAGCATGAACGGCACCCGGGCGAGCGGCTGGTCGGGCACGAAGGCGTTCAGGGCAAAGACGCCTGCGCCGAGCGCCGATCCTGCCCAGAGCGTCAGGCGGCCGGACAGCGCGGTGGCGCCGGGCCAGAACACGCCAAGGAGGAAGACCGCCGTGACGGGCGGGGCGATATGTGCGATGATCGTGTTCACGCCGTTGAAGAGGCTCTCGTAGCGGTTGAGAAAAGGTATTAGACTAATGGACACGATGAGGGCGCCGGCGGCGGCGAGACGGCCGACCAGGACGAGCCTCGTTTCCGAGGCGGCGGGGCGGAAGCGTTTGTAGAGATCGAGGCTGACGAGGGCTGAGATCGAGTTGAGCGCGCCGGCCACGGTGCTCATGAGGGCGGCCAGCAGGGCGGCGACGATGAGGCCGCGCAGCCCGACGGGCAGGAGCTCGACGATCATGGCGGAGTAGATGTTCTTGGAGTTAACCACGCCATCCACGGTAAGGCTGGAGAGGTTGAGCGCACCGGTGCGGTGGAGAGCGAAGGCGAGCAGGCCGGGCAGGACAAAAAGGAAGACGGGAAAGACCTTGAGTAACGCGCAGAAGAGGGCGCCCATGCGGGCGTGGTTCTCGTCGCGGGCGCCGAGGACGCGCTGGACGATCGTCTGATCGGCGCACCAGTACCAGATGCCGAGCACGGGATAACCGAGGAAGATGGCATACCAGGGCATGCCGCTCGGGTCGCCGGCGGGGCGAAGCATGGAAAGTTTTTCGGACGTTCCGGCGGCCTCGAGGGCTTCGACGAGGGGCGTCCAGCCGCCGAGCTTGAACCACGCGGCGGCGGTGATGACGGTGGCGCCAACCAGCAGGACCACGGTCTGCACCGTCTCGGTGAGCACGACGGCGAGCAACCCACCGACGATGGTGTAGAGACCGGTGAGGGCGGCGATGACGATGATAGCCGTGTAGATGCCGCCGAATTCGGGGAAGAGGAACTCCAGGACGAGACCACCCGTGAGAAAGGAGAAGCCGATATGAATGGTCACGGCGGAGACGATCGACATGACGGCGAGCCAGTCGCGGCAGGTGCGGTCGTACCGACGTTCGAGGTAGTCGGGCAGCGTTGAGATGCGCGTCCGGATGTAGAATGGGGCGAAGAAGAGGGCCAGCAGCACCAGGGTGAAGGCGGCCATCCACTCGAAATTGCCGTTCAGCAGGCCGGTATCGAAGCCGGACTGGGCGAGGCTGACGAGGTGCACGCAGGAGATGTTGGTGGCGAAGAGCGCCATGCCGATCACGGGCCATTTGAGCGTGCCACCGGCGAGGAAGTAGTCGTTGGAGCTGCCCTTGGCGGCGGCGCTTGCCCGGCCTCCGCGCGTGCCGGCCCAAAGGCCCAGTGCGACCACGCCGAGCAGGTAGGCGAGGACGACGGCGAGATCGATCGTGTTCAGCATGGGGTGGGCGCGGGAAGTGGCGGTGGGTGGCCGTCCTCAGGTGCGGAGGTCGGAGGAAAGACCGGGCTCCTGCGGCGTGCGATAGAAACCGCCCTCGACATGCACGGGATGGACGAAGTGCTTTTGCAGGTGCGGGATGTGCTCGAGAAAGACGGCGGGCAGGCCGATCCCGATGTGATTGAAGAGCACGAGATGCTGGTGGAGCTGCCCCATATCGCCGACGTGGGGCACGACGGGGACGCCGAACTTTTTGCACAAGAGGCTGACGGCAAGAAACTCGCTCACGCCGGCGACGCGCACGGCGTCCACCTGGATGAAACCGGCGCAGCGTAGCTGGAGATAGTTTTTGAAAATGACGCGATTGGGCACGTGTTCGCCGAGGGCGAGCTTTACGGGTGCGATGGCGTCGGCGAGGGTACGGTGGCCGACGATGTCGTCCGGGTGAGTGGGTTCCTCGATCCAGAATGGATCGATGGCGGCGAGGCGCGCGCATACGTCGAGCGCTTGTGGGAGCGTCCACTGTTGGTTGGCGTCCACCATTACTCGTGCAGAGGTGCCGGCGACCTCGCGGACGATGTGGGCCCGGCGGATGTCGCGGTCGGGGTCCTTGGCGCCGACCTTTAACTTCATCGCCGTGAAGCCGGCGGCCAGGGCGGCCCGGCAGTTTTCGCGGACTTGCTCGTCGGAATAATTGAACCAGCCGACGGACGTGTCGTAGCCAGGGTAGCCAGCAGCAAGAACGGGGGTGCGGGCGGGGCGGGTGGGCAGGGCGTCGCAGAGTATCGCGGTGGCCTGGGTGGCGGTGAGCTCATCCTCGAGGTAGGAGAGATCCAGGGTCGCGACCACTTGTTCGGGCGTCAGGTCGAGGAGCAGTTGCCAGAGCGGGACGCCGCGTTTCTTCGCCCAGAGATCCCAGCAGGCGTTGGTCACGGCGGCGAGAGCGAGCTGGACGATGCCCTTGTGCGGTCCGAGCCAGCGGAATTGTTGCTCATCGGCCATCGCGTGCTGAATCGTGCCGAAATCAGCCATGATGTCCTCGATGTCCTGGCCAACGAGGCGCGCGGCGTAAAAGGCGGCGGCGCGGCACACGAGATCGTTGCCTTCGCCGAGGGTGAAGGCGAGTCCGGTGCCCGTGAGACCGGAGTCGTCGTGCAAGAGGGCGACAGCGTAGGAGTAGATCGGGTCCTTGTGAATCGCGTCAGACCCGTGGCCGGAGCCGATGGGATAACGCGCGTCACGGGTGGAGATGCGAGTGATCATGACGAAGCGGCGCAGATGAGGCGGGCAGGACGGTCCATGGGTCGACGACCAACAGTGGTGTGGTGGCGATCAGCGTCGGTAGCCCAGTTCGGCTCCTCCGGTGACGTGCATGATGTGGCCCGTGACGAAGCGGGCCTGGCTGGAGAGAAGGAAGACGCAGGCGTCGGCAATCACGTCACCCTCCGGACAATAACCGAGCGGATGAATCTCGTCGAGATAGCGACTGCTATCCTGGGGCGCGGGCTGTTCGGCGGCCCATTTGCGGAGCATGGGGGTCCAGGTCCCGGCCGGACAAACGGCGTTCACCCGGATTCCGTGCGGGGCATAGTCGAGGGCCATGGACTTCGTCAGCGCATTCATTCCGCCTTTGGTGGCGGTGTAGGCGGCATGGCTGGATTGGCCGATTACGCCGACGATCGATGACGTATTCAAAATACAACCACGAGATTTGCTCAAGGCCTCGAAGGCGTGGCGCGTGGTGTAGAGGATGCTTTTGAGATTGATGGCGAAAAGGGCATCCCACTCGGCATCGCTCGTCTCGTGGAGGGGTTTGGAGGGTGCGGCGATGCCGGCGTTGTTGTGCACCGCGTCGATCCGTCCGTAGGTGGCAAGAGTGTGGGCGATGGCGGCGCGAACATCGGCCTCTTTTGACACATCGCACGCGAGTCCCAGGTGACCGGGGCCGAGCTGCGCCGCGGCATTTTCGATTTCGGCCTTCGAGCGGGCGAGCGCAACCACCGTGGCCCCGGAAGCGCTGTAAGCCTTGGCGCACTCGAGCCCGATCCCGGAGGATCCGCCGGTCACGACAATCACCATATTCTGAAGACAGTTTGGTTGAGACATAGGAGACGAATGCTGTCGCCTCCCCGGGCGGGTGCTGCCCGGAAGCGACGGTGTATCGAGGTTGTAATGCAATGCGTGCGGCAATTTTACCATTACTGTCGTTCGCCGCTTGACTGCGTTGGATTTCGCACAAGCCGTAGACAGCGGTGATACGGCATACCCCCCTTTTTACCTCGTCGAAGCCAGGTCGCTCCCTGGATAACCACGAGCCCTTCCTCGCAGCCGTGAAGTCGGGGAAAGTCGGCTTTCACGCGATCGGTCGAAAACACTACCCGGGCGCACGGTTGGAGGCAGCGCAGTTTGCGGGTTTGCTGAGCGCGGGCTACTGGGATGCACGCGGCGACCAAGGTTGGGGCATGGAATTGCATCGCAATGAAGGCGTGGAGATCTGCTTGTTGGAGACCGGCTCGATGCAGTTCTGGGTGGACGAGGAAGTCCACCTGCTGGCGACGGGTCGCATGACGATCACCCGGCCGTGGCAGCTTCACCGGCAGGGAGATCCCAACATCGCCGCTAGCCGTCTGCATTGGGTCACCATCGATGTGCAGGCCGAACGTCCCGACCAGTCGTGGGTCTGGCCTGACTGGGTCTTGCTTGAGCGGGAGGACCGTGAAGAGCTCGCGCGGCGCCTGCAGCAGACGACGATGCCGGTCTGGCAGGCATCGTCCGATGTGGTGAAAGGATTTCATCGCATCGCGTCCGCCGTGACCGACCCCGCAGGCCGCGGGAGCAGGTCGAGTCTGGCCGTAGGCCTCAATGAGGTGTTGTTGGGCGTATTGGAGGCTCTGCGCGCAGAGAACCGCCCTGAGGAGCCAACCCTCGCCAGCCGAGAGCATACGGTGAAACTCTTTCTCACCGATCTGCAGAAGAATCTGACCAGCCTTGCCCAGCCGTGGAACCTCGCCTCGATGGCCAAGGCTTGCGGCGTAGGGACGACCTTCTTCAGCCGGGTGTGCCGGATGATCACCAACGACAGTCCGCTTCGCTTCTTGAGTTTATCCCGGCTGGATGCTGCCGCCCGGTTGCTTCGTGAGCAGCCGAAACGATCGGTCACCGACATCGCCTTCGACTGCGGATTCCAATCCAGTCAGTATTTCGCTTATCAGTTTCAACGCCGCTTTGGATCTACGCCGTCACATCATCGGGAGCTCGGCAGTACGACAGGCCCCGGCCGACTCTCGATCCGGCAAGCGGGGCGCGCCCAGGAATCCTCGAGGTCGAACGCCACATTCGGCCCGCGGAAGTCCGCGGATCAGGCCGGTATACCGAGAAACTCCAAGAAAAAGCCGGTCAGCGCCAAGCGCCCGGGCTGAGACTGGATAGGCGGCAGGTTTGAACCAACGGCCCTCAGGTTGTCCGACTGGCAAATGAGAACGCGGCCCTGCGTATGCGCGTGGAGGAGTTAGAAGCCGGTGCTCGGCCAGCAACCTCGCAATGAAGCTCGTTCAACACATCTAGCCGGAAGCTAGTATGAGGGAAGGCGACGACGGTGAAGGGAAGGCGCGAAATTGTATGAGGTCCGTATGAGGTGCTTACCTCGCCTCTGGGGGAAGTGCCCGCTCCGGGCACCAGTTTGATGGTTGGGCGGGTCTTGCGTCCTTGTCGGCGACTGCGCCTTGCGGACGATCCATCTTCGATAGCGTCGGGAGGGCTTTATCATAAAGTTTCGCGCGCATCGCGGCATAGGCGAATCGGACAATGCTCGCCGATCTCATGGCGCCTGCCTCTGACGTCGTCTTCGAGCCTTCACCCGTGAGCTCATCGGCCGCGGGGCCGGGCTTAACGACCGCGTGTGGGTTCGCGGTCGCGCCCGGAGTCATGGCCCGATGGCAAGGGTGGGGGGTGGTCTTCGCACTGCTGGCGCCTTCGTGGGCCTGCGGGCTCACGCTCGCACCGGTGTTCCGCGAGGGAGCGGTGCTTCAGCGTGACCGAGCCCTGCCCGTCTGGGGTCAGGCGAGCGCCGGGGAGTCGGTCGTGGTGGAGTTTGGCGGTCAGCGGGTGGAGACGGTGGCCGGGCCCGACGGCCGGTGGCAGGTGGTGCTGGCCCCCATGCCTGCGGATGGGCGGTCCCGCGACCTGGTTGCCACGGGGGCGGAGACGGTGGTGGTGCGGGATGTCGTCGTGGGCGAGGTCTGGCTCGTTTCGGGCCAGTCGAACATGGAGTGGCCGCTGCGGTATTCGAAAGACCGTGACGTGGAGATCTTGGCCGCGCGCTGGCCGCTGATCCGCGAGTTCAAGGTCGAGCGTCAGGCGTCAGACATTCCCCGGACCGACGTCGCCGGGGAATGGCGGGCGGCAACGCCCGACCGGGTGGCCGAATTTAGCGCGGTGGCGTATGCGTTCGCCCGCGACCTGCATGCCGTGCTTGGGGTGCCGGTGGGCATTATCAACTGCACCTACGGGGGCACCCCGATTGAGCCGTGGCTGCCGCCGGACACGATCCATTCGCCCCGGCCCGCCGACGAAGCGGCCCATGCACCGGGTGCACTCTTTCATGGCATGATCGCGCCGCTCTCGCCGTTCGGCGTGCGCGGATTCCTCTGGTACCAGGGAGAGGCGAATGCCAACCGTCGCCGGGCCCACGAGTATGCGCCGTTGTTCCAAGCCCTCATCCGGACGTGGCGTGCCCACTTTGGCGTTGAAGAGGCGCCCTTTTACTGGGCCCAACTGGCTCCCTTTCGCCGTGCCGATATCGCGTCGGACGAGTGGGCACGACTGCGGGAGGCTCAGGCGGCGGCGCTGGCACTGCCGCACACTGGACAGGCCATTACGCTCGATGTGGGCGACTTGAACGACATTCATCCAAAGGACAAGGCGACGGTGGGGCGTCGGCTGGCACGGCTCGCCCTGCGCCGCACCTATGGCTTCGAAGTCCTTGATCGCGGTCCGGTGATGACGCGGGTGATGCGTGAAGCCGACGGCTTTCGGGTGTACTTTGAAAACGCGACCGGAGGCCTGCGTACGACCGCGGGTGCGATCCGAGGCTTTGAAGTTGCCGGATCTGACCGGGTCTTTCACCTGGCCGAAGCAAAAGCGGAGGACGACACGATGTGGGTTCGGTCGGCGCAGGTCCCGGAGCCGGTGGCGCTGCGGTATGCGTGGCGCAACGATCCCGAAGCCACCCTGATCAACCGCCCTGGGCTGCCGGCAGAGCCGTTCCGTACGGATGATTGGCCCGCCCGCGGTGAACCATGACCTTACTTTACGCATGACTCCATGGGCGGCGACGTATGCGGGGCGGGCGGTGGAGGTGGTGACGCTCTTCACCCCGCGGGCAGATTTTGACTACGTCCGCCTTCCGGTGCGGTACCTGCGTGTCGACTGGATTGCGGGAGCCATCCTCGATGTCGAGGTGCCCGCGGGCATGCAGATGCCGAGGGTGTTGCCCGAGCGCGGGCGGTCGGTGGCTGGGGAAACCGGTCGCGGCGTCGGCGTGCAGTTCGACCTGCCCGGCCAGTGGGTGGTGGAGTGGCCCGACGGGCCGAGACTGTGCGTATTCGTCGATCCGCCCGAGGCCTGGCCGTTGCCGGAGGGGGCCCGGTACGCCAGCGAATTTGGCCTTCAGCCGGGAGTGGACCGTCCGCAGACCGACACCCTGAATCATGCTCTCCTGGCTTTGTCTGACGCTGGCGGCGGCGTCCTCGTGCTTGGGCCGGGCCATTACCTGACTGGCACCGTCATTCTCCGCTCCCGGGTAACCCTCTACTTGCAGGAGGGTGCAGTGCTTCAGGCGGCGGATGACCTGGATCAGTTCCCCCTCGAGCCGGAGGAAAGGATCAACCGCGATCTTCCTCCGTCGTTGATGCCCGATGCGCGCCGACGGCTGATCTTGGGAGAAGGTATCGAGCACGCAGCCATCCTCGGCCGGGGTGTCATCTGCGGCGACGGCTCGGAATGGCGTCGCCGCCACACTCATCCGCGTTGCAACACCAATCTCGTGCGCCTGGTGGACAGCCGCTGCGTGCGCATCGAAGGCGTGATCCTGCGTGACAGCGAGCAATGGAGTGTGCACCTGCTGCACTGTCGCGACATCGACCTGCGCTGGGTGAAGGTTGTCACCGAGATTCCGCCTTGCGGGTGGGACGCGTGGAAGCATCCCGGCTCGCGCTCGCTCTGGAACAATGCCGACGGCGTCAACCCCGACTCCTCCCAGCGGGTGCGGATCGAAGACTCCTTCTTTCACACCGGCGACGATTGCGTGCCGGTGAAGAACACCTCCACCTGGCAGGGGCGCCTCGCGGATGTGCGCGATATTGTCGTGCGGCGCGTTTGCATGATCTCGTCGGTGACTGCGCTCAAGGTCGGTACAGAAACCCTGGGCGGGGCCATGGAGGACATCGTCTTCGAGGACATCGATATCGTGAGCTGCGGAAGGGCGTTTGCGATCGATATGAAGGACGGTGCCACGGCGCGCCGCATCGTCTTCCGCGACATCCGGGTGCATCGTTGCAATCGTCCGTTCGATATCTGGGTCCTGCGGCGTGCGGATCATCCCCAGCAACGGCGCTTCTCGTTCGTGCAAGACGTGCTGCTGGAGCGCGTGGATTTCCGGCGGACACGGATTGAGCCGGAAGGATGGGAGAGCCATCTCTCGGGTCTCACGGCGGTTCACCGCATCGAGGGGGTTCGCTTCCGGCATGTGACCTGGGAGGGTGCGCCGTTGCGCGCGTTGACCGCGCCCGAGGTCTGGGTGAACGAACATGTCAGTGGGGTGATCATCGAGCCGCGGGTTGGCTCCGGAAGCGAGCGGTCGCAGCCTTGACGGGATTGGCCGCGCTCCCCGCGCTCAAAATGCGATGTCGGACTCGGGCCAAGGATACGCCGAGCCCTCGGGGAGGGCGCGGCGTTCGTAGTCGAAGGAGGCGAAGGCAGCCGGCTTCGCACAGGTCCGGCCCTGACCCTGGGCGTACAGGCCAAGCACGCACCCGGTCCAGCCGCCTGCGACCTCGGTGCAGAAGAAGCGGCGTTCGGCTTGGGCGACGCCAATGAGCGGTCCGTCCCCGGCAGCCCAGGCAAAGCGAACGAAATCCCAGTCTCCGGAGATCTCGAGCCGCACTGCTCCGCCCGGATGCGCGGCGAGAAAGACGTCGGCGGTGAGGTCACCGGCCCGGCGGCGTACGAAGACGTACGGTGTGCCGCCTTCGTGGATACGCAGGCCGATCTCGGCGTGGAAAGTGTTGCTGAGCAGCAAGGTGAAACCGGCTTCATCGCCGGATTGAGTGGAGGCGAATGACAGCCGGGTCTCCGCGCGAAACCCCGGGCTGTCGAGGCGACGTCCGACAAAGGCTGGCGCGGCGACGTCGTCGAGCCGTGAGCTACTGCCGTGGAGCAGCAGGACGTCCGCGTCGGTCAGCTGCCACGACCCTGGCGTCGGGTTGCGCAGGTGGGTCCATTCAAACCCGAGGGTGCGTGACCCCGGTGCGAGCGCGAAGGGGCGACGCACCGCTTCCGGCGTTACCGGTGGCTGCCATGCGGGCAGGGAGGTGACTTCCATGTCCAAGGCGAGACAGCAGCCGCCGTTGATGACCGGCCAGCCGTCGCGCCAGGTCACCGGAGCGAGCAGGGTTTCGCGACCAAGGTGGTGGAAAGCCGCTCCGTTGCGGGGTTGATGACGTGTGCCGAGGCAGACCAGCCACCAGGTGCCGTCGTGGGCCTGAAAAAGATCGCCGTGTCCGGTGGATCGCACCTGCAGGGCTGTCTGGCGGGCGTGGGTGAGGATGGGGTTGTGTGGGCACGGCTCGAACGGCCCCCATGGAGTATCGGAGCGTCCGATACAGATCATGTGACCGGCGGCGGTCCCGCCCTCGGCCGTGAGCAGGTAGTACCGGCCCGCGATCTCATAAACATGGGGGCCTTCCCCATCGCGTGAGACGAAGGGCGCCGCGATTGGCCGCGGTGCGGACAGCAGACGGCCGCGAACCGGATCGAATTCGGACTGGACGATCTGGTGGGCGCTCCGGCGAGTGTAGTAGACCCGGCCGTCGCTGGCGAAGCAAAGCGACGGGTCGAACCAATCGGGGTCGTCGAGCCAGACCGGTTCGGACCATGCGTTGGCGTGAATGTCGTCGGTCCAAACGTAGAAGTTGCCGCCGCCGCTCCAGACATGGGTGGTCACGAGATGGAAGCGCCCGTTATGGTGGCGCAGAGTGGGGGCGTAGATTCCTTCCGAGCAGGCCGTGCCCGTGAGGTTGAGCTGCGAGGGACGATTCAGGGCGTGACCGATCTGCGTCCAGTGCACGAGATCCCGCGAATTAAACAGCGGCACGCCCGGGAAATACTCGAAGGAGGAAACCGCGAGGTAGTAGTCCACCCCAACCCGACAGATACTCGGGTCGGGGTGGAATCCGGCGATGACAGGATTGCGGTAACGGACGGCCATGACAGCGACAGGGGCAGCGGGCGAGGGATCCCCGAGGTCGCCGGAGGTCGCGACGCGCCGGAAACTTTAAGCTAAAGGCCGGGCGGACGCGGGCAGGACGGTACCTTACCGCCGTTTTGCGGTTTGCGGGCGGGTAGTGGTGCCATCGACCCAACGTCCCTTGATGGTCGTCCGCTTGGGCTGGCGCGGCAGGCCGCGTTCGTTGCGAAAAACCTGTGCGGTCAGCAGGTCGACCGCCTGCGCTCCTTGGGCGTAGTGGTCGGGGTCGACTCCGGACCAACCCGCCACATCGTCGGCCAGGCCGGGATGGACGAGGCCCATGTCGCGCGGGATCTGCAGTCCGAGCTCCCTCAGCCAACGGCCGGCTTCGTTGTAGGTGGCGATGACGGCATCGGGTCGGGTTTGTTTTACCCAGCGCTTGAACGCAGATTCGGAGGACTGCCAGTTCTCCGGATGGGTGCCCACGGCCAGACGGGCGCGCGGGTGCGACTCCCATTGCGCGGCGAGATATCCGCCGACCGAAGCACCGTCGGTCATGCGCCGTTCGTAGTTGGGAACGAAAAGGCCAATGCGCCGGTAACCGAGTTCCCAAAGGCGCCGATAGCACAGCCCGGCGTTGAAGAAATAATCGGGGAGCACTTGATGCACCGGTAGGTCGAAGGCGAGGCCGCCAAACGAGGCCAGGGCGAACTCGTCCAGGGGAAACGCGACCTGCTCGGGGTTGCTGCCCGGCACCACGAGTAGTGCGTCGATGCCGCGCGTGCGCAGCACCGCATGGGTTCGCGCAGGCGTCCAGCCGGGCGCATTGATCCAGATCTCGTCGAAGGCAAACCCCGCAGCCGCCGCCTGCTGCTTCGCGCCTTCCCAGGAGGGCCGCAGGTAGGGCATCTCGCGCCAATCCCCCTCGCGGCGTGAGGAGTTGAGGAACGCCACCGTTCCGCGAAAGCCCCCGCCGCCGCTGCGCCGCAGCTCCGACATCATGCGCCGGACCAGCGGATTCACGCGGTAGCCGAGCCGGCGGGCGGCCGCCTCGACCGCGGCCCGGCGCTCGGCGCTCACGAGGCCCCGGCCGGAAAGCACCCGGGAGACCGTCATGGTGGATACGCCCGCGGCGGCTGCGAGGTCCTTGAGGCTGACGTTGCGTTCCGAGGGCATGGGTGTGGATGCGATGTCACGGACTCGCAACGGCCTTGGCAACTCGCGAGCGAATCATGGCGCGCATGCGCACGGCGGCGTCGGTCGGGCTTTGAACCGGAGGACGCTGAGGGCGCGGAGGGGCAAACCGTGAACGATTCGAGCCGCATGTTTACAGGAGGAAACGGAGGTAACCGAGACTTGGATATATTGGAGGAGGCCTTCTCGGCCTTCTCTGCGTCCTCCTGTGAACCTCCTCGCGAGTCACGATCAGTCCGTCGTTGTCCGTGTTACGATCACACCACGCCGGCAGTTCCCGGGGTCGGGCGGTGACGCTCTGCTCGCCGGATGCGCGTTGCTGTTCATCGCTTCACGCCGGCCACGGCCGGACAACTGCCGGCGGCGCTTGCGGCGGCCGCTCCCGGAGACCGTTTCGTATTAGCACCGGGGATATATCGCCTTTCCCTTCACGTTGCCTGCTGCGGGACGGTCGACGCGCCCATCGTAATTGAGGCGGAGCAGTTCGGTACTGCCGTCCTCACCGGGGCCGACGTGGTCTCCGGGTGGACCGAGACGTCGCCCGGTGCCGGCGAGTGGACCGTTCCGTGCGACCTTTCCCACTTTCCCGACGGCTTGCGCTACGGCGCACTCGCCGGTCGCTGCGAACAGGTCTTCGTCGACGGACAACCGCTGCGCGCCGTGCTGCATCGCGACCAGCTTGTCGGCGGCACCTTCTGTTACGACGCGGCGGCGCGGGCACTCTTCATGCGGCCCCAGCCTTTTGCGGGCGAACTGCGTGAAGGCGAGCAGACGATCGCGGCAGGAGCCATCGTTGGCGGTGGACTCAAGGCCGTCGACCGCACCGCCCCGGAGAATTGCTGGCAGTTTCTGGTGCGCCCCTTCGATCCCGCGCATCACGTCGTCGAGGTCACCCGGCGGGCGCGCATCTTCGCCACCGAGGGGGACCACAACCGTCCCGGCGCGGCGCACCTGGTCATCCGTGGCCTCGTCTTCCGGGCTTCGGGCGATCTTCCCCAGCAGGCCATGGCCCGCTTCGGCGGGGACCACCTGCTCGTCGAGGACTGCCTGTTCGAACATGGCGCCGCGCGCGGTTTCGATGCACGCGCCAATCGCTCCGTCTTCCGCCGTTGCACCACCCGCCTCAACGGCCAGATGGGGTTCTCCGGTTATGGCGACCATGTCCTCGTCGAGGATTGCGCGCTTCTTTACAACAACACCAAACACTCGTCGTTCGTTTGTTTCGAGCAGGGCGGCTGCAAGGTCGTCCGCGCCGGCCACTGGGTGGTCCGCCGTGTGCGCGCCGCGGGCAATGACGGGCCGGGCATCTGGTTCGACATCGACAATCACGACGTCGTCATCGAGCAGTGCCGCTGCGAGGGGAACGCCGGACCGGGCATCATGTACGAGATCTCCGCCGATGCCGTCATCCGCAACAATGTGTGCTGGAAGAACGGATACGCCTGGAGGAAGGACGTGCGGTTCGACTCCATCTTCAACTCCGTTGGCCACGCCGAGCCGGTGTACGGCCAGGGCATCCTCGTGCAGATGTCGCGCTCCGTCCGTGTACACAACAACACCTGCGTCGAGAACCGCCGCTGTGGCATCGAACTGCGCCACCACGCCTACCAGCAGGCCGGGCATGCGGGACATGCCAAGGACCTCTACCGGCTGCGCGATGTCGAGGTGTTCAACAACCTGCTCGCTGACAATGGCTGGGATAACCTCATGATGACGCCGCCGCCGCTGAATCCGTCCAAAACGGGCGAGGTCCTCGACAACCGCAGCGATCACAACCTTTTCCACTCCTCCGCCGCGCTTCTGCAGCACGGGGGCGACCTGCTGGCGTACTGCCGGTGGGGCAAGACCCAGCGGGTCGGCTCGCAGTCGCTCGAGGAGTGGCGTGCGTCCGAGCATCAGGACCTCCATTCGATTCAATGGGAGCCCTTTTTCGTCGACGTGGCGGCGGGCGATTTCCGCCTCGAGCCTGGCTCACCGGCGGCCGGGCGGGGGCGACCCGTGCCCGATTTCGAGCACGATCATCTGGGCCGTCCCCGCCCGGCTGACGCGCCGCCGGCCATCGGCGCCTTCGAACCCGAGACGTCATCGTCGGCCTTCCTACCGCGCGGGGACCGGGCATAGGTCTCGCTCGGGTTTCCCTGATGTAGCGGCGGCCGTCTGTGTCATGCAACGTCCCCTCTCAAGCCTCGGTCCGGATGGAATCGGAGCGGACGCACGTCCAGTCACCCCAGGAGATCCTGTCGTCGAGAGGGGTTACGGACGGCCTACGGAAACCCCCTGTCCAAGATCGCACGCATCCGGCGACGGGAGGTTGCATCTATACGATAAAGAAGAAGCCACCTCGCAAATCCGGTGACCGCGATCGAGGGTCCCGTCCACCCCATGAAGAACCGAACCCTGTTCCGACTCCTCCCGGTCTTGATTTTGGCCTGCTGCGCCCGGGCCCAGCCGGCCCCCCTGCAGCCTGCCGCCGCACCGTCCGATGACATTGTCGTTTTGTCACCGTTCGAAGTCTCCAGTGAACGTGGTACTGGTTACCGCGCCACCAACTCCATCTCTGCCACCCGTCTCGACACGCCCCTGCAGTTGGTTCCGGTCAACGTCCAGGTCGTCACCAAGGACTTTCTTCAAGATACGGCAGCGCTGAACATCAACGACGCGCTGCAATATCAGGCCAGCGTCAGTCAGGCTGAGAACGAGCGCGAGCAGGGGATCTTCAACATCCGCGGTTTCACCACCAACCGGGTGAAGCGAAATGGCTTCACAACCTACTACGTCCACGACGTAGGCAATACGGAGCGTGTCGAGGTCGTCAAAGGTCCCGCCTCCCTCCTCTATGGCGAGATGGAACCCGGCGGCGTCGTGAACTACATCACCCGCCGGCCGGGACCGGTGTCGACACAATCGCTCCAGGTCACGTACGGCAGCAACAACCACCAGCGTGCCGTACTCGAAGCAGGCGGTCCGCTTGCTGACTCGAATTTCCGTTATGGTGTCACGGCCAGCTGGCTTGATGACGATCGTTGGACGGATGACTGGGGCGTGCGGCAGACCGCCGCCAACGGAGTCGTTCAGTGGTTCCCCTGGCGCGGTGCTACGCTGACGCTTGAAGCCCAGTACCTGCGGCGCCGTGAGGACCTGCGCTCCCCTGTCTTTGTTTACAATAAAGCGAACTATGATGCGTGGCTCCAGCTTCCCGAGGCGACCCGGAACGCGATCGTCAGCGGCGGCGCGGCCGACCAGCCGTCCGAGTTCGTGGCAGTGAACGCCACCGGCACCGGCCTGGTGCACTCCGGTCGCCGTCCTTATTGGACGGATGTGGCCGACATGTTCCCACGGGAGTGGAACACCTCTGCCGGTGATCTCGACAGTGATATGGAAGAACTCGCGCTGTCCTTCGAGTCACCGCTGGGCGACCGCCACGTGGTGCGGGCAATTGCACGCACGACCGCGACGGACCTGCTTTGGGCCCGCTCGGGCAGCGGAAGCTCCCGCCTCGGGGTCGGCCTCGACGGCCTGCGCGGCGGCGCGACCGGCGCCCGTGATCAGAACAACAAGGATTTCTTCACGCAGATCGACTTCGTCGGCCAGTACGCGTTCGACGCGGTGAAACTGCGCTGGGTGGCGGGTTGGGAGAGGTCGGACGGCGAGTTCAGCGGTACCACCTGGGATCGCGGCACCGGTGCGACCGCCATTCCGTGGATCTACTTCAACCCGGCGCTTGCCCGTACGATCCGGAACAACGAGCTCGGCTTTGTCGCGGGTCAGAACACCCTGTCGCCCACCTTCCCGGAGCGGCCCTTGGGTGATCCGTTCGTCCGGACCGTGTCGGACGATGCGCAGGACAATCTCGTTAATTCGTTCTACGGCGTGTTGCAGGCCAACGTGCTCGAGGATCGCCTCTTCGTCATGGGCGGGGTGCGCCGGGAAGAAAGCGATACCACTGATACCATCTTCGTATCGGGTGCTAACGTGCTCGCGCCGCCCACGGTGATCGAGAATCCGTCCGACAAGGCGACGGTACCGCAGGTCGGCGCCAGCCTGCGACTGCTCCCCGGACTCAATGTCTTTGGCAGTTACTCCGAATCCTTCCGGCCGCAGCGTGGTGTCGGCCGCGACATCAACAACGACTTCTTCAAGAAGCCGCCGCAGAAGGGCGAGGGAGTCGACTTTGGTCTCAAGTTTGAGGTTCTGGATGGGCGCCTTTCCGGCACCGTATCCTATTTTGATATCACCGTGACGGACATCATGGGCCGGACTACGCCTCCGGGCGGCGGGGCGGCCTACGATATCGTGATCGACGGACGTCAGGTCGACGGATGGGAGTTCGACGGGGTCTGGCAGCAAGGCGGCAACCAGCTGATCGTCTCCTATGCCAAAGTATCGGGCGAGGGCATCGGGGCTGACGCCGGTCAGCGGATCACCGGTTTGCCGGAGCAGCGTTTCGCGGTTTGGAACAAGTACAGTTTCCAGACAGGTCGCCTCAAGGGACTCTTCCTCGGTGCGGGCTGGAGTTACACGGCTGATCGGGTGGTGTCACAAGGCGGCCCGATTTTCACGGAGGATGGCAGCTACGCGGTGATCGATGCCCTGGTGGGTTACACCACGCGGATTGGTGGGCGCGAGGTGGAGCTTCGCCTGAATGTGAAGAACCTCGCCGACGAGGAGTACCTGTACCCGGGCGCCGCGCAGGCCAATGCATACTGGGGCGACCCCCGCAGCTTCTACCTCACGGCGCGCATCAACTTCTGATCCTTTCCCCTGGCCGCCGGCACGCTGCTTCCTCGACGGGGAGGCAGCGTGTTTTTTTCGCCCAACTGCCGTGACTCTTGTGATGAATCCAGCCGTTCCGCCGACCCCCGCCTTGGTTGAAGACGCCACTGTCGCATTGCAATGCCGTATCGACCGCGTGCATGCGGAGGGAGGGGGGACGGTGGTGGTGCCACCCGGTGTCCATGAGGTTGGTACCTTGGAGATCCGATCTGGCGTGCGGCTGCATTTGGAACACGGGGCATCGCTGGTGGGCAGCCGGGATCTGGGCCGTTACCCTCTCTTGAGCGACCCGATCGTGCGGTGCTTCTCTGACGCGAACGGTTTCCGCTCTCTCCTCCGTGCGCATGGCGCCCGGAGGATTGCACTCACCGGAACGGGGACGATCGACGGACGGGGTGAGGCCTTTCCGTATCAGGGTCACGATCGCGACGGGCGGCCGAGGCTGGTGCAGATGATCGGCTGTGCCGACGTCCTGGTCGAAGGCCTGCACCTCAGGCAGTCCGGTCATTGGATGCAGCATTTCCTCGGTTGCGAACGTCTGCAGGTCCGTGGCCTGACGGCGTACAACCACTGCCAGCCCAACAATGATTTCATCGACGTCGAAGGCTGCCGCGACGTGCGCATCTCCGACTGCTCAAGCGACACGGACGACGACGGCATCACGCTGAAGAGCGGCTGTGAGGCACCGACCGAGGACGTGGTGGTCACGAACTGCGTGATCCGCAGCCATTGCAACGGGATCAAGCTCGGCACGGAGACGAACGGCGGCTTTCGCAATGTGGTGGTCTCCAACTGCGCCATCGTACCCTCGCTCCAGCCGCGCAACATCCACGGGTTCCCCGGAGGCATTTGCGGCGTTGCCGTGGAGATCGTGGACGGAGGAACGCTTGACGGCGTAATGGTCTCCCATGTGCGTATCGAGGGACCCAAGGTGCCGTTGTTCGTACGCCTCGGCAATCGTGGCCGACCCTATCTGGCCGGTGCGGCCCGGCCGCCGGTCGGGCGGCTCCGGAACGTCACTTTTTCCCACATCCACGGCGCGAGACTGGGGTCGCATGGAGCCGTGTTTACCGGACTGCCCGGCCACCGGATCGAGAACCTGTCTCTGATTGACGTCAGCCTTGAATTCGCCGGCGGCGTCAAGGCACGGCCTGATGCAGCCACGTTTCCGGAAAAGGAAAGTGCCTACCCGGAGGCGACCATGTTCGGGGAGGCGCCGGCCTTTGGCGTTTTCATCCGCCATGCGGCCGAGGTCACCCTCGAGCGCGTGAAGCTCACCACCTTGCAGCCTGACGCCCGTCCCGCCGTGGTGAGTCACGACGTGGTCTGAAGCGGTCTGATTGCGCGCACAGGCGTTTGCCGGACGTCGGGAGGCGCCCAAACGTACATACAGGAGTCCTCAGGAAGCGCACAGGTTGGCATCGTCGCGGTCCGTCTCTGCGCGCTCTGCGAGCTCCTGTGAATCCGCCTGCTGTGCCGCCGATCGTTCAGATCGGACAGACCGTTTGAACAGGAGGTAACGGGGGCAACGGAGGTGGGACGGGCGTTGACTGGTGAAGGGTTGCTCTCTGCTGCCTCCCTTTCCTCCTGTGCAAATCAGAATCCGGTGGAATGGGTTTTGTTCAACCGTACCTACAGGAGGCCGTGGAGAGCGCGGAGGCTTGGGTCCGTCCCGATCACGCTCCGCGCTCTCTGCGATCTCCTGTGAATCTGTCTGCTGTGAGATCCGTCATTCAGGTCAGACAGAAGGCTTGAACAGGAGGCAACGGAGGGGGACGGCGTTGGGTCTCTTGTGAGGGTGAGACTGTTCTCCGTTACTTCCCTTACCTCCTGTTCAAGATCATACCTCGGCAATCACAGTTGAGGGACCATTCAATCGAGCGGGATCAGCCGGTCGTCGTCGAAAGTGGCGTTCGTGGGGAACGCCGTGTCCAGAACGGGACGGATCTCGCGCAGTTGATGCAGTTGGGCGCGCGTTGCCAGGGCCGAGGCGAGGATCGTGTCGGCGTAGGCGGTGGCGACGAAGGTGCGGCTGACTTCGCCGTTCGCGTTCTGCAGGGTGAGCTGCAGGTTCTCGCCCGTGGGGTTGCGCACGCGCCAGACGGTGGCCTCGCCCAGGCCGGCTACGAAGGGCAGCCGGCCGAGCGGCGTGAGCGAGGGCGCGGCTTCGGCAAGGCCCGCGTCGCCGGGCAGCAGCGGTACAGTGACGAGTCCCGTGTCGACCAGTTGCTGGTCGACGCGGACCACGCCGGCGAGCGAACGGATCTCGCGGTCGTTCAGGGCGCGCGTGTGGTAGGCGAAGTCGTCGATCAGGCCAATGAAACCCGTCGACGCCGGATCGGCGAAGATGTCGCCGCCGATGCCGTTGCCGAGACCGCCGGGAGAACGGTGGAAGGGCGTGTTCGGACGCAGGGCGAAGGCGGTTCCGACGTAGGCGCCGTCGAGGTGCAGTTCGACGCGGCCGCGGTCGTAGGTCAGCGCGACGTGATGCCAGCGGCCGGCCTCGATGGGCACGAAGAGGTCGGTGGGAATCACGAACGCCACGGCCCGGGCGTGGAGCACGCCGTCGACGATGCGCAGGCCGAGTCCGTGGCTGGCGCCGCCTTCTTCGAAGAGGATCGAGGTGCCGGCGGTGGTGTCGGCGAAGAAGCGCAACGAGACCGTGCGGGCGGTGAAGCCGTCGCGCAGGAAGCCGAAGTCTCCGGCCGGGGCGAGTTGCAGGTAGGCCCCGCCGCCAGGGAAACGCGCGGCGACGTTGCCGTCGGGCTGCGTTTCGAGCGTCGCGCCAACACTGACCGCGGGGTCGACCTGCCCGGTTTCGTCGGCGAGGCCATTGTCGAAGCCGAAGCGAGCGAGCAGGTCGCGGGAGAGATCCTCGTCGACATCCTGGAGAACGATTACGGCCGGGTCGAAGGCGCGGGCCACGAGGTAGCGGCTGTCGCCGAGGAGGTGGAGGCGGATCTGCTTCGGATCCTCGCCGAGCAGGTCCGCGATCGGCACGATCGGAAGTTCGACCATGGTTGCGCCCGCGGGCAGGGTGATCGACGACGGTACGGGCAGGTAATCTTCGCCGTTAAGGGCGTCGCCCCCGAGAGAGAAGTGCAGTTCAACCGGCACATCGGAGGCGTGGGAGGCGACGAAGGTGAAGCTTGCCGGCACCACCGCGTCTTCCTCCACACGCGACGGATTCGCGACTACGTCAATGATCGGGAGATCGGTCCCGCGCTCGGTGCGGCCGCGGTAGAACGGCATCACGGCGCCGCGGGTGTAGTCGGCGAGGCGCAGCGGAACGTCGCCGTTGAGCAGTTCGCGCACTTCCTGATCGCGGCGCTCGCGGATCACCACGGGGGCCGGATTCTCGTCACCGGGGCGTGTGCGCTCGACGAAGATCGCGAAGGTGTCGGAGTTGTCATTGATGAGGATGGCGCGGTCGGCGGGCGGTTCGTCGTAGGTGAGCTCGTTGACGACGCCGCCGAGCAGCTCGGTCTGCCCGCCGTTGACCGTGTAGAAATAGGGTCCGTGATTCTCGCCGACCTTGAAACCGAAGACCCAGAGACGTCCGCCATCGTTGATGATGTGGGGCAGGCAACCCTCGGGGTTGAGCTGCCAGGCCCAGACCTCCTGGTCCTTGAAGATGAAGGCCGGGACTTCCTCCATGACCTCGTTGGCGCCACCGGCGGCGACGTCCTCCATGAAGAGGCGGCCCGTGCCCTCGTTGCGGTAGGCCTTGCCGTAGGCGATGAAGACGTGGCGAAGCACGAGATCGTTGGACGAGTTGTGCTGGATCCAGGTGTGGCGCCCCGATGCCTGGAAGTTGCTCTTGAGCCGCTCAATCCAGACGGTCGGCTGCGTACCGCCGTCCTCGAAGAGCAGAACGGGCTTGTCGGAGCTGCGTAGTGACTGAGTGGCGACGAGGGTGGACTGTTGACCGAGGAGGCGTCGCACGTTGCCGCGGATGCGGATCGTGTCGCTCACGGTGTAGTCGCCCAGCGGCAGGTAGACGGTCGTCTTGCCGGAGTCGATGGCGGCCTGGATGGCGGCGGTGTCGTCGCCCTGGGCGTCCCCGTCAACTACGTAGGTGTCCTCCGGATCGTCGATCGGGGCGAAAGGCAGGTCGACAATCGGCAGGTTGAGCGAGGTGGCCGGCGTGTCGTTCCAGAGCGTGAAGCGCTGGTCGGAGACGTACTCGGTGATCGAGTTGCGCGGCACGATGACGCCCTGGTTGCGCACGGTGCTGGCGTAGCCGGAGCTGGTGACGTTGCGGACGAAGAGGTAGCCGGCGTCGTTCTCGATCGCGCTGGCGGCGCCGTCGCCGCCGGTGAAGGTGCTGTCGATCACGACGATCTGCCCGGCCGGGTCGGTGTTGAGCAGGGCCGGCACCGCGTTGTGGCTGGTGAAGCGGCGGAGGCTGATCGGCTTTTGGAAGTTCCAGAGGCCGGCGACGCGCTGGTTCGTCACGGTCACGTCCTCGAAGACGAACGAGGCGTGGTAGTGGCCCGTGCGGATGCCGTAGTCGAAGCCGTCGACGGAGACATTGCGCACGATGCCCATGCCGACGAGATTGCGGTCGATCTTGAGGCCGATGTAGCCGCGGCGTTCCGGATCGGAGGTGCGGATGGTCACATTCTCCATCCAGCCGACGTTGTTGCTCTGGAATTCCAGGGCGATGGCGCCCGGGTTCCCGGAGCCGATGTCGAAGGTCATGTCCTCGACGGAGTGGTAGTACCCGTTGTTGGTCCACGGGCCGACGAAGAAGTTGAGCATGATCCGTGGATTGGCCGGATCGCCGAAGTTGGCCGAGCCGAGGGTGCCGTCGCTGTTGTCGCGCAGGCGCATGACAGTGCCGGTGCGGCTCTCGCCGCGCAGGTGGGTGAAGCCGGCGTTGGCGTTGTCCGTCGAGATGAAGAGGGGGCGCGACACCGTGTAGGTGCCATTGGGGAAGTAGAGCGTGCGGTTCTTGTACTGGTTGTCGCTCAAGGCGGCCTGGAGGGCGACGGTGCTATCGGTGGTGCCGGTGTTGTCGGCAAAGTACGGCGCCTGGGTGACGTCGATGACGGCGCCGAGGACGGGCGGTTCGACGTAGTTCTCGACGTCGGCCGCGCGCAAGGCGTCGATCTCGGCGGCGTCGAGGACGCCGCGGTGGAGACGGATGTTGTCGTAGCGACCAATGAAGGCGTTACCGGCGAGCGAGCGGTCTTTGCCGACCGTGAACCTGACGAAATCGTTGCCCACCGGGCCGGCGTTGATCGTGCCGGTGTGATAGGGAACCGTGATGGCGGATTCGCGCTTTCCCTTGTAGATGAGAACGTTGTTCGTCGTGCTTGCGCCGTCGTAAGTGATCGCGAAAAAGATCCACTGACCCGCTTCGATGAAGTTGGCCGGGGTGGTGGTGTTGAGCTGGTCGACGACAAGGCGAAGGGCGCCGGACGGCTGGCCAACAAGGCGGAAGCCGTTGGTATTGTCGAAATTGTCGACCAGCCGGCTGCCGGACTGGCTGATGGAGTCGGTGTTGATCCACCCCGACAGGGTGAACGTGGTCAGGCCGTCGATGTCATCCACGTCGCCGGCATGCTGACCATAGGCTCCGGGATGGGTGACCAGATCAAGGTAACGGTCGCCTGCGCCGCGCACCCCGGGGAAGGAACGACCGGTCACATCAAGCGGTTGGGCGGCCGCGTCGCCGAGGAGCAGATCGACGCCGGCCGTGCCGCCGGACGACTGCGGAATCCCGGCGGCATCGAAGGCGTATTCCAAGAGAAGCTCCTTCGCCGGAGGCGGAGTGGCGGGCGAATCGGCGGCGCGAAGCGCCTCAAGATCCGTCTCCGTGAGCACGCGGTCGTAGAGACGTAGATTGTCGAAACGCCCGGCAAAGGTGCCGCTGGCGAGTCCGTCGTCCTTGCCGACGGTGAAGCGGACGCTCTGGGCGTTCGTCGGGCCGGCGTTGAGCGAGGCGACGGTGGAGGTGGCCACGGCGGTGAGTTTTCCGCCCTTGTGGAAGCGCACGTTGTTCGATGCCGCGGTGCCGTCGTAGGTGACGGCGACAAAGATCCAGGTGTCGGCTTCGAGCAGTCCGGTGGCGGAGTCGGCCGAAATGCCGTCGACGACGAGGCGAAGTGCACCCGAAGGCTGGCCGACGAGATGGTAGCCGCTGGTGCCGGTGAGCAGATCAAAGATGCGGCCGCCGCCTTGTCCGACGTTCGAGGTGTTGATCCAGCCGGCGAAGGTAAACTGGCTTACGCCCGACAGCGCCGCCACGGCGGCGGCGTGCCGGCCGTAGGAGCCGGCTGAGGCCTGGGTGTCGAGGTGGCGGTCGCCGGCGCCCTGCACGCCATCGATGGCGACCGAGGTAAGGTCCGCCGGCGCCTGGGCGGCCGTGTGGAGGACAAGGGCGGCGGGGTTGGTACCGCTGCTGGCCTGGCTTGAGCCCGGCTGGGAGAAAGTGTATTCAAGAAGCGGTGACGCGAGGACGGTCGCCGCGGATGCCATCAAGGCAAGGAGGGTGCGGGTGATCATGGCGGGATGGGGTCCGGCCACTGTTGGGCGCCGGATCTCATCCGCAATCGATGGCGGGCTTTAAGCTAAAGACGCAGGCCCGGCGCGTCCGGCCTTACGCCGACGGCCGCACCGTCTCGCCGGTCCGCCAGGAGCCCTCGATCAGGATGGTGCGGGCGTGGGACGGGGCACCGGCCTCGTTGCGATTGCGTTGTGCCACCAGTACATCGACCGCCGTGTGGCCAAGATGGGAGACATGCTGGTCGATGCCCGCCCACGAAGGATCGCCAGACGACCAGTCGAGCAAAACGAAGCCTGTGTCCTCGGGCACGCGCATCCCCCGGTGGAGCAACAGGCCGTAGGTTTCGACATGGGGACTGAGGACCACATCGGGACGGTATCGATGGAGCCAGGCGGTGAAGGCCCGGGAATCGAGCTCGTCGTCGATGAAGGCGGGCACCTGATCGCCCTTGGGCAGAAGCTGGCAGGATCCCAGGAAACCGCCGCTCCAATGCTGGCGTACGCGAGCGTTGGATTGGGCGGTGGAGACGAAGCCCGGCCGCTGGTAGCCCAGTTTGCGCACCTCCCGCATGGCGAGACGGATTCCCTCGAAATGATCGTGGGAAACACGCGAAAGGCGCGGCGATTCGAGCGTGAAGGCGATCGTCACCCCGTAAAATTCGGAGCAGTCTAGTTCCAGGTTCACCGCGTCCCGGGGCAGAGGCGGAACAATGATGCTGTCGATACCGCGCGCCTGCAGGATGGTCTTCAAGCGCCGGGCGGAGATGGCCGGATTGCCGGCCCAGACCTCCTCCAAGGCAAACCCCATTTCCTCGGCGCGCGCGCGCACGCCGGCGAGGACGCGCGAGTAGAAGCCGCCTCCGTGGAAGCCGTCGGGGTTGTTGAGAAAATTGAGGAAGCCGATGGTACCGCGAAAGACGCCTTTGGACCGGTCGCGGCGCAGATACGACATGAACCGCGCAATCTCCGGGTCGGGGCGGTAGCCGAGTTTGCGCGCGAGGCGCGCGATGCGTTGGCGGGTTGCGGGGGAGACTTGGGAGCTGTTGCGGAGCGCGAACGACACCGTCATGGTCGATACGCCGGCAGCCTGGGCGATCTGCTTGAGGGAAACCTTGCCGGCGGCGATACGGGGCATGATGTAGCGGAGGGGGTAGGGAACACGTCAGGCCGGTCGCAGCCGCCCGTGGCTGTCGCGGCGGGGCCACGCGGCGTGGATCAAGGCGAGGTGCATGAGCAACTCGCGCGTCATGCGTTCGCGGACGTGCTGCACGTCCGGGTCGTCAAAGCGGTTGTTTCCTTCATGCGGATCGCGGGCGAGGTGATAGAGCTCGCCGCGCAACGGTGCACGGGAGCGGCGGGCGGACGCGTGATCGGAGTCGAGAAAGAGGATCAGCTTCCATTCGGCGGTGCGCCAGAGGTAGGCGGGGGCACGGAGCACGTCGTCGCTGCCGTTGCCGTGCATTTCGCTGAAGGCGGCGGTCCGTTCGGCCGGCGCGAGCAGGTTCTCCCCGGGCAACTCCGGCGGAACCTCGAAGCCGGTAGCGGCGAGCAAGGTGGGGACGAGGTCAGTGAGGGCGGCCGGCCGCGAATCGCGCGTGCCGCGCCGGTCGACCGGCACGCCGGCACCGGCGAGGATCAGGGGAACGCGGAGGCTGTCCTCGTACAGGCTGTATTTGCTGAAACGATACCGTGCGCCGAGGCTTTCGCCGTGGTCGGAGGTGAAGACGACAAGCGTATTGTCCGCCTGGCCGGTGCGTTCGAGGTAGTCGAGCACGCGGCCGAACTGGGCGTCGACGTAGGAGCAAAGGGCGTAGTAGCGCAGAGTGGCGCGGCGGCGTTCGCGCGGAGGGAGGGCAAGCCAGTCCTGCAGGGCATCCTCCGTATGGGGGAGATTGGGAAAATGGTCCGTCAGGGCGGATCGATCGGGCGGAAGCGGCACGTCGGGAATGTCGTCGAGGGAGTACCAGGCTTCGTAGGCTTCGGGTGCGTAGAGCGGCGCGTGGGGTGCGTCGAACGAAAGGTAGCAATGCCAGGGGCGACCGGAGGAGGCGGCGCGGTCAAGGGCCTCGAGCGTGCGGTCCGTGAGCCAGGCTTCCCGGAGGTTGGAACCGTCACCGGGCAGGGTGCGGCCGCGGTACCCGGCGATGCCCTCGCCGCCGTAGCCGGCTTCGCGATTCCATGCGCGAATCTCAGCCATGCGTTGCGGCTGCTGGTCGGCATCACCGAAGTAGATGGCGCCCGGCTCGCGGTCATGGCCACCCGGCATGCGCGCAATGTAACGCTCCGCAAAGCCGAACGTTCCCGGTACGACCTCGCGGATGCCGCGGGCGGGATTGGGTGCGATGGTCCAATGGGTCTTGCCTGCGCCGATGGTGTGATAGCCGGCGGCACGATGTCGCTCCCATAGGGTCGGGATCGGCAGATCGCGGCTGTCCTGGATCGCTTGGGCGTTGTTTCGGACCCCGATCTGCGACGGATAGAGTCCGGTGGTCAGCGAGTACCGGCTTGGGATGCACATCGGACACTGGCAGATGGCCTGGTCGAACAGGATGCCGCGTGCTGCCAGCCGGTCGAGCCACGGTGTCTTCACCGCCGGATTCACGGCCCCCAGCGCGTTCCAGCTCTGCTGGTCCGTCATGAGAAAGAGCACATTGGGAGTCGCGGAAGAACGATTCACGGGAGGAAGGGCGGCCGGAGCCGCGTTCAATGCCGGCAGCAGAAGCGTTCCGGTGGCCAGCCCTGTCTGCTTCAGAAAATGACGGCGCGTTGGGGCAGGAGCGGGGCGGGGTGGCATTCCGACCGGAGCGTGGCGGTGCTGCGCCGCGGGCGCCAGCCGGGAACGACTTTACGCTAAAGATATCCGCCGGTTGCGGTGGGGCGTACGCACTTTACGGTGGAGGCGCCGTGTTGCCCCCGGCCAGCCCTTCCACGTGAAACCCCTGCACCACCGGTTCCTTTTCCTAGCGATCCTTTGCTGCACCTGGGTGGCGACCGTGCACGCGGCCGACGACGTTCGGGCCGGTCGTCTGGAAGAGGCGTTTCACGACCTGACACAGTACCGGTTCAACCGCGCCGAGTTGGCCTTTACGGACCTGGCTGCGGACCCGAATTGGCCGCTGAGGCGGGATGCCCTGTTCGGGCGGGCGCTGGCGCTGTTGAACACGCAGCCGCAGACGCAGGACAAAGTGCGTCTGGCGGAGGCCTTGTTCGCCGAGGTGCGGTCGGTTTCGGCGGCGGACGATCTCGGCATCGGTGCGCGGTACTTTTCCGCGCGTCTGCATCAGGTGCACTTTCAACCGGCAAACGTGGCGCGGGCTCGTGAGGAGCTGCTTGCGCTGGGCAACGATCATCCTGGGCACTACCTCGGGCAGCTGGCGTGGGTCCGGCTCGCCTTCATCGAGCTCTTCGCGCCCGGCGAAGCCGAGGCGAAGCGAGCCGTGCTCGCGCGCTACGAGGCCCTGTCGCTGCCGTGGATCGACGAGCATCTGTCGGCGGTGTTCCACACCGTGCTGGGGGATGCCACCATGGTGATCTTCGGCGACGCCGCCCGGGCAACGGTTCATTATCGTAAAGTCGTGCAGAACCCGGAAGTCAGGGAGCTGACGCTGGTCGACGCGCTCGTCCGCATCGGTGAGACGGCCCACCAGGCCGGCGTTGCCGATGTCGCCACTGACGCCTACCGGCAGGTGCTGGCGCTTTCGCCCCGGGATCCGCGTGCCTGGTTCATCCGCAACCGCCTAGCTGGGCTCGAAGGGAAAACGCCGTGAAGCTACGCCGTGCGGTCCAGTACTTCGGTCTCAGCCTGCTGGTGGCGGCCTTTGGCCTCGGCATGCTGAGGCTCTTTCACGTCGGTGGCCTCGGTGGCGACGCAGGCGCCCACACGCTCCGCATCGGTCACTACCAGTTGGAGAGCGGCGCACGCGAAGCCCTGGCGGCGGTGATCGGCGAGTACGAGGCGCTGCATCCCGGGCGAAAGGTCGTGCAGACGGCCATTCCGGAGCGGGTGTTTCCGTCATGGTTGCGCACCCAGCTGGTAGGCGGGACGCCGCCGGACATCATCCAACTCGGTCGGGAGTCGGGAAGTTTCGAGGACATCTACGCGAACCATTTCGAGCCGATCGGTTCCTGGCTGCGGCAGCCGAATCCTTACAACGCGAAGACCTACGACGCCGAGTCGCCCCTCGAGGACGTGCCGTGGATCAACACCTTTGTCGATGGGCTCGAGCGCGGCGCCAGTTACAGCGGCGCCCTCATGGAGCACTACGGGGTGCCCAGCACCTTGTTCACCACGCGCGTGTTCTACAACCGCGCGCTGCTCGAGGAAGTGCAGGGCGATGCGCCCATGCCGCGGGAGTTTTCGGAGTTTGTGGCGCTTTGCGCGCGCATTGAGGCCTTTGCGCGCGAGCAGAACCGGCTAATCGTGCCGATCGCCGGTTCCAAGGTGAACGCACCGCCGCTGCTGCAGGCGCTCTTCGAGAGCCAGACGCAGGCCCTCTTCCTCAACGTCGATCCGCTGCCGATGCTGCGGGTCAATTTCTTCGAATTTCACGGGATGAATGCACTGCGGGGCAGGTGGAACCTCGAGTCCCCGCAACTGCACGCGGCGTTCTCGGCGATGCGCGAGGTCGGCCGGCACATGTCGCCGGGGGCGCTGCAGTTGGAGCGCGACGATTCGCTCTTCCTGTTCTCGCAGGGGCGGGCGGCCTTCCTGGTCACCGGCAGCCAGGATGCACGGTCGCTCGCAGAGCAGTGCGCGTTCCCCCTCGGCGTGTTTGCCATCCCGTATCCATCACCTAACGACGAGAAGTACGGGCGCTTCGCCACCGGCGACGTCTCGGAGGGCGCGGTGACCACACAGTTCGTGCTCGGGTTGACGCGCGATTCGCGGAAGAAGGAGGAGGCGATTGATTTCCTGCGGTTCCTGACCTCGCGGCGCATGAACAAGCTGTTTGCGGAAACCGCCCGGTGGCTGCCTGTAGTCGTATCGGTCGAGCCCTCGGACGAGCTCGCGGCCTTCAGCCCGGAGCTGGAAGGATATCCGCCGGGGCCTTACTTCCTCGCGCCGGGGCCCTCGACGGGATTCCTGCTGCAGACCAACCTGCACACGCTGCTGCAAACCAGCGGGTCGGTGGAGGCGTTTCTCGACGCGGTCCGTCCGGGCTTCGAGCCGGCGATCCGGGCCGATGTGATGCGCATCCATCAGGGCAACGTTCGCATGACGGCGCGTGTGGATTCGGTCCTCGGCGCCCGCTACTGGCTCGGCCTGCGTCAGGGCGGCGAGCGCGACCGGCGCCACGTGCTCGTGACCCAAATCCAGGCCACGCGCGAGCTGCGCAAGCACCGCATCGACTACGAACTCTCCATCCTCGCCGCGGGTGCTGCAGAGGGCGCGAAGTGAACATCGTCTACCTCCACTGTCACGATGCCGGCCGGTGGCTTTCGCCTTACGGGTGTCCGGTGCGCACGCCGCAGCTCGCGGCCTTTGCGCGGACCGCCCTGCGCTTCGACGAGGCGCATTGCGCCGCTCCAACCTGTTCACCGAGCCGGGTGGCGATGCTGACGGGGCTTTCGCCGCACGAGGCCGGCATGGTCGGACTGGCGCACCGCGGCTTCGCGATGACGAGACCCGAGCGTCACCTGGCCGTGCGGCTGCGGGCGCACGGGTACGAGACGGCGCTGGCCGGCATCCAGCATGAGTGGGCATTTCAGGCGCCCTTGCCCTACGAGCACGTCCTGCCCCGGGAGTCACCCCAGGGTGTGAGTAGTCCAGAGAACGATTGGTTTGTCGCCACCCGAGCGGCGGCTTTTCTGCGTGAACGCCGACGGGACCGGCCCCTGTTTCTGTCCTGCGGCTTCTACTTCCCGCACCGGGTCTTTCCTCCCGTCGAGGTGGAGCGCCTGCCGACGGCGGACGCCTTGCCGGCGGGATTGCCGGACGTTCCCCCGGTCCGCGATGATTTTGCCGGCTATGCCACGGCGGTCTCCCGGATGGATGACGCATTGGGACTCGTCATGCGCGCCGTGGAGGAAACTTGTCCGAAGGAGGAGACGGTCGTGCTTTTCACCACGGATCACGGCCCCGCGTTTCCCGGCATGAAATGCCGGCTCGGCGCTGCCGGCACGGGCGTGGCTCTGCTGTTGCGCACGCCCGACCTCGCCCGGCCCGGAGCGGCGACGGCGGAACTCGTTTCCCAGATCGATCTGTATCCAACGCTTGGTGACTATGCCGGGCTGGAGCCGCTTGCGGGTGAAGGTCGCTCGTTGCGCCCCCTGCTCCGGGGCGGATCCCTAGCGGCCAGACCTGGAGTATTCTCCGAGGTCAGCTTCCATGTCGCATACGAGCCGATGCGGGCCGTCCGCACGATGACGCACCTTTATGTCCGCCGGTTTGATCTCGGGAACCATCCGGCGTTAGCCAACGTTGATGAGGGGCCGGCCAAACGGTGGTGCGAGGCGCATGGGCAGCTGGGTGCGCCGGTTTTGGAGGAAGAACTGTACGACCTCCGCCTTGACCCCGGAGAAACGACGGACCTCGCCGCAGATCCGGCTCACGCCGAGGTGCTGCGCGAGCTACGCATGCAGTTGGCCGGTTGGATGGAGCGGACCTCGGATCCCTTGCGGCTGGGGAAGGTTCCGGCTCCGGCCGGGGCTCGGATCATGCCTCCGGGCGGCCGGTAATCACGGTGAACGTGCGCCCGGTTCCGTCGCCCCGACGGGTTTTGGTACTGCGGGCGCAAGAGCCAGCAGTTCGGAGACGGTGACAAAACGCAGGCCTTTGGCGCGCAGGCGGGAAATGATCTCAGGCATGGCCTCGACGGTCTTGTCGGGCCACGTGTGCATCAGCACGATGTCACCCGGTCCGGCTTTGGCAGCGGTTTCGAGAATCTGCTCGCGGGTGGTGGCGGCGTCCCAGTCCTTGGTGGCGACCTCCGTGGTGATCGAGGGCAGGCGGAGTTCAGCGAGGACCGCCCAGACGGCCGGGCTGTGGGCCAGGAACGGTGCGCGGAAGACGCGGGGAGCGATGCCGGTGGTTTTCGTAATGAGGTCCTGGGCGTCCACGATCTCGGCGCGAACGGCGGCTGGATCCGCGAGGCGGGAAAGGTTCGGGTGGCTTTGGGTGTGGTTGCCGATCTCGTGGCCGCCGGCGACGAGGGCTCGCGCCAATTCGGGGTGTTTGGCTACTTGGTTGCCGACTTCGAAGAAGGTGACGCGTACGCCCTCGCGGGCAAAGATTTCCAGGAGGCGCGTCGTGTTGGCGGGGTGCGGACCGTCATCGAAGGTGAGGGCGACCACCGGTTCGACGGTGGCGACGGCACTGATGGGTGTGTCGGCGCTGGTGATGGACGGCATGCCAAGCGGGGCGATGAGCAAGAGCAGACGCAGGTAACGGATCATGAATCAGGGCGATGGCAACGTTTGGCCCCTGCGTCGACCTCGTCGATGGTGCAACGTAAGACGGCCGGTCCGTTCAACGCCGCGCGAGCGCGCGGTCGGCCGGCAGATCTTCACCCTGCCACAGACGGACGGAGGTCCAGGGGGCGTCGGGTGCGGACCAGAACGGTGCGTCGGCAGGGAGGCCGAGCGGAAGGAAGGCGGCGGTGCAGAGGTAGCAACTTGGTACGCTGATGTACGGTTCGGCCAGCGAGGGCTGGTGGCCGGAGAGACCGATGCGCAGCCAACCGTGTTCGTCGAACGTTCCGTGGGCGTCGAGGGTCCGGCGAATGACCGCACCGAGGGCGCAGCGGACTGCGGCCGGAGCCAGTGCAGAGGGAAGTTGGTTGCGGTAGGCCATGTACGCCAGGTGGTGGAAGGCGCCGCACCGGTAAGGCAACGAGCGTCCGAGGGGTGGGAAGGTTCCGTCGGTGGCAATCATGCGTTCCTGAACCACGGCGAAGCGTCGCGCCCGGCGCAGCGCTTCGGTATAAAGCAGCGGCAGTCCGGGCAGGGCATCCTGGAGGTGAGCCAGCGTGTCGAGCAGGAGCGGGTGAATGACGAAGCTGTTGTAGTAGTCCCAGCGAAACTCGGGTCCGTCGCCGTAGGTGCCGTCGCCCACATACCACGCGGCGTGTTTGCGCACGGCGGTTTCTGCGCGGGTGGCCTGGAGGTCTCCGGTGAAGCGATAGAGTGCCGCCTCCACCAAGGAGGCGAAGAGGTGCCAGTTGTTGTCGTAGGGCTCGATGCCGCGGCACGCCAGCCAGCCGGCGACGAGCCGTTCGCGCGCATCGGACGAGAGGGCGTCGTAGAGGGCATGCGGCGCGTTGAGGCAGGCCTGGGCAAGAAAGGCGGCGTCGACCAAGGGCTGCCGGCCCTGGGAAAAGTTGAGCGTATCCGGCGAGGCCGGATCGAGCGAGTGCTCCAGCGCGGCCAGGGCGAGGCGGTGCAAACGGGCGCGGGCCGGCTCTTCCTCGGCCGGCACCTGGTGCAGCTCCAACCACGGAGCAACGCCGAGGAGGGTGCGCGCGAGGATCTCCAGTGCGGCCACTTCGCGCCGGGGTGGAAAACCCGGAGAGGTCGCGGGTAGGGGCACACCGGCGAGAAGCCGGCCCTCCGCAAGGGCAGCAAGCGGAGGCGTGGCGACAGTGATCAGATGGCGAATCCAGTCGGCGCGAGGCATGATTCGGCGGGATCGGTTAAGTGGCGGGAGGAGGGAGCACTGAGTCGCTGGGCGCGCCCTGCATCCACTCCTCCATGACACTGAAGAAGAGGGCGCCTGAGATATTCGACCAATGACAGCACTGCGGCACCTCCTCGGTGACCTTGGTTGCGCCTTCATGGGTTGGCGCCACCGCGTTCTCATCGTAGTGAGCCTGGCCAAACGGACCTTGACGGGCGGTTCGCGCAATGCCGTGCAACCAACGCGTGACGAGGTCGCGTTCGCCGATCCGGAGCAATCCGAGGGCGACTTCGGCCGGCCATGATCCGAATGCGCCGTTGAACTGGTGATCGGCGCGGTTCCCGCTGACCGCGGCGTCGCCGTCGTGGGGAGAGAGCGCACGGATCCAGCCCGGCGTTTGCAGCTCCGTGCGGAAGAAATGGACGATCTCCCGTCGGACGGTCTCGGGCAGCTCGGGACCGATGCACATCAGCACCATGCCCGTGTCCCAGCAGTGGCGCACCTCCCGTTGACGCCCGTCAGGCAAGATACAGTGAAACCAACCACAGCCCTCGACGTAGAGGTGGCGCAGCAGGTGGGAGACCAGCGCGTCGGCTTCTGCGCCGACGCGGGCGGCGTCCTTGATGCGTCCCATTGCCCGATACGCGTCCGCCAGCCGGCGGAGCATCCACGCGGCACCGGCATTGAGCCCGGCGACGACGTGTTCATAGGTGCTGACGCACTCGAGCAATTCCTCCTTGGGCCCGTAATCAGCGAGGCCGAGGGTGGCGACGCGGCGGGAGCGCCAGTCGAAGGCGAGGTCCTCGAGCACACCGAGGAGGGACAGCTCTCCACGGGCGGTGTGGAGGCGCCGCGTGTGCAGGTCTTCGGGCCGGGCGCCTGTAGCCTGCCACAGGTACCAGGCGGCGTAGAAGCAGTTGTAGATGTCGATGGTATAGGGCCATCCCTCGTGTTTGCCGTCGCCGCCCCGTCCGGTGAAGAAGCTGATCTGGTTGAAGCGGCGCACGTCCGCCGTGAGTGCCATCTCCAGCTGGCGCCAGGTGGCGGCCGGATCAAGGTGGGCGAGCAGGCGCGAAGCCATGCCCCAGTCGTTGGGGTAAAAACAGGCCTCAACGCGCCGGGGCGTGGAGATGTTGTACAACGTGCGGCCCCCGCCGGCGCGATGAGTGCGGCGGGATTGGAGGGCGCAGAGCACCGCGCTGGCCGCGACTGGGGCGAGGTCTTCCGGCAGATCGAGGTCGGGCAGCCGGCCGCCCAAGCTATCGCCGCCGGCGAACGCTTCGTGCCAGAGCGTCCTCCACTGCGCCTCGGCGGCGGAAAACGCGGCGTCGGGAGCGGTGAGCAGGCCCCGGGCAACCGTGACGGCGCGGTCGGTCTCGTCGAGGGCAAGCGCAAGATGGATCGTGAAGGTTTCGCCCGGTGCGACGGGAGCGGTGTAGGCGGCATCGCCGTTGCGTTCCCATCGGTGGGGCGCCGGCGCGAGCGCTTGGGCATTGAAGGCGCGGCCGGCCTGCGGATGCGAAGGTGAGGGGGCGCGCTCCTGCCAGAGCAGGCAGTCGGGAAACGGCCGCGTGAGAACGGGATCCAGCCCTGCATGATGCAGCAGATCGGAAACCGTGAGCGAAACGGAGGGGACACTCCAGTACCAGGGCTCGAGCCCGCGGTTGACGCTGCGTCCCGAAAGGCGAAGGGCCGCGTCCAGATCGCGAGAGGTGCCGGTTGTATTTTCGATAAGGATACGCAGAAGTGCGGCGTGCTCTCCCGGGGGAAGGCAGAGCTGCGTCGTCACCTGCCATGGACCCTGCCTGAGCCGGCGTTCTATGCACCACGGCCGCCAACGGACCTCCGTCGTCAGGCGTGTGGCGGCGAGGAACGTTCCGTCAATCGTGAGGTAGGCGGTGGATTCTTCGGCGCCGGAGACCGGAGGAAAGATCACATGCCGGAAGGACGAGATGTCACTGCCTGTCTGCAGGCTCCCGAGGAAATTGGTGAGGCCGGGCCGGGACCACTCGTCCGCCGAGGTCTTGTGCACGGACCAACCGCCGTACCAGCCGGGATCGAACGAGGAAAGGCGCATGGCTCACGCTTGTCCCGCTCCGGCGGCGGGCAAAGAGCGCCCCGGGTGGTATTGTAACAATGCTCCCGAGCGGTGGTCGTCTGCCGCGCGTCAGGGCTGGGCGGGTTCGGCGAGGTAGTCGAGGCGTGGTTTGAGGGAAGGGTCGGTGCGCCAGGCGGCGGGAAACCAGGTGGGGTCGACGGCGAGCTGGGGCTGTTCGTAATGATCCGCCAGCAGCACGGCTGTGTTGAGGATGAGGGAAGCTTCGATCGCGCTGCGCGCCTGGCGTAGGCAGCGGGTGAGCACCGGCCGCGCATCCTCGCCAGCGACGAGAGCGAGGAACTCCGCCGCCCGCAGGGCAACGAGGGGGTCGGCGCTTTCTGTCCGCAGCGCGCGCACGTCGGGTGCCAGCGACTCCGCTTCGCGACCGAGAGCGCTCGCGGCGATCAGGGCCCAGTAGCGGTCGAGGGTATCGCCGTGCACGAGGGCGGCCTTCAGGCGCTCCCGGGCTTGGGCCGTCGGCTGCAAGGGAAGATCGGCGATGTCCATCAGCCGGGCGATCGTAGCCCTCTGGCTTTCGCCGTAGCGGAGCGGGTTCTCCCGCCCTTGTTCAAGGAACACCGGTTCCGGGATGAAGCTGAGATCCGGCAGGGCGAGTAGGCGTTCGCGCAGGCGGGCGCGCAGCCGAAGCAGGGTTTCGCGGTGGGCCGGATCGGCCGCGAGGTTCGTGGTCTCGTAAGGGTCGGCGGCGAGATGGTAGAGCTCCTCCGCTGCCTTCGGCTCGAAGAAGCGGGCCTGCACGGCATTGAGCTTTCCTGCGCGGTAGAGCGCCTGCCATTCGCCGTAGGCCGCGGTGCGGCTGCGGTAATTGTTGCGCAACGCGTCGGGGATGAAGGGCAGGTAGTTGCGCACATACTTCAGGTCGCCCTGGCGCAGGGAGCGGGAGAAACCGTGCTTCTCGTCAAAGCGGTCGGCGTGTCCGAGGGCTTCGTTGCGGCGGTCGAGTTCAGCCCGTTCCACGCCGGTGCCGAGGAAGGGTCGCCCGTCCATCACGGCGGGAATGGGCAGGCCGAGCAGGTTCAGCAGGGTCGGGGCGAAGTCCACAAACGAGACGAAGCCCTCCACGGCGGAGCCGGCCGGGGCCGGAGCGAGGTGCTTCCAACGTTCGGGAAACCAGACAATTAGCGGCACGTTGAGCCCGACCTCGGACAGGTAGCCCTTGGTGCCGGGCACCACGCCGCCGTTATCGCCAAAGTAGAAGATGATCGTGTTGTCGCGCAGTCCGTCGGCGTCCAGCCGGGCGAGCAGTTCGCCGATCTCGCGGTCGAGCACGCGGTGCTGATCGTGCAAACGCGCGTAGGTGTAGCGGAACAGCGGCGTGTCGGGGTGCTGCGGCAGGAATTGCACGGTGGTCGGATCGGTCTCGGTGCGGATACGGCCGACGTCCTCGGCGGGGAAGTGCAGCCGCTGCTCGTGCGTGGTGGTGTGGTTCTGCACGTGGAAGAACGGCTGGCCGGGGGCTCGTTTCCGCCAGGTGGCGGTAGCGGACGATTCGTTCCACGGGTTACCCTCGAAATTGTAGTCGGTCTTGACGTTGTTCGACACGTAGTAGCCGGCCTCGCGCAGGTACCAGGGGTAGAGACGCAGGCCCTCGGGCAGAGACACGGGTTGGGCACGGCGGTGGAATTGCGCGCCGATCCGCGGCCCGTAGACGCCGGAGATGAGGGCGCTGCGGGCGGGAGAGCAGACGGGGGCGTTGCTGAATGTCCGGGTGAACCGGATGCCTTCGGCGGCGAGGCGTTCGAGATTCGGCATGGGCGCCCCGGCCGGGTCGAAAGCGCGCATGAAGTGCTTCGCGTTGTCCTCAGAGGTGATCCACAGAATATTGGGTCGGTCGGCTGCGGTGTGTGCGTAAGTTGGGACGCCCGTGGCCATCAGGAGCGTGATCACACACAAACAAATCGAGTCCACGGTACATGTCATGGCTGCTAGTATGGAGACCTGATCACTGGGTGGCGAGGTTGCCCTTGGAGTCGAACGACAGATTCGGGCTGCAGACGCAGGTGCTATGGGCCTGCAGCCCCCGCATTTGGAGGCAGTCTCGTTGACGGGACGCAGCAACCCACGGTTCAGTCAGATGCAAGCACCTCTAACCTGAACCTTGATCCCGGTGTAACCGGTCTACGAATACCCCGCGTTCTTGCTCGACCTCAGGGTAATCTAGATCGGTACAGAGAAAACAAGAGCAGGCCTCACGATGCAGCGATCATCGTCATCGCTTAAATCGTACTTTGGTCTGTCCAGCTTACGTCACGCGGGACCACGTCCCCTTCCGGTAGCGGACGCAGACGTTGCCCTGCAGCGAGAACAGATGCAGCCACTCGTGGTCGAACAGGTGGCGGACGGCCGGGTGCTGATTGAGCACGGCGTTGATCCGGTCAGGGGCCGCCTCGATGTAGACGGCAAGGCGACGCGGTTCGTGGACGAAATCCTTGCCATTGTGGATGGACTGCAGTGGCAGTCCGACCTTGAGGTCGCCGCCGTTGCCCTCGAGCACGCCGAGGCCGCCGACCACGTTGTGCAGGACCTTGTTGCCCGATCCATAGCGCTCGGGGTCCACCCGGGAGGCGTAGTACTGCAGGTTGATCCAACTCGCGACCACGACGGGGGCGCAGAGGATGAGCGCGAGCACCTTGTCTTCGGGATCGGCCGACGCGTCGTAGTCGTGAAGGAAGACCCGTCCGTCGAGCTTGAGTCCCGCCGTGCGGCTGCGCGGAGCGGCGATGAGGGCGGCATTGTTGGCGAGGCCCCATTCGGGCCTGACCTGGGCGATGTCGACGGCGCGCGCACGCACGGTTGCGTCGATCTGGTCGTCCGCCAGGTTCGCCAGACCCAGGGAGGGCGCTCGTTCGCGCCGCGCTGCGGAGCCGGCCCGGCCCAGCGCCTCCCGCAGGTGCGCGAGATCCTCGCGATGGCTGTCCGGCACCTGGTCGAGGTCGAAGAGCACCACGTCGTCGGTCGTGGTGTTATGCAGGCCGGCAACGAACACCGTGTCCACCGGCAGCGCGAGGCCCTGTCCGGCGAGCCGCGATCGCACCTCGGGATCGTTGAGGGTGGCAGCAGCGATGCGTGCATTCACATCGCCGGCGTGGCCGCCGCAGGCGCCGCAGTCGAGGCCGGACGCGTAGGGATTGTTGGCGCTTTCGCTGCCGTGTCCGCAGATGAGCACCAACCGCGCAAAGTTCTTCACGAGGCTCATGTTCTTGAGCGCTCCGGCCGCCAGGGCCGCGCGGGTCTCGGGGGGAACCGACTTGAACTCCGGCGTGACCCGCGAGCAGGAAAGCCGTTGGGGTTTCGGGGCGCGGCCAAGCGCGAGGCCGAAGCCGAGGCCGACCGACTCCACGAACGAGAAGCACGACGCGGCTGAGTTCTGAAAGGCCTTCCACGCTCCGGCTGCAGCCCGTTGTGCGCGGACTTCACCCACGGCCTCGCTCGAGAGCGGCTCGCAGGTTTCGACCGGAGGCACGAGCAGGACTGGACAACGCGGGGCCGTTGCACCGTCGGTGCTCGGCTGGTGGGCGACCGGGAAACCGAAGAAGCCGGCGAACCCGAGAGTCTGGGCGGTCGGCATCGCCGTTTCCAGATGCCGGCGAAACACCTCCGACCGGACATCGATGCAGAAGACCGCCTGGACATCCGGCCGTCTCTCCCGGCCCGCCGAAGGCTGGCTGGCGAGGGCCCGCGCAAGACGGTTTTGGTAGCCAGCTTCGTAAGCGAATTGCCAGCGGGCGAGTGCGGCCAGGCGCAGTGCGTCGGGCTTCGGGGCCCGGGCCTGCTTCCAGCGCGCGACAAACTCGCGGTCGGATGCGAAGGCCGCAAACAACGCGGCGTCGTAGGCGAGCCGAATCGCGAGCAGGTCCTTCAATAGGCCGTTGGCTCGTCCCCGGAGCGCATCCTCCCGCACCCGGTACTGGACGAAGCCCGCCCAGCCGGCGATGGTGACCAGTTGCCGGTGAAAGAAGTCGGTCCGGTCGGAGACGGCCGGATCGAGCAAGGCCTCGCAACGTACGATCGCCTCGCCTGCGTCGTCCGGCAGGGTCGCGACGAAGCGGCGGAATCCGGTGAGACCGAACGACTCGGGGTTGTGGTCATGCACGGCGGCCGAGCGCCACGCGGCGTAGAGCCCGGTGGACTTCCACGGCGTGGTCCAGGTGGTCTGGTTTTCGTCGAAGGCGACGGCGCACCACTTAGAGATCTCGTCGACGACGAAACTGCTCCAGTGCGCGCGTGGCCGGGCGCGGTCGAGCAGGTCCGCCACGGTGGCAACGGGCAGCAGGGTTCCGCCATCGGTCGCCTTTTCCAGCGCAACCACGAGCGCATCCGGCGTCCAATCTTCATCGGCTGCGGCCTGAAGGTCGGCGGGCGTGATGGTGCCCTTACGCCATGCCTCCCGATACGCCTCGGCGCTCTGCAGCGGTGCCGCTCCGGTGATGCTCTGCAGCAACACCGCCGCGTCGGCGAAGGGACGATCCACCAGGCCAACGAACGGATTGACGGCTACGAAATGCCGCAGGGGCCAGAGCGGCGGAATCCGCGTGAGAGCGGCATCGATAGCCGCGCTCAAACCGACCGGTGCGGTGCTGGCTGAAGGGAGGGAATGGGACATGATGAAATGTGGGTGGAGGGTTCGGCGGGCCAGAGCCGGCCGAGCATCCGGTTAAGAACGGTGCCGAGGTAAAACCCATTCAGGGCGTGCACGTACAGCAGCCGACCAATGGGATGACGACCGGTCCGCCAGAGCAGCGATTGGAACAGGAACAGAAGGGCGAACACCGCGCCGACGGCGTACACCACGCCGTTGGACGGCGTCGGGGCGGGGAGGTCGCGCAGGAGCAGGGTTGCAGCTGCATGCAGACCGAAGCTCAGCCCGGTCACGGTCAGCGCCACGCCGACGCCCCGGGCAAAGACGTACGCGCCGCCTCCGGCCGACCATGCCCGGGCGATCACGTACGCGGTGGCGAACACCAGGATGACGCTGAAGACGCCCGGGTAGGCCAGCTTTCCGGCGGCCAGGGTGTGCACGGCGGTGGTTCCCAGGGCGACGAGCAACCCTCCCGCCAGCAGGCCGACGGTGAGCGCCGAAGTCCGCAGGGGCAGCGCGGCGCGGGGCACGGCGCCGATGGTCGATCCCGCGGTGAGAAACGCGTGCGCCTTATAGAGCGAGTGGGCGCAGATGTGCAGCAAGGCGAGCCCGTAGGCGCCGAGGCCGCATTGCAGGATCATGAAACCCATTTGGGCGATCGTGGAGTAGGCGAGCGCCCGCTTCACGCTTGGCTGGGCCAGCATCACGATCGCGCCAAACGCGGCGGTGATCGCTCCCACCACGGCAAGGATCTGCGAGGCGGTCGGTGCGGCGGCGAAAAGCGGCGAGAATCGCACGACGAGGAATCCGCCGGCGTTGATGATGCCGGCGTGCATGAAGGCCGAAACCGGCGTGGGCGTTTCCATCGTATCGGGCAGCCAGCTGTGAAACGGAAATTGCGCGGACTTGAGCATGGCGCAGGCCGCGAGCAGCAGGCTGGCCGTCCCGAGCCCGGCGGTGTTGCCGGCGGCGATGGACGCGAAGAGGGACTCCAGATCGAAGGTGTGATGGTGGGCGTACAGCACCAGGGCCGCGGCGAGCAGGCAGGCATCGCCCAGCCGGCTGATCACGAATTTCTTGCGGGCCGAGAACACGGCTCCCGGGCGGCCAGGGTAGTGCAGCAGCAACCGGTGCAGGCAGAGGCTCGTGGCCACCCACGCGAGCAACAGCAGCAGGAGGTGACCGGAAAGCACGAGCGTGAGCACGGCACCCAGCGTCAGGCTCATCCAGGAAAAGAACCGGGCCTGGGCCGGATCACCGGCGAGGTAGTGCCGGGAGAAACGCAACACGGTGGCGCCGAGGAAGGTGATGAGCACGATCATGATCGCCGAGACCGCGTCGAGGCGCAGGGCCAGGGCGAACGCTGCGTCGGGCCCCAGCGGGGCCCAGCGGACCATGTGGGAGCCGATCAGGGCCGCATAGGCCGCGGCAACGAGGGCCAGGCCGGCGGCCAGGAGCGCAGCCCGGACGGTGAGGCGCCCGGCTGCTGCGGCGTCGCGCGTACGGGCCATCAGGCCGGCGGCAAGCGGAAGGCCGGGAATGGCGGCTACGAGGAAGGCGAAAAACAAGCTCATCGGAGCCGAGAATAACGTTCGCTTGTGTTTTAGGCGATGACATCGTTTTGAACGAGTTGTTAAGTTTAATTTAACCACGTCATGCCTGCATTCCTGAACTATCACCACTTGCGGTATTTTCGGATGATCGCCCGCGAGTTGAGCGTCACCCGGGCGGCGGAGCGGCTCAACCTGTCGGCGCCGGCCCTGAGCATCCAGTTGCGTCAGCTCGAGGAAAGCCTGGGCCAGAAGCTCTTCGAGCGTGAGCGCGGCGGCCTGCGTCTCACGGAAGCGGGACGCCTGGCGCTTGACTACGCAGACACGATCGGCCGGGCCGGCGACGAGCTGGTCGACGTGATGCGCAACCGCGCGCCTGGGGCGACCCGCCATGTGCTGCGCGTCGGAGCGGTGGCGACCCTTTCGCGCAACTTTCAGGTCGATTTCCTCAAGCCGGCGCTGCACCGGCCGGGGGTGGAGGTGGTGATCCGCTCTGGGGCCCAGCGCGACCTGCTGGTTGCCTTGCATGCGCACGAGGTCGACGTGGTGTTGTCGAACTCACCGGCCCGGCGCGACACGGAGACGCCGTGGCACAGCCATCTGTTGGCCGAGCAACCGGTCGCACTGGTGGGCGTACCGCTTTGGAAGAAGAAGCGGCTGCATTTTCCGCGGGACTTTCGCGACGTGCCGGTGATCTTGCCCAGCATGGAGAGCAACACGCGCGCGGCCTTCGACCGGCTGACCTCCGCGGCGGGCGTCCGGCCCCGCGTGATGGCCGAGGTCGACGACATGGCTATGTTGCGTCTGCTCGCCCGTGAGGGTGAAGGCCTGGCCCTGGTACCGCCCGTCGTGGTGCGCGACGAGATCGAAGACGGGGTGCTGATGGAGACCCACCGCATCCCGCAGATCCGGGAGACCTTCTACGCCATCACCCCGAGCCGCCGTTTTCCGAATGCGCTGGTCGGGGAGCTTGTTTCCCGGATGGCGGGCTCGAAGGCCTAGCCGCCCGGCACGACGATATCAGTGGTTGGGGGCTGCGTGACCGGCGACATCAGGAGCCCGACCGCATCGACTTCCTTCCAGCCGCGGACACGCTTGGTGTCGAAGGTGAGTTTCACCGCGGCGACGGGTTTTTCGGAGCGTGCAAAACGCGTTTCGAAGACGGCGACTGCATTGGGAGGATAGGCGGTGGTGTCGGGTCCCGTCCAGACGGTGGTCTTAGTCCCGTCCGGGGCGACGAGCTCGACCTTCATCAGGGCTCCGGGATTGAAGTTCTGCACCACGCGCACGCCTGTCGCGCCGTCGACGGCGGGGTCATAGGAAAGTTCGAGCCATTCTTCGCCGGCGCTTTCGGTGCGCGGTGTCCACGATTCGGGGCTGTCGCCGTATCGGTTCACGTTCGGGGCGCCCACCGCATTGGCTGCGCCCCACCGGTTCACGTCATATTGCGAACTGGCGCGCGCGCTCGTGGCCCAGCGTACGACCGGGTCGGTCGCCGCTGCTGCCGGGGGTGCAGGCTTCGCCGACGGCAGGGCTGGCTCCGGCTGGCGCGGGGGCGGGGCCAGCGCGGGCGGGGCGTTCATGGGTTCCGCGGTGTGGGCGGCGGCCGCGGTCACCGTCGGCTCTGGCACATCCGGACGTTCAAGTACCGCCTTCAGGCGCAGACCTTCAGGGTGTGTGGGCTCGGCGGCGAGCACGGCGGCGTTGAGCCGGCGGGCGCGTTCCCGATCGCGCGCGAGGAATGCATCCATCGCGAGCAGATGGTGCCAGCGGACGCGCTGCGCGGGGGTCATCGTCTCAGGCGCGGCGGCGAGGGCGAATTGCGTTTCGGCCACGGCGAGCGGCGGCGGCGTTGTTCCGTCGGCGGTCGGAGGTGCGAGCAGACGCGCAGACACCCGGTACACCCCTGGCGGCAGTTCCGCGGTGACGCGCCCGGGCCACCGCCAGATACCGGCGGCGGGGGATTCGGCGGTGAACTCGATGTCGCTCGGCCCGAGGGAGCCGCCGAGCTGCGCGGGTTCGCCGATGGCACGGCCGTCCTCGCGATGCAGACGCACCCGGACCGCCGCCCGCCACGGTATGCCGTCCGGCATGGCAAGGCGGATGGCGTTGTTGTCACCGGCGGGAACCAGAGCCACGCCGACGCGCACGGGATCGCCTGCGGTGAGCGTCCCGTTATCCAGTCCGCGCACCTCGACGATAAGTGCGACGGAAGGCGCAGCCGTCTGCGCCTGGGTGGTTGGACCGAGGGCGCATGCGAACGCAAGGCCGAGCAAGCGCAGCAAAAGGATCTTCACGGCGAAGGGGGCGGTTCGGCGATCTCGAGCTCGAAGTCCCACGTGACCATACGAGTCAGCACGTTGGTGGAAATCCCATCCTCCGGCGTGGCGTTGCGAAAAGTGAGTTTGATCCGCCCGGAGAACCGGCCTTCGCCCGCCGGCTGCAAGGTAAGGCTGCCTTCGCGGCTCGCGGTGACGCTCTCGCTCGGGTTGCGATCGGGCGTGGCGGTGGGTGGATACACCTCGACCGACGAGCCTGGCTCGACCTTGGATTCGCTGAAGCGGTAGGCCTCTCCCTGGCGGGGCCGTCCCCAGCCATCCGTGTGCTGGGTGATGCGGATGCCGGGCTTCCATTCGTCGACCCGCCACTCTTCGATGACCCAGTTCTTGCCGTCGGCGCGCAGCGTGATCACCAGGTGCGGCTGGGGCGTAAAGGCGGCCGGAAGCGTCTGCGCGGAGAGGCGACCTTCGCCGCCAAAGGAGCCTCGCGGGCTTTCTTCGGAGAACGAATCGCGGCCGTCGATGCCGTATCGTCCCGTGCTTGAGACGGCCTGCAACGATCGCCGGCCGTGATGCTCCATCATCGCCGCGCGCACTTCCTCCCACTCGGCGCGACTCAGGCCCGGGAGCGGTCGGTCTTCGAACCGGACCATGCCGGAACCGGTCAGGGTGCGCTGCTTATGTGACTTGGTTACCGTGGCGCCGAAAGGGCCTTGCTCCGTCTTGTCATAAGTGACGCTGAGCGTTTCCTCGATGGTCCAGCGCGCTTCGAGCACGGCATCGGCTTCCAACACCGTGATCTGGGCGCCGGCCGACAAACCTGCACTGTCGCCGACAGCGGAATCGCTCATGACCTGGACGGCGACGACCGGATCTCCCGGGATTACGCTTGGCGCGGTGTACGTGGCGAACTCGGCTTCGGCGTGGGAACGCAGGATACCGACCTGCGTATTGCCACCGGGAATACCGCGCGCATGCCAGCGTTTCGCCGAGGCGGCCTGCTTCCCCTTTTTCTTTTCCAGATCGTCGAGCGCCCGGTCGATGGACTTGGCCGACTGCTTCTGTTTCCTCAGCACGTCGCGCACGTTCTTCCTGAGCCGCTCAAGAGTCTCCTGCGCCTGCCCCTGCGGCGGAAACTCGAACTCGATCGCCCCGAAGCTCAGTTGGCCCACGGGCTCGGGTGGCATCTCGAATTCGACCGCGCCGAACGTGAAGGTGACCTCTTTCACAGCGCGATTTCCGCCGCCGGGATTCTGTCGAGGCGGCGAGCTCTTGGCGGGTGGCGGTCGCGCCGGAGGCATCTCGAACTCGATCGCGCCAAAAATCAACTCGGGCACCCGCGGAGCCTGCGGGACCGGCACGGGTTCGAGCGGATTGATACGCGGCGGGCCGCCGGCCGGATCGGCAATCGTCGGCGAAGCTGAGGCGCCCGTTGCGGCGGGCACACTCACCGGCTCGAGCAGCTGGATGGCCGGCGCGGAGGGGGACTCCTGGGCGTCGTGGGACACGGGTGCAATGGTCCAAATCGCCAGGAGCGACACGATGCGAAGCCCACGGCGCAGGGTAGGGAAAGGGCTCATGGTTTCGTTGGCGCAGGTGTTCCGCCAGAGGCGGGCGCACGCCGCGGGCTTAGCGGAGCAAGCTCGTCGATGTCGGGGTCCCCTGTTCTTCCGGGAGTCTTAGTAAGCGGAGCCAGATCGTCGTCCGGTGGCGGAGCCGTACCCGCGTCCTTCTTCGGCGCGAGGGGAGCCAGTTCGTCCTCGCTCTCGTTGGGCGAGGTCCCGGTTTTCCCTGGCGTTCGGGAAAGCGGGGCGAGTTCGTCGTCCTCCAGAGACGAGGCGTCTTTTACGGCGTCCTTCCACTCATCCTGCTGCTTCTTTTGGTTCACGACCTTGAGCCGCTTGCTCTGCCCGCGCAGCACGGTGGTCTTCTCCGGGACGATCACGTACGGGCCGCTGGCACCTTTCACGAGACCCTTTTTGCGCAGGGGGCGGCGTTCGTCCACAAACTCGATCGTGCGGGAGCCGTCGCGATTGAGGGTGTTTTTCACCGTGGTCCACTCCTGGTCGGGGCCGAGGATTTCGACGCCTCCGTCGTTGGCCGTCGTCGTTCCGCGAGGCGGGGCGGCACCCACGGGATCGCCGCTGCCTGCGGTGCCGGGAGAGAGCTCGGAACCAGGCGGCCAGCAGGTCAGTTTAGCCGGGCCGGCCGGGCCGGCGATCTGGAAACCGGTGCCACCCGGTGCGACGATGCTCCAGACCCGTGCCGTCTGCGGCTCGCGGGCGACGTTGGGCGCCCAAGCGACTTCGACGGAGCCATCGGGCGTGGCGAGCTTGCCGCCCTCGGGGCCAATCACTCCTGCGACCCCTTGGATGGGTTCGAGGGCTTCATCAGGCTCGTCAGGCCCGTCTTGCCCAGAGGCAGGGGGGGGACGGAAAGATTCCAACGAGAAGCAGTGCGAGGATCGAACAACGAACAGGCATGGACGTTGGTGGCAAAGGGTAGTCTGCGGACCTGCACTCCCCGGGGAGGAGCGCCGGGCTTCAAGGATTGGAATCGAGTCGAAATTGCTGCATGAGCCGTGCCACGGTCGGCGGGCTTGAGCGCGCTTCAGGGTGTGCTCTAGATCCTGTGGGAGTCGGCTGCACGGCGAGCGGCCGGACGCCGTGAGCCAAGCACGGTCGCGACGTGGCACTTGAATGACTTCTCGCGCCGTCCAATGGCGACTGTCAATGCAAGCCGTGTTACAATACACAGTCAGATTTTGCCTGACGCTCAGGGGCCCCCCCGCCTCCCGCCTGGCAGCATGTGGGGACCCAAGTGGACGGATGGGATGGACTTCGTTTTCCACCCCGGAACACTCGCGGGTGTTCTGGGGGTTCTTGCGTAGGCCCAGGTGGTCGCGCGAGTGCCAGGAACGCGAGGAATCGGACGCGGGGTCCAGTGGGGGAAGGTGACGGAGCCCTCGGCCCCTACGTGGGTGCGGTTGCCAGTCCGGTGAAACCTCGGAAACAAAAAGCCCGCAGCGTTCTGAAGCTGCGGGCTTTATAAAGATGGCGTCCCCACGGGGATTCGAACCCCGGTTCTCACCGTGAAAGGGTGGTGTCCTAACCGGGCTAGACGATGGGGACGCAAAGAACGAAAGAGGGCGGAACGTAGGTGGTCGCGCGGTTCGCGCAAGGCAAAAATCCATCCGTTTTGCCAGCGGGTGGCGCCTCGGATCAGGACGCTACCGCAGCCATGCCGCGAGGCTGCTTCGGAGCCTCGCACGGGCGCGGGCGAGACGGGACTCGATCGCTTTGGCGGTGGTGCCGGCGATCGCCGCAATCTCGGCGTGGCTCAGATTCTCGTACTCGGCGAGCACCAGCGCTTCCCGGAGGTCCGGGGGCAGGGAGGCAATGGCCGCCTGGACCGCCTGTGCGCGTTCGATACGTTCGGCCTGATCGGCTCCGTCTCCCGTCGAACCCGGCATCTCGGTCCACTCCTCGAGGGCAACTTCGGGTCGCCGCCGCCACCAGCGGAGTCGGTTGCGCGCGAGATTGACGGCGATGGCGAAGATCCAGGGACGGAACGGGGCGTCGTCGCGGAAGCGCGAACGTTGCTCCCACAGACGTACAAACGTTTCCTGCGCGAGTTCGTCCGCGTCCCGGGTGTTGAGCACGATCCGCCCGATCACGGCTTTGACCGGACGCTCCCAGCGCCCCATCAGTTCGCCCAACGCCGTTTCGTCGCCGGCATGCACACGCGCCATGAGCCGCGAATCGTCGTCGGTGGTTGCGGCCGCGTCGGCGGGAGGCGCCATGGTTCAGGGATGACGGTGGTGAAGACCCAGATCCGGCGGTGCGACGTGGTCGAAATCCTTGATCTTGGGCAGGACCATCGCGAGGTAACGCTTCCCGGCCTCGGGCGACATTTCGGCGGCGCATCGACGCACGTGGGTCGCGATGGCTGACTCGCAGACGAGGCGCAACGACTGTACCTCCCGATCAGCCGCGGCGATGTCGGCGGGCGAGGCCTGGGCAGCCTTCAGCGTTCTCAGGGTGCGCGTGGCGTCCTGGATCGCCCGGCAATGTTCCTCGCAAATCAGGGAATAGTCGTCGTGCAGCTTCTTGATCGCCGCGAACTGGGCATCGGTCAGGCCAAAGTCGACGCGAAGCCATTCCATCGCGTCCTCTTGGGCGAGCGCGGCCTGGACGGTGCGACTGCTGCCGGTGCGGTAGGCGATGCCCGCCGTGATGGTGGCGGCCAGCGCGAGTGCGGCCAGCGTGACGACGAGGTGCTTCATCGGTCAGGGACGGGTAAGCGCGAGGACCCGCGGATCAAGTTCGACGAGGTAGGCGATCACCCGGCGCTCACGTTCGGCCTCGAGGCGGGCCGCGGCGGCCGCGCGGCCGCCCCAGCCGGCGATGACCAAGGTGACGCCGGCGACGAGCAGCCATGCGCCGGCATGGGCGCGAAGGTAGGCGCCCCAGGAGGCCGGCGTGCTCCGGCGCAGGCGCTGCCAAACCTGGGGGCGAAAGGCGGGATCTGGCGGCGGGTTCACCCGCCAGGCGGACAAAACCGGTCCGAGGGGGTCTTGAGGCGTAGGATTCATGGTGTCTCTACACACTATAACCCCGCCGCGAAGAAATCCCTCAAAAATTCCGAGGGATTTCCGGTCCTGAGGTGTAAAGCCCTGTGAACTCTTCTTTCACCATGCTTATCAAATCCATCCTCCCCGCCGTGTTTGCCGCGGCGTTCCTCCTCTCTGGTGCCAGCCTCACGGCCCAATCCGGGCACGGTCACGATCATGGCAAGGCCAAGGCTGAAGCGGCGGCCGGCAAACTCGTCCCGGCGGCCGACGTCGATGCCACCTGGCTGGAAAAGGCGCGCAAGGCCTACCCGCTCAATGCCTGCCTCACCTCCGACGAAAAGCTCGGCAGCATGGGCAAGCCGTCGGAGTGGGTGTATCGCGTGTCGGGCAAGGCGGACCGCCTCGTGGTCTTCTGCTGCGAGGGATGTGGCGATGACTTTCTGAAGGAACCCGCGACGTACATCGCGAAGCTCGACCAGGCTGTCGCAGCCAAGGCGGGCAAGTAACCTCTTGGCGTGCCGCCGGCCCGCTTCGTCATGCGTATCCACGGAACCTTGCTCTTGCTCTGGGCGGCTTCGGGCCTGCCGGCCACCGCCGGCGCGGCGGAGCCGGCTGAGGCGCAGCACGCGCTGCTGCAGGCGGTGGCGGAAGCGCCGCTGCTCAAGGCGGCCGCGCACCGCGCCGATGCGGCGCGAGCGCGCGTGGCCTCGTCCGGGCGGCTGCCGGACCCGGAGGTGGAGGGAATGGCGTCGCGGATGAACGGTCCGATGGGCGAGCGCGCGACCATGTATGAATTGAACGTGCGCCAGCCGCTCCCGCGGCGCGGTGAGCGCGCGGCGGACCGTGAGCGGGCGTCTGCCGGCGTGTCCATGGCGCAGGCGGACTATGCGCTCATGGCGGGCGAACTGGCGGCCGACACGGCGATGGCCCTGGCCGAGGGCGAGGCCGCGACGGAACGTATCCGGCTCCTGACTACGCAGGTTGGTCGGTTGCAGGCGGTGTTACGCGCCATGGAAATCCGTCTCGGTGCGGGATCGGACATCCGTCTCGCCGACCGCCTGACGGTCGAAACACGGCTCGCGTCGATGACGGTGATGATCGAGCAGGAACGCACGATGGCGGAGGACGCACTGGCTGCAGCTCGGGGACGCCTGGGCCTTCCGCCCGGAGCGCCGTTGCCGCCGTTTGCGGTGCCGTCGGTCGACGACGTGGCGGAAGTCGATGCAGCTTCCATCCGCCTCGCATCAGCGCGTGCCGACGAAGCGACCGCGATGGCAAAGATGGCCCGGGCCGGCGCACGGCCCATGACGGCGGTCGGGCTGCGGCTGGAGCGCGAGCGCACGGCCATGGGCGACGAGGACATCGTTGGCGTGGCCTTCATGTCCGAGATTCCCTGGCGCAGCCGGCAGTATGCCGCGGCCGAAGCGCGGGCGGCCGAGGCGGATCGAAGTGCGGCGGAAGCCGAGGGCCAGTCAGCGCAGTTTCGGATTCGATCGACGCTGACCCGGGTCGAGCGGGCGCAGCGCCTGGCCGAGACGGCGCACCGGCTCGGATCAGAGACCCTGGCGCGGCTTGAGACCGAGTACGACACGCTCGTGAGGACGGCCGGCGTGGGCGGCACGGGCGACTCCACGGTACTGCAGCTCGTCGAGTTGCTCGAACAAGCCACCGACACCCGGCTCCAGCTGATCCAAGCCGATCTCACGGTCCGGATCGCGCGGGCCGAACTGTGGCGCTACGTGCCGGCTGACCGCTTTTTCCATCCCTCTATCCCTGTTTCACCATGATCAAATCCCTCTTTGTTTTTGCCGGCACCTTTGCCGCGGGAGCGCTCGCCGCGCTCGTGGTTCGCGCGGCGCTGTTTTCTCCGGAGGCTGACGCGACGGCCGCTGCGGTCCACGGCGGCGATTACGTCCCGATGGTGACCAACGCGGCGGCGACCGGCGAGCATGCCGGTCACGGGCACGGCACCCCGGCAGCGGCGTCTCCCGCGGACGTCGCGGCGCCCTCCTCCGGTCAGCCCGTCAACACCGTGTGCGCCATCTGCGGCATGGACGTCGACCCCCGCCTTCCGACGGCCGAGTATCAGGGCAAAGTCATTGGCTTCGGTTGCCGGATGTGCCCGCCGAAGTTCAAGGCGGAGCCGGACCGTTACGGCCCCGTCTACCTCAAGAACGAAGTCGTCAAACGCTGAACCGCCATGCGTCCGCCTCCGCTCCTTCTCATCGGTCTCGCCGGCCTGCTCGTGGGTGCCGGAGCCGTGGCGCTGTTGCCGCGCAACATCCTCTTCGTGACGCCTGTGGCCGGACAGGAGAACGCGGCGGGTCCGACGGGTGAGCGTTGGGCCTGTCCGATGATGGACTTCATTGGAAACCGTCCGGGCGACTGCCCGGTCTGCGGCATGCAGATGACGCGGGTGACGGCGGGAGAACTTACGCGGGAGCAGCAACGCCGCATGGACGTGCAACTCGCAACGGTGACGTCGGGTCCGGCGCGCGCGCGGGTGCGGGCCTACGGCGCGGTGCGCTACGATGACCGCACGCTCCAGGTTGTGATCCCGCGGGTCGGTGGGCGCGTGGTGAAGCGGCATGAGGCGGCGCGCCATCCCGGGACTCTGATCGAGGCGGGGGCGCCGGTGGTGGACCTTTACAGCCCCGAGGCGTATGCGGCGCAGGCGGAGCTCGCCGCCGCCGTGAAACTCGGAGACCAGTCCGCCATCCGTGCACTCGCGCAGCGCTTTGCGCGCTGGAACCTGGCGGCCGTCGCCGATGCGGTGATCGCGGGTGGTGATCCCGTGGATACGATCACCATCACGACGCCGTTCGCCGGCCGGGTCGTACTCGCGCTGGAGGGCGAGGCGATGACCAGCGCGCTGCCGCAGGTCGGGCAGGAAGTGATGGCCGACGCCCCGCTGCTTCGCCTGGTGGATCCCGCGGCCTACATGGTGGTCATCCATGTCCCGGAAACCCGGGCACACTGGTTGCGGGTGGGGCAGCCGGTGCGGCTGGCGTCGGATGACGCCGGGGAACTGCCGGACGTGCAGGCGAGTGTCGCGTGGGTGGCGCCCGAACTGAACTTGGAGATCCGTACCCGGGAGGTGCACCTGCACTTGCGGGACCCGGCGGGCCGCCTGCTGCCGGGCAGCCTGGTGGAGGCGCGCATCGAGGCCGTGCTGGCGGTCGACGCCACGGCGGCCGATCCCTCGCAACCGGAGACGTGGGGCACCTTCACGTTGGTCCCGAAGACGGCGGTGCTTTCCACCGGCGTCCGGCATGTGGCCTGGCGGCTCGCGGAGCGGCAGCGCGACGGCCGGGCCCGGTTCGAGCTCGCCGCGCTCGCTCTTGGTCCCCGGATCGAGGACGAGTCGGGCAATGACCTTTACGTGGTGCGCGCCGGGCTCGCGCCTGGTGACGAGGTGGCGACGCAAGGTGCGTTCCTGATCGATAGTCAGGCCCAGCTTGCCGGTACGCCGAGCCTGCTTTTCCCGCTCGGAGCCACGGCGCCGGCACCGGCGCATCAACATTGACGGCGGAGTTTCGCTCCGAGCCGAGTTCCCCTTCCACGGTCGTTCTTCTTGTCCCGCACGGACGGTGCGCGACGTTCGCATGCTCTCCTTCTTCATCCGCAACTCCTTTCTGACTCTCGCCGCTGCGTTGGGCCTGGCTGTCGCCGGGCTGTGGGCGTGGCGCCAGGTGCCGGTCGATGCGATTCCCGACCTGAGCGACAACCAGGTGATCGTCTGGGCCGAATGGCCGGGCAAGAGTCCGCAAGACATGGACCAGCAGGTCACCGCGCGTCTCGCGCGCGAACTCCAGGGCCTGCCCGGGGTGCAGACGGTGCGCGGCATGTCGCTCTACGGGGCAAGTTACCTGTACGTGATTTTCGAGGAGAACCGGGACTTGTACGAGTGCCGGACGCGGGTGCTGGAGCGCCTCTCGCAGCTTTCCGGGCTGCTGCCAGCCGGGGTGAACGCCCGCCTCGGACCGGATGCGACGGCCATGGGTCAGGTCTATGCGTTCACGCTGCAGGGGCCGCGCGATCTGGAGAGCAAGCGCTACCTGTTGGACCAGGTGGTGGTGCCCGCGCTCCGGGCGGTGCCGGGCGTGGCGGAAGTGGCGCCGGCGGGCGGGGTCGTGCGCGAGTACCAGATCGACGTGGATCCCAATCGCCTCGAGGAGCAGGGCATCACGGTGGACATGCTGATGATGGCGGTGCAGTCGGCCGGTCGTGATGTCGGCGCGATGAGCGTGGAGCAGAGCGGCGTCGAGACAATGATTCGCGGAGTCGGCTTCCTGCGTTCGGTCGAGGATGTGGAGAACATTGTCATTCGTGGCGACCGATTGAAGGGCGCGGGTCTGCGCCTCGGCGACATTGCGGAGGTGCGTCTGGGCGGGCAGTTCCGGCAGGGACTGCTGGCGGATGGCTATCAGGAACACGTGGGCGCAATCATCGGTATGCGGGTCCAGGAAGATCCGAAGACGGTGATCAATGCGGTCAAGCGGCGCCTGGCCGACCTGGGTCCGACGTTTACCGCGGAGTCGTTGACGGTTGTTCCCTTCTACGACCGTTCCCAGCTGATCCGTGAGACCACCGCCACGGTGACCAACACCCTGCAGGAGGCCGTGATCACCACGGTCATCGTGGTGGTCGCCTTTTTGCTGCACGTGCGCGCCAGTCTGGCGGTGGCGGTGAGTCTGCCCTTGGGCATGCTCTTCACGTTCCTCGTCATGCATCTCGCCGGGGTCGGGGCCAACATCATGAGCCTCGCGGGCATCGCGATCGCGATCGGGGTGATGGTGGATTTCGGCATCATCATGACGGAGAACATCACGCAGCACCTGGTCGATTTGCAGGCCCGCTGCCGGAGGGAAGGTCGGCCGATGCCGGTGTCTCCGTTCGATGCTGAGATCATCGACACGGTGGTGCAGGGGGCGCAGGAAGTTGCCCGGCCCCTGCTCACCTCGGCCGCGACCACGGTCATCGGTTTCCTGCCGATCTTTGCGTTGACCGATCAGGCGGGGCGGCTGTTTGAGCCGCTCGCGCTGACCAAGTCGCTCGCAATCAGCGGGGCAGTCTTGTTTGGCACGCTGTTGGTGCCGGTGCTGTGTCGCCTGTTGCTGCCGCCTTGGCAGGTCCGCCGGACGGTGCTGGTGGCGCTCACGGGAGTCGGAGCGGGCGTCGCGTTCGGTTGGTTCTGGCGCGACGGATGGTCGCTGCCGATGGATCATGGCCGATGGGTGCTGACCGTGCCTGGCTGGCTGTTTGCGCCGCTCTTCGCGCTGCTCGTGGGCTCGGTCGTGTGGCGGATCGGCCGGGAGCGACTCGTCAACTACGAGGAGAATCCGATGAGCCGGGGGATTCACGTCGCCTATGAATGGGCGTACGTGCGCATCCTGCGGCACAAGGTCGCGTTCACCCTGGTGATCGCGGCGATGGCGGGTGGTGGCTACCTGCTCGGCGCTGGCTGGCCCACGCTCAGCTGGCCGCTGCGGCAGATGTTCGCCGCCGCCGGGGCTGATTTCTCCGCCACCACGCTTGATCGGGCGATGACGCGTTGGTTTCCCGGGGTGGGCTCCAGTTTTCTGCCCCCGTTGGACGAGGGCAGCCTGCTCTTCATGCCCTCGATCCCGGCGACCGGTGGCCTGGGAGAAACCCAGCGGTTGATGCTGGCGCAGAACCGGCAGATCGAAGCGATTCCCGAGGTGGCGGGTGTCATGGGCAAGATGGGGCGGGCCGAGACCGCCCTGGATCCGGCCCCGATCGGAATGATCGAAACCGTGGTGCTGCTGAAGCCCTATGCGGAATGGCCGGCCCACGAGATCACGCGCGCCGACGGGAGCGTGGAGGTGCGGCCGCGCACGCTCGACGAAGTGCGGGCAGCGTTGGCGGCCATCAGCGACATCCCCGGTGCGGCCCCGAGCTGGCTGCAGCCGATCGAGACCCGGGTGGTGATGCTCTCGACCGGCATTCGCAGCCTGATCGCGCTGCAGGTGCTGGGTGACGACACCGATGCCCTGGAACGATTCGCCGAGCGGGCCGAGAAGGTCATCCAGCCGACCCCGGGCGCCGTGGACGTGCAGATGCAGCGTGAGGGAGGCAAACCCTATGCCGAGATCCGCCTCGATCCGGCCCGTCTGGCCCGGTTTGGCCTGACCAGCGAACAGGTCATGCGCACGGTGGAAGTGGCGCTGGGCGGCATGGCGGTGACATACTCCGTGGAGGGTGCCCTGCGTTACCCGGTGCGCATTCGTTATGCACGGGAGCGGCGTGACGATCCCGATGAACTCCTGCAAGTCCAGGTGGCGGTGACCGAAGGCCACGGTGCGATTCCGCTCGCCAGTCTGCTGGCCGTTCCGCGGGTCCATACGCTGGAGTTTACCGCCGACGATTCCGGCGCCGCGGCATTCCTGACCGAGCTGACGCTGTCGGAACAGCGCAATTATGTCGTGCTGGACGAGCGGCGGGCTGAGCTCACCGTGCCGGCGGGTGATCCGGTTCCGGCTGCGGTGGCCGCGGCGGCGGCGTCCGGCCGGCTGCGGTTGGCAGGGGAACGTCCGAGCGAAGCCGGGCTGACCTACACCATCGGACCGATGGCGATCCGCTCGGAGGGAGGCAAACGCACGCAGTACGTGCTGCTGAATGCCCGTGGGCGCGGCGAGGTGGAGGTCGTGCGCGATGCCGACGTCCGGCTGCGGGCGGCGCTGGCGGAGGGAACCCTCGAACTTCCCCCGGGGGCGACCTACCGCTGGGTTGGTCGTTACGAGCAGAAGCTGAAGGCGGACGAAACCCTGCGCGGGATCATCGCCGTTTCGGGACTGGTGATGGTCGTGCTGATCTACGTTGGCACGCGCTCGTGGCTGATCACCGCGATCATCCTGCTCTGTAATGCCGTGGTCACTACGGCGGGCGGTTTCCTGTTTGTGTGGCTCTGGGATGTCGAGATGACCACGGCGGTGGTCGTGGGTTTTCTCGTGCTGCTGGGCGTGATGTTCAATGACGGCATCCTGCTCGGAACCTACCTCCAGGGGCAGTTCAAGACCCACCCTGGCACGGTCGAGGAGGTCAACCGGCGGGTGTTTCTCGCCGGGTTGCGCCGCCGCCGGCCGGCCGTGATGACGAACATGACCACGCTACTGTCACTTATCCCGGTGCTGTGGTCCACGGGCCGGGGATCGGAGCTGATGGTGCCGATGATCCTGCCGGTGGTCGGTGGAATGATCTTCGACCTCGTGTCGTTGTTCTCCGTGCCCGTCTTCTTCACCTGGTACTGGGAGCGACGACTGGCGCGGGAGGCGCGCGTGCGGCCGGAGGAGCCGGTGCGGAGTGGCACCTAGAATTTGGGCGGATGGGCCCGTCGGCGTTGCGTGGCACCGGAGCGGTTGACCTTCGGACGTTGGTCCATGGCGGGGAGGGAGTGGAGCGGATGAGCGCGGTCGGAGGCGGCGGCTTTGGGGAAGGCGGATGCCGGCTGGGCGGTGGCGCCGGGGCGATCGGGGTTGGGAGTGGGATGATGAGTTTTCATGGCGGAGGGACTCCTCATTGTCGCATTTTCCCACGGATGCGCGCGGCCGGCGCTGCGTTTCCGGGTGTTTTTGGGGCGTTTCTTGCGGTGGCATCCTTGCCGCTGTTATCCACTTGCGCTCTTTCCCTCTGGTATACCCGGCCCGGTGTGCGAACATGGCCCCGTGAACGCCCCACTCCCGGAGAACGAGGCCCGCCGACTGGCTGCGCTGAGCGAGTTCGCCATCGTTGACACGGCGCCGGAGGCGGAGTTCGACGACATCGCCGATCTTGCGGCGCAGATCTGCGAGACGCCGATCGCGTTGATCAGCCTCGTCGATTCCTCCCGCCAGTGGTTCAAGGCGAAGGTGGGGCTGACCGTTTCGGAGACGCCGCGCGACCATGCCTTCTGCGCCCATGCAATCCAGCGTCCGGCAGAGAACCTCATTGTGCCGGATGCCACCCTCGATCCTCGCTTCAACACCAACCCCTTTGTGGTCGGCGAACCAGGAATCCGTTTCTATGCCGGGTCTCCACTCGTGACGCCGGATGGAGAGGCGTTGGGCACGCTTTGTGTGATCGATCGCCAGCCCCGGCAGCTTCGTCCCGAGCAGCTGCGGGCGCTGAACGTGCTCAGCCGCCACGTCATGACCCAGCTGCAATTGCGCCGGCAATTGCGCGAGCAGCGGCGGGTGGAGGCGGCCCTGCGAGAGAGCGAGACCAGCCTCTCGCGGGCCCAGGCGATCGCGCATCTGGGCAGTTGGACGCACGACCTGACTGAAGGTAGCCTGGCGTGGTCGGATGAAATCTACCGCATCTTCGGGTGCGAGCCGGGCTCATTCGTACCGACGTTTGCGGAGTTCATTGCGCGGGTGCACCCCGACGACCGAGCCCGGTTGGCCGAGGCCCGGGCTCGGATGCTCGAGACGGGTGGAGCGCTGGCCATCGAGCATCGCATCGTCCGGCCAGATGGGTCGGTGCGCTGGGTGGAGCAACGGGGACGAACGGTGGTCGATGACGCCGGTCACGCCGTCCAGATCGTGGGCACCACGCTCGATATCACCGCGCGCAAGCAGGCGGAGCTGAAACTGCGGGTAAGTGAGGAGCGCTTCCAACTCGTGGTGAGCGGCTCGACGGCTGCGATCTGGGACTGGAACCGCGAAACGGACGAATGCTATTTTTCGCCGCGTTTTCTCGAGTTGGTGGGCTTTGCCCCCGGCGAATTCGCGACCACCGCGAACGCGTTCTTCAACCAGGTGCACCCGGACGATCTTGGTCGCGTCAAGCAGGCGCTCGCGGCGCACTTTTCGCCGGACCGCGTTCCGTACCGCGTCGAGTACCGGTTGCGCCGCAAGGCAGGCGATTATGTCTGGGTCAGTGCCACCGGCCAGGCGTTGTACGACACCGCGGGCATCGCCTGCCGCATGGTGGGGGGCCTGATCGACATTTCGGAGCGAAAGCTGGCGGACGAGAAGGTGCGCGAGCAGGCCGCGCTGATCGATGATGCGCGGGACGCGATCATGGTGTGCGACCTGGCCCACCGAATCACGTTCTGGAGCCGCGGCGCGGAACGGCTCTACGGCTGGACGGCCGACGAGGCGAAGGGTCGGGTGTTGGATACCCTGTTCAAGGTGGACCCCGCCCGTCTGGCCGAAGCCGACCATGCCGTGCGCGAGCACGGGGCGTGGACGGGCGAGCTGCGCAAGGTGGCGAAGACTCTGCGGGTGCTCACCGTCGATGCGCGTTGGACGCTGCTGCGCGACGAACGCGGAGAGGCGCGATCCCTGCTGCTCATCGACACCGATGCGACCGAACGAAAACGCCTGGAGGAGCAGTTCCTGCGCGCCCAGCGCATGGAAAGCCTGGGCACGCTTGCAGGGGGCATTGCCCACGATCTGAACAATCTGCTGGCGCCCATCACCATGGGCGTGGACCTCCTGAAGCATCTGGAGCCCGGGGATTCGCCCGAGGAGATCCTGTCCACCATCGAGCGCAGCGCCCGCCGGGGCGCCGAACTCGTCAAGCAGGTGCTCTCCTTTGCGCGGGGCGTCGAGGGGGCGCGGGTTTCGGTGCACTTCGGTCATCTCCTGCGCGAGCTGCGGGCAATCGTATCGAACACCTTTCCGAAGAACGTGCAGATGGACGTACAAGTGCAGTCGGATCTGTGGCTGGTGGCGGGCGACCCGACCCAGCTGCAGCAGGTCCTGCTCAATCTCTGTGTGAATGCGCGCGACGCGATGCCCGGCGGCGGCACCATCAGTCTGAAGGCAAGCAACCTCGTGCTCGACGCGCAGTATTCGGCGATGAACCGGCAGGTCAGTCCCGGCCGTTACGTCGAGCTGCAGGTGTCCGACACCGGCATGGGCATACCGCCGGAGATCATCGATCGCATCTTCGAGCCCTTTTTCACCACCAAGGACGTGGGCCAGGGGACCGGGCTCGGTCTCTCCACGGCCATCGGCATCGTACGGTCGCACGGCGGCTTCATGAATGTCGCGAGCGAGCCGAAACGCGGGGCGACCTTCAAGATCTACCTGCCGGCGCTTGAGGCGCATGACGACTTGGCCGGTGGCGAATCCGAGCGGGTGGAAGATCTGCCCCGCGGACAGGGGCAACTCGTGCTGGTGGTCGACGACGAACCGTCGATCGTGGAGATCACGCGCCAGACTTTGCAGAGCCACGGGTATCGCGTCGTGACGGCGGAAGACGGGGCCCAGGCGGTGGGCATCTATGCCCTGCATCGGGACGAGATCGCGCTGGTGCTCACCGACATGATGATGCCGGTGATGGATGGCTCGGCCTTGATCTCGGCGCTGCGCCGCCTCGATCCCAAGGTGTGCATCGTGGCGGTGAGCGGGTACGCTGGCAAATCCGGCAAGGCGCAGGCGGCCCAGGAAGGCGTGAAGTTTTTCCTTACCAAGCCCTTCACCGCGGCATCGATGCTCACAACCTTGCGCGATGCCCTGACCGAGCGCGAAGCGGCGTCGCGCAGGTAACGGCGTCAGTTTCCTCAGGACAAGACGTGGCGCAGCAGCCGGTCGTGCACCGCAGTGGCGGGCAGAGGTTCGGCGTCGGTTCCAGTGCCGATAAGCACGGGCCATTCGTCCGTGCTCGCGGGGCAGGTGCCGTGGGAACCGCGGACGAGGGACGCATCGAGAGGAATCACGTTCATCAGCGTGCGAAAACCGAGCTTCTTGCGCAGCAGTTTGAGGCCGAGACGCAGCCGCGGCAGGCTCAGTTCCGGATCGAGAAACAGCTCGACAGGATCGTAGCCGTACTTGCGATGGATGTCGACGCAGCGCGCGAAATCCGGCGCCTTCCGGTCGTCCTCCCAGTAGTAGTAGGTGAACCAGGCGTTCTCGTCGGAGAACGCGATCAGGTCGCCGGAGCGCGCATGATCGAGGCCGGCGGTGCGCCGGTCATCGTCGGCCAGCACCCGGGCGATGCCCTCGGTTGATTCCAGCAGCGTGCGCACCTCTCCATGGATCGACGGGTCATTGACGTACACGTGCGCGATCTGATGATCCGCGATGGCGAAAGCACGGCTCGCCCCGCAGTCGAGCAGCTCGAGCCCGAGTTCGTCCTTCACGGTGAGCCAGCCCCGGCTGCGGAACAGCCGGTTGAGGGCGATCGTGCGGTTGACCCGCGTGATGCCGTATTCGGACAGGATCAAGGTCTTGACGCCGCGGGCCGCGTAGAAGCCCAGCAGGTCGCCGACGACGCCGTCGATGGCGCGGAAGTCCTCCCGTAGCCGCGGATCATCGGGACCGAGGCGCTGGAGGTTGTAGTCCAGATGCGGCAGATACACGAGGGAGAGGTCGGGGCGCTGGCGTTCCTCGATCCACCGGGCGGAATCGGCGATCCAGCGGGAGGAGGCGAGGCCGGCCGTCGGGCCCCAGAAAGCGGGAAAGGGAAAGGGGCCCAGGTCGCGTTTGATGGCGTCGCGGATTCCGAGCGGGTGGCTGTAGACGTCGAAGACCTTGCGTCCGTCGGCCGGGTACATGGGCCGCGGGGTGATCGACCAGTCAGCGGTGGAGTACATGTTGTACCACCAAAACAGCTTGGCGCAGGTGAAGCCCGGACGGGCGTCGCGGGCCCGCTCCCAGAGCTTCCGGCCGGACACGACGTGATTCGACTGCTTCCAGAAATGGTGTTCGGCGAGCGTGCGGTCGTACCAGCCGTTGGCGACGCACCCGTGCCCGGAGGGGGGGAGGCCGGTCAGGTAGGTGCTCTGGGCGGTGCAGGTGACGGCTGGCAGGACCGGGCGGATGCGGGTCAATCCACCGGCGGAGACTGCGGCGGCCAGGTGCGGTGTATCGGGCCCAATGATACGCGGGGTCAGGCCGACGACATTGAGTATGGCGGTGCGGTCAGCCATGGCCGAATCGGGCGCGCAGGGTGTCGAGGGCGGCGTCGACTTCGGCGGCGTCCATGGTGTGAACATCGAGGCGCTCGCCCGGGGCGCGGATCATCGGAATTGTCAGCCTGCCGCCCAGGTGTTCCCGGAACTCCTCGAGGCCGTCGAGGATCAGTCGCCGCCCATGGACACCCCGCTGTTCGAGGGCGGGGTGGTACAGGCGGAAGCCGAGGCCGTTCAGGACGCGCAGCACACGCTCGGCGGTCGGCGCGGTCAGCAGGCCGATGCGCACGGCGTAGAGCAGGTCGAGCGCGAGGCCGATGGCGACGGCTTCGCCGTGGGTGACGGCGAAATCGGTCATCTGTTCCAGCTTGTGCGCCGCCCAGTGACCGAAGTCCAGCGGACGGGCTGAACCCTTTTCGAACGGATCGCCGGCGGTGGCGATGTGTTCGAGATGGTGGCGGGCACTGGCCCGCACGACGGACTCAAGCGCGTCCGGTTCGAAGGCGGCCAGGGCGTCGAGACGGGCCTCGATGGTGTCGAAGAAGCGGGCGTCGCGGATCAGCGCGACCTTGACCGCTTCCGCGAGACCGGCGCGCCGTTCGCGCGGAGGGAGGGAATGCAGGAACAGGGCATCGTTGATCACCGCGTGCGGCACCACGAAGGATCCCAGCCAGTTCTTTTTCCCGAAATAGTTGATGCCATTTTTCACGCCGATGCCGCCGTCGGCTTGGCTCAGGCTGGTCGTGGGCAGGCGCACCAGCGGAATGCCGCGGTGCGCGGTGGCGGCCCCGAAGCCGACCATGTCGAGCACGGCACCGCCGCCGATCACGACGACATACGAATGCCGGCAAAGCCGGGCGGCTTCGATGACCGACCAGACTTTCTCCAGCTGGCGGAAATCGTTTTTGACTCCTTCGCCGCCGGGAACGCGGTGGGGCCTTCCTTCCAGGCGGGCGGTTTGGGGATGCGCCTCGAACCAGGCGACAATGTCGGCCGGCAACTGCGGAAACGCCGGCTCAAGACCGCCATCCCAGAAGACCAGCACCCGCGGGACCACCCCTTCGTCGCGGCGGGTGAGCACCTCGCCGAGCAGGGGGTTCTCCGCTGCAAAAACATTGCGGCTGAAGAGCAGACGCAGGTCCTGCTGGATGACAATCGGGAGCGAGAAGAGGTCGGCGCGGGCTTCCATGCGGGCGGGTGGGCGGAGGGAAAGGTCCGACTGAACCACGAACGCGCGCGAATGCACACGAATTTTCCGGCAACCTCGGCGTGGGGCGGCCGGCGGTGGGCCGCATGCCCGCCTCAGGTGGAGGCGGCGAGGCGTTGGGCGAAGCGGCCAAGCGGGATTGCGGCCGCGCAGGCGAGGGCCATCGGCCATGCGCCGACGGCGAGCAGGACCGTCGCGTCGACCAGCGGAATGAAGGCGAGCAGGCGTCCGACCCAGCGGCCCAGCCGAGCGGCGGGGGCGCCCGGCTTGTACTCGGCGCGGGCGAGCAGGGTCACGGTGACAATGTAGGCGGAGAGCAGGCTGACCCAGGTGAGCAACGCGGGGGTGAAGCCGTGCCCGGGCAGGGAGGCGACGGTCAGTCCGAGGAAGGCGCGGCAGCCGGCCATGAGGAGGACGGAGCCGGCCCAGCGTTTGTGCAGCCAGTCATAACCGACAATGACGGCCACCAGCGCGCCGGCCCAGGCGGCGGAGGCGCCCAGGGCGAACACGAAGATCGCAAATCCGGCGGCGAGCTGGCCGGCCCCGACGAGCGCGGCCGTGGTCCGTGAGACGATGCCGGAGGGCAGGGCGCGTTCCGGGCGGTGGCGGCGGTCGAAGGCGAGATCGGCCACGTCGTTGAGCGTGGTGCCGCCAGCATAGGCGAGCGTGGCGGCGAGGGTGGCAAGCAACCACGGCGCGACGGCGGGCCAGGTGTATCCGGCGGCGGACGACAGGACGAGGGCGGCGAGAACGTTGCTCCAGACGGAGGGGAAGTTGCCGGCGCGGGCCAGATCGAACCAGGCGCGGGCGGCGGACCGGGCGGGGCGGCTCATGCTCCGGCGGCCGCGGCGGCGCGGGTGGCGCGGGCGGGGTGGGCGAGGCCGCGCCGGGACAATTCGCCAAGCGACCACGCGTATTCGCGTACGAGTTGATCCTCGATGCCGAGGCGCAGCGCCGGAGGCAGGACTTCCCAGGTGTAGGTTTCCATCTCGAGGTGGGTGCAGGCCCCGGGGTGGGCGGCCAGCCAGTCGAGGGCGCCGAGCAGGTGGTCGCGCGTGTCACCGAACGGAGCACCCGGGCTCGCGTGCAACGGCACATGAAAATGAACGCGCCATTCCTCGTCGTCACGGACGGCGGCGGAGTCGGCCAGGGCGTCGGGCAGGTCCGTGTAGCGGCGGAAGACCTCGCCCGTGTCGGAGCGGCCCGCGACCACCTGATGAAGGTAAACCGGTTCCACAAAGGCCCGGAGAGCCTCGCGGGCGGCGGCGTCGGGCCGGACGCGCAGGGCAGAACTGAGGTGAAGTTTGCTCAGGCGGATTCCTGCCGCGGCAAGATGGCCGAGGGCGGCCGGCGCCGATTCGAATTCGACCGCGAGGTGGCAGCAGTCGTAGTTGACGCCCACATACCGGCGCCAGTGGGCGGCCGAGGTATCGGCGGAGGCCCAGCCCTCGAAGAACGCGACCGTCTCGGCGGTCGTTTCCAGCACGCACATCGGCTCGGGTTCCAGGCCGAGGTGGAGGTCGCGGCCGGTGCGCTCGCACAGGCGTTCGAGATGCCGGGCGCAGGCCGACAGGTTGGCGTAACAGGCGTGCGCGTGGCCGGCCGGGCGCGCGAAACCCTTGAACGAGACCGGGACGGTGCTGACGCTGCCGGCCACGCCCTCGGGCAGGAGTTGCGCGAGAAGATCAAAAAGACCGTTGGTGTAGGCGAGACGCTCGGGCGTCGACCAATCCGGCGCATAGACCTGCTCCTTCACACGCGTCCCGTGGAAGGAGCCGTACGGAAAGCCGTTGATCGTGAAAACGTAGCTGTTGCGAGCGTCTAGCCAGCGGCGGAAGGCGTCGAGGGTGTCCGGGCGGGCGAGTTCGGCTGCGGCGGCCGCGCCGAGACGCAGGCCGATCGCGTAGGGCTCGTCGGGCGCGATGCGCCGCCGGACGGCGTCGGTGTGTGTTTCGAGCGCAGCGAACGTCTCCGCCCAGGTCTGGCCGCGGTGGACGTTCGTGCAATAGGCGAGGTGAAGGCCTCCCCCGAGGTTCATCCGGACGCGCCTCCTCCCAGGCGGAACTTCGGGCACTGTGAGAGGAAGCGGTGCGGATTGCGGAAGAAGACGCGGTCGACGTCATCCGCGCTGTGGCCGCGGCGGCGCATTTCCAGCGCGGTCTTCGGCACGGCCAGCGGGTCGCTCACGCCCCAGTCGCAGGCGCTGTTGAGCCAAAGACGGTCCCCGCCGGTCAGTTCGAGCATGTCGACGGCGCGTGGCGGCGATGATTTGGAATCGGGATACAACGTGATGCCGGCCCAGAAGCCGCGGTCGAGCACGAGGCGGACGGTGTGCTCCTCCACGTGATCGATGATGACGCGCTCGGGCTTCACCCCGGAGTGGGCGCGGAGCAGGTCGAGGATCAGGCGCGTGCCCTTGAGCTTGTCCTCCAGGTGCGGGGTATGGACGAGGATGAGTTGATCGTGGCGTACCGCGAGGTCGACGTGCAGCTCCAGCACCCGGAGTTCGTTGCGGGTGTTGCGGTTGAGGCCGATTTCTCCGATCCCGAGCACGTTCGGCTTCGCGAGAAACTCGGGAATCATCGCCAGCACATCGGCGGCGAGGGCGAGGTCTTCCGCCTCCTTCGGGTTGAGGCAGAGCCAGCTGTAATGCGGCAGGAGGAACTTGGCGGCGCGGGCCGGCTCGTAATCGGTCAGCTGGCGGAAGTAGTCGCGAAAGCCGGCGGCCGAGGTGCGGTCAAAACCCGCCCAGAATGCGGGCTCGCAAACGGCGAGGCAGCCGGCGTTGACCATCGCCTCATAATCGTCGGTCGTCCGGCTCACCATGTGGCCGTGGGGCTCGATGTAGCGCATCGCGGGAGTCAGCTGCGGGGTTGCCAGGCGCCCGTTGCGGCCTTGCCGGTCGACGCCGCATCCGGCTCCGTGGTCGGATCGCTGAGGGCCTCCAGAATGCGGCGGGCGCGGTCAGGCTGCCCGTCGACGAGCAGGCGGGCGGCGTCCCGCAACGCGGCGCAACGAAAGTCATCGGCGACTCCGTGGCGCTCGACCCGGTCAAGAAACGCCGCGACCTCGATCAGTTTGGCGCGGACCGGGACAAAGCCGACATCGACCAAAGCGCGGGCCGGCGCCGGTGCCGGGAAGGGGGAGTGGGTCGGGGGCGGGGGCATGACGTCAGTCTGGAACGCGGACGGTCTGTAATCAGAAAGGTTGGGTCAAAGGTAAAGAAGCGCAAGCAACCATGCGGGCGGCCCGGTTTCCCGCTTGCTGACGCTCGATCCGTGGCTCCACCCTGATGGCGTTCATGGAAACGCTCCCGCTTTGGGCCTGGATGGCCTTCTTTGTCTTCATTGCCGCGATGCTGGCGCTCGACCTCGGGGTCTTTCACCGGAAGTCGCACACGGTGGCGATGAAGGAGGCGCTCACCTGGTGCGCGGTGTGGTTCTCGCTCGCGATGACGTTCAACGCCATCGTGTGGTGGTGGCTGGGCAATCAGGCGGCGCTCGAGTTCTTCACTGGTTACCTGATCGAGATCTGCCTAAGCATCGACAACGTCTTCGTCTTCATCGTCATTTTCACCTACTTCAAGGTACCGCCGCAGCACCAGCATCGCGTGCTGTTCTGGGGCATTCTCGGCGCGGCGGTGATGCGCCTGATTTTCATCTTCGCCGGCGTGGCGTTGCTCGAGCGGTTTCACTGGCTGATCTATATCTTCGGAGGCTTCCTGGTCCTCACGGGCATCAAGATGGCGCTCCCGAAGAAGGAGGAGATCGATCCGGAGAAGAATATCGCGGTCCGTCTCTTCCGAAAGTTCTTCCCGGTCACGCCGAACTACGTCGGCGGCCAGTTCTTCGCGATGCACCACGGCCGCAAGATGGCGACGCCCCTCTTCATCGTGTTGCTGGTGGTCGAGACCACGGACGTGGCCTTTGCGCTCGATTCCATCCCGGCGGTGCTGGCGATCACCAAGAACACCTTCATCGTCTTCACCTCGAACATCTTTGCCATCCTCGGGCTGCGAGCGCTTTATTTTGCCCTCTCCGGGGTGATGGGACTCTTCCGTTATCTTGGCCTGGGGCTCGCCTTCATCTTGGTGTTCATCGGCGTGAAGATGCTGCTGACCAGCCTCTCGATCCATGTGCCGATCGGCGTTTCGCTCAGCGTGATTGCCGCGACGCTGACCGTGTCCGTCCTCGCCTCGATCTACATTCCCGAGCGCAAGCGCGGCACGAGCTGATCGGATTCAAGTGCCGTAGAGCCGGTCGCCGAAATCGCCCAGACCGGGGAGAATGTACTTTTGGGCGTTGAGCTCACGATCGAGCGCGCCGGTGTAGATGAGAACGTCCGGGTGCGCTGCTTCGACGGCGGCGACCCCCTCGGGCGCGCTGACAATGCAGACCAAGGCCATTTCGCGGGCACCCTGGTCCTTGAGCACCTGCAGGGCCTGCACCGCGGAGCCGCCGGTGGCGAGCATGGGGTCGACGCACAGCACCCGTTTGCCCTGCAGGGGCGGAAGCTTGCAATAATAGCTGCGGGCGACGGCGGTGGCGTGATCGCGCTCGAGGCCGACGTAGCCGACGCTGACCTCCGGGAAGAGGTCGAGGTAAGGTTGAACCATGCCGAGGCCGGCCCGGAGGATGGGCACCACCACCAGGCCCTTGGCCAGAACGGTGCCGGGAAACGGCTCGAGAGGAGTCGCGATCGGCACGGGCCGGGTGGCGAGGTCGCGGGTCGACTCCAAGGCGAGCAGGAGGCTCACCTGGTAGGCGAGGGTGCGGAACGTGGCCGGCTTCGTGGTCTGGTCGCGCAGATGCGTCAGAATATGGGCGGCGAGCGGATGGTGCAGGACGGTGAGCATGGCAGGCGCGGAAATCAGAGCAGGTCTCGCTCCACCTTGTGTTCGAGCACGCGTTCCATCGCCTTGCGCAGGACCTTCTCCTTGCCGCGGAAGCCGGGCATGAGGGCGAGCCACGCGTAAACCTCCTCGCGCACGTGTTTGGGCATCACGGGCGGAAGGGCGGCAACACGGTCGAGCGAACGTACGACCGCGGCGGCGAGCTGGTCGGTGACAACGGCGGCGGTGGCGCTGGCGTGCTGGCCGGCGAGGCGGGCCACGGCGTCGAGCGGAGCGCGCCGGGACCGGGCGCGCCGCTTTTGCAGGGCCCGGTAGGCGATGAGGCTGTCGAGGTGCAGGCTCGCCGTGCGCGGATAGAAGCTCGCCATCAGGTTCCATGGGTCGCCCCGGCCCTGGTCGCCGGCGGCGCGAATGTCGCTGCGCAGAATCACGGCCGGGATGTCGGCAAACTTGGCGAACATGAACTCCACCACGGTGCCGCTGTCGAGTTCGGTCCCGTCGAAACAGAAGAGCGCCAGATCGCACTCGAGCAGGGCGCGGATGTCCTGGTCGCGGATCGTTTGGGGATGAAACCCGCGCAATTCAAAGTCCTGTGGCAGCCGGCAGAGGTAGCGTCCGTGCGACTTCTCGTGGATCGCCTCGGCGAGGTAGGCGTTGCCGAGCAGGTGCTTCAGGCTGAACAGCTCACTGCCAAAGTAGACGGTGTAAGGTCGCTTCTGCTTGTTTCGCCCGGCCATGCAGCGGCCAGCAAGCGGGATCGCGCCGGGAAGGACAACGGCAAATCCGACCCGGCGCCCGTTGGTGCCGGCGGCTCAGGGCCGGAGGACGAGGGTGTGGCGGGTTTCGCCCGGAAGGAACGGCGTCGGTTCGCCCCGCACCCACGCGTCATGCCCGGCGCGAAAGAACGGCGAGAGCGGGTGCCCGCTCTGGCCGGCGGGCATGTGGAAGATCCCGGCGGATTCGCGACCCGGCTCGACCACGAAACGCTGGGACGCGCCGGACCCCGGGCGCTGCACCCGCGGCATGTGTTCGTCCCCCGGGAGCGGATCGGCGGGCATGGACAGGGGGCGGGCGAGGAAGGCCGGCAGGAGCCGGGCAAACGGGTGCTGGATGCGGGCGGTGTTGCGACGGCCCCAGGTGGCTTCCTCCAGCGGCACGTCCTGCCGTTCGAACCCGGCGATCAGGTCGTCGGCTGCGGCGAGCAGCAGGTCGTCCCAAGCGACGTAGTCGGCCGCGAGCACGTGACGGGGTTGTTCCGTGACGAGCGCCCACAGGGCATGTTCATAGGCAAGGACGCGGTAGTCGAATGACGGATACCGATCGGCCACGCGGCGGAAGACTGGCCGGAGCGCGCGTTCGGCGACGAGTTCGCGCCATCCGCGCACGAGGCGGTAGCTGGCGGAATCGACCGAAGCGCGGCCGTTCCAGCGGCCGACGATGTCCCGCAGCCGCTGCCGTCCGGCATGGCCGGCGATGTTGTCATCCGTCAACACCGCGATGAGACGCTGCTGCCAGCGTTCCAGCCAGAGGGCACGGTCGTCGAGCTGGAGGGCAAGGAGGTCCGCCGGCTCCGCACGTACACCCGGCGCGGCTCCGATGGTGGCGATCGCATCACGGATTTGGCGCGCCCGGGCGACATGTTCATAGCGCCCGTGGCCGAGGCGCTCGAAGGACTCCCCGCCCAGAATGCGGTTGTTGGCGGTCCACAGGTGCCCGTCGGAGCGGGCGTGCCAGACCGGCGTTTCCTCGGGCGGAAGAAATCCAGTCCAGCCCCGGTCGCCAAACGTCCATGCCACCGGGTGGCGGCCGTTATGCCCGAAGCGCTTTGGCAGCCGGCCGGCGATCGTCCACGCGAGCGCGCCCGAGCGGTCGGCGAGGAGAATGTTCTGCGTGGGCACGCCGCTGCGGTGGGCGATGGCGACCGCTTCGCCCACCGTCCGTGCGGTTTCGAGGCCGCGCAGGTCTAGGTTCACGGCGCCGGGATCGTGCATCGTCCACTTGAACGCGAGCGGACGGCCGAAGGCGTTGGTGCCGATCACGGGACCCCACGCTGTGCCCTGGAAGGTGAACGTTTCGGGATCTTCGCCCCGCACCCGAATCGTCTCACGATGGACCTCAAACTCCACGGGATTGGCGCCATTGAGATAAAAAAGTTCCGGCGCGGCGCTGTGCACGTCGACGACCACAAGGTCGGATGTATCGGTGTAACTGTTGGTGAAGCCCCACGCGACGTGGCCGTTGCTGCCGGCAACCATGATGGGCACGCCGGGCAGGGTGACGCCGGTGACCGAATGGCCCGGCCAGCTGAGGGTGGCGCGGTACCAGATGTTGGGGACGCCGTGCCCGAGGTGCATGTCGTTCGCGAGCATGGCAGCCCCGCTCGCGGTCCGTCCGCCGGCGAGCCCGAAGCTGTTGGAGCCCGGGCGGGCCGGCTCCTCGCCGGAGGCAGGCCCTGCCGCGGGAGCCGGTTGGCCGCTGAGGTTGAGCAGGCGGGGTCCGGGCACGACCGGCGGGGGGCCGATCGTGTCATCCAGCGGGGCATCGCCGGGCGTGAAGGACGGTGAGAAAAAGGCGAGCACCTCCGTGCCGAGCACATCGCGCACGGCGGCAAGGCAGCGCTCGTAGTGGCCGAGTCCGTCCTGGAGATCGAGCGCCATGGCGTAGTTGATGAGGAGGCAATCAGCCGCCTGCCAGGGACGGGGGTCCTGGCGGAGCACCGTGTATTCAAATGGTGGAGCGCTCAGCGAGGCGAGGCCGGCATTAACCCCGTCCGCGTAGGCTCGGAGCAAGACCTGGTCGTCCGATGGCAGCCCGTCGAGCACCGTGGCGGAGAGGGCGGCGAAGCGATGAATGCGCACCTGGCGGTCGCGGGGCAGGGCCGCCTTGCCGAATAATTCAGCCAATTCGCCGGTTGCGCTGCGCCGCAGCAGATCCATTTGGAAGAACCGGTCCTGCCCATGGGCAAATCCGAGCGCCCGCGCGGCATCCTCCCGGCTGTCCGCCTGGATTGTCACCACGCCGGCGTCGTCACGCAGGATCCGGGCCGGGGCGGCGAGGCCGGGAAGCACCTGTTCGCCGTCGAGGGTGGGCAGGCTTGCCCGCAGCCGCAGCCAAGCCCAGGCGGTGAACGCGAGCCCGAGGAGCACGAGCAGCCCGGAGACGAGCGCGGCGAGACGGAGGCGGCGTGCGGTGGCGGCGTTCATGCCTTCGCGGGGAATCCGAGCGTGTTGCGCAGGCTTGCCACCAAGGCGTCGGGAGGTGCGGCGATGTCGAGGGTCACGGCGCCGGCCGGTTCCTCGAGAGCGGCGAGCTGGCTGTCGAGCATGGAGGCCTTCATGAAGTGATGGGTGCGGGCTTGCAGGCGGGCGTGCAGGAGCGCGGGGTCGCCTTTCAGGTACACCAAGGTCGCCTCCGGCAGCCCGGCCAGAATGGTATCGCGGTAACGTTGCTTCAGCGCCGAGCAGGTCACGACGGCGCTTTCGCCCCGGGCGCGGCAGGTCACGAGGTGGGCGTGGAGGGCGGCCAGCCACGGGGCACGGTCTTCGTCGGTGAGGGGAATGCCGGCGGACATCTTGGCCACGTTGGCCGCCGGATGGAACTGGTCGGCATCGGCGAAACTCCAGCCCAGGGCGCGGGCGAGGCCCTCGCCGATGGTGGTCTTGCCGCTGCCGGCGACGCCCATGATCACGACGAGGGAGGCGGGGCGCAGTTCCCAGGCCCGGGTGGCCACGGGATTGCGGCCTTCGTCGAACTCGATCAGGTCGAAGAACGTCTCGATGGGAAGGCCGTCCAGACCGCATTCGGCGATCCGCTGGCGCAGCGCGGCGGACCGGTCGTCGCGCCAGCCGATTTTGAGCATGAAGCGATTCCACTGATCGCACGCGGCGTCGGTCCGCGGTCCGCCATGCTGATGACACCAAGCAAGCAAGGCCGTGTCGTCGCGCGAGGGGTGGGCAAGGGCTTCGTCCTTCAGGGCCGAGTAATCGACCCCGAGAAACCCACACGCCCGGGCGTCGAAACCCCGCCCGAGATTGGCGTGGTAGTCCGCCGGGAGTCGGCCGGCCGCGTGAAGACGGAGCTTGTCGAGCATGCGCCCGAAGTAGACCAGGCGGCCCACCAGGGCATAACAACTGCGGAGACCGGGAACAGAAGGCATGAGAATGGGCGTCGGCCGGCACGGCCGCAGGTCGCATTCACCGGGTAAAGCCCCGTGCCGGCAACCGCATTTCGGGCCGGCCTCAGCGTCGACGCAGGTATAGCCAGGTGCAGACCCCGGCGGCGCCGAGGGTGGGCGCAATGATCCACCACGGATTGAGCGGCATCGCGTACGCCCGGATGGCCCACCAGACGAGCAGCGCCTTCAGGGCGATCAGAACCCAGCCGACGATCAGGATCCGTTCGGATTTCCGGCTGCGTTTCTCCCGGGGCGTACGCACCTCCACGCCTTCCACGAAGGCGCTTTCGTACTCCTCCGCCGTGCGCCGGCGGTGGAGAAAGTGCAGGAGATTGGCGAGCATGAGGGCAAATGAAAGCCGGGCGGCGGCAAAAGCAAAGGAGCCCTTGCGGATTTATGCCGGGATCTGGGCTCGCGCGGACCGCGAGGTTCCGCATGGTATCGACGGTTCGGATTCGGGGAAACATCCCGGCCGGTCCGAGGTCACATTCCCTACCATGACTACCAAGACTCTCTTCCTCATCGTCCTCGCGGCGCTCGGCGGCGCAGCGGCATCGGCGGCAACGCCGGCCGATCAGAGCCGTGCGCAGGTGGAGGTGATTTTCTTTGAGCCCGAAAAGTTCTCCGATGTGCGCGCCGACCTCATGGGCAGCGAGAAGGATCGCGACTATTATCTGCAAATGCTGCGCGAGCACCTGGTGGAGCGGGTCGCGGCTTGGCTGCCGGCCGGCTCCAAGCTCAGCGTCACCGTCTTCGACGTCGACATGGCCGGCGAGTTCGAGCCATGGCGCGGACCGCGTTTCCAGGACATTCGCATCGTGAAGGACATCTATCCGCCCCGCGTGACGCTCGAGTTCAAGTTGGTCAACGCGCGTGGCGAGATCGTGGCCCAGGGCCGGCGTGAACTCCGGGACCTGACGTTCATGATGAACCTTTCCATCAATCGGAACGACTCGCTTCGGCACGAGAAACAGCTGCTCGACGAGTGGCTGCGCGACGAGTTCCGGCGCGACGCGTCTTCCTGAGCCTTCGACCCGACCAAACGGGTTGCAGCGGCCGCAAGCCTCGGTAGGCTCGCGGCCGTTTTCTTTTCCTGTGGTCACGCCCCCTTCGGATACCGCCCGCCTGGACAAGTGGCTTTGGTGTGTGCGCCTGTTCAAGACGCGCGGCTTGGCTACGGAGGCCTGCCGGGCGGGTGGAGTCACCGTCAACGGACAGCCCGCCAAGGCGGCGCGCGACGTTCGCCCGGGGGAGATCGTCCAGTGGAGGCACGGTCTGGTGACCCGTACGGTCGCCGTCTTGGGCGTGCCTTTGCGACGTCTGAGCGCCAAAGCGGTGCCGGCGTTTTGCGACGACCGCACCCCACCGGAAGAATGGGCCAAGGCCACGGCGAATCGGGTCGAACAGTGGCTGGCTCGCGAACGCGGAAGCGGTCGGCCGACCAAGCGCGACCGGCGCCAGTTGGATCAGTTCTTAAGCTGAGCCGTAATTTTTCTTATGGGCTAACCTTATGCCGCAAATAGGGTTGGCCGGTGGCGTCCCCTCCTTGGCATAGCGGGTGCAAGCTGGAGCCGAAACCCGTAAGTATTTCGGCCATCATGATTTCCCTTGCAGTCCGCCCGTCGATCGCCGAACGTCCGCCCGTATCGTTAGAGAATCGTTAGGCGACAGATACTGGTGGATCGTCAGTTGAGGTTAGGCTTCAGTGATGATTTGAAACCCGACAGTCGGGAACAGTCTGGCAGCAGACGGGAATCGACGAAATCATCACATGAGTAACTCCAAACTGTACGTCGGTAATATGTCGTTCAAGACCACCGAAGACGAGCTCCGCTCGGCTTTCGGTCAATTCGGTTCCGTGACCGACGTTTACGTCGCCATGGACAAGATGACGGGCCGCCCGCGCGGCTTCGCGTTCGTGACCATGGGCTCCGCTGAAGAGGCCAAGGTTGCGGCCGAGAAGATGAACGGCGCCGACCTCGGCGGCCGTGCCCTCACGGTCAATGAAGCCCGTCCGAAGGAAGAAGGCGCCGGCCGTTCGTTCGGCGGTGGCGGCGGCGGCGGTGGCGGTCGCGGCGGCTTCGGCGGCGGCGAGCGTCGCGGCGGCTTCGGCGGCGGTGGCGGTCGCGGTGGCGACCGTCGCTACTAAGCGATTCGGTTAACGACCGATTTTCCGGGGACGAGGCCTCGCGCCTCGTCCCCTTTTTTGTTTCTACGTTTAGCGTTCGAACGCGGAACGCTCGGATCGAGCGACCGCCCCTTTGCCATGCCTTTCAAAGCTCTTTCCCTTTCCGCGCCCGTCCTGCGCGGCGTGGTCGCTGCCGGTTATGCCGAGCCGACTCCCATCCAATTGCGCGCCATTCCCGTGGTCCTGTCCGGTCGCGACCTGGTTGGGTCGGCCCAGACCGGCACCGGCAAGACCGCCGCGTTTGCTCTGCCCATCCTTTCGAAACTCGACCGCCATGCCGCCGGCAAGGGGCCGCGGGTGCTGGTCCTCGAGCCGACGCGTGAACTCGCGGCGCAGGTTGAGACGGCCTTCCGCGATTTTGCCCGCTTCACGGATTTGCGGGGCGTGGCCCTGTTTGGTGGCGTCGGTTACGGCGCCCAGCGCCAGGAGCTGAAGCGCGGCGTGGACGTGGTGGTGGCGACGCCCGGACGTCTGCTGGACTACCTCAAGTCGGGCGAACTTTCCCTCAGCGATATCGAGATCCTGGTGCTGGACGAAGTGGATCGCATGCTCGACATGGGTTTCCTGCCCGCGGTGAAGGACGTGATCGCGCGTTGTCCGCGGGAGCGCCAGACCTTGTTTTTCTCGGCCACGGTGCCGCCGGAGATCGCCGCCGTGGCGGCCTTTGCCCTGCGCGACCCCGTGCGGATCGAGGTCGGGGTCAACCGCTCGGTCAATCAATCGGTCAATCATGCGCTGTACCCGGTGGCGTGGGCGCAGAAGTTCGACCTGCTGGTGGCGCTGCTCGAGAAAGTGGACTTCGACAGCGTCCTGATATTCTCCCGCACCAAGCACGGAGCCGACAAGATTGCCCACAAGCTGAAGGCGGCGAAGCACTCAGTCGCGGTGTTGCACGCCAACCGCTCGCAGAACCAGCGCATTGAGGCGCTGGCCGGCTTCAAGAGCGGCAAGTACGAGATCATGGTGGCGACGGACATCGCGGCGCGGGGCATCGACGTGGCCGGCGTGTCGCACGTGATCAACTACGACGTGCCCGAAAACCCGGAAGACTACGTGCACCGCATCGGACGTACCGGTCGCGCCCAGGCGGTGGGGGATGCCTTCACGTTGGTGACGCCGGAGAACGCCGACGACATCCGAGCGATCCAGCGTTTCATCGGACAGCGCATCCCGGAACTGAAACTGGAAGGGTTTCCTTATGCTCCGCTCACGGCTCGTCCGGCGCCTGCTCCGGGTGCGGGCGGCAGGCCGGGTGGCGGCGGACGCGGTCGTCCCGGCGGTGGCCCCGGCCAGAATCAGGGCCGGGGTGGGCGCGGGGGGCGCGGTGGTTTTCGCGGGCGCCGTTGACGCCCGTGGCGAACAGCCTTGCGTCACGCGCCAGCGTTGCCCGAATCACAGGGATCATGCGTGCGCTTCGTTACCTCTGTCTTCTCTTGCTGGCTCTGCCGCCGCTCGCGCTGCACGCGCAGCGCGAAAAGCTGCCTCCGGAGGACCTCGCGTTCGTCCGTAAGACCTGGCCGGAGGCCGTGCGAACGTCGACCGGCCTTCGCACCCAGTTGATTTCGCCCGGCACGGGCCCCAAGCCGGCCAAGGGTCAGCTGGTCGCCGTGCTGTATCGCGGGCAGTTGCTCGACGGCAAGGTGTTCGACGAAAATCAGGATCGGAACAATCCCTTCACCTTCCGGCTGGGACGCAACTTTGTCATCGATGGCTGGGAGGAGGGCCTGCAGCTCATGCAGGTCGGCGAGAAACGGCTCTTCATTATTCCGTTTGAATTGGCGTACGGAACGCGCGGCGATCCGCCGAAGATTCCCCGTCGCGCCACCCTCGTTTTCGAGGTGGAATTGCTGGCGATCCTCCCCGAGCCAACTCCCGGAGCCAAGTAGGCCGGCCCGGTGCTGCGTCAGCGCACCGGTTGCTCCAGCCCGCGGACGTACTCGTAGCGCTCCTTGAACTCCTGCAGCGCGATCCGGCGTGCCTGCAGGCCGTCGGTGGCCGCGCCTGCCTGGAGCAGCTCGCCCACGCGCTTCGTCACCCAGCGCTCCTTGAAGCCCTCCTCAAGCTCGGCGGCGGGGTAGGGGCTCTCCTTGGTTTTCTTCGAGCCGAGGCAGCCCGAGAGCGCGGCGGGCAGGATCACGAGGGAAAGCAGCAGGGCCAGGCATCGCGTCGTCATGGGCGTAAAAAAATACCTAAGATCAGAGGGTGCGAGCTTTGGGAGGATTTTCCCGGCGGATTTTCGTTTTGGCGCCGAAGAAAAATCCTAACGTCATCAGCATGAGTGAAGAGTCATCGTCAACCCCCCTCCGGCTCAAGCCTAAGGTGAAGGTCGAAGGTGACGTGGGACCCGAGATCTCCGCTCCGGTTGCCGGTGGGGCCGATTCCGATGGGCAAGCCGGGAGGCTTCGCCTCAAGCCGCGCGCGACCGGCGATATGCCGTCGCCGGTCTCCGACGCTCCCCCGGCCCCGCCGGCGGTCGCGGCTGTCGAGGGCAAGGTGAGGCTCAAGCCAAAGCTGTCCCCTGAGGCCCAGTCGTCAGCCAGCACAGGTGAGGTGGTACCGGAGCCCCCCGTGGCCGCGCCTCCCCCGGTGTTGTTCATCGATGAACCCAAAGCGGAACCGGAACCCGGAGTCATTGCGCCTCCGGAGGCGCCCGCGGGTTTCAAGCTCAAGCCTAAGGGCGAGGCGCCGGTACCCCCGCCCTTGTCCATGCCGCCTCCTCTGCCGGCGGCCCCTGATGCCGCCGTGGGATTGCCGCTGACCGACGTTGCGCCGGTGCCTGCGCCTCCGCCCAAGTTGCGCGTCAAGCCCTCGCCGGAGCTGATCAAGAGTTTCGACGTCGATGCGGGGCCCGTGCCCTCCCGCCGCAAGAGTCGTCGCCCCGTGATGCTGGTGATCTTACTCGTGGGCTTGCTCGTGGCGGCCTTCTTTGGCCGGGGCTTCCTGCCGGGCAGCGACCCTGCGCCCGAATCCACGCCGGGCACGGACCAACCGGCTTCACTGGCGGGTCAGATGGTCGGCAAGGCAGAGGACGCGCTGGCGGCGCGTGAGGGTGGCGGCTCGGATCTCTCCGAACTCGGCATCGAGTCGCGTCAGCCGTCTGGCGACGCTGTGGTGGTTCCGGCGGATGCCGGGGTGATGGGACAGATGCCCGCCCGTGCGCTTCCGGCGCCTCCCCCTGAACCGGCTGCGAGCCCCGCCTTCCAGCGCTTCGTCGCGGAAATGAAGATCAGCGGCGTCTTTCAGGGCGAGCCTGCGCGCGCCATGCTCAACGGACGAACCATCCGGCAGGGAGACCTGGCCGATCCAGGCCTTGGCATCCGTTTCATCGGCCTCGATGTGGACCGCCGGCTCGTGCTCCTGCAGGAAGCGTCGGGCGCAAAATTGGCGAAGAAGTACTGAACCGCCTCCCGGTGCGGGAGGTGCCGGCGACGTCACCAGGTGTCGACTGGGCCCTTGGGAACAGGAATCGCGTCGCGCTGGAAAACGGGATCGTCGGGATCGCGCAGGAACGAGGCGACCAGGGGATCCGGCCTGAACTTCGGCAGCAGCTCGCCCGTGTCGTCGCAGAATTGACGGCGCCAGGCGAGGTAGTCGGCGAGCGCCTTCTCGAAGTCCGCCCGCGAGGTGATGCCGATGATCGCGGTCTTGAACGGACGCGAGGGCCCGAAGCGGCGCGCGTACCAAGGGGCGACGCGGCGGAAATGCCTCGCCCCGATCTCCTCGCCGTAGAACTCGAGGTAGCGTTCGAAGTGGCGGCGCATGACCCGCACCCGTTCGTCGAAACTCGGCTCGGGGAGCAGCTCTCCGGTGGCGAGCAGGTGCGCGGTCCGGCGGAAGATCCACGGATCGTAGAAGGCGCCCCGGCCGATGCTGACTCCGGCGCAGCCCGTCTCCTTGAACATGTGCACCGCGGCGTCCGGCGTCGTGACATCTCCGTTGCCAATGACAGGGATGCCGCGAACGGCCTGCACCACCGAGCGGATGCCGGCCAGGTTGACCGTGCCGCTGAAGCCCTGGGCGCGAGTGCGTCCGTGCACGAAGATGGCGGCAACGCCGACGTCCTCGAGGACGCGGGCGAGGTCGGGAGCGGTCAGATTTTGCTCGTCCCACCCCAGCCGCATCTTGGCAGTCACGGGAATCCGGACGGCGTCGACCATTCCTTTCACCAAGGCTGCCGTCTTGTTCAGTTCGGTCATCATGGCCGAGCCGCCGCCGATGCTGACGACCTTCTTCACCGGACACCCCATGTTGATGTCGACTGAGGCGGCGCCGAGGTCTTCGCAAACGCGCGCGGCGTCTCGCATCTCCGACGGAACCGCTCCGAACAGCTGGATCGCGAGCGGGCGGTCACCCGGGGCGGTAGCGGTGAGTTGCAGCGCCTTGGGGTTCCGCTCCAGCAACGAGCGGGCATTCACAAGGTCGGTGGTGGCCCAGCCGAGCCCACCGAGTTCGCGCACGGTAAGGCGCATGGGCAGGTTGGTGTAACCGGCCAGCGGAGACAGGAAGAGCGGCGCGGACAGCTTGTGGGAACCGATTTGCATGTTGCAACCTGCCGGTTGGAGCCGGCGAGACAGAAGGTTTACAGGCGGAACGCTGAGCTCCGCAAGGCTACGGGAAACCGTGTTGGGATTCGGTTGCCCGGGATTGGTCGGATAAGCATCAACGCACCATGAATCCTTGTCCTGCGTTGCGCCGGATCGTGGAAGGTACGCCGGCTTCGCTCCCGCGGCCGTCTTGACCCTATGTGTGCGGCCCATCCAACCATGAGGGACGTGGCGGAGCTCTCGGGCTGTGCGCGCTCCACCGTTTCCATGGCTCTGCGCAATGACCCGCGGATTCCGGCCGTCACGCGCGAGCGCATCAGCCGGGCGGCCGCGCAACTCGGCTATAAGCCGAATCCGCTCGTTGCCGCACTCATGACGACGCGACGGATGCAAGGCGTGCAGGTCGAGCACACGACGTTGGCCCTTGTCACGACTCACCGGCCCGATGAACCGGGTCGCAAGTATCCCGGCTACCAGTCCTTGGTGCGCGGAGCGACCTCGCGGGCGTCGGAGCTCGGCTACAGCCTGCGGGAGTTTCCACTGCGTGAACCCGGCATGACGCCGCGCCGCTATGGGCAGATCCTGCGGGCGCGCAACATTCACGGTGCCCTCATCGCTCCGTTGCCGCGGAACGAAAAGCGCGTCGAACTCGACTTCGGCGATCTCGCGCTCGTGGGACTGGGGTTGAGCGTCGTGTCGCCCTCGATCGAGCGCGTCTCGAACGACCATTTCCAATCGATGATGCTGGCGATGGCCAAGTGCCGGGACAACGGATACCGGCGGATCGGCTTCGTGGTGAGTCGAATCACGAGCGAGCGCCTCGATGATCGTTGGCTGTCCGGTTACCTATTGGCCGCGTCCCGATTCCCGCCCGCAGAACGGCTGGCACCGCTGCTCTGCGAGGAGCCCGACGGCATTCCGGCCGCGCTGCCGGCCTGGTGCCGAAGCGAGCGTCCCGAGGTGGTGATCTTTGGCAACTACGACCCGGCATCCCCCTTCGTTTTGCCCCGGGGCGTTGACACCGTTGCCCTCGATGTCATCTCGCCCGACGGCGAACTGACCGGCATTTTTCAGGACCACCAGCGCGTGGGAGCGATCGCGGTCGAGCACCTGGTGTCGCGCCTGCAGCGGGGAGAGTATGGCGCCAACGACCGGGCGCGCCTGCACCTCCTGGCTGGAACGTGGGCTCCCGGCAAGACAGCGCCGGGCTTACGAGCCGCACGGGCGCCTCGTTGAACGGAGTCAATAAACTCGGTCTAGTTTCGCCGGAGCACGGCGTGCATCCTGCCCGCGACCCCTCCTGCGGGACATGTCGGCTCCCCGCCGACGATGTCGCCGTTGGATCCACCTGACCCAGCCACGCCCAACTGCCATGTGTCCTTTACTCACCTCAACCCGGTCGTACTTCGCCTTTGTTCTGACCCTGACGATGCTTCCATGGAGCTCCGCGCAGACCGCCCCAACCGGCGATTCGTCCGCGGGAGATCCTGCGGTCGTGCTTTCTCCGTTCACCATTTCCGCATCCCAGGACGTCGGTTTCGTCGCCGCCAGCTCGCTGGCCGGAGGGCGTCTCGCGACCGACCTCAAGGACACGCCGCTGGCGTATTCGGTGATCACGAGGGAGTTCCTGGATACGCTCAACCTCTTCGACTCCGAGGAGGCGCTCTCGTGGTCGGTCGGCGCGTATCAGCCTTACACGGACGTCACCAACTACCGTTACTTCAATAATGAGGCTGGTTCGAGCATCATCTCGCGAGGCATCCAGACCTCGCGCCCGCAGCGCAATTACTTCCTCCTCGGGGTCAACACCGACAATTACAGCGAGGACCGCATCGATTTCGCCCGCGGCCCCAACGCCCTGCTGATCGGAACCACCGGGTTGGGCGGCAGCGTCGTTACGATGACCAAGCAGGCGCGCACGGACCGCACCTTTGGGCGCGCCTCGGTTACCGTGGGTTCATGGCAGCGGAAGCGCGCCTCCCTCGACTACAATCACGCCTTCGGCGACCGGTTCGCCTTTCGTCTCAACGTGCTCAAGCAGGAGGCGGACTCGTGGCGCAACCTCGAGTTCGACGAACGCAAGGGCGTGCACATCGCCGGCACCTGGAAGATCCTCCCCAAGACCAAGCTTCGGGCCGAGTACGAGAACTATGCGAATGACATGAATGTCGGCCGCGAATCCGTCGAGGATCGCGTCTCGGGTTGGGACGGTGTCACCACTGCGGCGGCCCCGCGCACGGTGATCGCCGATGCCGCCTCCAAGGGCCTTGTGTCTGTCGGCTCCGTTACCAGTCCCTACCTCGTTTATATCCCGGGCGACGATCCAGGCACGCTCATGAACTGGGCCTCCACCTGGAAGACGCTGGGCGGCGGTGCCAACGCCAGCGTTCCCGTCGGCGGCGTCCGGCCGCTCAGCACGTCCAATCTCGGCATCGATGGGGCGGCTATCATCGGCAACGTCTACGACCCCTCCGAGACGCTCGCCCTGGCGCTCGCGGGCTCTGCGCTCACGCCGCCGACCCGCCGCACCGTGACCGGTCCGACCACGCCGACCATTGTTTACAAGTTCAACGACCTCGCCGTCTATCTGGAGCACCAGCAGGGCGACCATCTCTTTTTTGAAGTGGGCGCCCACACCGCGGATACGAGCAAGCTCAGCAACTACATCGTCGCCCGCGAGATCAACGAGATCCTGATCGATGTGAATCAGACGCTGCCCACCGGCGCCCCCAATCCCAATTTTCTCCAGCCCTACGCGGAGGCGTCCAACAGCCTTCAGTACTTCGACAACCGCTACGACGAGGTTCGTGCGGCCGTGGCCGCGGTCTACAACGGCACCCGCTGGGGCGATTTCCGCGGCAACATCATTGTTGGCCGGACCGAGGCCGAGTCGCTCACCTACCGAAAAGTCGACGTGATCAACCGCAACCCCGACATCCGCCGCCGATCGCAGACCGACGCGTTCCGGCATCGGTACTACTTCAACAACCCCTCGACCCTGGTTCCGCCCGACTCGCTCACCCTCCTCGATCCGGTGGCGGGCACGACGGCAACGTACGACGTCAGCACGGCGATGGACCTCAACAGCACCACCAATAATCGGGGTTCCGAGACCGCCTACGACTACGCGCAGCTCGCCCTCAACGCCAAGCTGTGGAATGGCCGCGTCAACCTGCTGGCCGGCGCCCGCCGCGACTCCTACCTGCAGCACGACCTCTCCGTCATCGGCAGTCCCGCGGCGCTCATCAACGATTACCCGACCGACTGGGACGGGCAGACCCTTTTCTTCCGTCCGGGAGCGCCGGGCGACTACTACGACCTGACCTACGTGCCCAAGAACGCCAGCGGCGTCGCCACGGGACCCGAAACCCTTGCGCTCAGCCGTCCCCGCGCCAACGGCGTGCCGCTGGCCCAGTACGCGAACGATCGTTTTCGCGACGACTACTCGGCTCCTGACGTCGACTTCAGCATCGACACGATCAGCTACGGTGGCGTCGTTGCGCTGACGAAGTGGTTGAGCACGTACGCCAATTTCGCCGAGACCTACGTGCCGCCGCGCTCCGGTCTGACCCTGACCGGCGAGCCGGTGCCGGCGGGTGTCGGCGAGGGCTGGGACGCCGGCCTGCGTTTCTTTCTCCTGGAAGGTCGGATTGTGGCCAGCGCCGGATTCTACAGCGGGAGCCAGTCGAACAACAGTTTCGATTCGAGCGGATCCACCCGCAAGTATGCCAACATCGTCTCCGCCAATCCGGTGGGCGATCAGTCGATCAACGGTGCGAACACACGGGGGCTTCCCCTGCTGCCGACGCCCACGTTCGATTTCTCGGACCGCGAGGCCCGCGGGTTCGAGATCGACCTCGTGGCCAATATCACGCCGAACTGGCGCATGACGTTCAACTTCTCCGACCCGGAGACGTTCACCACCAACTCGCTTCAGGACGAGTGGGCCTACCTCAACGCCAACGAGGCGACCCTGCGGCAGATCGTGCTCGATGCCGGCGGCGTCATCGATGCCGGCGGGACCGCCACGGTCGATCTCACGGTTCCGGAGGGCAGCCGTTCGCCGGATGTTTCCGCGGCCGTTGCCGGCTGGAACAGCATCCAGACCTTCAAGCTCACCAACGATCCGACCGAGAAGACGTTCAGCAACCTCCCGGCGTTCACGGCAAACTTCTACACCGACTACCGTTTCACCAAGGGGCCCCTGAAGAATCTGCGGGTCGGCGGCGGCGTGCAGTATTTTGGCGAGCGGATCATTGGTAACCGCGGAGCGGATACGATGGTGAATCCCGGCAACCCCAACACGGCGATCGACGATCCCAGCGTCGACCTCAACACCCTCGTGATGAATGGAGCGTATTACACCGCGACCGCAACCCTCGGTTACCAGATCAAGCTTTCCGACCGTTCGACGCTCTCGTTCAATCTTTCGGTCGGCAACCTGTTCGACGAGGATGAGCCCATCCTCACCGGCACCGCGCTGCGTCCTCCGGGCGGCGACCTCTCGCGCCCCGACCGGGTGGCCACGCCGGTCAACTTCCAGTATCGAAAACCCCGTTCCTACACCCTCACCGCTTCGCTGACGTTCTGAGCCGCCTTGCGGCCGGCCGACGATCGCCTGCGGCCTTGCTCCCACTGACTGTGTCCCCTTCCGAATCCCTGCTCCTCCCGACGCATGCCACAGCCCGAGCGCGAACCACCGGTGGAGGTGCCCGCCGGTGGTTCACCACTGCCCTGGCCGTCGCCGCGCTTGGAGTGACCGGCGGGTCCGCGGCGGACTACCACATCGACGACCGAATCGGCGACGACGGACACGACGGTCTTTCGCCGGCGAAGGCATGGCGCACGTTAGGGCCGGCCAACGCCGCCACGTTCCAGCCTGGCGACCGTTTGCTCCTGCGCGCCGGCGGCTCCTGGCGCGGGTCCACGCTTGCGCCCGGAGGCTCCGGTGCACCCGGGCGACCGATCGTCGTTACGGCTTATGGAGACGGCCCGCGTCCGGCGCTGCACGGCGATGGTGCCGTGCCGCAGGTCATCAAGCTGCACAACCAGCAGTACTGGGAGATCATTGGTCTCGAGATCACCAATCTTTCCCGGGCAAGCGAACCGCCTCCGGCCCGGGGTATCGAGATTACGGCGCGCGATGCCGGGGTGTTGTCGCATTTCGTCCTTCGCGACCTGCACCTCCATGCCATCAACGGTCCGTCCGCACGTTTCGACGACGGCCAGGTAGCCCTTAAATCGATGGGAGCGATCGGCTTCATCATCGATGGCGACCGAGTGCCCACCGCCTGGAACGACGTCCGGGTCGAGGACAACCACATCCACGACGTCAGTTTCGTCGGCTTCGCCAACGCCTCCACCTGGGCCAGGGGCCACCGCACGTACGATCCGGAATCCTGGTTTCCCAGCCGTGGCATCGTGATCCGCGGAAATCTGATCGAACGCACGGCCCGCGACGGCGTGATCGTCCGCGCCGCGCTTTCCCCTTTGATCGAGCACAATCGTTTCCTGCATTGTGCGATCGAGGGCAACGGCGTGGGCTGCTTCACCTTCGACACCGACGACGCGGTCATCCAGTTCAACGAGGCTGCGTACACCCGCTACAATCTCGGGGATCACGACGCGCAGGGGTTCGACAGCGACTGGAACTGCCGTCGCACCGTCATCCAGTACAATTTCTCGCATCACAACGACCTCGGGTTCCTGCTGCTTTGCAACAACGGCCGGGGCGGGTTCAACGAGGATACCCTCGTGCGCTACAACATCAGTTATGCCGATGGGGGCGATGTCGTGCGTTTCTCGGGTCCGGTCACCGGGGCGCGCCTGGTCCACAACACGTTCGTGCTCGCGCCGGGCATGACGCATCCGATGAAAGGATTCGCACCGACCGTTATCCGTCACAAGTCGTGGAACGGCTGGTCAAGCGACATCCTCTGGGCGGCGAATGTCATCGTGCACGCCGAGGCCGGCGTCGGCTACGTCTTTGGCGAGAGCACCGCCAACAGCTTTCTCGGCAACGCCTATGCCGGCGTCCTCCCGGCCGAGCTTCCACCCGACCCGCAGGCCTTGCGGCTCGATCCCCGGTTCCCGGCGGTCACTCCGGCCCGCCTCGACCGTGCTGCGGTGATCGAAGCCTTCACGCCGGCCCCTGACTCTCCGCTTCGCGGCCGTGCGCCGCCGTTGGTGGGGCAGGCGAGGCTGGATTTCGCTGGCCGCTCCACCCAAAGCCCCGACGAGCCGGCGGCCCCGGGCGCGCTCGCGGTTGCCGGGTCGCGCCGGGAAGCTCCCTGAGAGCCTTTCGCAGGTCCGCTGCTCCTGGCTCTTCCGTCGTCTGCCGGGCGGCAGTCGTTCGGTTCAGAGCGCGGCCTTCATCCGGCGAAGGGCCTCGGCGAGCGTGGCCCGCGGGCAGCCGAAGTTGATGCGGATATAGTCGCCCTTTCGCGCGCCGAAGAAGGCGCCCTCACTCAGGCCGACGCCATGGGCCTCGAAGCGTGCGACCGGGTCGGGTAGTTTGAGCGTGGATACGTTGATCCAGGCGAGGTAGGTCGCCTCGATCGGCGCCTCGACCCGGAGCCCGGGAAAATCACGCGCAAGGGTCTCGAGCAGGAAGTCGCGGTTGCCGCGCAGGTAGTGCAGCAGGGCCTGACGCCACGCTTCACTGTCGCGATAGGCGGCCTCGCAGGCGGCATAGCCGAGGCAGGTAACCTCGGCGACGATGCCGGTGGTGGCCCGGACGAAGCGGGCACGCAGGGTCGGATCGGAGATGATGGCGAACGAGGTGCCGAGGCCGGGAACGTTGTAGGTTTTGCTCGGCGCCATGAGCGTGACCGTGCGGGCGGCGAGTTCCGGCGAAAGGGTGGCGGCGGGTACATGGGGCAGGGCCGGGTCAAGGATGAGGTCGCAGTGGATCTCATCCGAACAAAGCACGAGGTCATGCCGGAGGCAGAATTCGCCGAGCCGCACGAGTTCGTCGCGTCGCCATACGCGGGCGATGGGATTGTGCGGATTGCAGAGGAAGAAGAGCTTGGTCTTCGGGGTCACCGCGCGCTCGAGCGCGTCCCAGTCCACGTCCCAGCGTCCTGCGGTGGCGTTGAGGACAAACGGAACTTGGGTTGAGATCCGGCCGCTGTTGCGCGGGGCCCCCATGAACGGCGGATACACCGGCGTGAGTGTGAGCACGTCCTCACCCGGCTGGGCGAAAGCCTGGGACGTGACGTTCAAACCGCAGACCAGACCCGGCAGCCAGACGATCCACGACGGATCGATGGTCCATCCGTAGTTGCGGGCGAGGGCGTCGACGACTGCCTGGACGGTCGACCGGGTGGGGCGGGCGTAGCCGAAGACGCCGTGCTCCACTCGCTCACGCAGCGCGGCGACGATGGCCGGCGAGGAGCGGAAATCCATGTCGGCCACCCAGAGCGGGAGAATATCCCGACCCTCGTACTTCTGCCATTTCTGGGAATCAGTGCCGAGGCGGGAGGGAGGTGTATCGAAATCGAAGGACATGGGAACGTGACCAGACCGGGCGTTGGAAAGGGACGAAATCGCGACGTTGAAAGATCCCGCGCGGGACCGCGACGGATTTTCTCAGGCGGGACGTCACAGGGGTGGACAAAAATTCCCGCACAGTCGGCTTGGGTGAAGGCGAACGTTTGATTTTCAGCGGTTTAGGTAAGTGCGGGGCGGGGCATACCGGTTGCATAGGAAGGTGCCAATCCAACCAACCCACATAAAGGAGAACCAATCATGAGACTCGTACGTTATACTTATCCGACTTATCGCACCCTCAGCCCGACGCTGCCGGCTTCGTTCCGCAGCCCTTGGAGCGGCCTCGAGAGCGAACTCGACCGCCTCTTTGGTGCGGCATTGAGCGACCTGGCTACGCCGTCGGCCGACCGCTTCCCGGTCGATCTCTACGAGGACAAGGACAACACCTACGTCCGGGCCGAGTTGCCTGGAGTGAAGCGCGAAGACATCAGCGTCGAGCTGGTCGATGGCGCGCTGAATCTGAGCGCGACCCGCAAGACTCGCGGAGCGAACGGTGAAGAGACGGAGTCCTTCACCCTCAACCGCTCGGTCTCCGTGCCGGACAACGTGGTGCAGGCCGACAAGATCGCGGCCCACTATGAGAACGGTGTGCTGACGGTCACGCTGCCCAAGCGCGAAGAGGCCAAGCCGCGGAAGATCACCGTGGCGGTTCAATAACCTGCCGACGGAACCCTCAACCAAAGGAGACACCTGTCATGAACCTGTTCAATTCCCTCATCCCTGCCTTCACCCGTCCGGCGACGGCTCCAGCTGACGGCGACCGCCAGCCTGAACTGCCCACGGTCCGGCCGGTGTACCAGATCAAGGAGACACCGGAAGCCTACGGTCTCGTGGTGCATCTTCCGGGAGTGGCCAAGACCGGGCTCGAGATCACGGCCGAAGCGGACGCGATCCGTATTCTCGGCCGCCGGGCCTGGCGCCGTCCAGAGAGCTGGACGCAGCTGCACCGGGAGAGCTCCGACGCGGCCTATGAACTCGTGGTGGAGCACGAGCACACGGTCGATGTCGACAAGATCCACGCCGAGCTGAACGACGGGGTTCTGCGGCTTTCGCTCCCGAAGACGGAGGCGATCAAGCCGCGCAAGATCGCCGTGAACTGACGGCCTGCGCGGACGTTCGTCACGCCCATCGCAGACCGACCAAGCCGGATCCCCACGGATCCGGCTTTTTGCTTTCGTCCCGGCCGGCCGGCCGGCAGGGTATCGCCATGCTTGCCGTGGCCGAGGTGGTGGTTCCCGTTGTCATTGTTTCCGGGTTTGGGCTGGTGGCGTGGCTGGCGGCCAAGGCGTCGAAGGCCTCGCACGCCAATGGTGAGGCCCTTGCCGCCCGGCTGGGCCTCAGTCTGGAGGCCACGGCCCCATGGCTCGGTTGGTTTTATCCGGCGCCCCGTGGGTCGGGGCGGGTGCGGGGCAAGCGCATGGAGTTCTTCTCGTACACGACGGGCTCCGGCAAGTCGCGCAAATCGTGGGTCGCCCTCGCGGTGACGCCCGCCCGCAACAGCGGACTGACGTTTGCACTGACCCGGCAGGGACTGGGTTCGCGGGTGAGGAGTCTCTTCGGAGCCACCGAGATTGAGGTAGGGGACCGGCACTTCGACGAGCGCTGGTTCATCGAGACCAACCAACCGGACTTTTTTCGCGCAGCCCTCCTGCCGGAACTGCGCGCCAAGCTGATGGAGCTCGACCGCAAGGGGCTGCCCGGATCGTTGCGCACCGAGAATGGCACGGTGAAGTACGCCGAACCCGGCACCTTTCAAGACCGGGCGAGGTGTGAGCGTCTCGCCGCGCTTGGCGACGTGCTCTGCGACCTCGCCGATATCGTGGAGGTGTGGGCGGAGCATGCCCATCCGGGCGGACCATGACCCGCCCGGTCCAACCGGACGAGCCGGTACCCGCCTCATCCGCGCAACCCGTTCTGTTCTTCGACGGCGAATGCGGTCTGTGCAACCGCCTCGTGCGCGTTCTGCTGCGGCTGGATCGGCGGCAGGTGCTGCGTTTCGCCCCCTTGCAGGGTCCTGCGGCCCAGGCTTACTTGCGGCGGCACGGACTTCCCACCGAGGACTTCGACAGCCTCATCTTTGTGCCTGATTGGGACCGGCGGGATCAACCGGACTATCTGATGCGAACCGACGGCGCCCTCGCGGCGCTCGGCCATTGCGCGGGTTTTGGCGGCATCGTTCGCGTGGTGAGCCTGCTTCCAGGATCGTGGCGCGATGCCGGGTACAAGGTCGTCGCACGACTGCGCTACCGGCTGTTTGGCCGTTGGGTGCCCCGACCGCTCGCGCGAGCGGAATGGCAACGGCGATTCCTGGACGGTCCTCCGCCGACCTGAATGCCGGTCGCCGTGCCGGTGACGGCGCAAAATGCGTCGCCTGCGGTAGGGTGTTGGCTCAACCTGCGCGCTCTCCCATGAGTACATCCCCTCTGTTCTCCCTCTCGGGCCGCACGGCACTGGTCACCGGTGCGAGTCGCGGCCTTGGACGACAATTCGCGCGGACGCTTGCGGCCGCCGGTGCCGACGTGGCGGTTACGAGCCGCACGCTCGAGTCGCTCGATGGCGTGTGCAAGGAAGTGGAAGCGCTCGGTCGCCGTTGTTTCCCGATCGCGCTCGATGTGCGATCCGAGACCAGCATCAAGCAGGCGGTGGCCACCGCGGTGGAGCGGTTGGGCCGCATTGACGTTCTGGTGAACAATGCCGGCTGCAACGTGCGGAAGCCCGCCCTCGCGGTGACATGGGATGATTGGAACCTGATCCTCGATACGAACCTGCGCGGGCCGTTCTTCGTCGCGCAGGCCGTGGCGCCGGGCATGATCGAGCGCCGTTACGGGCGCATCATCAACATCGGTTCGGTAACCTGTGTGGCCGGTTACGCCGGATTGACGCCCTACGGATCGAGCCGTGGCGGCATCAAGCAGATGACGATGAGCCTGGCGGCGGATTGGGGCCCCCACGGCATTACCGTGAACTGTCTGGCGCCGGGCTGGTTCAAGACCGCGCAGAATGCGGTGCTCTACGAGAACGCCGCGTGGGTTTCTTATCTGAGCGAGAAGATCCCCCTGCGCCGGCCGGGCCGGGATGGCGATCTCGACGGACCGCTACTTTTTCTGGCCAGCGATGCCTCGGGCTACGTCTCGGGTCAGACACTTCTGGTTGACGGCGGTATCACGGTGAACGATACCCGGGCTCTTCCCCCGACGGTTCCCGCCCCCAACCCCGCTCGCCCATGATGTTGCTCGCCGCCCAATCGGTGTCCGTGCCGTTCTTGATCTTGTTTGGAAGCATGGCGCTGATTGTGGTGGGGATCGCGCTGCTCAAGCTGCATCCATTCTTCGTTCTCATCCTCGCGGCTGCCGCCGTCGGCGCGGCGGCGGTCATGACGGGGGTGGCGCAAGGGACGGTGTTGCAGGCCCTCGACAAGGTGGCCGCTGAGTTCGGTACGGCAATGGCCGGAATCGGATTCCCAATCGCCTTTGCCGTGGTGATCGGTGCGGCGCTGATGGAGAGCGGATCGGCCGACAAGATCGTGCGCTGCTCGGTGCGGGCGCTGGGCGAACGGCGTGCGCCGCTCGCGCTCATGGCTTCGGCCTTCGTGCTCGGCATCCCGGTGTTCTTCGACACCGTGTTCTTTCTCATGGTACCGCTGGCGCGGGCGTTGGCGCTGCGCACGGGGAAGAATTACCTGCTCTTCCTGCTGGCCATCGCGGTGGGCGGGGTCATCACGCACGGCACGGTGCCGCCCACCCCCGGGCCGCTGCTCGTCGCCGACCGCCTGTCGATCGACCTGGGGATCGCGATCCTTGGGGGCATTGTCCTCGGTGTGATTCCCGCCGCAGGCGGGCTGTGGTTTGCCCGTTGGCTGGACCGCCGCCGGCCCGTGGAACTGCGGGTGGTAACCGGTCAATCGCTCGAAGAGGAAAAGGCGATCGCCTCGCGTGATGAATCGACGCTTCCGTCCTTTGGTCTCGCGGTGGCACCGGTGGTGTTGCCGGTGATCCTGATTGCGTGTGCCACGCTCGCCAATGCGCTGAAAGCGCATCTGCCGGCGGCTGTGGTCGACGCAGCCCTGCTGGTCGGCCAGAAGAACGTGGCGCTGTTCGTGGCCGCCGTCGTCTCCGTCGCGGTCTATCTTCGCCAGCGTGGACTCAAGTGGACCCAGACGGAGGATCTGATCGGCGGCCCGCTGGCGACCGGCGGTGTCATCGTGCTGATCACCGCGGCCGGAGGCGCCTACGGAGGCATGATCCGATTCGCAGAGATTGGTCAGGCGGTGCAGGTCTTCTTTGCCGGCAGCGAGATCAATTACATCGCGCTGGCCTGGTTCATCGCCGCGGTGGTGCGGGTGGCCCAGGGCTCGGCCACGGTCGCCATGATCACGGCGGTGGGCATCATGGCGTCCCTCGCCGGGGAACAAGGGTTTGGGGTGCACCCGATCTACATCGCCCTGGCGATCGGCTACGGCGCGTCGGTGTTCTCGTGGATGAACGACAGTGGTTTCTGGGTGTTCAGCCGCATGAGCGGCCTGACCCAGGGTGAGACGCTGCGGTCGTGGACGATGGCGCTCACGTTCATCTCGGTCGTGGGACTGCTCCAGCTCCTTGTGCTGGGGGCGCTGTTCCCGCTGGCCCCGTAAAAAGCGGCCTTGCCCGCCGGGTTGCGCCCGGCAACCGTGCGCGAGTGAAAATCGGATACATGGGCGGGAGCTTCGATCCCGTGCATTTCGGCCACTTGATCGCCGCCCAGGATGCGTTCGAGCAGTACCGGCTGGACAAGGTGGTCTTTGTCCCGGCGGCGCAGGCGCCGCTCAAGCCCAACGAGGTGCAGACCGGTCCCGAAGACCGCCTCGCCATGCTCAACGCAGCGACCGCGTGGGACCGCCGCTTCGAGGTGTCCGACTACGAGCTGCGCAAGGGCGGCATCAGTTACACCATCGATTCAGTGCGGCACTTCCGGGCGCTGCACCCTCACGATCAGCTTTATTGGATCATCGGCGGCGATCAGCTGCCGCGCATGCACCTGTGGAAGGACATCGCGGAACTGGCGGGCCTGATCGAATTCATCTTCCTGGAGCGGCCCGGTCATCCGGCCAAGGCGAGGCCGGAGATCCCCGGCCTGCGGCTGTACCGCTGCGACGGCCACCTCATCGAAATCAGTTCCACCGAGCTGAGGGAGCGCATCCGCAAGGGTTTGTCGTTGGAATACTTCATCCCGCACAAGGCGATTGTGTATATCCAGGAGAAGCGTTTGTATCTCTGACACCACCTGCATGCCTGCGAAAAAATCCACCGCCGCCCCGGCTGACGCCACCTATGCCTTGCTCGCCAACATCGTGCGGGCGCTCGACGAGAAGAAGGCGGTCGACCTGCGGGCCCTGCGCGTGAGCGCCCAGTCATCGATCACCGATTACCTCGTGCTGGCGACGGGTACGTCCGATCCGCACCTGCGGGCGCTGCGGGTCGAGCTGGAGAAGATCATCGACGGAGCCGGCGTTGCGATTGCCGGCATGGAGTCGTCCGAAGGCAGCGGCTGGACGGTGGTCGATGCCTACCAGATCATGGTGCACCTCTTCACCCCGGACAAACGCGACGCCTATCGCCTGGAACGGCTTTGGAAGGATGCGGAAGAATTGCCGGTGGCCGGCCTGCTCGCAAAAGAGGCGCCGAAGCCCAAGCCGGCGAAGGCGCGGGCTCCACGTGCGACTGCCGCCAAGGCCAAGTCGGCGGACAAACCCAAGGCCGCGGCCAAGCCCAAGGCCGTGCGCAAGCGCAAGGCGGACTGATCCGTTTTGGCCGGGGCGGGCAGGTTGCCCTCCGATTGCAAATGCCCTTGGCGGTTGTGGTTTATGCCTGGCTGCCTTTAGTCGAACCACAATGTGGTGGGTGACCTTACCCTGGTTGATCAGTGGCGCCCTGGGCGTGGCGTTGGTGGTAGTTCTGCGGCGGCGACGCCGGGAGGCGCGCGTTGCGGCGAAGGATCACGAGACGCTGCAGCAACTCCTGCAGGCGCTCGACAGCGCCTCCGATGCGATCGGCATCGGCGACATGGCGGCCAATTCTCTTTATCACAACCGCGCCCATCTTGCTTTGTTTGGTTACTCGGTCGCCGAATTGAACGCCTGCGAGGAACCGGCGGCGCTCTTTGCCGACAAGGCGGTGGCGGCGCAGATCCATGCCGACATCCGGGCGGGTCGGTCATGGCGTGGCGAGACCGACATCAAGACCAAGGGCGGACGGATCGTGCCGGCGTACGTGCGGGCCGACATCATTCGCAACGAGCGAGGCCAGCCCATCGGTATCTTCGGAGTGTTCACCGACATCACGGAACGACGCGCCGCCGAGCGTGCCCTCGCTGAGGAGCGGGAACGTTCGGCGCGGGCCCAGCGGCTTGAATCGCTCGGCATGCTGGCCGGTGGCGTGGCGCACGATTTCGGCAACCTCCTGGGGATCATGCTCGGTTACTCGGGTTTGCTGAAGATGTCGCCGAATCTGTCCGCCAAGGAGACAAAGTTTGCCGAGGGGATTGAGAACGCCGCGCTTCGGGCCAAGGACCTCTCGCAGAATCTGCTTTCCTTCGCCCGGGGCTCCACGCCGGAGCGCCGGCGGATTGCGCTGGGGCCCATCATCGTGGCCGCCGCGGAAGGCGCGGTCCGAGGTTCGCCGGTCCGGCTCGTCCTGGGTGTACCCACAGATTTGCCCGAGGTGCTCGCCGATCCCGTGCAGATGGATCAGGTTTTCTCGAATCTGGCCGTGAATGCGGTGCAGGCGATGGGGGAGGGTGGGGTGCTGACCGTGACGGTGGCGGCCGCCGCCGGTCCTGCCGGACCAACCCTTCGTATCACTGTTTCCGATACGGGTTGCGGCATCCCGGCCAGTGTGCTGACGCGCATCTGGGAGCCATTCTTTACCACCAAGTCGAAGGGCACGGGGCTCGGGCTTGCCACCACCTACTCCGTGGTCAAGAAACACGAGGGCATGATCGACGTTGAGTCCGAAATCGGTCGCGGCACGACGTTCACTGTAAACCTGCCGGTGGCGGCGGCCCAGACTGCTCGTTGACCGGCGCATTACCCATGACTTCCTCGCCCTTCTCCGAGCTTCGTACGCTGCATGGCCAGCCCTGCTGGACTCTGCGCAACGCCAACGTCTCGTTCGCCGTGACCCGCCTCGGCGCCCACCTCGCGGACGCGCAGTTTGCCTGTGACCAGGGACCGGGCGTTAGCCCCTACTACGTGAGCCCGTGGCAGGAGGAAGGCTTGAGCGACTTGCCGGCGCCGGTGCTCGTGCCGTTGCGCGGCGACTTCTTTTGCCTGCCGTTTGGCGGCAATGGCACGGCCTTTCGGGGGGAGCGTCATCCGCCGCATGGAGAAACGGCGGGATCTTTGTGGACGATGCATGACGCCCGGCGCACGGGAGGCATCACCACGCTGACGATCGAGCTCGCAACGCAGGTGCGGCCGGGTCGGGTGCGGCGCGAGTTTTCCCTGGTGGACGGGCACAACGCGGTTTACGGCCGCACTATCGTCGAAGGGTTTGCCGGCCCGACGCCGTTTGCGCACCATGCGATTCTGGCGGCGCCTGAGCAGGAGGGCGCCTTAAAGATCGGGGTGCGCCCGTTTAAGTTCGGTCTCGTTTGTCCGGAGGTCTTCAGTGATCCGGCCCAGCGCGAATACCAAGCCCTCCTGCCGGGCGCCGAGTTTGCCGACCTCGCGCGAATGCCTTCGTGGCGCAAGGGTGAGCCGGAGGCGGATTGCTCGGTGTTTCCTGCGCGTCGGGGTTTTGCCGATTTGATCAGCACCTTCAGCGACCCAGCGGAGGCGGCCACGCCGGATTGGGTGACCGTGGTGAACACCGAAGCTCACTGGCTCTGGTTTGCCTTCAAGAATGCCGCGGTGATGCCGGCACGCGCCCATTGGATCGAAAACCACGGACGGCACGGCAGTCCTTGGAACGGACGCAACGCCTGTATCGGACTGGAGGATGGCTGCATGTATTTTGCCGCCGGTCTCGCCGAGTCGGCGGGAGCGAATGTCGTCAACCGCCGGGGAATCCCGACCGCACGCGAGCTCGATGGCCGGCAACCGTTGGAAGTGCTCTACGTGCAGGGGGCGATCCCGGTCCCGCGTGAGTTTGGACGCGTTGTAACGGTGCGATTTGAGCCGGCCAACGTCGTGTTTGTCGACGAGGCTGGCCGGACCGTGGTGACGCCGTTGCGCACCGCCTTCGTCTTCGACGGACAGATGCAGGACGTCTAGCCGGTCGAACCGGATCAGGGTGCAGGCGGCGCGGGGGCTTTAGGGTCTGCCTCCGGCGCGGACTCAATCGTCACCTGCAAAGGCGCGGGCGGCGGGGTGGGGTTGCGCGGGAGTTGCTGCATGCGGTCGCGAATCTTGAGCGCGATCACGAGCAGGATCCCGTACAGAACCAGACGGATGAGCAGCGCCCGGCTCTTCATGTGCGGTCGTTCTGGAAAAACTCCCAGATCTCTCCGTTGGGGCCGGCGAAAAACCCGACGCGGATGGGCATCGGCCCCAGCCCATTCGTGGTGTGGAACGTCACGTCTTTCGGCTCCACCGTGATGCGCATGCCGGCGGCGCGCACCCGGGCGATGTCGGCATCGACATCGGCGCTCCGCAGCGCGAGGTGGATGAAGGCGCCGTCCGGATGCGGCGTGTAAGTCGGATCCTCAAACACCTCGAGGTAAGCCGCTGCGCCGGTGTCGAGCAGGGCGGCGCGATAACCGGAGGGCAGGGTCCAGGTGACCTTGGGCGTGAACCCGAGCGGACCGCAGTAGAAGCGGAGAGACTCGTCCCAACGCTGGGTGCGCAGGGCGATGTGGTGGAAGCCGACGTGAGGAAGATTCGACATGGCAGGCGGGGCGTTGGGGAATCGGCGGAGGGGCTCAACAAAAAGGCCGGTCGTGATGACCGGCCTTGATCAAGGGGAGGGTGAGTCCGGGGCGCGGCTCAGAGCTCGTAAGCCGGCAGCACCTTGTCGATGCGCTGCTTTTCGAGTTTGGCAAAGTGCGGCAGGCCGTTCTCGTGCGGAACCTGGGTTTCGCCCTGAATGAGCGGCTGGGCGTAGCGGGTGAACTGGAAGTTCATGCTGACGCCGTCCTCGTTGATCCACTCGCGCGGGAGCTTCTTCACGCCGTTGGCGATGTCGCTCAGCGGGGCGAGGCCGGTTTCACAGGTATAGTGGTCGCCGTCACCGCGCACGAGGGTGATCATCTTGTCCGTCTCGCCGTTGATCGCGGCGCGGACTGCGGCCTGACCAGCGAGGAACGCTTCGTCGGCGTCCGTCTTGGAGCCGGCGTGGGCGGCGGCGCGCTGGGAGATGCCGAGCTTGGCCACGCGGGCCTTCACTCCGGGAAGATTCTGTTCGACCAGGCTGCGCAGGTAGTCGCCCGCACCGCCGAGCTGGGCGTGTCCGAAGGCATCGGTGGCCTCCGCGGCCGCGACGTAGTTGCCATCGGCGTCGACCAAGCCCTCGCCCACCACGATGAGGCAGTACTTTTCGCGCTTCAGGACGCGCTGAACGTCCGCGACGAACTTTTCGGCGGAGAAGGCCACTTCGGGCAGGTAGATGAGGTGCGGCGGATCGTGCGGATGATCGCGGCGCTTGGCGAGGGAGGCACCGGCGGCGATCCAGCCCGCATTGCGGCCCATGACCTCGAGAATGGACACCAGATCGCCCTGGCCCATGGCCTCGTTGTCGCAGGCGAGCTCGCGCACGGTGGTGCAGATGAACTTGATGACCGAACCGTAGCCCGGGCAGTGATCGGTGACGACCAGATCGTTATCGATCGTCTTCGGGATGCCGATCACCCGCAGCTCGTAACCCTGCTGCTGGGCGAGCTTGGAGATCTTGTCGGCGGTGTCCTGGGAGTCGTTGCCGCCGGCGTAGAAAAAGTAGCGGATGTTGTGCGCCTTGAAGACCTCAAGCACGCGCTCGAAGTCCTGCTGTTTCTTGAGTTTGTAACGGCACGTACCCAGGGCGGCGCCGGGGGTGAAACGCAGGCCGCGGATGGTCTGCTGGGACTCGGCGGCGAGGTCGATCAAGTCCTCCTGAAGGATGCCCAAAACGCCGTTCAAGCAGCCGTAGATCTCCTCGATGCAGCTATGGTTCAGCGCTTCGGCGATGACACCGGCGAGGCTGGCATTGATGACGGCGGTGGGGCCACCGGATTGGCCCACCAAGACATTACCTGAGAGTTCTTCGGCCATGGCTGTTGGTTTTTGAAAGGAGTTGGTCAGAACGTGAAGGGGCAAGGTGACCGCCGGGTCGCGGGGCTGGCAAACTCAAATTTCCCTGCGTTCGGTGACCAAGCCGTTCCGCCCGCACGGATTGGCCTCCGTGGTGGCGGTCGGGGACGGTGAGCGGAGGATTTCGCGACTCGACGCCTCTGCCGCAAACCGCTTTCGTCCGCGGGTCACCCGCATGGCCTTCCTCGAAGTCGCCGGTTCCCTCGCGCGGCGCCTCGTGCGCGCGCTGGTCAAGTTCTACTATCCGCGCATCGAAGTCTCCGGTGGAGAGCGCATCCCCCGGTCGGGGCCGGTGCTGCTCGTGGCCAACCACCCGAATTCCTTGATCGATCCCGTACTGCTGGGCATCGCCGCAGATCGGCCGGTGCGGCTGATGGCAAAGGCGCCGCTGTTTCGCGTGCCGGTTTTTGGGGCGGTATTGCGCGCCCTCGGGATGGTCCCGGCGTACCGCGGCTCGGATGATCGGGGAGAGGTGGCGAAAAATTTTGAATCCCTGGCTGCGGCGGCCCGGACGCTGGCGGCGGGGCACGTGATGGGGATCTTTCCGGAAGGCAAAAGCCACGATGCCTCCCGGGTGGAAATGGTGCGGTCCGGTGCCGCCCGGCTGGCCTTGCAAGCCCTCGAGGCAGGGGCAACGGAGCTGCGCGTCGTACCGGTGGGCCTGAACTACGAACGCAAGGAGCGGTTCCGCACCGCCGTGTGGATCCAGGTGGGCGAGCCGATCGGCCTGACCGCCTGGCGTGCCGGGTTCCCCACGGAGGGACCTGCGGCCCTTCGCGCCCTCACGGCGGAGATCGATGCGCGGCTGAAGGCATGCGTGGTGCATCTCGATGATCCGGCCTGGGAAGACTTGCTCGACGAAGTCGAAGCCTTGTTGCCGGCGGCCGGCTTCTACCGCCGTCATGCCCTGGAGGCGTTGCATCAGCGGAAGGCGGTCGCCGATGCGATCAACCGGTTCCATCGTGTGGACCGTGCGCGCGCGGAGGCCGCCGCAGCGCGGGTGCGAGCGCACGACGCCGCGCTGCGCCGGAGCGGTCTGGCGGGCGACGCCCGCATCCTTCAGGTGCGCGGCTGGCGCCTGGCCCGCTTGCTCGTGCGCGATGGTGTGGGCCTGCTGGTGGGCGGCGTGGTGGGCTTTGCCGGTCTGGTTCATCACCTCGTCCCGCATGGCGTGGTGAGATTGCTGGCCGGACGCCTGCAGACGCCCGGACGGATGACCGTGGCGCTGTATCGACTGCTCATCGGCCTGCCGGTCTACGCCCTGTGGTATGTCGCAGTCTGGTGGCTGCTGAGGGTCTATTTTCTTCCGTGGGTGGCCTGGACCTGGGTGGCGGTCATGCCGGTGGCCGGGCTGGTGGCGCTGAAGGCCGGCCGGTCGTTCCGGCGAACCGTCCCGTTGTGGTGGGCGCAGCTGAGGCTCCTGGCAAAGCCGGCGATGGCGGCCGCGTTGCGGGATCAACAGGCGGCGATTGTCGACGAATTGCGTGGCTTTGCTGCGGAGCTGAACCCCTCCGGTCCGGCGTCGAACGCACCCGGCGTTGGGCCGCACTCGGTGACCTACAAACCGCCGCTTTGGGTCAACCTGCTCGCTGGTTCGGCGGTCTGTGCGGTGACGGTGCTGGCCGCGCTTTGGCTCCTCCGCGATCGTCCGGTGGAGTGGTTGCGCACCCAGGCTCCCGCCCTCCAGGCGTGGTCCCCGGCGGAGCGGGCGGAGAATCTCGAGACGGATGAGCGGGCCCTCGTGGCCGTGATCGACGGACTCGCAGAGCTTGAGGCGCGTTACCGCCGGTTTGAGGCCGAACTGCTGGCAGGCCAGCGCAGCTACTACCGGCAGGAGGATGACGATGAAATCAGGCGGATGATGGTGTCCTACCTGAGCTACCGGGCCGCCTTGCTCCGCACAGTTTGGAAGTATCAGCGCCATGCCCAGCTCAACGACGAGCACGACCGTCTGCGGGCGCTGCTGCTGCACTATACCGCCGCGGCAGTCGCGTACGAGTACGCCGCCCGCTTTGTCCTCGCCTTCGAAGGTCAGGAGACGGCGATCCGCAAGCTCAACGAACCTGAGCCGGTCTGGGGTCTGCCGGCGGGAACGTACGATCAGATCCGTTCAAACCTCGCGAACGTGGCGCACCGCCGCTGGCTGGAAGCCGGCTGGCAGCATTATCACGCGACCGTACCGCGTTGGCGGGAGACCGGGTTGTATCAAGCAGAGCCCTACGCCCGTTTTCACGGCGCCATTGCGACCGCCGGAGCGTACACCGCCGGGCTGTCGGACCGGTTGTTGACCTACAAGGTCGCGACGGCCGTCACGGACGTCGGCAACTGGGCGCGCGGAGGGTACTATCGGGCGAGTTCGGCCATCTCCTCGCTTGTCGGGCACACGAAGATTCGCGAACCGCGCTCCGGGGCTGCCCTGATCACGCCAGACAAACTGGAGGCGCTGCGCCCGCGCCTCCGCCCGGGCGATATTCTCCTCCAGCGTCGCAACTGGTTTCTTTCCAACGCTTTCCTGCCCGGCTACTGGCCGCATTCTGCGCTGTACATCGGCACGGTGGATGACCTGCGCGCCATGGGCCTGGCGGACGATCCACGGGTGGCGCGTCACCTCGAGGCGTATGCGCGCCCGGACGCCGGCGGACGCGCACACGTGATCATCGAAGCGATTGGCGCCGGCGTGGTCTTTACCAGTGCGGAACACTCGATCGGAGAGGCTGATTCCGTCGCGGTGCTGCGCCCCCGCCTCTCTCCGGAGCAGGTTCGGGAAGTGATTGCCCGGGCCTTCAGCCACGCGGGCAAGGCCTACGATTTCGACTTCGATTTCTTCAGCAGTGACCGGCTGGTGTGCACGGAACTGGTGTATCGCTCCTTTAATGGATACATCGATTTTCCGCTCGTGGAGATTCTTGGCCGGAAGACCCTGCCGGCCCTCGAGATCGTGCGGCATTGGACCGGTCCCTCCGGCGCCACCCAGCTTGAGTTTGTGGCGTTTCTCGATGGTGACGAGGACACCGGTCGCTGCGACGAGCGGGACGCGGCGGCGCTGGCCGGATCGCTCCAGCGGCCGGCCCTGACGTGGCTTAACTGAGCGGATGGTTCCGTCGGGGCACAAAAAACGGGTTGCCCCTGTGATGGAGCAACCCGTGGTGAAAGGGGGAGCGGAGGCGGCTCAGCGCGTGAGCTCCTGCACGTACGCCATCAGAGGCTGAACCTCCGCGGGCGGTGTGATCCAGTTGCTGTAAAGGATCTCGGGCAGGGAGGAGGAGGTGTTGTAGAAGGCCCGGTTCGCGTTGTCATTGCGCGACAGGTAACCGGCTTTGACCGTGGCGCCGGCGTAGAGTCCGGCCGTCTTGTTGTAGACCAGCACCGGTGTTGCGAGGATTGCACGATTGTAGCTCTCGGCGTCAGCCACGCGCGGACCGGCGACCGCTTTGGCATCGGCGCCGACGTTGAACCGTTGGTTGAAGAGCAGGCGGGGCGTCTGGTCGTCCATGATCACGTAGACCGTCTCCACCGTGGTCGCGCCGAGCTGGAGGCCAAGGCTGGCTTCGCCCGCATTCACGAAAGCCGGCACGCTCCACGTGCCATCCGGTCGCTTGACCATGACAACCCCGTAACCGTCTTTTACGCCAAAGATGATGCCGGCTTTGACCTGATTCACGATGATCAGGCCGCGGGCGCGCTTAAGGATGTCCGACGGGATGGCGGTGTTGGGACGCAGCATGAACTCGCGCAGGATGGCCTCGCAGCTCTCGATGCGCGTCACGTAGTCCTTCCGCGTCAGCGTGTTTTGCGCCACGGCGGAGGCCGCGGCGGCGAGGAAGGCCAGCATGAGGAGGAAGCATTTCTTCATAGCACGAAAAGGTTGAAGGGGGACTATGCACGGGCGCATCCCGTTGGAAAGCGCGGAGTACGAACGGTTCCGTGAGTCGGTCAGCCCAGGCCGCGGACTTCAAGATCGTCTTCATCCCAGCCGAAGTAGTGCCCCAGCTCGTGCAAATAGGTGAGCTTTACCTCTTCCTGGAAGGTTGCGCGGTCCCCTTCGGCATAGTCGAAAAGGTTCTCCAGGAAGAGCATGATGTGCGCGGGCAGGGCATTGTTGTCGCCCGTGTCGAGACCGTGGGGACTGCCGGCGAACATTCCGAGGATGTCAGGTTCAAACTCGTCGCCCAGGATCTCCGGACTGGGCCGGTCGTGATAGACGACCGGCAGAGCCTCGGCGAGCGGACGCAGCCGGGCGGGGAGGCGCCGGCGGGTGGCGGCGACCGTGGCAGCGGCAAGGGCGGCGAGCTCGTCGTGAGTCATGGACAGGCGTGATGTAACCAAAATCCGGAGACCGCGTCTAGTTCTCCATCAGCAACGCGACCCGGGGCGCTGCCGAACAACCATCCAAAACCATCATCAGCCATGAATGCCCTGTCGAAAGTTCTCCTCCCTGTCCTCGCCCTTACCGTCGGCCTTGCCGCCCCGCTCTCGCTTTCCGCTCAACCCTCGGGTGACCGCCCTCAGCGTCCGGAACGTGCCGGCCCCGGTGGCCCCGGAGGCGGTGGCCCTGGCGCCCGCCTTGAGCAGATGTCCGAACGCCTCGCCCTGACCGCCGAGCAAAAGACCAAGGTGCAGGCTATCCTCGAATCCGAACGCGCCAGCGTCGAAGCCCTGCGCGCCGACGCCTCGCTCACTCAGGAAGGCCGGCGCGAAAAGATGCAGGCGATCCGCCGTTCGTTCGCCGAGCAGATCCGCGCCATCCTTACGCCCGAGCAGCAGGCCAAGTTTGCCGAGACGCGCGGACCCGGCGGACCGGGCGGCGGCCAGAAGGGCCGTCCCGACGGCGAGCCCAAGAAGTAACGGGCCCTCCCGCTCCGTTTTCCCGACCGCCGCCTGCCTTTGTGCCGGCGGCGGTTTTCGTTTTGCCCCCGGCGCGTCGACCTGCGCACGCTGCGGTCTTCATGGAGGCACCACGCATCGTCATCGCCGGCGGCGGAGCCGCGGGATTCTTTGCCGCAATCGCCGCGGCCGAGGCAAACCCGCGCGCTCGGGTCACGTTGTACGAGGCGACGGCCCATCCCCTGGCCAAGGTTCGAATCTCCGGCGGAGGGCGCTGCAACGTGACGCACGCCTGCTTCGAGCCGCGCGAGCTCGTGAAACGTTACCCGCGCGGAGGGCGCGAGTTGCTCGGGCCTTTTCATCGCTGGGGTCCGCGAGAAACGGTCGCCTGGTTTGCCGCGCGCGGGGTGGAGCTGAAAACCGAGGAGGATGGTCGCATGTTCCCGGTCACAGACGACTCGGCCACGATCGTGAACTGTCTTCGCTCCGCCGCCGACGCCGCCCGGGTGACCGTGACCATCTGCCGCGGCCTGCGCGAGGCGGAGTGTCTGCACGGGGCCGCAGGTGAGGGCGGGGCGCGTTTCCGCCTGACTTTGACGGACGACTCCGTCGTCGAGGCGGACCGCCTTCTCTTGGCAACGGGAGGCAACAAAGGGTCGGCCGGGCTGGCGATCGCCGCACGGCTCGATCACACGATTGAGCCGCCGGTACCGTCGCTCTTCACCTTCCACATCGATGATCCGCGCCTGCGGGGCCTCGAGGGCCTCTCCGTGCCGCTGGTGGCGACCGCCATCGCCGGCACAAAACTTCGGGAGGCCGGCCCGATCCTGGTGACCCACTGGGGGCTGAGCGGTCCGGCGGTGCTCAAGCTCTCGGCCTGGGGCGCGCGCGAGCTGCATGCCTGTGATTACAAGGCAAAGCTGGTGATCAACTGGGCGGCTCCGCGGCCCCCGGAGGCGGTGCGCGCCGCGCTGGAGCAGTTCCGGCAGGAGCACCCGCGCAAGCAGGTCACCAGCGCCAATCCCTTCGGCTTGCCGGGCCGGCTATGGGAACGACTCGTCGCCGGCGCCGCATTCGAACCCGAGCTGTGCTGGACGGGTGTATCCAACGCGCGCTTACAGGCACTCGCGGCTCAGGTTTCGGCGTCCGAGTTTGCGGTCGAGGGCAAGAGCATGAACAAGGAGGAGTTTGTGACCTGCGGCGGCGTCCGCCTGCGCGAGGTGGACTTTCGCACGATGGAGAGCCGGGTGCGGCCCGGCCTGCACTTCGCCGGGGAGGTGCTTGATGTCGACGGCATCACCGGCGGCTTCAACTTTCAGGCGGCATGGACGACGGGTTGGATCGCCGGCCGGGCCATGGCCGGCGTGGCGGACTGATCCTGCTCCCGGCGGCGCGTCACGGCATCAGGAGCGGGGCGCCCGGACCGGGGGGCCAGCCGAGCAGCACCCAGACGATCAGGAAGGCGGTCCATGCGACCAGATTGGCGAGCGAATAGGGCAGCATGAGCGCGGTCATGGTGCCGATGCCGGCCTTGGGCTCGTAGCGTTGTGCGAACATCAGCACCAGGGGGAAGTTCGACATCAGCGGCGTGATGATGTTGGTGGTGCTGTCGCCCACGCGGTAGGCGCTCTGCGTGAGTTCGGGTGCGTACCCGAGCAGCATGAACATCGGGACGAAGATCGGTGCGAGCATCGCCCACTTGGCCGAAGACGAGCCGACCACGAGGTTGATCGTGGCGGTGAGCAGCACGAGGCCGATCATCAGCGGAATCGGCCCCAGCTCGAGGGCACGGAGCACGGTGGCCCCCTCGACGGCCAGGATCACGCCCAGGTTGGTCCAGTTGAAGAAGGCTACGAACTGGGCGATGAAGAACACCACCACCAGGTAACCGGCGAGCAGTTCCAGGGTTCGCTGCATGCCCTTGTAGACGTCCGCATCGCTTTGCACCGTGCCCGCCGCGATCCCGTAGGCGACACCGGGGATGAGGCCGAAGACAAAAATGAAGAACACGAGGCCGCGCACAAAATACGAACCGATGAATCCCGGGTTCTTCGGATCCTGCAGGAAACCGTTCTCGGGCAGCAGGCCCGCGAGCACGAGGGCAGACAGGATGAGCAGGGAAATCCCGGCCCAGCGCAGCCCACGCCACTCGGCGGCGGTGAGCGCGGTGATCGGCTGCGCGGCGGCGTCCCCCCGATAGGTGCCCAATCTCGGCACGACCACTTTCTCGGTCACGACCGTTCCCACGGCGGTGACGACAAAGACCGAGGCGGCGAGGAAGAAGTAGTTGGCCATCGGGGTCACCGTGTAGGCCGGGTCGAGAATTCGCGCCGCCTCCTGACTCAGGCCCGCGAGGATGACGTCCGTCGGCGAGATGAGCAGGTTCGCCGCAAACCCTCCGGACACGCCGGCGAAGGAAGCGGCGATGCCCGCGAGCGGATGCCGGCCGGCGGAATGAAAGAGCGCTGCGCTGAGCGGCAGCAGCAGGACGTAGCCGACGTCACCGGCCGTGTTGGAGGTGACGCCGCAGAACACGACCACCATCGTCAGCAGCCGTCCGGGCGCCGCCTGGACGATCAGCCGCATCACGGCGCTCAGCAGTCCGCTGTGTTCGGCGATGGAGAGGCCGAGCACGCAAACCAGCACCGAGCCGAGCGGCGCAAAATTGATGAAGTTTGGCAGCACCCCGAGGATGATGCGGTGCAGGCCTTCAACCGAGAGAAGATTGAAGGCGCGGACGGGCTCGTTGCGGGCGGGGTGGATGACCTCAAGTCCGGTCACGCTCAGCACCGCGGAAACGAGCACGACCATGCCGGCCAGCAGGAGAAAGAGGGTGGCGGGGTGCGGCAGCGCGTTTCCGACCCGTTCAAGCCGGTCAAGGAAGCGCTGGAAACGGGTAGGGCGGGGGAGCATGGAAGAGAAACAACAGAGGTGTGGAAGGCGCGGCGTGGATCGGTGAATCGCCTTCGCGGCTCAAGGAGCGGAGGAAACGATTTTCGCCCGCACAAACTCGGCGAGGTTGGCGGCGAAGGTGTCGAGGGTACGCCGCAAGGAGGCAAAGCCCGCGCCGCGGGTGAAGGCGGCCTCGTCGAGGTAGAGCGCTCGGTTGATCTCGATCTGGATGCTGTGGCGGCCGAGCGCCGGGCGCCCGAATGTTGCGACCAGGTCGCCGCCTCGATACGGGTCGTTGATCTGCGTGCGCAGGCCATGGGTGGAGAACCATCGGGCCACCCAGTCGGTGAAGGCCGGGTCAGCCGTCGTACCGTCGCGATCGCTGACCACGATGTCGGGCCGGCTGCGGCCGGCATCGAGGTTCATACGGTTGCCCCGAGACTTCATCGAGTGGCAGTTGATGTGCCACACGATGCCGTGGGCGGCATGCTGAGCATCCAGCAAAGCCCGCAATTTGTTCCGATAAGGTCGATAGTAGCAATCAATGCGGCGCTGCACTTCGGACACCGGCAGGCGGCTGCGGTACATGGGCACATCCGGCAGTGCGAGACTGCGGATCAGGCCCATGCCGCGGCGGCTGTAGTCGGAGGTGGCGAGGCGGTGCGGCCAGGGGCCGTCGAGCAGGGCCGGGTCGATGTCGTCCTCAGCCCGGTTCGCGTCGACATAGGCGCGGGGGAAACGGGCGGCCAGCAGCGTTGCGCCGTGGTCGGGCGCGTCCGCCCAAAGTTCGTCCACATAGGCGTCCCAAGTGGTGAGCAGCGCCTCCCGGGGAGCCGTCGGCGCATGCGTCTCGGGCCACACCGCGCCGCTGTGGGGCGAGTCGAGGACGATCGGGAGGGCGGTTGTCCGCGGCTCGTACAGACGGTACGGCTCGGCCGGAGAAGGCGCTGGGATCATGCGGATGGGCGCACGTGATCACCGGGCGGGATCGTGGCGGAGCAGGGTGTTGAACAACAGCTTGAACGTGCCGTAGGGCTGGGCGCGGAAGGTCACCTCAGGCGCAAGCAGGCGCACCGTGCCCTGCCCGACAGGCAGGTCGGCGGCGAGAATGCCCTGGTCAAGGTAGGCCTGTCCCCACGCCCAACCGCTGCGCAAGGGGCGCGGTGTATCGAACCAAGCGATGGGTTTGACGCCCTCGACCAACGCGGCGGGCGTGAGCCGGAAGACGGGATTGTTGTCGAAATAGATGTCCACGTCCGCCGTCATGCCCCAGGCGGCCGGTTGCGAAGGATCAACCTTCGCGCGCAGCACGCTGCCCGGGACAAAAAACTTTTCCCGCGGCAAACGCTGCTCTCGTCCGTCGGGCGTCAGCTCCACCAAGGCATTCTTCACCGGGAGATTCAGGTGATGCGCCAGCTGGCTGCTGGTGCCGACCGCCACAATCGTACCGCCTGCTTCGGTGAAGGCTCGCAGGGCAGGAACGGTCTTTTCCTCGGAAAAACTGCCAAGGAGACCGTGAAACTCCTCCGGCAGGTCTTCGCGTCGCGGGGTGCGGAGCACGTAGGAGGACCGCGGGGCCGGCGGACCGCCGAGAGCGCGGGGCAGGGGGATGGCGCCGGAAGGCAGGATCAGCACATCGTAGCGCCCGGCGAGTGCTCCGGCGTCGATCTGGCCGGGATACACGAGATCGAAGGCGAAGCCGTGTTGTTCGAGCAGCCAGCGGGTCCAGCCGGAGGGCATGGAGCCGCCGTAGACATCCCAGAGGGCAATGCGCGGCCGGCTGACCTTCACTCGCTGACCGGACGGCGGTTGGTCGACGGCTTGGACGGCGAGTCCCAGTTCCGCTGCAGCGGCCGTGATGAGATTCTCGGCGCCAGCTTGCGCCGGGATGAACACCGTGCCGGGCGTCAATGCGTTCGCCGATCCGGAGGCCGAGGCGAACCGGTGCACTTCGAGACCGGCGGCCAGGGCGCGATTGATGAGCTTGAAGGTGTTGACCGGTCCCGGCGGGATCAGGAACCCGCCCCGGCCAGCACCGGCGATGCGGCCCGCCGGCGGCGCCTGGATCTCCCCCCAGGGAAGGCGTACGAATGGTCCCTCGAACCCGTCGAGGATCCGGTCAAAGCGGACACCCATCAGGAAGGCGGGGGTCCACCCGGCGGAGTCATAGGGCGCGATGGGGGGGCCGCCTTCGTAGAGGAAATCGTTCGGGTGATCCTGGGGTTCGAACAGGTCGAGGATGTGCGGCCGGAACGCCTGGGCCGTCCGGACAATGTAAGACCCAGACGGATACGTCTTGCCGTTCACGGTGAAGTCGGTGGTGGCGCGTTCGACCGCGACACCGCCCTTGATCAGCATGTTGATGAACGCGACCGCGGTCGGAAAATCGGGTTGGTCCGCGGGCAGGATGTAGCCGCGCGGATCCCGCTGCTCGGGCTTCTGGAGATGGGCAAAGTATTCGGGCGGGATCCCGGGGGCGTTGTAGGCCGCGAAGCGTTCCGAGGCATCCGGCGCCGCGGCGGGTGCGGTGCGACGGTCCGCCTCATAGGCTTTGCGCATCGCATCCACCCGCGACGGATACAGCGTCCAATGGTCCCGGCTGCCGCGCTTGATCGAGGCCTTCCCCATCAGGTAGATGTTGTAGAGCAGGTGGTCGCGTTGGCGGGATGCGTAGTCCAGAATCGCGTAGTTGGCGCTCACCGAGTAGTCGATCGACTGACGATAGTGCCAGCGCTGCGGGGCGACCGGGGCGGGCAGATCTCCGGACGGGATCTGCCGCTCGGGCAGCAGGGGAATGTCCATGGGCGTCGGGTTGCCCACGATCTCCGTGAGGATGCCGATCTGGTTGTGGAAGTACGGCGTCGTGCGCAGGCCGCCGTTCCACCAGGTCGAGAACGGTGCGCCGCGGCGTTGGGCGATGCCGACTTTGCCCTCGGCGTGAAAGCGATTGTTCATCGCGGCCCCGATCGCGTCGATGCTCGTCACGAGGAGCGGGTCGAAGACGTAGTTGAAGGGATCCCGGTAAGGCGGGCCCGAAATGATCGTGCCGGGGGGCGCCGACTGGTGATGGTTGTAGACGATCTGCGGCAGCCAGTCGACGTAGAGCTGACGGTTGATGTTCGAGCTCTCCTTCATCGCCATGGTGAAGAAGTCGCGATTGTTATCGTGGCCGACGTACTTGTGGTAGAGCCGGGGCTGAAGATCAAAGAAGCGCTCCTCGGGTACGGGGCGGCGCATGTACCAGGACGAGATCAACTCCTGCCCGTCCGGGTTGCAGTGCGTGAACAGGATGATCACATCGTCGAGAATCCGCTGCGTGACTGCGTCGGTGGCGCTGGCGAAGCGGTAGACGGATTCGATCAACTGGTGGGTGCCGACAGTCTCGTTGGCGTGCAGGCCGCCGTCGATCCAGACGACCGCGCGACCTTCCTCCGCCAGGGCCCGCGCCTCCGCGTCGTTCAAGCCCTCGGCGCGGGCCAGGCGCTGGGAGATCTGCCGGTAACGCTCCAACTTCGCATGATTGGCCGGAGAGGTCACGATCAGCATGGGTTGGCGTCGACCCTCCTCGGTGGGTCCGATATCGACCAGCACCACACGGTCTGACTCCGCCGCGACCTTCTTGAAATAGGCCTCGGTCTGCGTGAAGGTCGCGAGGTGATAATCGTCCCCGATGGCGAAGCCGAAATGCTCTTTCGGTGTGGTGACGGCACGCGCGCTGACCGCGGACACGACGATCAGTAGCAGAAGCGGAAGGTGGCGGAGGTGATTCATGAGGAGACGAGGCAAAGCAAGATGCGGCCGTTTTCCCCGGCGCCGCACGCAGGCCGCGCCGGGGAGAATCGAGCGGACCGGGACCGGTTAGAAGCGTTTGGTGAGCTCCAGCGTCCAGGTGCGGCCGACGGCAAGGTAGTTATAGACCGACGCTTGGTAGCCGGAGGGATCCGCACTCAGCGGCGGATCTTCGGCGGTGAGATTCGTGACGCCAACGCGGACGGTTGAGTTGCGCAACCAGCGGTGGGTGTCGGCTCCGAAGCGATGCGTGACGAACAGGTTGAAGGTGAGCGTGCTTGCGACCTTGTACCAGTAGTTCAAACGGCCGAGGTCCTCGAGGACCATAATGTGCGAGGGTTGTCCGAGGGAGTCGTAGACCGCTTGGGTGGTGGACGCACCGGTGTCCGCAAAGGCTCCGATGTAGTAGGCGCTGAGTCCGGCGGTCCACTGGTCGCGGCGCCAGGTCAGATTGGCGTTCCCGCGCCAGCGCGCGGCACCGTTCTGTTCGAGCCGGCTGTCGATCACGTCAGTCTCAGGCACCGACTCGTAGGACTCGTCGAGGTAGGTCCACTCGGTCGAGAAGGTGAAGAGACCGAGGCGGTTCTCAGGCAGGCGGTAGGTCAAACCCAGATCCGCTCCTGCGACCCGGGCAATGGACCGATTACTGAAGGCCGTACGGAGCGTGAGGATCGGTCCGAAGGCCGCGATCTGATCGGATGCCGGACGCGTGGCGTTGTAGGCGTCGAAGAACATCTGGTCGGACGCCGGCATCGGCGCACGGGTGACACGGGGATCGCCCACATAGCCGGCCGTGCCGCTGCCGGTGTTGATGCTGCCGATCGGCACGCCGGCCGCGAGTTGCTGCTGGGTGTAGGCACGGAGCAACTGGTAATCGTTGTCCACCACCTGAGCCGTGGTGTCGGCGTCGATGATGTTGCGCTGGTCGATGCGCCAGAAGTCCACGGACAGCGACAGGCCCCGGATGCGCGGCACGTCGATCACGATACCGGCGCTCCGGCCCTCGCTGAACTCGGGTTCGAGCTCGGCATTGCCTGCGGTCGTGTACGTGCGGTTGACCGTGCCGTCGGAGGCGAGCCCGGTGACAGGGACGCGGTAGGTATCGGCGTAGGCCTGGACGATCGTGCGTTCCTTTTGGTTGAGCACGGCCAGATTGGGAGCTCGGAAGCCCTCGTTGTACGACCCGCGAATCATGACCCAGGGAGCGGGCTTCCAGTTGGCGCCGAACTTCGGCTTGGTGGTGTCGCCGAAGTCGCTGTAACTTTCATGCCGGACGGAGGCGGACAATTCGAGCGACGTGAGCAAGGGAAGATCGTTCTTCGGGCTCGCCAGCGGCACCACGACCTCGGCGTAGCTGCTTGAAACGGTCCGGTCGCCGACGATGTCCGCGGTCGCCGAGGCCTGCACGAAATCGTTGTTGGTGGGGTCGAGGCCCGACGTAGGCGGATTCAGGCCGGCGAAAGGCGGGCGGGTATGCGACAACTCCTCCACGCGATACTCGCCTCCGGCCGCGACGGAGAGGGGGCCGCTCCAAAGCTGAAGCGCTTCCCCGGAGACCTTGAAGTCGATGCTACCCACCGAACTGCGGCCGTTGTTGGGCAGCTTATCGTAGATCGGCCCCATCACACTCTGAGGATTGGCGTAGGCCTGGTCAGGGACCACAGCGCCGTTTTGAACGCGAAAGGTGTAGCCAAAAGGATTGTACGCGCTGCTGTCCGTACGTTCGGCCGCGGCCAGCAATGCGGATTCGCGCAAGGCGTTCTGGACTTCGTCGACGGTCTTGGCGCGGGTGTAGTAGGCGGCGCCTTCCCAGGTCCAGGTGTCGCCGAACCGCCCGCGCAGACCGCCCAGCACGCGATAGATGTCGGTGTCGATCTCCACGCGCTCCTGGCCCATGTCCATGATGCGGAAATTCATGATGCGGACGGTCTGCGGCGTACCGGTCAGGCGGGGCGAGCCATCTGCATTGGGGGCGCCAGCGGGGTCATAGAAGCGGGAGCCAAACGGATTGTACGGGTTGCCGATCGCGAGCACGAGCGGTCGATCCGCGCCGCTGCTGTAGGGCAGGGGAGAACGGCGAAAGTCAGTGAAGGCATCGTAGTAGGAGATTTCGCCAAAGGCCGTCAGCCGGTCGGAGAGATCGAATTCAACCTGGTTGAACCAATTGTACCGCTCTGTCTTGGGCAGGTTCATTTGGTCCGAGTTGATGTTGTAATAGTAGTCGGCGGTGACGCCGGTACGGGCGGGCACCGTGGTCGTAAATCCCACCACCCCGGGCGCAGTAGGCACGAGGTAACGGGTCTGTGTCGCCGACCCTACCCGGAATGCGGCGTAGGGTCCGGATGCGTTGCGGTCGAAGAAAGCCGAGGTTGGTTGATCGAACGGGGCGGGCGCGACCCGCGATTTGTCGGCGTCCGCAGAGAACGGACGGTCGGCCAGATAAAGCTCCTTTCGGTAGTAGGCATCCAACACGGTCAGCCATCGGCCGCGCCCGTTGGCGAAGTCGCGGCCGTGGGAGAGGGTCGCGCGGCCATACTCCGCGCCTCCATCCTCCGGAAGACCAATCTGCGTGCTGAGTTCGGTCCCGCGAAATTCCCGGTCCATCATGTAGTTGACCACGCCTGCGATGGCGTCCGAGCCGTACACCGCCGACGCTCCGTCCCGCAGGAGTTCCACCCGCCCAATGCCGCGGTTGGGCAGCTGGTTGACGTTCACGGAACTGGCGAGGACTCCGCTTTCGTTTTGGGTGATGGGGTGATTGGCGAGACGACGGCCGTTCAGAAGCACGAGGGTGTTGCCGGACGCGAGCCCGCGCAGGCTCAACGCGGCTACGTCGCCGCGGGCGATCGCGCCCGTGGAGTTGGACTCATTGATCGGCACACTGACCACTTGGGGTAGGGCGGTCAGAAGCTGAACCGGTGTCATCGCATCGCGGGTTTCGAACGCGGTTTGGTCGAGGACCGTCACGGGCAGGACCTTCTCTTGGTCCAGGCGCTTGATGTTCGAGCCGGTAACCCGGAACGCCTCGAGCTGAATGGTGGATCCTTCGGGTTCGGAGGTCGTTGGCGCGGTGGGTTGTGCGTATAGACTTACGGCAGCGAGGAAGACGGCGATGAGGGAAGCGCCGGCGGAGGCGTGCCGGAACGGCAGGATAGGCGAGGTCATGGGTGGGGCAGGGTTCTGGAGGTGGGGATGTCGCGGCTGAGGACAGCAACGGCAGGACCTGTCGAAGAGGGAAATCCCGATCCAGGACGAGACGCAAAAACTTAAGATTAAACGACTGTTGATTAATGTAACGTTTGTTTAGTAGGGTGATTTTATGTCGCGCCGCTCCCTGGTCACGCTGGTGGGGTTGAGGGATCCTTGGTTTTACGAGCCGCACGAGGATGGCCGTCAGCTGGGGCCGGTGTTGTCGATGGTGGAGGAGCGTCGTTTTGATCGCGTCGTGCTCCTGGTGCGCCCGTTTCGCCAAGATCAGGGGGAGTTGACCCGGGCGGCGCTGCGGGAGCGGCAACCTGCGCTGCGGGTCGAAGTCCGCTCCGTGCAGTGGAGCGACTCGACCTACCACCCGGAGATCGTGGGCGAGCTTCGGCGGGTATGGCATGCGTTGATCCAGCAGGACCCCGAGGACGACTACTCCATTTCCCTTCAATCAGGGCCGCCCGAGGTGCACGCCTGTTGGGTGCTCTTGCATGTAGCCGGTGAAGTCAGGGCGCGGCTGCTCAATGTGAAGCGAACGGTTCATAACGGGTTGGCTGGTCCTCGCGGCCTTCGCGAACTCGACTGGAGTCAGCCGCTTGCCGAGGTCACCCCAGAGACGCTGTCGTTGCTAGCACCCCGGCGGGCGCGGTTCGACGACTCCGAGCTGCAGGATCCCGCCACCACGGTGCCCCGTCACTTCTTCGCGCGGCGCACCTTGGAGCAGGCCGTGCTGATGAGTCGGCATCGCGCGCCGCTGTTGATCAGTGGCGAGCCGGGAACGCAGAAGCACTATCTTGCGGCCATGGTGCACCGGCTCAGCCGCCGAGAGGCAGGCCCCCTGATCATCCTCAACTGTGGCTCCCTGCCGGTTCATCTCTTCGATGAGGTGTTCTTCGGTGGAGGGACCGGCGCAGGCGAGGGGGAGGGAAAGCTTGTCCAGGCGGATGGTGGCACCCTGGTGCTGCTGAAGATCCATCAAGTGCCGGGGGAGATTCTGGCACGTCTCTTCCGGACCGTAGACGACGGCTATTACTACCCTGCGGGAAGCCGTCGATCGACGGCGGTGGACGTCCGTCTTATCGGCACCACCGATCGCGACATCGAAGAGGAGGTGCGCCAGGGCCGATTTCCGTCCGATCTGTGGGCCCGACTGCAGGCCAGCATACTCCGGGTACCGCCGCTGCGTGAGCGAAAGGAGGATATTCTCGTCTTGGCCAACGAGGAGCTGGAGCGGCTCAACCGGAGGCTACCCCGTCCAAGACGCCTATCCCGGGCGGCGATCGCCCGTCTTGAGGCCCATTCGTGGCCCAGCAATTTGAGCGAACTACAACGCGTCTTGGAGCAGGCGGTGGTCAATGCCGAGGGTCCGGTCATTGATGCGTCGGACCTCGACTTTGATCTTGGGGTGAACCTGTCCAACGTGTTCACGAGCCTTGAGCCCCGGATGCATCGCGGCTTTTCCCTCCCGGATTACCTGCGAAACTTGAAGTACGAACTGGTGCGGTCGGCCCTGCGGAAAACCGGGGGCTCCAAGAGCGAAGCGGCCCGCCTGCTCGGCGTCACACCCCAGGCCGTCCACAAGTACGCCCAGGCCCTCTCGCGGACGGACCGAAGGCGTAGTTGAAATTCGAATACGCGACGGCTGCGGGAGTGGGCCTGGCGATCCCGCAGGAAGCGCCCCACTCATGTTCTCACTGGAAAATGCAGTGCGTAACCAGCTAATAAATAATAGTTTACAAATAATAGAGACAAAAAAATAAAAAGGTCTTGATCCTCCGCGTGTCGTTCCCATTGTCCGCACTCCCATCGATTCCGGGACGGTAAAACGAACCGGGTAGCGATGAGGTTCTTTGAAGAAAATTTGGGTTCGGGTACGGCAGTGATCGCAAAAATCTCCGAAAAATTTTTCGAAAAAGTCATTGACGGACCTAGTTCAAAATGTCTTCTTGGAAATCTTTCCCCTCTGTGGGAAGCAGCTCTTTGAAACTTACTTTGTACGATTGATTGGGACCCCCAATCAACATATTCCAAAATCGAGCAACGGCCTCCGGTCGTTGCTCATGTAGTTCATGAATCACTAGGTTCTGAACTCTCTTTTCGGAGAGTTTGATCCTGGCTCAGAATGAACGCTGGCGGCGTGGTTAAGACATGCAAGTCGAACGGTTTTTCAGGTGTAGCAATACATCTGAAAAGCAGTGGCGAACGGGTGCGTAACACGTGAACAATCTACCTTCGAGTGGGGAATAGCTCGCCGAAAGGCGAATTAATACCGCATACGGTTGGCTCTCGCATGAGAGCCATACCAAAGTCAGGGACCGCAAGGCCTGACGCTCTTAGAGGAGTTCGCGGCCTATCAGCTAGTTGGCGAGGTAACGGCTCACCAAGGCTAAGACGGGTAGCTGGTCTGAGAGGATGATCAGCCACACTGGAACTGAGACACGGTCCAGACACCTACGGGTGGCAGCAGTTTCGAATCATTCACAATGGGCGAAAGCCTGATGGTGCGACGCCGCGTGAGGGACGAAGGCCTTCGGGTCGTAAACCTCTGTCACTGGGGAAGAAACGCTGTATTTTAATAGAATACAGCCTGACTTAACCCGGAGAGGAAGCAGTGGCTAACTCTGTGCCAGCAGCCGCGGTAATACAGAGACTGCGAGCGTTATTCGGATTCACTGGGCGTAAAGGGTGCGCAGGCGGCCGTGTGTGTCAGGTGTGAAATCTCGAGGCTTAACCTCGAAATTGCGCCTGAAACTACACGGCTAGAGTACTGGAGAGGGAAACGGAATTCACGGTGTAGCAGTGAAATGCGTAGATATCGTGAGGAACACCAGAGGCGAAGGCGGTTTCCTGGACAGTTACTGACGCTCAGGCACGAAAGCGTGGGGAGCAAAAGGGATTAGATACCCCTGTAGTCCACGCCCTAAACGGTGCACACTAGGTCTTGGCGGATTCGACCCCACCAGGGCCCAAGCTAACGCGTTAAGTGTGCCGCCTGAGGACTACGGCCGCAAGGCTAAAACTCAAAGGAATTGACGGGGGCCCGCACAAGCGGTGGAGCATGTGGCTTAATTCGATGCAACGCGAAGAACCTTACCAGGCCTTGACATGCACTGGACAGACGTTGAAAGGCGTCCTTCCTTCGGGACCGGTGCACAGGTGCTGCATGGCTGTCGTCAGCTCGTGTCGTGAGATGTTGCGTTAAGTCGCGCAACGAGCGCAACCCCTGTCCTTAGTTGCCACCATTAAGTTGGGCACTCTAGGGAGACAAACCCTCTTTGAGGGTGGGAAGGTGGGGATGACGTCAAGTCAGGATGGCCCTTACGGCCTGGGCTGCACACGTGCTACAATGCTCGGTACAGAGGGATGCAATACCGCGAGGTGGAGCAAATCCTAAAAACCGAGCCCAGTTCAGATTGCAGTCTGCAACTCGACTGCATGAAGCCGGAATCGCTAGTAATGGCGTATCAGCTACGACGCCGTGAATACGTTCCCGGGCCTTGTACACACCGCCCGTCACGTCATGAAAGCCGGTTTCGCCCGAAGTGCGTTTGCCAACCAGCAATGGAGGCGGCGCCCTAAGGTGAGGCTGGTGATTGGGACGAAGTCGTAACAAGGTAACCGTAGGGGAACCTGCGGTTGGATCACCTCCTTTCTAAGGAGACGGCGACGGAACTTCGGTTCCTATAGCCGATGGTCGAAAGACGCGGGGCAGCACTGCAAAGTGCCTCCCGACGTCTGGGTTCCAGTCGATCGTACAAAGTAAGTTTCAAACCAAACGTTCTTTAATCAGTCACCCGACCAAACTTGGGGTCGTAGCTCAATTGGTAGAGCACCTGCTTTGCAAGCAGGGGGTCGCGGGTTCGAGTCCCGCCGGCTCCACCATTTAAGTCCCCTCCAAGCTCTGGATCAGCCATTTTCCAATCATGGGCTCATAGCTCAGTTGGTTAGAGCACGCGCTTGATAAGCGCGGGGTCGATGGTTCAAGTCCATCTGGGCCCACCATTTTCGCCTCGTAGCGTTATGGGGTTGGGCAGATGGCACTGAGGGCCCTCCGATGGCTGGTGTGATTCGAACGAACCCTTTCGTTCTTTGAAAGTTCAAGAAAGATGAATTGGATAGTATGTAAGATAAACGTCTGGAATACTTGGCGTTTGCATAAACCAGTTACAGCAATTGATGGATGCCTTGGCGTCATCAGGCGATGAAGGACGCAGCAAGCTGCGATAAGCTTCGGGGAGCGGCACGCACGCTTTGATCCGGAGATTTCCGAATGGGGCAACCCAGCACCGGTAATGCGGTGTTACTCCGGTCTGAATACATAGGACCGGTAGAGCAATACGCGGAGAAGTGAAACATCTCAGTATCCGCTGGAAAAGAAAGAGAATCGATTCCGTCAGTAGTGGCGAGCGAAAGCGGAAAAGCCCAAACCAACGGGATTTATCCCGGTGGGGTTGTAGGACCATAATGTGGGAAGCAACGGTTAGACGAACACTCTGGAAAGTGTGACCATAGCGGGTGACAGTCCCGTAGTTTAAAACCAATGCCGACCTAGTGGTATCCTGAGTAGCACGGGACACGTGAAACCCCGTGTGAATCCATGCCGACCACGGCATAAGGCTAAATACTCGATGACGACCGACAGTGAACTAGTACCGCGAGGGAAAGGTGAAAAGCACCCCTGTTAGGGGAGTGAAATAGTAACTGAAATCAATTGCTAACAAATCAGTCGGAGCCGCCTTGTGCGGTGACGGCCTGCCTTTTGTATAATGAGTCTGCGAGTTATTGCCCGTAGCAAGCCTAAGCCGGTCACCGGTGGAGGCGCAGCGAAAGCGAGTCCAAATAGGGCGCCTAGTTGCTGGCAATAGACCCGAAGGGGAGGTGATCTAACCATGGCCAGGATGAAGCTTCGGTAACACGAAGTGAAGGTCCGAACCGGTCAACCTTGAGAAGTTGTCGGATGAGCTGTGGTTAGGAGCGAAAGACTAATCAAACCCCCTGATAGCTGGTTCTTTCCGAAATATATTTGGGTATAGCGTCGGATGCTGACTTGCGGAGGTAGAGCACTAAATAAGCTAGGGCCCCTACCGGGGTACTGAACTTAATTAAACTCCGAATACCGCAGGGTGAAGTCCGGCAGTCAGACGGTGGGGGCTAACCTCCATCGTCAAAAGGAGAATAATCCATACCATCGGTTAAGGTCCCAAAATATCGCTCAGTGAAAAAGGATGTGATTCTGCTTAGACAATGGGGATGTTGGCTTAGAGGCAGCCATCATTTAAACAGTGCGTAACAGCTGACCCATCGAGCGGAATTGCGCCGAAAATGATCGGGACTCAAGCGATATACCGAAGCCATGGACTGTAGCAATACAGTGGTAGGAAAGCGTTCCAAGTGCAGCGAAGGGGAAGGGGTAACCGACCCTGGAGCGCTTGGAAGTGAGAATGCAGACATAAGTAACGATAAATGTGGTTAAATTCCACATCGCCGTAAGGATAAGGTTTCCTGGGGAAGGTTCGTCCGCCCAGGGTTAGTCGGGAGCTAAGACGAGGCCGTAAGGAGTAGTCGATGCACAGCGGGTTAATATTCCCGCACCGGCTTGCAACTATCCGGAGAATGACGGAGCAAGAAAACCAACACACCTGTTATGACAAGGGACTGCGAAGCCACGGCTTAGCGGACGTTGGTGGACACGCTTCCAAGAAAAGTTCTCCGGCCACTATGCAGGTCGCCCGTACCGCAAACCGACACAGGTATCCGGGATGAGTATTCCAAGGCGCGCGAGTTAAATCTCTCTAAGGAACTCGGCAAATTAGCCCCGTATCTTCGGTAGAAGGGGTACCGCGCAAGCGGTCGCAGTTAATTGCGTCAACCGACTGTTTAGCAAAAACACAGCTCTCTGCTAAGTCGCAAGACGACGTATAGGGAGTGACACGTGACCAATGCGGAAAGGTGAAAGCCTGGGGTGCAAGCTCCGGGTCTAAGCCCCCGTGAATGTCGGCCGTAACTATAACGGTCCTAAGGTAGCGAAATTCCTTGTCGGGTAAGTTCC